>JAESGN010000015.1_pt1 | contig 508481 bp, 485 predicted proteins | sample 9269731 | NCBI WGS metagenome assembly JAESGN01 (sample SAMN15720683, study PRJNA650826) | algae metagenome | isolation source: Mojavia pulchra JT2-VF2 and co-occurring heterotrophs from desert soil | place: USA: Cadiz Valley, Joshua Tree National Park, CA | collected 1998-06-08 | reverse complement strand
ATGTCGCGACCGACCACAAGGTTCATCGAGCGGGCGGCGCGGTAGACACCGAGCGCGCTCATCATCGAACCGGCAACGAAAGCGGTTGGACGGGGACGTTGCTCCAGTGCCGTGCGGGCCACGCGAAAGCCGATTTCGTCGGTGAAATTGCCATGGGTCACCAGCTTCGGATCAAAGGCAACGTCGCGCTCGGCAAGTGCTTTGCGATAGCCACTTTCCCGGTGCTGGGTGAAGGTCAGCCCCTCGCGACCGTTGATCATGGCGATGCGACGATGTCCGATATCGAGCAGATGGTCCGTGGCACGTCGGATCGCACCCTCGTTGTCGATGTCCAGCCAGGCGTGTGGCACGTCGGTGGCGGAGCGGCCATGCACTATGAAGGGCAGTTTCAATTGGTTGAGCAGAGCAATGCGCGGATCCTTCGGCCGGGGGGAATGGATGACCACGGCGTCAACCCTTCGGCTTTCAGCCAGCCGGCGGTAGAGTTGCAATTCATCGCGACTGTCCTGCTCCGCCATTGGCGTAATCAGGATGTCGATGTCCTCGGCGCTTAGACGCTCCGCCATGCCGCTCATGAATTCGGAAAACTGGTATTCGCCGGCGCGGCTCATCACCACGCCGATCGCACCGGCGCGGCCGGTGGCCAGTCGCACAGCGTTGATGTTCGGTCGGTAGCCGAGCTTTGCGGCCTCCTCGGCCACCCGTGTGCGGGTCGCCTCGCTCACCTCCGGATAGCCGCTCAGTGCGCGGCTGACGGTGGTGGCCGAAAGACCTATATGCTGGGCGAAATCCTTGAGCTTCATGCGTGTGCCAAATCCTCCCGTCAAGCTATCCCGGCGGGCTCCCTGCGGTGCTTATCCCATGGCTGCGCGGCGTCTGGCAAGATTCTCGCATCTGAATTTAAAGCGATTACAAAATATCTCATCGAATTGCCGTCGCGGCGCTCCGAGCCGACTGCTGGCGCCGGGATTATTTGAGGGCAACTTGTAGAATTATTCATTTGTTCAATAGCTTATCATTTTCTTCTGCAGGACGATGGAACATGGTTTGACTCGTTTTCGCTTTTTTGCTAGTCTTCCGGAACCAAAGCGTTTTCAAATTTATTGTGGAGGTCGTCAACGGCTTTGGTTTCTCGGGAGGAGATATCGATGAAGACATTGTTGAGCGCCGCACTGATAGCGGCAACTGCGCTGTGCGGATCTGTCCAGGCAGCAGAGATTTCGGTGGCAGCGAATTCCACCGGCAAGAACCTTGATTTCCTGCGCAAGCTGTTCGTCGAGTTCGAAGAAAAGAGCGGGCACAAGGTGTCGCTCGTGACGATGCCGCCATCCAGTTCCGAGCAGTTCGCCCAGTACCGGCTGTGGCTTGCAGCGGGCAACAAGGACGTCGATGTCTATCAGACGGATGTCGTCTGGGCGCCGCAGCTGGCCGAGCAGTTCATCGATCTGAAGCCGGCGGCGGCCGATTCGATCAACGACTTCTTCCCTTCGATCATCGAATCCCAGACGGTCGACGGTCGCCTCGTCGCCATGCCGATGTATACCGATGCGCCGGCGCTGTTCTATCGCAAGGATCTTTTGGAGAAATACGGCAAGGACGTGCCGAAGACCTGGGCCGACATGGCGGCGGTCGCCAAGGAGATCCAGGACAAGGAGCGCGAGGCCGGACAGGCGGATCTCTGGGGTTATGTCTTCCAGGCCAATGCCTATGAAGGACTGACCTGCAACGCCCTTGAATGGATAAAGTCCTCCGGTGGCGGGCAGATCGTCGAGGCCGATGGCACCATCTCCGTAAACAACGAAAAGGCGGCTGCGGCCCTCGATCAGGCCAAGTCCTGGATCGGCACCATCTCGCCGCCCGGCGTTCTCGCCTATCAGGAGGAGGAGTCGCGTGGGGTCTGGCAGACCGGCAATGCGGTCTTCATGCGCAACTGGCCTTACGCCTTTGCACTCGGCAATGGCGACGACAGCGCGGTTAAGGGCAAGTTCGATGTGACGACGCTTCCGGTGGCAGCCGCCGGCGACAAGCCGTCCTCGACGCTCGGCGGCTGGAACCTCGCCGTGTCGAAGTATTCCGAGGTTCAGGACGCCTCGATCGAACTCGTCAAGTTCCTAACCTCTGCCGAGGTGCAGAAGCGTCGTGCCATCGAACTGTCCAACCTGCCGACGCGCTCTGCCCTTTACGACGATCCGGATGTGGCGGCCGCACAACCCTTCATGCCGCAGTGGAAGCCTATCTTCCAGGATGCCGTGCCGCGTCCTTCGGCCACGACGAAGGTGAAATACAACGAGGTTTCGTCACGCTTCTGGGGTGCCGTGCACAACACGCTCTCCGGCTCGGGCACGGCGACGGAGAACCTCGAACTGCTGGAGATCGAGCTCAACGAACTCATGGGCAATGGCTGGTGATTGAGTTGCCGGGCGACGTCACCGTCGCCCGGCTTCCAACCGCTTCTAGGGAGGACAGCCCATGACCGACATCAGCATGCAGGATACCGTTAGACCGCCTCCGGCCAGGGCGGTGGCCGGTTCGGATCTCAGCGCACAGCGCACCCGCTCCGCCTGGATCTTTCTCGCGCCGACGCTTCTCGTTCTCGCTATGGTGGCCGGCTGGCCGCTGGTCCGGACGATCTATTTCAGCTTCACCAACGCCACCCTCAATGATCTCGCCGGGGCCGAATTCATCGGTTTCGGCAACTATCTCACCTGGATCACCCTGCAGAGTGGCCGGACGGTCTGGCGCGGGTTGTTGGTCGATCCGGCCTGGTGGGGTGCCGTGTGGAACACGCTGCGCTTCACGCTGCTGTCGGTCTCGATCGAGACGGTGCTCGGTCTCGTCGTGGCGCTGGTGCTCAACGCCCGCTTTCCCGGTCGAGGTCTTGCGCGCGCCGCGATCCTCATCCCTTGGGCCATCCCGACCATCGTCTCGGCCAAGATGTGGGCCTGGATGCTCAACGACCAGTTCGGCATTCTCAACGACATCTTCCTCAATCTCGGCCTGATCAGCCAGAAGATCGCCTGGACGGCCAATCCCGACACGGCGATGGTGGCGGTACTGATCGTCGACGTGTGGAAGACCACGCCGTTCATGGCGCTGCTGATCCTTGCCGGTCTGCAGATGGTGCCGCAGGATATCTACGAGGCGGCAAAGATCGACGGCGTGCATCCGGTCAAGGTTTTTCTCCGGATCACGCTGCCACTCATTCGTCCGGCTTTGATGGTGGCCATCATCTTCCGCATGCTCGACGCGCTCAGGATCTTCGACCTGATCTACGTGCTGACGCCGAACAATTCGCAGACCAAGACCATGTCTGTCATGGCGCGCGAGAACCTGTTCGAGTTCGACAAGTTTGCCTATGGGGCGGCAGCGTCGACCATGCTGTTCCTGATCATCGCCTCGATCACGGTCATTTACATCGTCTTCGGCCGCGTCAATCTTTCGGGGGATCGCTGATGCCGACGGTCGTCAAACAATCCGCCTTCTACCTGCTCGTCGCTGTTATCGTCGTCATTGCGGTTTTCCCGTTCTACTACGCCATCATCACCAGCCTCAAACCCGGCAGCGCGCTGTTCGACATCAGCTACTGGCCGAAGAGCGTGACATTCGGGAACTATGAAAGCGTGCTGTCACGGGGCAGCTTCGTGCGCAGTCTCGGCAATTCGCTGCTCGTGGCGACCGTCGTCGTGGCGCTGTCGCTCTTCCTGGCGGTCACGGCGTCTTACGCGCTGGCCCGTGTCCGGTTCCGGGGGCGAGGGCTGTTGCTGCTCACCATCCTTGCCGTCTCGATGTTTCCGCAGATCGCGGTGCTTGCCGGCCTATTCGAGCTGATCCGCTTTTTCGGCATCTTCAACACGCCGATCGCGCTGATCTTTTCCTACATGATCTTCACGCTGCCGTTCACCGTCTGGGTGCTCACCACCTTCATGCGAGACCTGCCAATCGAAATCGAGGAGGCGGCGATCGTCGATGGGGCCTCTTCCTGGGTGATTATCACGCAGGTGTTCATGCCGCTGATGTGGCCGGCGCTGGTCACGACGGGGCTCCTTGCCTTCATCACAGCCTGGAACGAGTTCCTCTTCGCGCTCACCTTCACCTCGTCGAACACGCAGCGCACCGTGCCGGTCGCGATCGCGCTGCTCTCCGGCGACAGCCAGTTCGAAATCCCCTGGGGCAGCATCATGGCCGCCTCGGTTATCGTCACCGTACCGCTGGTCATACTCGTTCTGATCTTTCAGCGGCGTATCATTTCCGGCCTCACAGCCGGCGGCGTCAAGGGATAGGAGGATAACCCCATGGCCCAAATCCAGCTTAGCAATATCCGCAAATCCTTCGGGGCGCTTGAGGTCATCAAGGGCGTCGACATGGAGATCCGCTCCGGCGAGTTCATGGTGTTTGTCGGCCCGTCCGGTTGCGGCAAGTCCACGCTGCTGCGGCTCATCGCCGGTCTCGAAGACATTTCCCATGGCACGCTTGCCTTCGACGGCGAGGTGATGAACCAGCTGGCGCCGGCCAAGCGCGGCATTGCCATGGTCTTCCAGTCCTATGCGCTCTATCCGCATATGACCGTGTTCGACAACATGGCCTTCGGCATGAAGCTCGCCGGCCAGGACAAGGCGGAGCGTGACCGGCGGGTGCGCGAAGCGGCCGACATGCTGCAGCTTACCCCGTATCTGGAGCGGCTTCCCCGACAGCTTTCGGGTGGCCAGCGGCAGCGTGTGGCGATCGGTCGCGCGATCGTTCGCGATCCCCGCGTGTTTCTGTTCGATGAACCGCTCTCCAATCTCGATGCCGCGCTTCGGGTCGCCACCCGTCTCGAAATCGCCAAGCTTCACCGCAGCATGCACGATACGACAATGATCTATGTGACCCATGACCAGGTTGAAGCCATGACGCTCGCCGACCGGATCTGCGTGTTGCGCGACGGCGTGGTCGAACAGATCGGCACACCGCTCGAACTCTACGAAAATCCGAATTCGCTTTTCGTCGCTGGCTTCATCGGCTCGCCGAAGATGAATTTCCTCGATGGGCGCTTTTCGGACGAAATGGGCGCCCATACCATCGGCATCCGCGCCGAGCATCTTTCGATTGAACAAGAGGGCCGCTGGCGGGGTTCTGTCGTGCATTCCGAAATGCTCGGGTCTGACAGCTATGTCTATGTCGACATCGGTACGTCCGAGCCGATCGTCGTTCGGCAGGAAGGCACAGCCACACTGAGGCCCGGCGAGACCGTTGCGCTCTCGCCTGTCGAGCATGAACTGCACCGTTTCGACCGCGATGGCCGCGCCATCGGCCGCGGCCTGATGAAAGGCGCCGCCTGAGCGCCATGATGAAATACGGTCCTCCATGGCGGAGGGCCGATACCGAAGGAGAAGTCAGATGACGATCAGAACAGTTGTCTGGGGTGAAAACGTTCACGAGCGGGAAAATGCCATCGTTCGCGGGATCTATCCCGACGGCATGCATTCGACGATTGCGGCAGCCCTCAACACAGACAGCGAGATCGAGGCGACCACTGCGACCCTGCAGGAGCCGGAACACGGCCTGTCGGTCGAGCGGCTGGCAGAGACGGATGTGCTGGTCTGGTGGGGCCACAAGGCGCATGGCGAGGTGTCCGACGAGATTGTCGAGCGTGTCGCCAAGCGGGTTTGGGAAGGCATGGGCCTGCTGGTCCTGCATTCCGGCCATTTTTCCAAGCCCTTCAAGCGGCTCATGGGCACACCTTGCGCGCTCAAGTGGCGCGAGGCGGGTGAGCGCGAGCGGATCTGGACGGTCAATCCGGGACACCCGATCGCAGCCGGTATTCCTGAGAATTTCGTGCTGGAAAACGAGGAAATGTACGGCGAGTTCTTCTCGGTTCCCGAGCCGCTCGAAACCGTGTTCATCTCCTGGTTTGCCGGCGGCGAAATCTTCCGTTCGGGGCTGACCTGGCGGCGAGGTGCTGGCAATATCTTCTACTTCCGCCCCGGCCACGAGACCTATCCGACCTATCACGATGCAACCGTGCAGCAGGTTATCCGCAACGGGGTGAAATGGGCGTATAACCCGATGCCGCGTTACGGCGCCGTGCATGATGCCCCGAATGTCCCGGTCGAAAAGGCGCTTGAGCCGATCACCGAGCGGGGTCCGCGTCTCCATCAGGCCGGCGAGGAAGGCTACAAATGAGCAGTCCCATCCGGCTTCTGGTGCTTGGCACCGGCGGCATGGCGAATACCCATGCCATGAATTTCTCGACAATCACTGACGTGCAGCTTGTGGCGGCTGTCGATGTCGATCTGGCGAAAGTGCGTGCCTTTGCTGCCCGGCATGACATTCCCAACACCTTCACCACACTGGAGGAGGCGATTGCCTGGGGTGAATTCGATGCGGTGACCAATGTGACGCCCGACCGCATCCATTATGCCACCACGCTGCAGCTGTTGGCGGCTGGCAAACATGTGATGTGCGAAAAGCCGCTTGCCGAGAGCTATGCCAAGGCCGACGAAATGGCGACGGCGGCGGAGACCTCCGGCCTCGTCAACATGGTCAACCTCACCTATCGCAATGTCGCGCAGGTGCAGAAGGCACGGCAGATGGTGCTGGCCGGCGAAATCGGCAAGGTCCGCCACATCGAGGCCTCCTACCTGCAGAGCTGGCTCGTTTCGAAAGCCTGGGGCGACTGGTCGACCGAGAGCCAGTGGCTCTGGCGGCTGTCGACCAAGCACGGCTCGAACGGCGTGCTCGGAGATGTGGGCATCCATATCCTCGATTTCGTCGGCTATGGCGCGGTGACCGAGATCGATCATGTCTTTGCCCGGATGAAGGCCTTCGACAAGGCGCCGGGCAACAAGATCGGCGAGTATGATCTTGATGCGAACGACAGCTTCACCATGACCGCCGAGTTCACCAATGGGGCAATGGGCGTGATCCATGCCAGCCGCTGGGCGACGGGTCATCTCAACGAGCTGCGGCTCAGAGTGCATGGCGACAAGGGCGCGTTGGAGGTCATCCACCGCCTTGATGGTTCCAGCCTCCGGGCCTGCCTGCAGGAGGATGTCGAAAAGGCGGTGTGGCGGGAGATCGAAGTCGATCCGGTGCAGACGAACTATCAGAAGTTCATCGCCGCCATCCAGTCCGGCTACACCCAGGAGCCGAGCTTCCGGCATGCGGCGAACCTGCAGAAGATCCTCGACCTTGCCATGCTGACGGAAGTCGAGCGGCGCGAACTCGTCGTCTGACATCTCCAGTCTTGCAAACGAAAACGCCGCCCGAGGAGGTTCGGGCGGCGTTTCCATTCTGCGTAACCTCTCGGCTACGCGGGAGCTTTTGGTCTCAGTAGGCGACCGTGACGGCCGACTTGTCCTTGGCGGACTTCACGGCGGCATCGGCGAGCGCGAGTGCAATCAAGCCGTCTTCCGCCGAGGGTGCCATCGGTGTGCCGTTGTCGAGCGCGTCGATGAAGGCGGAGATTTCAGCTGCATAGGCCGCCGTGTAGCGGGTCATGAAGAAGTCGTGCAGCGGCGGGCGGGTATAGCCGTCCTTGTTGGCGACTTCGATCGAGACCGGACGCTGGTTTTCAGCCGAGACCGAACCCAGTGAGCCATGCACCTCGATGCGCTGGTCGTAGCCGTAGGATGCGCGGCGCGAGTTGGAGATGATCGCCTGGCGGCCGCTCTTCGTCGTCAGGATCAGCGAGGCGCTGTCATAGTCACCGAGTTCGCCGATCTTGGGGTCGACCAGCACGGAGGCCGAAGCCTGGACCGTCTCGATCTCTTCGCCGAGCAGGAAGCGAGCCATGTCGAAGTCATGAATGGTCATGTCGCGGAAAATGCCGCCGGAGACCTTGATGTATTCGGCAGGCGGCGCGCCCGGATCGCGGCTGGTGATCGTGACCATCTCGACCTTGCCGATCGAGCCCTTGTCGATTTCCTTGCGCACGGCCTGGAAATGCGGGTCGAAGCGGCGGTTGAAGCCGAGCATGACCTTGCCGCCGACGGCGCGCACGGTCTCAAGGCAGGCCTTTGCACGGGCAACGTCCAGATCAATCGGCTTTTCGCAGAAGATCGCCTTGCCGGCCTTGGCGAAGCGCTCGATCAGGTCGGCATGGGTGTTGGTCGGCGTGCAGATGATGACGGCGTCGATGTCCTTGTCGGCCTCGATCTCCTCGATCGTCTTCACCGCGCAGCCGGTCTGGGCTGCGATGGCGTTTGCGGCGTCTGCAAAGGCGTCGGCGACAGCGACGAGTTTCGCGCGCTTGTCTTCGGCGATTGCCTTTGCATGCACTTTGCCGATGCGGCCGGCGCCCAGAAGGGCCAGTCTCGTGACCATGATCATTCCTCCCTGTGCCCCAGTCTTATTCGCAGACGAGGCGATTGTTGTGTTGTCAGGCGCTCGTGGCGAGCACCCTGTCTCTGTTCCATTTCGCGCTGGCAAATGCGGCGATTTGGAATATATGTTCTATTTTGCTAGATCGTGACACTGTTCATGTCAAGCGAAGTTCAGGCAAACGGGGGCGGGATGAACGAGAGTGTCGGGCCACAGACGATCAAGGCCTTCGAAGACCGGCTGCTGGAGGTGTCGAGCACGCTGCCGAAACGCCTGAAGCAGTGCGCCGACTATGTGGCTGCCAACAAGGATCGGATTGCGGTGTCGACCGTGGCGGAGATGGCGGAAGGGGCGGGCGTGCAGCCTTCGGCCTTCATGCGCTTCTGTCAGATCATGGGTTTCACCGGCTTTTCCGAGATGCAGAAGCTGTTTCGCGAGAGCTTTGTCGGTGGCTGGCCGGATTATTCCACGCGGCTGCAGCACTTGCGGGAGATGCAGGAGGGCACGCCGTCTGCGCTTCTGGCCGAATTCGTCGAGGCCGGCCGCATGTCGCTGGAGAATCTCGTCAAAACCGTTGATCCCCAGGCGCTTGAGGCGGCAGTCGAGTTGCTCTCCAAAGCGCGGATGATCCATATCATCGGCTTGCGGCGGAGCTTTCCGGTGGCGAGTTACATGGCCTATGCCTTCGAGAAGATGGGTGTACCGGCGATGCTGCACAGCGTTGTCGGCGGGCTCGACAATCACCACGCCATCCGCGAGGGCGATGCGCTGCTCGCCGTGACCTTCTCGCCCTATTCCGCCGAAACGCTGGATCTCGTGGAAGACGTCGCGGGTAGGGGCATTCCCGTGATTGCCGTCACCGATACGGTTGTTAGTCCGCTCCGGCGGATGAATGCCACCTTGCTGTCGGTCTCGGAAGTGGATTTCGGCGCCTTCCGGTCGCTCTCCGCGACGCTTTGTCTCGCCATTACTCTATCAGTTGCCGTGGGAACGGCGCGGCAGGAAGATTGAACGTCCGTATTGAAATTCTGAAAAATAGAATTTATAGTCCATTTTGAAGAGTGGCCGTTCCATTCCATGGAATGGCCGGTGGAGAGCGGGGCAGATAGATCCCGCAGCAGGGAGGACAATTTGGCTTCGCTCGATCTGATCACGATCGGCCGCTCGTCCGTGGACCTTTACGGGGCCCAGGTCGGTGGGCGGCTGGAGGATATGGCCTCCTTCAACAAATATATCGGCGGTTCGCCGACCAATATTGCAGCCGGCACTGCGCGTCTCGGGCTGAAATCGGCGCTGATCACCCGCGTTGGCGATGAGCATATGGGCCGCTTCATCCGCGAGCAGCTGGTGCGCGAAGGCGTCGATGTGCGCGGTGTGAAAACCGACAAGGAGCGGCTGACCGCGCTCGTCCTTCTCGGCATCCGAGACGAACACCAGTTTCCGCTGATCTTCTACCGCGAGAACTGCGCCGACATGGCGCTGTCGGAAGACGATATCGACCCCGATTTTGTCGCCGAAGCGCGCTGCGTCTGCGTCACCGGCACGCATCTTTCCAACCCGCGCACCGAGCAGGCAGTACTCAAGGCACTGGCGATCTCCCGTGAATATGGCGGGCTGACAGCGCTCGATATCGATTACCGCCCCAACCTCTGGGGTCTCGCCGGCCATGGCGATGGCGAAAGCCGGTTCGTCGAATCCGAGAAGGTGACGCGCAAGCTGCAGTCGACCCTGCATCTGTTCAACCTGATCGTCGGCACGGAAGAGGAATTCCATATCGCCGGTGGCTCGACCGATACGATCGAGGCTCTGCGCGCCGTGCGCCAGGTGTCGCCGGCAACGCTCGTTTGCAAACGTGGACCGATGGGTGCCGTCGTGTTCGAGGATGCCATTCCCGATAGTCTCGATGAGGGGCAGACCGGCGAGGGTTTCCCGATCGAAGTCTTCAACGTTCTCGGCGCCGGCGACGGCTTCATGTCCGGCCTGCTCAAGGGCTGGCTGACGGGCGAAGACTGGCCGACCTCACTGAAATTTGCCAATGCCTGCGGTGCCTTTGCCGTCTCCCGCCACGGCTGCACACCGGCCTATCCGAGCTGGGAAGAGCTGCAGTATTTCTTCAAGACCGGCATCAAGAACAAGGCGCTACGCAAGGATGCCGCGCTGGAGCAGGTGCATTGGTCGACCAACCGCAAGGGTGACTGGTCGACCATGCGGGTCTTTGCCTTCGACCACCGCATGCAGCTCGAAGCCATGGCCAAGGAAACAGGTGTTTCCGAGCATCGAATTGGGGCCTTCAAGAACCTCTGCCTCGATGCCGCCCTCAAGGTCTCCGATGACAAAGCCGGTTACGGCCTGCTCTGTGACAGCCGGTTGGGTCGCGATGCGCTGTACCGCGCCGCCGGCACGGGGTTGTGGATCGGTCGTCCCGTCGAATGGCCGGGGTCTCGTCCGCTGACGCTGGAGCCGGAGATCGGCCCTGACTTCGGCGGTCTCGTCGAATGGCCTGTTGATCATGTGGTGAAGGTGCTCGCTTTCTATCATCCTGACGATACGCCCGAGATGAAGGCTGATCAGGAGCAGACGGTTCTCAGGCTTTTCCATGCCGCGCGCCGCAATCGCCTCGAATTCCTGCTGGAGGTCATCCCCTCCAAAGTCGGCGCCTGCGATGACGAAACCACCGCCAAGATCGTCGAGCGTTTCTACGAAATCGGCGTCTATCCCGACTGGTGGAAGCTGGAGCCGATGAAGACGACAGCGTCCTGGGCCAATGCCTGCAACGCGATCGAGCGCAATGATCCCTATTCGCGCGGCATCGTCGTGCTGGGGCTTGATGCGCCGCAGGCGGAGCTTGAGGCGAGTTTCCAGCTTGCGGCCGGATTTGATCTGGTCAAGGGTTTCGCCGTCGGCCGCACGATCTTCGGCGACGCCGCACGCAAATGGCTCGCCGGTTCGTTGAGCGACGCCGCTGCCGTGGAGGATATGGCTGCGCGTTACCAGAGCCTTTGCGTAATCTGGGATGCTGCACGGGCAAAGGCGGTTTCCGCCAAGGGAGGAAAAGCATGAAGACGATTCGGCTGACCGCCGCACAGGCGATGATGCGCTATCTCGCCAACCAGATGAACGAGGATGGCGTCCCCTATATCGCTGGCATGTGGGCGATCTTCGGCCATGGCAATGTCGCCGGCATCGGCGAGGCGCTTTACGGTATCCGCGAGGAACTGCCGACCTATCGCGGCCAGAACGAACAGTCGATGGCGCATGCGGCAATCGCCTATGCCAAGCAGCTCGGCCGTCGTCGCGCCATGGCGGTGACCTCCTCGATCGGCCCCGGCGCGCTCAACATGGTGACGGCGGCAGCTCTCGCCCATGTCAACCGCCTGCCGGTTCTGTTCATCCCCGGCGATGTCTTCGCCAATCGGGGCCCGGATCCGGTGCTGCAGCAGATCGAGGATTTCGGCGACGGGACGATGTCTGCGAATGACTGCTTCCGCCCCGTCTCGCGTTACTTCGACCGCATCATGAGACCGGAGCAGCTTTTGACCGCACTGCCGCGCGCCATGCGCACATTGACCGACCCGGCAGATTGCGGTCCTGTGACGCTTGCCTTCTGCCAGGACGTCCAGGCCGAGGCTTATGATTACCCTGAAAGTTTCTTCGCGAAGAAGACCTGGCGCTTCCGTCGGCCCGAGCCGGATGTCGTGGAATTCGAAGCAGCGGTTGCAGCACTGAAGGCTGCTAAGAACCCTGTGATTGTTGCTGGTGGCGGCGTACATTTTTCGGGTGCTACCGACACGCTGAAGGCCTTCGTCGAGAAGCATCAGATCCCCGTCGTCGAGACGCAGGCCGGCAAGTCGGCTTTGGCTTGGGACCATGGGCTGAACTTCGGCCCGGTGGGTGTGACCGGTGCCGAGAGCGCCAATGTGGTCTCGGAAATGGCAGATCTGGTGATCGGCGTCGGCACGCGCTTCCAGGATTTTACGACAGGTTCCTGGGCGCTTTTTAAGAACCCTGACCGCAAGATCCTGGCGCTCAACGTACAGCCTTACGACAGCGCCAAGCATGATGCGATCCCGCTGGTGGCAGACGCCAAGATCGGCCTCGAAAAGCTCTCGGCCGCGCTCGGTGATCACAACTACGGTGCGCCGGATGCCAGTCTCAAGGCATCCTGGTTTGCCAAGGCGGATGCTGTCACAGCAGCGCCTGTCGATAGCAATGCGCTGCCGACGGATATGCAGGTGATCGGCGCCGTGCAGCGCGCCTCGCGTGATAATACGGTCGTGATGTGTGCTGCCGGCACCATGCCGGGCGAGCTGCATCAGCTGTGGAAGTCGAAGCTGCCGCTCTCCTATCACATGGAATACGGCTTCTCCTGCATGGGCTACGAGATCGCCGGTGGCCTCGGCATCAAGATGGCCGAACCCGATCGCGACGTGATCGTGATGGTCGGCGACGGCTCCTACATGATGATGAATTCGGAGCTGGCAACCGCTGTCGGCATGGGCGTGAAGATCACGCTCGTGATCACGGACAACAGGGGATACGGCTGCATCAACCGGCTGCAGATGGGCACCGGCGGAGCGCAGTTCAACAATCTCTACGCCCATACCAATGTCAGCCCGATGGCGATCGATTTCGCAGCACACGCGGCGTCGATGGGTGCGCGATCCCAGAAGGTTGCGTCGATATCAGAGCTGGAAGCGGCCCTCGATGCCGCCCGCGAGGCGACCGAGACGACTGTTATCGTCATCGATACCGACCCTTATCCGACCACCGGAGCCGGCGGCTACTGGTGGGATGTCGCGGTGCCCGAAGTCTCGGCCCGCGCTGAAGTCAATCAAGCCCGCGTTGCCTATGAAGCGGCTCTGAAGGAAAGAACCTGATCATGATCCTTTTCGGAACCAACCCGATCGCCTGGTCGAACGATGACGACCGCCGCCTCGGCGCCCATATCAGCCTCGAACAATGCCTGGACGAAACCGCCAAGATCGGTTTCGACGGTATCGAGAAGGGCCACAAGCTGCCGACCGATCCGGCCGGACTGAAGTCGGTGCTGGAGCCGCGCGGCCTGAAATTCGTGTCCGGCTGGCATTCGCTGAACCTGCTCACCAACTCGATCGAGGAAGAAAAGGCTGCCATGCAGCCTTTCCTCGATGTGCTCAAGGCCATGGGCTGCAAGGTCATCATCGTCTGCGAGACGTCGAATGCCATCCACGGCGCCGATGATACGGCTCTCGCCGACAGGCCTGTCCTGTCGGATGCCGATTGGGCCAAGTTCGGTGCCGGCGTCGAGGCTCTGGCCGAGTTCTCGGCGTCGCAGGGCATCTCGCTCGTCTACCACCACCATATGGGAACGGTTGTCGAGACCGAGGCCGAGATCGACAAGCTGATGGAGTTTACCGGCCCGCATGCAAAGCTGCTGCTCGATACCGGCCATTGCTATTTCGGTGGTGGCAATCCGGAAGCGGTTGCAAGCAAATACATGCACCGCGTCGGCCATATCCACGCGAAGAATGTCCGTCCCGTCATCGCCGATCAGGTGCGGAGCGAAAAGCTCTCCTTCCTCGAAGGTGTTCGTCGCGGCGTGTTCACCGTTCCGGGCGACAGTGAGGGCGGCGTGAGTTTCACGCCAGTGCTGAAGATCGCAGCAGAGCACGGTTATCAAGGCTGGATCGTCATCGAGGCCGAGCAGGACCCGGATGTGCGCAATCCCTTCGAGTATCAGAGCCTCGGCCTGAAATCGCTCAAGGGCTTCGCCAAGGATGCCGGCCTGATCTGAATTGAAGCCGGGGCGGGGACTTAATCTCTGCCCCGTGTTTTGACAGCACACGGATTTGGGCTCTATTGCAGGCGACCCATTCACAAGACTGCCGGGAGTAAAGCCTTGAAGTTCCAGATCCTCGATCCGACGCATCCATCGTTCAAGCCGCTGTGGGTCCGCATTCTTTGCACGGTTTTGCCGCTGGCCTGGGCCGGGGTGGAGTATTCAAACGGTGCAACCGGTTGGGCCATGATCTTTGCCGCAACCGGTCTCTATGCCGGTTACGAACTGCTGTTCATGTATGACCACACGATGAAAAAGGCCGAAGCCAAGGCGGAGGCCGAACGTGCCAGGATCGCGGCAGAGGCCGAACGGCCGGACGCGGACTGAACGCCAAATTTTTGGGAGACGAGACATGGCCGATCTGTTGCGCAAGCCTTCTGGCACATCCGGCAAGGTGCATGACATCACGCCTGCCAGCGCCGGCTGGGGTTATGTCGGTTTCGGGCTCTACCGCCTGAAGGCGGGCGAAAGCGCTGCCGAGCCGACCGGCGAAACGGAAGTCATCCTCGTGCTTGTTGAGGGCAAGGCCACGATCTCGGGCGGGGACAAGGACTTCGGCGAACTCGGCCAGCGCATGTCCGTGTTCGAGAAGACCCCGCCGCATTGCGTTTACGTGCCGGCGGGCGCCGACTGGTCTGCCGTCGCCACGACCGACTGCGTGCTCGCCATCTGCACCGCACCCGCCATGCCGGGCCGCGAAGCGCAGCGGATCGGGCCTGATGGCATTTCGCTCGTCGAACGCGGCAAGGGTGCCAATACAAGGCACATCTATCCGATCGCCATGGAAGACCGGGATGTGGCCGACAGCCTGCTGGTGACGGAAGTGTTCACGCCATCGGGCAATTGGTCGTCCTATCCGCCGCACCGGCATGACGAGGACAATTTCCCCGAGATGACCTATCTTGAGGAGACCTATTATCATCGGCTGAACCCGGCGCAGGGGTTCGGCTTCCAGCGGGTGTTTACCGAAGATGGATCGCTGGACGAGACCATGGCGGTCTCCGATGGTGACGTTGTCCTGGTGCCTAGGGGGCATCACCCCTGCGGCGTACCGCATGGCTACGAGATGTATTATCTGAACGTCATGGCGGGCCCCTTGCGCAAATGGCGTTTCCAAAACCATCCCGACCACGACTGGATCTATCAGCGCGACAGCAAGTGAGCGGTGCGTGAGGGCGGCAATGCCTTCACAAAAGCGTTTCCGTCCAGGCTCCCAAATCCGCTTGGCTTTCCTCTCCGTATTGGATGCACAACGCGCCAATGATGGAGACGCACCCATGCCGAAGCTCGCTTTCGCCCTAGTCGGGCTTGCCATGAGCCTGCTGCCGTCCGCCGGACAGGCGGCCGATAAATTCACCTTCGAGGACTACTTCCTCGGACGTACGGAAGCTGTCGGTTCGTTCAGCGCCATCAACGGCGTGAAGCGAACCTTCAAGGTCGACCTGACCGGCAAGTGGGACGGCAAGACGCTGACGCTGCGCGAAGACTTCGTTTTCGACGACGGGACCAAGGATCGCAAGACCTGGCGTTTCACCAAGACCAGCCCGACCACCTATAGCGGCACCCGTGAGGATGTGATCGGCGAGACCAAGGTCACCATCAATGGTGCCGTCGCCCGTTTCAATTATCTCGTCTATCTCAGCCCCGAGACCCAAGGCAACAAGGTTCACTTCTGGGACAAGATGGTGCTCCGTGAGGATGGCACAGTGCTGAACACGGCTCTTGTCACCAAGTTCGGCATCCCCGTGGCAAAGACGACCGTCGAGTTCCGCAAGCCTGGCGCCTCGCATAAGACGGCAAGCCGCTAAGGCTCAATCCTGTGGTCGCTGAAGCCAGCGGTCAATGCCGTTGGCGGCCGCGATGCCGGTCGCAAAACAGGCGGTGAGCAGGTAGCCGCCCGTCGGCGCTTCCCAGTCCAGCATTTCGCCGGCGACGAAGATGCCTAGCTTGGACTTCAGCATGAAAGTGTCGTCGATCGCGTCGAGGGCAACGCCGCCCGCGGTGGAGATCGCTTCGGCAATCGGGCGCGGGCGTTGCACGGAGAGGGGCAGGGCCTTGATCAGTCTCGCGAGACCGTCTGCATCGAGTTGGTTGGCGTCAGGGGTCACTTCGCGCAGGAGCGCGATCTTCACGCTGTCAAGATTGGCGGCCTTCTTCAGCCGCGTCGAAAAACTTGTCTTTCGGTCCTGGCGGTCGAGATCGGCTGCCAGTTTCTCCACCGTGCGGCCCGGCGTGAGGTCCAGGACCAGTTCCGCATGGCCCCTCCTGTCGAGCGCATTCCTGAGGGCCGCCGAATGGGCGTAGATCAGGCTCCCCTCGATGCCGCCCCGGCTGATGACGAATTCGCCTTGGCTGGTGCCGGCCGCTGATGTGGCTTTGACCGATTTCACTGGCTGGCCGGAGAAGCGGTCGTTGAAGCTTTCGGAAAAATCGCAGTCGAAACCGCAATTTGCGGGGCAGAGTGGGCTTATTTGGATGCCTTCGGCTTCGAACAGCGGCACCCAGGCGGCATCCGAGCCGAGCTTCGGCCAGCTTGCGCCGCCTAGAGCGAGAAGTGCGGCATCCGCTTTTGCGTGTTTTCGACCTTCAGGCGTTTCGAAGATCAGCGTTTCACCTTCAAACCCGATCCAGCGATGGCGGGTGAGGATGGTCACGCCCAAACCTTCCAGTCGCTTCAGCCAGGCGCGCAAGAGAGGTGAGGCCTTCATCACCGTGGGGAAGACGCGGCCGGAGGAGCCGACAAAAGTCTCGGTGCCGAGGTCGGCGGCCCAGGTCCGGATCGCCTCCGGCGTCATCAGGTCGAGCACGGGGCGCAAACGTTCGTTTGCCACGCCGTAGCGCGTGACGAAGCGGGCGTAATCTTCGGCATGGGTGATGTTCAGCCCGGACTTGCCAGCCAGCAAAAACTTGCGCGCCACCGTCGGCATGGCGTCGTAGACAGTCACGGCATGGCCTCTGCCGGCGAGATGTTCCGCCGCCATCAGCCCCGCCGGGCCGCCGCCGATGATCGCCACACTCCTGGTCTTCACGGATCAGCCCAGGGTGAAGGTCGAGAGGCGTTCGACCAGACCTTCGATCGTTGTACTGTCTGCATTGGCGAAGGCGAAGCGCAGATAGTCCTGGCAGTCGTCGCCGAAATAGGCGCCGGGGATGCAGAGCACGCCCGCCTTCTTCGCCAGTCGCTCAGCGACATGGGCGGAATCATGGCCCGTGAAGGGATGGCGGATGAAGGCGAAATAGGCGCCGAGCGAGTCCATCTTCCAATCGGGAAGCTTCGCCATCACACCTTTCAGGGTTTCGGCCCGCTTCAGGATCTCGATGCGGTTTTCTTCCCGCCAGACCTTCAGCGCCGGGATTGCCTTGGCGACGGCCGCCTGGGGTGCGCGAGGCGCGCAGATCTGCAGGTTGTCCATGACCTTGGCGATTTCTGAGACGACGCGGGGGCCGGCCGTGATCGCGCCAAGCCGATGGCCGGGGATGCAGAAGGATTTGGAGAAGGAATAAAGCAGGATGAGGTTGTCTTCCCAGCCGGGGATGGAGAGCAGGTCATGCGGGCGATCGCCGCCAGGAAGGAAGTCGCGATAGGTCTCATCCAGGATCAGGAAGGCACCGGCTTTGCGGCAGGCCTCTAAGGCCTGGCGCAGCAGATCCGCCGGATAGATCGCACCTGTTGGGTTGTTGGGCGAAACCAGCGCCACGGCCTTCACGCCCTTGGCCAATACTGCCTCGATGCCTTCGATATCTGGGACGAAGCCGGTCGCCGGATCGAGCGGGATCAGCTCGCGGCGGATGCCCATCATCGCCAGCGTGGTTTCCTGGTTGAAATAGAAGGGATCGGTCAACGCGACCGCGTCGCCACTTGCCGCGATTGCCTGGACCGTTGCCATGAAGGCCTGGTTGCAGCCGGCGGTGATGTGGATGTTCTCAGCCTGTACCGGGGCGCTGTAGACGGCAGCAACCTCTGCGGCATAGGCTTCGCGCAGCGGCGCCTCGCCTTCGATCGGGCCATAGCCGGCATTGGCGCGTGCTGAGGCGGCTTCGGCCAGCCAGGCGAAGAGATCCGGATGCGGCGGATAGCCGGGGACGGCCTGGCTTAGATCGATCATCGGGCCGGCACCATCATAGGCGCGCGCCCAGGCGAAGACCGAGGGCACCGGTGGAGCCGAGAGATCTGCAACAAGTGGGTTGAACGGGGCGGCGGGCATGGCAGGTTCCTCGGTGTTATCAGCTCTCTTCCAAGAGCGGAGCAGTGGTATTGATGTGGTTGTTGCGCTTGCGGGCGGAGGTCAGGCTTCGCCCGGAGCTGCGGCTTGCAGGACGCGGCTGTGCGGCCCGCTCGGTTTCGATCATGTCGAAAATCCAGTCGATGAAGACCTTGGCGATCGGCGCGGCGCGGACGTCATTGCGAGCCGCGACATAGAAGGCGTCGGGTGCGGGGACGGCGAGATCGAAGGGGATTACCAGTTCGCCCGCAGCGATCAGGCTGGAAGCCGTGATGCTGTCGCCGAGCGCCACGCCCTGACCATGTCGGGCGGCCTCGGTCGAGAGCCGCGCATCGCCCATGAAGTGTTCGCGTGCCTTCGGCATGTCCAATTGGTCGGCGGCGGCGAGCCAGCTTCGCCATTCGCGGCCGTCGTCGCCATGCAGCAGCACATGATCGTGCAGATCGCGGACAGAGCGCAGGGGCCGCGTGTTGAGCAGGGTCGGGCTGACGACGGGGAAGAGGTCGAAATTGCTCCAGAGCCGCGTCCAGCAGTCCTTCCAGCCACCCGCGCCATAGAGGATCGCGATGTCGATGTCGGGCGAATAGATGAGGTTTGGATCATTGCTGGATGTCAGCGTCAGGCTGATCTCGGGGTAACGATCGACGAAGGAGCCGAGGCGGGGCACGAGCCAGAGCGAGAGGAGTGCTGGCACGCAGGAGATGCGCAGGTTGCCGCTGGTCGAGGGGCGGTTCATCAGCGCCGTTGCCGCCGCGATGCCGTCGAAAGCCTGGGTGACGGCCGGTAGCAGAAGCGCGCCCTGCGGCGTCAGCTTCAACCGCTTGCCGCCCCGCTCGAACAGCGCTGTTTTCAGCGTTTCTTCCAGGCTGCGGATCTGATGCGAAATGGCGCCGTGGGTGACGTTCAACTCCCGCGCCGCAGCCGTGATCGAGCCACGGCGCGCGGCCGCCTCGAAGGCGCGCAGAGGGTTCAGCGGGGGCAGGCGGCTTGCCATGACGGGTTCAGGATCCGTGAATTTTTCTCACATCGAATGCTATAACATCGTGAATTGATTTTCCAAGTGCGTTGACTGTTAATGCTCACAATAAGAGCAGCAGGATGCGCTGCCGCAAAAACAGCCAGGACGCCGGTGGTCGTGCTGTGCTTGGCAAAGCAGGGAAACATTTCATGACTTTCGACGCGGACAAGCTCGCAGCACTTCGGGCCAAATACGGCGAGAGCCGCAATGGCGAGATATTCGATCCCGACTTCCAGAAGGTCGGCGACAAGATCTTTTCCAAGGGCACGCGGGCTGCCCCCTTTGCCGGCTTGCCGACTTTCCTGTCGGCGCCTTATCGGGAAGTCGCGAAGGATGAGCCGGATTTCGGCGACCTGCAGGTGGCGATCACCGGCGTGCCGATGGATCTCGGAGTGACCAACCGGCCGGGCTCGCGTTTTGGACCGCGGGCGTTGCGCGCCATCGACCGTATCGGCCCCTATAACCACGTGCTCGGCTGTGCGCCGGTGCATGAGCTTCGGGTTGCCGATATTGGCGATGTGCCGCTGAGAAGCCGTTACCGACTGGAAACGGCGCATGAGGATATCGAGCGGCGGTTCAACCAGATCGTCGATGCCGGCGTCACCCCCCTTGCCGTCGGGGGCGACCATTCCATCACCTATTCGATCCTGAAGGCCGTTGGCAAAAAAGCGCCCGTCGGTCTAATCCATATCGACGCCCATTGTGATACCAGCGCGCCTTTCGAGGATACCAAGTTCCATCATGGCGGTCCCTTCCGGCAGGCTGTGCTCGACGGCGTGCTCGATCCGACAAGGACGATCCAGATCGGCATTCGCGGCTCGGCAGAATATCTCTGGGAGTTCACCTATGAGTCCGGCATGACTGTTGTTCATGCCGAAGAGGTGACGGGGCTTGGCATGCCTGCGATCATCGAAAAGGCCAAGGCGATCGTTGGCGACGGCCCGACCTATCTGTCTTTCGATATCGACAGCCTCGATCCAAGCTTTGCGCCGGGCACAGGTACGCCGGAAGTGGGCGGGCTGACCACCCGCGAGGTGCTCGAACTCCTGCGGGGGCTGAAGGGCGTCAACCTGGTCGGCGGCGACGTCGTGGAAGTCGCGCCGCAATATGACGCGACGGCCAATACGGCCCATGCCGGCGCGCAAGTGCTATTCGAAATCCTCAGCCTGATGGTCTATAGTCCGTCCATCACGGGACGCTGAACTTTACCATTCCGGGCGGTTCGCATCGCCCGGCCAGAACCGAAAACGGGCGAAAACGCCTCAACCACAACAAGGGAACAGGACCATGAAAGACATTCTCTCCACCGCTGTCAGCCGCCGCAGCGTGCTCGCCGGCTCGGTCGCCGCTGCCGGCTCTCTCGCCATGCCGTCGATCCTGCGTGCGCAAGACAAGTCGATCAAGATCGGCGTCTATGGTGGCTACTTCAAGGATTCCTTCGACAAGAACATTTTTCCGGAATTCACGAAAGCAACCGGCATCGCTGTCGAATCTGTCGCCGAGCCGACAGGTGAAGCTTGGCTGGTGCAGCTCGAGCAGGCCGCCAAGGCCGGCCAGGCGCCCGCTGACCTCTCGATGATGTCGCAGGTCTCCATGCTGAAGGGCCAGTCCACCGAGCTCTGGGCGCCCATCGACATGGCGAAGATCAAGAACGCCTCCGGCCTGATCGACCGTTTCGTCAACAAGTATCCGGATGGACGCGTTGCCGGCGTCGGCGCTGTTGCCTGGTACATTACGCTCGTCACCAACACCGATGTCTACAAGGAAGCACCGACCTCCTGGGAAGCGCTCTGGGATCCGGCAAACGCCGACAAGCTCGGCCTGTTGGCACTCGTCTCCAACTCCTTCCTGCTGGAAGTGACTGCCAAGACATATATGGGGGGCACCAATGCGCTCGATACCGAAGAGGGCATCCTGAAGGCGCTCGAAAAGCTCGCCGAAGTGAAGCCGAATGTCCGTCTCTGGTATCGTGACGAAGCTCAGTTCGAGCAGTCGCTAAAGTCGGGCGAAATCCCGATGGGCCAGTATTACCACGACGTCACGGGCCTTGCCGCCGCCGACGGCCAGCCTGTTCGTTCGACCTTCCCGAAGGAAGGCGGCATCCAGGATTCAGGTTGCTGGGCTCTGTCTCGCGCTTCGGCCAAGACCGAGGAAGCGCATGTGTTCATCGACTATATGTGCCAGCCCTCGATCCAGGCGACCCTGTCGCGCAAGGTTGGCACGGCCCCGACGGTCAAGCGCGAACTGCTCGATCTGACCGACGCCGAATTCGCCTCCGTCTCTTCGGATATCGAGCCGATCACGCCGCGCTACGACCTCTACCAGACCAAGTCGGACTGGCTGAACCAGAAGTGGACCGAGCTGATCGTCGGCTGATTTTGCTTGACTGGCTGCCCCTCATCCGTCCTGCCGGGCACCTTCTCCCCGCAAGCGGGGAGAAGGAGATGAGCGGCTTGCTTGAGGCCGACTTACCCTCTCCCCGCATGCGGAGAGAGGGTAAGGTGAGGGGCAAAACCTGCCGCCATCTGTCAGAGTTGCGTGGTTTTGCTGCATCTCCACGTCCGTGATAGAATTACGGTAAGGATCTCAGCGGAGACAATCTCATGGCAACGGTCAGTGTGCGTGATGTGAACACCGATCTATCGGAGCTGGTGGATGAGGTGATCAAGGGCGGGAGCGTTACGATCACGCGCGACGGAAAGCCTGTGGCGACGCTGGTGGCGGTGGAGGCGGCGATCGATCAGAAGCCAAAGCGCAACTTTCTGGAGCACCTCATGGCGTTTCCGGAACCGGACATGGTTTTTGAGCGAAATCCTTCCAAAGGTCGGGACGTCGATCTTTGAGTGGCTATCTCATCGATACTAACGCGTTGTCTCTGCTCTCGAACGGCAAGGCGTCGCAGAAATTCATCGTCTGGCTTCGGGAGCAGCAACGAAAGAACGCTTTGTATGCTTCAACGATCACGCTTCAGGAGATCGAAAAAGGGATCGTCAAGCTTGAACTCGTCAAGCGTGGCAGCCCGGAGAAAGCAAATCGTCTGCGCGAGTGGATTGAAATCGTGATGGCGGATTTTCAGGATCGGTTTCTGCCTGTTGATGTCGAGGTCGCGCTCGCGGCTGGAAAGCTTGAAGGCGCAATGCTTGCGCGAGGGCTGAATATCGAACTCGCCGACATCCTCATCGCCGCAACAGCCCAGACCCACGGCCTCACCGTCGTGACCGCCAATACCCGAGACTTCGAGCCTTTGGGCGTCGACTGTCTCGCACCGTTTTGAACAACATTCGTCTGATTGGAAGCCCATGTCCGGCCTCGCCCTCAATTCCATCACCAAGCAGTTCGGCCCCTTCACGGCGGTCGACGATGTCCAGCTTTCCGTCCCGCACGGTACCTTTGTCTGCCTGCTCGGTCCCTCCGGCTGTGGCAAGACCACGCTGCTCAGGATGATCGCGGGTCTCGATAGCCCGACCAAAGGTGCGATCGTGCTGGATGGCAAGGACATTACGCAGGTGCCGACGCATAAGCGGGATCTCGGCATGGTCTTCCAGTCCCTGGCGCTGTTTCCGCATCTGACTGTTGGCGAGAACATTGCTTATCCCTTGCGCATCCGTGGGATCAGTCGCGAGGAGCAGGTGAGGCGAGTCGACGAGCTGCTCGCGATGATCCATCTGACAGGCTATGCTGACCGTCCCGTGCACAAGCTTTCCGGCGGACAGAGGCAGCGCGTGGCGATTGCCCGGGCGCTTGCCATCTCGCCGAAACTCTTCCTGCTCGACGAGCCACTGTCCGCACTCGACGCCAAGCTGCGCGAGGCCATGCAGGTGGAGCTGCGCAAGCTGCAGCAGCAGCTCGGCATCACCACCATTGTCGTCACCCATGACCAGCGCGAGGCGATGACCATGGCGGATACGGTGGTCGTCATGAATGGCGGCAAGATCCGCCAGGCTGCAAGCCCGATTGAAATCTACCGCAAGCCCGCCGATCGCTTTGTTGCCGACTTCATCGGCTCGACCAATCTGCTGCCTTTGTCAATCCAGGCGGGAACGGCGCTCGTGCTCGGGCATACCGTTGCAGGCATTTCGGTTCCATCAGGGCAAGTGCAGGCCAGCCTCTCGGTTCGCCCCGAAGACGTCAAGCTCGCAGCCCCCGGCGAAGGCCGTATCACCGGCAAGGTCACCTTCATCCGCGATCTCGGCGGCACCATCGAGACCTTCCTTGATGTCGCCGGTATCGAAGTCGTCGCCGTCTCGACGCCGCGTGAGAGACCGGTCGTCACTGTCGGTCAGGATGTCGGCATTGTCATCGACCCCGAAACTGCGGTGGTGCTGTCGGCATGAGACGCGAGCCCCCGAAAACCGCCCTCGACTATGCACCGCTCGCCTTCCCGGCGGGCATGCTGATCCTGTTCTTCGTCGTACCCTTTGCAACGATGATCGCCGTCTCCTTCTTCAAGCGCGATCCGACCGGCTTCTATTCGCCGGATTTCGTCTTCGACAATTACGCGCGCTTCCTGTCCTTCTTCTTCGGTGGCGTGCTCGGCTTTTCTCTGATGCTGGCGATTGCAGTCGCGGTGGTCTGCGTGACTCTGGCGCTGCCCTTCACTTATCTGCTGGCGCGCATGTCGCGCAAAGCGCAGGTGCTGTGGCTGGTCGCGCTCCTCTCCATCCTGTCGCTCTCGGAAGTCATCATCGGCTTTGCCTGGTCGACGCTGTTTTCACGCACCGCCGGCATCACAAACCTGCTCGTCATGATCGGCCTGATGGAAAAGCCGGTCGCGCTAATGCCGAATTTCGGGGCTGTTCTGACCGGCATGGCCTATCAGGCGCTGCCCTATACTGTGCTTGTGCTTTATCCCGCGCTCGTCAGGCTCGACCCGACGCTGACCGAAGCCGCCCGCACGCTTGGCGCCTCCCCGATCAAGGCCTTCTTCACGGTGGTCGTGTCGGCACTGCGCAACACGCTGATTGCCACACTGATCATGGTCTTCATCTTCGCGCTCGGCTCCTATCTCCTGCCGCAGATCCTCGGTCGTCCCTCGCACTGGACGCTCTCCGTGCTCATCACTGACCAGGCAATCTACCAGTCCAACATGCCGTTTGCGGCAGCCATGGCGGTGTTCCTCGTCCTCGTTACGCTCGGCATGGTCGCGCTGACGCTGCTGATCGGTCGCAGCAAGGGAGAGGCGGCATGAACAAGGCTCTCACACGCCTCTATTTCACTCTTATCGGCATCTTCCTCGCCGCACCCATCGTCGTCGTCGCGGGCGTCTCGGTGAATGCCAAGCAGAGCCTGAACTTCCCGCCGCAGGGTTTTTCGCTGTCGTGGTACGGCGCGATCTTTACCGATCCCGGCTGGCGTGCGGCCTTGTTCGCCTCGGTCATCCTTGCGATTTGCGCGGCGGCTCTTGCTGTCGCCATCGCTCTGCCGCTCGCCTGGTTCCTGTGGCGGCGTCTTGCACCCTGGGCGCAGATCTTCCAGTTGCTCGGTATCGCGCCCTTCACGCTGCCACCGGTCATTACGGCACTCGGGCTGCTCACCTTCTGGGCGGCAACCGGTTTCTACGGCCAGCCCTGGACGGCGGTCATCAGCCACGCGATCTTCTTCGTCACGCTGCCTCTGGTGACGCTCTCACTAGGGTTCTCGGCGATTGATCGCTCGCTGGTCGAGGCGGCGGCCACCATGGGCGCCGACGACCGGACGATTTTCCGCACAGTCGTGCTGCCGCTGATCGCGCCCTATCTCGTCTCGGGCTATGCCTTTGCCTTCGTGCTCTCGCTCAACGAATACATCGTCGCCTACATGACTGTTGGTTTCGTGATGGAGACGCTGCCGATCAAGATCTTCAACGCACTGCGCTACGGCTATACGCCGGTCATGGCATCGGTGACGATCCTGTTCGTGGCCGTGGCTGCGACCGTGTTCGGTCTCGTCGCGCGCTTCGGCGACCTGCCGAAGCTGCTCGGGGCCAATGCCGACGATCGCAGTTGATGTCGGTGGTCAGCGGTGATCCTGAAAGATCATTGCTGACCGGGTGTAGAGCGATCGCCATGGGGGAAGTTGGTGTTGCCATGGATAATCGTCGGCACCACCGAGGAGGCGCCGACTATCCTCAACTGTTTCGCAGGCGACCCTCGAGGAGGTCAAGCACGGAGCGGGCGGCATCCATGACATTCGTGCCGGGGCCGAAGACGGCGGAGACGCCGCTTTCGAGCAGGAAATCGTAATCCTGGCGCGGTATGACGCCGCCTACAACGACGATCACATCGTTTGCGCCCTTGGCCTTCAGCGCCTCGACCAGCTGCGGGGCGAGCGTCTTGTGACCGGCGGCGAGCGAGGACAAACCGACGACCTGGACCTTGTTGGCGACTGCCAAGTCTGCGGCCTCCTCCGGCGTCTGGAAGAGCGGGCCTGCCACGACATCGAAGCCGATATCGCCGAAGGCGGATGCAATCACCTTGGCGCCTCGGTCATGACCATCCTGGCCGAGCTTGGCGATCAGGATACGCGGTTTGGAGGCCGCCTTGCCGTAGTCCTTGAGGCGGATCGACAGCGTCTCCATTTCCGGATCGCCCTCGTAAGCCTTGCCGTAGATGTCATGCACGACTTCGGGCACGGCGACGTGATCGCCGAAGACGGCGCGCAAAGCATCCGAGATCTCGCCGACGGTGGCGCGGGCGCGGGCCGCGTCGACTGCGGCTTCGAGGATATTGCCCTGTCCCGTTGTTGCGACCTCGGTCAGCCGGGCGAGCGTTTCGCTGACCCGCTTCGCATCCCGCTGCCGGCGCGTCTGCTCGATGCGCTTGATCTGCGACAGGCGGACAGCAGTGTTGTCGATCTGCAGGATGTCGATCGGTTCCTCGTTTTCGAGGCGATACTTGTTCACCCCGACGATCACTTCCTCGGCGCGGTCGACGGCCGCCTGGCGACGGGTCGCGGCCTCCTCGATCAGGCGCTTCGGCAGGCCGTCATCGACGGCTTTGGTCATGCCGCCCAACCGTTCGATCTCCTCGATCAGGGCCCAGGCTTTTTCGGCCATGTCGTTGGTCAGGCTCTCGACGTAATAGGAGCCGGCGAGGGGATCGACGACCTTGGTCACGCCCGTCTCGTGCTGCAGGATCAGCTGGGTGTTGCGGGCAATGCGGGCGGAGAATTCGGTCGGCAAGGCAATCGCCTCGTCGAAGGAATTGGTGTGCAGCGACTGCGTGCCGCCGAGCACGGCGGACATGGCTTCAAACGCCGTGCGGACGATGTTGTTGTAGGGGTCCTGTTCGGCCAGTGACACGCCCGAGGTCTGGCAATGTGTGCGCAGCATCAGGCTCGACGCCTTCTTCGGCTCAAATTCCTGCATGATGCGGGTCCAGAGCAGGCGGGCAGCGCGCAGCTTCGCCGCCTCCATGAAGAAGTTCATGCCGATCGCAAAGAAGAAGGAGAGGCGCCCGGCGAACGCGTCGACATCAAGCCCCTTGGCGATGGCCGCACGGACATATTCGCGGCCATCGGCCAGTGTGAAGGCGAGTTCCTGCACCAGCGTCGCCCCGGCCTCCTGCATGTGATAGCCGGAGATGGAAATGGAGTTGAACTTCGGCATTTCCTTCGCCGTGTATTCGATGATGTCGGCAATGATCCGCATCGAGGGTTCGGGTGGATAGATATAGGTGTTGCGGACCATGAACTCCTTGAGGATGTCGTTCTGAATGGTCCCGGAAAGCTTGTCGCGCGAAACACCCTGTTCCTCGCCGGTGACGATGAAATTGGCGAGGATCGGGATGACTGCGCCGTTCATGGTCATCGAGACGGAGATGTCCTGCAATGGAATGCCGTCGAACAGGATCTTCATGTCCTCGACGCTATCGATCGCCACACCCGCCTTGCCGACATCGCCCTCGACGCGCGGGTGATCCGAATCGTAGCCACGATGGGTGGCGAGATCGAAGGCGACGGAGACGCCCTGCTGGCCGGCCAAAAGCGCCTTGCGGTAGAAGGCATTGCTTTCCTCTGCCGTCGAGAAGCCGGCATATTGCCGGATCGTCCAGGGCCGCCCGGCATACATGGTGGCGCGCGGACCACGGGTGAAGGGCGCAAAACCCGGCAGGCTGTCGAGATGATCGATGCCCGCAATGTCCTCGGCCGTATAAAGCGGCTTGACGTCGATGCCCTCGGGCGTGTGCCAAGTGAGTGCTTCCGCCGGACGCTTCAATTCCTTCTCGGCAAGCGCCTGCCAGTCGGCGATGGTTTTCTTTGTCATCGATGCGATCCTTTCGGGAAGGCTGCGCGGTTCGGCGTTTCGCTGATTGAGGTCTGTTTGACGTGATTTTGGGTCCGGGCTATTCTGAGGGTCCCAACCGGAGCGCCATGCCATGACCGTGAAAGCCTCTGTCTCGCTCTCGCCCCAGCAGGAAGAATTCGCCCGCAAGCTGGTCGAGGACGGCCATTTCCCGAGCCTCGCGGCTGTCGTCGAGCGAGGGCTGGATCTTGTGCGCGAAGAGACGGAGATGCGAGAAGAGGATGTCGAGGCGTTGCGGGCGCTAGTGGAGCGTCGGCGCAAGGGGCCTTTCCTCTCTGAGGCTGAAACCCATGAGCGGATCGAGGCGATGATTGCTGCAAAGAAGGCCGAGTATGGTCTTTGAGGTCGAACTTTCGGAAGAAAGCGAGATCGATCTCAAGCAGATCTTCGATCATCTTGTTCAGTCCTACACCCAGTTGGGTGAACCTCTCGAAGATGCCTTTGATCAAGCATCCGAACGCGTTCGCCGAATCCGCAGCGACATCTTTGGCCTCGGGAAAGCGCCCTATCAAGGGACATTGTCGAAGGAGATTGGCGACGGTCTGCGTCACGTCACCAAGAACCGCGCAGTCATTTATTTCGACGTTTACGAGGCTACGCGGACCGTTCAGGTTATTGCCGTCTTCTTCGGCGGGCAGGATCATCAGCGGCATATGTTTAAGCGTCTGTCCTAGGTGGCTTTGCTTCGTCTGCTGGCGTACCGCGCGGATACCCCCCTCTGTCCTGCCGGACATCTCCCCCACACGGGGGGAGAGCGGGGTGGGGTTGGCCTCTCGCCCCAAGGTTAACTTCGAATTCGTGGGGCGATCGCAACCCCAGCGGCCACTCTCCCCCCTTGTGGGGGAGATGTCGGCGTAGCCGACAGAGGGGGGTACCCCGACCGCAATTGTCGACGGCGTCCTCACCCCTCAAACTCCATGATCAACTCATCGACCGCGAGACTCTGCCCCGGCTTGACGACGATCTTCTTCACGGTGCCCCGGCGTTCGGCCTTCAGGATATTCTCCATCTTCATCGCCTCGACGGTGGCGAGCGCTTGACCGGCTTCCACGGTCTCGCCTTCCTTGACCGCAACCCCGGTGATGACGCCCGGCATGGGGCAGAGCAGCATCTTGGAGGTGTCCGGCGGCAACTTTTCGGGCATCAGTTTGGCAAGTTCGGCCACGCGCGGTGAGCGGACGCGGGCGGTTAGATCCATGCCGCGCCAGCGGAGCCGGATGGCGGGGCCTTTGAGGTCGACCTTCACCGCGAGCGTGTCGCCGCCGATGTCGACGGTTGCCAGTGTCTGGCCTGGCAGCCAGTCGGTGGCGACAACAAGCTCGGTGCCGGCCTCGAATGCGACGCGCGTGTTGCCGGTGCCTTCGGTGACGGCCAGCGCATGGTCGCCACCCGCCAGATTGACGACCCAGTCCTTGCCCAGCTTGCGCGCATGATTGCCGATCGTGCCGGAGATCTGGATCGCACGCGCCTGCAGGCGGTGGTTGATGACGGCAGCGATCGCCGCCAGCTTTTCCGTCGAGGCCGCATCCGGCGTCACGCCGGTGAAGCCGTCCTTGAACTCCTCGGCGATATAGGCCGTGGTGATCTTGCCGGAGCGGAAGCGCTCCTGGTTCATCACGGCCGAGAGGAAGGGCAGGTTGTGGCCGATGCCTTCGACCTCGAAGCTGTCGAGCGCTTCCGACATCGCATCAATCGCGGTCAGCCGGTCTGGCGCCCAGGTGCAGAGTTTTGCGATCATCGGGTCGTAATACATCGAGATCTCGCCGCCCTCGAAGACGCCGGTGTCGTTACGAATAACGGTACCCTCAGCGGTCGTTCCCTCTGCCGGTGGACGGTAGCGGGTAAGGCGACCGATCGAGGGCAGGAAGTTGCGATAGGGGTCTTCGGCGTAGAGACGGCTTTCGATCGCCCAGCCGTTCAGCTTGACGTCGTCCTGGGCAAAGGACAGCTTTTCACCGCCTGCGACGCGGATCATCTGTTCGACGAGATCCAGGCCGGTCACCAGCTCGGTCACGGGATGCTCGACCTGTAGGCGGGTGTTCATCTCGAGGAAGTAGAACTTGTTCTGCTTGCCATCGACGATGAATTCGACAGTGCCGGCGGAGTGATAGCCGACGGCTTTGGCGAGAGCCACGGCCTGTTCGCCCATGGCCTTGCGGGTCGCGACATCGAGGAACGGCGAGGGGGCCTCTTCGATCACCTTCTGGTTTCGCCGCTGGATCGAACATTCGCGCTCGCCGAGGTAAAGCACAGTGCCGTATTTGTCGCCGAGCACCTGGATTTCGATATGGCGCGGTTCGGTGACGAATTTCTCGATGAAGATGCGGTCGTCGCCGAAGGAATTCTTCGCCTCGTTCTTCGACGACTGGAAGCCTTCGCGGGCCTCTTCGGCATTCCAGGCGATGCGCATGCCCTTGCCGCCGCCGCCGGCCGAGGCCTTGATCATCACGGGATAGCCGATCTGATCGGAGATCTTCACCGCCTCTTCGGCATCGGCAATCAGGCCCATATGGCCAGGCACTGTCGAGACGCCAGCTTCGGCCGCAAGCTTCTTCGACGTGATCTTGTCGCCCATGGCCTGGATCGCATTCACCGGCGGGCCAATGAAGGTCACGCCTGCCTTTTCCAGCGCCTCGGCAAAGGCTGCGTTTTCCGAGAGGAAGCCATAGCCGGGATGGACGGCGTCGGCGCCCGTCTGTCGGATGGCATCGAGGATCTTGTCGATGACGATATAGGACTGGTTGGATGGTGCCGGGCCGATATGCACCGCCTCATCGGCCATCTCGACATGCAGCGCATTGCGGTCGGCATCGGAATAGACGGCGACCGTCTTAATGCCGAGTTTCTTCGCGGTCTTGATGACCCGGCAGGCAATTTCGCCCCGGTTCGCGATGAGGATTTTCTGGATCATGGCGATTACTCGGCAGCTTGAGCGGGCGGGATGGCGCCGGGAGCGGCACCTCCGATGATGAGCGCCTTGGCGCTGATGTATTCGTCGATTTCTTCCCAGCCGACGGCATCGCCGAAGGGCAGGATCTCACCCTTTGAACGCTGCTCTGGGGATGCCTTGGCGAGGCGCGGATACCACCAGAGCGGCGCCTCTATCCTGCGCCCGTCGACCATGTGGAAGACGATACTGTCGTCCGTGACGTCCACGGAGCGGACCTGCAGCTGTCGCTCATCAATGTCCAAAGTGGTCATTCCACGCCTCCTCGAAACCCTGCCGGTGTTCCGCGACAACCTTGAGGATAGCATTCACCTCATGGGCCGCGAAGCCTGCGTTGCGGGCAACACCGAGATCCCGCAACCACACTTTCAACTGCTTTCCGTCCTTCAGGACGTGAATATGAGGCGGTTCGCCGATCTCCTTCGAGTAGAAAAGAAAACGATGTCCTTTCCAGAGAAGGAGTGTCGGCATCTCCGCTATTCCCGCGCCTGCTTCTTCAAGCCCTTCGCCACGCTCTGCTCGTTCTTCACCTCGCCAAAGGCTTCCGGAAAATTCTTCCGTGCCAGCGGTTCATTCAGCTTCAGCTTGGCGAAGTAGGATTGCGGATCAAAACCGCGTTCGGCGGCGATCAGCTCGCGTCCGAACAACCGGCACAGGCGTTCGCCGTCGAGATTGCCGCGCTCGAAAGGTTCGGTGCCGAAGAATTGCCAAATCGCCTGGACGAAGTCGAGGTCGGCCAGCGCAACTGTCGGGTCCATGGTGCGGTGACGCGGCCAGTTGGTGAGCGGCGTGACCTTGGGGTTCGGCCGACGCAGGGTGTATTGCCACTGCGTTCCCGGAAGGCCGGGCGGAAAGCCCTGGTGTTTCGGCATCAGCGGATCTTTTGCCATGGGTTTAAACCTCGAACACGTCGTCGAAGGATTCCGGGAAGCTTTTGCGCGCCACCCGTTCGTCGATCTTCAGCAGGGCGTCGTAGGAGGTCGGGTCGAACGGCGTCTCTGCTGGCACGACCTCGCGGCCGAACAGCAGGTTCAGCCGTCCGGCATCGAGATTGCCACGTTCGAAGGGTTCGTCACCGAAATGGTGCCAGAGCGCATGCAGGAAGGCGGCATCCACCTTCTGTTCGATGGTGCCGGGGCGGGCAAGACGCTGCAGGGGCTTAAGGGGTGTCGCGCCCTTTTCGTTGGCGCGACGGATGGTGAAGTGATGGCCATGGCCCGGCAGTCCCGAGGGGAAGCCGCGATGCTTGGTCATTTCGGGTGGTCTGGCCATCCTGGTTCCTTTCAAGCCTGCGTCAGCTTGTCTTGCGTCTTCGTGTCGAAGTCCGCGGCGTCGTGGCGTTCGTGCAGCTGCTCGGAAAGCGGGCCGGTTGCCTTGTTGACCATTACGCCGCGTTTGACGGCGGGGCGGGCCGCAAGCTGCTTCGTCCAGCGCTGAACATGCTCGTATTCGTCGACGGCCAAGAATGTGCCGGCATCGTCATAAGCCTCATGCAGCGCAATCCGGCCATACCAGGGCCAGATGGCCATGTCGGCGATGGTATAGTCCTTGCCGGCCATGAATTCGTTGTTGGCGAGATGGCGGTTCAGCACGTCGAGTTGGCGCTTCACTTCCATGGCATAACGGTCAATGGCGTATTGGATCTTCATCGGCGCATAAGAATAGAAATGGCCGAAGCCGCCGCCGAGGAAGGGGGCGGAGCCCATCTGCCAGAACAGCCAGTTCAGCGTTTCGGCGCGGGCGCGGGTTTCCGACGGCAGGAAGGCGCCGAATTTTTCTGCGAGATAGGTCATGATCGAAGCTGACTCGAACAGGCGGATCGGCTTGCCACCATCCTTTGGCGCGTGGTCGGCGAGCGCCGGGATCTTGGAATTCGGGTTGATGTCGACAAAGCCGGAGCCGAACTGGTCGCCCTTGCCGATATTGATCAGCCAGGCATCGTATTCAGCGCCTTCATGGCCGGCAGCGAGCAGTTCTTCCAGCAGGATCGTCACCTTCTGGCCGTTCGGCGTCGCCAGCGAATAGAGCTGCAGCGGATGCTTGCCGACCGGCACGTCCTTCTCGACCTGCGCGCCAGCCGTCGGCCGGTTGATGCTGGCAAAGGCGCCGCCGTTGCCGGGCTCCCAGGTCCAGACCTTCGGGGGCACATAGCCGGCTGGCAGGTTCTTCTCACGCGGAAATTTTTCGTCGGTCATGGGGTAGGATCCTTTCTCGTTCAAGGAAGTGCGTCACGTCACACATATAGGCATGTCGTATCGCAATACTTCGATCGAGCTCCTTTTTGTCCGTCAATTCAAAATAATTCAGCGAATGTTGCCGTGAGCGGTTTCACAGCGGGATCGTGTCGTGCTTCTTCCAATGCGTGCCGACCTGCTTGTTCCGGAGGCTCGCAAACGCCTTGGTGATGCGGCGGCGCGAGGAATGCGGCATGATCACCTCGTCGATGAAGCCGCGTTCGGCCGCCTTGAAGGGGTTGGCGAAGTTGACTTCGTATTCCCTAGTTCGCGCCGCGATCTTCTCGGGGTCGCCGAGTTCGGAGCGATAGAGAATCTCGGCCGCCCCCTTGGCGCCCATCACGGCGATTTCGGCGGTTGGCCAGGCATAGTTGATATCGGCGCCGATATGTTTGGAGGCCATGACGTCATAGGCGCCGCCATAGGCCTTGCGGGTGATGAGCGTCACCATCGGCACGGTCGCCTGGCTGTAGGCGAACAAGAGCTTGGCGCCATGCTTGATGACGCCGCCATATTCCTGGGCGGTGCCGGGCAGGAAGCCGGGTACGTCGACCAGCGTCAGGATCGGGATCGAGAAGGCATCGCAGAAGCGGACGAAGCGGGCGGCCTTGCGCGATGAATCGATGTCCAGGCAGCCGGCGAGCACCATCGGTTGATTGGCGACGACGCCGACCGTCTGGCCCTCCATGCGGATAAAGCCGGTGATGATGTTCTTCGCGAATGCTTCCTGGATCTCGAAGAAATCGCCCTCGTCGGCCAGCGCGTAGATCAGCTCCTTCATGTCATAGGGCTTGTTGGATGAGTCGGGGATCAGCGTGTCCAGCCGCATCTCGATGCGGGCCGGATCGTCATGGAAGGGGCGGACGGGCGGTTTTTCGCGGTTGTTCAAGGGCAGGAAGTCGAAGAGCAGGCGGACCTGTTCCAGGGCTTCGATGTCATTCTCATAGGCGCCATCGGCGACGGAGGATTTCTTGGTGTGCGTCGAGGCGCCGCCGAGTTCTTCCGCCGTGACAATCTCGTTGGTGACGGTCTTCACCACATCGGGGCCGGTGACGAACATGTAGGAGCTGTCGCGCACCATGAAGATGAAATCGGTCATGGCGGGCGAATAGACCGCACCGCCGGCGCAGGGGCCCATGATCACGGAGATCTGCGGAATGACGCCCGAGGCATCGACATTGCGCTTGAAGACGTCGGCATAGCCGGCAAGCGAGGCGACACCTTCCTGGATGCGCGCACCGCCCGAGTCATTCAAGCCGATCACGGGGGTGCCGACCTTCATCGCCATATCCATGATCTTGCAGATCTTCTGGGCATGGGTTTCCGACAGCGAGCCGCCGAGCACGGTGAAATCCTGGGAGAAGACATAGACCTGGCGGCCGTTGATCGTGCCCCAGCCGGTGACGACGCCATCGCCCGGCACCTTCTGTTCGGCCATGCCGAAATCGGTGCAGCGATGCGTGACATACATGTCGTATTCTTCGAACGAGCCTTCGTCGAGCAGGACTTCCACACGCTCACGGGCGGTCAGCTTGCCCTTGCCGTGCTGGGCGGCGATGCGCTTTTCGCCGCCACCGAGGCGGGCCTCGTCGCGACGGGCTTCGAGCTGGTCCAGGATCGTCAGCATATATCCTCCCGAATGGTCTTCTGGCTTCAAAGCCTTGATGTGACACCTATTCCACTGTGCCGCAGAAGAAAACGGTTGAACAGGTGCATCTGTGGATTTATGAATTTGCAAAGTGAAAATTGCGAATTTGCGAAATGGCCATCGGGAAACTCTTCATCGGCCGCAAGGTCCGCGACATTCGCCAGGCAAACGGGGCCACCCAGGCGCAGTTTGCCGATATGGTCGGCATTTCCACCAGCTATCTCAACCAGATCGAAAACAACCAGCGCCCGGTCTCGGCCTCGGTGCTCCTGTCGCTGGCCGAAAAGTTCGGCATCGACATTACCGAGCTGTCCTCCGGTCAGAACGACCGGCTCCTCTCGGCGCTGACGGAGGCGCTCTCCGATCCGCTGTTCGAGACCTATTCGCCGAGCCTGCAGGAGCTGAAGCTCGTTACCCAGAATGCGCCCGGTTTTGCCCATGCGCTGATCGCGGCGCACCAGGCTTACAGGCGCGGCAATGAACAGCTGGCGAGCCTCGACGATCGGCTGGGGGCAGCACCCAGCCAGGAGGTGACGCCGTATGACGAGGTGCGCGACTTCTTCCATTTCGTCGACAATTACATCCACGATCTCGACCTTGCCGCCGAACAGCTGGCCATTGAGCTGAAGCTCGGGGATGGGGAGAATTACGCGGCTCTCTCAGGTCATCTCGAAGCGAAACACGGCGTGCGCGTGGTGCGCGGCGAGGCGGGCGACGAGGCGATCCGCCGCTTCGATCCGGTGGGGCGGATCCTGACCGTCAGTCGCTATGCCTCTGCCCCCACCCGAGATTTCCAAATCGCTATCCAGATCGCCCAGCTCGCCGCCGCCACCAAGATCGATCAGGTGCTGAAACAGGCGAATTTCCGCAGCGAAGAGGCGGTCGAGATCTGTCGTATGGGTCTCTACAACTATTTCGCCGGCGCGCTGATCCTGCCCTATCGCAGCTTTCTCACCGCCGCGCGCGACCTGCGCCACGACATCGAACTGCTCGCCGCCCGTTTCGAGGCCTCGCTCGAACAGGTCTGCCACCGTCTCTCGACGCTGCAGCGGCCGGGCCTCAAGGGCGTGCCGATCTTCTTTGCCCGCATCGACCGGGCCGGCAATATCACCAAGCGGCATAGTGCTGCCCGCCTGCAATTCGCCCGCTTTGGTGCTGCCTGTCCGCTCTGGAATGCGCATCAGGCCTTCGAGACGCCGGGCCGTATCATCCGCCAGACGGCGGAAACGCCCGACGGGGTTCGCTATCTCTGCATCGCCACCCAGGTCTCAAAAGGCTCCGCCGGCTTCCGCGCCGCCAATCCGCGCTATGCCTTGGCGCTCGGCTGCGAGATCTCCTATGCCGGCGCCTTCGTCTATGCCGACGACCTCGACCTCTCCAACCGCGGCGCCTTTGACCCCATCGGCATTTCCTGCCGCATCTGCGAACGCGTCAAATGCACCAGCCGGGCCGTGCCGCCGCTGAAAAGGAAGCTGGTGGTGGATCATCGGGTGCGGAACCCGATGCCGTATGAGATCGAGTAAGAGCGCCTATGGCTGGAGCCCTGAGCGCCAGCTAGCTTCAATCCTCCAAGCGTAGCACTGGCACACAATGCTTCTCAATGGTTGCGACCCGCTCAGCAATCTCGCGGTCCAGCTCGTTCTTCTCCGGTGCTGGATAGCCCTCCCACAGGGTCGCCTCAATGCTCTCGCGGAATTCGCGGTCTGTGTTCTCCTCAAAGCGGGACTGCGCTTGCACTGCGGCACTGATTCGCTGGAATTGACGATTCAGCGCATCCATCGCCAACTCTAACTCTTCACCGAACAAAGCCCGCGCCATTGGCTGGCATTCGTCAAGCAGCTTGCGATCGTCCAGCACAGCGTTAATTCGGGTAAAGTAGAGCTGCGATGTTATCATCTTTCGCTTGCTTGTTTCATCGCCGGGTAGCTCGCCCTTCTCCCTGAGGTAGTCTTCTGCCTTTTGCTGCTCGAAGGCCCAAAGCATCGGGTTGCGGACGTGAGATAAGCTTCGCCGAACCTTGTAGGTGGCTGTCAGAATACGTTCAGCCTGTTCGATGCGCCGTTGCGAGAGCGTCTGCTTCCGCCAGCCATCGAAGGTATTGGATGCCAAGACTGCGGCACCGATGACGGCAAGCGCTCCGATGACTGTTCCTGTACCCGAGAGCACGTCGCCGAGCGCAGTCCATTCCGTTGCTGTCCACCCCAGTTCCGTCATCGCACCCACTCACTGTCTTTCGGTTGAGTTTCGCGAGACCGCAGTGCTATCGGTCCGCACAGTCATCGCAACCTAAGTCTGTCTTCCACGTCTCTTTTGCTCGTGAAATCCTTTCGTAGAATTACATGCGCAGTCTTACCTGTTCAAGGCGCCCGCCCTTCAGCTGCGATAACTGCTCGCGACAGGACTGCTCCGTCAGTGACGACTGCTTTGAGGAGCCTCCGATGAAGCCTTGGATTGCCGATTGAAGGCTCAAAGCAGGGCTCGACTGTATTTACTTCCATAGCAGCAAAAGACCGAACGCGGGCGCCGATATGCCTTGTCCAACAGAAGAAATTGTCTCAACCAGAGAAATGACGCTATTCAACTAAGACTGCATCGAGTTCCTCAGCCTCGAACAACCGCTGATCCCTCACCGCAAAGAACGCCTCGACACTCTCCGGCGCCACATCCTCCAGCGTCGCCGTCAACCATTTCGGGTTCCTGTCCTTGTCGATGATCCTGCGTGAAGGTCTTCACGTCTTCGAGCAAGGACCTATAAAATCATTAGTGTTTACTCATCAAATAGTCCGTGCTAATGATTCTCCATGATCGAAACAACAGCCGTCAACGCCGTGATGCGTGCACTTGCCGATCCCACCCGGCGGGGCATCTATGAGCGGATTGCCGATACGAATGAAATCTCCGTCGTCGAGCTGACGCGGGGCAGCGGGGTCACGCAAGGCGCGATCTCCCAGCATCTCAGGACGTTGAAGCAGGCCGGGCTGGTCGTCGAGCGTCCGGAAGGGCGGAGCACCTTTTACCGTGTCCGGCCGGAAGGTCTTGAACCCCTGTTCGACTGGATGAGCCATTACGGCATCTTCTGGCGGGAGCGCTTCGGCAATCTCCGCGCCTTTCTCAAGGATATCGACCCATGACCGACGCCGCTCAAGTTTCTTCCCGACAGCAGATCTCCGTCGACGAGGTTTTTCCGCATGCGCCGGAGGTGATCTGGCGGGCGCTGACGACGGGTGAAATCATGGCGCGCTGGTTGATGGAGCCGAAGGGCTTCGAGCCGGTTGTCGGCAATCGCTTTACTTATCAGACCAAGCCGGCAGGTGCCTGGGATGGCACCATTCACTGCGAAGTGCTGGAGGTGGTTGAAAACCGGCGGTTTTCCCATGCCTGGCGCGGTGGCGATGCGTCCAACACGGGCTATGGATCGAAGCTGGATACGGTCGTGACCTGGACTCTGGAGCCGGCAGCAGACGGCACGCGTGTCCGCCTCGTCCATTCCGGTTTCGAATTGCCGAAGAACGAAGTCGCCTTCCGCAATATGGGCGACGGCTGGAAAGTCGTGGTTCCTCGCCTTGAGGCAACCATACGCAATACGGGCTGAGGCCTGGAGTTCGGCGAACACATCACCAACAAGGAGATCAGCGATGTCCAAACCCTTTTGCGGCGGATGCGCCTGCCAAGCCGTGCGTTATGAATTAATCGGCGAGCCCGTCGCCATGGTGGATTGCCAGTGCCGGCAATGCCAGAGGGACAGCGGTACGGGTCACGCCTCCCATATGGTTTTTGCCGGTGCCGAGGTAAAAGTCGAGGGCGAAGTGCGCACCTGGGATCTGTTTGGAGACGCAGGAACGCGCAAGCGGAGCGGCTTCTGTGCCATCTGCGGTTCGCCCGTGTTCCTGACCTTTCCGGATGCGCCCGCGATCTTTTCGGTGAGGGCTGCAAGTCTCGACGAGCCGGAGCGATATGCACCTCAGTTCGTCACCTGGACCGCCTCCTCCCAGCCATGGGACTGCATTGACCCGACCCTGACGAGGTTCGAGCGCATGCCTCCCGGCCAGTAAGCCTCAAGCTACGGCCGACTCGCCGAAAAGTCGCTCACGCCTTTCCACAAAGAACGCCTCGACACTCTCCGGCTTCACATCCTTCAGCGTCGCCGGGGACCATTTCGGGTTCCGGTCCTTGTCGATGATCGCCGCGCGGATGCCTTCGTAGAAGTCGGGGACTTTCACCACCTGGAGGGTGCCGGCGAATTCGCGTTCGAGGCAGGTTTCGAGGTCCCTGGAGCGGCGGGCCTCGCGCAGCATCCTGAGCGTCACCTTCAGGCTGGTCGGCGATTTTTCGCGCATGGCGATGAGCGTTCTAGCGGCGAGGTCGCTCTGTTCCTTGTCGAGGGCGGCGATGATCTCCTCCACCGTGTCGAAGGCGAAGCAGCGGTCGATCATCGCGCGGCCCTCCGAGAAGATGCCTTTCGGGCCGTCCACCGTATAGTCGCGGATCGTCGAGGCAATCGATTGGCCAAGGGCGGGCGCGGGCAGGGCGGCGATCCGTTCCAGCAGTTCGGCCACTCGCTCCTGCGGCACATACCAGTCGGCAAAGCCTGCGGTGATGGCATCCGCGCCGTTGATCGCCTCGCCTGATAGCCCCATCCAGGTGCCGAGTTCGCCCGGCGCCTGCGAAAGCAGCCAGGTCGCGCCGATATCGGGGAAGAAGCCGATGCCGGTTTCGGGCATGGCGAGTTTCGTCGTTTCGGTGACGATGCGGTGGCTGCCATGGCTGGAGACGCCAACGCCGCCGCCCATGGTGATGCCGTCCATCACGACGACATAAGGCTTTTTGAAACCGGCGATGCGGGCGTTCAGGCGGTATTCGGCCTTGAGGAATTCCGAGGCCTTGCCGTCGCCGGCCTTGCCGCTTTCATAAAACATCCTGATGTCGCCGCCGGCGCAAAGGCCGCGTTCGCCCTCGCCGGTGACCAGCACGGCTGAGACTTGCGGATCGGTCTCGAAGGCATCGAGCGCCTTGCCGAAATCTAGGACCATGTCGTGGGACAGGCTGTTCAGCACACGTGGCCGGTTGAGGGCGATCAGCCCGAGCGCACCCTTTTTCGCCGTCAGGATTTCCCCGCCCTGATAGTCCGCCTCCAGATAACGCATGCCGTCCTCCCTGTCTTTTGAGAGAGTTAGATATGCGTCGCGGCGAAAGGGCAAGGGCTGGGCTGTCGCATAGGGAACGGACCCCCCTCTGGCCTGCCGGCCATCTCCCCCACACGGGGGGAGACTGGCTGAACCGCCGGCCCGCTCACATTCTGTTGGCGCCGCAAACGGATCGGCAAACGCGGCGCTCCGCTCTCCCCCCGTGTGGGGGAGATGTCACGCAGTGACAGAGGGGGGTATCCATATGCGATAGCCCTGGGCTGCCTTAGCAGGATCAGCCAACAAGATTGCGCGGCTTGCCGGCAAGAAACAGCTCGATATTCTCGATCAACTGGTCGGCCAGCGCCTGGATCGCCTCGCGGCTTGCCCAGGCGACATGCGGCGTGAGGATGACATTTTCTCTTGTCGCGATCCGCATCATCGGGCTTTCGGCGGCGGGCGGTTCGCCATCGGTGACGTCGAAGCCGGCGCCTGAAATCTGGCCGGCATTGAGCGCCTTTTCGAGTGCCAGTTCATCGACGAGGCCGCCGCGGCCGGTGTTGATCAGGAGCGGGCGACGTTCCATTAGGGCGAATTCTCTGATACCGATCACGCCGCGCGTTTCCGGTGTCAGCGGGCAATGCAGGGTGATGACGTCAGAGCGCTTCAATACCTCGTCAAAGGCCGTCTGGCCGGACTTGAGGTCGGTTGCGCCGCGACGACCGGCGGCAAGGACGGTCATGCCAAAGGCCTCGGCGATCTTTCCGACGGACTGACCGAGCGTGCCATGGCCGATGATGCCGAGCGTCGAGCCGCCGAGGTCTGAAATCGGGTAATCGAAATAGCAGAATTGCGCTGCCTGCTGCCAGCGACCCTCAATGACCGACTGGCGATAGGGCAGGATCGAGCGGCGCAGTGCCAGCATCAGCGCGAAGGTGTGTTCGGGCACGGTGTGCCTGGCGTAGTTCCTGATGTTGCAGACGGCGATGCCACGCGCCCTGGCCTCGGCGAGATCGACAATGTCGGTGCCGGTGGCGGAGACGGCGATCAGCTTCAGCTTCGAAGCGCCAGCGAGTGCCTCGGCGCGGACCGGGGCCTTGTTGGTAATCACCACATCGGCGTCGCGGATGCGCTCGGCCACTTCGTGCGGGGCGGTGCGGGCATGGACCACCATTTCATGCGGCACGGAGGGCGCGCGGACCACGGTTTCCGGCGACAGCGTGTCGCGGTCGAGAAAGACGATGCGGATCATGGCGGACCTCCCTGCGTTGTTATCGACCTAGCCGAGCGGCATTCGGCCAGCAAGGCAGGTCAGTGGTAATCCGGTACGCCGGGCATAGTGATGAAGCCCGGAAGCGCCCGGAAACGGCGCAGCCAGCGGCGAAGGGCTGGGTATTCGTCATGGTCGATACCGCAGTCGCGCGAGAGCGCAAAGCTCGGCAGGAGGGCCAGATCGGCGAGTGTCGGGTTGGCGCCGACGAACCAGTCATGGCCTTCGATCTGCCTGAGCGTCATGTGGTCGTTCATGATGCGGAAGGCTTTTCGCGCGGCATGGAGGTCTGTCGCGCTTGCACCCACGGACGTGAAAAGTGCCCCTTCTCTGGCATTGATGGCGGACTGCAATTCGCGGCCGGAAAAGCCCAGCCATTGCTGGACGCGGCCGAATCCGGCTGAATCGGCCGGCAACCAGGAACTGTCAGGCGCATAGGCGCGGACGAGGAAAGCCAGGATTGCGGCCGTACCGAAGAGTATGACGTCGCCGTCTTTCAGTATTGGCAGAGTGCCAGTCGGGTTGAGCGCCAGCATATGCGGCTTTTCATGCTCGCGACCCGGCGCCTTGTCGACGGCGACCGTCTCGAAGGTGAGGCCGAGCATGGAGAGAAGCAAACGGACGCGGAACCCGTTTTCGTCGAGATGGTAATCATAGAGCCTGATCATCAGGCGGCCTCCGTCGTCCGGGCTTCGAGGCGGTTGCGCAGGTCGGTCGCCCACTGGACGAGGTCGCGAAGCGTGGGGGCGGACATGTCGCCGGTTCCCGTGATGTGCAGGGCCGTCCGTCCGGTATCGCGCGGCTGGGCTGCGATCAGCACGGTCGCCTTGTGTGCCTGCAACGTAACAGTGTCGGGCGCGCTCGATATGGGATGATAGCCTTCGGGCGGGGCGGCTGTCACCGCCAAGAGAGACGCTTTTGAGGATAGGTCGAGGTAGAGGCTTTGGACAGCCGTGCCGCTTTCGGGAAGTTGACACAACTCCGCCATATCGGCACCCTCCTGCGCCATCCAGACGATGCCGGCGCGTTCGGTGGCGGCAAAGGTCGGGACCTTGATGGTCTGGGGCACCTCGAGATCGGGGTGTGCCGGGATGTAGCGGCACTGGCCCGCGGTGTCGTAGCGCCAGCCGTGATAGAGGCAGGCGATATGGTCGCCGCGCACGAAGCCGAAGCTCATGCGCATGCCGCGATGCGGACAGCGATCCTCCCAGACATGGATTTCGCCCTTCTCGTCACGCCAGACAACACGCTCCTCGCCGTTGACGAGGGTGCCGGCAGAGGTGCCGGCTTCGATGTCGGCGGAGAGGGCAACGGGGATCCAGGGAGAGGCTGATGTCATGATGCGGCCTTTGCGGGCAAATCTTCGTGTGTTTGAAATCTTGATACATCGAGCACGATGCTGTCATACGGGCCGAGGCTCACCGCCATTTCGAAGGCATCGATCAGGGCTTCCGGGCCTGATAGCGTCAGGCGACAGTGTTCCTGGTCGCAGGCCGCAATCGTCAGGCCAAGCGACAGGCGCGCTGCACGATGTTCGGCAAACGCGATGAAACCCTGCGGCTCCAGTCTTCCGGAAAAGGTGAAGCCGACGGTCATATGGTCGGCTTTCGCCGTCATCGGATGGGGATCAGTGTTGCCTTGCAATTGTGCGCGCTCTAATTTTTGGGCAATCTAGCGGTGGGCGAGATCGGGTTTCAAGCGGTTTCTCCCGTGCTCCAGAGGAAAGACAGACTATGCAGAACGGTATTGACAAGGCGTCGCTTGATCAGTGGTATGTGCTCGATACCGAGGCGGTGATCCCCGTAGGCCGATCGCAGAACCGCTTGCTCGGGACGGATCTCACCGTCGTCAAACAGGCGGATGGCGCCATCGACGTGTTTGCCGAGGGACGGGCCGAGCCGCTGCCGCTGCGCCATCGCTTCGGCTTTCTCTGGGCGACGCTCGGTCAGCCCGAGCGCGAGATCTTTCCGCTGCCGGAGGCCGACGAGCCCGACCGGCGCTACGTGCCCTGCGGCGTCGTCACCGTAAAGGCATCGGGGCTTCGCATCGTCGAGAATTTTCTCGACATGGCGCATTTCCCTTTCGTGCATACCGATGTTCTGGGCGCCGAGCCGCATACGGAAGTGCAGAGCTACGATGTCGAAATCCGGCGCGAGGAAGACGAGGTCTGGGCGACCAACTGTACCTTCTTCCAGCCGCAGGCGGCCTTGTCGGCGCAGGACGGGATCACCACGCAATACATGTATCGGGTGATGACGCCGTTCACGACGATCCTCTACAAGACCTGTCCGAATGCGGCCAATCGCTGGGATGTCATCGGGCTCTTCGTCCAGCCGCTCGACCCTGGTCGCTGCCGGGCCCATCCGATCATGTATCTGATCGACGATGTCTCGACGACGACGGAGCTCATCCATTTCCAGCAGATGATCTTTCTGCAGGACCGGATAATTCTGGAGAACCAGCGGCCGGTGCTTCTTCCCCTCGAGCCGCGCAAGGAAATCCCGACCCGGGCGGATGCCTCGTCGATCGCCTATCGCCGCTGGCTCAAGGAAAAGGGCGTGACCTACGGGGCGACGACGGTGGCCGCCTGACGTCAGGCAACAAAAAACCCGGAAGCGGCGGCTCCCGGGTTTCTGGCATCTTAAAACCTGTCGGTCTTAGTTGCGGGTCATCCAGTCGTCGATCTCGCGATCGGCTTCTTCCTGGGTCTTGCCATAGGCAGCCTGGATCTTGCCCGACAGTTCCTTGCGCTTCCCGGCGATGACGTCGAGATCGTCACCCGTCAGCTTACCCCACTGGGTCTGGGCCTTGCCCTTGAACTGTTCCCAATTGCCTTCGATCTGATTCCAATTCATCGGATAACTCCCGTGTCTGGTGTTGGTCGAGGCTCGGTGTCCTCGGGGCGGAAAACGCCGAATATGGCGTCAGGTTCCAGCGCGGACCGATGGAACAATCGTTTCGGGTGTCGGAACTCTCTGCGTTGTGCAGCGTTGTGGGCAGGAAACAGACAATCAATGCACCAAGGAGAATGATCATGGCCCAGGTACCCAGCGCTTCGAAGGGGAAAGTCGAACGCGCGGCTGACGATGTGGCCGACAGGCTGGCTGCTGCAGCTTCGACCGATAGCGATGCGACGAGCAGCGACGTTCAGGCCGAGCTTGAAACCCTTCGCCGCGACATCGCAGCACTGACGCAGACCATCGCCTCTTTCGGGAGTGGGAAGATCCGCGAAGCGGGCGAAACCTCGCAGCAATATATCGACAGCGCGCGTGATACGCTGCTGACGGTGGAAGAGGACGTAGAAGCCTATGTGCGCGCCAAGCCTTTCCAGTCGCTGGCAATGGCGGCTGGCGTCGGTTATCTCCTCGCCCTCATCACCCGGCGTTGATCATGCTGCCTTTGTTCCAGCAACTCGGGATCCTCGCCTTCGGCTCGGTAAAGCCGACGGCGCGGCGCCTTTCACGTCTGTTGATCGGTGGGGCGGTGGCGGCTCTTCTGGGCTTGACCACGTATGTGGCACTGCTTGTGGCGCTTGGCCTTTATCTTTCCAGTCTGGTCGGCGCCCCGCTGGCGGCTGTGATCATCGCCGGGGTGACAGCCCTTTGCGCGCTGATCGTCGTCGCTACGATCCAGGTAATCAACAGCCGAGCCCAGCGGAAGATGGAAGCCCGTCGTCGCGCGGCAAGGGCCCGTCTGCCTGATCCTGTAACCCTGCAGTTGCTCGCCGGTATTCCAGCCCTGATCAAGGGGCGGTCGCTTCTGGGAGCGGCTGCCGTGGCAGCGCTGGTTTACGGTGTGACCCGGATGCAGGATTCCAATCGGGACGATCGAGACTGATACATCACACAGGTGCAACGAGCGGGCCAGGCATGGCCTGTTCATTCTCTACTCGTTGGATTTGGCTTTCGCCTTGGCTTCCGCTTCGTGAAGGCGCTCAAGCAGATCGAGCAGGTGGCTGGGCGTGCCTTCCTCAATGATCCCGTCGTAATAACCGCGGAGCTTCGAAGCAATGAGGGCGTTGGCATTTTGGCGCTGGGAGTCCGAGCGTGTTTTCGATTTTTCCGGTTTGCCCGGAGCTTTGCCAGCCATGTTCTTCGCGGTCCGTTGTTTCTCGATACGAGATTGTGTCTATCAGGATTAGCCTGTTAAGTTTCATGATGCAAAAAAGTTCCGACCGACGGAACTCTTTTTTGAATGGCGCGTTTTCAGCCGAGTCCGCACCTTATTCCATTTCGATTGGAGAACTGCATGTCCCTTACCGCCCGCGTCGCCGTCCACCTTCCCTACCTTCGGCGATATGCACGCGCCGTCACCGGTTCGCAGACATCCGGCGATGCGTATGTTGCAGCGGTTCTGGAAGCGCTGATTGCCGACATCTCGATCTTCCCGGACACGGGGGATGACCGCGTTGCGCTTTACCGGCTGTTCGTAACGATTTATGATTCCACCAAGGTGGAGCTGCCGCAGATCGTATCTCCCTTCGCCTGGGAAAAGCGAGCCGCAGCCAATCTTGCGACCGTTCCGACCCGCGCTCGTCATGCGTTCCTGTTGATTACCGTAGAGGGTTTCTCGACCTCCGAGGCAGCGAGCGTACTGCGCGTCACCGAGGCTGAATTCAACGCCCTGTTCAACGAAGCATCCATGGAGATCTCGCGACAGGTTGCGACTGATATCATGATCATCGAGGATGAGCCGTTGATCGCGCTCGACATTGAACAGATGGTTGAAGATCTCGGCCACCGGGTAACTGGCATTGCCCGCACGCATTCGGAGGCCGTCGACCTCTACAAGCGAACCAACCCCAAAATGGTTCTTGCCGATATCCAGCTCGCCGATGGCAGCTCGGGCATTGATGCGGTCAATGATATCCTCAAGGTCGACACCATCCCGGTGATCTTCATTACGGCGTTCCCGGAACGGCTGCTGACCGGCGAGCGGCCGGAACCCGCCTTTCTCGTGACGAAGCCGTTCAACCCGGACATGGTCAAGGCGCTCATCAGCCAGGCATTGTTTTTCAACGAACGGGTATCAGAACAGGCATAAGCGCGCGATCGCATAGAATTCGGCCGTCTGCGGCTCCCCGAGCCGCAGAATGCCGAAGTGCCGACTAACGGCGGAGCATTTCACTTGGTACATCGGTTGACATGGTTTGAACCTCAGCGCGGCGAGGATCAGCTGCGTGAGTTCTTCATAACCGCACTGATCGACATGGGTGCAAGCCTCATTCTGCAGGATCAGGATGGGACTTATGTCTGCATCACGACGTTGCCGCCGCGTTGGAAGCTTACGCCGGGAACGCAGCCCACTGACGACACAGTCTTTGGTAAGGAGATTGGGGAGCGACTGGCCGAGATGAAATCCGGTCTCGTCAATCCCGGTGACCGGGCAGAGCTTGAGATCGAGGCTGGCGACGATACCTTCTTCGAGTTCCGCTGCAGACTGGTGGAGATGGATGATCATGATCTCCACCTCATCACTGTGGTCATTGACCGGACGGAGGATCGGCGCCGCGAGCGGCTTTTAAGAGCCCTGTTGCGCGAGGTTAGCCACAGGTCCAAAAACCTTCTCGCCATCATCCAGAGCATCGCTTCGCAGACGGCGCGGTATTCGGGAACCCTCGACATGTTCCTCGGCAAGTTTCGCGGGCGGCTGCATGCGCTGTCGCAGTCCCAGGACCTGATCACCGATTCCAGCTGGCGTGGTGCGTATTTCAGGGATCTTTTGAAGCAGCAGGTGCAACGCTACGTGCAGGAAAATGCCGATCTTGTGCATGTGTCCGGCGACGACGTGTTACTCACGCCGAACGCATCCCTTCATATAGGCTTGGCGCTACACGAGTTGGTGGTGAATGCCGTCGGCCACGGGGACTTTCTGCAACGGCGGCTTCCGATTGAAGTCACCTGTCGGCGGCAAGAATTGCCTGGCGGGCCAGTGGTCACGATTACCTGGAAGGAACCGTTTGCCGGGCAGGATGACAGCAAGGACATCAAGGCGAGCCGGTTCGGCAGCACGGTGCTCGAACGTGTCGTTCCGTCATCCGTGAATGGTCACGCCTCGCATGATCTGAAGGATGGCCTGGTGCGCTACGAGCTGACCTTTCCACTTGAGACATTCGACTGAAGTGCCTTTGTCCGCCCGCAGGCGGTCCCCCTTTGCTCATCCGTGAGGCACGTCATGCGTCTGTTTACCTGCAGCAACTGCACAAATGTCGTCCATTTTGAAAATACAGGATGTGTCACGTGTGGTGCGCATCTCGCCTTCCGGCCGGCTGCTCTTGAAATGATTGCACTCGACCCGCAGGGCACGCCGATCCTGTCCTCCGGACAATCGGCAATCGGCGCGGTCATGCCTTGCGCCAATACGGCTCTGGGCGGTTGCAACTGGCTGGTTGACGACGGAGATGCATCGGGTTTCTGCGTCGCCTGCCGACACAATGTCACCATTCCCGATCTCACGCTCGCTGAAAACCAGTCGAACTGGCAAAAGATCGAACTCGCCAAACGCGGGCTCTTCTATTCGCTTTTGCGCTTCCGGCTGCCTCTGGTCACGCGGACGGAGGATCCTGAAAAAGGTCTGGGCTTTGCCTTTCTCGCTGACGATCCGGATGGAGAGGAAGAGGAGAAGCATGTGCTGACCGGCCATGCGGAAGGGTTGATCACACTCAACATCGCCGAAGCCTCGGATCCCGAGCGTGAGGCGCGTCGGGTGGCGCTCGGAGAGCCGTTCCGCACGTTGCTCGGGCATTTTCGTCACGAGGTTGCCCACTACTACTGGAACGTGCTTGTGCGCGACCGGAGTGCCTTTGATGGCTTTCGCGCCGTGTTCGGCGACGAAAGGCTGGATTATGGCGAGGCCTTAGAGCGTCATTATACCGGGGGGCCTGGACCCGGATGGGAACAGAGCTACATATCAGCTTATGCCGCCAGCCACCCTTGGGAGGACTTCGCGGAGACGTTCGCGCATTATTTCCACATCGTCGATGCCCTGGATACCGCGGACGCCTTCGGTCTGCGTACGAACCCCGATGTGGAAACGGATGCTGTTGGTATCGAGCTTCGCCGCACCTTCGACAGCTATGGCAGCGGCACGGTGGAATCGCTGATCCGTGCCTGGGTGCCGCTGACGCTCGCCATCAACAGCATCAACCGCAGCATGGGCCAGCCGGATCTGTACCCCTTCGTCCTATCGGAGCCGGTTTTCGAAAAGCTGAAGTATATTCACATGCTGATCCGCTCCTCTGCCCTTTCCAGATCGTTCTGATCCAGGGAATCCAGGCTCTCCGGAACATTCGACCATGTCTCCGCGTTAACGATTGAGTAACGTGGAGACTGGTGATGAACAGCATGGCAGCACTTATGGTCATCGTAGCCTGTCACCCGCAGGATGCGACGTGTCTTGAAGAGCCGGTCGCCGTTATCTCTTATCAAAACGATGACGCGTGCTTCGCATCACTGAGTAAAGAGCTCGCGAACGCGCGCACTATGGCAAAGCTCGTTTATGGCGACTGCGTCCCGGTGAGCGCTGATCTGGTCGCCGGCAAAACAATTCGCCAGGATATCGATCCTGCAAAGCTCGTGGCCTTCAAGGGCTCAGCGCCGGTTTCCGGCGCCGTGGAAGCGCAGGCGTTTGTCACACCCGAGCGAATTCCCGTTCCCCTCGAACGTTTCCAGGATATTCGATGAGCGCGTCAGAGGACAAGGTTGATCCGCGTGTGCGGGATCAGAATGATGTGGCGGATGGTGAGCAGTCTTTCGATGCGCGCACCAGAGCGATGGCTCAAGAAGCCGGGCTGGACCGCGATCTCGAATCCCAGGTTCCGCCGCGGTATGGACGGTTTTCGACCACTGTGATTTCGGCACTCGCCATTCTGGCCGTGCTGACCCTTCTATGGATCGTGCTTTAGGAGAGCTCACCCTTCGGCTTTCATCTTTGTCACCAAAACAAAAGAGGAGGCCGAACCCTGGGGTACGGCCTCCTCTTTTCTCTCTCTGTCTAAGCTCATGCCTGGCGGAACAGGCGCATGGCGAGTGAGACGAGGAAGAGAATGATGAAGATTGCGAAAAGGATCTTGGCAATACCGGCGGATGCGCCAGCGATGCCACCGAATCCGAGTACGCCGGCGATCAGGGCGACGACGAGAAAAACAAGGGCGTAATAGAGCATTTGGGTCTCTCCTGTTGTGATGTCGGCATAACTCACCCGCTGGCTTTTTGTTCCATCGGGCTCACATTCGTTCACAATTGCGAGGCCTGGAAGAATAGTTGAATTGATGCGGAACATAGTTGCGTGTCGAACGTTTCCCGCCGACAATCGCTCGAACCCGTTGGACCACATGACAGAAAACTCTAAGAAAGCGGCAGTGCCGGACGGCTTGCCCGGAATGGCGGCCTTTCATCCCGGTGTGTCGGCCCAGTTGCGTGAATTTTACCAGTCGGTTCAGGAAGAGGGGATTCCCCAGCGTTTCCTCGAACTGCTCGAACGGCTTGACATGGCGGAACGCCGTGCGGAAGAGAGCATTCAGAACAGGGAAACGGCGCGATGACAGTTGACGCAAAGTCGACCGACCATTCGTTCAAGCGCGATCTGCTGGCCGCACTCCCCAACCTGCGTGCCTTCGCCGTGTCTCTGACGGGCCGCCATCATGTGGCAGATGATCTCGTGCAGGACACCATCATGAAGGCCTGGGCCAAGCAGGATCACTTCGAGCCGGGTACCAATATGAAGGCCTGGCTGTTCACAATCTTGCGCAACGAATTCTACTCGCAGATGCGCAAGCGTGGCCGCGAGGTGTCCGATACAGACGGCATCTTCACGTCGCAGCTTTCTACGCATCCCCAGCAATACGGTTCACTTGATCTGCAGGACTTCAAGCGGGCCCTCGATCAATTGCCGAGCGACCAGCGCGAAGCGATCATTCTCGTGGGCGCGTCAGGATTCGCCTATGAGGAAGCTGCGGAAATCTGCGGCTGCGCCGTGGGCACGATCAAGAGCCGTATCAACCGCGCCCGCAACAAGCTGCAGGAAATCCTCGGCGTGAGCGGCGAGGGAGACTATGGGCCGGATGCCCATAGTTCAGCGGTCATCAAGAAGGCCTTTGCCGTCTGAGGTTCCGGGACCATGAGCCGCTTTCAAGACCGCCGCAGCCAGCTCATCGGATTGCGGCGGCTTGGTCACAATAGGGTGGCCTGCGGCGACTGTTCCTTTGATGGCAAGGTGATCGTAGGAGGAGAGGAAAACGGGCCTTGCTCCTGCCGCAGTGATCTCAAGCATGCGTTCAACGTTCAGGGATTCCGCAAGGACAGTCTCCACGATGACGACGTCGAATTTTCCCGCAGCCAATGTCTCGCGAAGCTGCGTCAGCGGGGTGATGGTCACCTCACACGGCAAGGCTTCGCCAAGCAACCGTTCCACCTCCATGGCGATCAGATACTGGTTCTCGGCAACGAGAACTCGGAGCGGCGCTGGGCTCATGAACTTTCCTTTTGTCAGGGGCGCTTTATGAGGCTCCCCCTGATCAGCGTCATTTAAAAAAGACATATCGACGCCCGGTTGTTGTTCCATAGGGAACATAGTGGCAGGCAAACGAGGTGATCGCATGGCAATCGAACCGCGCCAAACTCCGACCAGGGTCAGCTGCTTCGAATGTCCGTTGCGGCACATGAAGCGGTTCCGGCCCTTTTCGGATTCTGAACTTGAGTTCGTCTCGACCTTCAAACGCGGTGAACTGCTGGCCGATCCCGGAACGACCGTGCTTGTCGAGGGCGCGCGTAGCGCTCACCTCTATACCGTGCTTTCAGGATGGGGTTTTCGTTACAAGATCCTTGAGGACGGTCGTCGGCAGATCCTGAACTATGTCGTGCCGGGCGACATGATCGGGCTGCAGGGTGCCGTCATGGCGGAGATGCAGCACTCGGTCGAGGCCCTGACGCCGTTGACGCTTTGTGTCTTCGAGCGAAGCCGATTGTTCTCCCTGTTCGAACTCCATCCGGGGCTTGGCTTCGACCTGACATGGCTGGCGGCGCGTGAAGAAAGCATTCTCGACGAGCACCTGCTCAGCATCGGGCGCCGCTCGGCACTTGAGCGGGCGTCCTATCTTCTTGCCTTCCTGTTCGACCGGGGCATTGGCGCCGGGATCCTCGGCGACAATCATCGTCACGTGCCGGTCACGCAGATGCATTTCGCGGATACGCTTGGCCTGTCGATCGTGCATACCAACAAGACGCTGAAGAAGCTTGCGGACCGCGGCCTCATCCGCTGGCGCGATCGTGGCTGTGACGTGCTGGACCCGGAAGGGCTCCAGGATCTCGCTGGCTGGAAGCCGGAAGAGACGAGGGTGAGGCCATTCATCTGACCTGTTCCAGCTCAAGAAAAAAAGCCCGGGAAGCGGCAAGCTTCCCGGGCTTTTCGCCGTCATGAGATATTGGGTCAGGCGACGATGATGACACCAGTGAACAGCGCAATGATCATGACAATCAGCACGATGAAGATCAGAATTTTGGCGATCCCGGCGGAAGCGCCGGCCACTCCGCGGAAGCCGAGAAGGCTGGCGACGGCGGCAATGAGAAGAAGGATCAGAATCCAGTGCAGCATGTGGTGTCTCCCTTGCGTTGTTCCGTCTGAGAACAGGCAGCGCAACGAATTGTTCCACCGGCACGGTTCCATCGATTTGCTGCGTCGCAACAAAAATCGTTTTAAGCCGCGTCCGTTGCTTCAAAAACCGTCACATGTTTGGACAGCTGGACTAGACAGGGGGCTTCACTTCTGTTCGTGTCCCGCACTGGAGTGTCCTTCGACTTTAGCCGTGGGACAGAGGTTGGATCCTCGAATGGAGTTTGGGAGATGGGATTGAAGATCGGATCGCCAAGGGAGATTTATGCTGGCGAGGCCCGCGTCGCCATGACGCCTGACAGCGCTGCGCAGTTGCAAAAGCTCGGTTATGAATGCGTGATTGAAGCGGGAGCCGGCAAGGCAGCCGGACTATCCGACGATACCTATCGCGCTGCCGGCGTTACCGTCGTTGAAACCGCGGCTGCTCTGTATGAAACGGCCGATATCATCGCCAAAGTGCGTCCCCCTGAAGTCTCCGAGGTGGATCGCCTCGGACCCGGCAAGACGCTGATCTCCTTCTTCTATCCGGCTCAGAATTCGACCTTGCTTGAACAGGCGAAGGACAAGGGTGCAACTGTCATCGCCATGGACATGGTGCCGCGCATCTCGCGCGCCCAGAAGATGGACGCGCTGTCGTCGATGGCGAACATCGCCGGTTACCGTGCGGTCATCGAGGCCGGTAACAATTTCGGCCGCTTCTTCACCGGCCAGGTGACGGCCGCCGGCAAGGTGCCGCCGGCCAAGGTTCTGGTCATCGGTGCCGGCGTCGCGGGTCTTGCCGCCATCGGCACGGCGACCTCGCTCGGCGCCATCACCTATGCCTTCGACGTACGCCCTGAAGTCGCCGAACAGATCGAGAGCATGGGCGCGCAGTTCGTCTATCTCGAATTCGAAGCCGCCCAGGACGGGGCAGCCACCGGTGGCTATGCCGCCCCTTCCTCGCCGGAATTCCGCGAAAAGCAGCTGGCCAAATTCCGCGAGCTGGCGCCTGAGATCGACATCGTCATCACCACGGCGCTGATCCCTGGTCGTGATGCGCCAAAGCTGTGGCTGGCCGACATGGTCGCGGCGATGAAACCCGGCTCCGTCGTCGTCGACCTTGCTGCCGAGCGTGGCGGCAATTGCGACCTGACTGTTCCCGACCAGAAGATCGTCTCCGACAATGGCGTGACCATCGTCGGTTATACCGACTTCCCGAGCCGTATGGCCGCACAGGCCTCGACGCTCTATTCGACCAATATCCGCCACATGATGACGGACCTGACGCCGGCCAAGGACGGCGTTCCGGTTCACAACATGGAAGACGACGTCATCCGTGGTGCGACCGTCACCAAGGATGGTGCCATTACCTTCCCGCCGCCGCCGCCAAAGATCCAGGCGATTGCGGCTGCCAAGCCGAAGGAGAAGGTGAAGGAACTGACGCCTGAAGAAAAACGGGCACAGGAAATCGCCGCCTTCAAGGCGCAGACCCGCAACCAGGTGGGCCTGCTGGTCGCCGGCGGTGCACTGATCCTGCTTGCCGGGCTCTATGCGCCCGCCAGCTTCATGAGCCACTTCATCGTCTTCGTGCTCGCCTGCTTCGTCGGTTTCCAGGTGATCTGGAATGTCAGCCATTCGCTGCACACGCCGCTGATGGCGATCACCAATGCCATTTCCTCGATCATCATTCTGGGAGCCCTGATGCAGATCGGATCGAGCAATTACCTCGTGATCATCCTCGGCGCGTTGTCGGTTCTGATGGCCGGCATCAACATCTTCGGTGGCTTCATGGTGACACGGCGCATGCTCGCCATGTTCCAGAAGTCTTAAGAGAGCGAGGAGGGGAAAACTCATGGAATACGGATTCACCACAGCGGCCTATGTTGTCGCAGCCGTTCTCTTCATCCTGTCGCTGGGCGGTCTCTCCGGCCAGGAAAGCGCCAAGCGCGCTGTCTGGTATGGCATCGTCGGTATGGCTTTGGCCGTTGCCGCAACGATCTATGGTCCCGGAGCCGGCAACTGGTTCGTCTCGCTGGTCATGATCGCCATCGGCGGTGCCATCGGCTGGGTCGTTGCCCAGCGCGTGCAGATGACCGAGATGCCACAGCTCGTCGCTGCCATGCATTCGCTGGTTGGCCTCGCGGCCGTCTTCATCGGCTTCAACGCCCATATCGAAGCCGTCGATGTGGCAGCGCTTGATGCAGCGGCCCGCTCCACGCTGACAGGCTTTGCCGCCATCCTCGCGCACAAGACGCCGGTCGAACTCACCATCCTCCGGATCGAGGTTTTCCTCGGTGTCTTCATCGGTGCCGTCACCTTCACCGGCTCGGTCGTTGCCTTCGGCAAGCTCGCGGGCCGTGTCGATGGCAAGGCGAAGAAGCTGCCGGGCGGTCATGCGCTCAATGCCGGTGCAGCCCTTGGCTCGCTGGTCCTGCTCTTCCTCTATGTCGGCGGTGCTGGCGCCTGGACGCTGGTGCTGATGACACTGCTGGCGTTCTTCATCGGTTATCATCTGATCATGGGCATCGGCGGCGCCGACATGCCGGTCGTCGTCTCGATGCTCAACAGCTATTCCGGCTGGGCGGCGGCGGCCATCGGCTTCTCGCTGTCGAACGATCTCCTGATCGTCGTCGGCGCACTGGTCGGCTCGTCCGGTGCGATCCTGTCCTACATCATGTGCAAGGCGATGAACCGCAGCTTCGTCTCGGTCATCCTCGGCGGCTTCGGCGGGACCACGGGACCGCAGATGGAAGTCGTTGGCGAGCAGATCGCGATCGATGGGGAAGGTGTCGCCAATGCGCTCAACGATGCCGACTCGGTCATCATCATCCCGGGCTACGGCATGGCGGTGGCCCAGGCGCAGCAGTCGGTGTCGGAACTGACCCGCAAGCTGCGCGCCGCCGGCAAGACCGTGCGTTTCGCCATCCATCCGGTCGCCGGCCGCCTGCCGGGCCACATGAACGTGCTGCTGGCGGAAGCCAAGGTGCCTTACGACATCGTGCTCGAAATGGACGAGATCAACGAGGACTTTCCGGAAACGGATGTGGCGATCGTCATCGGCTCGAACGACATCGTCAACCCAGCCGCCCAGGAAGACCCGAACTCGCCGATCGCCGGCATGCCGGTGCTGGAAGTGTGGAAGGCCAAGCAGGTGTTCGTCTCCAAGCGCGGCCAGGGCACCGGCTATTCCGGCATCGAGAACCCGCTGTTCTACAAGGAGAATACGCGGATGTTCTACGGCGACGCGAAGAAGTCGATCGACAGTATTCTGCCGCTGATCAAGTAAGGCAGGAACGATTTGCAAATATGAGAGGCCGGGCGGAGACGCCCGGCTTTTTTGTTGGTCCATATGATTTGAAGCGCGCTGGGGGTCGCACACGCCCCTTGTCTTGGGCGGTTTTGACCTAACAGGGAAACCCGCATCTTTCGTCGCATTTGATTTGACGGAGCCGAGAGGCCGCGCGCATAATGAATGCACATACACGATGCAGAGGACAGTGAGATGCAACCGATCGATTCACTTGTGCTGAGCACTGTGAATGCACCGTACAGCAAGAAGCTGGACGCGATCGGGCTTGTTGCTTGCATCTTTGATCCGGTCGAGAGCAAAGCCGCCGCCGGGCCAATGTCATCCTTTTTTTACGACGTTTCGCCGGCACTTCAGATGGAGTTTGCCAAGGCCCACAACATCCCGATGGCCGTTTTGCGTGCTGCTGCTGCGTCGTTTGACGCATGGTCTGGGCAGACGAGCCGCCTGCTCGTCGCATGAATTCCCATTGGGAAGAATTGCTCCGCATTGCTTGCGATCTGATTGACCATTCCCGCTTGGCAATGATTGGACGTTTGGCGGCGGGACGGCACTGATGCTCCAGATCGACCATCGACTGAGCCAGGATATCGATCTGTTCGTCGATGACCCGCAACATCTTGGTTTTCTGGATCCAGCTCGACAGAAACTCCCGCTTTCGGTTCAGCCGACGGGCTATACTGGCGATGGAAGCCGGTTCCTGAAGATCTCGTTTGAAGGCTTGGGCCAGATCGATTTCATCGCCTGCGCGCAGATGACCAGCGCGTCCTGGACCGAGATTGAACTTTTGGGACGGCCCATCAGGATCGAGACCATCCCGGAGATCATCACCAAGAAGGTCTGCTATCGAGGTGCGCATATTGCTGCGCGTGATGTGTTCGATATAGCTGCGGCAAGCGTTAGCCATAGGGCATCGATTGTTGCCGCCTTGGCCGACTATCCGACGAAGACCGCCGTCGCGGCAGGCGCTTTGAGACGTCTCAATCCCGAATTTGTTCTAAGGGTCATAGATCAGCTACAGGTGAACCCCGGGTTCGAGCACCGGAAACTATCGTCAATAGATGACTGTCTTGACGTATTTTCAGCCGCTATCACCCTGGCCAACACCAAGGCATAAGAGGCACCGGTCGGTTCGCGGTCAGCGATCTCGGGCGTTGCTTCTGCGCCCCTCCAGACGCAAGACCCCGCCATAAGGGCGGGGTCCATAACCAGGCTAGGCGGTGGCCTCAGGCATCCGCCTTGAACGTCTGTTTCTGGGTGCCCAGGCCTTCGATACCAAGCTCGACCACGTCCCCGGCCTTCAAAAACTGCGGCGGTTTCATGCCGAGCCCAACGCCCGGAGGGGTGCCGGTGGAGATGACGTCGCCGGGGTGCAGGCTCATGAACTGGCTGAGATAGGAGACGAGGTGGGCGACGCCGTAGACCATGGTCTTGGACGAGCCGTCCTGCATCATCTTGCCGTTGACCGAGAGCCACATCTTGAGGTTCTGCGGGTCCGCGATCTCGTCCTTGGTGACGAGCCAGGGGCCGATCGGGCCGAAGGTGTCGCAGGACTTGCCCTTGGTCCACTGGCCGGCGTGTTCGGTCTGGAAGGCGCGCTCTGACACGTCGTGGGAGACGCAGTAGCCGGCGACGTAATCCATGGCGTCGGCTTCCGAGACGTATTTCGCGGTCTTGGCGATGACGACGCCGAGTTCGACTTCCCAGTCGGTCTTTTCCGAGGTGCGGGGGATCAGGACGTCGTCGTTGGGGCCGCAGATGGCCGAGGTCGCCTTCATGAAGATAACCGGCTCCGGCGGCACGGCTGCACCGGTTTCGGCGGCGTGGTCGGAATAGTTGAGGCCGATGCAGATGAACTTGCCGGTGCCGGCAACGCAGGCGCCGATGCGGTCGGCGGCGATTTCCGGCAGCGAGGCCGGATCGATGGCGGCGATCTTGGCAAGGCCCTCAGGCGAGATGGCGGCACCGCCGATATTCGCGACATGGGCGGAGAGGTCACGGATCTTGCCGTCCTTGTCTAGAATAGCCGGCTTTTCCTGACCCAACGGGCCGACGCGCATCAGTTTCATGGTCTTCTTCCTTCCTGAGATATCGTGGCTGTGCCGCTCAATGTTCTTCTGTTCGCAATGCCGGACGGAAAACCGCCTGACACTTTTCCTGGCATTGCTCAGATCGTCCAGCCGCCATCGATGGCGAAGGCCTGGCCCGAGGTATAGGTGGCGCCGGCGATATAGACGGCAAGGTCGGCGATTTCTTCCGGGGTGCCAAGGCGTCCCATTGGCTGGCGGGCGATAAAGGCGGCGCGGGCGGCGTCATAGTCGCCCTGAGCGCGCATGCGGTCCTGAAGCGACGGGCTTTCGACGGTGCCGGGGCAGATGGCGTTGCAGCGGATGCCCTGCGTCACATAATCGGCAGCGACCGATTTGGTGAGGCCGATCACAGCCGCCTTGGTGACGGTATAGGCGAAGCGGTTCGGCACGCCTTTGATCGCGCTTGCGACCGAGGCCATGTTGATGATCGATCCGTCGCCACGCTCCAGCATTGATGGCAGGACTGCGCGGATGGTGCGGATCATCGCGCGGACATTGAGGTCGAAGGCGAAGTCGAGATCCTTGTCGGCCATGTCCAGGACCGTTCCGCCATGGACGACGCCGGCGCAATTGAACAGCACATCGAAGGGGCCGGTCTCTGCGACCACGGCCTTGACAGCGTCGTCATTCAAAACGTCAAGGCTGCGCGTGGTTATGCCGGCCTCCCCGTCCAGTGTCGCCAACGCCTCCGTGTTGATGTCGGTCGCGACAACAGTCGCACCGGCACGGGCGAAGGCAATGGCGCTGGCGCGGCCGATGCCCTGGCCGGCAGCCGTCACCAGCACATGCTTGTTATCAAGGTTCATCTTCCTGGCTCCTCCAGCCGATCTCTTCCCCATCGACCCTTGCATATTCCCACTGTCGATGCGAGCATCATTCATATGCAAAACATTTATTCATGAACGTCAAGGCCAGTCCACCGAGTTCAGGGAGAGAAATTAAGTGAATGACCTCGACCAGGACCGTTACCGGGCGCCGGCGCTCGACAAGGGTCTCGACATTCTGGAGCTGCTGGCAGGCGTCGATGGGGGCCTCAGTCAGGCCGAGATCGCCAAGAAACTCGACCGCAGCCCCAACGAATTCTACCGGATGCTCGACCGGCTGGTGAAACGCGGCTATGTCGCGCGCCTTGATGGCGACCGCTACGTCCTGACGCTGAAGCTTTTTGGGCTCGCGCAACTTCATGCGCCAACGCGGCGGCTTGCGTCACTTGCCATGCCGCTGATGCGGGAACTGGCGGAGATCACCCGGCAGGAAAACCATATCGTGGTCTACGATCGCGGCCATCCGGTTGTCATCGCGCAGCTCGAAGCACCGGGCTATTGGGGAATCTCGATCCGCGTGGGGTCCCGCATGGGGCTGTTCGACACCGGCTCCGGCCATGTTCTTCTTGCCTTCCGCAAGGCCGAGGTGCGGGCGATGATGGTGGCCGAGCATGTGGCGAGTGGCGGGCCGGACGGGCGGATGACTGAAGATTTCATCGCGAGACTCGAGCAGATCCGCGAGCGCGGCTATGAGATGATGCCGAGCGCGCAGACGGCCGGCGTCGTCAACCTTTCGGCGCCGATCATCAGCGCCGATGGCGAGGCCTTGGGCGCGCTCACTGTGCCCTACATCACCATCATCAACGCGCCTGAGGCCCCCGACATCACCCGCACGATCGAGGCGCTGACGGGAACGGCACGGCGGATTTCCGAGCTTGCCGGGGTCGGTCTGGGGGCAGAGGCGTCGGATAGGAATTGAGTTTCAACGGCCTTGGGAGGGGCCTTTCATGATCATCGATACCCACCTGCATCTGATCTATCGCGACCGGCTTACCTATCCCTGGCTCAAGGATGTGCCGGCACTGGATGCCGACTTCACCTGGGAGACCTATGCGCGGGAAGCCCGGCGACTTGGAATATCCGCTGTGCTGCATATGGAGGTGGATGTGGCGCCCGAGGATATCCCTCATGAGACCAAGATGGTCCAGGAACTGTCCCGCGCGACCGACAGCCTGCTGCGTGGCGTCATCGCCTCCTGCCGGCCGGAGGATCAAGGCTTTGCCGCCTATCTCGAAGCGCAACGCGCCAATCCGTTCGTAAAAGGATTCCGCCGTGTGCTGCATGTGGTGCCGGATGATATCTCGGAAGGGGCGCTGTTCCGGGAGAATGTGAAGCGGCTCTCCGGTACAGGCCTCACCTTCGATCTCTGCATGCAGCCGCATCAGATCGACAAGGCGAAGGCGCTGGTGGATCTCGCGCCCGATGTCACCTTCATCCTCGACCATTGCGGCGTGCCTGACATCAACGGTCATGGCTACGAGACTTGGAAGACGGGTATCACCGAGATCGCCAAGCGCGACAATGTCCGGGTGAAGATCTCTGGCATCCCTGCCTATGGCAATCTTGAAACCTGGACGCTCGAAGACTTGAAGCCCTATTTCGAGCATGTCATCTCGGCCTTCGGTTTCGACCGGGCAATCTGGGGTTCCGACTGGCCGGTCTGCACGCTGGGTGGGGGGCTTTCCACTTGGGTTGCGACAACGCAGGCGTTGCTGCATGGCTGTACCGTGGAGGAGAAAGACAAGCTATTCTCTGGGAATGCTAAACGGCTCTGGCACCTCGGCTAACGCGCCTTGCCGCGCTCGGCCATCAGTCGGCGGAAGTAGCCACGCATGGCTGTTATCAAAGCTTCGATGTCGTCGTTGGAGGTGGAAAGATCCTGCAGCGCATAACTCTGCAGGATGATGCCGTCGATGCCGATCAGCATCTGGCGGGCCACGGCGCGGCCGATGCGGCGCAGGTCCTCGTCGCGGTCGTCCTCGAAGACGAGATGGCCGTAGAAGTCGATATAGGCATTGTACTGGCGTGCGGCGAGCCACTCCGATCCCTTGGTGCGCAGAGCGTAGAGCGTCAGTTCCTGCTGTGCGATCTGCTTGCCGCGGGTGCGCTGGATGTAGCGCCAGCTGGCGCGGATCAGCGCCTCGACCCGGTCCTCAGGCGCCTCGGGCAGGGGAACGTCCTGGCGATAGGCCTCCTCCATGTCCGCAATCAGGTCTTCGAGCACCGCCAGCAGAAGGCCTTCCTTGCTGTCAAAATAGTAGTGCAGCGTGGCAAGCTTTACCCCGGAAGAGGCGGCGATCCGGCGGGTGGTCAGCGCTTCCATGCCGCCTTCCTCAAGTGCTTCGCGGGCACCCTTGATGATCCGGTTGCGCGTTTCCACGCCCTTGCGGGTGGCGCCGGCCGCCGGCTTGACGCCGGCGGGTCGGGGACCCTTTCCGCTCTCTGGCTTCGTTGCGCCCATCGTTTTCAGTGTCTTTCGTGGGTAATCCTGCCGTCGCAGATGGTGAAGACGACGTCGAGGCCGGCTATTTCCTCGCTCGCGACGGCTGCGATATCGCCTGAGAGCACGACGACGTCGGCGAAATATCCCGGCTTCAGCATGCCCTTCCGATCTTCCATGAACTCGACCCAGGCGCTCGTCTTCGTATAGGCGGCGAGGGTCTCGTTCAGGCTCAGGCGGTGATCCGGCATGTCGTCAGCCCAGGGCTTGCGGGTCATGGCATCGTGAATGCAACTGAGCGGCGGCAGTGGCGAGACCGGCCAGTCGGTTGCGAAGACTATCTTGGCCCCAGCATCGACCAGCGTCTTCCACGCAAAGGCATAGGGCCAGCGTTCGCGGCCGATGAAGGTGAGATAGGGTTCGAGCGGCAGGCCGGCAGAGCCGGGCGGATGGGTCGGCTGCATCGAGGCGACGGTGCCGGTCGTTGCAAAGCGCGCGATGTCGTCGGGATGAACGACCTCGATATGTTCGATGCGGTTGCGGTTGTCGCGCGGGCCGTTGGCGTCGATCGAGGCCTGATAGCCGTCGAGCACCATCCGCACGGCACCGTCGCCGATGGCGTGGACGGCAACCGGGAGGCCAAGTTTGTTGGCTTCGATGGCTACCTGATTGAAATGCTCGGGGGAAAACAGCGGGTCGCCTTTCCAGCCGGGCTTGTGGGCATAGTCATCGACGAAAACAGCAGTCTCGCCTTCGGTGACGCCATCCATGAACAGCTTGACGAAGTTGCAGCGCAGCTTGTCGCTGTCGAAGCGCGCCCGCCAGGCGGCCGCCTTGTCGGTGAGATCGGAGAGCGGCATGAAATTCTTCATGTGGAAGGGCATGCGCACGCGCACCGGCAGGCCGTCGGTCTCCTCGATCTCCTGCAGCATCTCCAGCTGGTAGAGATTGCCATCCATGTTCTGGAACGAGGTGATGCCGAGCGAGGCGCAATAGGAAAGCCCGTTCTTCAGGATGGCGATGTCGCGGGCGCGTTCCGCTTCCGTCACCTCCTCCGGTTCGCCGCCGGTGCCGACGCCCAGGCCTTCACGTCCACCAGTGATGCTCATCGTGGCGACGGGGCGCATGGCATTGGCTTCGCGCAGTTCACCGTTTGCCAGGCCGTCGTCTCCCATGACGATCTCGTTGCCGACGCCAACATCACGCCCCTTGAGGATGCCGGCCATTTCGAGCGCGATCGTGTTGGCCCAGCCCGTATGGCGGTCGGGGGCGACCAGCAACAGCGGGCGATCGGAAATGATGCGGTCGAGATGATGGCGGGTTACGCGCTCTTCTTCGGAAAGCACGGTGTAGTCGGTCGATTGACCGACGAGCAGGGGCAGATTGGGGTTCGCAGCGGCATAGCTGGTGACGGCGGACGACAGCGCTTCAAAGCCCTTGACGCCGAGCAGCGAAAGTTCACCCAGCGCCACGGAGCCGCCGAAGATATGCATATGGGCTTCGTTGAAGCCGGGCATGACGGTGCCGCCTTTTGCGTCGATGCGGCGGGTCGCGGGACCCGCCATGGCCGCAATCTCGGGATCGCTGCCCACCGCCAGCACGCGGTTGCCGGAGAGCGCCACCGCTTCGGCGAAGGGCTGGCTGTCATCCATGGTGCGGACGCGGCCATTGAAGATGATGATGTCGGCAGTTGCGGTCATCGGGATGCTTCCTCTTGCGCCGGCGCTCAGGCCTGCTGTTGTGCCTGATAGGTAATCTTGCCGTCGCAGATGGTGACCGCAGCACGCACCGTGTCCATGATCGCATCCGGTGCCACGGCTTCGATATCCGTGTTGAGGATGACGATATCGGCGAGGAAGCCGACTTTGAGCTTACCCTTGCGGTCTTCCATGAATTCGACCCAGGCGCCGATCGCGGTGTAGGCTTCCAGCGATTCCTGCAAAGTGAAGCGCTCGTCGGGCAGGCCGTCTTTCCAGGGCTTGCGGGTCATGGCGTCCTGGATGCATTGGAAGGGGGAGACAGGGGAGACCGGCCAGTCGGAAGCGAAGACGACGGTTGCACCGGCATTCTTCATCGTGCGCCAGGCGTAAGAGTAGGCCCAGCGATCCTCACCGATCTTGTCCGTCGTCGGCTCAGCCGGGAAGCAGGTGCCGCCAGGATAGTGGACCGGCTGCATGGAGGCGACGACACCGAGGGTGGAAAAGCGTGGGATGTCGTCTGGGTGAATGACCTCGATATGCTCGATGCGGTGGCGATTGTCCCTCTTGCCATTCGCCTTCAGGGCGGTCTCATAGCCGTCGAGCGTCTGGCGGATCGCGGCGCTGCCGATGGCATGCACCGCAACCTGCAGGCCGAGCGCATCGGCCTTGGTCGCGATGGCGTTGAAGGCGTCCGGCGTGAACAAGGGCTCATAAGTATAGCCGGGCCGGTCGCCATAGCCGTCGAGCATATAGGCGGTCTGGCTGTCGATCACGCCATCCATGAACACCTTGACGAAATCGCCGCGCAGCATGTCTGTCGCAAATTCCGTCTTCCAGCTCGCCGCCTTGTCGAGGTCGGAAAGCGCCATGAAATTCTTCATGTGATAGGGGATGCGGATACGGCAGGAGAGTTCGCCCGCAAGCTCCAGATCGCGCATCAGGCGCAGCTGGTAATGGTTGCCGTCGAAATTCTGGATCGAAGTGACGCCCCACGAGGCGCAGTAGTCGAGGCCGGATTTCAAGATGGCGCGGTCGAGGGCGAACTGCTCGGGTGTGACGTTTTCCGGGTCCATGCCGGTGACCATGCCGAGTTCTTCGCGTCCGCCGGTCGAGGCGAGTGCCGAGACCGGGCCGAAGGCGTTGCCCTCGCGCAGTTCGCCATTCGCGAGGCCATCCGCGCCCATGACGATTTCGTTGCCGATGCCGACATCCTTGCCCTGGAGTATGCCGGCCTTTTCCAAGGCTGCGGTGTTGGCCCAGGCTGTGTGGTGGTCGGGTGCGAACATCATGAAGGGGCGGTCGGGCAGGATGGCGTCGAGGTGATGGCGGGTGCAGGGCTCGGTCAGGGAGATGATCGAATAATCAGCCGAGAAGCCCATCAGCAGCGGCTCGTCCGGGTTCTTCTCCGCATAGTCGAGGATGACGGACTTCAGCGCTTCGAAGCCCTGGATGCCGTGTAGGTTCAACTGGCGCAGCGAGACCGAGCCGGGAAAGATGTGCATATGGGCTTCGTTGAAGCCGGGCATGACGGTGGCGCCGGCGGCGTCGATCTGGCGGGCTGTCGAGCCGGCCAAGGCTTCGACCTCGGCTTTCGTCCCGACCGCGAGAATGCGGTTGCCGGCCACAGCGATGGCTTCGGCCGTTGGGCGATCCGCGTCCATGGTGAGGACGCGGGCATTGGTGATGATCAGGTCGGCGGTCTGGGGCATGGTCTTTTCCATCAGGATAATGCGTCAGAGGTCGAGCGCTGAGAGCGCGCGGAAGAAGGCAAAGTTGTCGTGTTTCAGCTCGTCATCGAGCGGATTGGGCTGTGAGGAGAGTTTGACGACCACGGTCTCGGTGGACGGGTCGACATACAGCCACTGGCCGTGGATGCCGATCGCTGCGAAGGCGCCATCGGCCTCGCCGGACTGATACCACTGGCTGCGATAGCGGCCGTTCGGGAAGAAGTTTGGTTCGCCGTCGACCCAGGCCTGATGGTCGCCCGCTGTCAGCATGTCGGTGATCCAGCCCTGCGGAATGATCCGCTTGCCGTCCACCTTGCCGCCCTTGCGCAGCATTTCCCCAACACGGGCAAGGTCGCGGGCGGTGACGGAAATGCCGCCCGCGGCCCGCGCCGATCCCTCGGCATCCACGGTCACACTCGCGTTGTGACGGGCGCCGAGCGGCTTCCACAAGCGCTCAGACATGACGTCGACATAACGTTCACCGGTGGCGCGCTCGATCAGGATGCCGAGCAGGTCAGAATTGGGCGAGGCGTAGAAATGCGGACCGCCATGCGGATGGTTCGCTTTCTGCAGGGTCAGCAGGAAGGAGAGCAGCGTTTCCGTCGGCTGGTCGGCCACCGCAGGATTCCAGAGGGTGGCCCGGCGATAGCGGGCATAGGCGCCGTCGGTGTTCAGATAGGCCTCGTCGAAGGCGAGGCTGACGCGCATATCGAGCACGTCGCGAATGGTGCAGTCGCCGTAAGCGGAGCCGGCGGCTTCCGGCAGGAGGCTGGTGACGGGTGCCTCGGGGTCGATCAGGCCGTCTTCCTCCAGCGTGGCGATGACAAGGGCGGTCAGCGACTTGCTGATCGAAAAGACGATATGGCGCTGGTTGATGCCGGACTGGGAGGCATAGTGCTCCGCAACCACCACGCCTTTCTTCATCAGCACGAAGGCGTCGGTATGGGCGTAGTCGAGAAAGGCACCGATCGACGGCTGGCCGGCAAGGCCATCACTGAGCCCTCGCGACAGGAGATCCGTTTCGACCACCGGTCCCTCAGGCTTTTCGACGCTGGCCGGGATCAGGGCACTTGGCACGATCTCGTCCGCATGGCCGAAACTCCAGCGGCTGTAGGGGGCCGAGCGCCAGCTGGCGAGCGTCACTGATGAACGCTCGAAGCCATACATCGCCTGAAATCGGGTGGTCATGGGTATAAGCTCCAGTGCGGGAGAGCCGATGAGGCTCTCCCGTTCATGTCATGCGTGGTTCGAAGGATCGAGGTTACTTCTGAATTTCGGTCCAGATCCTCGAGTAGAGCTGCAGCACGTCTGGCTCGCAGGTCTCCAGGAATTCACCGGCCTTCTCCAGTTCGGGCGGAGCGACAAGCTCGGGCGCGTCCTTCATCGCCGGGTCCATGAAAGCGTCAGAACCCTTGATGCCATTGGCATATTTGGCGAAGTTCGACAGCATGGCAGCATTTTCCGGTGCCATGATGAAGTTCAGGAAAGCCTTGGCGTTGTCGGGGTTCTTGGCGTCCTTCAGGATTGCGGCGCTGTCCATGAAGATGGGGTAGCCTTCCTTCGGGTAGCCGAACTTGACTTCCGGGTTCTGCAGGCGCGAGCGCATGATGGCGCCGTTCCAGTAGTAGACGCCGGCATAGTCGCCCGTAGGCAACTTGTCGGTGACGCTGTAATCCATGGCCAGCCACTTGGCCTTGGCTTCAACCAGCTTGTCGCGCACCTTGCGCAGCATGTCCTTGTCTGTCGTGCACCAGTTGCCACCGAAATACTTGATGGTGGCGTAGAGCACGTCGTTCATTTCCGGTGTTACGTTCAGCTTGCCGACCAGTTCTTCCGGCGGGTCGAGGAAGATCGCCGAGGTATTGATGTCGCCCTTGTAGAACTTGGTGTTGACGCCGATGCCGGTCACACCCCACTGCCACGGAACGGAATAGTGACGACCCGGATCCCAATTGACATCCACCCAGCGCGGATCGACATTCTTGAAGTTCTCCATCTGGTCCGGACGGGACTCAAGCAGAAGGCCTTCGTTGATCCAGATCTGCATGTAGTTTGCCGAGGGCACGACGATGTCGAAGCCGTGGCCACCGGCGCGGACCTTGGCGAGTGCCGTGTCGTTGGAGTCATAGTCGGTGATCGTCACCTTGACGCCGAACTGCTCCTCGAACTTCTTGATCAGTTCGGGGCTGGTATAGTCCCCCCAGTTGTAGATGTTGAGTTCGCCTGCGGCCGATGCGGCGCCGGCAAGGGTCAGCACCGTGAGCGTGGCGATGGCCGTTGTCGTCATCCATTTCATTGTCATTCTCCGTTCCTCTCTGTTTTTAAGTCGTTGTCAGGCTTGCGGCTTGCGCCGGTTGATGAAGAAGAAGATCACGATCAGCACGGTCGACAGCGCCAGGAAGATGCTGGCGATCGCGTTGATCTCGGGTGTCGTTTCCCGGCGGATCTGGCCGAGCATGTAGGTGGGCAGCGTGTCCTGCCCGCCGGATTTGACGAATTCGGTGATGACGACGTCATCGAGCGAGATGACAAAAGCGAGCATGAAGCCGGCGATGATGGCGGGTCGCAGCAGCGGCAGTGTGACATAGCGGAACGCACGCCAGGGCGTGGCGTAAAGATCGGCCGCCGCCCGCTCGAGCGTGAGGTCCATGCTTTCCAGCCGTGCCCGGATGGGCAGATAGGCGAAGGGAATGCAAAAGGCCGTATGGGCCATGATCAGATAGCCGAGGCCGGAATAGCCGGTCCAGACCTTGATACGGGAGAAGACGATGAGCAGCGCCACGGCGGTGACGATTTCCGGCACCATCAGCGGCTGGTTGATCGCCGCATATTTCAGCGTCAACCCGCGATAACCCTCGGTGCGGGTGGTCGCCAGCGCCGCCATGGTACCGGTGATGGTGGCAAGGCCCGCCGCCCAGAATGCGATGATCAACGAGCGCATAGCCGCGTCCTGCACTGCGCTGTTGTGCCAGGCGGCAACGAACCAGCGCATTGAGAAGCCGCCCCAGACGGAGAGGCTGTCACTGGCATTGAAGGAATAGGCGACCAGGGCCCCGATCGGCAGATAGAGCGCGAAGAAGGTGAAGAGGGCGATCAGGCCGAAACCCGGCTGGCTCTGGATGTCGAAGCGGCGATTACGCATGACCGGCTCCCGACTTCGAGGCATTGCGGACATAGAAGACCAGCGCCAGCGTCACAAGTATCATCAACGTGATCGACATGGCGGCGCCCAGCGGCCAGTTGCGGCCCGAACCGAACTGCATCTCGATGAGGTTGCCGAGCATCATGTTCTTGCCGCCACCCAGAACGCGGGGGATGACATAGGCGCCGAGCGAAGGGATGAAGACGAGGATGGAGCCAGCGATGAGGCCGGGCTTCACCAGCGGAATGACGATCCGCCACAGCACCTGGAACCGGTTCGCATAGAGATCGTAACCGGCCTCGACGAGGCGGAAATCGAGCTTCTCGATCGAGGCATAGAGCGGCAGCACCATCAGCGGCAGGTAGACATAGGCCATGCCGAGCAGGGTTGCCGTGTCGGTGTAGATGATCTGCAACGGGCTCTTGATGATGCCGAGCCACATCAGCACGTTGTTGACGATGCCCTCGTTGCGGATGACCTGCTGCATGGCGAAGGTGCGGATCAGGAGGTTGGTCCAAAAGGGTATGGTGATCAGGAAGACCCAGATTTCCCGGCTCTTCTGCGGCCGCGTCGCGATGAAGTAGGCGGTGGGGAAACCGAGGATCAGGGTAATGATGGTGGTGTAAAAGGAGAGTTTCAGTGAGCGCCAGATGATCGACAGATGGGCTCCCGCCAAGCCAAACGTGTCGTCGAAGATGTCTCGCTCAAAGAAGACCGAGAACCAGCCTTCCGACGAGAACTCCCAGGGTTTGACGTCGCCATAGTCGCCCTTCGCGAGGAAGGAATAGACCAGCATCACGAAGAGCGGGCCGATGGCGGCGATGAAGATGATGAGGAGCGCGGGCAGGCTCAAGAGCCAACGATTTCGGATGTCGCGCGATTTGGCAGTTTCGGGGGCCGTCGGGATCGCGCTCATGGTCAATCCTTCAGGATCTGCGCGACATCGTCGCTGACCAGGATACCGACCGCTTGTCCTTCCGAATAGGCGCAGGCGCCGCTGCGGCTGTTCTGCTGGCGGACCGTGAACGGAGAGCCACCCTCCAGGCGCAGGTTGATATTGGTGTCGGTGCCGAGATAGACGATGCTTTCGATCGTGCCCTGCAGCGTGGCATCGGGGGAGGGGGCGACGATCTCCGCATGTTCGGGGCGGATGACGATGGTGACCTTGCCCGAGGGCGTCGTCTTGTCCGGGAAGGTGGCAGGGATCTCGCGGCCGGAGCGCAGCCGCACACTTGCCCGGTCACCGGTTACCGAGGCAACCTCGACCTCGAGGAAGTTCGTCTCGCCGATGAAGTCGGCGACGAAACGCTCGGCCGGACGATCATAGATGTCCCAGGGCGAGCCGACTTGGCGCAAGCTGCCCGTCGACATGACCGCGATGCGGTCCGACATGGTGAGCGCTTCTTCCTGGTCATGGGTGACGAAGATGAAGGTGATGCCGGTCTCAGTCTGCACGCGCTTCAGCTCGATCTGCATCTCTTTGCGGAGCTTGTAGTCGAGGGCCGACAGCGGCTCGTCGAGCAAAAGGACCTTCGGCTTCGGCGCCAGCGCACGGGCAAGCGCCACGCGTTGCTGCTGGCCGCCGGAGATCTGGCTCACCTGGCGGTCGCGCATCTTGGTCATGTGGACCAGTTCCAACATCTCGTCGACGCGCGCCTTGATCTCGGCTGCCGGTTTGCCGAGCATCTTCAGGCCGAAGCCGATGTTCTCGGCGACGGTCATGTGAGGGAAGAGGGCGTAGGACTGGAAGACGGTGTTGACCGGCCGCTTGAAGGGCGGAAGAGGCGCGATGTCGTCACCGTAAAGCAGGATTTCGCCCGTGGTCGGGAAATCGAAACCGGCGATCAGTCGCAAAAGCGTGGTCTTGCCGCAGCCGGACGGTCCCAGCAGCGTGAAGAACTCGTTTTCCTTGATGGTGAGGAAGATCCCGTCAAGCGCGGTGACCTTGTCGGGCCCGGATCCGTAGATACGGCTGACGCCGCGGATCTCGATGGCTGCCTTATCAGATGTTGAACTCAAGCGGTGCCCCCTGGGGTTCGGGTTATGCGCGATGTGTTTCGGCTCGACCCGAGCGTGGCCGGTAGCCGGACCTGTCGGATGGTGTCGTTCTGGTCACGCAAGTCGTGTGCCAGCTCAAATGCATGTGAAACCTCTCCCCTTCGTGCCTGCAGAGCAGCCGGAAAGTCCGGGTTTTCAGCTGGCGCTTTTTGTCTCGACCGGTGTTCCCTTATCTTCGGCGTCGCGGTCCGGTCGGGTCCGCGCACCTGATTTTGTGGCATGTTGCCTCTAAATTGGTCGTATGACCATTTTTATTTTTGGCTCTCCGTGAAATTCTTTTTGCTGCATGGCAGGGCTGCAGCTGGCGCTTGGCCGCGCGCTTGACAGGGTTCGGGGTCGCGTCCCATCGTCTCTGGATGACTTCAGGCCTGCGCCACCCTTCTCGTTGTTCCGGAGATCCCCTTGACCGATCCCACCCGTCTTGACGCCGCCGCGCTGTCCGCCGCCCTTCGATCCGGCTCGTTGACGGCGGAGGAGGTAATGGCCAGCTATCTGGCGCGGATTGCCCGGATTAACCCGCAGATCAATGCGCTGGTTAGCCTGCGCGCCGATGATGAACTTCTCGCCGAGGCTCGAATTCTTGACCGTGAGCGATCTGAGGGGAAGCTGCGCGGTCCGCTGCATGGCGTGCCGATCGCGATCAAGGATCTGAGCGAAGCCAAAGGCATCCGCTGCACCTACGGCTCGCCGCTTTACCGCGATTTCATGCCTGACTTCGACGATATCCAGGTCGAGCGCATCCGGGCGGCGGGGGCGATCATCATCGGCAAGACCAATACGCCGGAATGGGGTTTCGGCTCGCACAGCTACAACCCTGTCTTTGGCGTCACCCGCAACCCTTATGACCTGACGCGTTCCGCCGGCGGATCGAGCGGCGGGGCAGGGGCTGCGCTCGCGGCGCGGCTTGTTCCTGTTGCCGATGGCAGCGACATGATGGGCTCGCTGCGCAATCCGGCAGCCTTCAACAATGTGATCGGCTTCCGACCGAGCTTCGGGCGTATCCCCGCTCTTCCTGGGCGCGACGCCTATCTCAACCAATTGGCGACGCTTGGGCCGATGGGGCGCAGCGTCGAGGATGTCGTGCTGCTCCTCAACATCCAGTCGGGCTTCGATCCGCGCGATCCCATGTCCTTCGAAAGTGATCCGATCAGCATCGATCGGGATGCTGCCGCCAAGGGTGGGCGGATCGGCTGGCTCGGAGATTTTTCCGGGCATCTGCCGTTCGAGCAGGGCGTGCTCGCTCTGACGGAAAAGGCCCTTGGCACCTTCGAGCAGATGGGCTTTGCGATCGAGGCGGCAGTCCCGAATTTTGACATGGAGCGCCTGTGGTGGGCCTGGACGACGCTTCGCAGTGTCTTTACCGCCGGCAGCATGCGTGACAGCTATGAAGATCCCGCCCGTCGCGGATCGTTGAAGCCGGAAATCCTCTATGAGGTGCGCACTGGGCTCCGCGCGTCATCGGCCGATGTCTATGAAGCGTCTGCTATCCGCACTGCTTGGTATCAGGCGATGCTGAAGCTCTTTGAACGTTTCGATTTTCTGGTCGCACCTTCAGCACAGGTTTTCCCCTTCGATGCCGATATCCCCTGGCCCCGGGAAATTGCCGGTCGTCATATGGATACCTATCACCGCTGGATGGAGGTGGTGATTGGCCCAAGCATGGCCGGTCTGCCGGTCGCAGCTCTTCCGGCCGGCTTTTCCGATGGCGGTTTGCCGGCTGGTTTCCAGCTGATCGGGCCGCCGCGCGCCGATGCGCGGGTGCTTTCCGTCGCTGCTGGCTACGAGGCTGCGACCGATTGGCTGGGTCGAGTTCCAGCTCTGGCGCAGGATGCTCTGGGGTAAATTTTTTTCACCCTTGAATGGCAGGGGGATTTCGCCCTACGATTTGAATGCGTGGCCAAGCTGCTGTTTATCCGATCCTGCCCCCGGTTCCGGGGACTGGATATCTCCCCAGATGCGACTGACTTACGGAATTCATTTTCATGGACCTGATCTTCGACGGCCACAATGACGTTCTCCTTCGCCTCTGGCGCGGGCGTAAAGATGGCACGGATCCGGTGCAGGAATTCACGAAAGGCACGACGGTCGGGCATATCGACGGCCCGCGCGCCAAGCGCGGCGGACTGGGTGGCGGCCTCTGCGCCGTCTATATCCCGTCGCCGCATGATTTCGTTCTGAAAGAGCCGGATGCGAATGGCCACTACGCGACGCCGCTCGATCCGCCGCTGGAGCGGCCGTTTTCGCTCGACATCGCGCTGGAGATGATCTCGATCGCCCGCCAGCTCGACCGCGCCGGCGCCTGGACGCTCTGCCAGTCCACCGGCCAGATCCGCCAGGTGATGGCGGATGGCGGGTTCGCCGCCGTGCTGCATATGGAAGGCTGCGAGGCGATCGACGCCAATCTCGACGCGCTTGAGGTCTTCTATGCCGCCGGCCTTCGTTCGCTAGGCCCCGTCTGGAGCCGCCACAACATCTTCGGCCACGGCGTGCCCTTTGCTTTCCCCAGTTCGCCGAACACGGGGCCGGGTCTCACCGATCTCGGCTGTGAACTGGTCCGTCGCTGCAATCGCCTGGGCATCCTGATCGATCTCGCACACATCACCGAACAGGGCTTCTGGGACGTTGCCAAGCTCAGCGACCAGCCGCTGATCGCCAGCCATTCCAATGTGCATGCGCTGACGCCCGTTGCGCGCAACCTGACCGACAAGCAGCTGGATGCCGTCAAGGAGAGCCGAGGTCTGGTCGGGTTGAACTATGCCGTTACCATGCTGCGGCCTGACGGGCGCGACAGTGCGGATACGCCTATCTCCGCCATGGTCCAGCATATCGACTATCTGGTCGAGCGCATGGGCATCGACTGCGTTGCATTGGGCTCGGATTTCGACGGCGCGACCATACCGGCCGCCATTGCAGATGCCGCCGGCAATCAGCGACTGGTGGAAGCGCTGCGCGCTGCGGGTTACAGTGCCGACGACCTGCGCAAGATCTGCCGCGACAACTGGCTGCGCGTGCTGGCGTCTGCCTGGCACGAATAAAAGACCTCTAGCCTGTCCATAAAAATCAAGAAGGGAACCGTAACGATGACAATGTTCGACAAACGTCTGAAACTGATGGCCACCAGTGCCATGTTTGCACTGATGGTCGCTGCTGCGCCGCAGGCTTATGCCGCGACGCCTGCCGATACGCTCGTCCAGGCCTGGGCGATCGATGACATCATCACGCTTGATCCGGGCGAGGCCTTCGAAATCTCGACGGCGGAAGTGACCGCCAACACCTACAGCAAGCTCGTGGCGCTCGATCCGGCCGATACGTCGAAGATCGTCAGCGACATCGCCGAAAGCTGGGATGTTTCGGAAGACGGCCTGACCTATACCTTCAAGCTGAAGCCCGGCCTCACCTTCGCATCGGGCAACCCGATCACAGCCGAAGACGTCGCCTTCTCGTTCGAACGCGTCATCAAGCTCGACAAGTCGCCGGCCTTCCTGCTCACACAGTTCGGCCTGACTGGTGATAATGTTACGGACAAGGCCAAGGCTGTCGATGAGGCAACCTTTGTCCTCACCGTCGACAAGCCCTATGCACCGAGCTTCGTGCTCAACGTGCTGACGGCAACCGTTGCCTCCGTCGTCGACAAGAAGGTTGTGATGGAGAATGCCAAGCCCGTCACACCGACGGAAGAATACAAATACGACACGGATTTCGGCAACGAATTCCTAAAGACCGGCTATGCCGGCTCCGGCCCGTTCAAGATCCGCGAATGGCGCGCCAATGAAGTCGTCGTGCTCGAGCGCAACGACAATTACTACGGCGAAAAGGCAAAGCTCGCCCGCGTCATCTATCGCTACATGAAGGAAAGCTCCGGCCAGCGCCTGGCGCTGGAAAACGGCGATATCGATGTTGCCCGCAACCTCGATCCGGGCGATTTCGACGCGGTTGCCAAGAAGGACGGCATTGCCACCACTTCGGCACCGAAGGGCACGCTCTATTACTTCAGCCTCAACCAGAAGAACCCGAACCTCGCCAAGCCCGAAGTCATCGAGGCCTTCAAGTATCTCGTCGATTATGATGCGCTCGGCGAAACCCTGATCAAGGGCATCGGCTCGATCCACCAGACCTTCCTGCCGACTGGCCAGCTGGGCGCACTGGAAGACAAGCCCTACAAGCTTGACGTCGCCAAGGCCAAGGAACTGCTGGCCAAGGCCGGTCTCGCCGACGGCTTCACCGTGACCATGGATGTGCGCAACACGCAGCCCGTCACCGGCATTGCCGAAAATGTGCAGCAGACGCTCGCCCAGGCCGGCATCAAGCTGGAAATCATCCCCGGCGACGGCAAGCAGACGCTGACTAAGTTCCGCGCCCGCCAGCACGATATCTATATCGGCCAGTGGGGTTCGGACTATTTCGACCCGAACTCGAATGCCGAGACCTTCACCTTCAATCCTGACAATTCCGACGAAGGCACGAACAAGACGCTCGCCTGGCGCAATGCCTGGGATCCGAAGGAATTGTCGACCAAGACAGCGGCTGCCCTTCTCGAAAAGGATACGGCCAAGCGCGCGGCGATCTACGAAGACCTGCAGAAGCAGGTTCTGGCGACCGGCCCGTTCGTGGTGATCTTCCAACAGACGGAAATCGCCGGCTATTCGAGCAAGGTGCAGAACTACAAGCTCGGCCCGAGCTTTGACACCAACTATGTCAACACGGTCACCAAGGAATAGTCGTCCTTGACCCAGGTTGACAGCCAGGTCGACGAGAGGCGCGCTTTTAGGCGCGCCTCTGCGATCGCCATCACCGTCGGCAAATTCCTGCTGACGGTGGTGACCACCTATCTCGGCCTGCTGGCCGTGACCTTCTTCATCGGCCGCGTCGTGCCGATCGATCCGGCGCTTGCCATCGTCGGCGACCGGGCGCCGGCGCATGTCGTGGAGCGCGTGCGCGAACAGCTCGGCCTCAACCTGCCCCTATGGGAGCAGTTCATCATCTATGTCCGCCAGGCGCTTTCGGGCGATTTCGGCGTTTCAGTGCTCACCACGAACCCCGTCATGAAGGACATTGCCCGCGTCTTTCCGGCGACGATCGAGCTTGCCACCGTCGGCACGATCATCGGTGCCGTGCTCGGCGTGCCGCTGGGTGTGTTGGCAGCCGTCAAGCGGGGCTCGCTCGCCGACCAGTTGGTGCGAGTCGTCGGCCTGATCGGCTATTCCGTGCCGATCTTCTGGCTGGGGCTTCTGGCGTTGCTGCTCTTTTATGCCAAGCTGAACTGGGTCGCCTATCCCGGCCGCGTCGACATCGTCTATGAATACAGCTTCACCCCTGTCACCGGCTTCTTCCTGCTCGATGCCACCATGCAGCGGCAATGGGATGTGCTGTGGGATCTCTTCCGCCACATCATCCTGCCAGGCGGGTTGCTCGGCTATTTCTCGATGGCCTATATTAGCCGCATGACGCGGTCCTTCATGCTGAACGAACTGGCGCAGGAATACATCGTTGCTGCCCGCGCCAAGGGCTTGAGCGAAACGCGCATCATCTGGTTCCATGCGCTGCGCAATGCGGCCGTCCCCTTGGTCACCGTCATCGCGCTCTCCTATGCCGGACTGCTTGAGGGATCGGTGCTCACGGAGACGATCTTCTCCTGGCCGGGGCTTGGCCTCTACATCACCAATTCGCTGCAGAATGCCGATCTGAACGCTGTGCTCGGCGGGACGATCGTGATCGGGTCGGTCTTTATCGGCATCAATCTTCTGTCGGATATTCTCTATCGTACGCTGGATCCGAGGACGCGCAGCCGATGACCACACCCGTCTCCGCTTCCGAACAAAGCTGGAAAGGCTGGCTGACCTCCGACCGGCCGCAATCCCGCCTGCAGGCCCGCTGCGGCCGGGCCTATAACATCTGGCAGCGCTTTGCCGAAAACCGTCTGGCGCTGGCCGGTCTCGCCATCTTGCTCGTTTTGCTGTTCGTCGCCGCCTTTGCCGATGTGCTGGCGCCGCATTCGCCTGTTCAGGGCGACTTACGTTACGCCCGGCTTTTGCCGCCCGGCAGCGACGGCTATCTGCTCGGCACCGACGATCAGGGCCGCGACATTCTCTCACGCCTCATTCACGGCTCGCGGCTTACTCTGTTCGTCGTGGCGCTGGTCGCGATCATCGCAGCACCGGTTGGCCTCATCGTCGGAACGATCGCCGGTTATGCCGGCGGCTGGGTCGATGGCGTCTTGATGCGCATCACCGACATCTTTCTCGCCTTCCCGAAGCTCGTGCTGGCGCTGGCACTGGTGGCCGCTCTCGGCCCCGGCATCGAGAATGCCGTGCTTGCCATCGCCATCACCTCCTGGCCGCCCTATGCCCGTATCGCGAGGGCAGAGACGCTGACCTTCCGCAACTCGGACTTTATTGCCGCCGTGCAATTGATGGGTGCCTCGCCGCTCAGGATCGTGCTGTCGCATATCGTGCCGCTGTGTCTCTCCTCGGTCATCGTGCGCGTCACGCTCGACATGGCCGGCATCATCCTGACGGCTGCCGGCCTCGGCTTCCTCGGCCTCGGTGCCCAGCCGCCGCTGCCGGAATGGGGTGCGATGATCGCGTCCGGTCGCCGGTTCATTCTCGATCAATGGTGGGTCGCGGCCATGCCGGGTTTTGCCATCCTCGTGGTCTCCCTTGGCTTCAACCTGCTGGGCGACGGTTTGCGCGATGCGCTCGATCCGAAGGAGGCCGGTCAATGAGCGCGCTTCTGACGGTTGAAAACCTCCGCGTCAGCTTCCCGACCCGTACCGGCCTCGTCGAGGCCGTGCGCGGTGTGTCGTTCACACTCGGGCGGGAACGGCTCGGCATCGTCGGTGAATCCGGGTCCGGCAAATCGCAGACCGGCCGGGCTATCATGGGCCTGACACCGTCCCAGGCGCGGATCTCGGCCGACCGTCTGCAGTTCGGCGATACCGATCTCCTGACTGCCAGCCCTGCCCGTCGCCGTTCGCTCCGCGGCAAGCAGCTTGCGATGATCCTGCAGGATCCGAAATATTCGCTGAACCCTGTTATGACCGTCGGGCGCCAGATCATGGAGACGCTCCGGACCCATGAAAAGGTGTCGTCCAGCGAGGCGCGCAAGCGGGCTATAGCCATGCTCGAAGCCGTGCAGATCCGCAATCCGGAACGGGTCTTCGATCTTTATCCGCATGAAGTTTCCGGCGGCATGGGCCAGCGCGTGATGATCGCGATGATGCTGATCTGCGGGCCTGAACTGCTGATCGCCGACGAACCGACCTCGGCGCTCGATGTGACGGTGCAGCTCGAAGTGCTTGCCATCCTCGACGCGCTGGTTCGTGATCGCGGCATGGGCCTGATCTTCATCAGCCACGACCTGCGGCTGGTCTCCTCCTTCTGCGACCGCGTGCTGGTCATGTATGCCGGCCGGGTGGTCGAAGAGATCGAGGCGACACGGCTGCACGAGGCGCAACATCCCTATACGCGGGGCCTTCTCGAATGCCTGCCGCAGATCGCCGCCGACCGGCATCCGTTGCCGGTGCTCTCCCGTCAGGCGGAGTGGAAGCTATGAGGCCGGTTCTTGCCATCAGAGACATGATCGTCAGCTTCGACGGCTACCGGGCGCTTGATAGCGTCAGTGTCGACGTGGAAGACGGTGCCTCCTTCGGCATCGTCGGTGAATCCGGTTCGGGTAAGTCGACCTTGTTGCGGGCCGTGGCCGGGCTGAATTCCTTCAGCAGTGGCATCCTGTCGGTCAACGGCAAGCTCTATGAGGGCCGCAAGCGCGACAAGGAATTCTATCGCCAGGTGCAGATGGTCTTTCAGGACCCCTATGGTTCGCTGCATCCGCGCCAGACGGTGGATCGGCTGCTGCGCGAGCCGCTGACGATCCATGGCTTTGCCGATGCCGAGACGCGTATCGCACGCGCACTGGACGAAGTGGGCCTTGGCGCCGGCTTCCGCTTCCGCTTTTCGCACCAGCTATCGGGCGGCCAGCGCCAGCGCATCGCGATTGCCCGTGCGCTGATCCTCGAGCCCAAGGTGCTCCTGCTCGACGAGCCGACCTCGGCGCTCGATGCCTCGATCCAGGCTGAGATCCTCAACCTGCTCGAACAGGTGCGTAGGGATCGCGGCCTGACCTTCGTGATGGTCAGCCACGACCTCGCCGTGATCAGCCATATGTGCGAGCATCTGGCGGTGATGAAATCCGGCAAGATCGTCGAGACGCTGAGCGTCGAGCAATTGCGCGACGGCGATTTTTCGACCGATTACACCCGTCAGCTGATGACCGCGAGTGAAGGCTTTCGGCGCGTCTGAGCTTGGCCTATCGAGGCAGTGATCAGGCGACGCGGTGGCCAGAGCGCCAGGCGGATTTGACGAAGGGATGGCCGTCCTGCAGGTCGACCCTAATGAGGTCGGCCTTCAGCCCTGTGTCGATTGCGCCACGATCCGTGAGGCCGCCGGCGAGCGCCGGGCTGCGGGTGACGAGGGCGACCGCGCTCGGCAGATCATAATCGAGGCCGGGATCGGCCGCGATCAGGAAGGCCGCATCCAGCATCGAGCGGGGCACATAGTCAGACGCGAGGATGTCGACCAGCTTGTCGGCCAGCAGATCGCGCACGGCGATGTTGCCGGATTGCGAGCCGCCGCGCACGAGGTTTGGCGCACCGGCGACGATCCGCATGCCGGCCGTCCGGGCGGCCTGTGCCGCCTCCATCGAGCAGGGGAATTCGGAGATCGAGACCCCTTCGGCGAAGCCCTCTTCGATATGGGCGACGTCGGTATCGTCATGGCTCATCAAGGGCATGGACCGCGCACGGGCCAGGGCCACAATATCCGGCCGGGTGGTCGCGGCGATATGGCTCTTGTCGGCGACGAGGATCTTGATCTTCTCGCGGACGCGTTCGGGGCTTTCGCCTGTCGATTTGCATGCCCTGTTAACATAGGCCTCGATGTCGCGGCTCTGGCGGATGCCGGGCAGATGCTCCATTACCGACAAAACCCGGACGATGTCACGACCAATATGTTCGGCCGTCAGCTGCGGTGTCACCGGGTCGGTCAGTTCGCAGCGCAGGTGCACGAGATGTTCGGCGCGCAGCATGCCAGAGCTTTGCGCCTGTTCCAGCGCTTCGATCATCGGTTTGAGGATTTCGGCGCGTTCCGGATTGTCGGTGGTGGCGCCGACGCAAAGGCTGTCGAATACCGTCGTCACCCCGCCGCCGATGATCTGGGCGTCGTGGGCCAAGGCCGCGCGGATGAAATCCCAGCGCACATGGGCGCGGGGGTAAAGGTGTTTCTCGAAATGGTCGGTGTGGATGTCGACGAGGCCGGGCAGGAGATAGTCACCGGCGAAGTCGAGTGCTCCCGCGTGACGCGAGGGGCCCTCGTGGATCTCCGCGATCTGGCCATTCTCGATCACCACCGTGCCATGCAGCACATGACTGGGCAGCACCACACGGGCGTTGGAGAGGATCAGCAGATTGCCGCGTGCTGGTTCAAGGGTTTCCCCCGTTGCATCCGTCTGTCTCAGCATAACCGCATCTCCATCCGCTCTCGTCGAAGCGTCTCTAGGCGCGTTTCATGACGCTTTGGTGTCACCGATTGCAGTTTGTCAGCCCACGAGGCTCAGGCAGTCGTCAGCGATCACCTGTTCCTCGTCGGTGGCGATGACCCGGATTTTGACACGGCTTTCCTCGCGCGAAATCACCGGCGCATTGCGGTCGTTCGTTTCGCCGTCGAACAGCAATCCGAGAAAGCGCAGGCGCTCGACGACAGCGCGGCGGATGGCGGGCTGGTTCTCGCCGATCCCGGCGGTGAAGACGAGCGTGTCGAGACCACCCAGTGTGGCCGCCAGCCGTGCCACTTCGCCGGCGATGCGGAAAGTGAAGACGTCGAGTGCTTCCCAGGCTTCCTTCGATGGCGTCTCCAGCAGCACGCGGCTATCGGCGCTGATGCCCGACAGGCCGAGCAGGCCGGACTGTTTGTAAATCATGTTTTCCAGCTCCTTCACGCTCAGTCCGTGGGCCTCGATGAGGTGAAAGAGCACGCCGGGATCGATGGCGCCCGAGCGCGTGGCCATCGGCACGCCGTCGATGGTGGAAAAGCCCATGGAGGTATCGCGGCTGATCCCGTGTTCCAGCGCGCAAAGGCTGGCGCCGGAACCAAGATGGGCAATCACGGCGCGCCCGCCTGCGGTTTCCGGCTCCAGGGTCTTTAGCGCGCCAGCGATATAGGCATAGGAGAGGCCGTGAAAGCCGTAGCGTTTGACGCCCTTGTCGAACCAGTCGCGCGGGATGGCGAAGCGCCTGACGCTATCGGATTGTGTGCGGTGGAAGGCGGTGTCGAACGAGGCCGTCTGGGGAAGGCCGGGTTTCAATTCGGTAATCGCCCTGATGAGGCGCAGGTTCTGCGGCTGGTGCAGCGGCGCCAGCGTCACCAGGCTCTCGATGCCGGCGAGGCTCGTCTCGTCGATCCTGACGGCATCGCTGAAGAGGTCGCCACCATGGACGACGCGGTGGCCGGCGGCGGAGACGGCGTCGAGGTCATGGTGTTCCGAGAGCCAGTCGAAGACCTCTTCCAGCACGTCATGCAGGAGGTCATCGGTCTTGGCCACCAGGGGCACGTCGAAGACGGCGGGACCTTCGACCAGATGGAAGGTCAGCGGCTCGGCGCGGAAGTCGATGACGCCCTTGCCGATGCGTCTGGCCCCATCCTGCTCGCGGGCGAAAATACCGATCTTCACCGTGGAAGAGCCGGCATTGAAGGTCAGCAGCAGTTTCTGGCTCATGCTATCCCACCAAGGGCTGCCGCGCGCTTCGCGGCAACGAGTTTTGCGAGCGCTGCGGAGGCGATGCGCACCCGCAAACTGTCCGAGCGGCTGGTGAGGATGATCGGCACGCGGGCGCCGAGCACCAGGCCGGCGGCATCGGCATTGGCAAAATAGAGGAGCTGCTTGGCCAGCATATTGCCGGCTTCGAGATCCGGAACCAGCAGGATATCGGCATCGCCCGCAACGGGCGAGATGATGCCCTTGGTGCGTGCGGCCTCCATGCTGATCGCATTGTCGAAGGCAAGCGGACCGTCGACCTTCGCTCCCTTGATCTGGCCGCGCGCCGCCATGACGGTAAGGGCCGCTGCCTCCAGCGTTGCCGGCATCTTGTCGTTGACCGTCTCGACGGCGGCGAGCACCGCGACCTTGGGTTCGGCGACCCCCAGCATATGCATGAGATCAACGGCGTTCTGGCAGATGTCGCGCTTGTGTTCGAGCGTCGGCGCGATGTTGATCGCGGCATCGGTGACGACCAAGAGCTTCGAATAGGCAGGCACGTCCATGACATAGACATGGCTGACGCGGCGTTCGGTTCTGAGCCCCGAGCCACCGCCGACAACGGCACCCAGCAGTTCATCGGAATGCAGGCTGCCTTTCATGACAGAGCCGACCTTGCCGGCAACCGCAAGCTCGACGGCAAGTGCTGCCGCCGCATGGCTGTGTTCGGTATGGAGGATCTCGAAACCGTGGATGGAGATGCCGGTCTGTTCGGCCGCCGCGCGGATCTTGGCCTCGGGGCCGATCAGGATCGGGTCGAGCAGTCCTTCATCACGGATTTCAACTGCACCTTCGATCGCTTCCGGCGAGCAGGGATGGACAAGCGCGGTCCTGACCATTGGCAGGCTGCGGGCTTCCGCGACGATGGCGTCAAAGCGGTCGTGGCGCTGCAGCGAGACGCCGGGTGCGGCATTTTCCGACCAGCTGATGCGGGCTTCCGGGGCTCGCACGCGGGCGCGGCCTGCTAGCACCGGCTCGCCATGCTGGTTGACGCAGCGGGTATCGAAGACCAGCGTCCGGGCATCGCTTTCCTTGGTCATCAGCGTGACGGTTGCGGTGATCCGGTCGCCGGTTGCGATATCCTTCCAGAATTCCAGGTCCTGGCCCAGATAGACGGTGCCCGGGCCGGGCAGTCGGGTGTCGAGCACGGCGGAGATCATACCGGCCGGGATCAGCGACTGGCCAAGTGGCACCGGATTGTTGTCGCCCGAAAGGGCTGCAAACAGCTCGATGTCATCGGGGCCGATGACACGCGTCAGGCTCGCGGCATCGCCGAGCTTCAACTCGTCGAAGGTGCTGTTGGTGAGCACAGGTCTTTCCATGTCGCTTTCGTCTTCCATTGTCCGACCGGCCTCCCTTCCGGTCTCGTCTCATCCTACGAATGATCTGCGTCAGCCGCGTGATCAACCTTGGTCGGCAATCTCCGTGGTGGAGGGTGGGTTGTCCTTGACTTGGGTCAAGGGGATATGGGGCGAAAGTCTTGTGAAGGCCTCCTCGCCCCTTGTGGGAGAGGACGGAAAATCGAAGGCTTAGGCGCGCGCAAGCCGCCTAAACTTCAGATTTTCCTGGTGAGGGAATCGGTTCCGTTGCCACGACGAACGGCCCCCCTTACTTGCGATTTCTGATGTTTAGGCCGCTTGCGCTGGCCTAATTCATCGAAATCGCTTTCTCCCCCACCTAGGGGGAGAAGGGTTCTCACCCCCATCGATCCCGCCACGCCGGCAGCGCATTCGGGTAAGGCAGCGCCACCGCCTCAAATACCCCGCGCGCAATCGCGCGTGCCGTGACCAGCGTCGCGAGATGGCAAAGCTCCAGCAGGTCGGCGGCACCATTGCTTTCGCGCTTGCCCGTGGAAGCTGAAAACATCGTGTCGCCGTCGGAGGGCAGATGCGCAGGCAGCACAGCGCGGGCGAGGCCGTCATGGGCTGATAGTGACAGCCGATGCAGTTGAGCCTTGGAGAGTGTGCAATCCGTCACCACGGCACCGATGGTTGTCGCCGTCAGTCGCAAGCCCTTGATGCGCATAGCGCGGTCTTCGACGCTCACATGGCTCGGCTGACCTAGACCGCCGAATTCCTGTCCCTCTTCGAAGGGTGCCGCCCAGAATTGCGGGCCATCGCCCAGGACCACCGAGCCCATGGCATTGACGGCAACGATTGCTGCGATGGTATGCCCCGATGACGAGATGGCGCTGGCCGAACCAAGGCCGCCCTTGAAATTCGCGGTCGTGGCACCCGTTCCGGCGCCGACGGTGCCGAGCGGGAAGGCGCCTTTGGTCGCATTCAAATAGGCCTCGTAGCCCAGGTCGCGATACGGCGCATGCAGGCCCCAATCCTTGTTGCCGCCGTTCAAGAGGTCCATCAGGATCGCCTGCGGCACGATTGGCACACGCACCGGTCCGACGGGATAGCCGCGCCCCGCAGCCCTCAGACCCGATTGCACGCCGCCAGCCGCATCGAGCCCAAATGCCGAGCCGCCCGACAGCGCGAAGGCATCGACCTGTTGCACTGTCATCGAGGGATCGAGCAGGCTCACATCCCGCCCGCCCGGCGCGCCGCCGAGCACCGTGCCGGAGGCCGTTGCGGCTTCGTCGAAGAGGATCACTGTGACACCCGAGCCGAGCGCCAGATCGGTCGCATGGCCAACGGAGAGGCCGTCGATGTCGGTCAGGAGGTTCAGGGGGCCGTGGGGCATGCGGGGTGTCTCCGTATGTGGTTACGGAAAGTGACCTTGGTCGCGGATGAAGGCAAGCAGAATGACGGCGCCTGGTCTTTCTCGACGTTCAATATCCGAAGGGATGCAACTTTTCGTGCCTGTTTCAACTTTAACGCAAAAGGCGTGTCGAAAGAGCCGTCTGATGGGTAACATGCGCCGAAGCGTTTCTGCCCACCTCGTGCTAGCGTAGCCAACCTATGAGCGAAAGACTGCATCCTTGACCGAGCAAACCTACAAGCGGTTCCTCCGCCCCATCCAGCCTATTAAACACCGCCTGTCCCGCTTCGTCTCGGCCACCGAGCGTCGCGTCTGGCTGACGGCACTGGTTGCGGCCATCATTGCCTATGGCCTGTTTGAACTGACAGGCGAGGTGCTGGAAGGAGAGACGCGGGCGTTTGACGAGGGCGTGCTGCTGATGCTGCGGGATGCGGCCGATCCGGCCATGCCGGCCGGGCCGGCCTGGCTCACCAAGATGATGGTCGATATCACCGCACTCGGCGGCGTCACCGTGCTGACGCTGATCGTCACCCTCGTCGTGGTGTATCTGGCGCTGCGCCGCAAGTTCCGCACCGCCGCCTTCGTCACCGTCTCGATCCTCGGCGGCTGGGGCTTGAGCAGCGCCATGAAGATCGGCATCGCCCGCCCGCGGCCTGAGGTGGTTCAGCATCTGGTGGAAGTGACCGACATGAGCTTTCCGAGCGGCCATGCCATGCTGTCCGCCATCACCTATCTGACGCTCGGCGCCATGCTATCGCGCATCGAGGAGACGCCTTCGCTGCGCTATTTCTTCCCGCTCGTTGCCGTCGTGCTCACCCTGATCATCGGCCTCAGCCGCATCTATCTCGGCGTGCATTACCCGACCGATGTCTTGGGCGGCTGGGCGGCGGGAACAGTTTGGGCGTGTGGCAGCTGGTTTGTGGCGAGGAGGGTGTTGGGCGGTAGCTCCGGACGGTGGGCCAGCAAATCAAATCCGGTTTGAATTCTTTCCGATATCAATGCAAGCTTAAGTTGATAATTCTGGGGTTGGGGACAGTATGGCCAGCTTGAAGTTGAAACTTTCACCCAACGTCCGTTTGCGGATGACGTTGAAGCGCGAAATGGCGCTTGATCCTGATCGAAAAGTATTTAACGACGGACTCCGGCAAAAGTATATTGTAATGCACCAGGCTGCCATATCTAAGCAGGAAGGGCTTATAAGATCCTTCATTCTTGTTGATATTGCGCTTGCCGTCGTTGCTTTTGGGAAAGATTTCTCAATTCCTGGTGTCGGCTTTGATTTGCAGGATATTCCTGCTGCATTGCATGTTCTGATTGCCGCTAGCTCTTTAGTGAGCTTGTTTCTCTGTATATCATTTCAGAACGCGCTACTTTATGCAGCTGTAGTCGATGTTTTCAACGATCGGGAGGCATCGCCTTTGCTACTTGATCCGGACTGGATTGGTGCTGGGGACATCTTCAACGAACTTTTCTTGAAAACTTCCCGTGCAAAAATGGATCATAGAGGGGGTGATTTTTACCGGTCAGGCGGAGCTTTTAAATTATACTATGGCGTATTGAGTTTTTTTCTGTCTCTCTCGGTATTTTCCGTCGCGATACTTCACTACTATTTGATAGGGTATGGGTTGTGGCAAGTTGGATTGGAAGGCTGGTTTTCAGTGCTGTTTTGCCTTTCCGCCATTGTGATGGGGTTGGCCAGCATAATGGTCTTTATTTCACCTAGCTTCAATTTCGAGGTGGTAGACACCGCGGCGGAGGCTGAATCTTTTCAAAAGCATCAGTAACTGTTCAATATTGTTTCGGCGTCCCTAGGGTGCGCGAGTGATCCTTTTTGTATCAAAAACTGATGCTCAATGCTTCAACGCCTTCGGATCCAGCGCATCGCGGATGGCGTCGCCGATATAGTTGACGCTCAACACCGTCAGCGAAATCGCCAGCCCTGGCCACAGCACCCGCGACGGGTTGATCTGCAGAAAGTTGGCGCCGTCGAAGAGGAGGCGGCCCCAGGTGGGGAAGTCGGGGGGGAAGCCGAGGCCGAGGAAGGAGAGCGCGGATTCGGTGATGATCGCGGTGGCGATGCCGAGTGTGGCCGAGACCATGATCGAGGACATGACGTTCGGCAGGATATGCTTGAGGATGATGCGGTATTCGCGCATGCCGCTCGATTTCGCCGCCAGGATGAATTCCTGGCTCTTGATCGCCAGAACATCGCCGCGGACGATGCGGGCGGTGTGCATCCAGCTGGTGATGCCGATGACGAAGACGATCAGGATGAAGATGCCGGTTTCCGGGCCGAAGGCCGCGCGCAACGTGTCGCGGAAGAGCATGATGATGACCAGGAGCAGCGGCAGCAGCGGCAGCGCCAGGAACAGGTCGGTCAGGCGCATCAGCGGGCCGTCGAGCTTGCGGGAATAGCCCGAGAGCACGCCGATCAGGGTTCCGACGAGCAGCGCCAGCGCCATGGCGGTCATGCCGACGGCAAGCGAAATCTGGCCGCCGGCCAGCACCTGGGCCAGCATGTCCTTGCCGAGATTGTCGGTGCCGAAGGGGTGGAGCAGGGATGGCCCCTGGTTCTTCGCCTTGATGTCGATCTTGTTCGGGTCGATCGTATGGAAATACGGGCCGATGAACACCGCCAGGACAATGAAGGTGAAGACGATGAGGCCGGCCACACCGCCCGGATGGTTGCGGAACTGGCGCCAGAGCTGATGCCAGAAGCCGCCGCTTTTCGGACGCGTGGCAAGGGGTGGAGACAGGGCGGCGTCAGTCATAACGGATCCTCGGATCGAGAATGCCGTAGAGAACGTCGGCAATCAGGTTGAAGAGCACGATCAGGATCGCGAAGATGAAGGTCAGCGTCTGGACGAGCGGGATATCGGCGCCCTGGATCGCGGTGATCAGCAGTTGCCCGAGCCCGTTCACGCGAAACACCTGTTCGGTGATGATGGCGCCGGAGAAGATGGTGGGCACGCCAAGCGCAATCACTGTCACCACCGGGATCAGGCTGTTGCGCAGCACATGCACCAGCAGCACGACCTTCTCCTTCACACCCTTGGCACGCGCCGTGCGGACATAATCCATGTTGAGGTTGTCGAGCATGGAGGCGCGGACGAAGCGGCTGATCTGCGAGACGTTGAAGAGGGTCAGCACCAGCACGGGCAGGAACATCTGCTTCACCTGGAGCACGAAGCTTGACCAACTGTCGACCACCAGCGTCGTGTCGTAGATCGACGGGAACCACTGCAGCCAGGAGGAGAAGATCACGATCAGCAGCACGCCGGTGAAGAAGGTCGGCACCGAATAGCCGACCATCGAGATGAAGGTGCCGATCTGGTCGAAGAGGGAATACTGGCGATAGGCGGAGATGACGCCGATCGGGATCGCGATCAGCACGCCGAAGAGATAGGACAGGCCGACGACCCAGAGGGTCTGCGGCAGGCGCTGGACGATCAGATCAACCACGGGGCTGCGGGTCGCCCAGGAGAGGACACGCATGCGCTCCCCGGTGCCGATGGTAAGCCCTGTGATTTGTTCGAAGATGTTGAGCGGTTCATTGATGAAGAACTGCTGCAGCCATTTCATGTAGCGAATCAGGAAAGGCTGATCGAGACCCATGGCGTCGCGGATCTGCTGGCGCACTTCCGGCGGGATGGTCAGCGGCAGGTCGCTCAACGGGTCGCTCGGGGCGAGGTCGAGCAGTGCAAAAATGATGAAACTGATGGCCAGGAGCGTCGGGACTGCAAACAGCAGTCGCCGCACGGTAAAGGTGAACATCGGCTGGTCTCCAGACTGTCGGCAAAAATGCTGACGCCGGGCCTGCCGGTGAGGGCAGGCCCGGCGACAGGGGCATTACTTCGCGCGCGACCAGTCGGCGACGTTCCAGAGTTCCGAGTCCCAGGCGTTCATCTTCACGCCGAGCAGCGTGTTGTTGACAGCCGAGGGCTGGCCACGATGGATGAGCGGGATCTGGGCGACGTCGTTGGACAGTATGTCGTTCAGTTGCTTGGCAATGGTGGCACGGTCTTCGAGCTTGCCGGTCTTGCCGAGTTCCTTCACGAGCGTGTCGTATTCCGGGTTGCAGTAGCGGACGATGTTTTCACCCTGCCAGCCGGTGGCCGGGCTCGGGATCTTGTCGCACATCCAGCCGGCCATGTACTTCTCCGGGTCGGTGCCGTCGAAGTTGTTGGTGTACATCTGGATGTCGGCATAGAACTTCTGGAAGGTGTCCGGCGAGGCCGGGTCGCCACCGAAGAAGACGTTGGCGGAGACGTTGCGCAGTTCGACGGAGACGCCGATCTGGCTCCACATGTCCTTGACCAGCGCCTGGGTGGCCTGACGGACGGAGTTGGTCGAGGTCTGGTAGAGGAAGGAGAGCTTGACGCCGTCCTTCTCGCGGATGCCATCCGAGCCCATCTTCCAGCCGGCGTCTTCGAGCAGCTTGTTGGCGCCTTCGACATCCTGCTTCAGGCACCAGTCGACGGCGGTCGAGACATAGATATCGGGGGCCGGCAGGATGTTGCAGGTCGGCTTGCCGTTGTCGCCGTAGCCGGCTTCATCGATGATGTCGCGGTCGATGGCGATGGATAGCGCGCGGCGCACGGCCGGGTCGGAGAGGGCCGGATGCGGGCCTGCCTCCTTGGTCGAGCGCTTGTCGCCGAGCGAGGGGTCGACGCCATATGGGTTCAAGTCGATGCGCTCGACCTGCGTGCCGAAGGCAACTTCGATCTTGCCTTTGCCGGCGGCCATCATCTGCGCGAGGATCTCGGGCTCGACCTGCATGTTCCAGGCGTAGTCGAACTCACCGGTTTCAAGCACGGAGCGGGCGGCCGAGGCCGCATCGCCGCCACCCTTCAGGGTGACCGAAGCGAAGGCCGGCTTGGCGGCATCGCGGTAATTGGGGTTGGCGGTGAAGGTCACCACGTCGTTCGGCTTGAATTCCTTGACGACGAAGGGGCCGGTCCCGATCGGAGAGAAATTGGCCGAGGTGCATTCCGGTGCCTTGATGCCGAGGCAATCCTTGAACTGCGCGGCCTGGATCACCGGCGACTGACCGCCGACCATGGCGCTGTAGGGGTAGGGCTTGGGCTCGGCGAAGGAAATCTTGATGGTCGAGGCGTCGACGGCCTCGACATTGGTTACACCTTCGAAATAGGCGCCCTGAGCGCAGCCGCCATCCGGCGCCGTGCAGTATTTCCAGGTGAAGACGGCATCTTCTGCGGTCACGGCTGTGCCGTCAGACCATTTCAGGTCGGGCTTCAGCTTCCAGGTTATGCTCTTGAGGTCGGCAGCAACGCCGCCGTTTTCGACGGTCGGGATCTCGGCGGCCAGCATCGGCACGAGATTGCCGGTTTCGTCGTAACGTGCCAGGGGCTCGATGACCATCGAGGCGGCGTAGACTTCCTTGGTGCCCCCCGAGAGATAGGGGTTCATGGTCGAGACCGCCTGCCAGAAGATGATCTTCAGGTCGCCATCGGTGGCGCGTTCGGCCATGGCGGGCGCGCCCGTCAGGGCAAAGGCAGCCGCCGAGGCCGCCAGAATCCAGTTCCGTTTGTTCATTGTGCTCATTCCCCAGTTCTTGTTTTTCTCAGGTGCGGTCGTTGCCGCTACCAGCCCGTGATGTGGCCAGTGGATCGATAGAATGTCAACCGTCTATCGTCTTGTAATATTTCAAAAAAATCGTGATTTCCGGGCGATTTCAGGGGCGCGTCAGGCTATCCCGACAAGGCGCTCCTCGGTCGGGCTGGCTAAAATTTAGGCCATGTAAACACAAGCCTAATTTCCATGCAAGTCGGAAAATTCCGGCTTGCCAAAGGAAGCGATCGCGGGAAGAGTATGCGCCAAATCCCGTTGGGAACAACGACAAAAAGAGGTCCTTCATGCCAGTGCTCAACCGTGCCAGCGAACTTCAGCCAGAGGTCGCGGAGTGGCGCCGTCATCTGCACCAGAATCCCGAACTGCTGTTCGACGTGCATGGCACAGCTGCCTTCGTGACCGAGAAGCTGAAGGAATTCGGCTGTGACGTGGTGAAGACCGGGATTGGCCGCACGGGCGTGGTCGGGATCATCAAGGGCAATCGCGGCGCTGGCCCGGTGGTCGGCTTCCGGGCCGACATGGATGCGCTGCCGATCCACGAAATGTCGGGTAAGGCCTGGGCGTCAAGAACGCCGGGTAAGATGCATGCCTGCGGCCATGATGGGCACACCGCGATGTTGCTCGGAGCGGCGAAGTACCTGGCCGAGACGCGCAATTTCCGTGGTTCGATCGCGGTCATTTTCCAGCCGGCCGAAGAGGGAGGCGGCGGTGCCCGCGAAATGGTCGCCGACGGCCTGATGGAGGACTTCGCCATCTCCGAAGTCTATGGCATGCACAACCATCCGGGCATGGCGGTCGGCACCTTTGCCACCCGCAAGGGCTCGATCATGGCAGCAGCCGACCAGTTCGACATCCAGATCAACGGTCGCAGCGGCCACGCCGCCCAGCCGCACAAATCGATCGATCCGGTGCTGGCGGCAGCCCAGGTGGTGGTGGCACTGCAGTCGATCGCGGCGCGAGAGACGGATCCGTTGAAGTCGGTCGTGGTCACGGTCACCAAGATCCATGGCGGTGACGCCTACAATGTCATTCCAGATGGCGTGAAGCTGTCGGGGACGGTGCGCACACTCTTGCCGGAACTGCGCGACATGGCCGAGACGCGGATCAAGGAGATTGCGACCGGCATTGCCATGGCCATGGGTGCGCAGGCGCAGGTCTCCTATCACCGTGGCTATCCCGTAACGTTCAACCACGCGGCTGAGACGGTCTTTGCGCTCGATATCATGCGCAAGGTGGCGGGAGACCAGGCGGTCAGCGACGAGTTTCCGCCGGCCATGGGGGCGGAGGACTTTTCCTACATGCTGGAATCGCGGCCAGGCTCCTTTGTCTTCATCGGCAATGGCGACACGGCCAACCTGCACAACTCGGCCTACGACTTCAACGACGAGGCGATCCCCTACGGCATAAGCTACTGGGTGACGCTGGCGGAGACGGCGCTCGCCGCCTGAACCGACGACCACATCTCGACGACATAAAAACAGGGGAACGGGATATGGCAGCGGTGGAACTGGGACAGACTGGCAGCGTGACGCCCGTGCTTTCGGTGCGCAATCTGACGACCTCGTTCAGGATCGGCACGGAATGGCGGTCGGTGGTGCGCGGCATGAACCTCGACATCGCGCCGCGTGAAACCGTGGCGATCGTCGGGGAATCGGGATCGGGCAAGAGCGTCACATCGCTCTCCATCATGCGCCTACTGCCGCAACTCACGAGCCGCATCGAAGGCAGCGTCAAGCTGGAGGGGCGCGAGCTCCTGACGCTCGATGCCGAGCAGATGCGCCAGGTGCGCGGCAACCAGGTCTCGATGATCTTTCAGGAGCCGATGACCTCGCTCAATCCGATCTTCCCGATCGGCAAGCAGATTGCGGAGGCGATCACCTGCCACCGCGACATCTCGAATGCGGAGGCGAAGGGGGAGGTGCTGCGGCTGCTCGACCGCGTGCGTATCCCGAATGCCGCTGGACGTTTCGACGAGTATCCGCACCAGTTCTCCGGCGGAATGCGCCAGCGCGTGATGATCGCCATGGCGCTGGCGTCAAAGCCCAAGCTTCTGATCGCCGACGAACCGACGACTGCGCTTGACGTCACCATCCAGGGCCAGATCCTCGACCTCATCAAGACCCTGCAGGACGAGGAGGGCATGGCCGTGCTCTTCATCACCCATGACATGGGCGTGGTGGCTGAGGTCGCCGATCGGACGATCGTGATGTTCCGGGGCGAGGCGGTGGAGACGGGCACGACCGATGCCATCTTCAATCGTGGCGCTCATCCCTATACGCGGGCGTTGCTCTCGGCCGTGCCGAAGCTTGGCTCGATGGGCGGGCGCGACAATCCGATGCGTTTTCCGGTGATCGACATCAAGACCGGCGAGACGCTGGTTGCGGAATCGGAAGCGGCGGGTGTGAACGGTGCCAGCCGGCCGTTGCTCGAGGTGAAGAACCTCACCACCCGTTTCGACATCCGCTCCGGGCTGCTGGGGCGTCGGAGCGGCGCGGTGCATGCGGTGGAGAACGTCTCCTTTGATCTCAGGCCCGGTGAGACCTTGTCGCTGGTCGGCGAATCCGGTTGCGGCAAGTCGACCACCGGGCGCTCGATCACGCGGCTGGTGGAGCCGACCTCGGGCCAGATCTCGCTCGACGGCTATGATGTCGGGCGGCTCGACCAAACCTCCTTGCGCAAGATGCGGCGCAGCATCCAGATGGTATTCCAGGACCCGTTCGCCAGTCTTGATCCGCGCATGAGCGTCGGGCAGGCGGTGATGGAGCCGTTCATCGAGCATCAGCTGGGGAGCAAATCTCAGGCACGCGAAAAGGCGGCGGACCTTCTGGAGCGCGTCGGTCTATCGGCCGAGATGATGCCGCGTTATCCGCATGAGTTCTCCGGCGGCCAGCGGCAGCGCATCGCCATTGCCCGCTCGCTGATGCTTGACCCGAAGATCATCGTGGCCGACGAAGCGGTCTCGGCGCTCGACGTGTCGATCAAGGCGCAGGTGTGCAATCTGCTGCTCGATCTGCAGCAGAGCTTCAACCTCGCCTATCTGTTCATCAGCCATGACATGGCGGTAGTCGAGCGGGTGAGCCACCGCGTGGCGGTGATGTATCTCGGTGAGATCGTCGAGATCGGCCCGCGCCAGGCGGTGTTCGACAATCCGCAGCATCCCTATACGAAGAAGCTGATGGCGGCGGTGCCCGTACCCGATCCGTCGCGGCGCAGGCTCAAGCGCAATCTCGCCACCGACGAGATCAAGAGCCCGATCCGTCCGCTGGGCTTTCAGCCGCCGGTGCGGGAGTACCGGCAAGTGGCCGAAGGACATCTCGTGCAGGTTTGAGCTGCTGGCGACACCTGACGGCGAGAGCTCTCAAGGCGTCGGGGCATTGTCGAAGCTCAGAAGCGTGATCCGGGCATTCCACTGATACTTGGTCGCGTCGATGATCTCGGGACGCGGATGCGCAAAGCCATGAAACAGCAGCGCGTAACAGCGCGTCACGGTCTGTCCTGATGGGATGATCTGTTCGTCGCGCAGATAACCGCGATAGACGACGGTCTCCTGGCCCTGCGGCATGCCGATCAGATCGAAAGAAAGGCGCGTGACGGCCCGGTCTGCACTGTTGGTAAAGGTGACGGCCACCGGCAACGCGGGATCGACGCAGATCTCGGGGTCGGCCACGGCGCTGACGGAGACCGCCGCCCTTTCATTGCTCTGCCGCTGCGAGTCCTCCTCAGTGAAGAACCAGACCACGGCGACCGCGACGACGATCACAATGGCAAACCCGAGCGCCAGCTTACGATTGCGCAGGAGAAGCAGGGCGAGAAGCGCCAGCGCGGCTGCGATGATCCAGACCATCAGGTCGATACTGTCGAGAAGTGTGTCGTCATCCCCTCAACGTAAGGTTCTTGAGGGGAAAGACAACGGACGGAGGGCGATTGTCACGCCTTCGTCATGCGAAAAGACTTCTCCTCTGTCAGACCGCCGCCTTTGCCAGCCGTGCACGCGGCCGAGCCACCTTGCGCAACGGCATTGTCAGAATGACCGGCGGTGCTGCGGTCAGAGCCTCGACGACCGTCTGTGATAAGGTCTGGCAGACAAAATCGGCACCGATTTCGGACGGTTCGATCCGGGGATTGTCTATGCCGTTTGCGAGGGGAATGAAAATGCCCACTCGGACGTCTGCACGTAGACGCTTGATGCGGCGAACGAGCAGGCGCGTGTGGGATTTCGAGTTGCCATTGAGGAAGGCGAGAAGCACCGTCTCGACGCCCTCTAGTTGGGGCGGCGCGGTCGGTCTGGCGACGAGATCGGCATGGGTACCGGTGAGCACCGTTGCGCCCTGAACCTCCAGAACCTGGGCCAGCATGGCGGCCGCAGCATCATCCATCTCGCCGCGCCCGCCCAAGCACAGAACCGAACGGCCATGACCGTTGGGAAACTCGTCCAGATTGCCTGTCGTTACCTCTCCGTTGCCCTCCGGAACAGGCAGTTCCTCATTCTCCTCTTCCTCGGCAATGTCGGAGAGATTGTCGACGAGGGCGCGGCAGTTGGCTGCAAACATGTGCAGTTGCGTGTCGCTCATGACGCCGCGCTGGCGGTCGATCTCCGCGAGCAGCAGCGCCGGCAGGCCGACTTTTTCGTAATAGTCCGCCAGATACTGTTCTTCGAGATATTCCTCGGCATTATCGGTGGCTTCGCTCGGATCGCCGGCCAGCAGCCGCTGGTACAGTTTTTCATGCGGTTCGAGCACGGCTTCATTGCCGAGCAGCACGTCGAGGAAAGCAAATTGCGGCACATGGCGCCCGAGCACCACAAGGCAGACGGTGAGCGGCGTCGACAGCATCAGCCCAAGCGGTCCCCAGAGCCAGGACCAGAAGATTGCCGAGATAATGACGGCAAGCGGCGAAAGCCCGGTATGGGCGCCATAGAGCCAGGGTTCGATGATGTTGTTGCTGATCAGTTCGATGGTGGCGAAAAGGGCGGCGACCCAGAGCACAAGCGACCAGCCGGGCGCAATGGCTAGCGCCAGGAAGAGCGGCAGCACCATGCCGATGACTGGGCCGATATAGGGCACGAACCGCAGGACCAGCGTCAGCAGGCCCCAGAGCAGGGCGTTGGGTATCCCGAGGATCCACAGGCCGAGCGTGATCGGCACGGCATACATGGTGTTCACCACCAATTGCATCAGCAGATATTTGCCGACCCGGCGGCCGGCATCCTGTAGGGCCGCCGTCGTACGGTGCAGGTCGCCAAGCCCGACCAGGCGTATGAAACGATCGCGCAGATCCTCGCGCTCCAGCAGCATGAAGATGACGAGCACGACGACGAGGCCGGCCGTGGCAAAGGGGGCGATCAGCGGGAGGATCAGATTGCCGAGCGTCTGGATGGGATTGGTGCGCGTGATGATCTCGACAGGCATCGGATCACGGTCGATGGAGGGCGGGGCCGTCTGGGCCTCCTGGCTTTCCACAGCGCGGATCTGCAATTCCGAACCGACGCGTTCAGCCACGCGGCTCAGATGCTCGATCACGCCGTTGCCGGAGCCTGCATCGCGCAGAGCCTGAACCTTTTCGACGATGTTGCGCTGATAGGTCGGAATGTTGGACGCGAGGTTGGATACCTGTGTCGCGACAAGAAAGCTGAACAGGGCAATGGCAGAAAAGGCGCAGACGACGGCAAAGACTACCGCGACGATCTTGGGCACCGATCTTTTGCGCAGGAAGGAGACGATCGGGGCGAGCGCAAAAGTGAGCAGCAAAGCGAGCGCCAGCGGCACGAGAATGTCCTGGCCGACCTTCAAGATGAACGCGACGCCGATCAGGATGAGGATCGTGCGGCCGGTGAATTTCGTACTCGCTGTTGGATCACTGGCATGTGCTGTCAGGCCAAGCGTATCGATTGCGCCCGCTTTCGGATTGTCCATGATCTGGTCGGTCCCCTGCCGCATCGCTTTGAGCCATTTGGCCCCGTGTCGCGCATGCCTGCCGGATAACGGTTCTGGACCGATTTTGATCCGTCACAAACAGCATTCGCGGGGAGGACGGACGAGGAGGGAAGCTCGTGCCTTGGAGTTGCCGCTTGCCTCGGTTATCCAAGAGGTTCAAGTCTAGCGAAAGCCCTCTGTTCGACAGGTGTCCGCATGTTGATTTCCCTCTACCAGATGCAGCCGATCTCCGGCGACGTTCCCGGCAATATCGGCAAGATCGCCCAGGCTGCGATGGCCGCTGCCGAAATGGGCGCCGAACTGCTGGTCACACCGGAACTGGGGACCAGCGGCTATGCGCAGGGGCCGGCCTTCGAGGAACTGGCCGAGGGCCGCGACGGGTCGATCATCGGGGCGCTGACCGAGATCGCGGCCGATTGCGGGCTTGCCATCTGTGCCGGTTTTCCCGAGCGGGACGGCAATCGCGTGTTCAATTCCTCGGTGCTGGTGCGGCCTGACGGGACGATGGAATTCTATCGCAAGAGCCATCTGTATGGCGACGCCGAACGGGCGGCCTTTGCGCCGGGCGACGAGGCGCCGCATGTTTTTGATCTCGGCGGCATCAAGGCCGGCATGCTGATCTGCTATGACGTGGAATTCCCCGAAAACGTCCGCACGCTGGCATTGGCCGGTGCCGAACTTGTCATCGTGCCGACGGCGCTGCCGGAGGGCATCATCAGCCGTCGGATCGCCGATACCGTCGTGCCGGCGCGGGCCCTGGAGAACGGCGTCTTCCTCGTCTATGCCGATCTCTGTGGTACGGAGAACGATCTGTCCTATGGCGGACGCTCCGTGATCCTGGCACCCGATGGTGATGAGCTTGCACGCGCCGGCATGCGCGAGACGCTGCTGGTGGCGGAGGTCGATACCAGCGCCTATGCCGAGGCCAAGGCGCAGAACCCATACTTTACCGACCGGCGACCTGGCCTGTACCGTCTCGGCTGACGCCCCACATTGCAGCGGGCGCTTCGGTCTCCTACATCACAGCAACAGATGAAGGAGACCCCCGATGATATTCGACGCCGCTGCGTTGTCGTTGCGCAACCTGTTCTCCCCGGAGACACGCAACGTCTTCTGGAAAACGCTGGGTCTGACGGTCCTCGTCCTGATCGGCCTGTGGTTCGGCCTGCGCGAGAGCTTCATCACCTTCATCATGCCGATGCTCCAGGGCTTCATTCCGGATCTTCCGGATTGGGCCGGGTGGCTGACCTTCATTTTCGGCATCCTCGCCAGCATCGGTCTGGCCCTTGGACTGGCGCTGCTACTCTCGCCGGTGACGGCCATCATCGCGGGCCTCTTCCTTGATGATGTGGCCGAGGTGGTGGAGAAGCGGGATTATCCGAACGATCTGCCCGGTACGGCGATGCCGATGGGTCAGGCGATCATCGCCTCGATCAAGTTCTTCGGGGTGGTCATCGTCGGCAATCTCTTCGCGCTGATGCTGCTTTTTATCCCCGGTATCAACATCCTCGCCTTCTTCCTGGTCAACGGCTATCTGCTCGGCCGGGAATTCTTCGAATTCGCCGCCATGCGGTTCCGCAGTGTGGAGGAGGCCAAGCTGCTGCGATCCCGTCATTCCGGGACGGTGTTCATGGCGGGCCTGTTGATCGCCGGCTTTCTGGCCGTGCCGATCCTCAACCTTCTGACGCCGCTGTTTGCTGCGGGCCTGATGGTGCATCTGCACAAGGCTTTGACGGCTCGGGATAGGGCGCTCGCCCGCTGAGCTTTACTCGACGGCGCTGATGTCCTGCGGCGGCAGCTCGACGAGTGGCGCCGGCACATCCACCGTCTTTTCCGGTGACTTGCAGATGTCGGCAATGACGCAGCGCTCGCATTCGGGGTGCCGCGCCTTGCAGCAGTAGCGGCCATGCAGGATCAGCCAGTGATGGGCGTGGAAGAGGTATTGCTCGGGGATGATCCGCATCAGGATGTCCTCGATCTCGTCAGGCGTCTTGCCCGGCGCGAGCTTGATGCGGTTGCCGATTCTGAGGATATGGGTATCGACCGCCATAGTCGGGATGCCGAAGGCCATGGACATCACGACATTGGCGGTCTTGCGGCCGACGCCGGGCAGCGTCACCAGTTCCTCGCGGGTACGCGGCACCTCACTGCCGAAGTCGTCGACGAGCTTCTGGCTGAGCGCGATGACATTCTTTGCCTTGTTGCGGAAAAGCCCGATCGTCTTGATGTAATCGCGGACCTTTTCCTCCCCCAGAGCCAGCATCTTTTCAGGGGTATCGGCGACCTTGAAGAGGGCGCGGGTCGCCTTATTTACGCCTGCATCGGTCGCCTGGGCCGAGAGCGCCACTGCAACGACGAGCGTGAAGGGGTTGACGTGTTCCAGCTCGCCTTTGGGCTCTGGCCTCTGGATCGAGAATCTGCGGAAGATCTCCTCCAGTTCGGCCCTGGAATAGGCCGTGCGACGGCGTGCCGCTGGCTTGCGGCGGGTCGCTGGATTTGACTTTTTCAAGGTTTCGGTGCTGGATTTCGGCTTCGGATCGGTCATGCAAAATCTATAGTCGGGTGCGATCATGGAAGGCAATGTGGAGCAGGCTGCGGACCAGCCAATTTTCGCAGCGGAGCTGACGCCCTATCGGTCGCTCGGCCCGAAAGGGTATCGCATCCTCTTTGCCATTACCGGCACTGTGTGCCTCGTGCATGCGATCTTCTTCATGATGACCGGTGCCTGGCCGATCGGCCTGTTCTTCGGGCTCGACTTCCTGCTGCTCTACGGCGCCTTCTGGCTGAACTATCGGGCAGCGCGCGCCCGCGAGGAGGTGACCGTGTCTCGCACCAGCCTCTCGATCCGCAAGTTCACGCCGGCAGGCCGAATGACCGAACACACCTTCAAGACCCTCTGGGCTCGCTTCTTTGTCCAGCGGCACAAGGAATTCGGCATTACCTCCATGGCGGTTGCGGGAGAGGGGCGGCGGACGGACATCGGCTCCTTCCTCAACCCCGATGATCGCGAGAGTTTCGCCAAGGCGTTCAAGGGCGCGCTTGCAACGGCCAAGCAGCGGATCTGACCTGCCGAACTCTCTGCAAGAATCGGGTGGCGTCAGGCGTCTGCCCGTGGTGATGTGCAGGTCAGATGAGGATTTCGCCATGACGCTTGCCCAACAGATCGACCTTTCTCGGACCACGGACATCACGCCATCAGGCTCTGACTATGAGACCGTGCGGCAGGTGATCGAGATGCTGACGCTGGACTACCAGAGCCAACCTTCACTGGAACTGATCGCGGAGCGGCTCGGCCAGTCGCCGACGCAGTTGCAGAAGACATTTACGCGCTGGGCGGGACTTTCTCCCAAGGCCTTCCTCCAGGCTGTTACGCTCGACCATGCCAAGCGGCTGCTAGGGCGCGAGGAGCTGCCGCTACTGGAGACTTCGCTGGAGTTAGGCCTATCCGGCCCGGGGCGTCTGCATGATCTCTTCGTCACGCACGAAGCGATGAGCCCGGGTGAATGGAAGGCGCGGGGTGCGGGTCTCACCATCCGCTACGGCTATCATCCGTCGCCCTTCGGGCTGGCGCTTGTGATGATCACCGATCGGGGCTTGGCGGGACTTGCCTTTGCCGATGCGGGCGGCGAGGTCGCCTGTTTTGATGATATGGCACAGCGCTGGCCGAATGCGCATTATGTCGAGGATAGCGAGCGAACAGCGCCCTACGCGGCCCGCGTCTTTCACCCCGAACGCTGGTCGGCGGAGGAACCCTTGCGGGTCGTGTTGATCGGGTCGGATTTCCAGATCCGCGTCTGGGAGAGCCTGCTTGCCATCCCGCTCGGCAAGGCCGTCACCTATTCCGACATCGCCCAGAAGATCGGCCAACCGACCGCCAGCCGCGCCGTGGGTGCCGCCGTCGGCCGCAATCCGATTTCGTTTGTCGTTCCGTGCCACCGGGCGCTCGGCAAGAGCGGCGCGCTGACGGGCTATCACTGGGGTCTCACGCGCAAGCGGGCGATGCTCGGCTGGGAGGCGGGGAAGGCGTGACGACGACGGTGCTTTTCGAAATGTCTGACCTGTGAGAGGATGGGCCATGGGCAACACGGTTCAACTTCCTGATGATATCAGCCGCCGGATCGACAGTCTGGTCGACTCCGGTCGCTTCAATCATGCTGATGATGTGCTTCGCGAAGGACTTCGGCTCGTCGAGGAGAAGGCTGCCGGCGAAACGGCCAAACTTGAGGCTTTGCGACAAGCCGCAGACCGGGGCATCGCCGATCTGGACCAGGGGCGGTTTACAGACGTACCGGTCGAAAAGCTGGCTGACCATATTGCGAGGATCGGTCGCCAGGCCATCCAACATGCGGGCAAGCGGGTGAGGGACGGTGGTTGAGGTCCGGCTTTCGACAGAAGCCGATGCCGACATCCTCGATATTCTGACGAGAACCTATGCTGATTTTGGCCGCGACGCGCTGCTCCGCTATGAGTTTCTGCTTGTCACTGCTCTCTCGGAACTTGCCGTATTGAACTCGCGAAATGGCGTCGTGATACGGCCTGAGCTTGGGCCGGGTATCCACAGCTACCATCTGCGGAACAGCCGCGATCGGGCTCGCCATCCAACCGGAATCGTTCGTCGACCGCGACACTTCATACTCTATCGACATACTCTGCCCGAGGTGATTGGTGTGGGGCGCATTCTGCATGATGCGATGGAGGTGGAGCGTCATCTGCCTGGCAGTTACGGCGACGAGTAGGCGACTGACTCCGCCGCCAATGCCAACAACTCCCTTGCCGCCGCCTCATCCGTGATCAGCGTATTACACCCGATCCGCCGGATCGTCGCGCGGATCGCCTTGGCGCGATGGGCGCCGCCGGAAGACAGCACAATGTGCTTTGCCTTTTTCAGCGTATCCAGATCGACGGACATCACCCGTTCGTTGATTGGGTGGGCGACCGAGTTTCCGTCGGCATCGAGGAAGTTGAACATGGTGTCGCAGACACAATCAGCTTCGACCAGTTCCATCAGGGTCTGGTGGCTGATGAAACCTTCCGACAGCGAAGTCGAATGCGGGCCGATATCGCCGCAGGAGACGATGGCGAGGTCGAGATTCTCGGCGAGATCATAAATGGTCTTCAATCCGCACTCTTCGATCAGGGCGCGTTTTGTGGTGACGGAATCGACCAGGAGCGGGGCGAGGAACATGTAACATTCGGCGCCGAGCTGGCTTGCCAGACGCCAGGTGTAGTCGATCGGGTTGGTCTGGTGGACGGCAACGATGCCGCCGAGCAGGGAGACGACCTTGCAGTTTTCGCGGCGCGGCGGGCGGAAGCCTGACAGCGAGGCGGTCATGGTGCGGCCCCAACCGACGCCGATGGTCATGTCGTCGGTGATGGCTTCGGTCAGGAACTGGCCAAGCGCGAGGCCAACGGCTTTCGCGATTGAGGCTGCATCCTGCGTATCCGGCGAGGGCACCACGACGGCTTCGTCCAGGCCATAAGCCTTTTCCAGCCGAACGGCGAGATCGACGCAATCGGCCACGCCGTCGCTGATCCAGATCTGTACCTCGGCGCGTTTTCTCGCCTCGTCCAGCATGCGGATGACCGTCGAGCGGCTGATACCCAGACGATCGGCCACGTCCTTCTGCGTCAGGCCCTCGTTGTAATAGAGCCAGGCCGCCCGGATGCGGAGCGCGCTCGCGTCCGAATAGGTCGAGTGGGTGTCGCGTCTGAGCTTCGCCAAGATTTGTCTCGTTTTTGGGAACTTCCAAACCCTACTATCCGTTCGGTTGATACTTATGTCAAATTCAAAGGACATATGTCTTGACTTCGCCATCTTCCGATGGCGATAGTCTTGGCAACAAGACCGCTGGTCCGCCATCGGTCGCCAACCCTTTCTCGCTCAGCCGAAGGATGATCCGATGACCTCGAAACTCGAACAGCTTCGTTCCATGACGACCGTGGTCGCCGATACCGGTGACATCGAGGCCGTCCGCCGCCTGAAGCCGGTCGATTGCACCACCAATCCCTCGATCGTCTTGAAGGCGCTCGGCACCGATGCGTTCAAGGATGCCTTCCAGGAAGCGATCACATGGGGCAAGGCCAAGGGCGGACAGGATGATGCAGTGATCGGTGCGATCGCCGACCGCATGGCGATCTCCGTCGGTGCAGCACTCGCTGAACTCGTCCCGGGCCGCGTGTCGACCGAAGTTGATGCAGACCTGTCCTTCGACACCAAGGCATCGATCGACAAGGCGCACCAGATCATTGCCGGCTACAAGGAACGCGGCATTGAGAAGGACCGCATCCTGATCAAGCTCGCCTCCACCTGGGAAGGCATTCGCGCGGCCGAAGTGCTGCAGAAGGAAGGCATCGACTGCAATCTGACGCTGCTCTTCTCCAAGGCTCAGGCGATTGCCTGCGCCGAAGCGAAGGTCTTCCTCATCTCGCCCTTCGTCGGCCGTATCCTCGACTGGTACAAGAAGTCGACGGGCGAGGATTACACCTCCGAGACCGATCCAGGCGTTGTCTCGGTCCGCTCAATCTACAACTACTACAAGGCGAACGGCATCGGCACGATCGTCATGGGCGCCTCGTTCCGCAATGCCGGCGAAATCGAAGCGCTGGCCGGTTGCGACCGCCTGACGATCAGCCCGCAGCTGCTCGACGAGCTGAATGCGGACGAGGGCACGCTTGCCCGCGCGCTGTCGCCGGATACGGTCAAGGCTGAGCCACTCGTTTCGCTCGACGAAAAGTCCTTCCGTTGGGCGATGAACCAGGATGCGATGGCGACCGAAAAACTGGCCGAAGGCATTCGCGGTTTTGCCAAGGATATGGATACGCTGCGCGGCCAGATCGCCAAGGCGCTGGCTGCCTGATCGGGCAATCGATCCGCCGAGTTTGATGTGGCCGTGGCGAAAGCTGCGGCCATTTCTTGTTATGTCCCTGTTGTCTGTAGCGGGATCACGGCCGCGGCAGCGCCGCCAGATTCCAGCATGTGTCCGCTGCCGGAGCGCACCACGACTGCGTTCGATGCCAGCGGCAAGCCCGCCTCCTTGAACGCTGCCATCAGCAGCTTCATGGCTTCCCGCTTGATGAAGCTCGGTTTGCCGGGGCGTGCGGTGAACTTGAAGCGGACTACCATAGAGGTCTCGTTCACGTCATGGATGCCCTGCATCTTGACTGGCACGAGGAAGGTGTCACCGAATTCCGGGTGGTCGAGAAGGCTGAGGCCGACCTTCTTGGCGATCTTGCGGATAGCCTCCAGGTCGGCATCGCGCTCAAAACGCAGTTCGAACTTGATGGTGCCCCAGTCGCGGCTGAAATTGGTCACCGAGCTGATCTGGCCGAAGGGGACTGTGTGGATCGGCCCGTTATGGTGGCGAAGCCGGACCGACCGCAGGGAGATTTGCTCGACGGTGCCGACCAGTTTGCCCGTGTCGATGTATTCTCCAATGCGGAAGGCATCTTCCGCCAGGAAGAAGATGCCGGAGACGACGTCCTTCACCAGAGTCTGCGAGCCGAAGGACAGGGCCAGACCGAGCACGCCGAAGCCAGCGAGCAGCGGTGCGACATCAACGCCCGCGGTCGAGACGATCACCAGGCCGGCAATCGCGATGACGGCCCCGAGGATCAGGTTTCTGACCACGGGAAGGATTGTGCTGATGCGACTTGTCTCGACCTTCACCTCGTCTTCCTGGCCGGGGATCACAGGCGCATTGGTCGGTGCCACGGCATCAAAATAGCGCAGCAGGAAACTGCAGAGTGTCCAGCTGACGATGAGGGCGAAGGACAGGCGCTCCAACCAGATCAGCCAGGTGGTGATCAGGGATGATGCCCCCATCATCAGGGGCTGCCAGAGCTGAACAGTGATATGCAGCCCCACCAGCCAGATCGCGCCGGCAAGGGGCGTACCGATGCTACGCAGAATGATCCCGACAAAATCACGGCCTTGCTGTTCTTCCCGCTTCTTTGCCATGGCACCAAGAAGCGTGACGATGGCACGATCCAGAACCGGGATCATGATCATCAGGAACTGGGTCGTGCCGGCAGCCTTTGCCCAGATGGTGTTCTGTGACGTTCCGGCGACGAGCAGCCCGACGACCCAGATCAGGATGGCTGAGACGATGTAGAAATCCGCGAGGAGGTTTCCGACGACACGTCTGATATGCCCACCCTCCTTGCCGGTGAACAGGTTGGCGATATCTCTCCGGCCGGCGATGAACCACCAGAGCTTCAGGATTGTCAGGATCGAAACCGTCAGGAAAAGCCAGCTGTCGGCTGCCGTCGTCTCGACCATCCGCACATCGGCAAGCCGGACCGAGTTGGCAATGAAGGCGTTCAGGATCCCGTAGGCCAGAAGCATGCGGAAGTGCCAGTGTGGCCGGGCGATGTCCAGGAGGGGCGGCTTTCCCTCGCCATTGGACTTGAAAAGGAAGCGCCCTGCTGCGGCATAGATCAGTCCACCGGTGAGGATCGCAAGGAGAGAGCCTGCCACCTGCCTGGAAAATGTCTGCGGGATGGAAACCTGGTGCAGCACGATATAGGCAGTCGCCACGAAGGACAGGATGGCGATGGAATCGAAGACCAGACGCAGGGAGGCAATGAAAAAGACGTGCTTCGGGTTGAACCGAAGGGACAGGCGGGCCAGAACTGTACGCAGACCATAGGACACGGCGAGGCCGGCCAGAGCCGACAGAAGGGCCGCAAGACCGGCGCCCGATGGCCCTTGTCGCTCAGCCTGCAGGATCTGCCAGCTGGATCGAAAGGCCGCGGGCAGGCCCGTGAAGCCGTCGATCGCCCGCTGTATGCCCAGCTGGAAGGACGAGACCAGATCACCGAACATCCACATGCTGTCCATGGCAACGACCGGAGCCGCCGGTGTCGGCTGTGCTGGCGAAGCGGTGTTCGTGTCAGCGGGCTTAGGGTCCGCCTCGACCTGCAGGACCACTTGCCGTCCGGCCTGTTCCGCCGCACGGATGGCGGCGTCGATATCGGCGGCATCCTGGCCGGGCTTGACGAGAATGGTCACTGGAGAGGGCGAGGCGTTCTGGGCGAGCGCCGAAGAGGCAAGGACGAGAAGGAAAGCCGATGCCACCGCGCCTTTGGATAGGGTTGCAGCCAGAAATTGGGCGGCCTTTGCCACGCTGCGGAAAAATTTCATGCGGTTTCATGCCCCTGCCTGCCGCAGACTCTGCTGCTGGTAGCATGATGCATCAGGTCCAGTTCGAAAGACAATGGCGTCCACTTGAGGGGACGAGGAACTAAGGCCGCCTTGGCCGGTCGAACGGATCGATAATGATCTCCGGTGTGAGCGGCAGATTGCGCTCCTCCTCAGGCGGGGCAAAGCCGGTTTCCTCCAGCAGGAAGCGACCGTCCACCCAGCCGGAGATGCGCGGACGGTCGACAGTGGCAATGCGGCACCAGTAGCCACCACGGCTGTCCTTGCAGGAAAGCCGCTCAATCGGCGTGCCCTCGTCGAGGGCATGGATGATCCGGAATTTCGGGCCGGCGCCGGAATAGACGGCCAGTCGCTGGCCGGGCGGCAGGCCGCGTACGTGCCAGAGATAGGCATCCATCAGCGGGGCGTCGCCGCCACCGAGCTTCGGCGCGGGGATGACTTCGGGCTGTTGGGCGCGACTTGTTTGCGCTGTGAGCGCAGCCGCCGATATCAAGAGGAGAATAATAAATCGCATCAAGAGCTCCGTTCGTCCGGCGGAGCATACACAATCCGAATGAAGAATTGCTAATGTCGGAGCAGTGATCCTTGCTTCAGCGGATGCAGGGTGCCGCCAAAATGCGTTTTTTCACGGTTTCATAGGTGTCGTCCCCAGCGGCATACTGAAGCTCGAAGCTTCGTGGGTCAGCCTGCCGCCTTCTGTCGAATTCGGCGATTGTATTGGCGACGTATGTGCATTTCCTATCTTGAAGGACACGTTCAACTTCAGAGATTTCCCTCCAGAGTTGGCTGTTGATGTTGGAAAGAGCCTCCGACAAGCTCGCTCTTCGCCTGTTATCGGGGTCAAATGCCAGCTCAATTTTTTGTTGGAGACCCATCGGGGGTTCCAGCCAAGCAACAGAGAAGCTCCGAACCAGGTTGTTCAAGCCGTCGATTGCCGTATTGAGGGCGCGTCCGGCCTCCGGCACGTTTGGTCGAATGCGCTGGGCGTAGTGGTCGGCCTGATGCAGGGAGGCGAACAAGCGTAACCATTGGTCGCCTGGCGTTGTCATCTCTTCGTATCGCGACAGAAAGCGCTGACCTATGCCCTCAAAGCTACCCACTTGCATTGTGTATTCATCGTCGACGCGCCAGTGGCGAAGAAGGATGGGCAGCTCCAGCGTGAACGGACTCACGCCCGTCGCCGGCTTGTCGGTCTCCTTGGGAGTCCAGGTGAATACGAGGATCCTGCGAGCATAGGCCGATTGCTCGAAGTCAGACGCTCCGAACTTCAGTTCGAAAACTCCGTCCGTTTGGGCAAGAGGGACTTTGGATCCTTGAACCGACTTCTTCACGCTTACGTTAACAGTGAAGTATTTTGCCTCTGTTTCAATGCGAACAACACCGGCAAATGCATTGCTGCACAAAAACAAACAGAGTGCTGGCACCAATCTCAGGCATCGGATCATTTCAGGGATCCTTCCTTATCTTGAGGCCGAGCAAACTCGCAGCCACGACGAGATAGAGGACCCGTGTGCTCGTGGAGAAGGCTTGAAGTATGCCGATGTCTCCGGGATTACCTGTCGCGCCTTCCACGATCGTCAGTAGTGCGTCGTATCCCTCCCGGCCGGGACTGATGAGCACGGAGAGGACGAGATAGATGAGCCAGCCGAGAACACATACGATAACCGAGAGGACGATGACGGTGAGTTCGCCCTTTCGCGGGGCAAGCATTACCAGCGCCCCCGCTGCAGTAAACGGCGTTAACTCGCCAATGAGCGAAGCGTCTTGTGCAATGATCGGGCCGCTGAAGACTATAGCAACCGCCATCCAGTCTCCGCCGGAAACATTTCCCAGAGAGAATAGGTCGCTGCCATACAAGATGATGGAAACGCCTGGAAACCAGACCAGCAGAAGAATGCCGATGAACGCCGCATTTCGTATCGACACGGCGTCCATCCCCCAGGTCACCAACCGCTACTACGCAAAAGGTTACATAAACTAACCTCAATTCCAAGTGGAATTTTATTCTTTTCGAAACTCAATGCGCGATCATCACGTGGCGCACGGCCGTGTAGTCTTCCAGCGCATAGACCGACATGTCCTTGCCGTAACCCGACTGCTTCATGCCGCCATGGGGCATTTCGTTGCAGAGCATGAAGTGGGTGTTGATCCAGGTGCAGCCGTAGCGCAGCTTGGCTGCCGTCTGCATGGCGCGGGAGATGTCCTTGGTCCAGACGGAGGAGGCGAGGCCGTAGTCGCTGTCGTTCGCCCAGGTGACGGCATCGCCGACATCCTTGAAGCGGGTGACGGAGACGACGGGACCGAAGACTTCGCGGCGGACGATTTCGTCGTCCTGGGTGGCGCCGGCAATGACCGTGGGCGTGTAGAAGAAGCCTTTGTCGGAGCCGATCTTGCCGCCGGCCACGACTTCCATGTGCTTGTGTTCGGCTGCACGCGTGACAAAGCTTTCGACGCGGTCGCGCTGGCGTTTGGAGATCAGCGGGCCGATTTCGTTTTCGGTGTCGTCGGCCTGGTTGAACTTGATCGTCGAGACGGCGGAGGCGAGGTCGGCGACGAAGCGGTCATAGACCTTGTCGGCGGCATAGATGCGGCAGGCGGCGGTGCAGTCCTGGCCGGCATTGTAATAACCGAAGGTACGGATCGCCGAGACGACCGCGTCGACATCGGCATCGTCATAGATGATGACAGGGGCCTTGCCGCCGAGTTCCAGATGGGTGCGCTTGACGGTCTTGGCGGCGGCGTTGAGTACCTTCTTGCCGGTGGCGATGTCACCGGTGATCGAGACCATCGCGATCTTCGGGTGGTTGATCAGGGCATTGCCGACGCTTTCGCCACGACCAAGCACGACATTGATCACGCCTTCCGGTAGGATTTCCGCCATTGTGCGGGCGAGTTTCAGGGCCGAAAGCGGCGTCTGTTCCGAAGGTTTGAAGACAACCGTGTTGCCGCCGGCAAGCGCCGGTGCCAGCTTCCAGGCCATCATCATCAGCGGGTAGTTCCACGGCGCGATCGAGCCGATGATGCCGACGGCATCGCGGCGGATCATCGAGGTGAAGCCGGGCAGGTATTCGCCCGAGGCAGGCGCCTGCAGCGTGCGGATGGCGCCGGCAAAGAAGCGGTAGCAATCGACAATCGCGGGGATCTCGTCATTCAGAACGGCGTTGATCGGCTTGCCGCAGTTGAGGCTTTCCAGCGCGGCAAAACCGGCCGCATCCTTCTCGATCGCGTCGGCGATGGCGAGCAGATAGGCCGAGCGCTGGCCCGGCGTGGTCGAGGACCAGCCATCGAAGGCCTTGTCGGCGGCATCAACGGCGGCGTCGATCTGGGCGAGCGAGGCTTCCGGCAGCTCGACGATCATCTCGCCTGTCATCGGGTTGAGGATCTTCTCGTCCGTCTCGGTGCCGGCCTCGAATTTCGAGCCGATCAGCATCTGGGTGTCCATGTCGTTCTCCCTCATGGTTATCAATGGTCTACTTGCCGCTGCCGGCCACCTGGTCGGTATCACGGGTCAGATAATAAGCGGCCAGGATCGGCAGGAAAGTGACGATGACGACCACCATGGCAACGACATTGGTGACCGGGCGCTGGCGCGGGCGGATCAGTTCTTCGAGCATCCAGATCGGCAGTGTGGTCTGTTGGCCGGCGGTGAAGGTGGTGACGATGACCTCGTCGAAGGACAAAGCGAAGGCAAGCATGCCGCCGGCGAGAAGCGCCGTCGCAATGTTCGGCAGGATGATGTGGCGGAAGGTCTGGAAACCATCGGCGCCGAGATCCATGGAGGCCTCGATCAGCGAACCGGAGGTGCGGCGGAAGCGGGCGACAGCATTGTTGTAGACGACGACGACGCAAAAGGTGGCGTGGCCGAGGATGATCGTCCAGACGGAAAAGGGGATATCCGCCAGCGAAAAGGCCGAGCGCAGCGCAATGCCGGTGATGATGCCGGGCAGCGCGATCGGCAGGATGACGAGCAGAGAGATCACTTCGCGGCCGAAGAATTTTGTTCGCGCGACAGCGGCGGCGGCGAGCGTGCCGAGGACGAGCGCGATCACGGTGGCGATGCTTGCGACCTTGACCGAGAGGCTAAGCGCTTCCCAGATATCAGGACGGTTCCAGGCAACAGCGAACCATTTGGTGGTGAAGCCCGGCGGTGGCCACTGGAAGCTCTTTTCCTCCGTGGTGAAGGCATAGACGAAGATCAGGAGGATCGGCAGATGCAGGAAGGCGAGGCCAGCGCCGGCGGCGATCTTCAAGGGCAGGCCTGATGACTGGGAGCGGTCAGAGCGCATCGAAGGCCCCCATGCGTTTGGCGATGGTCAGATAAATGCCCATGATCACGATCGGCACCACCGAGAAGGCGGCGGCGAGCGGGATGTTGCCGGCGGTGCCTTGCTGGGCATAGACGGCCTGGCCGATAAAGAGGCGCGACGTGCCGACGATCTGCGGGATGATGTAATCGCCCATGGTCAGCGAGAAGGTGAAGATCGAGCCCGCGACGATGCCGGGCAGCGCCAGCGGAAAAAGTACGTGACGGAAAGTCTGGCGGGAGTCAGCACCGAGATCGCCCGAGGCTTCGATCAGGTTGCCGGGCACCCGTTCCAATGCTGCCTGGGTCGGCAGGATCATGAAGGGCAGCCAGACATAGACGAAGACGATGAAGGTGCCGAGATAGCTGATCGACAGCGAATTGCCGCCGATGACGGGGATGGCGAGCAGTCCGTCGAGGAACCAGGTGAGGTGCAGCTTCGCGAAGATCCAGGTGAGGATGCCTTCCTTGGCGAGGATCAGCTTCCAGGCATAGACCTTGACCAGATAACTCGACCAGAGCGGCAGCATGATGCCGAGATAGAAAACGGCCTTCCAGCGCCCCCGGGCATACCGCGCCGCGTAATAGGCGATCGGGAAGGCGATGACGGCGGAGGCGAGCGTGACGGCAGCCGACATCAGCAGCGTGCGCAGGATGATGTCGAAATTGGCCGGACGCAGAAGCTCGCCATAGGTGGCGAGCGTGAACTCGTAATTGATCAGGCCGGAGAATTCGTCGATCGAGAAGAAGCTCTGAAGCAGCAGCGCCAAAAGCGAACCGACATAGATGATGCCGAGCCAGAGTAGGGGCGGCACCAGCATCAGAACCAGCAGCAGGTTGGGACGCCGCCAGAATAGATCCGAGAGCCGCCCCATCGGGCCCTGACGCCCAGGGGTGATGGCGATTGAGGAGGTCGCCATCATGCGCCGGCCTCCATGTAATGCGGGTCTGATGGAGACCAGCCGATGCGTATGGTTTCACCCGCTTGTGGTGTTGCATGGCCGGCGGGCAGCGAGAGCGTCAGGATGGTCACCGCCGTCTCGACGAAAAGTTTGGTCGAGGCGCCGAGGAAGCTGGTCGACCGCACCGTCGCCTCGATGCCGCCTTCCGAGACGATGCGGATCGCTTCAGGGCGCAGGCTTGTCCAGCGGGCCTCGCCGCCCAGCGTCTTCATCGCCTCGGGTGCAATCACATTGGACGAGCCGACGAAATCGGCGACGAAGCGTGTGCGGGGCTTGTTGTAGATCTCGTGCGGCGTGCCGGCCTGAACGATCTTGCCGTCGTTGAAGACGGCGACGCGATCGGCCATGGAGAGTGCTTCGCCCTGGTCGTGGGTGACGAAGACGAAGGTGATGCCCAGCGAACGCTGAAGGCTCTTCAACTCCTCCTGCATCTGCTCGCGCAGCTTGAGATCCAGCGCGCCGAGTGGCTCGTCGAGCAGCAGCACCTTGGGTTTGTTGACAAGGGCACGGGCGAGCGCCACGCGTTGCCGCTGGCCGCCGGAGAGCTGGCCGGGTTTGCGGGCGCCATAGCCGGGGAGTTTCACCATTTCCAAGGCCTTTTCGGCCTCGCGGTGGCGCTCGGCCTTGGCCACGCCCTTGACCATCAGGCCATAGGCGACGTTGTCGAGAATGTTTAAGTGCGGGAAGAGGGCATAGTCCTGGAAGACCGTGTTGACGTTGCGGCGATAGGGCGGCACGCCCTCGGCGGTTTCGCCGAAGATTTCGATATGGCCTGAAGTCGGTTGTTCGAAGCCGGCAAGCAGGCGCAGGCAGGTCGTCTTGCCGGAGCCGGAGGGGCCGAGCATGGCAAAGAACTCGCCGGGTGCGACGGTCAGATCGACGCTGTCGACGGCTTTGACGCTGCCGAAATGGCGCGAGACCTTCGAGAAGGAGACGGCTGCGGACATGGTGGCTCCGGTTTCATCTCTCCCCTTGCGGGAGAGAATGCGATTTCAGCAGCTTAGCGTTAGCTAAGTGCTAGAAATCGCAAGAGAGGGGGCGTGGGGTTCAGCCCCTCTCTTGCAAAATCTAACGCTTAGCCTCGCTCCGCTCGGCTAATTCGTTGATTTTGCTTTCTCCCCCGCAAGGGGGGAGATATGGCGGTTACCGTCCGCCGATCACGCCGATATAGTCGGAGACCCAGCGATGGTAGGGGACGCATTCGCCCGTGCTGCACTTCGAGACTGGCGTCTTCCAGAACTTGATCTGTTCGAAGTTCTCGAAGCCGTTGGTCTTGCAGCCTTCATCGGTCAGGAGCGCATTGCCCTTGCAGGCGGCGGGAACGGACGGGACCGTGCCGAACCAGGCGGAGACGTCACCCTGGACCTTTGGCGAGAGCGAATGCTCCATCCACATATAGGCGCAGTTCGGGTGCTCGCTCTCGGCATGCAGCATGGTCGTGTCGGCCCAGCCGGTGACGCCTTCCTTCGGGAAGACCGAGGCGATCGGCTGGTCGGCCTTCAGAAGGTTGACCTGGAAGGGCCAGGAGCCGGAGGCGACCACGCCTTCGTTCTTGAAGTCGTCGATCTGGATGAAGGCGTCGTGCCAGTAGCGGCTGACGAGCTGGCGCTGACCGCGCAGCAGCTCAAGCGCTGCCTTGTACTGGTCTTCGTTCAGTTCGTAGGGGTCCTTGATGCCGAGTTCCGGCTTGTGGAACATCAGGTAGTTGGCCGCATCGGCGACATGGATCGGGCCGTCATAGGCCTGGACGCGGCCCTTGTTGGACTTGCCGTCGGCGAGTGTCATCTCTTCGAAGACGACGTTCCAGCTGTCCGGCGCTTTGTCGCCAAAGGCCTTGGTGTTGTACATCAGCACGTTCGGGCCCCAGACATAGGGTGTGCCATAATGGACGCCGTCCTTGGTATGCCAGGGGGCGTTCTGCAGGCGCTCGTCGATGGTGCTCCAGGAGGGGATCAGGGCGGTGTTGATCGGCTGGACGCGCTTGCCGGCCACGAGGCGCAGCGACGCATCGCCCGAGGCGGTGACGAGGTCGAAGCCGCCTTCGTTCATCAGGGCGACCATTTCATCGGAGGTAGCGGCTGTTTTCACCGAGACCATGCAGCCGGTCTTCTTTTCGAAGTCGGTGACCCAGTCGTAATTCTTGTCGGTTTCGCCGCGCTCGATATAGCCGGCCCAGGCGACGATGGAGAGGGCGCCTTCACCAGGGCCGAGCTCCTTCAGGGGCTCCTGTGCCACGGCGGCGGTGGTCAAACTCAGTACGGAGGCGAGGACGGTGCAGGATTTCAATATCGACTTCATCGCGAGGTCTCCCGGTTGTGAGGGGCCGCGTTTTTACGGCCATTTGTTCCCGGAGAGAAAGTTGCCGCGAATTAACCGCATTCGCAAATTCATTCGTCAGAATGTTGGTATCGGTTTTTCCGATGGAACAGGTGCAATTTGCGTATGCGGTCGTGGAAGTGCTTCCACCTTTACCACAAGCTGCTCGACGCTCTAAAGTGCCGCATGCTTAAAGCTCTTTTGCTATTCATCGCAGTGACCTACGTGATTGACGGCAGCATCTATACGATGATCCCGCTAGGGCTTTTGAATTTTCTGATCGCCCTCTTTGTGTCTGTCATACTGAGGGATTTCAGGTTAATCGCCACACTACGCTTTGGCGCGTATTGGCTGACATTCTTTGCAATATATTCGGCGGTTTTCTATGCGTCTGACTTCGCAGAGATGAAGTGGGGAAGCCTATTTATTATGCACGGCGGAGCTTTAACGGCGAGTGGCTGGATGTATGTTCTCGTTTCATCCTTGTTTCTCGCTGCCGTTCCCACATTTTTCCTTTCTGCTGAGCCGAAAAGACAATGAGGCAGGCAAAATTGCCTGTAGACGACTGAAATCGGTTCTTACCTCACCCGCCCACTCCGGCTCGCCTCTGCAATCCCCACAAAATCCCGCGCGGCTTGCGGCAGGCTCGATCCCTTGCGCCAGACCATGCCGACCTGCACCACGGGGAGCGCGCCGGAGACATCGCGGCTTTCAATGCGGTCGCCTTCCAGTGACCAGGGGCGATAGACGAGGTCGGGCAGGAGTGCCACCCCGGCACCGGTGGCGACAAGGCTGCGGACGGCTTCGACCGAGCGGGTGCGGAAGGCGACATGCGGGCGGGCGCCGAGGGCGGACAGAAGCTTGCCGGTGTTCTCCTCGATTTCGTCGACCGTCAGCATGATCAGCGGTTCCTTGGTGATGTCGGCAATCGAGATGATGTCGGCGGAGACGAGGGGATGGCCGATGGGGAGCCAGAGGCGGTAAGGCGAGGTTTCCAGGATTTCGGCCTGCAGCGCCATGCGGTCGCGCAGGTTGGAGATGACCATGACGGCGACATCCAGTTCCCCGCCGATCAGCAGGTGTTCGAGATAAGAGCCGTTGTCCTCGATCGCCGAGACTTCGACGCCCGGGCAGGCGCGGCGATAGCGGGCGAGCAGGTCAGACAGCACGTAACCGGCGACGAGCGAGGTGACGCCGATATTGAGCGTGCCGCCGGTGCTGTTCTGGGTCTCGGTAAAGACATTGCGGGCATCGGACACATCCGCCAGGATCTTCGTCGCATGGCGGAGGAACTGGTGGCCGTTATAGGTGATGGTCAGGCCGCGCGGGTGGCGCTCGAAGAGTTCGACGCCAAGATCGCCCTCCAGTTCCTTGATCGCCTCTGTCACGGACGACTGGGAAATCGACAGGTTCTGGGCGGCGCGGGTCACCGATCCCTGTTCGGCGACGGCGACGAAATACTGCAATTGGCGGAGGGTGAAGGCCATGGTCTTTTGAAGCACGGCACATGCCGCGAGGCAAGGCGACCTGGCTGGTTTGAAGCGGCCGGTTGTCAGGTTGCAGGGCAGGTTTGCAAAACTGCACTGGTCAACGCGTTGTCAGGGTGTAGGATCAACCGGCCCGCGCCGCTGGTTCGTCCACGGATCCTTCCTCGTGCAAAGCTCCCTTGATCCCATGAAATCGACGCCGCTCGGCTATCTCTTCACTTTTCTCGCCTTTTCCGTCTTCGCCATCCAGGACGGCCTTTCCAAACATCTCGGCGAGACGCATTCGCCGGTGCAGGTGGCCATGGTGCGTTACTGGGCCTTCGTCGCCTTTGCGCTGTTCCTGGCGATGCGGTCGTCCGGTGGCTTGCGGGTCGCCGTCAACACGAAGCGACCCTTTCTGCAGATCCTGAGAGGACTCATTCTCTTCTCGCAGATCCTGATCTCGATTGTTGCCTTCACCCAGGTGGGGCTGGCGCAGAGCCAGGCGATCTTTGCAGCCGGACCGATCTTCGTGGCATTGCTCTCGATGCCGATCCTCGGGGAAAAGGTCGGCTGGCGGCGCTGGACCGCGATCCTCTTCGGCCTCGTCGGCGTGGTGATCATGCTCTCGCCCAGTGGTGACGGGTTCAATTCCTATATCTGGCTGCCGCTGATCTGTGCGGTGCTTGGCGCGATCTACGGCATCGCCACGCGTCTCGTCAGCCGCGACGACCAGCCGTCGACCAGCTTCTTCTATCTGGCGATCGTGGGCTTCATCGGCTCCAACCTGCTCGGGCCGTTTTTCTGGACACAGTTCACCCCTGCAGGCTGGGGTCTGATGATCGGGCTCTGCTGTACCGGCATTGTCGGCCACTTGGCACTGATCAAGGCCTATGAAAACCTCGATGCCGTCATCGTCCAACCGATTTCTTACTGGCAGCTGGTGCTTGGCGCCGTGATCGCCACCACCGTCTTCGGGGAGGTCTTGCGCTGGAACACGGTGGTCGGGGCCATCATTGTCGTCGGTGCCGGGCTTTTCACCGTCTGGCGCGAATGGGTGGTGTCGCGCCGGGCCAAGCGCGCGGAGGAAGAGGCGAAGGTCTGAGATGCTGCGCAGGTCTCATTCCAACCCAGCGATGTGTTTCAACTCTTCCAGACCCACGGGAGCAACGGGGCGGAAGTCCAGGCCATAGACTCGCTCTGCGCAATCACGCTTCACCCGTTCGATCTGCGCCTTTTCGCCCCGGATGCGGGCGCGCAGCAGTGGGTCGCGTGTGCCTGTGATGGCCATCGACTTGTTGACCACCCAGCCATAGGGCGCGATGCCGGCACGGCGCAGATCATCCTGCAGAGCGGATGCTTCCGAGACCGGCGTCCTTTCCGGCAGTGTGACAAGCAGCACCCGCGTATAGGCAGGATCCTGCAGGCGCATCAGCGGGGTCACCATACGGCCGGGGGCGTTGTCATCGAGATGGCGTGTCATCTGGCGGTGATAGGCGCCTGTTGCATCGAGCAGCAGCAGCGTGTGGCCGGTCGGGGCCGTGTCGATGACGACGAAGCTCGAGCGCGCTTCGCCGACGACGCGGGAAAAGGCCTGGAAGACGGCGACCTCCTCGGTGCAGGGCGAGGCGAGGTCTTCGCGCAGCAGGGCGCGGCCCGCCTCATCGAGATCCCGGCCCTTGGTCGACATGATCTTGTCGATGTAACGCACGGTCTCTGCCTCGGGATCGATCCGGTCGACGGTCAGGCCGGGCATGACCTCTGCGCCAACGACGAAAGAGAGGTGCGCCGCCGGATCTGTCGTGGTGAGATGGACCGAATGGCCACGGGCGGCGAGCCCGACGGCGACGACTGCGGCGACCGTGGTCTTGCCGACGCCGCCCTTGCCCATGACCATCACAAGGCCTTTGCCGCTTGCCGCGATCTCGTCGATCAGCGTCGAGAGACGGGGGAGGTTGGGGCTTTCGAAAGTGTCGTCGGCTGGACCAACGGCAGGGATGGGAGCGCTGTCCGACAACAGTCTGCGCAGGGCCTCAAGGCCGACCATGTCGAAGGATTTGAGAGGCACCTCGTCGCTAGGCAGGGCTGAGAGGGCGGGCGGCATGTCGGCCAGCGCCTTTGTCTGTTCTGCCGCGAAGGCTTTGGCCACGGGGTCGTTTGGATCTGATGGCGTGAAGCGGCCGTTGACGGCGAGCATCTGGTTGGAGAGGCCGAGTTCGGACAGTTCTCCGGCGGTGCGAGCGGCTTCGCGGATCGCGCCGCGATCAGCGCGCGTCACGAGCACGATGGTCGTGCGGGCCGGGTCGCCGAGGCATTCCAGCGCCGTGCGGAACCGGTCTTCCTGCATTTTCAGCCCGGAATGCGGCCCAAGGCAGGAGGCGCCGCGTTCGTTGGCCTCCAGAAAACCGGTCCAGGCCTTGGGCAGGCTGAGGAGCCGCAGGGTGTGGCCGGTCGGGGCGGTATCGAAAATGATGTGATCGAATTGCGGCTGGTCATCGGCGAGGAGACCGATGAATTCGTCGAAGGCGGCAATCTCGGTGGTGCAGGCGCCGGACAGTTGTTCGCGGACTGTGGCGCGCTCCTTGTCCGTTGTATCAGGCGCCATCTGATCGAGCACGCGCAGGCGATAATCCTCGGCTGCGGCTTCAGGATCGATGTTCATGGCAAACAGGCCTGATACGCCGGGGACCGGTACCGGATCGCTGCCGAGGGTGACACCGAGCATTTCGTCGAGATTGGAGGCGGGGTCGGTGCTGACCAGCAGGATCTTCAGACCCTTGTCGGCGAGCGCAATGGCGGTCGCACAGCTGAGTGAGGTCTTGCCGACGCCACCCTTGCCGGTGAAGAACAGGTGGCGGGTCGGGCTGGTCAGCAGTTTCAACGTCGACATGGTTGCCATCCTCTGGTTGCGGAGGATAGCCTAGGCGCCAATCGCGGCCCGTCACTTGATCCAAGGCAAGTGGGGGAAGTCTAAATGTCGACTTTCGCCGCCGTGATGCGGTTCACGCCTCTGGCCTGCCAGAGCGTGCGGAAGAAGGCGAGGATGAAGATGCCGCTCATGATCAGCACGATGGTCGGTGCTGGAGCGCTGTCGATGAAGAAGCTGAGATAGATGCCTGACAGCGAGGAGGTGACCGCGACCGTGACGGCGGTGAGCAGCATAGTCCCGTAACGCTTTGTCACGAGGAAGGCGATGGCGCCGGGGGCGACGAGCATGGCAACCGAGAGGATGATGCCGACGGCTTTCAGCGCGCCAACGACGACGAGGGAGAGTACGGCCAACTGGCCGTAGTGCAGCAGGCGGACCGAAAGGCCGATCGCCTGGGCATGCTGCGGGTCGAAGGCATGGGCGAGCAGGTCCTTGCGCAGCAGCAGCAGGAAAAGCGTTGCGAAGAGGGCGATCAGGCCGGTTTCGATGAGGTCAGACGGCAGGATGCCGAGCATGTCGCCGAACAGGATGTGGTCGAGATGGACCGCGCTTTCGACCTGGACGTAGAGAACAAGGCCCAGGCCGAACATGCCGGAGAAGACAATGCCGAGCACGGTGTCTTCCTTGATGCGGCTGTTTTCCTTGATGAAACCGGTCAGCAGCGCGCAGAAGAGGCCGGCGACGAAGGCGCCGATGGCGAGCGGAATGCCGACGATATAGGCGATCACCACGCCGGGCAGCACGGCATGGGAGACCGCGTCTCCCATCAGCGACCAGCCTTTCAGCACCAGAAGACAGGAGAGCAGCGCCATCGGGATCGCTATCATCAGCGTGACGACAAAGGCCGTCTGCATGAAGGGAAGCTGGAAGGGCAGGATGGCGAGTTCGAGGGTTTCGCTCATGCCGGCAATTCCTTCGAACCGAGTGCCGGCTCCGCCGTGTCGGTCCCGATCGGCTCCAGCGCTTCCCTGGCACGGCTGCGGGCGGCCAACAGGCCGTGTTTGGGGGCAAACAGGAAGGCTGCGAGGAAGATGGCGGTCTGCAGCACGACGATAATGCCGCCGGTGGCGCCGTCGAGGAAATAGCTCGCATAAGCACCGACGAAGCTGGTGCCGGCGCCGATGCCGAGCGCCATCAGGATCAGGCGCTGGAAGCGGTCGGTCAGGAGATAGGCGGTGGCGCCCGGGGTGACGACCATGGCGACGACGAGGAAGGCGCCGACGGTTTGCATGGCGGCCACGGTGGAGGCGGCGAGCAGCGTGAAGAAGATCACCTTCAACCGCTCCGGTTTGAGGCCGATCGAGCGGGCATGGCTCTCGTCGAAGAAGGTGACCATCAGGTCCTTCCACTTCAATGCCAACACCACAAGACTGATGCCGCCGATCAACACCAGTTGCAGCGTATCTGCTGGCGTGATGGCGAGGATATTGCCGAGCACAATCGTCTTGATGTCGATTGAAACAGGCGAGATCGAGACCATGAACAGGCCAAGGCCAAAGAAGGAGGTGAAGATCAGGCCGATGATCGCATCTTCCTTCAGCTTGGTGCGCTGGTTGAGGAAGAGGATGACAAGCGCTGCCAGGCCGCCGGAGAGGAAGGCGCCGAAGGCGAAGGGCAGGCCGAGCATATAGGCGCCGGCGACGCCTGGGACGATGGCATGGGAGAGCGCATCGCCGATCAGCGACCAGCCTTTCAGCATCAGATAGGCGGAGAGGAAGCCGCAGACCCCGCCCACCAGCGCGCTCACCAGAATGGCGTTGCGCATGTAGTCATAGGTAAAGGGCTCAGCCAGGGTCGCGAGCATCGCTGGCTCCCGTTTTCGGCGTGCCATAAATGACGAAGGGGCGTTCATCGTCGGTGATGACCGTCACCTCGCGGCCATCCTCGTCGTCGTGCAGATCGGTGCCAGACAAGACGAAATGGCGCAGCGCACCGCCAAAGGCGGTCTTTAGGTTTTCCTCGGTGAAAGTGTCCTCGGTCTTGCCTGATGCAATCACGGTGCCCTTCACGAAAATCGTGCGGTCACAGAAGTCGGGAACGCTGCCGAGATTGTGGGTCGACACCAGCATGACCCGGCCCTCGGCGCGCAGGTCCTTCATCAGGCCGATGATCTGTTCCTCGGTGGTGACGTCGACGCCGGTGAAGGGTTCGTCGAGCAGGATCACCTGGCCTTCCTGGGCGAGCGCCCGGGCGAGGAAGACGCGCTTGCGCTGGCCGCCGGAGAGTTCGCCGATCTGGCGCTTGCGATAGTCGTTCATGCCGACACGAGCGAGCGCCGCATCGACCAGCGCGAGGTCGTGTTTAGAGGGGATACGGAGGAAGTTCATGTGGCCGTAGCGGCCCATCATCACCACGTCTTCCACCAGCACGGGGAAGTTCCAGTCGACCTCCTCGGCCTGGGGCACATAGGCGATCAGGTTCTGTTTCAGGGCTTCCTTGACGCTCATGCCAAGTACGCGGATCTCGCCGGATGCTACCGGGACGAAGCCCATGATGGCCTTAAAGAGGGTGGACTTGCCGGCGCCGTTGACGCCGACCAAGGCGGTGATCGTTCCGGGCGGGATCTCGAAGCTTGCGTGGCGGAGCGCCGTGTGGCCGTTGCGATAGGTGACGGTGACGTCGCTTGCCGCGATCCCTGAGGGTGCGCCACGGTGGGCTCTTCGATCGCGCGATCCCATGATCATCCGGCAAGACCCTTTGCGATGGTGGAGACCGTGACCTTCAGGAGGTCAATGTAAGTGGGGACGGGGCCGTCGGCTTCGCTGAGCGAGTCCACATAAAGCACACCGCCGTATTTTGCCCCGGTTTCGGCTGCCACCTGCTTGGCCGGCTTGTCGGAGACGGTGCTTTCAGAGAAGACGACCGGGATCTTGTTGGCGATGACGGCATCGACAACGGCTTTGACCTGTTGGGGTGTGCCTTGGCTGTCGGCATTGATTGGCCAGAGATAGAGTTCCTTCAGCCCGAGGTCGCGTGCCAGATAGGAGAAGGCGCCTTCACTCGTCACCAGCCAGCGTTCGTTTTCCGGAACGGCTGATATCTCCGCCTTCAGCGGCTCGATTTCTGCGCGGATCTTGTCGGAATAGATCTTTGCATTGGCCGCGTAGACTGCGGCATTGGCGGGGTCGATATCGGTCAGCGCCTTGCGGATGTTTTCGACATAGATGAGCGCATTGTCCGGCGACATCCAGGCATGTGGGTTTGGTTTTCCGTCGTAGGCGCCACCGCCGATGCTGATCGGCTCGACGCCGTCGCTGACAGTTACGGTCGGCACATCGCCGAGATTGGCGAGGAACTTTTCGAACCAGGCTTCGAGGTAAAGGCCGTTGCGCAGGACCAGATTGGCGTCGCGGGCCTTCAGGATGTCACGCGGTGTCGGCTGGTAGCCGTGGATCTCGGCGCCCGGCTTGGTGATGCTCTCGACGTCGGCAGCATCACCCGCGACGTTGCGGGCGATATCGGCAATCACGGTGAAGGTGGTGACCACCTTCGGCTTTTCATCGGCAAGTGCCGTTCCCGGCAGCAGGATGGCCAGGATGAAAAGATGGCGGGCAAGCTTCAGAAACATCGGCGGCGTCCACTTCTTGCAAGTCATTCCTATTAAAATCTATCGCGCGCTTTTTCATTGTCAATGCTTTTGCAAATCATTCGCAAAAAGAGGTTCGGTGAGGCCGCCTCGCAGGTATTTCAGCGGTGTCCCGAAATGAGGCCGGTGCAATTAAAGGTTCTGCAAGAAGCCTTCCCTATGCTCCTCCGCAGTATTGCGTAACGATCGAGGTTGATGTGATGGCGGAGTCTCTAGCGTGAAGGTGCCGAAGATCCACCTGTCGCGAAAACTCGTCCTGATCGTGGGCGGCATAATGGTGCTTTGCGGCGGCACCGGCGGAGCTGCCGTCTATATCGGCGCCGACACGCTGCTCGGTCCGTCCTATGCCGAGTTGAACGGGCTCGAATGCACCGAAGTGCAGGTCGTCGAGATCCGCAAGAAGGATCGGTACTGGGTCCGCAAATATGTCACGACCAGTGAGCCGGGCGATGGCCTTTCCCGCGTCAAGACGGCGTTGCGCGTGGCGAAGCTCGTGCAGGTGGCCAAGAAGGCCGATCTCGTGCAGGTGGTGGTGCTGGACACCAATGGCCCGAAGGACCGCGCTTCCATGCGTGGCCGTGCGGTCGGTGCCGATGTTATCTATGTTCCCGACCCGGCCCGTGTGCCGGAGGCTTCCGCAGCCAGAGTTTTGACTGCGCGCTATGCCGATGGGCTTCCTGCAGCCAATGGCCAGTTCTTCGGCGAACGTGTGGATATGATCGAAGGCGATGTTCAGGCCCTGCTCGCCAAACTCGATGACAGCACCGATTGCGTGACGCCTGAAGTTGCGGTGCCGGAAGGCGCCGAGGGCGGCCATGGCGAAAGCAAAGCGGACTCCCACGGCAAGAAGAGTGAAGGTCACGGTGAAGCACCGGCGGATGGTCACGGCGAGGCGCCCGCCGAGGGGCATGGAGAAGCGCCTGCGGACGGCCACGGCGAAGCGCCGGCCGGCGAGCATGGCGAAGAGACACCTGTTGCCGAACACGGTGCTGAAGAAAGCAAGGGCTGGATGGCCTCGCTGATGGGCATGGTCGGGCTCGGTGGCGACGAAGCGCCGGCCGAAGCGCATGGTGCAGCGGACGCTGGGCACGGCGAAGCGCCAGCCGAAGGACATGGCGACAGCGAAGGCCATGCCGCGCCGTCCGAAGACAGTGCTGCACTTCCAGAAGGGTCGCATGGGGACGCGGGTGCTGAACATGCCCCGGCGCCGGCAGATGCCGCAGCCGCCGGGCACGAGGCGCCTGAGCACGGCGATCCGGCGGCGGTTCCCGCTGAGGAAGGCCATGCCGATGCAGGAGGCAATGCTGGCTCGACCGAAGTAGACGAGGCTTCCGCGCCGGCATCACATGAGGCTGAGGTGCAGATCGAAGAAGTTCCGGTCGAGACGACGCCGTCTGATGACCGCGCGGCGAACGAGGCTCCTGCTCATGAGGCCGCAAGCGCCGAACCGCCTGCCGAAAATGGCGGCTGGCTCTCTTCGCTGAAGAGCATGGTGGGGCTGGGTGGCGAAGAGGCTGCGGCAAGCGGCGAGGGCGACGCTGCCCCTACCGTGACACCAGCGGCGGCTGCTGCGTCCGGCGAGGACCATGGGGCTGCCTGGCTCGAAAAGATGCGCTCGCAACCGATCGAGCCTTCAGGTGATGCCGCAGCGCCGACGACGGCACCGGAAGAGCATGGCGCGGCGACGGATCATACGCCTGCAGCGACAGATGCCGAGGCCAGCCATGCCATCGAAGGCGCGGCGCCCCCGGCCGAGGATGAAACGGAATTGCCGCCGAAGAAAGTGATCCCGACCGAGGAGGCCAGGGTCGGGCACTGATGGCCGGGCGATAGGGGCCGGCAATCCTGCCCGCGCGGCGCTTCGCGATGTAGGTGCCCCATTTCAAGACCTCCACAGCGCGCCCATTGTTTATTTGTTTCTAGGCAGAAACAAAAAAAGCCTCCGGCTGTACCGGAGGCTTTCGCAATCTTCGCGTTCACGACGATCGCTCAATCCGCCTTGTTGCGGCGAGCCGGGAAGAGGATGACGTCGCGGATCGACGGGGCGTTGGTCAAAAGCATGATCAGGCGGTCGACGCCGATGCCGAGGCCGCCGGCGGGCGGCATACCCTGGTCGATCGCGTCGAGGAATTCGTCGTCAAGCTGCTTGTCCTTTTCGCCACGCGAATGGGCCTGTTCTAGCTGCTCGACCATGCGACGGCGCTGCTCTTCAGGGTCGTTGAGTTCGGAGAAGGCGTTGCCGACTTCCCAGGCATTGCAATAGGTCTCGAAACGCTCGACCAGGCGTGGCTCGCCCGGCACTTCCTTGGCGAAGGGCGAGATGTCCTTGGGGAAATGCGTGACGTGGCTCGGCTGGATCAGCGTGCCCTCGACCTTCTCCTCGAAGATGAAGGCAAGGCATTCGCCCCAGGTCCAGTCCTTCTCGACTTCGAAGCCGGCGGCCTTGGCGGCGGTGCGGGCTTCCTCGTCGGTCTTCATGGCGAGGAAGTCGATGCCGGTTGCTTCCTTGACGGCATCAGGCATAGGCACGCGCTTGAACGGGCCCTTGAAGGAAAGCTGCTTGTCGCCAAAGGCAAGGTCGGTCGTGCCGTGGATGCCGATGGCCAGCGTCTCGAACATGCGCTCGACGAGGCCCATCATGTCCTCGTAGTCGGCATAGGCCCAATAGCATTCCATCATGGTGAATTCGGGATTGTGGCGGGTCGACACACCTTCGTTGCGGAAGTTGCGGTTGACCTCGAACACCTTGTCGGCCAGCCCCGAAACCAGCGTGCGCTTGAGGAACAGCTCCGGCGCGATGCGCAGATACATGTCCATCTTCAGCGTGTTGTGATGCGTCTTGAAGGGCTCGGCCGTTGCGCCGCCATAGACGGTCTGCAGCATTGGAGTCTCGACTTCGAGAAAGCCTTCGCCTTCGAGGAAGCGGCGGATGCCGGAGACGATCTTCGAACGCTGCTGGAAGCGGAGCTTGGATTCCTCGTTGGTGAGGATGTCGAGGTGGCGCTTGCGGTAACGCAGCTCGATGTCGGAGAGACCATGATACTTCTCCGGCATGGGGAGGAGCGTCTTGGTGAGCATGGTGATTTCATGGGCGTTGATGGTCAGCTCGCCACGCTTCGTGCGACGCACCTGGCCCTTGACGCCGATGATGTCGCCGAGGTCGATCATCGGCAGAAGCGCGCGGGCTTCCGCCGGCGTCGTGTCCTTATGGGAGAAGATCTGGATCTTGCCCGAGGCATCATGGATGTCCATGAACATGCCTGAATTGCGCGAGGAATAGACGCGACCGGCGACCGTGATGATGTCGTCCGACAGCTCGTCCAGCTCCAGGCCCGCATATTTCTCGGCGAATTCCGCATTGGTCATCGTGCGGTGGAAATGCGCCGGATAGACGTCGCCGACCTGTTCACGCAGCAGCGCGAGTTTCTGGCGGCGGACTTCCGTCGGGTCGGAGGAGAGGGCGGTTTCGGTGGTCTGTTCGGTCATTGTGTGAATGCCTCTTGCGGCTGTGTTCGTTTCAGTTGGCCGGTGCGGCTTGCTCGGTTAACCCTCCCCCTTGTGGGGAGGGTCGGAGCGAAGCGACGGGGAGGGGAGGCGTCTTGCTCGGGGCAAATACCCCTCCCCAACCCCTCCCCACAAGGGGGAGGGGCTTTCCCTCAGTTCTGCACACCCGCCATCGCGGTCAGCACCTGGATCGCCACCTTCAATCGCTGGCGCACGACCGAGCGACCGAGCAGCGCCATACTGTCAAACAGCGGCAGCGAACGTTGGCTGCCGGAGACGGCGACGAAGAGCGGCGGGGTGACGACGCGGAGCTTCTTGCCCATGCGGTCGGAGATTGCGCGCAGCTCTTCTTCGATGGTCGTGACATTCCATTCGAGGATCTTTTCGAGATCCGCCTGAACGGTGGTGACGATTTCGAGCGTCTCGGCCGGGCTGGTCTTCAACCCGCCGAAGGAGGCGGGCGAAAGACCAACGTCGTTGGCCAGCAGGAAGCCGGCGAGTGGCGGGACTTCGCCGAGCTTGGTGACGCGGCTCTGGGCAAGCTTCAGGCCTTCGACCAGACGGTCGTTCTCCATCGACCAGTCGAGCACGCGGGCCACGAAATCATCAGGTGTCAGCTTCTCGCGCAGCCAGCGGCCGTTCAGCCAGTCGAGCTTCTGGATGTCGAAGATCGCGCCGGCCTTGGAGAGGTTGTCCGGATCGAACTTTGCGATCAGCTCTTCCATGGTCAGCAGTTCTTCGCCTTCGGCGATCTGGATGAAGAACAGGCCGAGAAAGTTCATCAGCGCTTCCGGCAGATAGCCGAGGGCCGAGTAATAGGAGATCGAGGTCGGGTTCTTGCGCTTCGACAGCTTCGACTTGTCGTGATTGCGCATCAGCGACAGGTGCATGAACTTGGGCGGCTCTAGGCCGAGATGCTTGTAGATCAGGATGTGCTTCGGCACCGAGGCCAGCCACTCTTCGCCACGGGCGACGTGGGTAATCTTCATCATGTGGTCGTCGACGACGTTCGCCATGTGGTAGGTCGGCATGCCATCGCCCTTCAGGAGCACCTGCATGTCGACGCTTTCCCACGGTATCGACACATCGCCATAGACGCCGTCGTGGAAGTCGCAAGAGCCTTCGGTCGGCACCTTGAGGCGCACGACATGCGGCTCGCCGGCTTCAACGCGGGCGGTCACTTCCTCGGCCTTGATGTGCAGGCACAGGCCGTCGTAGCCTGGGGGCTTGCCGGCAGCGCGCTGGGCTTCGCGCATGCTTTCCAGCCGCTCGGGCGTGCAGAAACAGCGGAAGGCGCCGCCATTGGCGATCATCTTGTCGACGTAGGGACGATAAAGATCCTTGCGCTCGGACTGGCGGTAGGGGCCATAGGGACCGCCGACATCAGGGCCTTCCGACCAGGTAAGGCCGGTCCATTTCAGCGCGTCCAAGACCTTTTGTTCAAATTCGGCGGTCGAACGGGTCGCGTCGGTGTCCTCGATGCGCAGGATGAACTCGCCGTCGAATTTTTTCGCGAAGAGGTAGTTGAACAGCGCGATATAGGCGGTGCCGACATGGGGCTCGCCGGTCGGGGAGGGTGCGATGCGGACGCGGACGCCGGACTTGGTCATGGGTAAAGCTCGTTGTGCGTGCGGATGATCGGCGCTTGTGCGCTGGATCGGACAATGTGCGAAATCAGTGTGGCGGCAGACCGAAAACAGGCGAGGAAACAGGGATGCGCAAGCCGGTTCCACCGTCTGGCCTTAGGCCATATTCAGGCTCTGGCGTCAAGAAAAACAACGGATGTGGCCGGTCGCGCACGAGGGGTCGAAAAAAATCTTCAAAAATCTTTCTACGGCCCGGAACCCGGAGGCGGCGCCGACGGTCTAAGGAACAGAGCGTAGGCCGTGCCAACCGGACGCGACGGACAAGGGGGACACGGGAGTTTTTCCGGTTTCTTTCCGTGGCCAACGAAATGGCAGGCGAGCCCCTTAACCGTCCGGCCTGCGCTCTCCCCCAAGTCCCCGCCCCCAAGGAAAACCTGCGTCCCGCCGACGCAGGTTTTTCTTTGCGCGCTGATGGCCCCTCTGGACTATCTACTGAACAGGCCAGACTATGAGCAGCGCTGGTACCGAGACCAGAACGATCAGTATGGAGAGAGGGAGCCCCAGGCGCGGATAGTCGGAAAACTTGTAGCCGCCAGGCCCCATGACCAGCGTGTTGCACTGGTGGCCGATGGGAGTGAGGAAGTCGCAACCAGCGCCAATCGCGACCGCCATCAGGAAGGCTTCGGGCTTGTAGCCGAGGCCGGCTGCGAAACTTGCGGCAATCGGTGCCATGACGAGAACGGTCGCGGCATTGTTGAGAAAGGGGGTGACGGCCATGGCGGTCAACAAGATCATTGCGACTGTGCCCCAGGCCGGCATGCCGCCCGCTGCAGCGTTGAGCCAGCCGGCGATCACGTCGCTGCCGCCTGACGTGCGCAGCGTGTCGGCGACGGGTATCAAGGCGGCGAGCATCACCAGGATAGGGCCGTCCACGGCACGGTAGATCTCGCTCACCGGGATCACGCCGAAGGCTACCATGGCCAGGGCGGCCGTGAAAAAGGCCATGGCGACGGGCGCGATGCCAAGCGCGGTCGCACCCATGGCGACCGCGAGTATGGCCAGTGGAATGAGCACGTTCCGGCTGGTGCCGAGCAGGATCTCGCGCTCGGCAAGCGGCAGGCAGCCGAGCTCGGTCAGGATCGACGGCATCTGCTGGCGCAGACCCTGCAGAAGCACGACGTCGCCCGAACGCAGGGTCAATTGGCCGAGCCGCTCACGGATGCGCTTTCCCTGCCGGCTGACCGCGAGCAGGTTGACGCCGTGGGTATGGACCAGGGACAGCTCCTGGGCGGTCTGTCCGATCAGCGGCGAGCCGCGCCCGATCACGGCTTCGATCGAAGACAAATCACCTCGACCAGGTTTCGCCTTTGCGTGGCCGGCCAGGCTCAGATTGGCCTGTGAGACGATCCGGTCGAGTGCCTCGGATGGGCCTTCGAGCAACAGGATATCTTCCGCGTGCAAGAGGATGTCCGGGAAGGGCGATAGGCGTGTCTCTCCGCGCAGCACCGCAGAAGCCGTGACCTCTCCTTCGGCGATCTTCAGGAGCTGGTGCAGTGGCTTCAGGACAAAGGGTGATTGCTGAGGGATATGGGCTTCCGTTGCGAAGCTCGATCCTTCCAGGGCTTCCTGAAGCGAGGGGTTCTGGTTTTCGCGGCGCGGGACCAGCCAGTAGAAGAAGATCAGGAAAATGATGCCGGCGACGGCCAGCGTTGCGCCGACCGGCGTGAAGTCGAACATGGTGAAGGGCTGACCGGTAATCTCCTGGCGCAGCCTGGAGACGGCAATATTCGGTGAGGTCCCGATCTGCGTCATCAGCCCGCCGAGTAGGGCTGCGAAGGCCATCGGCATCAGGAACATCGAGACGGAGATGTTGGACCGCCGGGCGAACTGGAACGCCACCGGCATCATGATGGCGAGCGCGCCGATATTCTTGATGAAAGCCGACAGGATGGCCACCGTGAGCAGGAGCAGCAGCATCTGCGCACGGACGGACGACATTGCGGGGAAGAAGCGCTTGATGGCGAGATCGACCACACCCGAGCGTGCGACGCCGGCGCTGACGACCAGCGCACTGCCGACGATGATCACCAGGTCATCCGAAAAGCCGTCAAACGCATTGGCCGCAGGCAGAAGGCCCAAGAGGACGGCCGCTACCAGGGCAACGCATGCCACCACGTCATATCGAAACTTTTCCCACAGGAAGGCCGCCATCATCACGGCGATCAGGCCGAAGGCGAGAATTTGCTCGTAGGTCATGGGGCTCCGGCCGGCGCGGCATGCGAAAGAAAACGGTTCCGGTTACCGCTGCAACCCTTCGACGGTCGATCGGTTCCCTCAGATGCAAAAGCCTGTCCGAGGCTTTTAGCAAACCAGCCTCGGACAGGAAATAGGTTCACGTGCGATCAGGATCAGTGAAGTTTTTTCTTCGCCTCTCGATCCCGTACGTGTTTGCGCCGCGCAAACATGTTCAGCACCTCGACAAGGGCCGAGAACGCCATGGCGGCGTAGATGTAGCCCTTCGGAACATGGAAGCCCATGCCTTCGGCGATCAACGTGGTGCCGATCATCATCAGGAAGCCGAGGGCCAGCATAACGACCGTCGGGTTCTTGGCGATGAAGTTGGCAAGCGGCGTGGCGGCGACCAGCATCACGGTGACGGCGGCGACGACGGCGATCACCATGATCGGCAGATGCGGGGTCATGCCAACCGCGGTGATGATGCTGTCGATCGAGAAGACGAGGTCGAGCAGGAGGATCTGGCCGATGGCGCTGGCGAAAGTTGTGGTCGCCGACGAAGCAATAAAATCCTCCTCCTGGTCGACCGGATCGACGCTGTGATGGATTTCCTTGGTGGCTTTCCAGACGAGGAAGAGGCCGCCGGCGATCAGGATCATATCCTTCCAGGAGAAGCCGTGGCCGAAGAGTTCGAAGACCGGCGTGGTCAGCTGAACGATCCAGGCGACCGTGCCGAGCAGGGCTAGGCGCATGACGAGCGCCAATCCGATGCCGATACGACGGGCGCGTTCCCGCATCTCTTCCGGCAACTTGTTGGTCAGGATCGAAATGAAGATCAGGTTGTCGATGCCGAGCACGACCTCCATGACCACGAGAGTGACCAGGGCAACCCAGGCGGTGGGGTCCTGAAGAAGGGGAAGATAGTCCTGCATGTTTTGGTTTCCGTCAGCGAAGGAGGGCGACGCAGGATGTGGGGCAAAATATCGCAGTTGGCAAGGTCGCAGAAACCCCGCCCGGTCACAAAGCGTCGGCTTCTGCCGTTTGCTTGCGCCGGTAGGCGGCCATAAAGACGGCAAGTGCGCTGTCGACCACGCGGTTCACGTCTTCAGCCGATGGCTGCTTGGTGATCTCGTTGAACAGTCGACCTTTCATGAAGGCGCCTGTCGCGAGCTCAATGTACTGGGTGGCAGCGAGTGCCGTGTCCTCGATCTCGAAGTAGCCCGCCTCGACATGGCCATCGAGATATTGCTTCAGAACGGTGCGGGCATTGCTCGGCGAGGAGGCGAAGAAATTCTGACAGAGCGTGGGCATGCGGTCGATAACACCCAGAAGGATGCGCATGGCCGGTATCATCTCGGACTCGAAGATCTGTCGGACAAAGATGTGCCCGAATGCGCGCAGGCCTTCCTCCGGATCCGGATGGTGGGCCAGCAGATCGCGGATGCTCTCGACGAAGCGGCCTTTGGCGCGCTGGATCAGCGCGGAGAACAGCTCTTCCTTGCTCTGGAAATAGACGTAGATCGTGCCCTTGGATACGCCGGCCTCACGGGTGACGTCGTTCATGCTGGCAGCGTCATAGCCGAGTTTCATGAAAACACGGTGGGCGCCGTCCATGATCTGGCCGCGCTTGATCGGATCTTCACCTGCCGCAAAACGCCCCACGCTGCCCGTCGGTTCGACGGCGCAGTCCGATGTGATCTGCTGCTCAATGCTCGGTTTCGACATCATTTGTCCAAATGTTAACGCAACTCGCCTCGCCTGCACAGAAGGCACCGCTGTGCCTCTTGATATGCGTCAGATTACGATATATGTCAATCGAACCGAACGGTTCAGTTCGAAAGTATCAACCCCATTCCTGGTTCTTTGCCCATGTCCGCGACGCACCGATCCACCGCCCTTCGTTCCTCCTCCAGCCCCCTCGACCGGAATGAAGACGCGTCCGACACAAAGCTGGAACCAGGGACCCCTTTGGTTGCCGAGCAGCCTTCGGTCGCGCCGATAGCTGCCGTCACGGAGCAACCCGCGTCGCCCAGGAAGCGTCGAAGCCCGGTGCTTCCGGTCGTGCTCCTCGCCATTGTCGGCGGTGGCGCCTGGTATGGCTATGAGTGGTGGACCAATGGGCGCTTCATGGTCTCGACCGAAGACGCCTATATCGAAGGCGATATCGCGATCATCTCGCCAAAGGTTTCCGGCTATGTCCAGAAGGTCAATGTCGACAGCAATCAGTTCGTCCATGCCGGCGATCCGCTGGTGACGCTGGATGGTGGCGATTACCAGATTGCCTACGAACAGGCGGTTGCCAACAAAGACAGCGCGGAGCTGGCCGTGAAGCGGATCGATGCGCAGATCCTCGGCGGTCAGGCGAGCATTGAGCAGGCCAATGCCCAGCTGGGGGCTCTGCAGGCTGCCGTGCGCGGCGCCGAGATCACCGCCAAGCGTGCAACCGATCTCGCCGCGAAGTCCGTCGGCACGACAGCCGATCTCGACAATGCCAAGGTCGCCCTCGACCAGGCCAATGCCAATCTTGTGGCGGGCGAAGCCGCAGTTTCTTCTGCAGAAGCCAATCTCAGCCTGTTGAAGGCGCAACGCGATGAGGCCCTGTCGACCGTCCGCCTGCAGGACCTGGCAATTGCAAAAGCACAACGCGACCTCGACTTCACCGTGCTGAAGGCTCCCTATGACGGTGTTGTCGGCAATCTGTCGGTACAGAACGGCGATCTCGTTTCAGCCGGCAAGCGTCTTGCCGCACTTGTGCCGACAAGCGAGCTCTTCATCGAGGCCAATTTCAAGGAAACGCAGATCGCCCATCTGGTGCCGGGCTCCAAGGTGGCGATCCATGTCGACGCCTACGGCGAGCAGCCGCTTGAGGGCACCGTGACGTCGATCGCACCGGCTTCCGGCGCGATCTTCTCGATGCTGCCGGCCGAGAACGCCACCGGCAACTTTACCAAGGTTGTCCAGCGCGTGCCCGTAAGGATCGCCTTGCCGAAGGAGGCGCTGGAGGGTGGCCACCTGCGTGCCGGCCTCAGCGTCATCGTCGACGTCGATACCCGCACGGCGCCCGATGCGCTGGCCGCGGCGGCCACGAACTAAACGCAGTCGGCTTCGCGCTGGAAAGGGCCTTGCCATGGCCACGGTCACTTCTTCCGTTGCAGGGATGAGCGGCGCCGAGGAGCGCATGGACCCGAGGCGTCTTTTCGCCTTTCTGGCCATGGTCTTCGGCATGTTCATGTCGATCCTCGACATTCAGATTGTGTCTGCATCCCTGGCGGAAATCCAGGCCGGTCTCGGTGCCGGCTCGGATGAAGTGGCCTGGGTGCAGACGTCCTACCTGATCGCCGAAGTCATCATGATCCCGCTGTCGGGCGTGCTTGCACGCATCCTGTCGACACGTGTCCTGTTCACCATGTGCGCCACCGGATTCACGCTGGCCAGCGCTTTGTGTGCGACGGCGACGAACATCGAGCAGATGATTGTCTACCGGGCCATCCAGGGCTTCATCGGGGGCGGGATGATCCCATCGGTGTTTGCTGCTGCCTTCACCATTTTTCCCCCCTCCAAGCGCAACATCGTCTCGCCAATGGTCGGCCTCGTCGCGACCCTTGCGCCGACCATCGGGCCGACGATCGGCGGCTATATCAGCCATGCCATGTCCTGGCACTGGCTATTCCTGGTCAATGTCATCCCGGGCATGCTGGTTGCCGCTGCGACCTGGAGCCTCGTCGATTTCGACAAGCCGGACCTGAAGCTTTTCAAGAAGTTCGACTGGTGGGGGCTGGCGTCGATGGCGGTTTTCCTCGGGTCACTCGAATTCGTGCTCGAGGAAGGCAACAACAAGGACTGGTTCAACGACGAACACATCGTCATGGGCACCGTGGCGATGACTGTGGGGGCGGTGGTCTTCTTCCGCCGTGTGTTCAAGGCGGAACTGCCGGTCGTCGACCTCAGGGCCTTTTCGAATGCCAACTTTGCCTTCGGCTCGCTCTTCTCCTTCGTCATGGGGGTAGGGCTCTACGGTCTCACCTATCTCTATCCGCTCTATCTGGGGCGGATACGCGGATATGATTCCTTGATGATCGGCGAGACGATGTTCGTTTCGGGGGCGGCGATGTTCTTTACGGCGCCGGTGGCCGGCTTCCTGTCGAGCAAGCTCGATCCGCGCACGATGATGGTGATGGGTTTCGCCGGATTTGCGCTCGGCACCTACATGATGACCGGGCTCACGGCGGACTGGGACTTCTACGAACTGCTCGTGCCGCAGATCCTGCGTGGCTGCTCGCTGATGATCTGCATGGTGCCCATCAACAATCTGGCCCTCGGCACGCTGCCGCCCGACCGCATGAAGAACGCATCGGGCCTGTTCAATCTGACCCGAAACCTGGGTGGCGCGGTGGGGCTGGCGATCATCAACACGATGCTGACCCAGCGGCAGGACGACCATTATGCCCGGCTTTCGGAGCAGTTGTCCTGGGGCAACCAGGCGGCGCTCGACTGGCTTGCCAGCGTCGGTGCGAATTATGACAGCTACGGCCTCGACGGAACCGCCGTCGCCATCAGGAAGCTCTCCGGGGTCGCCACCCAGCAGGCAACGCTCCTGTCCTTCATGGATGTCTTCATGGGGCTGACGGTTTTGTTTGCGTCGCTGATCTTCATGGTCCTGCTGCTCAAGAAGCCCAAGGCGGCTCCTCCTCCGGGCGCCGGGCACTAGGGTTGCGATCGGATTTACATTTCTCGTTTTGCGTGTAAATTTTGGAGGGCGCAACCCCAGCAATGCTGCTGGGGTTCGTCGACACAAGGAGCACGCAGATGAATGAAAACATCGCAGCGCAGGCCCTGGCGGATTTTGTCAGTCGCTATTCGGGTATTCATATCGAGTCCACGTCGGCCACTCCCGTGAACTACAGCGGGGTTCTCTACAATGTGGACGGCAGCACCCCGGATCCGAAAATCAACGGAGTGACCTGGAAGCAGTTGCTGATCTATTACGGCATCAACAGCAACTGCTACGTCACGCATCCACTGCCGGGCGGGGGAACAAGCCACCCGCAATTCAGTGTCGGCGGTCATATGACTGCCAACAGCAACGGCTCGGTACCGACTGGCGGATCCTGCTATCTAATGCCCTTGTGCTACTGGCACAACAGCACGTCGAATAACGGCGTCGCCTTCCAGCACAGCAACACCTACATGCTGCAACTGTCCGGTTACATGCAGGGCGAACTCGCGGCCACTTTCCTTGCCCGTATGCCGGGCGATGCGCCATTGCGAATTGTCGGCGCAGATGGCGGACTGTTGTCCATCCAACCGGCCGATGACGCCATCCTCTCGGCGATGAAAACAGCTGCTGTTACGGAGGAGGATCAGATAGCCCTTCCTTCTCACTACATCGTTTTGCGGCAGGTCGAAGAGGCCGGGGTTATCCGCTATGTGATCGACCAGGTTTCTCTGCCGTAGTGCACTCCGGTCTCTCGCTGGACTCCACCTGCGAATTTTCAGGTAAAATCTGAGGTACGTACATCGAATTCTGATTTACGTACCTCATCCTCTGGTGTAGGACAGGTGCCGGAGGAGAGAATGAAGCCGACTGTCCACGACATTGCGAGCCGCGCAGGCGTGAGCCTTGCCACCGTCGACCGGGTTTTGAACCGGCGGCCGGGTGTCAGCGCGCGCACCCGTGAGAAGGTCGACCAGGCGGTGCAGGCGCTCGGCTTCGTCCGCGACGTTGCGGCGGCAAATCTCGCCAAAGGCCGCATCTATCCGCTGACCTTCCTCATCCCCTCCAACGACAATTCCTTCATGCGCGGCCTGAGGGTGGCGCTCGACGAAGCGCGTGAGCGTGCCGGCGTGGAGCGGATCGCCATCCGCCTTGTGGATGTGCCAGCCTTCGAGGCGGCGGCATTGGCACGGGCGCTGAGAGATGCAGCGGCCGAGCGTCCTGCCGGTATCGCTTTCGTCGCGGTCGATGCGCCAGAGGTGGCGGCTGCGGCGTCCGAGATCGTTTCTGCCGGCATTCCGCTGGTGACCCTCGTGTCGGACCTCTCAGGTGCTGAACGTGACCATTATGCAGGCATCGACAATGCCGCGGCCGGGCGCACGGCAGCAAGCCTGCTCGGGCGCTTTGCGCGCGGTCGCGATGGCAAGGTTGCCGTGCTTGCGGGTTCCATGCTGGTGCGCGACCATCGCGAGCGCTGCGAGGCCTTTGCTTCGGTGATTACAGTTGATTTTGCTGAGCTCAGTCTGCTGCCGGTGCTCGAAGGCCGGGATGATCCCATGGTCGTGGAGCGCTTGGTGACGGAGCTGTTTGCTGCGCGGGACGACATTGTTGCACTCTACAGCCTTGGCGCCGGCAATCGAGGCCTGATGCGCGCGCTGGAGCGCGTGCCATCGGAGAGACGTCCGGTCGTCGTCGCCCATGAATTGACGGACACGACACGTGGCGCGCTTCAGGCTGGGCTGATCGACGCTGTGCTCAATCAGGATGCGGGCCACGAGGTGCGCAGCGCCATTCGTGTGCTGAAGGCCAAGGCGGACGGACTGTCCGTCGTTGCCGACCAGGAACGCATTCGTATCGACATATTCTTGAAGGACAATCTGCCCTGAGAGGCAGAGCAATGGGAGGTTATCCATGTATCTCGGACTGGATCTCGGCACATCGAGCGTGAAGGCCATGCTGATCGACGACAGACAGACTGTCATCGGCGTCGGCCATGCAGCTCTCACCGTGCAGCGGCCGCATCCCGGCTGGTCGGAACAGGCGCCGGGTGACTGGCTGCGGGCGACCGAAGAAGCGATTGCGGCGCTGAAGGCATCGCATCCCAAGGAACTCGCTGCCGTCAAAGGCATCGGGCTTTCCGGGCACATGCATGGCGCAACGCTTATCGATGCCAAGGATCGCTGCCTGCGTCCCTGCATTCTGTGGAACGACACACGCTCCCATGCCGAAGCCGCAGCGCTCGACGCCGATCCACGTTTCCGGGCGCTGACCGGCAATATCGTTTTCCCCGGCTTTACCGCGCCGAAGCTTGCCTGGGTGAAGAACAACGAACCGGAGACCTTTGCCAAGGTTGCCAAGGTGCTGCTGCCCAAGGATTATCTCCGTCTGTTGCTGACGGGGGAATATCTCTCCGACATGTCGGATTCGGCTGGCACCAGCTGGCTCGATACCGGCAAACGCGTCTGGTCTTCGGAACTGTTGGAAGCGACAGGGCTCACCATCAAGCAGATGCCCGGTCTTGTTGAGGGTACCGACCGTGCAGGCACCTTGCGTGCGGAGCTGGCGACAAAATGGGGCCTCGGCTCTGACGTCGTCGTTGCCGGCGGGGCAGGGGACAATGCCGCTTCGGCCTGCGGCATGGGCACGGTTGCGGAAGGCCAGGCCTTCGTTTCGCTCGGCACATCGGGTGTGCTTTTTGCCGCCAACGCCTCCTATCTGCCGAAGCCGGAAAGCGCCGTGCATGCGTTTTGCCATGCGCTGCCCAACACTTGGCACCAGATGGGAGTCATCCTGTCTGCGACCGATGCGCTGAACTGGCACTCGACCGTGACCGGCAAGTCGGCCGGCGAGTTGACCGGCGAACTCGGCGATGCGCTCAAGGCCCCGACGGGAGTCACCTTCCTGCCTTATCTCTCGGGCGAACGCACGCCGCACAATGATGCGAAGATCCGCGGTGCCTTTATCGGGCTCGGCCATGAGAGCGACCGCGCGGTGCTGACCCAGGCCGTGCTGGAAGGTGTGACCTTTGCCATCCGTGACAGCCTCGAAGCGCTGAAATCCGCCGGCACGAAGATTTCCCGCGTCACCGCGATCGGCGGTGGTTCGCGCTCGCGCTACTGGCTGTCCTCGATTGCAACCGCGCTCGACATGCCGGTCGATATCCCCGCCGATGGCGACTTCGGCGCTGCCTTCGGGGCGGCACGTCTCGGACTGATCGCGGCGACCGGGGCAGACCCGCTGTCGGTCTGCACTGCGCCTGAAACGGCCGAGACGGTGGAGCCGGTTGCGGAGCTGACGGACGCTTACGAGGCGGCTTACGGGCGCTACCGGGCGCTTTATCCGGCGATCCGCGGACTTTGAAGAATACCCCCTCTGGCCTGCCGGCCATCTCCCCAACAAGGAGGGAGAAGACCACGAGGCCGGCGCTCCGGCAGTCGGTTGGCGGCAGGTCTAGCCCCTCCCCCTTGTGGGGAGGGGTTGGGGAGGGGACTCAATGAATACAAACACACCAAGGAGGACTACCCATGAGCACAGGTTTCTTCGGCAATATCCAGAAGATCAAATATGAAGGCGAAGGCAGCAGCAATCCGCTGGCCTTCCGCCATTACAATCCCGACGAAGTGGTGATGGGCAAGCGCATGGAAGACCATCTGCGCTTTGCCGTTGCCTATTGGCACACTTTCGTCTGGCCGGGCACCGACCCGTTCGGTGGCAACACGTTTGAGCGTCCCTGGTTCAAGGACACGATGGATGCGGCGAAGATGAAGGCCGATGTCGCCTTCGAATTCTTCCAGTTGCTGGGCACGCCCTATTACTGCTTCCACGATGCTGATGTTCGCCCCGAGGGCAACAGCTTCGCCGAAAACACCAAGAACCTGAACGAGATCGTCGACTACTTCGCCAAGAAACAGGAAGAGACCGGCGTGAAGCTGCTCTGGGGCACGGCGAACATGTTCTCGCATCGCCGCTACATGTCGGGCGCTGCCACCAATCCGGATCCTGACGTCTTCGCCTTTGCAGCCGCGACCGTGAAGACCTGCATGGATGCGACCCTGAAGCTCGGCGGCGAAAACTATGTGCTGTGGGGCGGCCGCGAAGGCTATGAGACTCTACTCAACACCGACCTCGGACGCGAGCTCGACCAGATGGGCCGCTTCCTCAATCTCGTCGTCGAATACAAGCACAAGATCGGCTTCAAGGGCGCGATCCTCATCGAGCCGAAGCCGCAGGAGCCGTCGAAGCACCAGTACGACTACGATGTCGCGACCGTCTATGGCTTCCTGAAGCGTTACGGCCTCGAAAACGAAGTGAAGGTCAACATCGAACAGGGCCATGCGATCCTCGCCGGCCACTCCTTCGAGCACGAGCTGGCACTTGCCGGTGCGCTCGGCATCTTCGGCTCGATCGACATGAACCGCAACGACTACCAGTCCGGCTGGGATACCGACCAGTTCCCGAACAATGTTCCGGAAATGGCGCTGGCTTATTACCAGGTCCTGCAGGCTGGTGGTTTCACCACCGGCGGCACCAATTTCGACGCCAAGCTGCGTCGTCAGTCGCTCGACGCCGAAGACCTGCTGATCGGCCATATCGGCGGCATGGATTGCTGCGCCCGTGGCCTGAAGGCTGCTGCCAAGATGGTGGAAGACAAGGCGCTGTCGGCTCCGCTCAACAGCCGCTACGCCGGTTGGGACAAGGCCGAGAACCAGAAGATGCTGCGCGGCGACGAAAGCCTCGACGCCATCGCTGCCCGCGTCGAGAGCCAGAACGTCAACCCGAAGCCCGTTTCCGGCAAGCAGGAACTGCTGGAGAACGTGGTCAACCGCTACGTTTGATTTCAGGTTTTGCGATGAGACAGAGGGGCCTGGGCGCGAAAGCGTCCCGGCCTCTTTCAGTTTTAACGGTCGTCATCCTCGGGCTTGTCCCGAGGATCTGCCGAGGTATGTTGCGGGCGGGTCGGCTCGGGAATGCTGGGCGGGCGCAATAACCGCCTGAAGCATCAAGTTTCCGGCAGGTGGCAGTAGATCCTCGGGACAAGCCTGAGGATGACGGGGATGGGGATAGGACATGTCCCGTACCCTCACTGATCAATCCGACATCTCAATCGGATCGTCATCCTTGGGCTTGTCCCAAGGATCTACCGAGGTTGGCTGCGGATGGGGCGGCTCGGGATTGCTGAGCGGGCGCAGCGGCCGCCTGAAACGTCGATTTTCCGGCAGGCGACAGTGGATCCTCGGGACAAGTGTAAAGCCCGAGGATGACGACGGTGAAGGCGTCGCTAGACGACCGGCAGTCAAGCTATGGCCGTAATCTTCAGTTCCTGATCGCCCACCGTCACTACATCGCCGACGGCCTTGCCCATCAGGCGAGCCGCAACCGGAGAGACGAAGGAAATGGAGCCGGTCTTCGGATCGGCTTCGTCCTCTCCTACGATGCGGTAGGTCTGGACTCGCCCGTCGTCGCGTTCGAAGGTGACCTTGCTGCCGAAGGCGACGACAGCGTTGGCTTCGGGTGCCGGGATGACCTGCGCGGTGCGCAGACGCTCCGTGAGGTAGCGCAGGTCACGATAGGGCACGGCCGATTGACGGCGGCGTTCATTCACATCCTCGACCGCTTGGGCGGCGAGATAGGCGGCGCGGGCTTCCTCTGCCTGCGCTTCCAGCTGCTTCAAGCCCTCCGCTGTCACCAGGTTTGGATGCTGAGAGATGTGTCGATCTGGCAGATGGAGTTCTGCTGCGGTTTCCGAACTCTCTTCCTTGGTGAAGGCAACGCTCACAATGGTCTCCAATGGCATGGGGCAAGGTGGCGCCGCACGGCCACCGGTATGTCGGTTTATCATAGGATGTTCCGAATCTAACGGCCAAGCGCTGCTTTAGGTCCGTCCGGCCAGGCGGAGCAGGTGCCCGCTCAGCGCTTCGCCGGCCCCGTCACCGATCCCCGCACGATCAGATCCGGCATCAGCAGGATTTCCTGCCGCTCTGTCGGGCGGTCGGAGAGGGACTTTATCAGCAGCGACATGGCCTGGCGGCCGATAGCCGTGCGGGGCTGGCGGATGGTGGTCAGTGCCGGGTTGACATAGGTCGCCTGGGGCACGTCGTCGAAGCCGATGACGGAGAAGTCGTGCGGCAGGTCGTAGCCGCGGGCGGTGAGGCCGCTCAGCACGCCGACGGCCGTGGCGTCGTTGACGCACATGAAGGCTGAAGGCAGCGTGTCGCGCATGAAGAGCTGTTCGACGGCGAGGCGCCCGCTTTCGATCGTTCCGTCACCTTCCAGCACGAAGCGTTGGCCCGCCGGAATACGGGCGGCATCCAGCGCCTTGTCGAAACCCTGGCGGCGGCGCTGGTGGCCAAGTCTTGTCTTGCTGTCGCCGATGAAGGCGATGGAACGATGGCCGGCGGAGAGCAGGTGTTCGGCCGCTTTTCGCGCACCCGCGACGTCGTCGACGCCGACATAGGATATCTTCGAGCCGAAGACGGGTTCGAATACGGCGACGGATGGCGGCAGTCGCTGGCCGACGACCTGATGGCCGAAGGGTTCGTGGCCGGTGAAGAGCACGAGGCCGGTCGCCTGGCCGGAACTGAGGAATTTCAGGTATTCGAGCCCGCGTTCCGGGTCGTTCTGGGTGTGGCCGATCAGAACGCCAAAGCCATGGGCGCGCGCCTCGTTTTCCAGTCCGATGAGAGTGGAGGAGAAATTCGGGTCGCCGATGTCAGGGGCAAGAATCAGGATCATGTTCGACCGACCCATGCGCAGCGAGCGCGCCATGGCATTGGTCGTGTAGCCGGTGATGGCAATCGCCTGATTGACGCGCTGTCGGGTGGTCTTGGCGACCTTGTCGGGCGTGTGGATCGCGCGGCTCACCGTCGCGATCGACACTTCGGCGATGCGCGCTACGTCCTCGATTGTCGCTGGCTGAGAATTCGGCACGCGGTCCATCCCCCTATCCGCATGGAATCGTTGGAGACCTTACCGTTCCTGTTGCGGCTGCGAAAGCCGGCAGGGTCCAAATTGTCCCCATGATCGATCGATGTAAACCTTTACATCATCCATGTAAAGGTTTACACAGGTGGCATAAGCGGTTGAGGAGCCGCCTGGGAGGATTGCATGAATTTGGCTGGGGGCGAAGCGCGGACACCCGTGCTCGTGGCGGAACGTATCTCCAAATCGTTTGGCGAAGTGCAGGTGCTGTTCAGCGTCGATTTCGACGTGTTGCCGGGCGAGGTTCACGCGCTGATGGGCGAGAACGGTGCGGGCAAGTCGACGCTCGTCAAAATCCTCTCGGGCTTCGAGCAGGCGACCGCCGGACGCATCCTGCTCGACGGCGAGCCGGTGACTCTGCCGGCCAACGGGGCCGCGGAAGCGCTCGGTATCGTGCTGATCCACCAGGAATTCAATCTTGCCGACCATCTGACCGTCACCGAAAGCCTGTTTCTCGGCCGGGAAGTTACGCGCTTCGGTATGCTGGATCGCAAGGTGATGCGGGCCGAGGCGCGTCGCGTGCTCGATCAGCTGGGCTCCGCGATCGATGAAAACGCGCTGATCAGCTCGCTGGCCGTCGCCGACAAGCAGATGGTCGAGATCGCCAAGGCGATCAGCCGCAAGGCCCGGATCGTGTTCATGGACGAGCCGACGGCCGTGCTTTCGCGCGACGAGACCGAGGTGCTGTTCGACCAGGTGCGCAAGCTGCGCGCCCGTGGCACCAGCTTTGTCTTCGTGTCCCACAAGCTCGACGAAGTCATGGAGCTTACCGACCGCGTCACCGTCTTGCGCGATGGCCAATGGGTTAAGACCGCTCCGACCTCGGCGCTGGACGGTGAGGCTATCGCCCAGCTGATGGTGGGCCGCGAATTGTCCAGCCTTTATCCCAACAAACACGAGCCTGATGTCGACGAAGAGATCGTGCTGTCGGTGAAGGACTTGACGACCGGCTTCGTGAAAAACGCCAGCTTCGAGCTCAAGCGTGGCGAAGTGCTTGGGTTTTCCGGCCTGATCGGATCGGGGCGCACGGAACTGATGGAGGCGGTCGCGGGACTGCGTCCTCGCCTCTCCGGCGAGGTGCGGCTCAAGGGCACTGTCCTTGAAGCCGGCGATTTTCGCGAGGCGAACCGGCGTGGGCTCGCCTATATGACCAAGGATCGCAAGGGCAAGGGTCTGTTGCTCGGCGAGAGCATGACGGCCAACCTGACGCTGCAGTCGATGGACAATCACGTACGCCATGGCTATCTCGACCCCGGCAGCGAGGCCAAGGCCATGGCGCGGGCCAAGCGTCGCTTCGATATCCGTGTTCGGGACGACAAGGTGCGGGTCGGCCGCATGTCGGGCGGTAACCAGCAGAAGCTGCTGCTCGCCAAGATCATGGAAGTCGAGCCCGACATCATCATCATCGACGAGCCGACACGCGGCATCGATGTCGGCACCAAGCAGCAGATCTACCATTTCATCGCAGCGCTCGCCCGCGAGGGCCGGTCAATCATCGTCATATCCTCGGAGATGCCAGAGGTGATCGGGCTCTGCACGCGGGTCGCCGTCATGCGCGAAGGGCGGATGGTCGGTGTGCTGGAGGGTGAGGAGATCTCCGAACAGGTGATCATGCGCTATGCAGCCGGACTGAAACGACAGATGGCGAGCTGATGAGACTTTAAAGCCCGGCGACAAGACCGGGTTTTACACGCACATAGGGACGGCGCTGGCTTCGACAATGAAGGCGCGCGGGAGGAGACGGAAAGACCATGACTGCCGAAACTGAAACGACCACCCCCGGCCGTGGCCGCCGCACCTGGCGCGACGTTGACCTGCGCGCCGTGGCGCCCTTTGCGGCGCTGCTGATCCTCTTGATCGTCGGCGCCCTGGTGAACCCCAATTTCATCGGGCTTAACAACCTCGCCAATGTCGCAACGCGCTCGGCCTTTATCGCGATCATCGCAGTCGGTGCGACCTTCGTCATCTCGTCGGGCGATCTCGATCTTTCGGTCGGCTCCATGGTGGCTTTTGTCGCCAGCCTGATGATCCTGTTCATGAATTCCGGCGCGATCGCCGATCCCGGTCTGATGATTGCCGCCGCCATGGCGCTTGCCATCGTCATCGGCTCACTCTGCGGGTTGTTGAACGGCCTGATCACCACCGTCGGCAAGATCGAGCCCTTCATCGCGACACTTGGAACCATGGGCATCTATCGCGGGTTGACGACCTGGCTCTCCCAGGGCGGAGCGATCACGTTGCGCGATCCGGCCCAGCAGGAAATCTACCGGCCGGTCTATTTCGGCTCCATTCTCGGCCTGCCCGTGCCGATCGTCATCATTCTCGTCGTCACCGCGATTGCCGCGATCGTGCTCTATCGGACGCGTTATGGCCGCCATGTTGTCGCCGTCGGCTCGAATCGAGACGTCGCGCGCTATTCCGGCATTGCCGTCGACCGGGTGCGCACCATCGCCTTTGTCATCCAGGGGCTCTGCGTGGCGATCGCCGTGCTGCTCTATGTGCCGAGGCTCGGCTCGACCTCGGCCACCACAGGCATTCTCTGGGAATTGCAGGCGATCACCGCGGTTGTCGTTGGCGGTACGGCGCTGAAAGGCGGGGCGGGGCGTGTCTGGGGCACGATCTGCGGCGCCTTCATCCTCGAACTCGTCGGCAACATCATGCTGCTGTCTAACTTCATCTCCGAATATCTGATCGGCGCCATCCAGGGCACGATCATCATCATCGCGATGCTCGTCCAGCGGTCGCTGGCGCGCAAGGCGTAAGGAAACGGCCGGGCAGGAGGGTCGCCCGGTCCGTTCTTCAGTCGACCCTTTGTCACTTTGGGAGGAAACCAATGCACAAGAAACTGTTAGGCCTCGCTGTCGCCATGACGGCGCTGACCTCGCTCTTTACCGCGGCGCAGGCGCAGGAGACGAAGACCATCGGCGTCTCCATTCCGGCCGCCGACCATGGCTGGACCGCCGGCGTCGTCTATCACGCCAACCGCGTCGCCGAGCTCCTGATGAAGGAGCATCCGGGTCTCAACGTCATCGTCAAGACCTCGGCCGATCCGGCCACCCAGGCGAATGCCGTGCAGGACCTGGAAATCCAGGGCATCGATGCGCTCGTCATCCTGCCGACCGATCCGGATCCGCTGGTCAACGCGATGAAGGAAGTGAAGACCAAGGGCCACTTCGTCACCATCGTCGACCGTGCACCCTCAGCCAACGACAACAGCGTGCGCGACCTCTATGTCGCCGGCAACAACCCGGCACTCGGCAAGGTCGCCGGCGAATACATCGCCAAGAACTCGCCGGATGCTGAAGTGGTCATCATCCGTGGTCTGCCGATCCCGATCGACCAGCAGCGCCAGGACGGCTTCGATGAAGGCATTGCCGGCTCCAACGTCAAGGTTCTCGACCGCCAGTTCGGCAACTGGAACCGCGACGATGCCTTCAAGGTCATGCAGGATTACCTGACCAAGTATCCGAAGATCGATGTGGTCTGGTGCCAGGACGACGACATGGCTGTCGGCGTGCTGCAGGCGATCGAACAGGCTGGCCGTACCGACATCCAGTACATCATCGGTGGTGCCGGTTCGAAGGACATGATCAAGAAGGTCATGGACGGCGACAAGATGGTGCCGGTCAACGTTCTCTATCCGCCGTCGATGGTCGGCACCGCGATGGAGCTGACGGCTGCTGCCCTCTATGACGCAGTTCCGGTCCATGGCACCTATACGCTGGACGCGACGCTGATCACCGCTGACAACGCGAAGAATTACTACTTCCCGGATTCTCCTTTCTGATCCGGAAAGCCCAAAACTATCAGTCTGCCCGGGTTTTCCCGGGCAGATTTCCGTCTATGCCATCATTGCGGTTGTGTCGAAAATCCATCTCCTGTAATCGTTTACGGAAACGTTGCAGGGATCTCAGGGAGGAGAATTCATGAAGACGATCAAGGGGCCGGCGATCTTTCTCGGCCAGTTTGCGGGTGATGCTGCACCGTTCAATACCTGGGATGGGATTACCAAATGGGCAGCCGAAAAGGGCTATGTCGGCGTGCAGGTCCCGACCTGGGCCGGCCAGCTGATGGACCTGAAAAAGGCGGCTGAATCCAAGGATTATTGTGAGGAACTGGCCGGTGTTGCACGCGCCAATGGCGTCGAGATCACCGAACTTTCCACCCATTTGCAGGGCCAGCTGGTGGCGGTGCATCCGGCCTATGACGAAGCCTTTGACGGCTTTGCCGCACCTGAAGTGCGCGGCAATCCGAAGGCGCGGCAGGAATGGGCCGTGCAACAGGTGAAGTATGCGTTGAAAGCGTCCAAGCATCTCGGCATCAAGGCGCATGCGACCTTCTCGGGCGCTCTCGCCTGGCCCTATATCTATCCCTGGCCGCAGCGTCCGGCCGGTCTCGTCGAGACCGCCTTTGACGAGTTGGCGCGCCGCTGGACGCCGATCCTCGATTACGCGGACGAGCAGGGCGTCGACGTCTGCTACGAAATCCATCCGGGCGAAGACCTGCATGACGGCGTGACCTTCGAGATGTTTCTCGAGCGGGTGAAGAACCATCCGCGCGCCAACATGCTCTACGACCCCTCGCACTATGTGTTGCAGTGCCTCGACTATCTCGACAACATCGACATCTACAAGGACCGGATCAAGATGTTCCACGTCAAGGACGCGGAATTCAATCCGACCGGCCGGCAGGGCGTCTATGGCGGCTATCAGGGTTGGGTCAACAGGGCAGGGCGCTTCCGCTCGCTCGGTGATGGGCAGGTCGATTTCGGCGCGATTTTCTCGAAGATGGCGGCGAACGATTTCGATGGCTGGGCCGTTGTCGAATGGGAATGCGCGTTGAAGCACCCGGAAGACGGCGCCCGTGAAGGGGCTGAGTTCGTGCGGGCGCATATCATTCGGGTGACCGAGAAGGCGTTTGACGACTTTGCCGCCGGCGGCACGGATGATGCGGCGAACCGACGGATGCTGGGGCTTTAGTTCGCGCCTTTCTGATTGCGGTGATTGGGGCGTACCCCCCTCTGTCACTGCGTGACATCTCCCCCACAAGGGGAGAGAGTGGCCGCCGTCCTTGCGGCTTTTAGTGTTGGCAGGGCGCTGGCGCCAACCCGCTCTCCCCCCTTGTGGGGGAGATGCCCGGCAGGGCAGAGGGGGGTGACACCCTCCGAGATCTTATTTTTTTGGGAGAAAGACATCATGGCGATCGAAGCAAGCAAATCGGGCGAACGCACACCCAAGATCCGTCTGGGCATGGTCGGCGGTGGCGCCGGTGCCTTTATCGGCGCGGTGCATCGCATGGCGGCACGGCTCGACGATCAGTATGACCTCGTGGCCGGCGCACTGTCCTCGACGCCGGAGAAGTCTGTCGCCTCTGGTCGCGAACTCGGGCTCGATCCAGCGCGTTGTTACGGCTCCTACGAAGAGATGGCGGAGAAGGAAGCGGCCCGGCCTGACGGTATCGAGGCCGTGTCGATCGTCACGCCGAACCACGTGCATTTCCCGGCAGCCAAGGCATTTCTGGAGCGCGGTATCCATGTCATCTGCGACAAGCCGCTGACCTCCAATCTCGAAGACGCCAAGGCGCTGAAGGCGGTTGCGGACAAGGCGAAGGCACTTTTCATCCTGACCCACAACTACACCGGTTATCCGATGGTCCGGCATGCACGCGAGCTGGTGCGCTCCGGCGAGCTTGGCGACTTGAGGCTGGTGCAGATGGAATATCCGCAGGATTGGCTGGCCGAGCCGGTCGAACAGACGGGGCAGAAGCAGGCCGCCTGGCGCACCGATCCGGCACAGTCCGGCGTCGGCGGTTCGACGGGCGATATCGGCACGCATGCCTATAATCTCGGCTCCTTCATTTCCGGTCTGGAGCTCGATGAGCTGGCGGCCGATGTTCACACCTTTGTTGAGGGTCGGCGGCTGGATGACAACGCCCATGTGATGCTGCGCTTCAAGGGCGGCGCGAAGGGATTGCTGTGGTGCAGCCAGGTGGCGACCGGCAACGAGAACGGGCTGAAGGTCCGGATTTACGGCACCAAGGCCGGCATCGAGTGGACGCAGGCCGATCCGAACTATCTCTGGTTCACGCGGCTGGGCGAGCCGAAGCAGTTGATCACGCGTGGTGGTGCCGGGGCGAACTCTGCCGCTGCCCGTGTGACCCGCATTCCATCCGGCCATCCGGAGGGCTATCTCGAAGCCTTTGCGACGATCTACACGGAAGCGGCTGCCGCCATCAATGCGGCGAAGGCCGGAACTGCGGTCGATCCGGCGGTGATCTATCCGACTGTTGATGACGGGGTGAAGGGTGTGGCGTTTGTCACGGCTTGCATCGAGTCGGGGAAGAAGAATGGCGGTTGGGTGAAGGTGTAACCCACCTCCCCCTTGAGGGGGGAGGTCGCGCGGCACGCGCGGGTGGGGGTGACCAAGAGCCACGAGTTCGGCGGGATTGCTACAGCCGGTTTCGTGCACATCACCCCACCCCGGAGCTTTGCTCCGACCCTCCCCCTCAAGGGGAGGGTGGATTTCCTGCAACGTTGCAGTTTTTTAATCCCGATGTCTTCACCGCGTCGCGCCTTTGCTCTAAACCGCTTTCAACATTGCAAGCGGCGGACCTTCCGCCTCGACCCTGACGAAGGAGACTTCCCATGATCGATCCCAAGGCGCTCGCCTCGCGTTTTCCCGGTGACTTCCTGTTCGGTGTGGCCACCGCCTCCTTCCAGATCGAAGGGGCGTCGAAGGCCGATGGGCGCAAGCCCTCGATCTGGGATGCATTTTCCAACATGCCGGGCCGGGTCTTCGGGCGGCACAATGGTGATGTGGCCTGCGATCATTACAATCGCTGGGAAAGCGATCTGGACCTCATCCAGGACATGGGTGTGACCGGCTACCGCTTCTCGATTGCCTGGCCGCGCATCATTCCTGAAGGGACGGGCCCGATCAACGAGAAGGGTCTCGATTTCTACGACAATCTCGTCGATGGGCTGAAGGCGCGCGGCATCAAGGCCTATGCGACGCTCTATCATTGGGACCTGCCGCTCGCCTTGATGGGCGAGGGCGGCTGGACGGCGCGATCGACAGCCCAGGCGTTTCAGCGCTATACGAAGGTGGTGATGGAGCGGCTCGGCGATAGGCTCGATGCTGTCGCGACCTTCAACGAGCCGTGGTGTTCGGTCTGGCTCAGCCATCTCTACGGCGTACATGCGCCGGGCGAGCGCAACATGGATGCGGCTCTGCATGCGCTGCATTACACCAATCTGGCGCATGGACTTTCCGTGCAGGCGATCCGTGAGATGGCCCCGAACGTGCCGGTCGGGCTGGTGCTGAATGCGCATGAGACGCTGCCGGGTTCGGAGAGCGCTGAAGACAAGGCCGCCGCCGAGCGGGCGCATCAGTTCCACAACGGCGCATTCTTCGATCCGGTGTTCAAGGGTGAATATCCGGCCGAGTTTCTCTCGGCGCTCGGCCATCGCATGCCTGTCATCGAAGAGGGCGATCTTGCGATCATCGGCCAGCCTCTGGACTGGTGGGGGCTCAACTACTACACGCCGATGCGCGTGGCCGACGATCCGACGCCGGGTGCCGAATTCCCCGCGACCGTCAATGCGGCGCCCGTGTCGGATGTGAAAACCGATATCGGCTGGGAGGTCTATGCGCCGGCGCTGAAGTCGCTGGTCGAACGGCTCTACGCCCGCTATGACCTGCCGGTCTGCTACATCACCGAGAACGGCGCCTGCTACAATATGGAAGTCGAGGGTGGCGAGGTGGATGACCAGCCGCGGCTCGATTATTATGCCGAGCACCTCGACAAGGTCGCCGATCTGATTGCCGAGGGCTATCCGATGCAGGGCTACTTCGCCTGGTCGCTGATGGACAATTTCGAATGGGCCGAAGGCTACAAGATGCGCTTCGGCCTTGTTCATGTCGATTACGACACCCAGGTCCGGACCATCAAGAAGAGCGGCAAGTGGTATCGCGATCTGGCGCTCGAATTTCCCAAGGGCAACTTCAAGGCCGATTGACCGGGGCCGAGGGTACATACCCGATGCTTTTGTCGGTCACCCAAGCTTGATCAGCTTGTTGCCGGCATCGCTTTCGTTGCGCCGGTCGAATTCTGCGCGTGCCGACTGGATGCGCTCATGGTGGGTGAAGACCCAGCCGCCGAGCGCGCGGATCGGCTCGCCGAAGGAGCGGCCGAGATCGGTGAGCGCATATTCCACCTTGGGCGGCACGGTCGGATGCACCGTGCGCTCGACAATGCCGTCTCTTTCGAGCGCCCGCAGCGTGAGTGTCAGCATGCGCTGGGAGATCCCAACCACCGAGCGTTTGAGGTCGGAGAAGCGCTGCGGCCCGTCGCCGAGCATCATGATCACCAGAACCGTCCATTTGTCGCCGAGGCGAGCCAGCATTTCGCTGACGGTCTGGCATTTGTTCGGATCGTAATTGTCGCACATGACCGTTCTCTCCGTGTCACCTGGTATCATCCATGTGCCTTCTTGCACATTGTTCCAGGTTACATATCTAGGCCTTGTTACTAATCTATACCAGGTCCCGATGCCGCGCAACGCTGCCCAGATCAAGGGCATCAAGGATCGGTGCAACAAGGATGAGACTCATGTCCGCACTTATCGAAAAATTGAACTGGCGTTATGCCACCAAGAAAATGGACCCGAGCAAGACGGTCTCCGAGGACAAGGTCGAGCGGATCATCGAAGCAGCCCGTCTGGCGCCGACCTCCAGCGGCTTGCAGCCTTTCGAAGTCTTCGTTGTTACCAACAAGGATGTTCGCGCTCGGATCCAGGAAATCGCCTGGAACCAGGCGCAGGTCACCGAAGGCTCACATCTGCTCGTCTTCGCCGCCTGGGACAATTACACCGTCGAGCGCATAAACCACATGTTCGACCTCACCAATGAAGAGCGTGGCTTCAAGAACGAGGGCTGGGAGAACTATCGCCAGATGCTACTCGGCATGTATCCGGATCGTGATCCGGGCGTGAACTTCGAACACGCCGCCCGCCAAGCCTATATCGGCTTCGCCATGTCGGTGGCACAGGCTGCATTTGAGGGCGTGGATGCTACGCCAATGGAAGGCTTTGACGCTGCCAAGCTCGACGAGATCCTCGGCCTTCGCGAAAAGGGCCTGCGGTCGGTCACTATTCTCCCGCTCGGATACCGCGCTGATGAAGGCGACTGGCTCGCAAACCTGAAAAAGGTACGCCGCCCGAAGGACGAGTTCGTTTCCGTCGTCGCCTGACGACCAGTAGTGCAGGGTTGGTGCCTCCAGGCCGATCCGCCAAGGGTTCCGGGAAACCGGGACCCTCTTTTTGTGGCTGTTGGGGCAGACTATTAGAAATCCCGGATTATTTGATATTCATCATCACTGTCAGCATGTTAAGTCTAATTGAACACATTATCAGGCACGGTGTCCGGAATGCCAAGGTAATGTCGCATGCGGCTTCTCGGAATGAAAAATCAGCTGAAGTTGCTCGTGAACCGCCGTATGGCGGTGACCGGCATGCTGCTGGTTTTTGCCATGCTCGCTGTTATGGTGACCTCCATCGTCTTGACCGCGCTCGATCGCGTTGCCAGCAACGCCAATCACCTCGATGAGGAGCGATCCCGCGAGACGCTGATCGGAGCGGTGCAGACCTTCAAGTTTCAGCTCGGCGGGACGCTGAATGACTACGCTGCCTGGGACGATGCAGCCGACAATGTCTACCGGAAAGCCGATGTCGACTGGATCAACAGCAATTTCGGCGACATGACCTTCGAGAGCGACCTTTTCGACGTCGCATTCGTGCTCGATCAGGATGGTCGTCCCCAAATGGCCTATTCCGACGGGATCTCCCTCGGTAACAACACGCGAGGCTATCTCCCCCACGACCTGTTGATCCTCTTCGACGAGGTGCGTTCCGGCAAGAGCGGTGCGATCCCCCAGTCGCTCGGCTTCGTGCGGACTGTAAAGGGTATCGGCGCTGCCGGAGTGGCACTCATTCGCATGAAGTCTGGCGCGGTGGAGCCCGACCCGCAGGACCGACGCTATCTCGTTTTTATCCGTCACTTGTCGCCAGACAAGGTCACACGGATCTCCAGCGCTTATGTTCTGCCTAGCCTTGTCCTGGTGCCGCCTTCGCGGCGTTCCACGCATTCGGTCGCAATCGAGTCTCCCGGCGGGACACGCCTGGCCTCCCTCACATGGACGCCGCGTGCACCGGGTGACATCAGCCGCGAACAGGTGGAGCCGCTGGTGAGATCGGCTCTGATCCTGGTCGCCGTCTATTGTCTGCTGCTCTTCATCATCGGAAACAGCGTCGTGCGCCGGCTTCGGAATGACGAGGCGGCTGCCATCAAGCTTGCCCGTACCGATCGGTTGAGCGGGCTTGCCAATCGCGACGGTCTGCATGTGCTGCTCGATCACTCCCTGCAACAGGCACGCGATGGTCGCGGCGACGTGGTGCTGCTTTATCTCGACCTCGACGGCTTCAAGGAAGTCAACGACGCCTATGGCCATGCTGTGGGCGACAGTCTCATCCGTGCGGTGTCAGCCGGCCTCGAAGTCCTCGTCGGCAAAGACGGGACCATTGCACGCATCGGCGGGGACGAATTCGCCATCGTGTTTTTCGAGCCCGAGGCACAGGTCAGGGCAATCGCGGTGGCCGAGGCGATCCTCGATTTCTTCGGCGAGCCACTGACGCTCGGTGAGCGCGTCGTCTCTGTGGGTTGCAGTCTGGGGCTGGCAGTCTCAGCCGAAGGCGCGATCGATGGCGGTGAGCTCACCCGTCAGGCCGATATGGCGATGTATGCATCCAAGGATGGCGGGCGTGGGCGCTGGACGGCCTATCACCCTCAGATGGACGAGGAGCGTGAGACGCGGAACCAGATGGCGCTCGACCTGCGCGCAGCGATCGAGACCGATGACATTCAGGTTGTCTTCCAGCCCGTTGTGGATTCGGCGACATTCGAGTTGGTAAGCGTCGAAGCTTTGGCGCGCTGGAACCGCAAAGGCTACGGACCGATTTCTCCCGAAATCTTCATTCCGATCGCCGAGACCAGCGGGTTGATCGATCGCCTGGGTCTCAGCGTTCTGCGTCAGTCGCTCAATCAGTTGGTCATGTGGCCGGGGCTTAAACTTTCCGTCAACGTCTCGCCCGGGCAATTCCGCGACCCTGCATTCACCGGGCATGTGGCTGACCTCTTCGACGAAACCGGCATCGACCCGCACCGGGTGGTGCTGGAAATGACCGAAACCTACTTTATCCAAAACCCCGAGCGCGCACGCGCGGTTCTGGAACAGTTGCGCAAGATCGGCGTGCAAATTGCGCTCGATGACTTCGGCGCCGGCTTTTCCAGCGTCGGTTATCTGCGTCAGTTCGGTTTCGATCGCATGAAGATTGACAAGTCTCTCGTGCAGTCTCTGGGAGACGGTCACAAGGCGGTCGAAATGCTTCAGGCGACTGTGGCTCTGGCCCGTTCGCTCGACGTGCCGGTCACGGCTGAGGGTGTGGAGACCGATCAGCAGGCCGTCAATCTGCGCCTTGCCGGTTGCGATCAACTGCAGGGATATCTTTTCGGCCGTCCGTGCAGCCCTGCCGATATCGATGCGCTCCGGCTGAGGCCGATGGAGCTTCGGGCGAAGGCAGCAGCCATCGCCTTCGGTCACAACCGCGCCTCCGACAGCTCGGTCTAGCCCTGAGATCGTGACGACCCGCTGTGCTGGTTGTTAGCCGCCGATATGCTTCTCGCCGCGCTTCTTCGCCAGCGCGATCTGTAGCTGGCGCTGGCGATAACGATCGCGGTCTGCCTCGGTCCGGCTGTCATGGCAATGACTGCAGGAGACACCTTCCTCGTAATGCGGATGGCTTAGCTCTTCCACCGTGATCGGGTTGCGGCAGGCGTGGCAGAGCTTGTGGTTGCCCTCTTTCAGCCCGTGGGTGACAGAGACGCGCTCGTCGAAGACGAAGCAGGCGCCGTCCCACAGGCTTTCGGTTTCCGGCACCTCTTCCAGATATTTCAGGATGCCGCCCTTGAGGTGGTAGACCTCGTCAAAACCCTGTTGCTTCATGAAGGCGGTCGCCTTCTCGCAGCGGATGCCGCCGGTGCAATACATGGCGATCTTCGGCTTGTTGTGCAGGCCGGGATTGTTCTTCACCCAATCGGGGAATTCACGAAAGGTCTTGGTGTTCGGATCGACCGCGCCGCGGAAGATGCCGATCGCGGTTTCGTAGTCGTTACGGGTGTCGATGACGATGGTCTCGGGGTCCGAGATCAGCTCGTTCCAGTCCTGCGGGTCGACATAGGTGCCGACGATCTGGTTGGGGTCGATATCCTCGACACCCATGGTCACGATTTCCTTCTTCAGCCGCACCTTCATGCGCAGGAACGGCATTTTGGATGCCCGGCTTTCCTTGTGCACCAAAGCGGCGAATTCCGGCTGGCTGCGGATGTAGGCGAGAACGGTCGCGATGCCGGCATCGGTGCCGGCGATCGTCCCGTTGATACCCTCATGCGCGATCAGCAGGGTGCCTTTGACGCCTTCAGCCTTGCAAAGGTTCTCCAGCGGCTCGCGAAAGCTCTCGAAGCGCGGAAACTTGGCGAAGTGATAGAGAGCGGCGACGCAAAAAGCGCCGCCTTCTTCATGGCGTGGGGCTTGATCGATCTGTGTCATGGCCTGCGAAATACCGCCTCGGCCCCTGACGTGCAACGGATTTCCGCAAGGCGGGCGAAGTTTGAAATTCGTCAAATTTCGCGCGCCATCGGGCCAATGTGGGATCAGGCCGGCGGGTTGAAGACGCGGATGCGGTGGCCGTCGGGATCTGAGACGGTGAAGGTCCGGCCGAAATCGGCCTCGACCGGGGCCTGGAGGACCGGGATGCCGAGTGCTTCCCAGCGTTCGTGGGTGGCGTCCACTTCGGCGGCACTCGGGGCGCGGATGGCAAGTTCGCAGCCGCCGCCGGTCAGCAGTGCCTTGGGTTCGACGCCGGCTTGGCTCCAAAGGCCGAGGACGAGGCCTGTCGGCAGGCGGAAGAGGGAGAAGGTGTCAGCCCGTTCGGTCGGCGCGACGCCGAACAGCTTTTCGTAGAAATCGGCGCTTGATGCAGCGTTGTCGACATAGAGGATGGTCATTGCAGGGGTCATCGTCATCTCCTTTCGGGTTGATGACGCGACACTAGACCCTCATGCTGCCAAAAACTGTCAGTATCATGTCGCGATGCTGTCGGGAATGGCGTTCTGGCGCCGCCACTCCTTCATCAGGGCGGCGCGACGCTTCGGGTAGCAGGTTTCGCCGGTTTCAGCACTTTCGATCCGGTCGGTGCGAAAATGGCGGAAATCTTCGCGCAACGTACACCAGGCGACCAGGACACGGACACCATCGAAAAAGGTGAGGGCACAGGGCCACACGGTGCGGCTGGAGAGCTTATCGCGCTGGTCGCGATAGGCGATGAGGAGCGGTTTTTCGCTGCGCAGGGCCTGGCGCAGGACCTGCAGATCAACCCGCTCGGCGGCGAGCCGGGTGCCCGGTCCGACGAGTAGGGCGACCTCGGCCAAGTCGCGGCGCAGTTCTTCGGGCAGGACTGCATCGATCTTGGCCAGCGCATTGCGGGCAGCCGTGGCGATCGCTTCGTCGGTGCGCTTTTCGACGAAGCGGAAGCCGAGCATCAGGGCCTCGATCTCCTCGCGGGTGAACATCAGCGGCGGCAGCATATAGCCAGGGCGTAGGACATAGCCGATGCCAGCCTCGCCGTCGATGTCAGCGCCCTCGGCTTGTAGGGTGGCGATATCGCGGTAGAGGGTGCGGAGCGACACGCCGGTCTCGGCGGCCAATGTTGCGCCACTCACCGGCTGGCGGTAGCGGCGCAGGACCTGCAAAAGGGTGAGAAGACGTTGCGAGCGGCTCATGGCCGGGTCTTGATCCGGGTACTACGCATCCGCGTTCAGCCGTGGCCGGATTTCTGGCCAATGGCGGCGGCGGTCCACAGTGTTTCGATCACGCCGGCCTCCCATCGCGCGTCATCGGCAAAGACGGTTTCGGCAAGATCCAGAGCCTCGCGCCTCAGTTCCTGCTGACGCCGGATGATGATGGCGAGCAGGAAGGACTGGTCTTCGCCATTGCCGAAAAGGTCTGGCTCGGTGTCGAACAGTTCAGTCACGACCGTCAGGTCGTGCTCGTGGCCGAGCAGGTCGACAAGATGTTTGGCATCCCGGCGCTTGGCACTCAAGGCGCTCGGCCACAGGTCACGCACCAGCGAGAGGTTCATCCAGTAAGCCTGGGCGGCCTTGCGCAAATCGTGGAAAGCCTCGCCATGACCTTCACCCCTGCAGCCCTCCAGCGCAGCATGGGCGCGCTTGAGGCACTTCAGCCAGCCCTTGGCGATCAGGCGCGCGGCAGGGCCCGGCTTTGATGGAAGGTCGAGGACGTCGAGCGCCTCGATCGCAGCCCGGCATTCGGCAACTACGCCCGCCACCTTGTCTTCGAGGTCAGTCTCGTTTGCAGCAATGTCGTCGCGGCGCAGTTCGAGAACCGTCCGGGTGGCATCCAGTGTTTCGGCTTCCTCTTCGTTCGCGAAAGCCGTGAGATGGGCGACGGTATCCATCAGGGCGGTGGCATCGCGTATGCGCGAAAGGCTTCGCCCCGCGTCACCGAGCCGCCGGTTTTCCGTTCTGAAGAATTCCTTGTCGGCTTTCGCCACCAGCCGGAAGAGATTGCGAACACGCTTGAACTTCTTGCGGGCCTCGTGGATCGCCTCATGCAGGCCATCCGGTCGAGCCTGCAACACGTTCACGGCGTGGTCGAGCTGGTGCCGGGCGACGGAGCGCAACTCCGTTGCAAGGTCCCGATCGGGCCTAATGCGATATGGCATGCACCAGCTCCGGCCGCAGTCTCTGGGTCGCCAGCGCCTGGTTGGAATAGCGTTTGTCGCCGGTCACCTCCTGTCCCAGCCAGGCCGGCAGGGAAGGCTCGTCCGTCTCGGCGGCCATTTCGACCTCGGCAATCACCAGGCCACGATAGGCCCCTTCGAAGACGTCGATCTCCCAGGTGAAGCCCTCGAAATCGACCGTATGGCGGGTCTTTTCGATGACGTTGCCGGTGGCAAAGGCAATCATCTCGAGGGCATCGTCATGGGGGATGTCGTATTCGAACTCGTCGCGCGTCAGCAGACTGTTGCCGAATTTCATCGTCAATTGCGCTGTCTCGTCGTTGCGAGTGCGGATGCGCACAGAGCGGTCGGCTTCTGCGGTTATGTAAGCTTGTCGGATGCGTGTCCGGGATGTGACACCGCTCTTCCATCCGTCATTGCGGACGAGAAACTTGCGTTCGATTTCCTTCGCCATACTCACTCGCTCCGAAATATTACGCAACTGAACCATAGACGAGCCGGGCATGTTAGGAAACTGGAAAGATTCCGTGCTAGGTGTCAGGCTCGACAAGGGCCGCTGCGCGCGGTAGTCAATTGCCGATCTAATCGTTTTAAAAGAGGCCTCTGCCATGGGCGAAAAAACCGCGAAGCTGCTCTCCACCCTTAAGCTCCAGCCGGTCGTTCCGGTGTTGATCATCGAGGATGCCAAGTCTGCCGTGCCGCTGGCGCGGGCACTGGTGGCCGGGGGCCTGAAGGCGATCGAAATCACGCTGCGCACCGCCGCAGCGCTGGAGGCTGTGCGCCTCGTTGCCGAGGAAGTGGAAGGCGCTGTCGTTGGCGCCGGCACCATCCTCAATGCGAGCCATTATGCCGCAGCCGTTGATGCCGGCTCGCAGTTCATCGTCAGCCCCGGCACGACGCAGGAACTGCTCGATGTGGCGCGCCAGTCGGACATTCCGCTTTTGCCGGGTGCGGCGACCGCATCCGAAGTGATGGCGCTGCGCGAAGAGGGCTATGAGGTCCTGAAGTTCTTCCCGGCCGAACAGGCTGGTGGAGCCGCTTACCTGAAGGCGCTGTCGTCGCCGCTCGCCGGTACGCTGTTCTGCCCGACCGGCGGCATTTCGCTGAAGAACGCCATGGACTACCTGTCGCTGCCGAACGTCGTCTGCGTCGGCGGCTCCTGGGTCGCGCCGAAGGAACTGGTTACGGCCGGTGACTGGGCGGGCATCACCAAGCTTGCCAGCGAGGCAGCGGCGCTCAAGGGCTGAGGCCAGAGGCGGAACCTAAGGTCTCCAATTGTATTCAGCGTCTCGGTTCCTATCTATGGAACGAGACGCTGAACAAGGAGACTTTGATGTTCGACGCCAAGAAATTGCTGGACCAATTCCTCGGATCACAGATGCCGGGGATGTCCGGCTCGATCGGCCAGAAGGGAACGGACCTCGTGGGGATGGCCAAGTCCAACCCCTGGAAGACCGGTGCACTCGCGACCGTGCTGCTCGGAACCAAGACCGGACGGTCGCTGGGCGGCAGTGCGCTGAAGCTCGGTGGCCTCGCTGTCATCGCCGGCCTCGGTTACCAGGCCTACAAAAATTATCAGGCTGGCCAGGCGCCTGAGCCGAAGCAGGCGCTGCCGGAGCTTCTGCCTCCGCCCTCGGATTCACCCTTCAGCACTGAACCCGCCGCCGTTAGCAATGACTTCGCGCTCGGCCTGCTTCGCGCCATGATCGCCGCCGCCAAGGCGGATGGCCATATCGATGCCGAGGAACGCAGCCGGATCATGGACAAGATCCATCTGTCGGGTCTGGGATCGGAAGCGGAAGCCTTTATCGAAGGCGAACTTGCCAAGCCGACCGACATGGATGCGCTGGTGGCGTCTGCCGTTACCGAAGAACAGAAGGTCGAGCTCTACACGGCCTCGCGGCTTGCCATCGAGCCGGACACGCGCACGGAACGTGGCTATCTCGACATGCTTGCCGGGCGCCTGGGTCTCGCCGACGGTCTGGTCGACCACATCGAGGCGACCGTCTCGTCGGCCAAGGTCAGCCTCTAAAGCCTGCGGCAACGGGGCAAGGGGACGCCTTGCCCCGGCAGTTGCCTTTGGCGGACGGGTGGCCTAAGCCTCAGGCGATCATTTCAGCCGGAGGCCCGCCATGCGCGATCTGTCCACTTTCAAGGGATGCGCCGCTCCCCAGCCTGTCAGGCTGGAGGGGCGTTTCGTCGTGATCGAACCCTATGACCGCGCGACGCATCTGGAGGCGCTGTGGGAGGGGTTAGGCGGCATGGAGATCAATCCGCTGCTCACCTATTTCACCCAGCCCGATTTCGGCGGCATCGCCGATTACGACGCATGGCTCACCGCAGTCCAGAAGGGCGGATGGGTGACGGAAGTGTTTCGCGACAAGGCGACCGGCAAGGTTGTCGGCATGGCGAACTACATGCGGCCGGACCCCGCCAATGGCGTGGTCGAGATCGGCGGCGTGGCGCATGGGCCTGACATGAGCCGCACGCCGCTTGCGACGGAAGCGCATTACCTGTTGGCGAAGCATGTGTTCGAGGATCTGGGCTATCGCCGCTACGAGTGGAAGTGCCACAACGAGAACGCGCCGAGCAAGGCATCTGCGCTGCGCTATGGTTTCCAGTTCGAAGGCGTGTTCCGCCAGCACATGCTATCCAAGGGCAAGAACCGCGACACCGCCTGGTTCTCGATCATCGACAGCGAGTGGCCGCTGGTGTCAGCTGCCTTCACGGCGTGGCTGGCGCCGGAGAATTTTGACGCTGACGGCCGGCAGAAGCAACGGCTTGAAGACCTGCGTGCCGAACGCGCGACCTCCTATCCGGCCGCCGGCCAGGCCTAAGACAAAGAGAAAGACGTCCCCTTGGAAAAGAACATCTTCAGCATCATCCTGAACGTCGGCACCGTGCTCGTTGTCGCGGCGCTCGCCTATGGCAGCTACCTCAACACGACGGTCGCCTATTCGGTCGGGATCTGCGTGCTGATCGGCATCGTCGTCTATGCCTTCCGCTTCCTGCCTGCGCCGAAGCGCAAGGCTCGCGCCGAGGGCGGCTTACCGGCTGCTTCCGCGAAATCCCCTGCGGCCTCTGCGGCCATCGTCGTTGCTGTGGTGGTTGGGCTGATGCTGCTTCTGCCGACCATTGTCCTCGGCATCGGCTCCTATTCGCCGGAACTCGGGGCTCTTGTCGGCGCGGTCGGGTTGATGGCGATGTTCCTGATCCTGTGGCTCCGCTCGCGCTACCAGCGCAGCCACGAGAGCGACGTGTCCTGAGGCTAGGGCATTTCCGCTTTTCTTCGAATCGCGAAAAGGCCCTTGCTATTTTTTGCGCAATTCCGGACGCAATACCGCTGCGCATTTTTGCTGAAATTGCTCCGATCAAGCCTGAAGGCTTGCCGCCAGAAGCAGGGCGCCAAGCAGGATGACGAGCACAGCGGCGCCGATTTCGATGCCGCTTGCCACGAGGCCTGCCCTGCGTGAACCGGGGCCGGAAAGCCGCAGCGCCAGGCCCTTGGCGCCGACGGCAAGGCTCGCCAGCGCCGAGACGGTGATTGCCGTTCCGAGCGCCATGGCAAGCACCGAAAGCACCCCACCGAGCACCAGCCCGTTGATGAGCGCAAAGGTCATCACCAGAAGCGCACCCGAGCACGGGCGCAATCCCACCGCAATCACCGCCGACCAGGCGTCGCGCAGGCCGAAGACGTTCATCCGCAGCAGAGCCGGGTCGGGCGCATGTGTGATGCCGCATTCATGGCAGACCGATCCCGGTGCCAGTGCATCATGGTCGTGGTCGACCGCATCGGCGCGGAAGCGTGAAACCTGTGCCGGTCGGTCGGTTGCAACGGATGGATCGGCAAACAGCGCTGCTGTCACGCCGGCCTGTGCCGTTGCCGGACCGTCGAACAGGGAGGGCTGGGCGACATTGCGGCTGAGCGCCGTGGCGAAGGAGACTTTCAGCTTGCGGACCAGAAGCCAGATGCCGAAGGCGACGATCATGGCGTAACTCGCCGTCTCCAGGGCCTGGGTCGCAACCGTCATGGTGATCGCGGTGCCGCGCAGGATGAAATAGGCCGCACCGACGACGGCAATCGCGACCACGGCCTGCAGGAGAGCCGAGACGAAAGCGACAAGTACGCCGCGCTTCAACTCGATCTCGTTGGCCAGCATGTAGGACGAAATGACAGCCTTGCCGTGGCCGGGGCCGGCCGCGTGGAACACGCCATAGGCAAAGGAGAGACCGACCAGGGTTGCCAGCGCCCAAGGGTCCTCACGCATGGCTTTGAGGGCAGTGGTCAGCGACCGGTAGAAGGCCTGTTGATGTGTGTTGATCCAGACGAGGAGATGGGCGAAAGGCCCTGATGTCGGCTGGTAGGAGGGCTCTGCCGCGCCAACACCAAGGGGGGAGGCGGCATGGGCAAGGCTCGATACCAGCAGAACGGCACCGAGCGCCAGCATCAGGGGCAAGGCCTTGTTGGCCCGGATCGCCTTCAGCATGTCAGCTCCACGCGCGTGGCAAAGAGCTTGCCCATGTCGGTGCCGGCGGGGTCGTTGAAGAAGGCTTCGGTCAGGTTCGATTGGTTCTGGGCGATGACCTGGTCTGGGTCGGGGCGCACAACGGTGTGCTTACACGCAGCGAACCCCTTGCCCTCGACGACGATGTCGGTGTCCTTGGCGAAGTCGATGGCGGTATAGAGCGTCGGGTCATAGACGCCAAAATTCATCCGGCCGCCGATCTTCAGCGGTGTCTTCGGCTTGGCGACGAAGAAGACGAGGAGCTGGTTTTCCTTGAAGTCGACGTTGAAGACCTCGGGCTTGGCGACTTCGGAGGGTGCGCCGTCCTTCGAGATGAAGGTGAAGTAGCTGTAGTCGCCGAGCGAATCCCGGATCGTATGGGCGATCTCCTGCAATTCGGCGTGATCGAGTTTCAGGTCGCTGTTCTTGTCGAAGTCCATGAGGACGCTGGATGAGAAGACGTCATCGAAGCGCCAGACATTGCGCAGTTCCTTGACGGTGCCGTCATCGGCGCCGACGATCTCGAGCCTTGCTTCGGCGAAGATATGGGGATGCGACAATGCAGGCGTGGCGAGCAACAGGCCGAGCGCCGCCGCTGCGTATCCAAGGCATCCGCGCATGTAATCCCACCTTCCCGCGTTCCGTTTCGGGGCATTCCGTGCCTGAGGAATGGGACGAAAATGGGACCCGTTGTTCCACCCGACGGTCAGGAATAGCGCTTGAACCATGCGTGGAGATAGTCAACGAAAGCGCGCACCTTGGCGGGCAGATAGCGTCGATGTGGATAGACGGCATAGATGCCGCGATCCTTCGGGATGAAGTCATCGAACAGGGAGACCAGTTCGCCCGAGGCGATATACGGGCGGGCGATGAAGTCCGGGATCATGGCGACACCGAGCCCCGCACGGGCCGCGCGCAGTGTCGCCTGTGGGCTGTTGACTTCAATCGGGCCGCTGACGCTGACCGAGATCGCGCCGCCATCAGCCTCGATGAACCGCACGCTGTTGTGCGAGCGGGAATTGGTGTCGATCAAGAATGGGACGCGCGATAGCTCGGACGGATGAACCAGTGGTCCATGGCTCTCCACGAAGGCCGGCGTTGCGCAGGCATAGACGCGGAAATCGGAGAGCTTGCGGGCAATCATGCCGGAATCATCGAGCTTGGTGATTCGGATGCCGAGGTCGAAACCCTCTTCGATCAGATCGACGAACCGGTCCTCTGCGACGATTTCGAGGGCGAGCTCCGGGTTTTCCTTGGCGAAATCGATCAGCGACTGGCCGATTTCAGCGTCTATAAACGTCCGAGGCAGGGTGACCTTCAGCTTGCCCTTGAGGTCGGCATTGTTTTCGCGCACGAGGTCGGCGAGGTTGTCGATCTCCTTCAGGATGTCGGCTGCCGTCCGGTAATAGGTGTGGCCGGCCTCGGTCATGGAGAACTGCCGCGTGGTGCGGTTGAGCAGAAGCGCACCCAATTCGTCTTCCAATTCACGGACATACTTGGAAAGCAGCGCCTTTGAGCGGCCGGTTTTGCGGGCGGCTGCGGAGAAGCCCTCGGCTTCCACGACGTCGATAAAGGCGCGGATGCGGGTCAGCGTGTCCATGGGGCAATCGGTCTCCTCTTTATCCGGATTGTGAACACTCGCGGCTGTTCGTTCAATAGATATCGCGAAACGCTCGAAAAAACTTCTGTTCCAGCCGAAAAAACCGCTTGATTATGACGGTCGCATTTCTTATCTCCTGCTCAGCCCAAAGTCGCACGTGCCCGTGTGTGTCCGCCGACCCTCGAACTGGGATTTATCCCTAAGGTGAGGTCATCGGTAAGGTACCTGGAACTAACCCCTCCAGTCGCTATTCCGGCCAACCGGAAAATGCGAGGACATACGAAGCAACGACGGTGCGGGCCTTTCTAGTCTCTTCCGGCTTTCCATCAGCTGGAGTTACTTCAGAGGCACACCATCATTGCCGGAAGTGCGGTAGGGTCTCCCTCCAATCCATGGCAGACAAAGCGGATTTATGCGCTCAAGCAAGAGTGCGTTTTTCCAATGTTTCGCGCGTCGAGCGTTCGTACGGTACCGGTGTCTCCACCGACTGGTTTCGAGCGATGTCTCGCCGTCCTTTGTCCATCCGAAGCTTGGCAGCTTCGGGTATCGCTGGAATATGGAAGGTTACATCGATGACCACTGCACGCATCCTCGACTTCATCAACACCCGACGTCCCGAAGGTCCCTGCCTCGTGGTCGACCTCGACGTCGTGCGCGACAATTTCGGTGCGTTCCGTCATGCCCTGCCGGACAGCGCCATCTACTACGCCGTCAAGGCGAACCCGGCGCCGGAGATCCTCCAGCTCCTGGCCTCGCTCGGTTCGAACTTCGACTGCGCTTCGGTCGCTGAAATCCAGATGGCGCTCGATGCCGGTGCAGATGCCTCGCGCGTCTCGTTCGGCAACACGATCAAGAAGGAGCGCGACATCGCACGCGCCTTCGCGCTCGGTGTGAACCTCTATGCCGTCGACAGCCATGAGGAAGTCGAGAAGATTGCCCGTGCCGCTCCCGGCGCTCGCGTGTTCTGCCGCGTTCTGACGGATGGCGAAGGCGCCGAATGGCCGCTTTCCCGCAAGTTCGGCTGCGTGCCGCAGATGGCCGTCGATGTTCTCGTCTATGCGCACCAGCTCGGCCTCGAAAGCTTCGGCGTCTCGTTCCATGTTGGTTCGCAGATGACCAAGGTCGATGCCTGGGACGGCGCCCTTGCCGATGCCAAGCGCGTGTTCAACTCGCTGGCCAAGCAGGGCATCGTTCTCAAGATGGTCAACATGGGTGGCGGTTTCCCGACCAAGTATCTGCGCGACATCCCGTCGGCAGAAGCTTATGGCCTGGCGATCAAGGCGTCGCTGAAGAAGCACTTCGGCAACAACATCCCGCAGACCATCATCGAGCCGGGCCGCGGCATGGTCGGCAATGCCGGTGTGATCAAGGCAGAAGTCGTTTTGATCTCGAAGAAGTCTGACAATGACGAGCACCGCTGGGTGTTCCTCGACATCGGCAAGTTCGGCGGCCTCGCCGAAACCATGGACGAAGCGATCCGTTACCCGATCCGCACCGCCCGTGACGCCGACGCCATGGAGCCCTGCGTTCTCGCCGGTCCGACCTGCGATTCGGCCGACGTGATGTACGAAAAGAACATGTATCCGCTGCCGATCTCGCTTTCGATCGGCGACGAAGTTCTGATCGAGGGCACCGGCGCCTACACCACCACCTATTCGGCGGTGGCGTTCAACGGGTTTGATCCGCTGAAGTCTTACGTCATCTGACGTCTCCCGCGCCGGACAACCGGCGCGGACCTTCACAATTATTGTCATCGCTTGGGATGGGAGGCCACAATGGCCGCTGTTCTGACCAGCATGCGCGCGCTCTTTGCGCCGGCGCCTGCTTTTGTCATCGATACTGAAACACCGGCTGATGTCGTGGCGCGCGAAGCGCTGCTCGACCGTGCCATGGGCGCTGATCGCCGCAAGAAATCGTCGGAGAAGATCCGCCGCAACAGGGTCCCGGCCGAAGGCCTGGCGCTTGTTGCGCGCGATCCCTCGGGCCATGTCATCGGTACCGTCCGCCTTTGGAACATCGAAGCCGGCGTCAGCCGCGAAGGCCAGGCTATCGACGCTCTGTTGCTGGGGCCGCTCGCTGTCGATTCTGCCCATGAAGGCAAAGGCATCGGGGCTGCCCTGATGCACGCTGCCATGATGGAAGCGAAGAAGCGTGGCCATGGCGCCGTGCTGCTGGTGGGCGATGCGCCCTATTACGAGCGCTTCGGCTTCTTTGCGGAAAAGACGCAGCATCTCGTGATGCCGGGGCCTTTCGCGCGCGACCGCTTCCTGGCGCTGGAACTGGTGCATGGCTGGCTCGAAGGTGCCGCAGGTATGGTTGTCGCCTCCGGGCGCCAGCTGTCGCAGCCGTCGGGCTTGCGCCGCGCGGCCTGAGACGGCCACAGAACTCCCCTTGCCTCCAGAGCGACGGGGCCGCGCTCACCACGCGGTCCCCAACCAAATGCCTGCAGAGATTGGACTGCCAGCGCTCCCACTCATTTTCTATGATCCTCATCACCGAACAAGCGGGTTTTGGCGATAAGGAGAATGGGAATGTGGAAAGTTTTGTCTGGTGGGGCCGCTCTGGCGCTCCTGCTGTCCGGTGCGGTGCAGGCCGCCGATGCGGTGCAAGCCTCACCGGCTTTGCCACCCGAGGCGAGTGCTGCGTTGCCGTTTTCCTGGGCGGGTGGTTATGTCGGCCTGCATGCCGGTTACGGCTGGGGCGAGGGCGATGTGACGGCTGGCGGCACTTCGGCTACCATCGATTTCGACGGTGGCCGGTTCGGAGGCTTTGCCGGCTATAACTTTGATCTTGGTTCCTCCCTGATCGTCGGCATCGAAGGCGATATCGGCTATGACTGGAACGAGCGCGAGGATGGCACCGAGACCTTCGGCAGCAATGTGCAGGGCGCTGTCCGTGGCCGTGTCGGTTACGCGGCCGACCGCGCACTCTTCTATGCTGCGGGCGGCTGGGCGGCGACGCAGTTCAGCTATGACGATACCGGCGTGTCGGTCGACGAAACGATGAACGGCTGGACCCTCGGTGCGGGCGTTGATTATGCGATCAATGACCGTCTCTTCGTACGGGCCGAGTATCGTTACAACGACTACGGAGATACCGATATCGATACGGTCAATGTCGATTTCACCCAGCATGTCGTGCAGGCCGGCCTCGGCCTCAAGTTCTGACCAATCCACCGCCTGAGTCGAGCCCGGTTTCCGTTGATAGCGGAGGCCGGGCTTTTGTTCGTCCACGGTCAGGTTCGGCCAGGCCCCCCGGTTTTCCCAATCGTCAAGACTGGCTGTGGCATGTGCGTCACAGTGGGATCTCTACCGCTGTTTCTCTCTTCGCTCTCGCTAACGTATTGATCTAGCTCAACCCGATGGTGGTGGTGCAGCCGTTACCTGCGGTCGGCTTTGCCAAAACAGTTGATCAAGGAGAGAGACCATGACTGCCGCCCGGACCCTGCGCCATCGCGCGCTTGCCACCACCACACTGCTGATGCTCGCCGCTCCGGCGACCATGGCCGCGGATCTCGCGCCCGCGCAGGAACCGGTGCCGCAGGCGGCGATGGACGCGATCGAGGCACAGAGCCCCTGGCAGGTGCGTGTCCGTGGCCTTGGTGTCATCACCCACGATTCGGGCTCGGTCGATCAGATCAGTGGGTCGGGCCTATCCTACAGCGACAGCGTCATTCCTGAACTCGATATCACCTACTACCTCACCGACAATTTCGCTGCCGAACTGATCCTCGGCACGACCTATGCCAACATCTATGGCGAGGGCGCGATCTCGGGTCTGGACAAGATCGGCAAGACCTGGGTTCTGCCGCCGACGCTGACACTGCAGTATCACTTCACCAACTTCGGCGCCTTCAAGCCCTATGTCGGTGCCGGCGTGAACTATACAATGTTTTACAACCAGTCCGGCGATGCGGCGAGCTCGCTCGACGTCAAGGACAGCTTCGGCGCGGCCCTCCAGGTCGGTGCAGACTACATGATCAATGATCATTGGGGCGTGAACTTCGACGTCAAGAAGCTGTTCCTGCGGCCCGAATACGAGACCACCATCGGGGGAACAAACTATACCGGCAAGGCCAAGCTCGATCCGTGGCTGATCGGCGCCGGTGTCACCTACAGGTTCTGATCTGGTAAAAGACTGGCCAGAAATTGGGGGGCGATCGTGGTTGCGATTGCCCCCTTTTCCATTTTTAGAGCGTGGCTTTTCGAACACGGCTCACAGGCTTGTGTCCGCTCCCGACATTTTTTCGTCCGATTTGGGAACCATTGAGCAGGTGGGGACTTCTGGGGCAGGGTCCGGCGAGTAATCGCACGGGCGGGAACTAGGCGCCTGACGGGTTTATACAGTTGTGTTGTATAATTATTACACAATGTAATCCTGGATGGTGATATAAGCGATCTCGTAAACAGGAGTGACTCATATGTTCAAAACCATCCTTATCGGATCTGCCGCAGCTGTGGCAATTTCGACCTCGGTCTTCGCAGCGGACGCCATCTATGAGGCCCCCGCAGAGCCGCCGGTTGCCGTTGAATCTGCGCCGCAGTTTTCGTGGGCTGGCGGTTATGCCGGTATCCTGACGGGCTACGGCTGGGGCGACGGTTCGATCGACACGGTCGGTGATGAAGACTTCGACGGCGCACGCTTCGGTGGCTTCGTCGGCTATAACTGGGATCTCGGTAGCCAGTTGGTCGTCGGTCTCGAAGGCGATCTGAACTACGACTGGAACGAAGAGAGCATCGGTGGCGATGACTATAACACGGGCATGAACTGGTCGGCTCGCGCTCGCGTCGGTTATGCCATGGATCGCGCTCTGCTCTTCGCAGCCGGCGGTTACACTGGCACCAACATCGAAGGCCCCGGTGACGACGACACAATGCATGGCTGGACCATCGGCGCGGGCGTCGATTACGCTCTGACCGACCGCATGTTTACCCGGGTCGAGTATCGCTACAACGATTTCGGCAGCGGCGACATCGGTGGCAATGACGTCGACTTCGACCAGCACGTTGTGAACGTCGGCCTCGCCGTCAAGTTCTGATCGGTCGATCAAACAGAAAAGCCCGGCCTTCCAATCGGAAGGTCGGGCTTTTTGCGTTCAGGCAGATCGCTGCTCAGGCGGCTGACGCTGTCCGGTCTGCCAGTATCGCTGCCGTACCGTCCCCGCGAACAGAGTTATGCCGATTGAGCTGAAACCGGTTCACCAGCGAGGTAAGCTGAACGGCGCCTTCGGCCAATGTGTGGCTGATCGCCGTTGTCTCCTCCACCATGGCTGCATTCTGCTGGGTCATCTGGTCGATGCTGTTGATGGCGGTGCTGATTTCCTGCAGGCCGACGGCCTGTTCCCTCGCGGCCGTGGCGATTGCGTCCACATTGGTGTCGATCCGGGTGACGTAGTCGCCGATCTGGGTCAGGGCCGTGCCGGTCTCGCCAACGAGCTGCACGCCGGAGGACACTTCGACACTCGACTTCTGAATCAGCCCCTTGATGTCACGGGCGGCATTGGCCGAACGTTGTGCCAGTTCACGGACTTCCTGTGCCACGACGGCAAACCCCTTGCCGGCGTCGCCGGCGCGGGCCGCCTCGACCCCTGCATTGAGTGCAAGAAGATTGGTCTGGAAGGCGATCTCATCGATCACACCGATGATCTGTCCGATCTCAGATGAGGCTGTCTCGATGCGTTGCATAGCAGAGACTGCCGAGCGAACGACGCCGCCCGATGCTTCCGCACAGTGCTTGGCTTCGCGAACCAGTTCGCGCGTGTCGTGGGTCCGTTCTGCAGAAGAGCGAACGGTTGCGGTTACCTGCTCGAGGGCTGCCGAGGTCTGTTCCAGGGCTGCGGCCTGCTGTTCGGTGCGGCTTGCCAGATTGCTCGATGCCTCACGCATTTCCTGACTGTTTTCCAGAAGGCGGCGGGTTTCCTCCAGCACTTTTTCGAGCGTGGCCTGGAATGTCGCGATCGAATGGTTGAAGTCCTGGCGCAGCGGCTCGAAGCGGGCGTCGAATGCCTCGTCCAGCGTGATACGGATATTACATTCGGCAAGGCGATGAAGGCCGGCGCCGAGGGCTTCGATGACAAACCGCAGGGCCTCGGCCTCGATCACTCTGTCCTGGTCGCGGGCGGCCCGCTGACGGTCGACTTCAATTCGCGCTGCTTCCGTTTCGACCTGCAGACGCTGGTTTTCCATGCCGGCCTGGCGGAAGACTTCGACGGCCGCTGCGATATGGCCGATCTCATCCTTACGTGCTGCATGGGGTACGATCGACTTTAGGTCCCCTTCCGCCATGCGCGTCATATAATCGGTGATTTCGCCGAGCGGCTTCAGGGCGCGGCGGTGGATGAAGAAGACAGTGCCGAGCGCCATGCCGATGAGCAGAAGACCCAGCACAAAGCTCAGCCGTTCACCGCTGGCGGATTCCTCGGCTGCGAACTTTTCGCGGTCGACCAGATACTCGGTGGCCATGGTCACGAGTTCGTTGACGGCGACTTCATGGTCGTGGAACTCCGTCTTCAGCTTCACAAGTGCGGGGCTGATAGCGCTGGCATCACCCGTCAGCAAAGCCGGCAGATAGTCGTTGCGCAACGTCTTCCAATAGATGTCGCCCTTTGTCAGCACCTGGTTGTAAAGCTGATCGCGCAGGCTGTTCGGCAATGTCGAGTTCTTCCAGTATTCACGGCGCTCGTCATAGGCCTTCTGCAAGATGTCGAAGCGCGGCACGTTGACCGCAGCCGTGTCGGGATGCACGACCGTCTCGTTGGCGAGCGCATAGGATTCGATGAGGTAGAGCGGGGGCGGAAGGATATCCGCGATCAGGTCCTTGCCATCGACGATCTGCTTGTAGATCGGACCGTTGACCTTGAGGGTCTGCAGTGTCTGGGCACCCATGCCCGCGACGGCGACAATCCCTGCAGCCAAGGCGAGGCCGGCTGCCGTAACGACGATTTTCAGGTTGAGGTTCATCGGGCGGTCCATTGACGGGATGGACAAGCGCCCGGGCGGTTCGCACACGACTGCGCACCGCTGGCAGGTCCTGCCATCGTTGAATCGGTTGTTGTTCAGCAATGTTAAGGAATAATTCCCTCTCCAGGCGAGACACGGCGTTCTGTCTCTTGCTCGCCCTCCCCAAATTAGGGATGGAATTACTACCGCATGGTTAAGGTAAGCATTCGATGAACGCGAATATGCAAATTTTCGCCTATCTTAAATTCCTGGGCGAAATTTGTACGCTGCACACGCAATTATAGGGAGCCGGGATTGTAGCTGGTGCAATCACCCGGCGATGTCGATGACCCCGCAGTCACCTGCGTCCGATCCGAAAGCCAGCAGTTTCCCGCTCGAACTCCAGGCCATGGCGGTGATCGCACCCTTGCCGGGCCGGCGCAGCAGCGCCTCCTTGCCGTCGGCGATGCGTACCGCGAGGATCATTCCGTCGATAAAGCCGATCGCCAGAACTTCCTCCGCCGGATGAAAGGAGACATTGGTCACCATAATGTTGGCCCGGGTACCAAGTTCCAGCGGTGCCTTGCCCATCGGACCGTCCTTGCCGGCAAAAGGCCAGACGATGGCGGCCGGCGCTCCCGAGGAGGCGAGCCACTTGCCCTTGGGCGACCAGGACAGCGACTTCACCTTGGCCGGGTAGCCGGTCATGCGCATGTGGCGGGTGTCCGAGCCCTTGCCGTCGAGCTTCCAGCCATGCAGCGCCGATTCCTGCATCATGGTGACGACGAAGCGGCCATCAGGCGAGAAGGTGACGCCGGTATGGGCGCCCTTCCACTCGAGATCGACTGGTGCGCCCGCCGTGCCGACCCAATGCAAGGTGACGCCATTGTAGCGGGCGACCGCTATGCGCAGGCCCTTCGGAGCGAAATCGACCGCCTCGACGGTGCGCTCTTCGGTGAATTCCTTCGTGGTGCCGTCTAAGAGGCGGACAAAGGCGGACTTGCCGTGGGCATAGGCGACGGCACCTTGAGGGCCGGCGGCCAGGACGCTGATCCATTTGCGCGGCACATGCACCAGTTCCGTCACGGTGCCATCATGGGCGATCCGCAGTACACGACCGTCTTCGCCGCCTGTGAGCAAGGTCTGGTTGGCCGGATCCTTGATGCAGGTAAGCAGACCGGTATTGGTCTCGGTTACCTTTTCACCGCCGTCGAGCCGGTGGATCGCGCCGCTGGCTGAGGCAAAGACCGGGATGTCCCCTAGGAAATGGGTGGAGATCACGTGTCCTTCGATATCGAGCGACGCGACTGTCGGCATATTACAAGGCTTTCTTTCAGGCAGAGGTCAGGCGATGAGGGGCGCTGAGCGCCCCGTTCAGGCGGTGGCTTCGCAGGCCTTGAAGCTCGCTTCAAGCTTCTCGCGGTCCAGTTCGCGGCCGATGAAGACGAGGCGGCTTTCGCGCTTCTCGCCATCCTTCCACGGACGCTGGTGATCGCCCTCGACAATCATATGAACGCCCTGCACCACGTAGCGTTCCTCGTCGCCCTTGAAGGCGATGATGCCCTTGAGCCGCAGGATGTTCGGCCCTTGCGTCTGGGTCACCTTCTGGATCCACGGGAAGAAGCGGTCCGGGTTCATCTCGCCGCCGCGCAACGAGACCGAGGTCACGGTGACATCGTGGATCGCCGAGGGGGCATGATCGTGGTGGTGATGATCGTGGCCGTGATGGTGGTGATCATGCCCGTGATCATGCCCGTGATCATGGTCATGATGGTCGTGGCCATGATGGTGATGATCGTGATCGCAATCGGGGCCGCAGACATGTTCTGGATCATCGTGATCGAGGAAATGCGGATCGTTTTCGAGCGCACGCTCAAGATTGAAGGCGCCCTGGTCCAGCACCTTGGACAAATCAACGCCAGAACGGGTTGTGGAGTAGATGCGGGCCGAAGGGTTGATCGCGCGCACGATGTGCTCGATCTGGTGCAGTTCATCATGGCTGACAAGGTCGGCCTTGTTGATGACAACGACGTCGGCAAAGGCGATCTGGTCTTCCGCCTCGCGGCTGTCCTTCAGGCGCAGCGGCAGGTGCTTGGCATCGACCAGAGCCACCACGGCGTCAAGCTCGGTCTTGGAGCGGACATCGTCATCCATGAAGAAGGTCTGGGCGACCGGGACCGGATCGGCCAAGCCCGTGGTCTCGACGATGATGCCATCGAAGCGGCCGGGACGGCGCATCAGGCCTTCCACGACACGGATCAGGTCACCGCGCACCGTGCAGCAGACGCAGCCATTGTTCATCTCGTAGATTTCTTCATCCGACTCGACGATCAGGTCGTTGTCGATGCCGATCTCGCCGAACTCATTGACGATGACGGCGTATTTCTTGCCGTGATTTTCCGACAGAATGCGGTTGAGCAGCGTCGTCTTGCCCGCGCCGAGATAGCCGGTGAGCACGGTGACGGGTGTCGGTTTTACGGTTGCTTCGGTCATGAAAGCCTCTGATGTCCTGGGGCGCCGGGCGGTGCGGCTGTAATGATATTACCCCCATATAGGCGTTCCGCTTTTGCAGTTCAAAGGCTTTCGTGAGTCAGGCAGGGGAGAGTGCCGAGCGAACGTCGGTCCGGGCGAAATCGTTGCCGACATAAAGGAGAGGGCAGTCGAATTCCTTGGCCGTGGCGTAGGCGAAGCAATCGCCGAAGTTGAGGGATGCGGGATGGAAGCCTTTGCCGAAGCGTTGGTAGGCTGCGGCGGCGCGTTCTGCGCGTGCTGATGTCAGAGGGATGATTTCGGCCACCGATGCTGTAATGAGCATTTTCATTTCAGCGAGCCGGTGATTGCGGGCAGCGACAATGTAGGCTTCCGTCACAGTGGCAGCGGACATCAGCACGCGTTGCGATCCGTGAGACAGAATAGCATCGCATTCAGCGGCGGCTGTCTCTGTCTTGAGGATTGCCATTAATGCCGAGGTGTCGACCACGATCACTTGGGAAGGCCATTCTCGTCATACAGGAAGTCCTGGCTTCTCGCGGCCGTTTCGTCTGGGAAAGGGTCTGGCGTCTGGGCGACGCGTTCCCTTATTTCTCTGAAGATTTGGCGTCTTTCCTCTTGCGAGAGAGTTTGGCGTCTTTCGGCCGCATCCACCGGTCGCAGCACAACGGCATCCTGCCCGTTCCGCGTGATGATAACGGACTCTCCGCGTTCGGCTCGCTCCACGAGTTCCTCGACCCGGTCGCCTGCTTGCTCCATGGAAACACGCATGCTTCTTCCTCGCGATCTCTCATCACCAATATGCGCCCATCACCCCGGGTCCGCAAGCTTACGTCAGTATCGCGGTGTCAAACTCATGCACGTCGTCCAGCAATTCCAGCAGCCCGGCAACGGCGTGTGCCACCAGCCTTTCTCCACGCTCCGCCGTTGCAGCCGATGCGTCACCCGCGACACCGTCCGGATTGAGGTCGGACATTTTCCAGCCGAAGGCATGGAGACCATAGGCGCGCAGGTGTTTGTAGCGGGCCGCGAACTCGGATTGGCGGGACGGGAAGGCCCTGGCCTTGCCCATGTCGACGCGGTCGGGGCACAGCGCCAGCATGACCGACGTCTCGATATCACCGCCATGAATGTCGATTGCCTTGTGCTCCGGTCGCATCCAGCCGTCCGGAATGCCAAATCGGGTCCAGCTGGTGGCGACGACCAGCATATTGAAGCGCACTCTGGCTTCGGTCGCCACGATCGTCAGCAGCGGAGAATTGCCACCATGGGCGTTGAGCAGCACGAGCTTACGGACACCTTGTTTCGCCAGCTCCTCGGCAATGCCAAGCCAGCGGCGGACGGCTTCGTCGAAGGCCAGAGTGCGGGTGCCCTCCACATCCATGTGCTCGATCGAATAACCGACCGGCTCAACCGGCAGGATGGTCACCGGCAACTCATCGGGCAGGGCGGCCACCAGACGGTCTGCGATGCCACGCGCAATCAGCGTATCCGTGTCGAAGGGCAGGTGCGGACCATGTTGCTCATGGGCCCCGAGCGGCAACACCGCGATCCAGTCGGTGCGATCTGCTGATGTTAGCGAGGGATTGTTATCCTTGTACCAAGGCGTCGGTTTCGCCATCTGGCATCGCCTCCTGATCTTCGTTAAGACTCCCACCGAGTTTGGCAGGTTTCGGTTTTTGCGCCGTCAGTGCCTGTTCTGTGTGAGGCCCGGGGAGAGTAATGGCGAAAAAGGACAAGGCCGACAAGGAGCGGGGCGACAAGGATCGGTCCGATAAGGCCGAGCGGAAGAAGGCCGGCAAGAAGAAGGAGCCTGCCGCTCCGGGCACGCTTGCGAATTCCGTCACCCAGGTGGCGCGCGCGATGCGCACCCGGCTGTCGCACGGGCTTGCCGAAAGCGGCCTTTATCCGGGGCAGGATGGTGTGATCCAGTTGCTGTCGGTGGAAGACGGGCTCACCCCCGGTGCGCTTGCCCAGCGTCTTGGTGTCAAGGCGCCGACGATGACCCGCACCATCGGCCGCATGGAAGCGCAGGGCTTCGTCTTTCGACGCGCCGATGATCGCGATGCGCGCCTCACCAAGGTTTTTCTGACGGAGGAGGGGCGCAATACCGTCGAACGGATTGCTGGAGCCACGGCGGAGTGCGAACGCGATGCGAGCCTCGGCTTGTCGAACAAGGAACTGCGTACCCTGGTCAAGTTGCTGGCCGCCGTCGATGCAAATCTCTCCGGACGAGGCTCCGTCCTAGGTCTCACGTCAAGCGTGGATGAAGACGATTGAAATGCCTCTTTAAATTGTTTAATTAAAACATTTAAGGGCGCCGAGACGCCAACCGATCTGCTGCGAGGGAGGAAACGTGGCGCAAAAGGTGAAGCTTTCGACCATTGCAGAGTCGCTCGGTCTGTCGACCGCGACGATCTCGCTGGCTCTGCGTGACAGTCCGCTTGTCGCGGTTGATACACGGGAAAAGATCAAGGAACAGGCCCGGTTCCTCGGATATATCTACAATCGGCGTGCCGCCAGCCTCAGGACGTCGCGCTCCGGCATCATCGGCGTCGTGGTGCATGACATCATGAACCCGTTCTACGGGGAAATCCTCAAGGCCATCGAGACCGAGCTCGATCGCAGTCGGCACACCTTCATCCTGTCCAACCACTACGACAGCGTCGACAAGCAGCGCATGTTCGTCGAGACGCTCCTGCAGCTCGGCGGCGATGGCGTGATCATGTCACCCGCCATTGGGACACCGCCGGAAGATGTGGCTTTGGCCGAGAACAACGGCATGCCGGCCATCTTCGTAGCGCGCTCGATGGAGGGTGTCGATGTGCCGATCTACCGGGGTGACGACACCTATGGCATTTCGCTCGCGACCAACCACCTGATTGGCCTCGGCCATCGTTCAATCGCGATGATCGGCGGTACGGACCAGACCTCAACCGGCCGTGATCGTTACCAGGGCTATGTCAATGCTCTGCGCAAAGCCGGTATCGAGGTCGATCCGGGCCTTCGCATTCCAGGCCCGCGAACCAAGCAGGGCGGGTTCGAGGCTGCCGTCAACTTCCTGTCGCTGCCGCAAAAGCCAACGGCGGCCGTGTGCTGGAACGATCTCGTCGCGATCGGGTTGATGAACGGTATCGCCCGCGCAGGACTGATCGTCGGTCAGGACATTTCCGTCACTGGTTATGACGACCTGGAAGAGGCGTCGATCGCTACCCCGTCATTGACCACAGTGTGGAACGGTCAGGCGGAAGTGGGTCGCCTTGCCGCTCGTGCGCTTCTCGACAAGCTGGCGGGAAGCCACGAGCCTGACGGCATCCATCTGATCAAGCCAGAGATGCGGATTCGCCAGTCGACCGGTCCGATCCGCCGCTAGAGCCCAGGGAGATTTCCATGTCATCGGAACGCATCGCCGTCCTCATTCCGGGGCGCATTCATCCGCGCGTGCGGGCCCGTCTCGCAGAGCGTTTCGATTTGGTCGAGATCGACAGTGCCGAGGCTGTGGGTAGCCTGACCGCGGAGACCCGGGCGAGGGTGCGCGGGGGTGCCGTCTCCGGTCGCTTTCCAGCCTCTCTGATTGCCGCCTTGCCCGAACTTGAAGTCGTCGGCAGTTTCGGTGTCGGTTATGACGGCGTCGATGTGAAGGCGGCCGCTGCCCGCGGCATCGTCGTCACCAACACGCCTGATGTGCTCAATGACGAGGTGGCGGACACGACGATTGCGCTGCTGCTCAACACCCTGCGACGGTTTCCGGCAGCCGAGACCTATCTGCGTGCCGGACGCTGGACGGCTGAGGGTCCGTTCCCCTTGTCGCCGATGTCGCTCAAGGGACGTCGCGTCGGCATCCATGGGCTGGGCCGCATCGGTCTCGAAATTGCCGCGCGCCTTGTGCCGTTCAAGGTCGAGATCAGCTACCATACGCGCCGCCCGCGCACCGACGTGTCCTTCACCTATCATGACAGCCTGCTCGGTCTTGCCCGCGCCGTCGACACGCTCATCTCCATTGTGCCGGCCACACCGGAAACGAAGGGGGCGATCAATGCCGATGTGCTGAAGGCGCTGGGGCCTGAGGGTGTCCTGATCAATGTCGGGCGCGGATCGACTGTCGATCAGCCGGCCCTGATCCGGGCGTTGCAGGACGGCACGATTGCAGCTGCCGGTCTCGACGTCTTTGCCGACGAGCCGCAGGTGCCGGACGCGTTGATCGCGCTCGACAATGTCTCGCTTCTGCCGCATGTCGCCTCGGCCTCGGTGCCGACGCGCAATGCCATGGCGGACCTGGTTGCGGATAATCTGATCAGCTGGTTCGATACGGGCAAAGTGTTGACGCCGGTGCCGGAGACCGCTCCGCCGTCGTAAGGCATCGCCAAGTCTCGTCAGCCTTCCGCAAGCTTCGGGGCGCATCCTTCCTCGACATACCCCGTTATGGGCAAAAGGATGTGCTTTGATGAAGGCCTATATCCAGGTGCTGGGTGTCTCTGCCGGTTCGGCGGCTGCGTCTGCCGTTCTTCTGTCGTTGTGGATGGTGCCGCGGCCAGCAACCATCGGCCAAATTCCCGATCCGATGATCGTGGGTGCGACGCCGCCCGCTGGCGTGCTGGCTCCTCAGCTGTCGGCGGCTTCGCCGCCCGCGATATTCTCGGTGTCCAATTTCTCTCGAAAGACAGTCTGCCTCGTGGAGCGGGGCGCGACGCTCACCAGCCGCAGCCGGGATTTCTTTGCGCCGCCGGATTGTGAAAGCGTGTGGCCGGGGCTGGCCAGAGCCACCAACTGGACGCAGAACGAGGATGGCAGCGTGACGTTGTCCACCGTGCACGGCGCACCGGTGCTGACGCTGGTCCGGGGGAAGAGCTTTTCCTACGAAGTGGCCGATCCCATCGAGGCAGATCTCGCTCTGCTCATGGTGCCCTGAGCGATATCACCGACGCCTGCTGCTCAGATAGTCTCGGGCGGCAGTTCCAAAGGCTTCGAACAGGGCGCGTGACGGGCCGTCCTTTTCCGCCCAGTATTCCGGATGCCACTGGACACCGATCGCGAAGCCCTTGGCGTCGATGACGGACACGGCTTCGACCGTGCCGTCGTCGGCAAGCCCCTCGACCTGCAGGCGCGGTGCCGTCCTGGAGATCGCCTGACGGTGCAGCGAGTTGACCGGTACCCGGCCGGCCCCCAGGACGCGCGCAATGCATGAGCCCTCGGCAATCACCACGTCCTGACGAATGGCATAGGCAATGTCGCGGTCAGGGTGTTGTGGTTTCCTGTGGTCCCATATGCCGGATTGTTCCTGGATCTCGGTTGCCAGTGTGCCGCCCAGCGCGACGTTAAGTTCCTGAATGCCCCTGCATATGGCGAGCAGCGGAATGCCGCGCTCGATCGCGCGGCGGATCAACGGAAGGGATGTGGCATCGCGGGCAGGGTCGAAGGGGCCGTCGCTGTCACGGACCTCGGCGCCGTAGAGCGAGGGATGCACATTGGTCGCCGAGCCGGAGACCAGCAGCCCATCGACGCGGTCGAGGATCGCATCGGGATCGTTTCCGTCCTCAAGCGCCGGAACCAGCAGGGACATGACATCCGCCGCCTTCAGCGCTGCCCGGACATATTGCGTCTGGACCGCATGCCAGCTGGTGCCGTCGAACTGGCGGATATCAGAGGGAATGGCGACGATCGGCTTCATCGTTTGACGCTCCGGAAACAATCATTATCCGATGACCCGACACCAGACTCTTGTCAACGCGTCATGGCCTGTGGGTGGCGTGGTGATGGCGTGCGCGACCACGTTATTCGCGAAGGTCGCAGACAAGACCAAAGTCTAGTCCGAAAGACCAAGGCGCTTTGGCTTGAAAGGCTCCGTGCAACATGATTAGCTCACATGTTAGTGCCGGGAGGGGCCGAGACGTTCAACCGGCCGGGGAATTTCACAGGGAGGAAATACATGGATCGCAGATCATTCATCAAAAAAGCCGGCGCGACCGGGGCGGGCGTTGCGGCCTCCGCAGTGCTCGCCGCACCGGCTATTGCGCAGGAAAACCCGAAGGTCACATGGCGTCTGACGTCGTCTTTCCCGAAGTCGCTCGACACCATCTACGGTGGTGCCGTCGATCTCGCCGACCACGTCAAGGCTGCCACCGGGGGTAACTTCGAAATCCAGGTGTTTGCGGCGGGGGAAATCGTTCCCGGCCTGCAGGCAGTCGATGCCGTGTCCGCGGGCACTGTCGAGGCGGCCCACACGACCTCCTACTACTTCTGGGGCAAGGAGCCGACCTTCGCCATCGGGACCGCGCTTCCCTTCGGTCTTAATGCACGCATGTCGAATGCCTGGTTCAACCAGGGCAACGGCAATACGCTGATGAACGAATTCTACGCCACCCAGGGCCTCTACGGCCTGCCGGCCGGCAATACCGGCGTGCAGATGGGGGGCTGGTTCCGCAAGGAGATCAATACGGTCGACGACCTCAAGGGTCTGAAAATGCGCATCGCCGGCCTCGCCGGCAAGGTGCTGGAAAAGGTTGGCGTCGTGCCGCAGCAGCTCGCCGGTGGCGACATCTATCCGGCACTGGAAAAGGGCACGATCGATGCGGCCGAATTCGTCGGTCCCTATGACGATTCCAAGCTCGGCTTCCACAAGGTGGCGAAGTACTACTACTATCCCGGCTTCTGGGAAGGCGGCCCGGTCGTACATGCCTTCTTCAACCTGGAAAAGTACAACGCTCTGCCGGAGCATTATCGGGCTGTTCTCACGGATGCCTGCGCCTTCGCCAACACCAACATGATGGCGAAATACGATGCGAAGAACCCGCCGGCCCTGAAGCAGCTGGTGTCCGAGGGCACCGTGCTGCGCCCCTTCAGCCAGGAGATCATGGAAGCCTGCTACACTGCGGCAACCGAGATCTATGCCGAACTGTCGGCACAGAGCCCGTTCTTCAAGAAGACCTATGAAGACCAGCTCGCATTCAAGAAGGACGCCTATCTCTGGGCCCAGGTCGGGGAATACACCTTCGACACCTTCATGATGATCCAGCAGCGCGCCGGCAAGCTCTGAAGCGACCTGCATGAAAAACGAAAGCCCTGGACGGTCACTCGTCCAGGGCTTTTTTCGTTTCAGGAACTGCGTATCGGCGGCCAACACGGCCCGGGTTTTTACTCGGGCCCAAGCGCCCTGTTCAGTTAATGACCGGTGGCTTGCTGAGGTCGATTGCCGGGGCTGGTGCCGGCGTCGCCGGCTGGGCGGCTGGTGGCGCCCCGAATTCGAGCGGCGGCAGGCCGAGCGCAGGTGGCGGAGCGGGATTGGTGGCTGGCGCCGGACCGCCGCCAAAGTCGATCGGCGGCAGGCCCATTGCGGGTGCCTGCCCCTCGCTGCCTAGCGGCGGAAGACCAAAGTTCGGTCCGGCACTGCCGCCAGGATTGGATGGTTCCGGTATCTTGATCTCGATCGAGTTCGGATCTGTGACGGCCGCATCCCCCTTGTAGTGCAAAACCAGGCCGGGGAAGGCGATGACAGTCATGATGGCAAGGAACTGGATGATGATGAAGGGCACGACACCTCTGTAGATGTCCATCGTCTTGATGCCTTCCCTGAGCTCGCCCGTCACCTTGTCCTTCCATTGCCCTTCCGGTGCGACGGAGCGCAGGTAGAAGAGCGAGAAGCCGAAGGGTGGCGTGAGGAACGAGGTCTGCAGGTTGATGCCCAGAATGATGCCGAACCAGACAAGGTCGATGCCGTGGCTCTGGGCCACGGGGGCGAGCAGCGGCACCATGATGAAGGCGATCTCGAAGAAATCGAGGAAGCAACCGAGGATGAAGACGATGATGGTGACGACGATCAGGAAGCCGTATTCGCCACCCGGAAGCGCCAGCATGAGGTCTTCGATCCAGACATTGCCGTTGATGCCGTAGAAGGTGAGGCCGAAGACACGGGCACCGATGAGGATCATCATGACGAATGCCGAGAGGCGCGTCGTTGCATCCAGCGCGTTCTTCAGGATGGAGATCGACATCCGTCCCTTCATCGCCGAGATGATCATCGCGCCGGCAGCGCCCATGGCGCCGCCTTCGGTGGGCGTGGCGATGCCGAGGAAGATGGTGCCGAGCACGAGGAAGATCAGCGCCAGCGGCGGCACCATCACGATGATCACCTGCTGTGCCAGGCGCGAGATGATGTTGAGGTTCCGCGCCCGGTTGAGCAGGGCAATGGCGTAGACCGAGAGCACGCCGAAAGCGAGCGCCGATACCATCTGCCATTCCGGGCTCTGGATGCCGGTGAACAGGACCTCGTGGCCGAGGAAATAGAGCCCCGTACCGATGGCGATCATGACGAAGAGTGAGGTGACACCGTCGCCGAGCGTGCGTGCCTCGTGCGGCAGTGCAGGCGCCCATTCCGGCTTGAACATGGTGATGGCGAAAATGTAGAGGCAGTAAGCGGCGATGATCATCAGGGCCGGATAGAGCGCGCCGACATACATGTCGCCGACCGAGCGGCCGAGCTGGTCGGCCATAACGATCAGGACCAGCGACGGTGGCACGATCTGTGCCAGGGTTCCGGAGGCTGCGATTGTGCCTGACACCAGCGGGCCATTGTATTTGTAGCGCAGCATGATCGGCAGCGAGATCAGGCCCATGGCCATGACCGATGCGGCGACGACGCCGGTGGTAGCCCCAAGCAGTGCGCCGACGAGGATGACGGCATAGGCGAGGCCGCCACGCACGGGGCCGAACAGTTGGCCTATCGTGTCAAGCAGGTCTTCTGCCATCCTCGATCGCTCCAGGATGATGCCCATCAGCGTGAAGAAGGGGATCGACAGCAGGGTGTCGTTGTACATGATCCCGAAGATGCGCTCGGGATGCGACTGGAGCAGCGGCCAGAACAGGCGGATCTCGGACGTGATGTGCGAAAATTCGACGCCGAGCACGAAGTAGATCAGGCCGCCGGCGGCCAGCGTGAAGGCGACCGGATAACCAAGCAGCAGCATGGCCATCACGGTGGTGAACATGATTGGGGCGAGGTTGTGGGCGATCAGGTCAATCATCTCAAGCCTCCGCGCTGTCGGTCGTGGCAGGGGGCGTCAAGGGGTCTTCGATGAGGCCCATCAAAACGGCTGCGCGTTTGATGATTTCCGAAAATGCTTGTGCGGTGAGCAGCAGGAAGCCGAGCAGGATTGCGGCCTTTGCGGGCCAGATGATCAGGCCGCCGGCGCTTGAGGAAATCTCGCCGCTGAAGAAGGAACGCCAGAACCACGGCCAGGCCAAATAGGCCATCAGCCCGGAGAAAGGTACGAGGAAGATAATGTGCAGGATGAGATCGATCCAGCTGCGTGTCCTGGCACTCCAGTTGCTCGACAGAATGTCGATCCGGATGTGCTCGTTTCGTTGCAAAGCATAGGCGGCAGCCAGCATGAATACTGTGCCGAAGAGATACCATTGCAGCTCCAGCCAGGCGTTGGATGAGATGTCGAAGGCCTTGCGGATGACGGCATTGCCTGCGCTGATCAGCACCGCAGCGAGCAGAAGCCAGGATACCGAACGCCCGATCACGCCGTTGATCCAGTCGATCAGCCGCGAAACAGCCAATAGTAGGGTCATTGTTTTTTCTCCCCGTGTCTTTTCGTCCTTAGAGCATGGGTCGGCGCCGTGCAACTGGAGCGCCGGTTCGTGAAGGTTGGAGGCTACGAAAGTCCAATGACTTCACATCTTTCCAGAACCGGAGCCGACGGGTGGAACATTGCCGAGACTTTTAATGATCGCGGTTTCTCGGCCTTAACAAGTTCTCGTGTACGGGTTTGCGTCCCGCTTCTAGGCCGTGCAAACTTTCCCACTGGTAAGCGGGGTCACGACTGTGGCGTTTTGAAACATGGCTTTCATGATCGTGTCTCAAGTGAGTGGAGTGTGGTCCTGAAACTTCGATTGGCGACTGGCGTTTTGCGTCCAACCTTGCCGGGAGGCAGATCATGAGAGCCGAGAAGGGGCACGATCTCAATGTGCCGACGGACGTGTACCTGTCCTTCGTCAGTTCGCTGTTTAACAACCGCGCGACGTTGTTCACCGGCATGGTCGTGCACATCCTTACCTTTGTCGTGGTGTATATCCAGACAGGGGCTGCCTTCTATCTCTTCCTTTGTGCCTGCTTTGCTGCGGTTTTCAGCTATCGCATCTATTCGTTCAAGCAGTTCGACCTTGTGGACAAGTCGAGCCTGACCCGCGAGGCGATTGCCGGCTGGGAGATGCGCTATGTGATCGGCGCCGCCTCGACGGCGGCGATCCTGGGCATCGGCAGCGGCTATGCCCTGCTGGCCTTCGAGGACACCTTCGCCGAACTCGCCTGTATCGCCGTGACCATGGCCTCGATGGTCTCTGTCGTCGGACGCAATTATGGTTCGCGGCTTGCCGTCGACCTGCAGGCGCTGGCCTGCTGCACGCCCATGGTCATCGGCAGTCTTCTCGCCCAGGACGTCTTCAAGGCGATGCTGTCGCTGATGCTGATCCCGTTCTTCCTGACCACACGGGCCATGGCGAATGGGGTGCGCGAATTCCTCTACGAAAACGTCATTGCCTCACGCGAAATGTCGAAGATCGCCGACCGTTTCGATACGGCGCTCAGCAACATGACGCATGGTCTCCTGATGCTCGATCCGGACAACCGGATCGAGGTGATCAACCGCAAGGCCTGCGAATTGTTGCATCTGGGTGACCGCGCGCGTCTGGCCGGATGCGACCTCGATGTCGTCCTGCGTTACGGTGTACGTCACACCTTCGTCGACGGCTCGATGCCGAGCCTGCTGCAAAAGCAGTTGGCGCAGTTGACGCAGGGCCTTTCCAGTCGTGCCCTGATGCATTTCTCCGAGGGGCTTGTCCTGGAGTTTTCCGCCAGCCGGCGCGCCGAAGGTGGAGTCGTGCTGATCTTCGAAGATGTTACGGCCCGTGTGCGGGCAGATCGCAAGATCCTGCACATGGCGCGCTACGATACGCTGACTGAATTGCCCCAACGGGGCTATTTCAGCGAGCTGGTTCGCGAGCGGCTGGACCAGGTGGGCAGCGTCGGGACCTCAGTCGGCTTCATGCTGCTCGATGTCGCGGACTTCAAGCATGTCAACGATCTGAAAGGCCACCTGACGGGCGACAGACTTCTGTCGGCAATCGCCAGTCGGCTCACCACGCTCGTGGCCGGCAAGGGTATCGTCGGGCATCTGGTTGGCGACCAGTTCGTGCTGTTCTTCCCGAATGTCGACGACCAGATGGCTCTCGAACTCGAGATGCGCGCCATACATTCTGCTGCCAGCGGCTATTACGATATTGAAGGCCTGAGGTTGCCGGTTTCGTTCTCCGCAGGTGCCGCAATCTTCGACAGTGCGGGGCTGTCGATGGAGGATTGGCCGGTCAAGGTGGACATCGCACTGTTCGAATCCAAGGCGCGGGCCAAGGGGCAGTTCACTCTCTTCGTCGAGGAAATGGACGCCCGTTACCTCGAACGTCAGCGGCTCAAGGAGGATCTCCTGGCTGCTGTCGAGAATGGTCACATCACTGTCGTCTATCAGCCGATGTTCACGCCTGACGGGAGCGAGATCCGTTGCTGTGAAGCGCTTGCACGCTGGCATCACCCGGACAAGGGTCCCGTCGCACCCAACATCTTCATCCAGATTGCCGAAGAGATGGGGATCGTCTCGGCCATCACCCTCCAGGTGCTGCGGCGTGCCTGCATCGATTGCCGTACCTGGCCCGAGGGCGTCGGCGTGTCGGTGAACCTTTCGGTACACGATCTCCGTTCTGCAGGTCTGGTGGATAGCGTCAAGGCTGTTCTGGCCGAGACTGGACTTACGGCAACGCGGCTGCACCTGGAAGTGACGGAGAGCAGCCTGATTGAGGAACTGTCTTCAGCACGTGCCATTCTGGAACAGCTGCGGGCGCTCGGTATCACCATTGCCATCGACGATTTCGGGACAGGCTTTTCCAGCCTCAGCTATCTCGACACCTTGCCGATCGACGTCGTGAAGATCGACCGTTCCTTCGTGCGTGACATTGGCGAGAACCAGCGTCGCCTCAAGCTTTTGCGCGGGATCGTCAGCCTTAGCCGCGGGCTTGACCTCAGTATCGTCATCGAAGGTGTGGAAAACCGGGAGCAGCTTGCGCTCCTCTCGAAGCATCACTGCGCCGACCTGATCCAGGGCTATGTTTTTTCGATGCCGATCAGCCCGGTAGCCGTCGTCGAGCTCGCACGAGAAGTCCAGTCCCGCCAGAGCAAGGGCGACGCCGTCGTCGCATGACTTTTAGCCTTACAGAATTGTTCTGTGGACGCTTCTGCGCGCGGTATCGCGTCGTTAACCTTAACAATCAAAGTCTTAATAATCTGTTAATTTTGGGGGGAGGTAATGGTTAACATTGCGTGTTAGCCCTGTCATAGGGCGAAACGTAATGAGTAGGGGCCATGGAACTCGAAGGCTTTTCTGAAAGATTGATGCGCTACCTCGACCATGTCGAATACAGGCGGATCGAGACGAGCGAAGACCTGGAGACGATCGAGCAGCTTCGCTACAAGGCATACAAGGCGGCCAATGTGCTGCCGGTTGCCGTTCCCAGCATGATCGACGATGCGGATTTCGACCCGCATGCCTTCGTCTTCGGCATCTACTATTTCGAAGAACTTGTGAGTACGATTCGGCTCCACCACGTGACGCCGGAGCATACCCTGTCACAGTCGGCCGGTGTGTTCCCCGACGTGATGGAGGCTTATCTCGATGCGGGGCTGACCTTGATAGATCCGGCCCGGTTCGCGGTGGACCCGGCGGTGGCTGCGGAAATGCCTGTGCTTCCCTATATTACGCTCCGGCCAAGCATTGTGGCCGCCGCCTATTTCAAGGCGGATCGCGTCCTGCAGCATGTGCGTCCCCATCATGCGGCCTTCTACAAGCGGGTTTTCTATGCCGAAACCATTGTCGATCGGCGGATGACCGAGATTTATGGGCTTGAACTGACGCTGATGGCCACCAATACCCATACGACGGGTGACAAGCTGTTGAAGCGTTATCCCTTTTTCGATTCCGGCGTGCACGAGCGGCGGTTGATGTTCGGCCGCCGGGAGACGCAGCGCAGTTTCGATCCACTCACCATCCTGCCGTCTGCACGGCTGGTTGCCAATGGCAAGATCAGCGGTGCGATCGCAGGCCTGGATTATTGACGCAGGCGGCGAGTTGAGATTGCGCTCGGTCCTACCTTTGTGTATGCGGAAAAAGACGAAAATTCGCCGTTTGCGGTAGGGGCCGAGATTCTCCACCGGTGCGGCCTGCGATTGAACTGGGAGATCGAACATGAGCGAAGAGCATTCTGGTCCTGTCGAAATCGGTGCTTCGATGGACTACCGGGAACACGACAAGACCTATGATCTTTTCATCGCAGGCGCAAAATACGGCACGGCTATTATCGTTGCCCTGATGCTGGCCATGGCTGCCGGCTTCTTCGGCGGTGCTGGTTTCCTCGGCGGCACCTTCATCTGGATCGTGCTGAGCGTGGCCGGCGTTTTCCTGCTGCGCTAAGTTTTTTGCCACGCGCCCCTCGGCGCTCGTGCTCATCAAGGGCGATCCCAAGCGGGTCGCCCTTTTTTGTTTTCTGCCGCCGCTCTTGCATCGATTGCATCGGGCACAAAAAAAACGGCGGGTCTCCCCGCCGTTCGTTCCTGGATTTTGCTCTATGCGAGATCAGCCCGTCGTGCGTGTGCGCGCCAGACCCTGCTTGGCCGGCTCGTATTTCGGATCGAGACGCAGGGCATGGGAGTAGGACTTCGCCGCGCGAGCCTTGTCGCCCCGACGCTCATAGATCAGCGCCTGGTTGGCCCAGCTCTCGGCAATGTTACCGTTCAGCTCGATTGCGTGATTGAAGTCCGCAAATGCGTTTTCGTCGTCGTTCAGGGCGACGTAGGACACGCCTCGGCCGTTATAAGGCTCGGGCGCGCTTGCCGACAGCGAGATCGCCTTGGAGAAGTCGTCGATCGCCTTGGCGTGGTCGCCGCGCAGCTGATAGATCAGGCCGCGGTTGTGATAGGCGCGGCCATCGGTCGTGTTGAGCTGGATGGCGCGATTGAAGTCGCCGAAGGCCTCATCGATACGGCCGGCCTGGCGGTAGATATTGCCGCGACCGATATAGGCTACGTCGTAATTCGGGTTGATCTTCAGCGCCGAATTGTAGTCTGCGGCCGCTTCGACCGGCTTGCCCATGTTGCGGTAGACGAGCGCGCGGTTCGCGTAGGCCTGGAAGAATTGCGGGTTGATCTGCAAGGCCGTGTTGAAATCGTCCAGGGCCGGCTTGAACTGTCCGGCGCGGCCGTAAGCAGAGCCGCGAACATTGTAGCCCTCGGGATCGCGCGGATTGGACTGGATCACCGTTGACAGCGATGCGATGTTTTCCTCTGAGCCCTGAGCGCGGTCGATGCGGATCACGTCCGTCGTTTCCGTCGTCGTCGCGCAACCGGCCAGCGCGAGCACACCGAGAAGGGCGGTCGCTGTAATCATGCGTCTGCTGCTTTTGGCGTTGAGGGCGGTCGGGAGCACGGGGCAATTCATCATGGAGCGCATCATCCGGCCGCTGCCAGCGCCACTCAAGGCCCGGTGACAGCGTTAGTTCGTGTTGAATATCAAAAGAGCGGCGGCGATTCGTTTCGCCCCCGCCCTCATTTCACAGGAAAACGCCCAAATCGGGGCAGATCAACGGCTGCGAGCAGGAGCCGGCAGCAGGCCTTCGCGCTGCATCTTCTTGCGCGCCAGCTTGCGGACGCGACGAACAGCCTCGGCCTTCTCGCGTGCACGCTTTTCGGATGGCTTTTCGAAGAAATCGTGCATCTTCATTTCGCGGAAGACACCTTCGCGCTGCAGCTTCTTCTTGAGAGCGCGGAGCGCCTGGTCAACGTTGTTGTCGCGGACTAGTACCTGCACGTTTATCCCGTTCCTTTGGTTGTTAGGGTTGGTCCTTCCGCCGATGCAGGTCACATCAACGGAAACAGCGTAGTGCTTCGCGCGGCCCGTAAGTCCGGCGATTAAGGGTGCGAATTACCAGAAGAGGTGGGCAAAGTCCATATGGCGTAGGGCTTGTGGCCGATAATTTTCCGGAATGAAGAGTGCTTTTGGTGGGGTGTCGAAAGCCGGGTGGCATTGCGTCGCAAAACGGACGTCACGGCGCAACTTGATTTGCGAGGAGTATCAATCTACCCCAGTGCCTGAACCACAGGAGTTTAAGGCGAATGCGCAAATATTCGGTCTTTGCCGTTGTCCGTGAGGCCATGCGTGCCCACAAGGGATGGGAGGCTCAATGGGTCTCTCCCGAGCCACGGCAGTCCTATGACGTGATCATCATTGGCGCCGGCGGCCATGGTCTTGGTGCGGCCTATTATCTGGCCAAGGAACACGGCATCACCAATGTTGCTGTCATCGAGAAGGGCTGGCTCGGCGGTGGCAATACCGGCCGTAACACGACGATCATCCGGTCCAACTATCTCTATGAAGAGAGCATGGACATCTACGAGCATTCGCTGAAGCTCTGGGAGGGTCTGTCCCAGGACCTCAACTACAATGTCATGTATTCGCCGCGTGGCGTGATGATGCTGTCGCACAATGTGCATGACCAGCAGTCGTTCAAGCGGCACGTCAATGCCAACAATCTCTATGGTATCGACAATGAGTGGCTGACGCCGGAACAGGCCAAGGCCTTCTGCCCGCCGCTCGATATCTCGAAGAATGCCCGCTACCCGATCAATGGCGCAGCTCTGCAGCGTCGCGGCGGCACGGCGCGTCACGATGCGGTCGCCTGGGGCTTTGCCCGCGCGGCGTCGGATCGCGGCGTTCACATCATCCAGAACTGCGAAGTGACCGGCATTCGCCGTGGCCCGAATGGTGAAGTCACCGGCGTCGACACGACCAAGGGCTTCATCGGCGCGAAGAAGGTGGGCGTCTCCGCTGCCGGCCATTCCTCTGTCGTCATGGGCATGGCGGGTGTGCGCCTTCCTGTTCACTCGACGCCGCTGCAGGCGCTCGTGTCCGAGCCGCTCAAGCCGATATTCCCCTGCGTGGTCATGTCGAACACCGTGCATGCCTATATCTCGCAGTCGGACAAGGGCGAATTGGTTATCGGTGCCGGCACCGACCAGTACAATTCCTACAGCCAGACCGGCGGCATGCAGATCATCACGCATACGCTTGATGCCATCTGCGAGCTCTTCCCGATGTTCCGTCGTGTGAAGATGATGCGCCAGTGGGGCGGGATTACCGATAACACGGCCGACCGTTCACCGATCCAGAGCGTCACGCCGGTTCCGAACCTCTTCGTCAATGCCGGCTGGGGTACGGGTGGCTTCAAGGCGACGCCGGGTTCGGCCAACCTGTTCGCTCACCTCATCGCCAAGGGCGAGCCGCACCGGCTGGCCCAGGGTCTGACGCTCGACCGGTTCCGCACCGGCCGCCTCATCGACGAGGCAGCCGCCGCTGCCGTGGCGCACTGAATTAGGGATCATCCATCATGCTGGTCATCAAATGCCCCTATTGCGAAGAAGAGCGTGCAGAGCTCGAGTTTCGCGCCGCCGGTGAAGCGCATATTGCGCGCCCGGAAAACATCGCCGCAATCACGGACGAGGAGTTCGCCGATTACTTCTTCCTGCGCGACAATCCGAAGGGCCTGATCTTCGAGCGCTGGCGCCATATCCACGGTTGCGGCCGCTTCTTCAACGCCGCCCGCGACACGATCTCCGACAAGATCCTGCTGACCTACAAGGCCGGTGAACCCATGCCCGATCCTGCAACACTGGTTGCCCCGTCTGCATCGAAGGGAGAAAAGGCATGAGCGCTGCCAACCGTATTCCCGGCAAGGGCCGCCTGACGCCGGCGCTGACTGCCCGTTTCACCATCGATGGCCGTACGCTGACGGCTTACGAAGGCGACACAGTTGCATCCGCCATGATCGCCAACGGCATGCATCTCGCCGGCCGTTCGTTCAAGTATCACCGTCCGCGCGGCATCCTGACCGCAGGTCCGGAAGAGCCGAACGCGCTGCTCGACGTCTCGCGTGACGCCGCCCGTCGCCAGCCGAATGTGCGGGCGACCGTGCAGGAAGTCTTCGACGGGATGAAGATCGAGACGCAGAACCGCTGGCCGTCGCTGTCGCTCGACATCGGCGAGGTCAACAACCTGCTGTCGCCCTTCTTTGCCGCCGGCTTCTACTACAAGACCTTCATGTGGCCAAAGGCTGCCTGGCACCAGATCTATGAACCCTTCATCCGTCGCGCTGCCGGGCTCGGCCATGCGCCGAAGGAAGCCGATCCGGATCATTACGCCAACCGTTACGCCCATTGCGACGTGCTGGTGATCGGTGGCGGTGCCGCCGGTCTCGCGTCAGCGCTGGCCGCCGCCCAGACGGGCGTGCGTGTCATGATCGTCGATGAACAGCCGGAAATGGGTGGTGCCTTCCACTTCGACACGGGCGCCACCGTCGACGGCCAGAGCGGCTGGGACTGGGCGCAAGCGACTGTCGCCAAGCTCAAGGGCATGTCCAACGTCACCGTGCTCTCACGCACGACGGCCTTCGGCTATCACAACCACAATTACGTGGCGCTGGTCGAACGTGTCACCGACCATATCGCCAAGCCCTCGAAGAACCAGCCGCGCGAGCGGTTGTGGCAGGTGCGCGCCAAGCGCGTGATCATCGCCAGCGGTTCGATCGAACGCCATATGGTGTTCGCCAACAACGACCGCCCGGGCATCATGCTGGCCTCTGCCGGCCGCACCTATCTCAACCATTTCGGCGTGGCCGTCGGTGCCAAGGTCGGCGTCTACACGGCGCATGACTCGGCCTATGAAGCGGCTATCGATCTGAAGAAGGCAGGGGTTTCCGTGCCTGTCATCGTCGATGCCCGTGAAAAGCCGGGTGAGGGCGTGCTGGCACAGGCGCGTGCGCTCGGCATCGAAGTGCTGACCGGCCATGGCGTGGTCGACACATCAGGGCGCCTCCGAGTCCGTTCGATCACCGTTCGCCGCAATGGCGGCGGCTCCTCCCGCAAGATCGAGGTCGATGCGCTCTTGATGTCGGCCGGATGGACGCCGTCGGTGCACATGTTCTCGCAGTCGCGCGGCAAGCTGAAATATGATGCCGCCAACGACCGCTTCCTGCCTGATGTCTATGTGCAGGATTGCGTCTCCGTCGGTGGCTGCAACGGCACCGATGACCTGCAGGCCCTGCTCGACGAGGCAACGGCTGCCGGTCTCTCCTCGGCCAAAGCTGCGGGCGCGACTGAGGCGCCTGCCGTTTCGCTCTCCGGTGCCAATGCGCATGCCTGGACCGGCGGCATGATCGGCGCTGCCGAAGGCGCTGGGCGCGAGGACAACGTCAAGGCCTTTGTCGACTTTCAGCATGATGTCTGCGCCAAGGACATCCGCCTTGCCGTGCGCGAGGGCATGCATTCGATCGAGCACATCAAGCGCTTCACCACGAACGGCATGGCGTCCGACCAGGGCAAGCTTTCCAACATGCACGGCCTTGCCATCGCAGCCGAAGTGTTGGGCAAGGAGATCCCGCAGGTCGGTCTCACCACCTTCCGTGCGCCCTATACGCCCGTCACCTTCGGCACGCTGATCAACCACTCGCGCGATGCGCTGTTTGATCCGACCCGCAAGACGCCGATGCATGCCTATGAAGTCTCCCAGGGTGCCGTCTATGAAGACGTCGGCAACTGGAAGCGCGCCTGGTATTACCCGAAGCCGGGCGAAGACATGCATGCTTCGGTCAACCGGGAATGCAAGACGGTGCGTGATGCAGCCGGCGTGTTCAACGCCTCGACGCTCGGCAAGATCGAGGTTGTCGGTCCCGATGCGGCCGAGTTCCTGAACCTGATGTACACGAATGCCTGGGACACGCTGAAGCCCGGCAAGGCGCGTTACGGCATCATGACCCGCGAAGACGGCTTCATCTATGACGACGGCGTTGTCGGGCGTCTGGCTGAGGATCGCTTCCATGTGACGACCACGACGGGCGGTGCGCCGCGCGTCATGCACCACATGGAAGACTATCTGCAGACGGAATTCCCGCATCTGAAGGTCTGGCTCACCTCGACCACGGAACAGTGGGCGGTTATCGCTGTCCAGGGTCCGAAGGCGCGCGACATCATCGCGCCGTTCGTCGAGGGCATCGACATCTCGAACGAAGCCTTCCCGCATATGAGCGTGGCCGAAGGCAAGTTCTGCGGCGTGCCGACGCGGCTCTTCCGCGTGTCGTTCACCGGCGAGCTCGGTTTCGAAGTCAACGTTCCCGCCGATTTCGGCGCCGATGTCTTCCGTCAGATCTGGGAGCGTGCCCAGTCGCTCGGCGCCTGCCTCTATGGCACGGAGACCATGCACGTGCTGCGCGCCGAAAAGGGCTATATCATCGTCGGCCAGGACACCGACGGCACGCTGACGGCCGATGATGCCGGCCTCTCCTGGGCGGTGTCGAAGAAGAAGACCGACTTCGTCGGCATTCGCGGCATGAAGCGTCCGGATCTCGTGAAGGAAGGCCGCAAGCAGCTTGTCGGCCTTCTGACCAAGAACCCGAATGAAGTGCTGGAAGAGGGCGGGCAGATCGTTGTTGATCCGAACCAGCCGAAGCCGATGACCATGCTAGGCCACGTCACCTCGTCCTACTGGTCGGAAAATCTCGGGCGCTCGATTGCGATCGCCATGGTGGCCGGTGGACGTGCCCGCATGGGCGAGACGCTTTACGTGCCGATGAAGGACAAGACCATCGCAGTTGAGGTCACTGACATGGTGTTCGTTGACAAGGAAGGAGGCCGCATCCATGGCTGATACGTCTGTTGCAGAGCGCAAAACCGTTCTTGTCGGCTTCCATGGCGGCAGTGCCAAGGTGCGGCTGACACCGGCTCTTCCGGCCGGTCGGGTCTCGCTTAGGGCCGGTGCCGATGCCGTGGCGGCGCTCTCCAAGTCGCTCGGCCTCAAGCTTCCGACAAAGCCGAAGACATCTGCCGCCACCAAAGGCCGCACCGCGTTCTGGCTGGGGCCCGACGAGTGGCTGCTGATCGACGAGAAGGGCGGCGACCTGATGGCCGATTGCGCGGCTTCCGGGGTCGTCCACTCGGCAACCGACATCTCCCACCGCAACACGGCGATCATCGTCTCGGGGCCTGCGGCGGCCGACACGATCAACAGCGCTTCGCCGCTCGATCTGTCGCTTGCCGCTTTTCCTGTGGGTGCTGTCACCCGCTCGGTCTTCGGGAAGATCGAGATCATCCTCTACCGCGTTGAGGAAGACACGTTCCGGGTCGAATGCTGGCGGTCCTTTGCGGAGTATGCGTTTGGCATGCTGGCCGAAGGCGCGGAGGATGCCTCGCTCTGAGGGGTGGTGTGTTTTGAAGGGATTTGTAGAGGCCGGGGTGACCCGGCCTTTTCTGCGTCTGGGGTGGATCTCGCGTCGATGTTGTCCGCATGCTATTGTGAGGTCGCGATTGCGCAGCATGGAGGTCAGGTTTGATGAAATCTTTCCGAAACGAGACCCTGAAGGCCGTGGACGACCTTGTCGAGATCGGCGGTTTTGCGTCTGCGGACGAGGCTGTGCTTGCCGCAATCGAAGCCTGGCACCAAACGACAGACGATCCGGCTGAACAGCTTGAGGCGATCCGGCTGCGGGTACGTCGCTCGATCGATGATCCTTGCCCGAGCCTCAGCATTGACGAGGTCGATGCTGCGCTTGACGAGATGATGGCCGAAGCGCAATCGGTGCCGGGACGTGCGGCGCGCTAAGGTCCGCTTTCGCCGAGAGGCCCTGAACGATCTTCGAGACATATTCATGTTCGTGCTGTCGCTCAGCCAATCGCCGGTGACCGCGAGACGCTATGTCGGACGCATTCGCTCGCGTTGTGAGCGGATAGGTGACGCTCCATATGGTGGAGTTTTGAGAGAGGACTTGGCGCCGGGTCTGCGCATGGTTTCGTTCGAGCACAGCGCCATTGTGCTTTACGTCGTGGATGGAAGCGGCGTGGAGATCACCAACATCTTTTATGGGCGACGCAATTACGCGGCTCTGTTCAATTCAGCCGGTTGAACCTTCCCACCCTGCCCATTTCAACCAGCGCCCATGAATGTCCGCGCGGCCGATCTTGCGCTCGTGGCCTTCCCGGTGGGTGCCGTCACCCGAACCGCCGTCGGCAAGATCGACATCATCCTCTACCGCGTCGAATGCTGGCGGTCCTTTGCGGATTATGCCTTGGGCGTGCTGGCCGAGAGCGCGGAGAATGCCTCGCTCTGAGGGCGGGATGTTTAGGAATGGATTTCGAGGAGGCCGGGGTGATCCGGCCTCGGACCGAGAAATCACACCACCCAGCAATCTGGAATCCGACCGCTTGCAACATGATCAATGGGGCGGCTTCCTCAACTGTTTTTCCCTAATCTTGATTGTAATCTGCGGGTCTTCAATTCGCGTGATCTCCTTGGTAGCTTCGGAGCACATGTCCAACTGGTTTGCGTGGCACAGGGCCGCCAGAGTTACTGCAACTCCTCCAACCTCTTGGCCTGGGTCGCCGCTGGGACGGCCAAACACATAGGTCACCAAGGTGGATGCTTGCTCTTTGGTGCATCCCAACGACTGCACGAGCTCCAAGGCTTCTTCTAAGAATCTTCTGTTACGCTCGTCCCTATCTTGTGTGAGTTTGTTGCCGAAGCAGCGTAACATCCACGAATGGACCCGGGCCTGAAATTCACCTTCGTTCGACGCCATATCATTTTCCCGTCATTTCTGACTGCGACAGAAACCAAGCCGATTGCTGAGCAGGTGTTAAAGCCGATTGGGTAAATCCGGTTCGAGCTGACCGTTAACTCTCCCACCCCACCCACTTGACCCACCGCCCGTGAAAATCCGCCCGGCCGATCTCGCGAGTCTCGCCTGTCGGCCACAGTGTGAGGAAGATAGCGGCCCCCTCCGGCTTGCCGTCGGCTTCGAGCTGCAGGCGGGCGAGGGGAGCTTCTTGCGTTGCCCGGCTGCCGGCTTCGGCGATTAGCGCTTCGCCCTCGGCCTTCAGGGCCGGCGGCAGATATTGCCAGGCGATGGTGTGGTAGATGACGTGCGTGATACCCCGGCGCGGGATCGCGAGGCGCTTTCGCAGCCAGTCGATGGCATCGGCTTTTTCGACCTTCAGGCCGCTGTAAGTCGCCATTTTGAGCGCTGCTGCCGTTCGGTCGAGGCGGTCCTGTTGGTCGGCCCAGATATAGGAGAAGAGCCGCAGGCGGTCGTTTTCCGAAGCAGGGTCGAGCGGGTTCAGGTCGCAGCCGGCGCGTTCGACAACCTCGATCACGGCCTCTGGTGGTGGCGGGCCTTCCCAGCGCGGGGCGAGGTCGACCGGTGAGGCATCGCCCCAGCGGAAATCTCCCAGTTGGTAGCTGTAGCGATCCCATTGCAGGTTCAGGCCGGCGCTGGCGCCGACTTCCGACAGGACCAACGGTTTGCCGGTCAGCGCCGCAATTGTCAGGAAGCCTGGCAAGAGGGCGGAGGAGCGACGCACCTCGTTGGTCTGCGGGGCGGATGTCAGGCGGTCGAGAATGAAGGTCTCGTCACGCTGCATGGCAGCCTCGACCGCAGGCCAGAGTATGTCGTCGTCCATGGCGTGCGGCGGATAGACGGCTGACAAAGCCGGGTCCTGGCCGGAGCGCACGAGGGCATGCAGGGTGCCGGCAAATCTCAGCGCCAGCGCATCGCCGGTGCCATCGGGGTTTCCCGGCCATCCGAGAATTTTGGCGCCGACCGACGTGTCCGCTGTCAGCCGCTCTGCGGCCAGGGTGCAGAGGCGGGCGGTGAAGGGCGAGCCGAGATCGCTGCAGGCTTTTGCCTGGCGCAGGAAACTCTGGCGGATCAATTCGCTGCGGTCGTCGCTCATGGTCGCAGCCTTTCGTATCAGACGCCTTCCGGACGATCTTTCGGGTCGAACTGAGAGATGGTGATCCAATTCGCGGTCAGCGCCGGCTTGCGCTCGTCCTCGATCTCGACCGTCACCTCATAAGTGTTCATCAGCATGCCGGCGCCGCGAAAGCGGGCTTCGGCGAGCTTAAAGGTGCCGCGGATGCGTTTTCCCGTCTTCACCGGCGACATGAAGCGCAGCTTGTCGAAGCCGTAATTGATGCCCAGCGTCTGTTCGCGGATTTTCGGCAGGCAGTCGTAGTTCATCGCCGACAGCAGCGAGACGGTGAGAAAGCCGTGTGCAATGGTTCCGCCAAAGGGGGTCTCTGCTGCGGCCCTCACAGGGTCGGTGTGGATGAACTGGTGGTCCATGGTTGCACCGGCAAAGGCGTCGATCATCGACTGGTCGACGGTGATCCAGTTCGACACGCCGACGACGGTTCCAACGAGGCCTGGCACATCCTTGAGCGAAATCTCTTGCGGCATGAAAACAACCCGATCCTTCAATAATTCCCGCAAGCTACCGCCGCTTGGTGTCAGGCGGAATAGGGTTCGGTCACAGATCGGCGAGAATTCTAGCTCTCGACCCAGAAATCCACCGTCCTGGGTTTCACGCCGGCCTTGGCAGCGCTCCGTCCGGTCTGCAGACGGCGCCATTTTCGCTTCTCTGCAGCCGGCAGCATGAAGTCGTTCGGTTCCGCCGACCGGTTGAAGAGCACGGCGACGCGGCAGTCCTTGCCAGTATCGCGATCGATCGCCGCAAGCACCATGGCAAAGGCTCCGAGTTCGGACATCTCCCAGTCGCCGACGGCCATGGGCTGCCCCTCGGTGTTCAGCCAGGTCACGTCGGCGTCTCCAGTCAAGACGCTTGTATCCATGAAGCAGGAGAAACGCTGGCGCATGGCGGCGAGGCGGGCGGTGGTTTCTATCAGTTCCTCATCTGCCTTGGACCAGTCCAGCCAGGTCAGCGCATTGTCCTGGCAATAGGCATTGTTGTTGCCGCGCTGGGTGCGGCCGAACTCGTCACCGGCGGTGATCATGACGGCGCCGCGGCTGGCAAAGAGCGTCGACAGCAGCGCTTCGACATCCTGCCGGCGCTTTTTCAGGATCGCCTTGTCGGAGGTTTCGCCCTCGATGCCGTTGTTCCAGGAATGGTTCTCGTTGTGGCCGTCGCGGTTTTCCTCGCCATTCGCCTCGTTGTGCTTGTTGTCATAGGAAACGAGATCGAAGAGCGAGAAGCCATCATGGGCGGCGATGAAGTTGACGCTGCGCGTTTGTCCGTGGCCGTCATGGGCGAAGAGGTCGGCGGAGCCGGCAAGCGCCGTTGCGAGGTCACCTGTCGTTCCCGCATCGCCGCGCCAATGGCGGCGGAAGGTGTCCCGCGCTCTATCATTCCATTCAAGGAAGGCGGGCGGGAAGCGGCCGAGCTGGTAGCCGCCCAGCCCGATGTCCCAGGGCTCGGCGATCAGGATGCGATCCTCCAGCACTTCGTCCTCAAGAATGGCCCTGAGCGTCGGGGCGTCCTGATGGAAACCGTCCCAGTGGCGGCCCATGATCGGGGCGAGGTCGAAGCGGAAACCGTCAATACCAGCCGTGAGCACGAAGTGACGGAGCGTGTCGACGATCAGTTGCCGGACGAAGGGATGGTCGCAGGCGAGCGTGTTGCCGCAACCTGTGTCGTTGACCAGTGTGCCGGGATCGTCAGTGACATGGCGAAAGAGGGAGCGGTTGTCGATGCCGCGCATGGAAAGCGTCGTGCCCAGGACATCGCTTTCGCCGGTGTGGTTGAAGACGAGGTCGAGGATCACGCCGATGCCCTCGGCATGGAGGGCGGCGACCGTGTCGCGCAATTCCTTCACGCCGCCGGGCACGAGGCGCGGATCGAGCGCCATCATGGCGACGGGATTGTAACCCCAGCTGTTGGTCAGGCCGAGCGGGGGCAAGTGCCGTTCGTCGATCCAGGCGGTGACCGGCATGAGTTCGACCATGTCGACGCCGATGCGCCTGAGATGAGCGAGGATGGCGGGGTGAGCGAGGGCGGAGAGCGTGCCGCGTTGAGCCTCCGGCACGTCCGGATGCAGCATGGTCAGCGCCTTGACGTTGACCTCATAGATGAAGCCGGCACGGTCGCCGAGCGGCATCATGGGCTTCAGCGGCTTGTGCGCCTTGAGGATCGCCTTCGGCATCAGGTCGGCGGTATCGACGCCGAACTGGCCAAGCCTTGCTTCATAAACGAAGGGGCGGTCGAGTTCGGTGGCGTAAGGATCGATAAGAAGCTTCGACGGATCGTACCAGTGGCCTTGCTGCGGGTCATAGGGACCGTGGATGCGGAAGCCGTAGCGGGCGCCTTCCTTGATGTCCTTGACAAGCAAGTGATGCACGTCGTCTTCACCACGGCTCATCGGCAAGCGGCGGAGTTCCTCAATGCCTGCCGCGTCGAATAGGCAGAGTTCGACGAGATCGGCATGATGCGACCAGAGACGGAAATCGGCCCCTGCCTTGCCGAGTGTGGCACCAAGCATCGCGTCCGTCATGTGTCGCCTCGCGGTCCGGTTGATTCGCTCACCTTAGGGAACAATAGCAGGCGGGGCGGACTCCACCAGAGCGGTTGCGCTTACATGGCCTTGAGGTTCACCGCTTTCACTGCCTCTTCCTTGCGTTCGCTGTAACGATCGGTGAGGTAGTCCGAGATATCACGGGTGAGGAGCGTGAACTTGATCAGTTCCTCGCAGACATCGACGACGCGCTCGTAATAGGACGAGGGCTTCATGCGGCCTTCGGCATCGAATTCGTGATAGGCTTTGGCAACCGAGGACTGGTTGGGGATGGTGATCATCCGCATCCAGCGGCCGAGCAGGCGCATGGCGTTGACCGCATTGAACGATTGCGAGCCGCCCGAGACCTGCATGACGGCGAGTGTCTTGCCCTGTGTCGGTCGAACAGCGCCGACGGAGAGCGGAATCCAATCGATCTGCGCCTTCATGATGCCTGTCAGGGTGCCATGGCGTTCCGGGCTCACCCAGACCTGACCTTCGGACCAGGCTGAGAGGTCGCGCAATTCCTGCACCTTGGGGTGGCTCACCGGCGCATCGTCAGGTAGCGGCAGGCCGGAGGGATCGAAAACCCTAACCTCGGCGCCAAAATGTTCGAGCAGGCGCTTGGCTTCCATCGCCAGCAGGCGGCTGAAGGACACCTGACGCAGGGAGCCATAGAGGATCAGGATGCGCGGCTTGTGGCCGGAAAAGGGGCGCCGCAGCGCCTCCAGGTCCGGCAGGCGCAAATGATCGAGATCGGCGGCGGGCAAGTCTACATTCACATCAGGCAATGCGCTTGCCCTCCGCATCGAGCACGGCCTCGCCGTCTTCCTTGACGAAGGCGGAGGTGAAGGCGTCTGAGGGCAGGATGTCGAGCACGACTTCGGATGGGCGGCAAAGGCGCGTTCCTATGTCTGTGACGACGAGCGGGCGGTTGATCAGGATCGGCGTCGCGATCATGGCGTCGAGCAGTTGGTCATCCGAGAGTGCTGGATCGGCCAGGCCGAGCTCCTCATATGGCGTGCCCTTTTCGCGGATCGCCGCGCGCACCGAAAGGCCTGAATCGGCGATCATCTTCGCCAGTTCTTCCTTGCTCGGCGGCGTCTTCAGATATTCGATAACAACAGGCTCGATTCCTGCGTGGCGGATGATCTCAAGCGTGTTGCGCGAGGTGCCGCAGGCCGGGTTGTGATAGATGGTGACGGTCATGGACGTTCCGTTCCTTCGGGTATGATCGGGGGGATTTCGTTACGGCTCTCGGCGAAGAGCCAGGCGGCGATGGCGGCCGCGATCAGGGCGCCAGCCAGCTGGGCCAGGATGAAGCCGGTGAGGTCGACGGGCCTAATGCCAGCAAAGGTGTTGGTCAGGCTGCGGGCAATGGCCACGGCCGGATTGGCAAAGGAAGTCGAAGCGGTGAACCAGTAGGCTGCCGTGATGTAGAGCCCGACCAGCATGGGAATGGCGTCTGCCTTGAACCGCAACCCGCCGAGAATGGTCAGGAGCAGGCCGAAGGTTGCGACCGCTTCCGCCGTCCACTGCGACGATCCCGTGCGAACCGTTTCCGACACCTGAAAGATCGAGAGGTCGAACATGGTATGGGCGATGAGCGTCCCGGCGATACCGCCGAGGATCTGGGCCAGAACGTAAGGCAGGATGGCTCCCCTCTCCAACTCCTTGCGCAGGGCGAAGACCATAGTCACGACCGGGTTGAAATGAGCGCCGGAGATCGGCCCCAGGATGGTAATCAGCACAAAGAGAATGGCGCCCGTGGGGATCGTGTTGCCGAGCAGGGAGACGGCGACGTCATCGGAAAGGCGGTCCGCCATGATGCCGGAACCGACGACGGTTCCGACAAGCATGGCTGTGCCAAGGGCCTCGGCAGCGAGGCGGCGGGTCAGGTCGACCATTCGTCTCAATCCGACTTTGAGGTGTCGCTGCCGATCTCATTCAGCCGCTTCTGCAGCGAAAGCTTGTCGAGGCTCGTCATCGGCAGGCTGACGAAGATCGAAATGCGGTGATTGAGCATGCGATAGGCTTCGGCGAATGCGAAGTGCTTTTCGGCGTCCGTACCGTCTGCCGCTGCCGGATCTGGCACGCCCCAATGGGCGGTCATCGGCTGGCCCGGCCAGATAGGGCAGGCTTCGGCGGCGGCGTTGTCGCAGACGGTGAAGACGAAATCGAGCTGGGGCGCGCCGGGTACTGCGAACTCGTCCCAGTTCTTCGAGCGGGCAAAGCTGGTGTCGTAGTTCATGCCTTTCAGGAGCTGCAGCGTGTAGGGGTGGACTTCACCCTTCGGCTGCGAGCCGGCGGAATAGGCCTTGAACTTGCCTCGGCCGAGCCGGTTGAGGATCGCTTCGGCAATGATCGAGCGGGCGGAATTGCCGGTGCAAAGGAAGAGCACGTTGTAGATCTTGTCGGACATGGCCGGTCTCTCAGTTAGGGCGGTTTGATTGAAGGTTCGGGCTACAGCAGGCGAGATCGTCGATCAGCGGCTGGCAGAGGCTGGCATTGCCGCCGCAGCAGTCCTTGAGCAGATAAAGGGCGACGGCGCGGAAGCGATCGAGATCGGCGCGGTAGAGGATCGAGCGGCTTTGGCGTTCGCCGGAAACGAGGCCAGCCTGCGAAAGCGTCGCCAGATGCGCCGACATGGTGTTCTGCGGCACACCAATCAGCCGCGCGAGCTCGCCGGCGGGAACGCCATCGGGTTCATGCGCCACCAGCAGGCGGAAGGTCTGCAGGCGCGTCGGCTGGGCCAGGGCGGCCAGCGCCGCGATCGTCGTTTTTTCATCCATATATCCAGAATAGTGGATATGATGACGGAGTCAATGGCATTCGCGTTGCCTTGAAGTCGCGGCGTATCAGGCTGGAAGGCCGAATTGCTCCTCGGCGAGATGCACCAGTGTATAGGCCTGATGAAAGTCAAAACGACGGGCACCCAGTTTGGGAGTCCAATATCTGCCGTGGGCCAACCAATGGCGAAATTTGTAGGCGGCAAGCAAGTCGTCGACCAGGCGCTTCGAACCCGGCATGCTTCGGCGCCAGGCTAGGAGGATACCCTCCTCCAATCCGGCCCTAGCGCCTCTCTGCTGGTAGACGCTTCGCATTTCGAGAGAGATCGGATCCTTCCGTTTCTCGTAACAGCGCCGGAGATAGTCGATGCGCAGCGTTGCCTCGAAGGATGCGAGCAACGCCAAGGATGATGTCAGCTCCAGTTCATCCAGCCGCTTTTGAAGTTCCAGTTTGAGTTCCTGGCGCGAATAACCAATGAAGCGCCCGGAAACTTGATCGGACGTTATGCTGAAATACTGCCGAAGGGCGTCTTCGATGTCTCTGTGATGCAGCGCGATTTGTGCGATAAGCTGGTTGCTACCCGAGAAGGTAACCCGCTTAGGCATTCGCAACTTCCATCACCATTTCGAACAGGGAATCGCGGGTCAGGTCGATATACTCGATCTGCGGCGGCATTGTTGCGATCTTCCACGTCCAGTCGACGGGCGCTGTCGGATCGGTTCTCGAAGTTGGATCATCCGGACCTCTTTGGACGGTGACGGTAATCCGGGGCTTCCTCGCCTGGCGGTCCGTCAGTATCAAACGTGCACGACCTGCTGCACCTTCGACATCCACGCGTCCCTTTGTCCCAATCAGCATGGTGCCCACAGGTGTGAAGGTAACGCGCTGACGACCGATCTGCAGAACCATCTGTCTTGCATCGTATTGTCCAATGCCCTCCTCGGTCAGCAAGACATGGTCATAATCTAATGCGATCGATCCCTTCTCGACGTAGGGTCGGAGAAAATCCTCGATCAACGCATAGAGTTCCGACAAATGCGCCAGCCATTCGTCGCGCTCCCGTATGCCGTCAAACGTATGGCTTTCCTCCGAGTTTGCCTGCTGACGTTCGACAAAATCGTTGAATGCGCTAACACTCTTCTTCGGCGTGCTCATAGATGCTTCACCCGGTTGTCGAGAGCGTCATCGTAGCATGAATGTCAGCTTCAAGCATCAGGCCCGTCACGTAATGACGGTCGGCTCGCTCATCCCCGTATACCGCTTGATCTCGGCCACTTCCTCAGCCGCCGCAATCAGGTCAGCCAAGGCTGCCTGCGTCTCGATGCCGTGGCGGCTGGCGTCGGGCTCGTAGCGCTCGACATAGAGGCGGAGCGTCGCGCCCGAGGTGCCGGTGCCGGAGAGGCGGAAGACGATGCGGCTGCCGCCCTCGAACAGTATTCGGATGCCCTGGTTCTTCGAGACGGAGTGGTCGATCGGGTCGTGATAGGCGAAGTCGTCGGCGGCGCTGACGGTCAGGCCGTTAATCTTGGTGCCGGGCAGCCTGTCGAGCTTGGCGCGGAGCGCTGCGACCAGGGCGTTGGCATTGTCCGTGTCGACGCCTTCATAGTCGTGGCGCGAATAGTAGTTGCGGCCGTATTCGGCCCAATGGGCTTCGACGATCTGCTTGACGCTCTGTTTGCGGGCGGCGACGATGTTGAGCCAGAAGAGCACCGCCCAGAGGCCGTCCTTTTCGCGCACATGGTCCGAACCGGTGCCGAAGCTTTCTTCGCCGCAGACGGTGACCTTGCCGGCATCCATCAGGTTGCCGAAGAATTTCCAGCCGGTCGGGGTCTCGTACATGCCGATGCCGAGTTTTTCCGCCACGCGGTCGGCGGCGGCACTTGTCGGCATTGAGCGGGCGATGCCGGCGATGCCGTTTTTGTAACCGGGGGCGCAGGTGGCGTTGGCGGCGATCATCGCAAGGCTGTCGGAGGGGGTGACGAACATGCCCTTGCCGACAACCATGTTGCGGTCGCCGTCGCCGTCTGACGCCGCGCCGAAGTCAGGTCCGTCGGCACTCATGACGTCGTCGTAGAGCTCCTTGGCGTGGACGAGGTTCGGGTCCGGATGGTGGTGGCCGAAGTCGGGCAGGGGGATTTCGTTGCGCACGGAACCGGCCGGTGCGCCCAAGCGCTTTTCGAGGATTTCGACGGCATAGGGGCCGGTGACGGCGCTCATTGAATCGATCACCACGCGGAAGCCGCCTGCAATCAGCGAGCGGATGGCCGGGAAATCAAAGAGGGTTTCCATCAGGTCGGCATAGTCGGCGACCGGGTCGATGACCTGGACGGTCATGCCTGACAGGTCAAAGCTGCCCACAGTATCGAGATCGATGTCTGCGACGTCGGCGATATTGTAACTGTCGATGTTACGGGTGCGGTCGAAGATCGCGTCGGTGATCTTTTCCGGCGCCGGGCCGCCATTGCCGATATTGTATTTGATACCGAAGTCTTCGGTCGGGCCGCCGGGATTGTGGCTGGCCGAGAGCACGATGCCGCCGAAGGCCTGGTATTTGCGGATGACATGGGAGGCGGCGGGCGTCGACAGGATACCGCCTTGGCCGACCATCACCTTGCCGAAGCCATTGGCGGCGGCCATCTTCAGCGCCTTCTGGATGACTTCGCGGTTGTAGTAACGGCCGTCGCCGCCGATCACCAGGGTCTGGCCGGCAAAACCTTCGAGGCTGTCGAAAATGGCCTGGATGAAGTTCTCTGCATAGTTTTCCTGCTGGAAGACCGGAACTTTCTTGCGCAGTCCCGAGGTGCCCGGCTTCTGATCGGCATAGGGCTTGGTGGAGACGGTCGAGATCATCGATTACTGGCCTTTCGAGACGAGGCGTTGATAGAGTTCGGCATAGGATAGGCCGCTCCTGTTCCAGGAGACGTCAGACTTCATGCCCTGCTTCTGCATTTGCGACCAGAGACGCTGGTCACTGTAGAGCCTGATCGTGCGGCGGATGGCGCGGCGCAGGGCCTCTGCCGTGACGGGAGCGAATTGCACGCCGGTTGCCACGCCCACGGCAAGGGCGGCTTCGTTCGCATCGACGATGGTGTCTGCGAGGCCCCCGGTGCGGGCGACCAGCGGGATGCAGCCGTAGCGCAATGCGTAGAGCTGGGTGAGGCCGCAAGGCTCGAAGCGTGAGGGCACGAGAATGATGTCCGAACCGGCCTGCATGAGATGGGAGAGTTTTTCGTCGTAACCGAGGACCATGCCGACACGGCCGCGATTGTTGGCGGCGGCGCCCTGAAGGGCGGCCTCGATGAAACTGTCGCCGGAACCCAGGATCGCGAGCTTGCCGCCGGCATCGATAATCTCATCGAGCACCTCCGGCACGAGGTCGAGGCCTTTCTGCCAGGTGAGACGTGAAATGACAGCGAAGATCGGGCCGTCGTCAGCTTCGAGCCCGAAGCGTTCGATCAGGGCCGCGCGGTTGCCAGCACGCTTCTTCAGATTGGCTGCAGAATAACCTGATGGCAGCAGCGCATCGGCGGCCGGGTTCCAGACATCTGCATCGATGCCGTTGACGATGCCATAGAGGTCGGCGGCGCGGCTGGCGATCAGGCCTTCCAGACCCATGCCGAATTCCGGCGTCAGAATTTCCTCGGCATAGGAGGGGCTGACGGTCGAGACCGCATGAGAAGTCAGGATGCCGCTCTTCAGGTAGCTGAGCGTGCCGTAATATTCGAGCGCTTCGTAGAAGGCATGGCCGGGCAGTTCCAGATAGGGAAAGAGCGAGCCGGCGAACTGGCCCTGGAAGGCGATATTGTGGATGGTGATGAGGCTCGGGACTTCGGGTGCTTCGGCATACCGCATGTAGACCGGCACCAGCGCGCTCTGCCAGTCATGAACATGCACGAGGTCAGGCTTGAAATCCGGCAGGATGCCGGCCGCAATCTCCGCACCGGCCTTGGAGAGCGCGGCAAAACGTTTCCAGTTGTCGGGATAGTCGCGGCCGTCCGTGGCCAGATAGGGACCGCCCGAGCGCTCGTAGAGCTGCGGGCAATCGAGGATCAGGATGTCCAGCCCCTCGTGCTTTGCCGAGAGCAGGGTCGCCCGCTCGTCGAGCAGGCTTTCGAATTCATGGACCTTCTTCGGCGCCTTCACCGCCTTCATCACCTGCGGATAGCCGGGAATCAGGGTTTTGGTCTCGATCCCGTGCGTGGTGAGCGCCAGGGGCAGGGCGCCAGCCACGTCGGCCAGGCCCCCTGTCTTGATCAGCGGGTAGAGTTCGGAGGCAACCGAAAGGACCTTCATGGATGTGTCTAACCCAGTTTGTCGAGCATCGCCTGGGTGATCAGGCAAATTCCATTCTCGCTGCGGCGGAAGCGCTTGGCATCCATTTCCGGATCTTCCCCGACGATCAGGCCTTCGGGGATCACCACGCCATGGTCTATCACGACATTGGTGAGACGCGCATGACGACCGACCTGCACCTTGGGCAGGACAACAGCGCCCTCAAGGCGGGAATAGGAATTGGCGCGGACACCGGTAAACAGCAGGCTCTTATAGAGCGACGAGCCGGAGATGATGCAGTCGCCCGAAACGAGCGAGGAGATTGCCGAGCCGCGGCGGCCTTCATCGTCATGGACGAACTTGGCCGGCGGGGTGTTTTCCGAATAGGTCCAGATCGGCCAGCTTTTGTCGTAGAGATCGAGCTCCGGGACGATATCGGTCAGGTCGATATTGGCCTGCCAATAGGCGTCGATCGTGCCGACGTCGCGCCAGTAGGGCTCGCGCTCGAAGTCCGAGCGGACGCAGGACTGGGCGAAGCGATGCGCGACCGCCTTGCCGCTCTTCACGACGTAAGGAATGATGTCCTTGCCGAAGTCGCGGCTGGACTCCGGATCGGCGGCGTCGCGGCGCAGCAGTTCCATCAGGAACTTGGTATGGAAGACGTAGATCCCCATCGAGGCCAGCGCCAGATCCGGATTGCCAGGAATGCCCGGCGGATCGGCCGGCTTTTCGACGAAGTCGATGATGCGGTCTGTGGGATCGACATGCATGACGCCGAAGCCTGTCGCTTCCATACGCGGCACTTCCAGGCAGCCGATCGTCACGTCGGCGCCTGAATCCACGTGCTGCTGGAGCATCTGCTCGTAGTCCATCTTGTAGATGTGGTCGCCGGCCAGGATGACCATGTATTCCGGCGCGTAGGACTCGATGATGTCGGCGTTCTGGTAGACGGCGTCGGCGGTGCCTTCGTACCACTGGGTTTCGGAGACGCGCTGAGAGGCGGGCAGAATGTCGAAGCTTTCGTTGCGTTCGGGGCGGAAGAAATTCCAGCCGAGCTGCAGGTGGCGGATCAGCGAGTGGGCCTTGTATTGTGTCGCGACACCGATGCGGCGGATGCCGGAGTTGAGCGCGTTCGACAGGGCAAAATCGATGATGCGGGCCTTGCCGCCAAAATAGACGGCCGGCTTTGCACGGCGATCCGTCAACTCTTTGAGGCGGCTTCCGCGACCACCGGCCAACACATAGGCCATGGCATCGCGCGACAGGCTTTTTGTTCTCTTTTCCGTCATAAGTATCCTCCCCTTACTGTTCCAATTCCAGCATGATGACGGCCAGCGGCGGCAGTGTCAGACCCGCCTTCGCCCAGCCGGTTCCCGTGGCATGCGCCTCCACGCGACCACCATTGCCCTTGCCGCTGCCGCCATAAATTTCAGCATCGGTATTCAATATCTCACGCCAACGGCCGGCCGCAGGCAAGTTCAATTCGTAGCGATCATGAAAAGTCGGGGTGAGATTGCAGATCACCGCGATCGGCTTTTCGCCCGGTGCCTTGCGCAGCCAGGCAAAGACCGAATTGTCCTGGTCGTCGCCGACGATCCATTCGAAGCCTTCACCCTCGCAGTCGCGGGCATGCAATGCCGGCTTCGAGCGATAGGTGAAGTTCAGGTCGCGCACCAGTCGGCGCATGCCCTCGTGCGGCGCATAGGCGAGCAGATTCCAGTCGAGCGAACGCTCTTCCGACCATTCGCCCCATTGGGCAAATTCCTGGCCCATGAACAGCAGCTTCTTGCCCGGATGGCCCCACATCAAGCCGTAATAGGCTCTGAGATTGGCGAATTTCTGCCAGTCGTCGCCGGGCATCTTGGCAATCATCGAGCCCTTGCCGTGCACGACCTCGTCATGGGAAATCGGCAGGACGAAGTTTTCCGAGAAGGCGTAGAGCAGGCCGAAGGTCAGTTCGCTATGATGGTGCCTGCGGTAGATCGGATCCCTGGCGAAATAGCTCAGCGTGTCGTGCATGAAACCCATGTTCCACTTGAAGCCGAAACCGAGGCCACCTTCATGCACAGGCTGGGAGACCTTCGGCCAGGAGGTGCTTTCCTCGGCGATAGTCATGATGCCGGGATGGCTGCCATAGACATGGTGGTTCATCTGCTGGAGAAACCGCACAGCCTCCAGGTTCTCGCGCCCGCCATATTCGTTGGGGATCCACTCGCCTTCCTTGCGGGAATAATCGAGGTAGAGCATCGAGGCGACCGCATCGACGCGCAGGCCGTCGAGGTGGAATTTCTCCGCCCAATAGAGGGCGTTGTTGATCAGATAGGACAGAACTTCCTGGCGACCGAAATTGTAGATCGCCGTGTTCCAGTCCGGGTGGAAGCCCTGGCGTGGGTCCGCATGTTCGTAGAGCGCGGTGCCGTCGAAATGGCGCAGGCCATGGGCATCGGTCGGGAAATGCGCGGGCACCCAGTCGAGGATGACGCCGAGGCCGACCTTGTGGCAGCCATTGACGAAGCGGGCAAAGCCTTCCGGTTCGCCGAAGCGGGCGCTGGGCGCATAAAGACCTGTCGTCTGGTAGCCCCATGACGGATCATAGGGGTGCTCGGTGACCGGCATGAACTCGATATGGGTAAAACCCATGTCGACGCAGTAGGGGATCAGCCGCTCGGCCATCTCGTCCCATGTCAGCATCGAGCCGTCGTCGCGGCGCTGCCAGGAGCCGGCATGGACTTCGTAGATGGACACCGGCTGGCGGCGCTGGTCGATGCTCGCCCAGTGCTTGCGGTGGGCCTCGTCTTCCCAGACCTGCTCCAGTTCGGCCGTCGTGACCGAGGCATTTTTCGGCCGCAGTTCGGCGCGGCGTGCATAGGGGTCGGCCTTCAAAGGCAGCAACTCGCCATGAGGGCCGACGATTTCGAACTTGTAGGTGGCGCCGGAGCGCACATCGGGTGCGAAGATTTCCCAGATGCCGGTGTCGCGACGCAGGCGCATCACATGGCGTCGGCCATCCCAGTCGTTGAAGTCACCGACAACAGAGACACGACGGGCATTGGGAGCCCAGACGGCGAAATGGAAGCCGTCGACGCTCTGGTGCCTGATCGGATGTGCGCCCATCTTGTCGAAGAGCCGCAAATGCGATCCCTCGCGGATGAAATAGTCGTCCATCGGCCCGAGTATCGGTCCGAAGCTGTAGGGGTCGGTGACCATCCACTCGTCGTCGCCGCGTGTGGCGCGGTAGCGGATCGGCTGTAGTGCGGACACCTTGACAAGGCCGGAGAAGAAACCGGCATCGTGGCGGCGGGTCAGTTCGCCGATTGCCTCACCTGTGAGCGTATGGGCTGTGACCGTCTCGGCGCCGGGCACGAAGCAGCGTGCGACGAATCCGTCCTCATGCTCCTGCAGGCCGAGAAAGGCAAAGGGATCGCCATGCGTGCCGTCGATGATTGCCTGGATTTCATCCGCCGACGGTGTATCCGGCTTGGGGTTGACACCGTTCTTCTTCGGCGATTTTGCCATCAGGCTCTCCAGATGTCCGCATTATACTGACGAATGGTGCGGTCGGACGAGAACCAACCCATGCGTGCGGTGTTGCGGATGGTCTTGGAGTACCAGCCGGATTTGCCGGTCCAGATCTCGTCCACCTGACGCTGGGCCTGGGCATAGGCGTCAAAATCTGCGGCGACCATGAACCAATCGTGCTGGTAGATGCCCTGCATCAGCCCGGCGTAACGCTCGCGATCATCGGGCGAGAAGACGCCGGAAGAGATTGAGTTCAGCGCCTGCTGCAATTCACGCGAGGCTTCGATGGCGGCGCGGGGATTGTGCCCCTCGGCCCTGATACGACCGACTTCGTCTGCGGTCATTCCGAATATCACGATGTTTTCCTCCCCGACATGGTCGCGCATCTCGACATTGGCGCCATCGAGTGTTCCGATGGTCAGTGCACCGTTCAACGCGAACTTCATGTTGCCGGTTCCAGAGGCTTCCATGCCGGCGGTCGAAATCTGCTCGGAGAGGTCGGCGGCGGGTACCATGACCTCGGCGAGCGAGACGTTGTAATTCGGCACGAAGACGACCTTCAGCAGGCCGCGCACCGAGGGGTCATTGTTGATTACGCGGGCGACGTCATTGGCCAGTTTGATGATCAGTTTGGCATTGTGATAGCTCGGCGCCGCCTTGCCGGCGAAGAGCTTCACGCGCGGCACCCAGTCGCGCTCGGGATGCGAGCGCATCTGGTCGAAAAGGGCCACCGTCTCGATGATGTTGAGAAGCTGGCGCTTGTATTCGTGGATGCGCTTGATCTGGATGTCGAACATCGCGTTCGGGTCGAGACGGATGCCCATGCGGCCGGCGACCAGGCTTGCCAGGCGCACCTTGTTGGCGCGCTTCACGGCGGCGAACTTCTCCTGGAACGAAGCATCGTCGGCAAAGGCGTCGAGCGCCTTCAGCTTGTCGGCATCGTCGAGGAAGTCAGGGCCGATCGCCTCCTTGATCAGATTGGTCAGATCGGGATTGCACTGCATCAGCCAGCGGCGCGGCGTAATCCCGTTGGTCTTGTTGTTGATGCGGGTCGGGTAGAGTTTGTGGAGATCGGCAAAAACCGTCTCCTTCATCAGTTCAGTGTGCAGGGCCGAGACGCCGTTGATCGAATGCGAGCCGATGAAGGCGAGGTTGCCCATGCGCACGCGGCGGTCGCCGCTTTCGTCGATCAGCGAGATGTGGCGGATTTCCTGGTCGGTAAAACCACGGCTCTTGCGGGCGTCGAGCAGGATCTTGGCGTTGATCGCATAAACGAGCTGCATGTGGCGCGGCAGAAGGCGTTCGAAGAGCGGGACCGGCCAGCTTTCCAGCGCTTCAGGCAGAAGTGTGTGGTTGGTGTAGGAGAAGGTCTTGGAGGAAATCTCCCAGGCGTCGTCGAAGTCGACGCCATGCACGTCGACGAGGAGCCGCATGAGTTCGGCGACGGAGACGGCGGGGTGGGTGTCGTTGAGCTGGATCGCCACCTTTTCCGGCAGCTGGGCGAGTGTGTTGCCCTGCTGCAGGTGGCGGCGCACGATGTCCTGCAGCGATGCCGAACAGAAGAAGAATTCCTGCCGCAGGCGCAGTTCCTGGCCGGCCGGCGTGGCGTCGGCGGGGTAGAGGACGCGTGTCAGGGATTCGGCCTTGTTGCTCTCGCGCAGCGCACCGATGTGGTCGCCGGCATTGAAGGCGTCGAGCAGGATCGGGTCGATCGGCTGGGCGGACCACAGACGAAGCGTGTTGACGCGCTCGCCGCGCCAGCCGACGGCCGGGGTGTCAAAGGCTGTGGCAATCACGCGTTCGCCCTGTTTCCAGACGTAGCGCAACTCGCCATCAGGCGCGTCGATCGTCTCGACCGTGCCGCCGTAGCCGACTTCGTAGGAGCTTTCGCGCCGTTCGAATTCCCAGGGGTTGCCGTGGGCGAGCCAGCTTTCCGGCAGCTCGACCTGCCAGCCGTCGGCCATCTGCTGGCGGAACAGGCCGTGGACGTAGCGGATGCCGTAGCCATAGGCCGGAATGTTGACGGTCGCCATGCTCTCCATGAAGCAGGCGGCAAGGCGGCCGAGACCGCCATTGCCAAGCGCCGCATCCGGCTCAAGGCCGGCGATGACGTCGAGTTCGACAGACAGCGAGGACAGTGCCTGCCTGATATCGTCGATCAGGCCAAGATTGGACATGGCGTCTCGCAGGAGGCGGCCGATCAGGAACTCCAGCGACAGGTAATACACCCGCTTGCCGTTGTTCATGTAGGTGTTGCGGGTCGATTCCATCCAGGTGTCGATGATCCGGTCGCGAACGACCAGGATCGTGGCGGTCAACCAGTCATGCGGGGTCGCCACCTTGGCGTCCTTGCCGATGCTGTAGGTCAGCTTGTCCATGATCTCGGCGGCAAGGGCCGCCGGGTCGGACGCACCACGTTTGGGAAGGGGAAGATCGGCTTTGTGAGGGGTCTTGATCATCGGTCCGCCTGGCTTTGCTCGGTTCGCAGGGCACCGCCGGATCCGCTGTCGACGGTCACCCCCTTCATCGCCAGTTTACGCATCGATATGATACACATGCAACAGGCCCGTGATCGGCCATGCGAAATTGTTCGCGTTTGCATGATATGTCGCAAAAATATTATTTTTCAGAGGGTTGGCGGCTTTAGCCGTGACATGCAGAGGCCGCGCCCCCCGGGGCGCGGCCAAATATATCCAAATTTCCGCAAACGCTTTGGAAGCGGGTCAGTTGGTCAGGCGCGTGGAGGCCTGAACCGCCTTGTCGCCGATCTCCTTGAAGGCAGCGACGAGTTCGGCGGCATTCTGCGCGTCGTAATAGTTCGACGTGCTGGAGGCGCAATATTGCAGCAGGGTCCGCCCCTTGCTCGGCGCCATGAACGCGACGGAGAAGATCTGGACTCCGGCGGCCTTGGCCGTGTCGCAGGTCGCCTTGGTCTCGGTATCGGCGCTCGAGTAATTGTTGTCACCGTCGGTCATGAAGACGATAAACTTGCTTGGCGTCTGACCGTTCTTGTTTTTGTGCGCCGTGTCTTCGCTCGACTTGATGATGTCCGTGTAGGCGCGAGCCATCGCATCGGAGGAATCTGTGCCGCCTGTTGCCGTCAGCGCCTGGACGTAGGTGAGCGCCTTGGCTGTGCCCCACTGGAATTTCGTCGGACTCTGCATGCTCGCATTGTAGGATACGGCCGCGGTGCGCACATACTTCGTTTCAGGATCGGCGGTGACCAATTGTGTCGTCAGGCTGGCGACCGCCAGCTTCAGCGATTCGATCTTGGTGTAGTAGTTCGTGCAGGACCTGCTCACCCAGCGCCCGTAGCTGTAGTAGCCGCAGTCGTATGTCGGCGCTGCATCATTCACCGTCGATGTGGGCTCTGCCATCGAGCCGGAGCGGTCGAGCACCAGGAACATCGACAGGGCGTTCTTGGTTTCAGTGGTGCTCTGGGCGGTTGCCGAAACCTTGAGGGTGACGGTCTTCCAGCCCAAAAGGGCGGTCATTCCATTGGTTTTCATCGTGTATGTACTGGTGAGCGTGACGTCATACGTCTTGCCGCCCGTTGCCGTCGTGCGCTCGACGCTGCCGATCGCAGCCTTGTCGACGTCGACAGGTGCTGTCGTGCCAGAATCGTCGGTGCCTGAGTTTTCCTTGGGCACGATGTTGTAGAATTGCGAGGCCATGAACTTCTTGGCAAGCGCGACGGCTTCGTCATCGGAGATATTCTTCACGGCGAGCGCATTGGCTGCGGCAAGCGCGCCCGAGTCGGCCGAGTCCTGCAGAATGCTCTTGATCTGGACCATGCGGTTCAAATCCATGGCGACGCCGGCACCGGCCGCTGCGACCGGGAGGATGATCGCGGTAATCATGCCGAAATTGCCGGATCGGCAGCCGATCAGGCGTGAGAAAATCGAGGAATGCTGTGTCTTGGTCCTAGCCATCATGTCCATCCAAACGCAGTCTGTCGATGACTTATAGGGTCGGACATGTTCCATTCGGCTTAAACAAGCCGGTAAAATTCGAGCCAATAACCGGATTTACTGCTTCACAGGGATGACATCGACGGACTGGTCGGTCTTGTGGCTGCCGTAGCTCTTTAAAACGCCGATGACGGGGGCGACATCGGAATAGTCGCGGCCATAGCCGACGACGATATGGTCGGTGCCGGCCGGCATGTCGTTGGTCGGATCGAGCTCGACCCAGCCGGTCAGCTTGCCGCACCAGACCCGCACCCAGGCATGCATGGCATCCGCTCCTTCAAGCCGTTCCTTGCCCGGCGGGGGGATGGTGCGCAGGAAGCCGCTGACATAGCCTGAGGGAATGCCGAGGCTGCGCAGTGCCACAATCATCACATGAGTAAAATCCTGGCAGACGCCGCGCTTCTTGGTGAAGGCTTCCGCGGGTGTCGAATCGACCGTGGTGGCCTCCGCATCGTATTTGAAGTCGCGGTGGATACGGGCGCACAACTGCTCGGCGATCTGGCGAACCGTCATGCTGGGCTTCAGCTCCTTGCGCGCATAGGCGGCAATCTCGCGGTCGCGCGGCAGGCGCGGGCTTACGCCGAGAAAATGGTGCGGCGATTCCGCTGCCAGCGACCAGGTTTCGGTCAGCTCCTGCGGCAGCCTGTCAAGGATCGGCGAGAAATCCGCCGGAACAGGCAAGGCCTGCACCATCACGCGGGCCTGCATGCGGATATCAAGCGTCTCGTGCGGCTTGCGCAGGATGGCGTGGCGTGTCGGATGGTGGAAGAAATCTTCGAATGTGGCGAGTTCGTCAGGCTCGGGCGTCACGGTGACGGCGCCCGCGACGAGGCGCTGGCGATCCGGCAGCGATAGGGGCAGCAGGCGCAGCATGTGGTGCGCGCCCGATGCCGGGACCTCGTATTTATAGCCGATGTGGAGCGAGAGATCGTACAGCATCGGCTCAATTCAGATAGGTGCGGGCGAGGATGTCGGAGAACTTCTCCAACTCGCGCTCGAGATTGGTGTAGACCTCTGCCGTCATTGCTTCCGGCGTCATGACCGCCAGCCCTGAATGGAGGCGCATGGCTTCGCGGAAGAGCATCGACATCTGGCCGTTGACCATGGCGTTCGGCAATTGCTCAGCCTCGATGCGGATCTCATTCAGCTGGAACAGGATGGAGCGCGGGTTGAGCGGGTCAAGCGCGAGAAGGTCGGTGACGGTCAAGCGCGCGGTCGAGACGTTGTAGCGGCGGCGGTGGGTCATGACGTTGTCGCCGATCTCCAGCAGCATATCGAGCGCACCGTCGGGAGCATCGGGGCCGGTCATGCGACCGAGCAGGCGGGTCATATGCAGGCCGCGTTCGAGCAGGCGTCCGATGGTGAGGAAACGCCAGCCGGTGAAGCGGTACATGTTTTCGTGCACGAGACCGGCAAAGCCGGCGAGCTTGCGCAACAGGATGGTCATGGCGTGCGCAGCATCGTCGCCGGGCTTGACCCGTTCGTGGAAGCGCTTTGCGGTCTTCGACAGGTCATTCAGCGCCAGCCAGCCATCCGGCGAGAAGCGGTCACGAATATTGCTGGCGGAATAGACGGCGCTGTCGATGTTGCGCAGCAGGCTTTCCGGGACACCTGATTGGGTGTCGACGTCGATATCGGAGAGATACTCGCTGACGAAGGCCAGCAGCGGCTGCTCCGGATTGGCGCTTTCGGCATATCGCGCATGCCAGGCGCGGAGGATGCGCAACACACCCTCGGCGCGCTCGATGTAGCGGCCGAGCCAGAACAGGTTGTCGGCCGCGCGGCTCGGCAGGCTGCCGGGCATGTTGCGGGTAAAACTTTCTTCCGCCGGCAACAGCGAGGTGCGGTCGACCGGCTTGTCGGAGACGATCCAGACATCGGCTGCACTGCCGCCGGACTGCATGGCGATCGCCGAGACATCCGAGCCGCTGCCGATACGGGCAAAGCCGCCCGGCATGATCTGCCAGCCGTGCTGGGTACGGGCGGCAAAGACGCGCAGTGACATCGGGCGCGGGGTCAATTTGCCATCGATCATGGCTGGCGTGGTCGAGAGCGTCACCACTTCCTGGCCGACGAGATTGCCGGTCTCGGCTTCCAGCCATTCCGAGATGCTGCGGCTCTGCGGGTCCTTGTAGCGGGAGCCGAGCACCGAGCGACCATTGTCGTCGAAGAAGGGCAGGCGGGAAAAGGCGGAGCCGACAACCATGCGGTCGAGATGGCGGGCGACGTGCTCGCGCTCGGCCTTCTGGCCGCACCACCAGGTGGCGATCGAGGGCAGCTTCAGCTCTTCGCCGAGCAGGTGCCGCGACAACGTCGGCATGAAGGCGAGAAGGGCGCGGGTCTCGAGAATGCCGGAGCCGAGCGCGTTGACAAAGGTGACCGATCCGTTGCGCAGCGCGTCGACCATGCCGGGCGTGCCGATATAGGAGTTCTGGTCGAGTTCCAGCGGGTCGGCAAAGGCGGCGTCAAGGCGGCGCCAGAGCACGCTGACGGGCTTCAGACCTGCGACCGTGCGGACCATGACCTTGCCGTTGACGACCGTCAGATCCTCGCCCTCAAGCAGCATGATGCCGAGATAGCGGGCGATATAGGCGTGTTCGAAATAGGTCTCATTGGCGGGGCCTGGCGACAAGACGGCGATGCGATCATCGGCGCTCTGCTGGCGTCCCTGGAGCGCCTTGCGGAAGGCTCCGAAGAAGGAGGCGAGCCGGTGGACGTGGGTTTCCGCATAGAGATCGGAAAAGGCACGCGCCGTCGCGACTCGGTTTTCCAGTGCGAAGCCTGCACCCGATGGGGCCTGGGTGCGGTCGGCCAGGACCCACCAGTTGCCGTCGGGCCCCCGGCCGATTTCGAACGAACAGAAATGCAGGTAATGGCCGCCGGCCGGCTTGATGCCGACGAGGGGACGCAAGAACTCGGGATTGGAGGCGATCAGCTGCGGCGGCAGGAAGCCTTCCTGCACCAGCCGGTTCTCCGAATAGATGTCCGCTACGACGGCTTCGAGCAGGTCCGCGCGCTGGACGAGCCCGTCCGCCAGAACCTGCCATTCCGATTCGGAAATCAGCACCGGGATGTGGGAGAAGGGCCAGGCGCGCTCGCTCGATCCTCCCGAGCCATAGGCGCGGTAGAAGACCCCGGCATCACGCAGATAACGGTCGGCACGCGCGAAGCGTTCGTCGAGCTCCTGCTCGTCCATGGTTTCAATGGCCGAGACGAAGGGTTGCCAGACCGGGCGGACGTGGCCCTGCGGGTCGATCATTTCGTCGGCAGCTCCGGCCAGGGCGCGATAGCCGGCCAGGCGGGCCGTGCCACTCGTTGCCTCTGGCGGAGAAAGCTCCGCTGCCGTCTTTTGTGCCATCGGATCAGATACCCTGCGGTCGTCTCAGGTCCAAAGTGTGCGGGAACTCCGGCGACACGGTTTCGGGCCATAATGGATAGGAGCCGGCTGTATGGCCCCAAGGCTCGAAACGTGCAAGCCGACGGGCTTCCGCTTCATTCCCGTTCACAGGGAAAGTATCGTAATTCCGGCCTCCGGGATGGGCGACGTGGTAGACGCAGCCCCCGATCGACCGGGCAGACCATGTATCATAGATGTCGAATGTTAGCGGTGTGTTGACGGGCAGCACCGGATGCAGGCCCGATGCCGGCTGCCAGGCCTTGTAACGTACGCCGGCGACGGCCACGCCATTGACCACTGACTTCCTCAACGGCACCTGGCGGCCATTGCAGGCGACGACATAACGCTCCGGATTCGCCGTCTCCAGCTGGACCTGCAAACGCTCGACGGAGGAGTCGACATAACGGACGGTGCCGCCGATCGCACCTTCTTCGCCCATGACATGCCAGGGTTCGAGCGCCTGGCGCAGTTCGAGCTTCGAGCCCTCATATTCGACCTCGCCGACAAAGGGGAAGCGGAATTCGAGCTGGGCTGCAAACCACTCCGGCTTGAAGTCGAAACCGTTTTCGCGGAGATCCGCCAGCACTTCGAGGAAATCCAGCCACAGATAATGCGGCAGCATGAAACGGTCATGCAAGCTGGTGCCCCAGCGCACGAAGCTGCCGCCGATCGGGTTCTTCCAGAATCGGGCGATGAGCGCGCGGACCAGCAATTGCTGGGCAAGTGACATGCGCGGATTGGGCGGCATCTCGAAGCCGCGGAATTCAACAAGGCCAAGACGCCCCGTCGGACCATCAGGCGAAAACAGCTTGTCGATGCAGATTTCCGAGCGATGGGTATTGCCGGTGACGTCAGTCAGGAGATTGCGGAACAGACGGTCGACGAGCCAGGGCAGGGGAGCGGCCGCTCCACTTGCGGGCAAGGGCACCTGGGCGAGCGCGATCTCCAGTTCGTAGAGGCTGTCGTGGCGGGCCTCGTCGAAGCGCGGTGCCTGGCTGGTCGGGCCGATGAACATGCCGGAGAAGAGATAGGAGAGCGCCGGGTGGCGCTGCCAGTGCAGCACGAGGCTCTTCAACAGATCAGGGCGGCGCAGGAAGGGGCTGTCGGCAGGATTCGCGCCGCCGACCACGACATGGTTGCCACCGCCGGTGCCGGTGTGGCGGCCGTCGATCATGAACTTGTCGGCGCCGAGCCGCGTCTGGCGGGCCTCTTCATAGATGATGTTGGTGGTGGCGACGCAGTCTTCCCAGCTGTCGGCCGGGTGGATGTTGACCTCGATGACACCCGGATCGGGTGCGACGCGGATGACGTTGATGCGCTCGTCCTGCGGCGGTGCATAGCCTTCGATATGGACGGGAAGGCCGAGATTGCGGGCAGCGGTTTCAGCTGCCGCCACAAGTTCCAGATAGTCCTCGATGGCTTCAACCGGGGGCATGAAGACGCAAAGCCGGCCATCGCGCGGTTCAACGCTCATCGCCGTGCGCACCGCGCCTCTGATGTCGCCGGCCGAGCCGGTGATGTTCTGTTCGTTGCGGTCCTGCTGGCCTTCCCCGCTCTTGCGCGAGGCTTCCGGCATGGCGCGGCCTTCGCGCATCTTTGGGCCGAAGTCGGGCAAAGGCAAACGCGGGATGGAGGGATCGGTGGTGTGGATATAAGGATATTGCGACGGCGGCACGTAGGGCAGGGTGCCGAGCGGCATGCGAAAGCCGATCGGGCTGTCGCCGGGGATGAGAAAAATCTTGCCGCGCCGGGTGCGCCATTTTTCGCTGACCCAACGGCGGCCACTGGCCTTGGCGTTCCAGGCCTGGACCGGCAGGATGTAACCTGTCGGCGTAGTCAGGCCGCGCTCGAAGACCTTGGCGATGCGGGCGCGCTCTTCGGCACTTTCCAGCTTTGAATTCGAAGGATCGACATTTTCCGGCAGGCTGCCTTCCTTGATGATCCATTCGGCCGGATCCTCATAGGCCGGGATGATCATCTCGGACTCGATTTCAAGCTCGCCGGCAATGCCCGCCATCAAGGCTTCTGCCTGTTCATGGGTGATGCCGGTATCGGCCTTTTCGGCCGCAATCAGGGCGGGGTCGTGCCAGATCGGTTTGCCGTCCTTGCGCCAGTAGAGCGAGAAGGTCCAGCGCGGCAGGCTTTCGCCTGGATACCACTTGCCCTGGCCATAATGCAGGAAGCCGCCCGGCGCGAATTTTTCGCGCAGCCGTCGGATCAACTGGTCGGCCAGGTCGCGCTTGGTCGGGCCGACAGCGTCTGTATTCCATTCAGCGGACTGGAAGTCGTCAATCGACACGAAGGTCGGCTCACCGCCCATGGTCAGGCGCACGTCATGCGCCTTCAGGTCGCCATCGACCTTGAGGCCGAGCGCGTTCAGAGCATCCCAGCTGTCGTCGGAGAAAGGCTTGGTTATGCGCGGGTGTTCGGCAACGCGGGTGACGCGCATGTCGAAATCGAATTCTGTATTGGCCTCGCCGATATAACCGCCGGAGATCGGGGCGGCGTTGCGGAAATGCGGGGTGGCGGCGAGCGGAATATGGCTTTCGCCAGTGAGAAGCCCCGAGGTCGGGTCGAGGCCGATCCAGCCGGCGCCGGGAATATAGACTTCGGCCCAGGCATGCAGGTCGGTGAAGTCGACCTCTGTGCCGGAGGGGCCGTCAAGCGCTTTCAGATCCGGTGCGAGCTGGATGAGATAGCCGGAGACGAAACGGGCGGCAAAGCCGAGGCGACGCAGGATCTGGACAAGCAGCCAGCTTGAATCGCGACAGGAGCCGCGTGCGGAGGTCAGCGTTTCCTCGGGCGTCTGGACGCCCGGCTCCATGCGGATGACATAACCGACCTCGTGCTGCAGGCGGGCGTTGAGCCCCACCACCATGTCGATGGTTCCCTGGCCGGGCGTCGTGTCGACGGTTGCCATGAAAACATCCAGCGCCGGAGATGAGGGCTCGGGCGTCATATAGATCTTCAGGTCGTCGCGCAGGTCTTCGGGATAGTCGAAGGGCCATTTGACCGCGACTTCCTCGGTGAAGAAGTCGAAGGGATTGTAGACCGTCATGTCGGCGACGAGATCGACCTCGATCTTCAGCTCGGTGACCGGATCGGGAAAGACGAAGCGGGCGAGGTAGTTACCGTAGGGGTCCTGCTGCAGGTTGACGAAGTGGTTTTCGGGCGTGACCTTCAGCGAGTGAGAGATGACTTTGGTGCGGGAATGGGCGGCGGGCTTCAGCCGGATGATCTGCGGTCCGAGCTGGACCGGATTGTCATATTTGTAGTGCGTGAGGTGGTAGATGCTTGCCTTGATCGCCATTCTTTACCGCTTCGCTGTTCGCCCATGCCACTTTTTCCGGCTTGCACCGATCTTGTGCAATGCAGCGGCATAAAGCAAGCGGCCCGGAGAGCCGAAGCTTCCGGGCCGCACAGCTTCCGCCGATTGCGTTTCGTCAACTGCGACCGAATTCGTCGACCAGGCGGATGATATCATCCTCGCCGAGATAGGAACCGGTCTGGACCTCGATCACCTCGAGCTGGATTTTGCCGGGATTGGCCAGCCGGTGAACCGACCCTTGAGGGATATAGATCGACTGGTTCTCGTGCAGCACGGTGACCTTGTCATCGATCGTCACCTCGGCCGTGCCGCGAACGCAGACCCAGTGTTCGGCGCGGTGGTGATGCTTCTGCAGCGACAGCTTCTTGTCCGGATGGACGAACAGGCGTTTCACCTGGAAGCGATCGCCGTTGAGAATAGAGGTGTAACCGCCCCAGGGACGCAGCGAGGTCGGATGATTCTCGGTGAGACCGGCGGTCGCCTTGTCGGACGCGAGGATCTTGACGAGATTGCCGACATCTTGGGCCCGGTCGAGGCGGCCGACATAGACGGCATCTTCCGAGGCGATGACGGCAACGCCATCCATGCCCTGGACGGCGAGATGCGCCTCACGCGACATGACCAGCGAATTGGTGGTGTCCGAGACTGTGGCGTTGCCGTTGACGACATTGCCGTTATCGTCACCGCCGGCGAGTTTCCAGATCGCATCCCAGCTGCCAAGGTCCGACCAGGTGATGGCGGCGGGCACGACGGCAGCATTGGCGGTCTTTTCCATCACCGCATAGTCGATGGAAATGCTCGGGGCCTCGGCGAAGGCTTCGGCGTCGAGTCGGGTGAAATCGAGATCGCCCTTGGCGAGTTCGACGGATTTCTCGACGGCGGCCAGCACATCGGGTGCAAGCGTCTTCAATTCGTCGATCATGCGGCCGGCGGAGAAGACGAACATGCCGGAGTTCCAGGCATAATTGCCGCTGTCGAGCATCTGCTGCGCGACCTCCGAACTCGGCTTTTCGACGAAGCGGGAGACTTCGTGCACGCCATTGCCGATTTCGGCGCCGATCTCGATGTAGCCGTAGCCGGTCGCCGGTTCGGTGGGCGTGATGCCGAAGGTGACGATCTTGCCGTTGCGGGCGGCTTCGGCCGCACTGGCGACGCAGGCGCGATAGGTGTCGTCGACGGTGATTTCGTGGTCTGACGGCAGGATCTGGATCAGTGCGTCGCGGCCATGGCGCTGGCTGACGAGGAGGGCTGCGGCGGCGACGGCAGCAGCCGTATTGCGCGCTTCCGGCTCCAGCACGATGCCGTCGAGCGTCACATTCAGTTCGCGGGCCTGTTCGGCGACGAGGAAGCGGAAATCCTCATTGGTGACCACAAGCGGCGCGTCATATTGGGCTTCATCCGAGACGCGCAGCAAAGTCTTCTGCAACAGAGTCTCGTCGCCGAGAAAACGGATAAACTGCTTGGCGGCGGCAGCGCGCGACAGTGGCCAGAGGCGGGTTCCCTTGCCGCCGGCCATGATGACCGGCACGATCTTGGTGCTCATGCTTTCTTGCCTTTCGATGTCTGGCCGGGAGGCAGTCGTCCCGGCCGAATTCGCAATGCCTGCCTCATTCAGCGCCTCGGTCAGACGTCATTCGGCGGGCGATCGACGAAACCCAAACGCGGCGGGCGCCGGTTTTGTTACATGTTTGGCCGATGGTTCCAAGTCCGGTGAAAGATCGTCCTTAATTTGACCGATTACCGCGTTGCCGCCCGTTGGCCGATGTGTTCAAGTCTCCCAAACCTCCGGCGCGGATGCGGGGAGGTCAATGTTCGTTCTGACACAGGAAAGAAGTCGCCTTGATGCCCACCGCTCCCCTTTTTGCCGTTCCCGTAGCGGCGCTTCTGCCTGTCGAGGGTCTGTCCGAGGGCTTTCCCGTGCACCGAATTTTCTGCGTGGGACGCAATTACGCCGCCCATGCCGCCGAGATGGGGAACACGATTGACCGGGCGGCGCCCTTCTATTTCACCAAGCCGCCAACAGGTCTCGTGTTGAGCGACGGCACGATGACCTATCCGCCTGGTACCGAGGATTGCCATCACGAGATCGAATTGGTGATCGCGATCGGTGCGCCGGCCTTTCGGGTCTCGGCGGAAGAGGCTGGAAACGTCATCTTCGGTTACGCCGTCGGCCTCGACATGACCCGGCGCGACCTGCAGCAGGCGGCCAAGGACAAGCAGCGTCCCTGGGACATGGGCAAGTCCTTCGAACATTCGGCCGGGATCGGCGCGATCACGCAAGCCGCCGGGTTCGTTCCGGGTGGCCAGCGTATCGAGCTTGCGGTCAACGGCACAACCCGACAGGAGGGCGAACTCTCGGACATGGTCTGGTCGGTGCCGGAGATCGTCAGCCACCTCTCGCGCTATTATCACCTGACGCCCGGTGACCTCATCTATACCGGCACCCCCTCCGGCGTTGGCCCGGTCCTGCCGGGCGACCGCCTCGTCGGGACGGTCGAGGGGCTTTCGCCACTAACGGTGACCATCGGCCCGGCGGCCTGAGGTGACAGGTTTGCAGAGCGTTGCCGGTCCCGCCCTGGTCGAGGGCCGCAGCTGCGGCACCTGCTCGCTCTGCTGCATCCTGCCGGATATTGACGAGCTGGAGAAACCAGCCAACGAGGTCTGCCGCCACTGCCTGACCGGTGGCGGCTGTGCTGCTTATGCAGCCAGGCCGGCCACCTGTCGCGACTTCTATTGTCTGTGGCGGACGGATGACAGCTGGGGGTCGCATTGGGATCCGGCGATTGCCGGCATGATGACCTATGCCCAAGGGCCGCAACTGACGGTGCTTGTTGACCCTGAACTCGGCGAAGACTGGCGTCGGGCGCCGTATCTCGGGGAACTGGAGGCGAAGGCACGGGCGCTGAAGGCGGATGGCGGCTATGTGGTGGTGTATGTGGGGGATGCGGTGACGGTGGTGGGAGCTTAAAGGCCTGCCGCCTTCTTCAGGATCTCGTCGATCCTGCTCTGCCAGCCAGGCCCGGTTGCGCGAAAATGCTCAACGACTTCCGGGGAGAGGCGAAGCGAGACGGGGACTTTCGTTGGGGCCTTTTGGATGCCCCGTGTTCGCGGAAAGAAGGCGCGCAGTTCCTCGGGCAGTTCCGACGCCGGACGGGCGCGGGCGAAATCTACGGATGTCCATTCCGGGTTTTCCAAATCATTGTCTGGCTTCGACATAACGCTCAAACTCCTTCCTATGGGCGCGTCGCAGGCTGATCGCCCGCACACGCCCGTCGCGATGGGTGAAAGCGAGGCAATGCGGCTGGTCATCGATCAGGCCCCATGCCCGATAGCGGATTTCCCCATAGGCATTTCGATCATCTTCCAGAAAGGCAAGAATTTCGAGATCGCGTGCCCGTTCCAGCGAAATCCCGTGTTTTCGCCTATTGGCCTCGTCCTTGGCCAGATCATACTCGATCATCATCAAATTGTATATACGATTTGAATTTTAAGCCGAGTTCCATCATCGATCGCAAAGATTGATCGCGCAACCGAAAACAAATCGCGCTCCAGTCTCGGACATTGTGGTGATTCGACGACCGGTTGGCCGCCACAAAGCTTGGTGTCGCCCGAAACCAAAAAGGGCTCGCCGTTTCCGGCAAGCCCTTGAAAGAATTCGAATGGTGGGCGTGACAGGGATTGAACCTGTGACCCCTACGATGTCAACGTAGTGCTCTCCCGCTGAGCTACACGCCCATCCGATGAGCGGCTTAAGACCACAAAACCTGATCGCCCGTCAATAGGCATTTTGCAGTTTTGTGAAGAGATTTTTTCAATCTCTCGGCAAGGCCTTATGCCGCAAGGAGTTTGTTCACTTCGTCGACGAGATCACGAAGGTGGAAAGGCTTGGACAGGACCTTTGCGTCCTTCGGAGCCTTCGAATCGGCGTTCAGGGCTACGGCAGCAAAGCCGGTGATGAACATGACCTTCAGGTCCGGATCGAGTTCGGTCGCGCGGCGCGCCAGCTCGATGCCGTCCATTTCCGGCATGACGATGTCGGTCAGCAGGAGGGAGAAGGGCTCTTCACGCAGGCGGTCGTATGCGCTCGCCCCATTGTCGAAGGAGGAAACTTTGTAACCCGCCTTTTCCAACGCCTTCACCAGGAACCGGCGCATGTCGTTGTCATCTTCGGCGAGAAGGATTTTCTGTGTCATTTAGGGACCGCTGAATTCGATTGCATGGGACGCTCGCAGCCGCTCACAATAGGCTCTGCCCAGTAAAGAACCGGTGAACAACGAAATCGTGAGCCTGCTCCGCCATTTCCCGGAGTATGGACTTTGCGACAGCCGACTGGCAACATGGCGAACACAACAAGTTTGTGACTTGGTAAAGAAGAGGAACTGGGGAGCGGATGACCAACGAATTCGAGCCTTTCGAGATTCGCGAACCCGCCATCCAGACCATTCCCTTCGTGTATAACTCCCCGCATAGCGGTCGCTGCTACCCGAGCGCCTTCCTGGATGAGACGCGACTCGACGACCTGTCGATTCGCCGCTCCGAGGATCATTACGTTGACGAGCTCTTCTCCGCAGCGCCAAGCTTCGGAGCGCCCTTGCTGGTTGCGCATTTTCCGCGCGCCTATGTCGATGTGAACCGCGAGCCCTACGAACTCGACCCGCGGATGTTTTCCGATCCGCTGCCGCCTTATGCCAACAGCAATTCGGCGCGCGTGGCCGGCGGGCTCGGCACGATCCCGCGCATCGTGGCGGAAAACATGGAGATCTACGAGGGTCGCATGCCGTTGTCCTCGGCCATGGAGCGGATCGAGACCTGCTACAAGCCGTATCATGCCTGCCTGCGCAAGCTGATTGCCCGCACCCATGCCCGCTTCGGGCTGGGCGTCCTCATCGATTGCCATTCTATGCCGGGCAATATCCGGGTGGCCGGCAGCGGCATCAAGCCGGATTTCATCGTCGGTGATCGCTACGGCACCAGCGCCTCGGCCGAACTGTCGCGGGCGGCGCTGCAATTCCTCGAAGAGCTCGGTTTTGCCGCCGTGCGCAACAAGCCTTATGCCGGCGGTTTCATCACCGAACATTACGGCCGGCCGGCGCGCGACCTGCATGCGCTGCAGATCGAGGTCAATCGTTCGCTCTATATCGACGAGACGACTTTGGAGAAGCGGCCGGATTTCGACATGCTGGCCGGCTCCCTTGCCATCTTCATGGGTCAGATGGCCGATTTCGTCGCCGACTATTTCGGCGATCAGGCGCTTGCCGCCGAATAGCGCGCCTCTACTATCACCGCAGTCTTGGTCTGCCGTCGGGGCACGGCGTGGGTCGCTGCATCCAGGGCGTGGGAAGCTGCGGACAAAAAAAACCGCGCACAGGGCGCGGCTTCAAGTCTAGGGAGGAAACACCCAAGGAGGGTATTTACAGTCAGAGACTGTAAGTCAGACGTTATGTGTTGCGGTGCACCATTGTCAAGATGATTCTTGGCTGTTTTTTAATCGTGGCGAAAAAATACGCAGTTTCGCTCTCCGGGCCTGAGATGATGGTGTGAGAGGTACAGGCAGTCTGCCGGTTTTCTTTCCGGTCGGCAGGCAGTAAGACTGGCGCGCAACTCATTCGACGGAACCTGCCATGCGCCCCACCCGAGACTTCTTCAACCGCCTCGCCGATGCCGCCAAGGCAGAAACCCTGCCGCGCTTCCGCTCCGGCCTGTCCGTGGTCAACAAGGAAGCTCAGGGCTTCGATCCGGTGACGGAAGGCGACCAGGCGGCCGAGACGGCGATCCGCCGGCTGATCGAGGCGGAATTCCCTGATCATGGCATTCTCGGCGAAGAACACGCCAATATCCGCATGGACAGCGACCAGGTCTGGGTCATCGATCCGATCGACGGGACGCGGGCCTTCATCTCAGGCGTTCCGGTCTGGGGCACGCTGATCGGCTTTCAGGAGCATGGGCGTTCTGTGATGGGGCTGATGGAGCAGCCGTTCACCGGAGAGCGCTATTTCGCCGATGGGGAGAAGTCCTGGTATTCCGGCCCTGATGGCGAGCGCCAGAATGTCGTGCGCGACTGCGGCAGCCTTGAGAATGCGATCTTGTTCACCACCTCGCCGCATCTCTTCCAGGGCTGGGAGGTCGAGCGTTACCAGGCGGTGCAGGATCGGGCGAAACTCTTCCGCTACGGCGTTGACTGCTATGCCTATTGCCTGCTGGCGGCCGGCCATATCGATCTCGTCATTGAAACGGTGTTGAAGCCCTATGACGTCGGCGCGCTGATCCCGATCATCGAGCAGGCCGGCGGCGTGATCACCACCTGGGATGGCGGACGACCGGAAGCCGGCGGCTCGATCATCGCGGCCGGCTCCAAGGCCGTGCATGCCGAGGTGATGGAGATGCTGAAGCGCCGCTAAGCGGAAGATCTCAGGCTTCGAGACGGCTGTCGGTCAAGGCACCGACAGGGTCGACCTCTGCAGGTTCGCCGCCGGGAATGAAGGCGAAGAGGGCGGCCAACGCCTGGGTGCGATAGCGGTCCTGCTCTTGCAGGATCTCGTGGCGAGCCCCGGCCACCGGCACCAGTTGCCCAGCTCTGAAATACTGCGCCAGTGATTCCTGATAGTGATAGGGCACGATCGGGTCGTTGCCCGGCGCGACGATGACGGTCGGCACCGTAATCGAGGCTAAGTGGCGGGGGGTGCGCACCTCAGCAATTGCTTTCTGGCTTTCGTATAGCCAGCGAGCGGTTGGTGGGCCGAGGAAGAGTTCCGGATGGTCGGCCACAAGCCGCTGGTTGCGGGCGAAACGTCGTGGATCTGTGGTCAGCGGATTGCCGTCGAAATCCTTGCGGGGTTCGTCCTTGTTGAGGCAGATCCCCCCGAAGCCGGTGAAACTCGCAAGCGTTGCCAGGCGGCGGATGTTGTCTGGCGAGGCTTTCTGACCGCCAAGACCCACGAAGGGGGCTGTTAGCACCATGCGCTCGATGCGGTTGGCAAGGCGCGGGGCGGCCTTGAGGGCGATCAGCCCGCCGGTCGAATGGGCGACGAGGAAGAAGGGCAGGCGGGTGTCCGGCAGGACGATCTGTTCGAGGAAGATCTCGAGGTCCCGGACATAATGGTCGAAGCGGCCGACATGGCCCTTGCGCGGATCCTTGATCAGGCGGTCCGAGCCGCCCTGGCCACGAAAATCGTAGGTCGCGACCCAGAAACCGCGCTGGTTCATCTCGCGGATCGTCTCGAAATATTTCTCGATGGTCTCGTTGCGGCCATGCAGCAGCACGATCGTGCCGCGGGTGGTGTCGCCTGTCGACTTGAAGACCGCGTAACGCAGATTGACGCCGCGATGGCCCTTGAAGAAACCAACCAGCGGGTTTCCGGGAATGGGGTTGCCGGGGGTGGCGTGAAGTCTCGCTTCCATCCTCACAACTGCCTGTCCGTTGAGCGCGGTGTCCTTATCACGGGATAGGATGGCCCCCGCAAAAGGTCAAAGAAAAAAGCCGGAACCGCAAACGGAGAATGCGGTTCCGGCGAAAGCGACCGGAGTGGAAGGGGCGATGTCTCCGGCCTATCGGGTTCGAGACAACCGATGGGACGGGTTTAGCCTGATGGCGCTGAACAGGGATTGAACCTGCCGTTCATGCCGGATTCATCGGCTGGCCAAGACCTTCGATGATGATGATCTTGAATTCACAAAACCGATTTCCCACATCGTTATCGCGGACGCCAAACGGGTCCGCGGCCACCGCCTCCATCGCCCGTTGCGGGATGCAGGCGGACCCCAAACGCCAACGTCGCTTCCAGGAGGACACAATGCGTCACGTCGATTTCTCCCCCCTTTATCGCTCCACCGTGGGCTTCGACCGCCTGTTCACGATGCTCGACAGTCTCGGGCAGCCGGAGCAGGCCCAGAGCTATCCGCCCTACAATATCGAGCGGACCGGCGAAAACCTTTACCGGATCACCATGGCCGTTGCCGGCTTCGACGAAAGCGAGCTTTCGATCGAGGCGCATGCGCATGTGCTGACCGTGAAGGGTGAAAAGGCCGATGACGAAAAGGTCGAGCAGACCGAATTCCTCTATCGCGGTATCGCCAAGCGCGCCTTCGAGCGCCGCTTCCAGCTTGCCGACCATGTCGAGGTCACCGCTGCTTCGCTGAAGAACGGTCTGTTGCACATCGATCTCCTGCGCAACATTCCCGAGGCGATGAAGCCGCGCCGCATTTCGATTGCTGCCGAAGCAGCAGGCGCTGCCCCGAAGGCCATTGAGGCGCATGTGAACTAAACATCGGATGGTCGATTAACATTGAAGGCGGTGGGTAAAGGCCCGCCGCCTTTTTTCGTTTTGGGTTTGTTGTGCTGCGCCCGTCAAACGACCTCAATGAATTGATCGACTTCTTCCGCCGTTGTGGCGAAGCTCGTGACCAGGCGCAGCAGCGTCTCATTTGTGCCGAGCAGATGCGGCATGTCGCGCGGCGGCAACCAGTCATAGACCTTGGCGCCCTTGGCGCGGGCACGGGCGACGGCATCCTTGTCGGCCACGGCGAATACTTCGTTGGCCGTCGTCTCCCAGGCAAGGCGCGTGGTGTTCTTGGCCGAGAGGCCGGCGCGCAGGCGATCGGCCATGGCGTTGGAATGGCCGGCGAGTTCGAGCCAGAGGTCGTCCTCAAGATAGGCTTCCAACTGGGCCGAGATGAAGCGGGTCTTGGAGAAGAGCTGCGCGGAGCGCTTGCGGATATAGGGCATTTCCTCCGCCATTTCAGGCTTGAAGAAAATGATCGCCTCTGCACACCAGCAGCCGTTCTTGGTGCCGCCGAAGGAGAGAATGTCCACGCCGCGCTTCCAGGTCATCTCTGCCGGACTTGCCTTCAAGGCGACCAGCGCGTTGGCGAAGCGGGCGCCGTCCATGTGGAGGGGCAGGTTCTTCGCCTTCGCGATGGCGGCGATCTCATCGAGTTCGTCGAGCGAATAGACCGTGCCGGCTTCAGTCGCCTGCGTTACGGTAACCGCCATCGGGCGGCCGTGATGGACGGAGGGCACGTCGAAGCGGGAGACGGCGATGTCGAGCGCTTCCGGATTGATCTTGCCGTTGTCGCCTTCGACAGGAAAGAGCCGCGTGGCGCCGGTCAGGAATTCCGGCGCACCGCCTTCGTCGGCGTTCACATGGGCATCGTAATGACAGAAGGTGACGCCGCCAGCCTTGGCGACACTTGCGAGCGCCAACGAATTGGCCGCCGTTCCCGTCGCGACGAAGAAGACCGCGACTTCCCGTTCGAACATGTCGTTGAACTTCGCCTCGATCAGCTTGTCGTGGTCGCTTGTGCCGTATGCGGCCGCATAACCGGAGGCGAAGCGTGTCAGACTTTCAGCGATCTTGGGATGGGCGCCGGACCAGTTGTCAGATGCGAAGAACATGGGGTCATTCCTGGGACAGGGGGAGGGTTTTCGGAGATTAGGCATTTCCGTGACGCTATCAATCCGGTCCGCGGCGGAACTTGTCGCAAGGATCGATTCCGCAAGAAGTTGAACAGCAGCGATGCTGACGTGAAATAAAATTGCGCAACTGCGTTCTGCATGGCAACTTAGCATCCGGCGGCCGGTTAATTTTCCGTGCGTCCCCTTGCAAGACAGGTTACATTCTGTCATAGGAATTCTCAAAATTAGGTCAGATCGATTGACCTAATTCGAGTTTCGGGATCTCGAGCTCAGGTGTCATGCGGTGGTGATGTAACCCGGTCAGGGTGAGGTCTCTGCCGTCTGGCGCCCGAAACTGCGAGAGGCCCACTTTAACCCGCCCGGTCCTGCCGGGCCCCATTGGAGGGAAGGCCATGACGAACGTGACGTCATCCGAAGAGAACATGCGGTCCGCAGGCGCGGAAGCGACGGGCGTAAAGCCGGTCATGCGCACGGGTCTTCCTGCCAAGCAGGGCCTCTACGATCCGCGTAACGAACATGATGCCTGCGGTGTCGGCTTCATCGCCCATATGAAGGGCGTCAAGTCGCACCAGATCGTCAAGGATGGTCTCTTCATCCTGGAAAACCTGACCCATCGCGGCGCCGTCGGGGCCGATCCGCTGATGGGTGATGGTGCTGGCATTCTCGTACAGATCCCGGACCGCTTCTTCCGCGAGGAAATGGCTGCTCAGGGCGTTACGCTGCCGAAGGCCGGCGAATACGCCGTCGGTCACTTCTTCTTTCCGCAGGACGAAGAGCAGATTGTTCACTTCAAGAAGGTCATCGCCGAGGTCTGTCTGGCCGAGGGCCAGACCCTCATCGGCTATCGCGACGTGCCGGTCGACAACTCGTCGCTGTCGAAGGCGCCGCATATCGCCGCGACCGAGCCGCGTCAGATCCAGGTCTTCATCGGTGCCGGCCGCGATGCCGCAACCCAGGAGCAGTTCGAGCGTCGCCTGTTCCTTTTGCGCAAGGTGATCTCGAACCGGATCTATGACCAGTATGGCGGTCAGGAGACTGGCTTCTATCCCGTCTCGCTTTCGTCCTCGACGATCGTCTACAAGGGCATGTTCCTCGCCTATCAGGTCGGTGCCTATTACAAGGATCTGGCCGATCCGCGCTTCGAATCCGCCGTTGCCCTCGTGCACCAGCGTTTCTCGACCAACACCTTCCCGTCGTGGAAGCTCGCGCATCCCTACCGCATGGTTGCCCATAACGGTGAAATCAACACGCTGCGCGGCAACGTCAACTGGATGGCGGCGCGTCAGGCGTCCGTTTCCTCGCCGCTGTTCGGCGACGACATCTCCAAGCTCTGGCCGATCTCCTATGAGGGGCAGTCGGACACGGCCTGCTTCGACAACGCGCTCGAATTCCTGCAGCGTGGCGGCTATTCGCTGGCGCATGCGGTGATGATGCTGATCCCCGAAGCATGGTCGGGCAACCAGCTGATGGCGCCTGAGCGCAAGGCCTTCTACGAATACCACGCCGCGATGATGGAGCCGTGGGATGGGCCTGCTGCCGTCTGCTTCACCGATGGCAAGCAGATTGGCGCCACGCTCGACCGCAACGGCCTGCGTCCGGCCCGCTATCTGGTCACTGACGACGACCGTGTCATCCTCGCATCCGAAGCCGGAACGCTGCCGGTGCCGGAAGAGCGCATCGTCAAGAAGTGGCGCCTGCAGCCGGGCAAGATGCTGCTGATCGACATGGCGGAAGGCCGCATCATCTCGGATGAAGAGGTGAAGTCGTCGCTTGCTCAGAGCCATCCCTATCGCGAATGGCTGGACCGCACCCAGTTGATCCTCGAAGACCTGAAGCCGGTCGAACCCCGCGCGCTGCGCCGTGACGTGTCGCTGCTCGATCGTCAGCAGGCCTTCGGCTACACCACGGAAGACACCAAGATCCTGATGTCTCCCATGGCGACCACGGGCCAGGAAGCCATCGGCTCGATGGGCACCGACACGCCGATCTCGGCGATGTCGACGAAGTCGAAGCTGCTCTATACCTATTTCAAGCAGAACTTCGCTCAGGTGACCAACCCGCCGATCGACCCTATTCGCGAAGAGCTCGTCATGAGCCTCGTCTCGTTCATCGGTCCGCGTCCGAATATCCTCGACCATGAAGGCATGGCGAATGCCAAGCGCATGGAAGTGCGCCAGCCGATCCTGACCAATGGCGATCTCGAAAAGATCCGCTCGATCGGTCACATGGAAGACCGCTTCGACACCAAGACGCTCGACTTCACTTATGACGTTGGGCGGGGCGCCGAAGGCATGCCGGAAATGCTGGATCGCCTGTGCGAACGCGCGGAAGCCGCCGTGCGCGGCGGCTACAACATCATCGTGCTCTCCGACCGCCAGATCGGCCCTGACCGGATCGCCATCCCGGCGCTGCTCGCGACCGCTGCCGTGCACCATCATCTGATCCGCAAGGGGCTGCGCACCTCGGTCGGTCTCGTGGTGGAATCCGGCGAGCCGCGCGAAGTGCATCACTTCTGCTGTCTCGCGGGCTTCGGCGCCGAGGCGATCAACCCCTATCTCGCCTTCGACACACTGCTCGACATGCACAAGCATGGCGAATTCCCCAAGGAAGTCTCGGAAGACGAAGTCGTCTATCGCTACATCAAGGCCGTGGGCAAGGGCATACTGAAGGTCATGTCCAAGATGGGCATCTCGACCTATCAGTCTTATTGCGGCGCGCAGATCTTCGACGCGATCGGTCTGTCGTCCGAACTGGTCGACAAGTATTTCTTCGGCACCGCGACCACCATTGAAGGCATCGGCCTCGCTGAAATCGCAGAGGAAACCGTTGCCCGCCACTCGTCCGCGTTCGGCAAGGATCCTGTGCTCGCCAACACGCTCGATATCGGCGGCGAATATGCCTATCGCATGCGCGGCGAAAACCACGCCTGGAGCCCTGACTCGATCGCCTCGCTGCAACATGCCGTGCGCGGCAACAGCCAGGAGCGTTACCGCGAATTCGCCGAGATGGTGAACGACAGCAATCTGCGGATGAACACCATCCGGGGCCTGTTCAAGATCAAGTCGGCGGAAGCGCTCGGCCGCAAGCCTGTATCCGTGGATGAGGTCGAGCCGGCGGTCGAGATCGTCAAGCGCTTCTCGACGGGTGCCATGTCCTTCGGTTCGATCAGCCGCGAGGCGCATACGACGCTCGCCATCGCCATGAACCGGATCGGCGGTAAGTCGAACACCGGCGAGGGTGGTGAAGAGAGCGATCGTTACCTGCCGCTGGCCGACGGTTCCTCGAACCCCGAGCGTTCGGCAATCAAGCAGATTGCGTCGGGCCGCTTCGGTGTCACGACGGAATATCTCGTCAATGCCGACATGCTGCAGATCAAGGTCGCGCAGGGTGCCAAGCCCGGCGAGGGCGGCCAGCTGCCCGGTCACAAGGTCGATGCGACGGTCGCCAAGACCCGTCACTCGACGCCGGGCGTCGGCCTGATCTCGCCGCCGCCGCATCACGACATCTATTCGATCGAAGATCTGGCGCAGCTGATTTACGACCTGAAGAACGTCAACCCTGAGGCTGATGTCTCGGTCAAGCTCGTCTCGGAAGTCGGCGTCGGCACGGTTGCCGCCGGCGTTGCCAAGGCGCGCGCCGACCATATCACCGTCTCCGGTTTCGACGGCGGCACGGGCGCCTCGCCGCTCACCTCGCTGAAGCATGCCGGTAGCCCGTGGGAAATCGGTCTCGCCGAGACGCAGCAGACGCTGGTGTTGAACGGTCTTCGCTCACGCATCGCGCTGCAGGTTGACGGTGGTCTGAAGACCGGCCGTGACGTCATTATCGGTGCACTGCTCGGTGCCGACGAGTTCGGCTTTGCGACGGCTCCGCTGATCGCAGCCGGCTGCATCATGATGCGCAAGTGCCATCTGAACACGTGTCCCGTCGGTGTCGCCACCCAGGATCCTGTCCTGCGCAAGCGCTTCAAAGGCACGCCGGAGCATGTCATCAACTACTTCTTCTTCGTTGCCGAAGAAGTGCGCGAAATCCTGGCTTCGTTGGGTGTCACACGGCTGGACGAGATCATCGGCGCTTCCGAGCTTCTGGAGAAGGACGACATGCTCGCCCACTGGAAGGCTCGGGGACTCGACTTCTCGAAGATCTTCCACAAGGTCGATGCGCCGAAGTCTGCAACCTACTGGACCGAGCGCCAAAACCATCCGATCATCGACATTCTCGATCGCAAGCTGATCGAGAAGGCGATGCCGTCGCTGGAAGCGAAGCAGCCTGTTGTCTTCGACGTCGACATCAAGAACGTCGACCGCTCTGCCGGTGCTATGCTCTCGGGCGAAGTTGCCAAGCGCTACGGCCACAAGGGTCTGAAGGACGACACCATCCATGTCACGCTGAACGGCACCGCCGGTCAGTCCTTCGGCGCCTTCCTCGCGCGTGGCATCACCTTCGACCTCGTGGGCGATGGCAACGACTATGTCGGCAAGGGTCTCTCGGGTGGCCGCATTATCGTGCGCCCGCCGGAAAATGCCCGCATCATCGCGGAAAATTCGATCATCGTCGGCAACACCGTGCTTTACGGTGCGATCTCCGGCGAATGCTATTTCCGCGGTGTCGCCGGCGAACGTTTCGCGGTGCGCAATTCCGGTGCGATCGCCGTCGTCGAGGGCGTGGGTGACCATGGCTGCGAATACATGACAGGCGGCGTGGTCGTCGTGCTCGGCGAAACGGGCCGCAACTTCGCGGCCGGCATGTCGGGCGGTGTCGCTTACGTGCTCGACGAGAGCGGTGATTTCGCCAAGCGCTGCAACATGGCCATGGTCGAACTCGAGCCGGTTCCGGAAGAGGACGACATGCTGGAGAAGCTGCATCATCACGGCGGCGACCTCATGCACAAGGGCCTTGTCGACGTGTCGGGCGACATGACCCGCCACGACGAGGAACGTCTTTACCAGCTGATCTCGAACCATCTGCACTACACGGGCTCGAACCGCGCCAAGCAGATCCTCGACAGCTGGGCCGAGTATCGTCCGAAATTCCGCAAGGTCATGCCGGTCGAGTATCGCCGTGCGCTTGAGGAAATGGAACGCATGCGCATGGGCGTTGCTGCGGAATAATCAGGGTCCGCCCCTCACCCCGCCTCCGCTCCGCTCGGCGACCCTCTCCCCGTAAACGGGGCGAGGGGGGACCGCCAGCGGCGCGGGCTGCCTCTTCTCCCCGCTCGCGGGGAGAAGGTGCCGGCAGGCGGATGAGGGGCGCTTTCGACAAACACGAGTGGATTAGAGGAAAACAGACATGGGCAAGGTTACAGGTTTCATGGAAATCGACCGGCAGGTGGCGAAGTATCAGCCGGCCTCCGACCGCATCCGCCATTTCCGCGAATTCACCATCCCCATGTCGGATGCTGAGGTCACCAAGCAGGCGGCGCGCTGCATGGATTGTGGCATTCCCTATTGCCATGGCCCGACCGGCTGTCCGGTGCACAACCAGATCCCCGACTGGAACGACCTCGTCTATAACAACAAGTGGGAGGAGGCGATCCGCAACCTCCACTCGACCAACAACTTCCCGGAATTCACCGGTCGTGTGTGCCCGGCACCTTGCGAGGAAGCCTGCACGCTGAACCTCGAAGATACCCCGGTTGCGATCAAGACCGTCGAGCAGGCGATTGCCGACAAGGCCTATGAGCTCGGCTTTATCGTTCCGCAGCCGGCAACGATCCATACCGGCAAGAAGGTTGCCGTCATCGGCTCCGGTCCGTCGGGTCTCGCCGCCGCCCAGCAGCTCGGTCGCGCCGGTCACGAAGTTCATGTCTATGAGCGCGAATCCAAGCCCGGTGGCCTGCTGCGCTACGGCATCCCTGATTTCAAGATGGAGAAGAACTTCATCGATCGCCGCGTCGAGCAGATGAAGGGCGAAAACGTCACCTTCCATTGTGGCGTGAATGTCGGCGTCGACGTGACCGTCGAGACGCTGCGCGCAGACTACGATGCCGTGCTTTATTGCGGTGGTTCGGAAACTCCGCGCGAGGCCGGCATTCCCGGCGTCGAGTTCCATGGCGTGCATGATGCCATGCCCTATCTCGTGCAGCAGAACCGTCGCGTCGGCCGCGAAAACATCGACAGTGTCGGCTGGCCGGCCGATCCGATCCTCGCCGGCGGCAAGCATGTCGTCGTCGTCGGTGGCGGCGATACGGCATCTGACTGCGTCGGCACGGCCTTCCGCCAGGGCGCCGTCAAGGTGACCCAGCTCGACATCCGCCCGCGTCCGCCGCAGACGGAAGACAAGCTTGCCATCTGGCCCTTCTGGGCGACTAAGATGCGCACCTCGTCGAGCCAGGCCGAAGGTGCCAACCGCGAATTCCAGGTGGCAACGCTCGAATTCGTCGGTGAAGACGGCGTGCTGACCGGTGTGAAGTGCTGCCAGGTCGACGAGCGCCGCAAGCCGATCCCGGGCACCGAGTTCATCATCAAGGCCGATCTCGCCTTCATCGCCATTGGCTTCTCCGGCCCGTTCACCGACAGCGTGTTGAAGGATCTCGACGGCAAGCTCGAACTCAATACCGACCGTCGTGGCTCGACCAATGTTGTGGCCAATGACAAAGACTATCGCTCCTCTGTGGACAAGGTCTGGGTCGCCGGTGACGCCCGTCGCGGCCAGTCGCTGGTGGTGTGGGCGATCCGCGAGGGCCGTCAGGCGGCCCGTGCAATCGACGAAGCGCTGATGGGCGAGAGCGTGCTGCCGCGCTGAGCGAGGCCAGTTCCACGAATCTAAATGAGGGTCGCCATCGGCGGCCCTTTTTGCTTCAGCCGATCAGGGAGTGGCGGTTGCGGCAGGGCGCTGGACATAATCGACGCGGCCGACCGGTGGGTCGGGCAGCTTGCCGTTCCTGACCAGCATGTCGCGCGGCGTCGTGTAACCGGTGGCGGGCAGGGGCGCGCCACCGAGAAGATCGGTCGCGCCGTCCAGTTCCGGGTCGAAGAGGTCGATCGGTGGCGTGCTGATGATGCCCTTGGCCTCGACCGGCGGCAGGTCGATGAGGGCCGGCAGGTTGGTGGCGTCGAGGCGCACGAGATCCGGGCTACTCATGTCGCCGAGCAGCCGGCGCACGGATTTCTCCACGTAGAAGGCGAGCTTGCGTTTGCCCGGTGCGGTAAAGCCGATGCCGTCATTGCCACGCAGGCGCACGGGCTGGCCGTTGATATCAGAGCCTGTCACGATGAAGCGGCCGTCCTGGTCGACGAAGCCGTCCCAGACATCGACGAATTCGCCGTTCAGCTTCTCGACATTCGTCCGGTAGAGCGTGTTGAGCCTCAGCGCGTCTGCCGTCATGTTCTGCGGGCGGAAGGCGGGCAGGCCGACCCAGATCAGCTGGATATCTGCCTTGGTGGCGATTTCGGCAAGCGCGGTGACACGGGTCGCATAGGCGGCAAACCATCCATCGGTCCGGAAATCGTATCTTGCGCCCGGCGTCACCAGTTGCTGGCGGTCGTTGGCGCCGATCTGGATGACGACGACGCTGGGGCGGATTTCAGCGATCAGGCCCGGCAGCAGGCCTGTCCAATCATGAAAATCATCGCGCACGAGGCCGGACGAGCCGTTGGAGCGGGTTTCGATCACCACGCCTGGTGCATCCTCGAAGGCGGTTTTCAGGCCTTCGCCCATTCCGCCGGCCACGAAGTCACCGATCACCAACACCTTCTTGGCATTGTCCAGCTTGTCCGGCGGCGGCGGGGCGGCGGGTACCGCGCGGCTGGTGGGCTTGCGGGTGTTGATGGTCGTAATGCTGCCACCCGTTTTCTTGCGTGGCCGCTTTTCCCGGACCGGGCGCCGCACTTCGCGCGGAGCCACATATTCGGGCTCACGGGGACCGAACAGCACGTCGAACAGGGTACGACGGCGCTCCGGTTGCTGGGCCTGCGTGTCCAGGGTGAGAAACGCGGTCGCTGCGATCAAGACGGCCAGAGCAAGACTGGCAAGGCGGGTCAGGCGGCTGAAAGCGACGCGCTGAATGGTCATTGCGATCTCCTCCGCTTGGGCCTGCAGTCCGCCAATGCGAGGCGGCCGACGCGAAGCTCCGTTGTGGAGCGCGTCGGCCGCCAAGTCAATCTGCGGTCAGTCGTGATGCGATCAGTTGCGCAGCGCTTCCAGAAGAACCCGCGACGGTTGGCCATCGGCCGACATGCCCAGGCGCTGCTGGATTGCGGTGATCGCCGCCTTCGAGCCAGAGCCGAAGTTTCCGTCGATCTTGCCGTCGTAATAGCCGAGCGCCTGCATACGGGTCTGCAACTCGAACTTTTCCTTCATGTCGAGTGTGCCATTCGGGCGGGGCCAGCGCTGCTGCATGCCGCCATAACCGGCGATCTCGTCGGCGAGCAGGCCGACGCCGAGCGCATAGCTGTCAGCGGCATTGTACCGCTTCAGGACAAAGAAGTTCTTGGTCATCAGGAAGCCCGGGCCGCCCGCGCCGCCGAGCATCTTGAGTTCGGCGCGCTCGCTGCCGTTCTTGAAGCCCTTGCCCGAGGGACGAGCAAAGCCGAGCGCCTGCCACTGGGCGAGCGTCTTGGTCTGACCGGCAAACTTGCTGCCCCCCTGCGGCACCACCGCTTCATAGCCCCAGGTGCGACCGGTGACCCAGCCGTTCTTGGCGAGCAGATTGGCGGCCGTCGCCAGCGCATCCGGTACCGAATGCCAGATGTCCTTGCTGCCATTGCCGTCAGCATCGATGCCGTAAAGCAGATAGCTCGACGGGATGAACTGGGTGTGGCCCATGGCGCCGGCCCAGGAGCCCATCAGGTTCTTGTTGGATACGTCGCCATTCTGCAGCATCTTCAATGCTGAAATCAGCTGGGTGCGGGCATACTTGGCCCGCTTCTTGTCGGCATAGGCGAGCGTTGCCAAAGAACGCGGCACGTTGTGCAGCCGATCCGGCCGTTCAAGGGCCGCGCCGTAATTCGATTCCATCGACCAGATGGCAAGGATCACGTGTTTGTCGACGCCGAAGTGATTCTCTAGTGCCTTCAGCAGGCCGCCATGTTTGGCCAGCATTTCCTGGCCAATCTTGACGGTGTAGGGGTTGACCCGGCTGTCGAGATAATCCCAGATCTGGGACTTGAATTCCGGCTGATAAGCCGCCTTTTCCAGCACGAACTGATCCGGCTCCTTCACGCCGGCAAAGGCGGTGCGGTAGGTGCGCTCGCTGATGCCGCTCTTGGCAGCCACCGAATAGAAGTCGCGGATCCATTTCTGGAAGCCGGCATCGGCGAAGGCCTGCGCCGGCAAGAGCGCTGTGGATAGGGTCAAGGCGATTGCGCCGAGAAGGCTGGGATGTCGTTTCATGGGCATCTCCCGTTCGTTCTACGGTTTGCAGCCGGAACAAAGGCTGTTCACGCAAGGTTAATGCTGTTCAGTCAACAAACCTTTACCACGCTGTCCCGCCAGGTGCCGTCTTTCATTCGTCTTTGCGAATTCTAAGCAATTCTATGTTACTGGCCGTGACTGCGTTAAGATGGCGTTAATCGATAAGATCCTCGAGGAGGAATGAGTGGTTCAGACTAAGAAGCTCCGCAAAGCCGTTTTTCCCGTTGCCGGCCTCGGCACACGCTTTCTGCCCGCCACCAAGGCTGTGCCGAAAGAAATGCTCACCGTCGTCGACAAGCCGGTCATCCAGTATGTGGTGGATGAGGCGATCGAGGCGGGCGTCGAGCATTTCGTCTTCGTGACGGGACGCGGCAAGGCGGTCATCGAGGACTATTTCGATATCCAGTTCGAACTTGAGCAAACGCTGAAGGCCCGCAACAAGAATGCCGAACTCACGCTTCTGAGCGACTTGCAGCCGACAGCCGGACAGACCAGCTTCACCCGTCAGCAGGAGCCGCTCGGCCTCGGCCACGCCGTCTGGTGCGCCCGCGACATCGTTGGGCATGAACCGTTTGCGCTGCTCCTGCCCGACATGATTATGCGCGGCGAAAAGGCTTGCCTCAAGGGCATGGTCGAACTTTATGAAAAGACCGGCGGCAATATTGTGGCGGTCGAGGAATGCGCGCCGGACCAGGCCCACAAATACGGCATTGTCGGCGTCGGCGAAACGCTTGAAGGCGGCTTCAAGATCACCGAGATGGTCGAAAAGCCGGCCAGGGGAACCGCTCCTTCCAACTTCTTCATCAACGGCCGCTACATCCTGCAGCCCGAAATCTTCGAGATCCTGTCGACGCAGGAGCGTGGTGCCGGCAACGAGATCCAGCTGACGGACGGCATGCTGAAGCTTGCCAAGACGCAGGCTTTCGCGGGCTATCACTTCAAGGGCCAGACCTTCGATTGTGGCGCCAAGGACGGCTTCATCCTGGCCAACGTCGCGTTCGCCATCGAGCGTCCCGACATTCGACCTGCCATCGAGCAGGAACTGAAGGCGATCCTCGCCGCTCTGAAATAAAACGAAAAACTTCTTTGACCGCCGAGCCTCAGCGCTTGGCGGTCAGGCCAACCAGCGCCGTCACCGTATCGGTGTCATCAGCCGACTTGTAGTCGTTGCGCTCGTATGTCACGTCTGCCGTTGCATCGAGATATCGATTGACCTTCCAGGTCAGACCCGCCCCTGCATTGTAAACCGTCTTGTCCGACGCTGCCCCGGCATCGTCGTAACGGCTCACCGATGCGCCGCCTGTCAGGCGTGCCACGAGATTGCTTCTGACATCATGGGCGAGGCTCACATCGAGGCTGTGAACGGCAGCGCCGCTCACGTCGGCGGCCGTCGATGGATCCAGCGTGGTGTCGAGCGCCACGTCGATCGTTGTGCCTTCGCGCGGCGACCAGAAGATGTTGCCATCCAGCGTGACCGTCGACAGATCCTCCAGCCTGTTGTCGTCGAAGCGCTGCTGCTCGTAACCCACAGCCACTTCGCCGCGCAGCTTTTCGCCGAGGTCGACAGTCACACCCGTCTTTGCGCCATAAATGTCGGCCGAGCGGCGGTAACCGCTGGAATCGACGCTGTCGTCATAGATGACCTTGCCGGTCGTGGCCTCGACGAAGGGGGTGAGGGCTGTCGACAATTCGACGCCAAGGCGGGCACTCACGGTGGCGCGGGTGCGGTCGCGGTCGCTCCGGTCTACACTCGTGCCGTCCGAGAGTTCGGCATCGGAATAGAGATATCGGCTGGCTTGGGTGGCCAGTGAGCCACGCAGAATGCCGAGATCGCGCTCGACCGAGATGCCACCATCGAACTGGTGCACGCCGGACTGGACACTTGCCCCCGAAATGGCATTGGGATCGTCGGTATCCTCGCGGCTGAACGTGTAGGCGCCCGTGATGTTTGCTATGGTGTCGTCGGCGAGATCGAGGCGCAGGTTCGCGTCGATGCGCGCGCGGGGCTTGTCGCTGCCATCGCCCGAAATGGTCTCCTGCCAGGCGCCTTCGCCGCCAATGGTCAATTCATGACGGGACCAGTCAGAGGTCAAGGTGCCCTTCAGGCCGGTTTCCGAAAATGTGCGCTTCTCCGTGCCCGTGCTGGTCTTTTCGCGCTCGACGCCGATCTGCTGACTGATGGAGGGGCGCAGCACAAGCGTGCCGAGGCGGATGCCCATGTCGGCTTCCTCGTCGCGGCGGATCCGCGCGGCGGCTGGACTATCGAGCCGTGTTTCGCGCAGGTTCTGGCGGCCGATATCGTCGTCCAGCGGGGCTGCATCAGCGTCCTCAGGCTCAGGCTGAAGGAGCGGTGCGGGTGTGGTGGTCGCTGTTGTCGTCGGGTCGGTGATGGCATTTGCCGCCGTCGGATCGGTTGGACCGGCCAGAAGCTCGGGCTCGTCCGTATTGGCAAGGGTGCCATTGGCAGTCGCGGTGGTCCCGGTCGCTATTGTCGCCTGCTGGGCGGCAAGCGGAAAGGGCACGGCGAAAACGGAGGCAGCCAGCAACGCGGCCATGCCGCGCAGCCCGAGGCGTTTGGCGCCACGCAATCCCGTCTTTCCATCCATTGTCATCTATCCGCCCGGCGTTCCGTCATGCTTACCGAAAGGTAAAGCCCGGTGGTTAATGTTTGGTTTCGGTCAAGCCCCAGAAAGGGTCTGATTTACAGGCGTTGCCAAACGCAGTATGGGACGGAGCATGATCAAGCGCGCCGTCAATCTCGTTGAAGCCAGTGCCACCCAGTCCGCGATCCGTGTCGTCGCGACCGAGCGGGAGGGCCTGCAGGTGCTGGAGGATGCGCTGGCGGGACCACTGGCTGCCCCGTTCTGCAATGCCGTGAAGGCGATCGGCGATATCAGCGGACGGGTCATCGTCACCGGTGTCGGCAAGAGCGGGCATATCGGTTCGAAGATTGCCGCCACCTTCGCCTCGACCGGCACGCCGGCCTTTTTCGTGCACCCAGCTGAAGCCAATCACGGCGATCTCGGCATGATTGCCCAGGACGATGCGATCCTCGCCATCTCCTGGGGTGGCGAGACAGCCGAGCTGCAGGGTATTCTTGCGTTCTCGCGTCGTTTCTCCATTCCGCTGATTGCGATCACGTCAGGTGAAAATTCGACGCTGGCGCGCAATGCCGATGTCGTGCTTTTGATGCCGAAGGTTATGGAAGCCTGCCCGCATGGCTTGGCGCCGACCTCTTCGGCCGTGTTGCAGCTGGCGATCGGTGATGCACTTGCCATTGCTCTGCTTGAGGCACGCGGCTTCAGCCCGAGCGATTTCCGCACCTTTCATCCCGGCGGAAAGCTGGGCGCGGCGCTCACCCATGTGCGCGACATCATGCATACCGGTGACCGTATTCCGCTGGTGTCCTGCGGCACGTCTATGCCCGATGCGGTGAAGACCCTGTCGCACAAGCGCTTCGGCTGCGTCGGCGTGGTCGATGCCGACGGCAAGCTCTGTGGCATCGTCACAGAGGGCGATATGGCGCGCAATCTGGCGCGCGACCTTTCGGTTCTCAGCGTCGACGACGTGATGACCCGCAATCCGAAGGTGATCAAGGGCGATGCGCTGGCGACCACGGCTGCGGCGATGGTCAACAAGCTCGGCATCGGCGCGCTGATGGTGGTCGACGACCACGATCACCCGATCGGTCTCATCCACTTCCACGATCTGCTGCGCATCGGGGTTGCCTGAGGGCTGACGTCGGGCGTCCTTGGGCCAGTCCCGCGCTCCGTGCACTACCGCCAGTATCTCGACCTGATCAGATAGTCGGTAAACCACGAAGTAGGGGGTGCCAACGACGACGAGCTCCCGAGTGCCGACAGCCCGTCCTCGCCGCCCAATCTGCGGGTTTTGCCCCAGAAGGTCATTGGTTCGCGACCAGATTTTCAATGTGACCTAATAGGCAGCGCGTGGGCTTTCGACGGCGATATAATCCTCGATCGCTTCGAGATCTCCCAGAGCCCGCAGGGTCCAGGTGACGTCCATCAGGCAGGCCGATATTTGTTGAGAACTCTCTCAATGTCCTGCGAGTTGGCAAACGCGCCGCGGTCAGCCTGCTCCGCAGCCAAGGCCACTTTCTCCAGGAAGCGTTCCTGCCATTCGATGGAACGGCCGTTCTCCAGGGCATCCCGCACGATGTCGGACGCCGACAGGTTCGAGCGGGCCGCAAGTGCATCGATGCGGGCAGCGAGATCGGCGTTGATGTCGAGTTTCACGGTCATGATTGAACTATGCCACGGATTTCTGTGGTTTCACGATTGCGGCTCGCTCAGACCGGCTCCACCGTCAGATCGCGGCCGTTGCTGGCTGTGACGCGGACCTGCGTCCCGGCGGCCAGGTCGGGGCCGGAGACGATCCAGAAGGTGTCATCCAGCCGAATGCGGCCGCGGCCTTCGCGGATCGGTTCAGCGAGCGTCGCCGTGCGGCCGATAAGGCTCGCGCCACGCTGGTTGAGCAGGGGTTCGTCGCTGCCGATATCGGCACGGCCGAAATGGCGGCGGCCGGCCAGCGTGAAGACGACAGCTGCACCGGCAAAAACCAGAGCCTGCAGCTGCCAGGTCCAGAGGCTGAGATCCCAGAGCAACAGCGACAGCGCACCGGTCGCAAGCGCTGCCAGTCCGATCCAGACGAGGAAGACGCCCGGCATCAGCAATTCGGCGGCAAGCAGCAACATGCCGAGAACCCACCAGCTCCAGGGACCCAATTCGGCGATGATGCGGGCGATCATGCTCATGTCTCGCTGGAAGGGCCGAAGGGGTTGACGGTCGGCGTGGTGCGCACGGGCGGTGTTACGCGCGGCTGCGCAGGCGGAGCTGCAGGCCGGGACGACTGCTCGCCAAAGACCTCACGGGCGATCGCGCCGATGCCGCCGAGCGAGCCGACGAGGGCGGAGGCTTCCATCGGCATCAGCACGATCTTGGAATTGCTGGCCGTGCCGATCGCAGTCATGGCTTCGGTGTATTTCTGCGCGACGAAGTAGTTGATGGCGTTGAGATCGCCGGCGGCAATCGCCTCGGAGACCATACGTGTGGCCTTGGCTTCGGCCTCGGCCAGGCGCTCGCGGGCTTCTGCCTCGCGATAGGCGGCCTCGCGCTGGCCTTCCGCCTCGAGGATCGCCGACTGTTTCGCACCTTCGGCGCGCAGGATCTGCGCATTGCGGAAACCCTCCGCCTCCAGAACCTGGGCGCGCTTCTCGCGCTCGGCCTTCATCTGCCGGCCCATGGCGTTGACGAGATCGACCGGCGGCTGGATGTCCTTGATCTCGACGCGGGTGACCTTGATGCCCCAGGGACGCACGGCCTCATCCACGACTTTCAGCAAGCGGTCATTGATGATCTCGCGGTTGGACAGCAGTTCGTCGAGGTCCATCGAACCCATGACAGAGCGGATATTGGTCATGGTCAGGTTGAGGATTGCATTTTCGAGATTGGCCACCTGATAGGCGGCTTCGGCCGCGTTCAGCACTTGGTAGAAGGCGACGGCATCGGCCGAAACCGAGGCATTGTCCTTGGTGATGACCTCCTGGGTCGGCACGTCGAGCACCTGTTCCATGACATTCATCTTGGCGCCAATGCGCTCGATGAAGGGCACGATCAGGTTGAGACCCGGTTCCAATGTCCTAGTGTAGCGGCCAAAGCGCTCGATCGTATAACGATAGCCCTGCGGTACCGTCTTGATACCGGCGAAGAGAACGAGAATGACCAGCGCCACCAGCGCAATGACGACAATATCCGGACCTGCAAGCATCGATTTCAACCCTCCCAATGCGTCTAAGACGACCGCGCATCATGGGGCTAACATCGGCACATGACGGAGCGATTGCAAGGCCATCGTATGGTCTGGTTGCATAGAGCCTGTCATCAGACTCTGCCGAAACGGCAAAAGGCGGAGGGTGCCCTCCGCCTTTTGCCGTGTTTTATCGTTTCGCTGCATCAGCGACGTATTGCTGCTCAGAACTCTTCCCAATTGTCCTGAGCGACCGCCGCGTTGCCGTGGGCGCGTGGGGCAGGGGCCGATGCGCGGGCCGGCTGGCTTGCGCGCGGGACTGCGGGCCTTGCGGCGGCTGCCGGCTGGCTGGGTCGGGCCATGGCACGGGCGGTGTCGCGGAGTGCGCTTGCCTGGGCCGTCTGGACGCCGTCGATCTGGAAGTGCGAAATCAGGTCGCGGAGCTTGGCGGCTTCGGCGGCCAGAGCCCCGGAGGCCGCGTTCGATTCCTCGACCATGGCTGCGTTCTGCTGGGTCGTCTGGTCCATGGCGTTGACGGCATGGTTGACTTCCGAGAGGCCGGTCGCCTGTTCCTTAGCCGAGATCGCGATTGCGTCCATATGCGTGTTCATCTCGCTTATGAAGCCGCCGATGGTGCGCAGTGCCTCGCCGGTCTTGCGGACCAGATCAACGCCGCCGGCGACTTCCGTCGACGAGTTCTGGATGAGCGCCTTGATCTCCTTGGCGGCGTTTGCCGAGCGCTGGGCGAGTTCGCGGACTTCCTGGGCGACGACGGCAAAACCCTTGCCGGCTTCCCCTGCGCGGGCGGCTTCTACACCCGCGTTCAGGGCGAGCAGGTTGGTCTGGAAGGCGATCTCGTCGATCACGCCAATGATGTTGGAAATCTGCTGCGACGAGCCTTCGATGCGGCGCATGGCTTCTTCGGCACGGGCAACGACTTCCGACGACTGGTTGGCCGAGGTGTTGGCCTGGGAGGCGACGCTGCGGGCCTCTTCGGTGCGCTTGGTCGAGTTCACGACGTTTGCCGTGATTTCCTCGACGGCGGCTGCGGTTTCCTCAAGGGCTGCCGCCTGCTGTTCGGTCCGCTTCGACAGGTGATCGGTGCCCGAAGCGATTTCGCGGGTGCCCGTCTCCATGGTCGCAACGCTGTTGGTGATGCCGGCGAGCGTCGAGTTCAGCTGGCGGACCGAGAGATTGAAGTCGTGACGCAGCTGTTCGAAGTCCGGCGCGAAGGCTTCGTTGATCTGGAAGGCGAGGTCGCCTGCTGCCAGGCGCTGCAGGCCGGATGCGAGGCCGGAGGTTGCGATGCGCAGGCGCTCGGCCGCGTCGGCTTCGGCTCGCTGCTGATCGGCAATGCGGTCGGCTTCCGCCTTCTTGCGGTTGCCTTCGGCTTCCGCTTCCAGGCGCTTGTTGGTGATCGCGGCCTCGCGGAAGATCTGCATGGACGCTGCCATCTGGCCGATCTCGTCCTTGCCGCCCGAGACGATTTCGACGTTGAGGTCGCCTTTGGCCAGTCGGTCGGTCGCTGTAGCCAGCTGTGACAGCGGGCGCGAGACGAGGCGATAATTGAGAAAGCCCATCATTGCTGCGGCCAGTGCAACGATTATGGAGGCCAGAAGGCTAATGGTCTCGACGATTTCCAACGCTTCGTTCTGGCTCGCCGTCGCAACGGCTGCGCGGTTTGCCATGGCCGTCTTCACATCTCCAAGCTTTGCCTGGAATGCAGCGGCGACCGCTTCGCCTTCGCCCGTGACTTCGATGGCGCGTGCCAGTTCGACGGTGACTGGGTCGCGCATCAGGAGAATCTGCCGGTCGACGAAGTTGGTCTTCCAAGTGTCGAGTGCGTTGAAGGCTTCCTTGAGCTTGGGAAGCTCAGTTGGCGCGGATTCTGTAAAGAGGGCTTCAAGAGCGGTCTTGTCCGTCGTCATCTTGCCCACGACTTCCTGAGAGGAAGCTGCGTAGTCGCGGTTGCCGGTCAGCAGAAAGGTCTTCAGCTGAAGATTGGCAAACGAAAGATCCGCGCCGAATGCGTCGATCGCCGAGACCACCTTGTTGACTGTCGCGGCCTCGGACACTTGCTCATGGGCGACAAGCGATCTGTTGTAAATGAATGTGGAAGACGCAATGGCAATGGTGGCCAATATCCCGAAAGCGATAGAGCCTTTTGCGCTGACGGATAAGTTCTTGAGCATGACGCTGGTCCAGTCTCAGTCAGAGAGTGAGGAGATGACATGTTTCATCGGCACCGGCGCGTTCATGCACCAGTCGCTAGGCCGTTCAGGACGCGGCTAGCAGACGTCGTTCAAGCTCGGTCAGATTGATCTCGACGGTGACGGCGCCGATCTTCTTCTTGGCAGCGTCAAGCAGCGTAAAGCTGACCTGATTGCGCCAGATCTTCGCTTCGTCGTCCCATTCGGCGGCGTCGACGAACATCGCGTCGTCTGCCACGTCAAAGGTCTTCTGGAACTTATCCTCGTCACCCTGCCAGAAGTCGCTGGTCACCGTGCTCTGCCCGACGTTCAGGCCGTTCTGGTCCATGACGAAGATTTCTGCATAAAGGCCGAGCGACTTGCCCTGGATACGGGCGAGGTAAACCGATAGTGGGCTGGAGAGGGTTGCTGCGATCAGCGGCTTGTCGGCTGCCTCGCGCTCCGCCTTCCACTGGTTGTCGAGCGCATCGATCTGTTCCTGCGCCATGTTCGACAGCCGCTTGTTCTGGGCGTCGACCGATACCTGGACGATTTCGGCGCCGATGATGCCGCGCATTTCTTCGATCAGCGCAGGTGAAATGAGCTTGTTGACGTCCGGCTGTGGCGTTTCGGCATTGGCCGGCATGAACGACATCGCGACGAGAGCGGATGCCAGGGTCATACGGAAGTGATGCATAGGTCTTCTCCTTCGTTGCCCTAATTCTAGGCATCATTATTAAATGGACCGTTAATATAAGAATTCGCTCCTCTTAAATTATATTTAAATCCAATGATTTATGCGGGTTTCCGCAATCGGATGACAAGGCCGTGACAGCCCGAGGTTGCTTCGGAATTGCGCATCCAGAAATTGATTGCCTCGCTAACCATGTGAAAAAGAATGGCAAAATTTGCCCCTCGGGATTTGCTCTGGAGTGGCAGGTTCATTTTGTCGGGAGAGCAACGACGTCCAGGTTGCATGAGGCGACCGCACTGAAATGGCTCGGTTTTCGAGTGAAATATGACAAGCTGCAGAAACGAAAACGGCCGCCTTGCGGCGGCCGATGGCAAAAATCTATTGGTAAGGCCGCGGTTCAGGCCCAGCCCTTAAGTTCCCGGCGCACGACATTCTCGATGACGCGCATGCCATTGGCGCTGTCGTTGAGGCAGGGGATATGCGTGAATTTCTCGCCGCCATTGTGGAGGAAATCCTCGCCCGCTTCGCCGGCAATTTCCTCGAGGGTCTCCAGGCAGTCGGAGACGAAGCCGGGGTTCATCACGGCGATGCGCTTGACGCCTTCCTTGGCAAGGCGCTCGACCGTCTTGTCGGTGTAGGGCTGTAGCCATTCTTCCGGCCCGAAGCGGGACTGGAAAGTGACCATTAGCTTTTCCTTTTCCCAGCCGAGATGGTCGCGCAGCAGGCGCGTCGTCTTGTAACACTGGCAGTGATAGGGATCGCCCTTCATGAAGTATGAGCGCGGAATGCCGTGATAGGAGGTGATCACGAGCTCCGGCTCCCAGTCGAGCGTTGCCAAGTGCTCGTTGATCGAATTGGCGAGCGCTTCGATATAGACCGGGTCGTCGGCATATTGCGGAACTGTTCGGAGCGCCGGCTGCCAGCGCATCTTCAGAAGCGCCTTAAAGGCCTCATCATTAACCGTCGCCGTGGTGGCCGCCGCATATTGCGGATAAAGCGGATAGACCAGGATGCGCTCGCAACCGGCCTTCTGCATCTCGTTCATCTTGGCCTGAATCGCCGGCTGGCCGTAACGCATCGCCCAGTCAACATGGACATTCGGCAGGTCCTTTAGCGCGACGGCCAGCTTTTCCGCCTGGCTGCGGGTGTAGGTGCGCAAGTAGCTTTCGTCGAGATCCTTGTTCCAGATCTCCTCATAGGCCTTGCCGACCTTTTGCGGCCGCTTGTTCAGGACGATGCCATAGAGGATCGGGTACCAGAACCAGCGGGACCATTCGATGACACGCTTGTCCGTCAGGAATTCCTCGAGATAGCGCCGCATGGACTTGTAGTCCGTGCCGTCAGGCGTGCCGAGGTTGACGAGAAGCACGCCGACCTTGCCGTAATTGACGGGCGGATGGTCGGAGGGCCAGTGGGCGGGCATTGCGGTCATTGGGTCATCCTGATGATTTGCTGCAGTGAAGCAATACGTCGAAATATGGCACTGGGATCATCTGATAAAAGCAAAAGCCGGCCCGGGGAAGCCCGGACCGGCCAATGTCTCTGCGGCGAAGGGTCTTACTTCGGCGGCAGCTGCAGCTCCTTGCCGATGGTGATCAGGTTCGGATTGCGCAGGGCGTTCGCCTCGGCAATTTTCGTCCAGAACAGACCATCGCCATAAGTCGCCTTGGCGATCTTCCACAGGCTGTCGCCGGCGACCACCTTGTAGGCGGTTTCCGCGACACTGACGGCGGTATCTGCCGGGGTTGCCGCAGGGGCCGTGGCGGCAGGTGCCTCCGTCGCAGGTGCTGCCGCGGTTTCCGCAGCCGGAGCTGCGGTCGAGGCGGCAGCCGTTTCGGCGACCGTGATGCGGCCATCGGTATAGGGCTTGTACGGGCTGTTCTTGGCGATGTAGTCGGCAACCACGGTTTCGAGCCCGGGGCCAAAGTCATAGGCGTTCTGGCCGCCGGTCGCGAAGATCTTGTAGCCGTCGCCGCCCGAGCGCATGTAGTTGTTGGTGGCGACGCCGTAGATTTTGTTGGTGTCGAGCGCGACGAAGGCATCGCCTTCCTTCACCTGCACATCGGAGACGCGGCTGCCAGCGGGCTTGGACTTGTCGAAGGTATATTTCAGGCCGGAGACCTGCGGGAAGCGGCCGGCACCTTCTTCGATCTGGCTCACACCGTTTTCCAGGGCCGCGACGATGTCGGAGCCCTTGAGCTGGAAGGAGGCGAGCGAGTTCTGGAAGGGCAGGACCGTCAGGACTTCGCCCATGGTGACCGTGCCGGCATCGATCGAGGCGCGCAGGCCGCCACCATTCTGGATGGCGATGGTGACACCCTGATCCTGAAGGCGATCGACCATTGCATCGGCCACGAGGTTGCCCATCGAGCATTCAACAGCCCGGCAGGTCTCTCGGGCGCCATCGATCGCGTCTGATGTAGCGCCGATTTCCTTCAGCTTGACCTCTTCGATCGGGCCTGCGAGTTCCGTCACCTTGGCGGTGAAGGCGGCGTCGGGCGTCACAGATGCGTCGAGCAGTTTCGGCGCGCCCGAAGAGGCCGTCACGACACCGGCGTCATCGAAGGTGACGGTCAGGTCGCCGAGATATTTCGAATAGGCATAGGCAGTGACGATCGGCACGTCCTTGCCCGACGGGTTCTTCACCAGGGTCGGATAGGGGCCGGCAGCCTTCTCGTCGGTTGATGACAGAAGAGTGTGGCTGTGACCGCCGACAATCACGTCGATGCCATCAACTGCCTTGGCGATTTCCTGATCCTTGACGTAGCCGACATGGGAGAGAAGCACGATCTTGTTGACGCCCTGGCCCTCGATCTCCTTCACTGCGTCTTTCAGATAGCCGATTTCATCGGCAAACAGGATCGCATCACCCGGCGAAGAGGTTTCATCGGTGTCGGTGGCGAGCACGGAGACAACGGCAACCTTGTCTGCCCCAAACTCCTTGATGATGTAGGGCTTAAACTTGTCGGCCACCGGCGAATTGAGGCCGGCCAGCGTGTTGCCCGAGATCATCGGGAACTTCAGGGCGTCGATGAACTTGGCGAGCTCTTCCGGGCCGTCGTCGAATTCGTGGTTGCCGATCGCCATGGCGTCGAAGCCGATGCCGTTCATGAATTCGGCAATCGGGGCGCTCTTGTAGGTGGTGTAGAACAGCGAGCCCTGGAACTGGTCGCCGGCGTCGAGCGTCAGCACGTTCTTGCCTGATAGTTCGCCGCGGCGGGCGTCGATCGCCGCCTTCACGCGTGCGATGCCGCCAAAGCACTCGTTCTTGGTGGCTTCCTCGGCCGAGCAGGTCGAATCGGACTTGTTGATCGCTTCGATGCGGGAATGCAGATCGTTGATGTGGAGGATGTTGAGTTCGAAATCGGCGAGGGCTGCGCCTGTGGAAAGGGCGAGCACGGATGCACTCAAAAGGCCAATTCGCAAGTGTCTGAACATCTTTCGTCTCCTGTTTCAATCCGTCCGTCACTGTCTGGCATGCGGCTGTGACAGATGCATGCCGGGTCTGGATGGCGGATGTTTTCATCAAGCCTGTGACAGGGCAAGGAAAAAAGGAGGTGGGCGCTCATGTTAGACGACGCAAAAACGAAAAAAGCGGCCTTGGCGGCCGCTTCGTATTCGCCGTTTCCGATGCGTTTTCAGACGCGGCGGGCAAGCGAGAACTGGGCGCCGCTATCCGAAGTGCAGTTGAGCTGCGTCGGGGTCACAAGGGCGCAATTGACCTTCTGCCGGGTGTTGCGCACCAGCGAGGTCATGTTGATCTCGACCAGACGGTCGCCCTGAAGCGTGTAGGTGCCGGATGCGAGGATCTGATTGGTGTCGGTGGTGCGCGTGGTGAAGGTGCCGCCCTGGAAGCTTGAGGCGATGCCGTTCGGATCGACCCATTCGCCTTCGACGGAGGGACCCTGCTGGACGGAGGGAAGCTGACGCGGGGGACCGGACGAATAGCAGGACGAGAGGGCAAGGCTTGCCGCTGCCAGCGTCACCACGGTTTTGGTCTTCATCTCAATCTCCCACCATCTCGACGGTTCGGCCACGCCGCCCGCCTTTCTGCGTTGTTGCAAACCATGCCGCGAAGCCTTGGCCAAAGCAAGGCGTGCCGCTTGTGGTCCGGCAGTTATCCCAGCCCTGTTGCGGCTCCAGCTAAGGTGTGGAAAAGGCCCGCCGCAAGCGACGGGCCTCGACCGTTGTTCCAACGGTTCAGCGAACCAGGATGTTCCGGAACTGCCAGGGATCCTTTTCGTCGAGGTCTTCCGGGAAGAGGCCCGGGCGGCCGTCGAGCGGGGTCCAGTCGGTGTAGTGGCCTTCGACCGGGCCGAGATAGGGCGTCTGGACTTCCAGGCAGCGCTTGTAGTCGATCTCGTCGGCTTCGACGATGCCGGCCTTCGGGTTCTCGATCGCCCAGACCATGCCGGCGAGCACGGCCGAGGTCACCTGCAGACCGGTGGCGTTCTGGTACGGAGCGATCTCGCGGGTTTCTTCCAGCGACAGGCGCGAACCATACCAGTAGGCGTTCTTCTCGTGGCCATAGAGCAGCACGCCGAGTTCATCGACGCCGTCGACCAGTTCATGTTCGTCGAGAACATGCAGGACCGGTTGCGGCGTGCCGCCGTTGCCGAACATCTCGTGCAGCGAGAGCACGGCGTCATTGGCCGGGTGGTAGGCATAGTGGCAGGTCGGGCGATAGACGGCTTCGCCATCCTTCTCGACGGTGAAGTAGTCGGCGATCGAGATCGACTCGTTGTGGGTGACGAGGAAGCCGTATTGCGGACCCGGTGTCGGGCACCAGGTGCGAACGCGGGTGTTGGCGCCGGGCTGTTCCAGGTAGATCGCGGCCTTGCAGCCCTTCTTATGCTTCTTGGCGTTCTTCGGCATCCAGTTTTCATGGGTGCCCCAGCCGAGTTCGGCCGGCTGCAGGCCTTCGGAGATGAAGCCTTCGACCGACCAGGTGTTCCAGAAGACGTTGAGCGGCTTCGGGTTCTTGGCGCGCTGGGTGTCGCGTTCGGCAATGTGGATGCCCTTGACGCCGACCTTCTTCATCAGCTTGGCCCAGCCTTCGCGGTCATGCTGGTCCGGCTCGTCGAACTTCACGCCGATTTCGTTGGCGAGGTTGACGAGCGCCTGCTTGACGAACCAGGAGACCATGCCGGGATTGGCGCCGCAGGTCGAAACGGCCGTCGTGCCGCCCGGGTTCTTCTTGATTTCAGCGCGTACGGTTTCGCGCAGCGCGTAGTTCGTGCGCTCGGAATTCTTCATGTTCTTGTCGAAGTAGAAGCCGAGCCAGGGTTCGACGACCGTGTCGATGTAGAGCACGTCGAGCTTGCGGCAGAACTTGATCAGGTCGAGCGAGCCGGTGTCGACCGAGAGGTTGACGCAGAAACCCTGGCCGTTGCCTTCAGTGAGGAGCGGCTTCAACAGCTTCTTGTAGTTTTCCTTGGTGACATGGGCCTGGATGTGCTTGATGCCGTGCTTGGCGAGGATGCCTTCCTCGTCAGCGCGGGGATCGATGACGACCATCCGGCTCTTGTCGAACTTGAAGTGGCGTTCGATCAGCGGCAGGGTGCCGCGGCCGATCGATCCGAAGCCGATCATCACGATCGGGCCGGTGATCTCGCCATAAACCGGGTAGGTCTTTTCGCTCATTCTTGTCTCCTTGGAGGCCCGGTTCTGTTGCCCGTGCCATGTTTCCGGCCTGTGTGTTGCGGCCGGAGCGATACTGGCGGTTCTAGATCACAAAAATCTGACACAATAAAGAGCGTGCGCAGGGGCGCGATGCCTCTTACGCGCGATTTTCCGACGCTGCATCTTGCCGCAGCTGCGCCACGAGCCTCGATCGTTGGCGGTCGAGGCCCTTGTAGCGGAGTTGGGGCTCGGTCAGCGACTCCAGCTGCTCGGCAAGTGCCAAGGCAAGGCGCCTGCCATCAGGGTGCTTCTGGAAGACGGTTACCGGGTCGAGATAGATGCGGATGGTGAAGACAATGGCGCCCGTGTTCGGAAGTTTCGTCAGCGTCTGGCGCTCGACGCGCACCACCGCCTCGTCCGGCTCGGCAGTATCATTGCGACCGGTCTCGGGGTGGAAGAGCTTTTGACGCCAGTTGATAGACCAGTTGAACCGTTCCGCCGGCAGCCCGGGTGTGAGATTGTCGAAGATGCGGTTGATCATCACGGCGTTGCGTGTGCCGGCCTGGAAGTTGGGGACGTGTTTGTGGACTTCTTCCATCGGCCGATTGAACTTTTCCGCCAACGACCAGGAGGAGGGGAAGGAGAGGTGGGCGGCGGCAATCGACCAGCCGGCGTCACGCTTCATCATGATGACGAGGTCGTCCTGGATCAGGAGGCCTGAACGTAGAAGCGGGGGGAGGGTTTCGTCGGCAAGATCGATGGCGTGGCCGGCGACATGCATCTGATTGCCGTCGCGGCCATAGACCGTCGGGTGACGATTTTCGAGGTGGGCGAGGAGTTCGGACAGGCATTCGTGCTGGGCCGGCAGGCTGTCCTCCGTCGCGCGGAAGACGTCGTCGAGGCGCGTGTCGATCAGGTGCCGTTTTTCGTCGAGATAGCGGGACAGGCCAGCATCCGGCTCGATCCAGCGGGCGCAGTCGAGGGTGGAAAGCCCGATAGTGAAGGGGCGCGTTGGGCCTGCGTATGGGGTGTGGGTGAAGTGGGAACCTCGTTCTTCAAGGTCAGTCACGCTGTGCGCTCGATCTCTTTGCGGGCGCAGCTTGCCAGGAAGGCGGAGCGTGTCAGGCCCCGTTCTTTCGCGGCCATGTCGATTGCGGCCAGGGTGCCGGCCTCCATGGTGATGTTGGCGCGCACAGTTCTCGTATCGTCTTCGATCAGGGGTATGCGGACGAGAAATGCACCGGCGGCCAGTTCCTGGCGAATGTCGGCACGCGCGAGAATATCGGCATGGGGCGACGGCTCCGGCAGGGGCTCGTCATCCGCCCACAGCCGCAAGGCCTCGATCGCATTGGCCAGAAGATCGTCCTCGGCATCTGCCGCCGAAAAGACGGCGGGAAGGTCCGGAAAGCTGATGCCAAAGGCACTGTCAGGGTCCTTGTGGACCAGAGCCATGTAATGTCGCATTGCGCTTTATCTCCTGATGCTCAGATCCAGCCCGCCTGCTTGGCAATGGCGCGGGCAGTGCCGACCGGCATGTCCTTCTTCGGGTGCGGTACGATGATCGTCCTGCCGCCTTTTCGGAATTTATGGTGGGAGCCGGAAACCGCGACGAGTTCGTACCCTTCAGCCTTGAGGCGCTGGATGATCTTTCGTGAGTCCCTCTCCACAACGACCTCCGATGCGTCAATATATGCGCATTATTGCTCTGATTCAACAGTCTCTTGGGGTGGTCTCAGTCCTTCAGCCCCTCCAGCCCTGCGGCTGTGCGCGTGACGAGAACTTCCGTCACCTCGTAGATGGCCACACCCTCCATCGTGAACGGATCGGCCGCAACATAGGTTTCGATCTCGGCACGGTCGCCCTTGGCGAGGACAACCCCGCCGGTGCGCGGGTTCTTGCGACCGGATGCCAGGAACATGCCGCTGTCGTATCCGGCATTCACCCAGTCCATATGAGGCGCCATGAACCGGTCGGCCTCTTCGGTCGGCTTCACATAGGTGAGGGAGAGGATGAACATGGGTGGTCCTAATCCACGAGTTCGGCGCGGATCAACCCGCGCAGGGAATTGCCGACAAAGAGCCTGCGGTGGTGCAGGTCGGCGAGTTTCAGCACCTCGCCACGCGCCTTCCGTTCGCGGATCAACTCCGCCCGTAGCACGCCCGGCAGAAGGCCGCTGGTCAGCGGCGGGGTAAGCAGCATGCCGTCGGCGGCTTCGGTGAAGATGTTGGTAATCGTGCCTTCGCAGACCTCGTCGCGCTCGTTGAGCAGGATAACCTCATCCGCCTCGTCCTTGGAGAATTCTGCGCGGGCCGCCTCGTATGGCTCCCGGCGCGAGGTCTTGTGGCGAAACAGGCTGTCTTCCGACTGCAGCCGCGTCTTGGCGATCCTCAACCGCCAGATCTTTTCCTCCGGCTCGGCCTCGAAAGGCGTCGTGGTGATCTCAATCTTGCCGCGAAAGCTCATCACGAGGCGGACGCGCAGGGAGGCACTGCCGGAGACTTCCTTTTGCAGCTTGCCCTTGGGATCCTGCGGCTGGCGGAATCCGAGCGCATCGGCGGAACGGGCAAGCCTGCGCATATGCTGGTCGAGGCGCAGGAAACCTGCGTCCGGTTGCCAGCGCAGCGTCTCGATCAGCGAGAAATCCATTGATCACCCAGGGCAAAACGCGCCTTCAAGAGGCATTCCTCATACTCGGCCTCTGCCTTCGAATCGAAGACGATGCCGCCGCCGACATTGAAGACTGCGCGGCCGGTCTTGAAAAGAGAGAGGGTGCGGATGGCCACGGAAAAACGCATGGGGCCCGCAGGGTCGCACCATCCGATCGCACCACAATAGACGTCGCGCGGTCCGGCTTCCAGCTCGTGCAGGATGCGCATCGCCCACATCTTTGGTGCGCCGGTGACGGAGCCGCAGGGGAAGAGCGCGGCCATGATCTCGGGCAGGCCGATATCCGGCGAGAGTTTCGCGCGGACGTAGCTCACCATTTGATGAACTGTGGGATAAGTCTCGATCGCAAAGAGTTTCGGCACGGTAAGCGTACCTACCTCGCTGATGACGGAGACGTCGTTGCGCAGCAGATCGACGATCATGCGGTTCTCGGCTTGGGTCTTTTCGTCGTCGAGCATCGCGGCGATGATCGCCTCGTCTTCCTCCGGTGTCGCGCCCCTTGCCGCCGTACCCTTCATCGGGCGGGTCTCGATCCAGCCGTCGTCGTCGACTGAGAAGAAGAGTTCCGGCGAGCGCGACAGGATGACCGGATCGCCGAAATCGATCAGCGCGCCGTAATGCACGGGCTGGCGTCCGACGAGCGACCAGAAGGCGGCGCGAGGATTACCTTCCCAGCGGGCCTCGATCGGCATCGTCAGGTTCGCCTGATAACAATCGCCCTTGCGCAGGTGATGATGCAGCCGATCGAAACGCTCACGATAGGTGTCGAAATCCCAGCTGGCGCGGGGATCGCTGAGGAAGGGGGCGTTGGGGATGTTCGACGGTGCCTGCGCCAGCGCATGGTCAGCGGCCGCGGGGCCGTCGAAGATGCCCACCGCGATCAGCGGCGTCTCGCGCCCGCTCTCGATCAGGGGCGCAAGCTTCTCCTCGAAGGCGAAGCCGGCCTCGTAGGACAGGTAGCCTGCAAGCCATTTGCCCGCGCGCCTTGCCGCTTCCAGCCGTTCCAGCGCAGGCTTCACCTCGCCCGCCGTGCGGGCGGTGACAAGCGCCTCCGGATCGGCAAAGACGAGGCTCGTTCCGGCGCGGTCGTCGCGGAAGAGAGCATAGGGGGCGTGGTCACCCATCAGATATCAGCAGCTCCGGTTCATGCCGCCTTGTCGAGCGCTTCCAACTCGTCGATCAGCCCCTCGATCATCGACAGGCCCTTGCTCCAGAAGGCCGGATCGGTGGCATCGAGGCCGAAGGGGGCGAGAAGCTCCGAGTGATGCTTCGTGCCGCCGGCTTTCAACAGTTCGAAGTACTTCTGCTGGAATCCGTCTTCGGCATTCTGGTAGACGGCATAGAGCGAGTTCACCAGGCAATCGCCGAAGGCATAGGCATAGACGTAGAAGGGCGAGTGGATGAAGTGGGGGATGTAAGCCCACCAGGTCTCATAGCCTTCCGAGATCTTGATTGCCGGGCCGAGGCTCTCTTCCTGAACGGAAAGCCAGAGTTCGCCGATCTTCTCAGCCGTCAGTTCGCCTTCCTTGCGGGCGGCGTGGATCTTGCGCTCGAACTGGTAGAAGGCGATCTGGCGCACGACCGTGTTGATCATGTCCTCGACCTTCTGGGCGAGCATGGCCTTGCGTTCGCGTTTGTCGGTTGTCTTGTCGAGCAGGGCGCGGAAGGTCAGCATTTCGCCGAAGACGGAGGCGGTTTCGGCAAGTGTCAGCGGGGTCTGGCACATAAGGGCACCCTGGTCGCCGGCCAGCACCTGGTGCACGCCGTGGCCAAGTTCATGGGCGAGCGTCATCACGTCGCGCGGCTTGCCGAGATAGTTGACCAGCACATAGGGGTGCGCGGATGGCACCGTCGGATGGGCGAAGGCGCCTGGGGCCTTGCCGGGGCGGGCCGGCGCATCGATCCAGCCGCCGTCGAAGAAGCGGCCGGCGATCTCGGCCATCTCAGGTGCAAAGCCGCCATAGGCCGACAGCACCATGTCCTTGGCTTCATCCCAGGGGATCAGCCGATCCGGCGTCTCGGCGAGCGGCGCGTTGCGGTCCCAGAAATTCATCTGGTCCATGCCGAGCCACTTCGCCTTCATCTTGTAATAGCGGTGCGACAGCCGCGGATAGGCTTCGCGCACGGCTTCGGCGAGTGCATCAACGACCTCGCGTTCGACACGGTTGGCGAGGTGGCGGCTGTCGGCGATGTCCTCGAAACCGCGCCAGCGGTCGGAGATGTCCTTGTCCTTGGCGAGCGTGTTGGTCACCAAAGTGAAGACGCGGATATTGTCCTTGAAGGTCTTCGACAGGGCTTCAGCGGCCAGCTTGCGCTTGGCCGGGTCGGCGTCCTGCAGCAGCGTCAATGTCGGCTCGAGCGGTATTTCTTCGTCGCCAACCTTGAAGCGCAGCGAAGCGAGCGTCTCGTCGAACAGGCGGTTGAAGGCGGCGGCACCCGTCTGCGATTTTTCCAGGAACAGCTGCTCGATCCGGTCGTCAAGCTGGTACGGCTTGTCCTTGCGCAAGTCGACAATCCAGGGACGGAAATGGCCAAGTGCCGGATCGCGTTCCATCGCCGCATCGACGGCGTCGTCGGAAAGGCGGTTCAGTTCGAGCGGGAAGAACAGGAGGCGAGCTGACATGTCGGTGAGCTTCGCCTGGATATCGCCGAAGAACTTGCCATTCGCCGGATTGGTCATGTCGGAGTAATAGGTGAGGCCGGCATAGGAGGCGATGCGGCCGAGCAGGTCTTCCAGCGCATCCATTTCCGTGAGAGCCTTGGCCAGCGAGCCCTCTCCGACAGTTTCAATTGCTTCCGCCAGTCTACCCTTCCACTTCGTCTCGAATGCCAGCGCATCGGCGCCCGCCTTCTCGACGGCGCCCAGAAAATCAGGGGATTTTTGGCCGGGATAGAGGTGATCCAGCGTCCAGACCGGCAGCTCGCCGAGCTCGGCGGATTGTTTCGCCGCTGCGTCTGTGGCGCTGGCAAACATTTGGCTTCGGTCGGTCCTCATGGTGATGTCCTTTCCTGTCTGATGCCGGGAGATGTAGTCAGTCGAGACACGCACGGCAAGCGGCGGACGGATCGAGCGCGCAGGACAAGAGCCATCACGTCGAGGCTGGTTGGCTGTTCAAGCCGCGCGGGCGGCAGGACTGCATCACGACAGGTCTTTCGGGGCACTGTGCCAAATTCGGTTAAGAATCGTTAAAATCCGAGGCTTTCTCCCAACAACATGTTCAGTCCTTTCTGGCAGGCTCCCCCTCGATAACCCAGGAGCGCGAAGGCGCCAGCACTGACCCCGGGGAGCGTAAGTTGACTTCACATATTCTACTCATCGATGAAGATGCCGCCGAGCGTCGCAGCATGAAGGCTGCCATTGAAGCGCACGGCCATGTCGTCCATGCCGCGGAGACCGCGCATGCTGCCATCGACACCTTTCGCCGGCTGCGGGATCAGATCGGTGTCGTCGTCATCGACGCTTCGGCGCCTGAGGGGCTCCAGTCGGGCCTTCTGGCCGTGCTTGCGGAGATCAATCCTGCTGTGCCGGTGATCGTTGCCACGGCCGAGGGGGCGACCGAAACGGCGCTCGACGCCGTCAGGGCAGGGGCCTTTGATTTTCTGGTCAAGCCGTTTGCCCCGGAGCGCCTTTCGGGCGCCGTGGAAGCAGCACTCAAGATCCATCGCAGCAGCCTGCAGGGGCGCACACCGCGCCGGGCGCGCAGCGGTGCAGTCAGCTTTTCCGATATCGTTGCCGCAAGCGCCTCGATGTCACGCGTCGTGGAACTGGGGCGCAGGGCCGCCCAATCGACCATTCCCGTGATGCTCGAAGGCGAGGCCGGAGTCGGCAAGGAGCTTGTCGCACGCGCCATCCACGCCGCCAGCGACCGGTCCGCGCGTGCCTTCGTCACCGTCAATTGCCAGTCCATCGCGCCTGGGCAGATCGACGAAATCCTGCTCGGCGAGGCCTCCGCTTGGGAGCGCGATGCGGGAACGGATGACGTCAAAGCTTCCGGTAAATTCGCCGAAGCCGAGGGTGGCACACTCTTTATCGAGGAGATCAGCGAATTGCCCCCCTCGGCGCAGATTCGTCTGCTCGATGTGGTGCAGTCCGGCGAGGTGGCTCGCGGCGACCAGCAACGCCCAGCCAAGGTCAATGTCCGTCTCGTGCTTGCGACTAACAAGGACCTGATCGAAGAGGTCAAGGCCGGGCGGTTCCGTGAGGATCTCTATTATCGACTGAACGTGTTTCCGATCACCATCCCGGCACTGCGCCGGCGCAAGGAAGACATCCCGCATCTGGTGCGTGCCTTCGTGGAACGGTTTTCGCTGGAGCAGCGACTTCCGCGCACGCTGCAGATCGAGGCCTCGGCGATCGCCCTGCTGACCGCCTTCGACTGGCCCGGCAACACACGGCAGCTGGAAAACGCTGTTTTCCGCGCGGTGGTTCTGGCGGACGCGGGCAGCCTCGGCGATGCTGACTTTCCGCAAATTGCCGCCCAGGTCAGCGGTCACCGCTCCGGCATCGGCATACGCGAGGCGGGTGAGGGCAGGCAGGAATCAAACCCGCTCGCAAAGGTCCAGGCGGCACTTGCCGAACGGACGGCGAGCTTCGCCAGCCAATCCTCATCTTCCTCGTCCACAGCTTTCACCAATGTCACAACAGGCAATGTCATCGTCAGTACTGACGAGGCCGGCAATGTGCGCAAGCTGGCCGAGATCGAGGAGGAGCTGATCCGCTTCGCACTCAAGTTCTATCGCGGCCAGATGAGCCAGGTAGCACGCAAACTCGGTATCGGTCGTTCGACCCTTTACCGCAAACTCAAGGACTACGGCATCGACCCTGACGACCCGCAAAAGGATGCCGCTTGATTTCGCTCAATCTCCTAATGTTAACTCTGGGGTAAGCTTAATCGCCTACCAAGAGCCTGACATGTGTTAGGCAGACGTTCACCATAACGGGACTGCTTGTGCGGATGTGGTAAATTTGCCATGGTGTGACCGCATTTGACGTTCAACTTGAGTTGGCGTGGGACGTATTCTGACGGGGATAGCATTGCAGACATCGCAACACATCAGTGCGCGCCGATGGCAGGATGGGCGCAAGCCATCATCCGCATGCGCCAAGATTGCAGCGAGACTGGTTTTCTCCGTTCTGGCTTTTGTGCTGGTCGGTGCCGCGACCCTGTTCGGTTCGACAGGGTCTGCCCAGGCGGAAACCCGCACACTCAACATCGAATTCGTCCATACCGGCGAACGCGCCTCGATCACTTTCAAGCGGAACGGGCGCTATGACCCCAAGGGTCTGAAGCAGCTCAACTACATATTGCGCGACTGGCGCCGCAACGAGCCGACGAAGATGGACCCGCGCCTCTTCGACCTCGTCTGGGAAGTCTATCGCCGCGCCGGCGCCAAGGGTTACATCAAGGCCGTATCCGGTTATCGCTCACCACAGACCAATTCCATGTTGCGCTCGCGGTCCAAGGGCGTCGCGAAGGAGAGCCAGCATATGCGCGGCACCGCGATGGACTTCTACATTCCGGGCGTGCCGTTGAAGACGTTGCGGGAACTGGGCGTGAAGCTCCAGGCCGGCGGCGTTGGTTACTATCCGAATTCCGGCTCTCCCTTCGTGCACATGGACGTGGCAGGTGTACGTGCCTGGCCGCGCATGAACCGCCAGGATCTCGTGCGCCTGTTCCCCGATGGCAAGACCGTCCATATCCCTTCCGACGGCAAGCCGCTGCCGGGCTACCAGCAGGCGCTTGCCGAATACAAGCGCCGCGTCGAATCCGGTGCCAGCATCATGATGGCCGAGGACAAGCGCCCGAGCCGTCCGCGCAATTTCCTCGCCATGCTGTTCGGCGGTGGTGATGAGGACGAAGAAGAAGACGTTCCGGCACCAAACGAGCGCCCCGCATTGGCCGCACAGCCGGAACCCGCAGCGCCGCCTCCGCCTCCGGTTGTCACGGCCAGCGAACCGGTCATGGTTGCCGATGCCCTGCCGGGCGTCGCGGCTCCCGTGCCGCAGGCGCGACCGTCGCTGAGGCCTGCCGATGCCAGCCTCGCCGTCGCGCTTTATCAACCGCCGCGCAATGCCGCCGAAGACGCGCTCCAGCAAGTGGCGAACGGGGTTCCGGTTCCGGCCGAGGCGCCGTCCAGCGAATTTCCCGATCTGGCCAGCATGACCGTGCCGGTGCCGACCCTGCTTGGTCCGCGCCCCGAACCCGGCGCTGGCGATCCCTCCGTGATGACCGCTTCGATCGATCCGGGCAGTGATGCGATGATGCTCTCGAACGGCATGACTGTGCCGGTACCAACTGCGCGTCCTGCCGTGGCCGAGGCCTTGCTCGCCGGTGCCCAGGCGGAAGAGGAGGCCGAAGTCGACGAGGTCGAACAGGCGATCCTGTCGCCGGAGGCCGCCGAAGCGCTCGAAAACAGCAATCAGCCCGAAATGGTCGCGCCGATCCCGGCCGAGGCTCCGGCTGCGCGGGCAACCGCAAGTGCGGCGCCCGCTGCACCGGCTGCGCCGGTCGTCAAGCCGGTCGAGGTCGCCTCCCTGCCGCAGAATCCGGCTGGCGAGGAGACGCCGCAGTTCGGCGACGCATTTGATGCGCCGGCAGCAGCGGTCCCCGGTCAGGATGCCGCCGTGCCGGTCAAGGGTGGACGTCCTGGCCAGGAAGAGGCCGAACGCGCGCATATGGCGATGTACGGCGGGACGAAGCTGACCAAGGGCATGATCGAGCAATGGGCGCTCAACCAGGGCAAGTTCGAGGCCGTGACCAAGCCGGGCAAGGCGCCGCGCGTCGTGTCGCGCTCGCTGCTCGCTCCGACGACAACCGTTCCCGTGGGCTTCCGCCTGGATGCCACGACGGTCGATCCGAGCCGTTTCGGCCAGCCCTGATTTTTCTCGCGTTTGCCTGTGAGCCAGACATGAAAAAACCCGCCGAGGCGGGTTTTTTGTTGGTCTTCGCAGAGGAAGATCAGGCTTCTTCCGGAGGGCTTTCGATCATGCCGAGCGCTGCCAGGTAGGTGTCGAGGATCAGATCCTCTTCCATGCGCTCCTGGTCGTCCTTCTTGCGCAGCGCGATGACCTTCTTGAGGATCTTCGTGTCGAAGCCCATGGACTTGGCTTCGCCGTAGACGTCCTTGATGTCGTCGGCGATCGTCTTCTTTTCTTCTTCGAGGCGCTCGATGCGCTCGACGAAAGCGCGGAGCTGGTCGCGGGCGACGCCGTGGGCGGCATCAGACATGGGCAATCTCCTTAAATTGAGGGGAGGGTATTTCGGGATCAGTTTTCGTGGCGATCACGTGCCGCGAACAGGCGCCCGCGTCAAGTCCCCAAAGCTTCAACGGCGACTCATTCCTTCGGGCGGTTCGTCTCGAAAGCGCGCTGCTGCTCGGGCGCCGCCTCGCGCTGGTTCTTCGCCTTCCACTCGTCATAGGGCATGCCATAGACGATCTCGCGGCTTTCGTCCTTCGTCAGGTCGAGACCCTTGTCGTTTGCCGCGTCGAGATACCAGTTGGACAGGCAATTGCGACAGAAGCCGGCAAGGTTCATCAGGTCGATGTTCTGTACGTCGGCGCGGTTGCGCAGGTGCGAGACGAGCCGGCGGAAGGCGGCGGCCTCCAGTTCGGTCTGCTGCTCCTTGGTCGGCAGGGTCATGGCTTGATCCTTCAGGGCTTGGTGGCGCGTGGCGGATAGGGGCCGGTGCGCGAGGGGTGGACCCGATATTCATGCAGCATCGGGTTGGCATTGAGGCGGGCGAAGATCGGTGCGAGGCGATCTGTCCAGGCTTCCACACCTTCGTCGTGTCCAATCAAGTCCTGGCGGACTTCGAGCAGCGCGTGGGGAATGCCCGCCATCATGCAGTGGCGATACATGGTGTCGCCCTTGAGGGCGCCGTCATAGGGCTCATTGTCGCCGACAAGGATGTCTCCCCCGGCTTCCAGCTGGTCGATCAGCGGGCGCACGGCGCGGGCATCGGTGTCCCAAAGGACGGCCGCATGCCAGGGGCGGGGTACGCCCTTCCAGGCGGGCGTATAGGAATGCAGAGAGAGCACCAACGGCGCCTTGCCGGAGGCTTCGGCGACCTTGGCGATGACCTCTGAGACAGCTTGATGGTAAGGCCGGTGATAGGTTTCGATCCGGTGCTGCCATTCCTCTTTGCTGATCGGATGGTTACCGGGAATGATCGCGCCGTCGGAGATGCGCATGATGATGGTTGGATCGTCCTCGCCGCGATTCGGATCGATCAGCAGGCGTGAGAACCGTGACATGACAGCTGGAACGCCGAGGCGGCTGGCAAGGCTGCGGGTCAGCGCTTCGATGCCGATGTCATAGGCGATATGGCGTTCGAATGCACTGTCCGGCAGGCCGAGGCGGCCATAGTGCTCCGGCACGATATTGGTCGCATGATCAGCCAGCAGCACCAAGCCACTGTCATGACGGCCGTCTAAAATCTCGAAAACGCAGGGGTCGTTCATCAGTTCGAAGCCATCGTCTGCTAAGGCAGGCTTGATCGCATGGGGGAATAGGGAGCGCAAGCTTTCATGCCTGTCACGTTTGTGCCAAGATCGGACAACATGGTCCCGGGACTGGGTAAAGACCGGAAATATAATCGATTAGAGTTGCGTTGACATTCTCAGGGCAGCATCGCAAGAAGGCATCTCATGCGCATTTTTGGAGTTTCGTCGGCAATCGTGCACGAGCAACACAGACAGTTTCGCACACGCGTTGCCGCGCGCTTTCTAAGGCCTCTCATGATCATGGGTGCGTTGTTCGCGCCCATGTTCGCCGCTGGTGCGGCGCATGCCGAATTCAGGGTTTGCAACGGCACGCAGAACCTCGTCGGCGTTGCCGTTGGTTATCGGGCGGAAGAGGGCTGGATTACGGAAGGATGGTGGCAGGTTCCGGCCGGTACCTGCGCCACCCTGATCGAAGGCGAACTCCAATCGCGCTATTATTATCTCTATGCTGAGGACGCCGCCCGAGGCGGGCGCTGGTCCGGCGACATCAACATGTGTGTGGCCGAAAACGAGTTCAAGATCGTCGGCGTGAAGGACTGCTTCGCGCGCGGTTACCAGCAGATGGGATTCAAGGAATACGACACCGGACGGCAAGGCAGCTGGATGGTCCAGCTCTCCGACACGTCGGGCACCCAGGAAAGCCAGAACTGATGAAGCGAAACCGCAAAGTAAAGATCCTCGCAACGCTCGGTCCCGCCTCTTCCGATGAGGCGATGATCCGCAAGCTTCACGAAGCCGGCGCCGATCTTTTCCGCATCAATATGAGCCATTCGAGCCATGAGATGCTGCGGACACTCATCCAACGCATCCGCAATGTCGAAGCTGCCTGTGGTCGCCCGATCGGCATCCTCGCCGACCTGCAGGGCCCGAAGCTGCGCGTCGGCAAGTTTGCCGAAACGACCGTCGAGCTGAAGCCCGGCCAGACCTTTACCCTCGACAGCAATGAAGCGCCCGGCGACGCGACCCGCGTCTACCTGCCGCATCCGGAAATCCTCGAATCGGTCAAGCCGGGCGATCGCCTGCTGATCGATGACGGCAAGCTGCATCTGAAGGCCGTGACCTGTGACGGCAAGACCATCGTCACCGAGGTCGTCTCGGGAACCAAGATTTCCGACCGCAAGGGCGTCAGCCTGCCCGACACCATTCTCGCCACCGGCGTTTTGACCGACAAGGACCGTGCCGACCTCGACGCCGTACTCGCGACCAATGATGTCGACTGGGTTGCGTTGTCGTTCATCCAGCGTCCGGAAGATCTGGCGGAAGTCCGCAAGATCGCCAAGGGCCGCGTCGGCCTGATGTCGAAGATCGAGAAGCCGCAGGCGATCGAGTGCATTGACGAGATTATCGCGCTCTCCGACGCGCTGATGGTTGCGCGTGGCGACCTCGGCGTCGAAATGCCGCTTGAGCGTGTTCCCGGTATCCAGAAGCAGTTGATCCGCGCCTGCCGCCGCGAAGGCAAGCCGGTTGTCGTTGCGACCCAGATGCTGGAATCGATGATTACGGCGCCGGTGCCGACCCGCGCCGAAGTGTCCGACGTCGCGACCGCCGTCTTTGAAGGCGCCGACGCGATCATGCTGTCGGCCGAGTCCGCATCCGGCCAGTATCCGGTGGAAGCTGTTGCCACCATGGCATCGATCGCCCACACTGTCGAACGCGAGCCGCATTATCCTGGCATCATCTATGCGCAGCGCGCCCAGCCAGAAGCGACCGGTGCCGACGCCATTTCGCTGGCTGCCCGCCAGATCGCCGAGACGCTGAAGCTGCAGGCGATTGTCTGTTACACCTCGTCCGGCAATACCGGCCTGCGCGCCTCGCGCGAGCGTCCTGAAGTGCCGATCATCGCGCTGTCGCCGGTCATCCAGACGGCGCGTCGCCTGTCGGTCGTCTGGGGCCTGCATTGCGTCGTATCCTCGGAGCCGACGGATCTCGATGAAATGGTGAACGGCGCCTGCCGCATCGTCGTCGACGAGGGCTTCGGCAAGCCGGGTGATCGGGTCATTATCTCGGCCGGCGTACCGCTCGGCACGCCCGGTTCGACCAATATGCTGCGGATCGCCTATATCGGTTCGGACGGCCAGTCCGGCATCTGAGCGTACTCAGACGAGCCTTCGATCAAAGCCGCCTTCGAGCGGCTTTTTTCATTTGCAGTTTTTTGTCGTGCCGAAGAGGCTCACTCGCCGGCTTGCAGAGAGGGGCCGCTGCCGTCGGTTTCCACACGCGTGGCTGCCAGCCGCGGCTCAGCGGCCCGTGCCATGGTCTGCAGGTCGCGCGATGCACCTGCGATCTTCTCAATCGCAGCGATGACGATGTCGGTGGCGATATAGTCAGGCTTGTGGCCGAGGCCTTTGATCCAGACAAGTTCGGAACCCCTGATGTCGCGGGCGAGGCCCTTCGAGTGGATCTCCTCCAGCACGATCTCGTCGCTGTCGCCGGTGATGATCACCGTTGGTCTCTCGATCTCATGGTAGCGCGGGGCAAAACGCGTCACATAGTCGAGAAGGCCTGCGACGTCCGTAGCGTTGGCGCGGAATGCCGAGGGGCGCAGGACGAGAGCAGGTCCGGTGTCGGCGACATAGGAAGAGGGGACCGGGTTCGGGGCAAAGACATGCGCCGTGGCCGGCTCGATCCGCGACATGCCCGCCTGCAGCGCCAGAGTGTTGCAAAAGAGCGGGCCGATGATCGGTGCCGATGCCACATGGTAGTACCAGTCAACGCCGCCCGGCCAGGGATGAGTGGCGGATGACAGGAAGATCAGGCCCGCGACTTTGTCCGGATGCAGCACGCCGAAACTGGCTGTAATCGCCCCCCCAAAGGAATGGCCGACGATAATGGCGCGGTCGATGCCCAGTTTGTCCATCAGCGCGGCGATGGCATTCGCCTGGCCGTCCGGTGTGTCGTTTGCCGGGCCGCCGCGCTCGGAATAGCCATGACCGGGGCGATCGACGAAGAGGAGTTCCGCGCGGCCTCTCAGGGGCTCCAGGAAGGCGCCCGCCTGGTCGCGCAGGTTGCCGGAGGCGCCGTGGATGAAGACGATCGGTGGGAGGTCTGCATCGGGGCCGGCGGGCAAATGCAGGGCGTTCAGACGGAAGCCGCCGACATCCGTCAGGGTGCCGATATTCGGATACTGCGCCTCGATGGCTCGAGCCCGGATCTGGGTCACGATGGCGAGCGTAACCAGCAGCAAGGTGAGGACGACGAGGATACCGAGCAGGATCAGGCCAAAGCGGGGAAGGATGAGCAAGGGGCGGGACTTTCGGGGCGGATGGAGGTGTCGGCAAGTTAGAAATCGGGCTTGAGAGGTGTTCGTCAAGGTCTATGCCGACACTCGGGACGCTAGACTTAGCCCGAACGCTCGAAAGTTTGAACGGCATACGGAAATTCCGTATAGTTGGTTGCTAACACTGTAAATCGGCAGCAGGAGCAACAAAGGTGAAGAGCGAGCCTATCGTACTGGTGGCTGACCCATCGGACGCGGAGGATTTCGACGTCTCCGAGACTGCATTGGACCGCGCCCACAAGGCTCGCCTGATCCGCAAGACGCGGGTCCAGCTCGGTTTGTCGCAGTCGGAATTTGCCACCCGCTTCCGTGTGCCGGTCGGCACTCTGCGTGATTGGGAGCAGGCACGCACCACGCCACCGGATTTTGCCTTGGCTTATGTGCGGGTTATCGCAGAGCATCCCGATCTGGTGGCTCAGGTGGTCGCCTGATCACCTGTCGGACGCGTTTACGTCCTCTGCCCGGCCAGTTCTTCCGAGAGTTTGGCGACGATCTCCTGAGCTTCGCGGTCGGCCGGGTAGATGTCGAGGTAGCGTTCCCAGGCCTTCAATGCCGCATCCTTGCTGCCGCGTTCGCTGAGGATGCCGGCAAGGCCGGCCAGCGCGCCGAAATGGCGGGGCTCCAGCTTCAGGACACGCTCGATGTCGGACACCGACTTCTTGTAATTGCCCATGGTGAAATGCAGCGTGGCGCGCTGGTTCCAGCCACCGACGAAATCGGGTTTCAGGGTGATCGCCTGGTCGATGAAGTCGAGCGCTGCGGCATTGCGCTTCTCGGCAGCCGCCTTGGCGGACCATTGCATCAGAAGATCGACCGTCGGGCTGTTCGATTCGCTCCAGCTTGCCATGGTCGAGTTGGCGATCACGCGCGCCGCCTGCGGGTCACGCTCGCGTTTGAGCTGGCTCAGCATCTGATCGATGCTCTTTACCTCGGGTGGGTTGAGCGGCACCTGCTCGACGGCGGCCTCTTTGGTTGCAGGAGCGGGGGTAGGCACGGCCGGTGCCTCCGGCGTGATGGCGGGCGGAACCGGCGCCGGCATTGGCTGGTCAGGCGTCTGCGCTGCAGCACTTCCCGCGATCAGCAGGGCTGGGACCAGAAGGAGGCTCGGGGCGAGTCGCAAAGAAAAACGGCGCATGAGGGTAAGGTAATCCCTCAGCGCCGTCTTTCAATTCAATTCTGCGATATCAACACGCCAATTGATGGCGGGCAACCTGCTTGGTGTTCGGACCCCGAAGGATCCGAAAGACCTCAGCCCTGGCGGGCCTTGAAGCGCGGGTTGGCCTTGTTGATGATGTAGACGCGACCCTTGCGGCGAACCAGACGGTTGTCGCGATGACGGGCCTTAAGCGCTTTCAGCGAGTTCTTGATCTTCATTTTTCTGGTCCACAACGATTGTCGGGGAATGTGTCATTCACCCACTGTCTGAAACAATCAAAAGCGCGCCGCCGGGCGCGCCCTTGAAGAGTTGGCGGCAATTAGCCCGAGGGAGGCCTGCCTGTCAACCGGTCCGGCGGCATTTGCCCAGCCGAAAAGGCTAAAAAACCCGGCTTATCAGTCCCGAAACGGCAGGATTTCCGTCACGTGACCCATCTTGCGGCCGGGACGGGCTTCCGTCTTGCCATAGAGATGGACGAGCACATTCGGCTTGGCGAGCCAGGCAGGGAGAGAATCGATATCGTCGCCGATCAGATTCGTCATCACGCAATCGGAGTGGCGCACCGGGTCTCCCAGCGAGAGACCGGCGACGGCGCGGATATGCTGTTCGAACTGCGAGACGATGCAGGCAGCCTCCGTCCAGTGGCCGGAATTGTGGACGCGCGGCGCAATTTCGTTGGCGATGAGCTGGCCATCCGCGAGCACGAAGAATTCCATGCCGACGACGCCGACGTAAGCCAGGCCATCGAGGAGCTTGGTTGCGGCTTCGCGGGCGGCTGTGGCCGTCTCCGGCGTGATGGCAGCGGGCTGGGTCGAGGTGTGGAGGATGCCGCTTAGGTGGACGTTTTCGGTCGGGTCGTAGCAGCGCACCTGGCCGTCGAGGCTGCGGGCGGCGATGATCGAGATTTCGCGGACGAAGGGCACGAAGCTTTCGAGAATCAGCGGAACCGAGCCCAGTTCTTCATAGGAACCGTCAGCGGCGTCACCCTTGCGGAAAACCTTCTGGCCCTTGCCGTCATATCCGAGCCGGCAGGTCTTCAGCACGCCCTCGCCACCGAAATCGGCAAGGGCGGCCTCAAGGTCGGCCTGGCTGTTCACCGCATGGAAGCGGGCGGTCTCAATGCCGGAGGCATTGAGGAAGCGCTTTTCCGTCAGGCGGTCCTGGGCGACTTCCAGTGCCTTCGGCGGCGGATAGACCGGGACGCTTCTTGCTAGATGTTCGGCGGCCGAGACGGGAACGTTTTCGAATTCATAGGTGACGACGTCGCAGAGGCTGGCGAGTTCAGCAAGCGCTGCCGGGTCGTCATAGGCGGCGGTGATCTGCCGGTTGGCAACTTGAGCTGCGGGGCTGTCGGCCTGCGGCTCGAGGATCACCGTGCGGAAATTCAGACGGGCTGCGGCCATGGCCAGCATGCGGCCGAGCTGGCCTCCGCCGATGATGCCGATCGTGCGAACGGTCATGGGGTTTCGTCCATGGGATATTCGGCAACGGAGGCCGCCTGGCGACCGATCCACTCGTCGAGCCGGTCGGCCAGCTCCTCGTCATGCAGAGCGAGAACACGGGCGGCCATGAGGGCGGCATTAACCGCACCGGCGCGGCCGATGGCGAGCGTTCCGACGGGAATGCCGGCCGGCATCTGGACGATGGAATAGAGGCTGTCGAGGCCGGACATGGATTTCGACTGAACCGGCACGCCGAAGACGGGAAGGGGAGACAGCGAGGCCACCATGCCGGGGAGGTGGGCAGCCCCGCCGGCGCCGGCGATGATCACCTGGAAACCTTCGTCGCGGGCGCCCTTGGCAAAGGCATACATGCGGTCGGGCGTGCGATGTGCCGAAACGATGCGCGCCTCATAGGATACGCCGAGCGCATCGAGTGTGTCGGCGGCGTTTTTCATGGTCTCCCAGTCGGACTGGCTTCCCATGATGATGGCGACGGGCGGGCAATCGGCGGTCATGCTCACGTCCTCTAAGGCTCAGGCGATGATATCGGGAATGATCTGGTCCTCAAGGGCGGTGATCCGATCCTTGATGGCCAGCTTCTTCTTCTTCATCCGCTGGATTCTCAGGGCCTCGCAGCCGGTCGAGATCATCGCATTGATCGCCGCGTCGTAGTCCTCATGCTCCTGGCGAAGCCGCGCCAGCGAGAGCCGGATGTCAGCCTGTTCCTGATCGGCCATCTTGTTCCCCATCTTCGCCCTTTGGTCCATCCTTAAAGGATGCCCGGTGGATTCGCGCAAGCTCCTATCACCAAATACTGGTAACGGGAAGTTATCCTTGTCCCTCATTTTCGGGGGTCGAAATCACGAAATCGCCTTCGACAAACCGCATTTCTCGTGTCACATTACTTTCGCAAAGCCTGAAACTCCAGCGGATGAGGGCTGGAGGTAGGCGACAAGGAAGGACGTATCAAATGACCATACAGGCTCATCTTGACTCGCTGCAGAAGAAGCATGGGGCGCTTGAAGAAAAGCTCCATGACGCGCTGGCATCCCCCTCCGTCGACGACCGTCAGATCGCCGAACTGAAGCGTCTGAAACTGCGCCTCAAGGATGAAATGGAGCGCCTGAGGGCGTCCACTCGCCACTAACCTTCCATGCCGGCTGCGCCGGGATCCAATTGCGGCTCATGCCCCCGGATTCCCGATGTATTTCTGAAGCAGCCCGAAACATTTCCCCGCCCCGGAGTTCCCAAGGACTTCGGGGCTTTTCTTTGCGCAGCGATGTCTATGGTGAATGGTGTTACGACCAGAACTGGTCGAGCCAGAGGTTCATGCGGTCGAAACCGGGGCGACGGACGCTGTAGAAGCGGCGGGTGCCCTCGGCGGTCACCTCGACCAGGCCGGCATCGAGCAGGGCCTTCAGATGCTGGGAGACGGCGGGGCGGCTGATCGGCAGGCGGCTTGCCAGATCGTTGACGGTTTTCGCTCCCCGGCGCAGATCCTCAAGGATATGCCGCCGGTTCGGGTCTGCGATCGCCATGAAAGGGTCCGCGTTCGTCATGGCCGAACGTTATGTCAAAGACCGACATCCGGCAAGCGCGGATGTGCAGTGCAGCAAGGGCCTTGTACTATAGGCCCAGCAGGCCGGTTCCGCCGTCGTAGAAGAGCTTCGTTCCTGCGATCAGGACCATGCCGTACATCAGCGGATAGAAGATCGCCGGCTTCATGTAGTGGACCACTTTTGCGCCGATCAGGGTGGAGACCAGTGCGATGGGCAGGAGCATGGCAGACAGGCTCAAGTTGGTGCCGTCGAGTTCGCCGAGGGCGAAATAAGGAATGACCTTGATCGCGTTGAGGATGGCGAAGAAGCGGGTCGACGTGCCGGTATAGGTTTTCGGGTCGAGCTTCAGCGGCAGGGTGTAGACTTGGAAGGGCGGACCGCCGGCATGGGCGACGAAGCTGGCATAACCGGCAAGCGCGCCCCAGAAAGATCCGGCGACCGGGCGTTCCGGTGTTGGGGGCTTTTCGGCCCCGTCTCCGGCGGCATAAGTTTCGATGAAGTAGCGGAGTGCGAAGATCAGCGAGATGCCGCCCAGCACGAGGCGCATGGCGTTGGGTGAGACGAGTGTCGATGTCGCCCAGCCAAGGATGATGCCGATGATGGCGCCCGGCAGCATGACAAAGAGCGTCTTGCGATTGTTGTACCGGCGCCAGGCCCAGAGCGCCACTGCGTCCATCACCAGGAGGATCGGCAAGAAGATCGCGGCCGCCTGCATTGGCGGCACGGCGATTGCCAGCAAGGGCACGCCGATCAGGGCAAATGCACCTCCGAGCCCTCCTTTGGACAGTCCAACCAGTGCGACAGCGGGAATGGCGACGGCATAGAAGTTCGGGTCTGTCAGCATTGATCGGTTGATCCTTTCGGAAGAGCGGTCTATCGGATTCAACGAGATAAAACGAGGACGAATTCCGCAGTCGTGGAAATGTCCCGCAAACGGATTTGACCGCATGACCGAAGACCGCTGCCGCCTCGTTCTCATCGTTCCCGATATCGCCGATCCGGCGGTGCGCGCCGAGACGGTGGCCAATGCTCTGCGCGGCGGCGACGTCGCCTCCGTGATCATCCCGCAATACGGGCTGGATGACAGCGAGTTCCAGAAACATGCCGAACTGCTCGTGCCTGTCATCCAGGAGGCGGGTGCCGCAGCCCTCATCGTCGACAACAGCCGGGTGGCGGGCCGCGTCAAGGCGGACGGGCTGCATATCAGCGGCAATGCCGAAGCGCTTGCCGAAGCCGTGGAGAAACATGCGCCGAAGCTGATCGTCGGCGGCGGCAATGCCATGGACCGGCATCACGCGCTGGAAATGGGCGAACCCCAGCCTGATTACATCTTCTTCGGCAAGCTCGAAGGCGACATCAAGCCGGAGGCGCATTCGAAAAATGTCGCGCTCGGGGAATGGTGGTCGGCGATGATCGAGATCCCGGCGATCGTCATGGGCGGCACGGACCCGTCATCTGCCGTGGTCGTGGCCGAGGCCGGCGTCGAATTCGTGGCGCTCGGCAAGGCGGTTTTCGAGGACCCGGCCAATGCTGCGACGATCGTTGCACGGGTGAATGCCGAGCTTGACGAAAAAGCGCCACGGTTTGCAGATTGAACCGCGGGATGCGCCAATCTTTCACGTCCTATTGCCTGATTCTCGCCATCATGACCGGAGCCTGCCTAACGGGCGGGCTTCCCGCCATGGCGCAGGAGGCCGAGGACGGGGTTGATATCGGCGATGCGCCGGTGATCCAGCCGGCCAATCCTTCTGATGCGGGCGAGATTGATCGCGGCCAGCGCGACAACAGCTCCAATGGCGACGCAACGACGCTCGACCGTGGCGGTAGTAAAACACCGCCGCCGACAGTCAAGGGTGGCAAGGTAACGTCCGGCGGCAAGACCGAAGAGCTGCAGGGGATCAACATCTATCTGCGCATGGGTGCGCCACTGCCGGAACTGCCGGTGGAAAAGCCGTTCGCGGGCGAGCCGGACGAAGCGTACGGCGCCTTCCAGCGCGGGCTCTTCCTGACCGCCGTCGACAAGGCCCTGCCGCGCGCGCAGCTCGGCGATCCGGCCGCCCAGACGCTGCTCGCCGAAATCATGTCGCGCGGGCTCGGCGTGAAACGCGATCCCAAGGGTGCCGCCTTCTGGTATGCCCAGGCGGCACAGGGTGGCGATACCTCGGCCATGTTCAAATACGCGCTTCTCCTGATGGAAGGGCGGCAGGTCGAACGCGACAAGGCCAAGGCCGACGACTACATGAAGAAGGCTGCCGATGGTGGCAATGGTTCGGCGCAGTTCAACTGGGCACAGATTCTGGTGTCGGAAAATCCCGGCGTGCGCGGTCTGGAACTTGCCATGCCCTATTACGAAAAGGCCGCCGAGCAGGGTATTGCGGACGCCCAATACGCGCTCGCCCAGGTCTATTCGGCCCTAAAGGATGTGCCTGAGGACAAGAAGAAGCGCACCCGCGAATGGATGTTGCGCGCCGCCAGGGCCGGTTTCGACACGGCCCAGCTCGACATCGGCCTTTGGCTCGTCAACGGCGTCAATGGCCCACGCGACTACGAGGCGGGTTTCCGGTGGCTGTCGATTGCCGCCAAGCGCGGCAATGTCGTGGCGCAGAACCGGCTGGCGCATGTCTATATCAATGCGCTCGGCACGCCCCCCGATCCGGTCGAAGCGGCCAAATGGTACGTGCTGTCGCGGCGTGCGGGGCTCAAGGACCCGACGCTCGAAGATCACTATCTCGGACTGAACGAAGAACAGCAGAAGCAGGCGATCGATCGCGCCAACCGGTTCCGCCGGAGCTGAGGGGCGCGGTCCTGATGCCTGTGCCTCGGGGGGCAATTGCGCATGGATCTCGTCGACCTGTTTCAGAGACTGGGCCTTGCCATTGCCATCGGGGCTGCCGTCGGTGTGGAGCGGCATTGGCGTGAGCGCGGCGAACCCGAAGGCGGGCGCACGGCCGGCATCCGCACCTTCACGCTGATCGGCATGACCGGCGGATTGGCCGGGCTCCTGGAGACGACCATCGGCAACAGCACCGTGCCCGGCGTGATCGTTGCCACCTTCCTGATCGCCGTAACTGTCGTCATGCTGCGCTTCGAACTGCTGCAGGCAGAGGTCGAACACAGTGTCAGCGCAACGACGGTCATTGCCAGCATCACCACCTTTGCACTCGGGGCGTTGGCCGTGCTCGGCGACATGGTCATCGCCTCTGCGGGCGGTGCGGCGATCGTCACGGTGTTGGCCAGCCGCGAGTTCCTGCACAGTGCGATCCGGCGGCTGACCTGGGTGGAGCTGCGCTCGGCTGTGGTGCTGCTCGCCATGGGCTTCGTGCTGCTGCCGCTGATCCCGGCAACCCCCTATGGTCCCTTTGGCGGGGTTTCCCCGCGCAGCCTGTTGATCCTGGTGATCCTGCTCGCCTCGGTCTCCTTCGTCGGTTATGTCGCAGTGCGTCTGCTCGGAAGCGGGCAGGGCTATCTGGTGGCGGGGGCCGTCGGCGGGCTGGTATCGTCGACCGCGACGACGGTCACACTCGCCCGCGAGAGCCTTTCCGGCATGTCGGCGCGGGCTGCAGCCGGTGGTGCGGCGGCTGCAGGTGCTATCTCCCTTATGCGCACGGGGCTGCTGATCGCGGCACTTGCGCCCGCGCTTGTGTCGGCCCTGCTGCCGCCACTTGTTGTTGCGGGGGTGGTGATGATGGTCTGTGCCGTGCTCTTCATCCGCCATGATGCCGCACGCGCCGAGGCGGAGCCGCCGGCCAATCCGTTCGAACTGATGCAGGTGGTGAAGATGGCGCTTTTGATCACCGTCGTCGCCTTCGTCTCCCGCGCCTCCGCCCAGGTCTTCGGCGATGCCGGGCTCTACATCGTTTCGGCTCTCTCTGCGCTTGCCGATGTCGATGCGGCAACCGTCACCGTCGCCGGCATGGCAGCACAGCTCACCACGGCCGTCGCGGTCAATGCCATCGGCATCGCGGTTGCGGCAAATCTGGTGGCAAAGGTGGTCTATGCTGCGGTGACCGGCAGCCAGGCTTTCGTGCTGATGCTCGCGTTCGCGACCGTACTTGCCCTCGCGGCCGGCCTTGTGACGGCGTTCGCGGTGCAGCTGCCCTGATCCGGACGCCAGACGTTCAGTGGCTTTGCCCCTTGAATTCCGGCGTTATTTGTGGTCTTGAACCCGCCAATCGCCGCGCTATCGCGTGCTGCATCCTCGCCGCTCTCCGGCGACCATCCAATCTTGAGGAATACCACCTATGGCCCGCTCCGCCCTTCTTAACGTCATGGTCCAGGCCGCGCTCAAGGCCGGCAAGTCGCTGTCGCGCGATTTCGGCGAAGTGCAGAACCTGCAGGTTTCGGTCAAGGGCCCCGGCGACTTCGTCTCGCAGGCCGATTTCCGCGCCGAGAAGATCGTCCGCGAAGAGCTTATGAAGTCGCGCCCCACCTATGGTTTCCTTGGTGAGGAAAGCGAAGAGATCAAGGGCACCGATGGTGCGCATCGCTGGATCGTCGATCCGCTCGACGGCACCACCAACTTCCTGCACGGTATTCCGCAGTTCGCCGTCTCGATCGCGCTGGAGCGCAATGGCGACATCGTCGCCGGCGTCATCTTCAACCCGGCGACGGACGAGCTCTACACGGCTGAAAAGGGCGGCGGTGCCTTCCTCAACGACCGCCGCATCCGCGTCGGTGCCCGCAAGGTGCTGTCCGACTGCGTCATCGGCTGCGGTGTGCCGCATCTCGGCCGCGGCCAGCACGGCAAGTTCCTCGTCGAACTGCGCCATGTGATGAACGAAGTCTCCGGCGTGCGCCGCATGGGCGCTGCTGCTCTTGATCTCGCTTATGTCGCAGCCGGCCGTCTGGACGGCTTCTGGGAAGCGCAGTTGAATTCCTGGGATATCGCTGCCGGCATTCTCCTGATCAAGGAAGCCGGTGGCTTCGTGTCGGACATGAAGGGTGCCCAGGAGATGTTCGAGAACGGCACCGTGCTTGCCGGCAACGAATATATCCGCAAGGCGCTGGAAGAAGTCGTCAACCGTCCGGTACCGCAGGCCTGATCTGCGGTGCGGATGCGTCCAGGGGTGAAATTCCCCTGATGCATTGGCTTCAATTCGGCTTCAATTCGTCTCAATTTTCCACTAGCCTCCGCAGCAAGATTCTCCGGAGGTCGAGCGTATTATGGTGAAAGTGAAGTTGGAGGACCTGGAAGTTGGGGTGACCCGTCCGGGAGACTACGGTCAGAAACTCTCCAGCCCGATGCCCTTCTTCACGACGATGGTCATCTTCCTGATCATCGTCTGTTTCATCGCAGCGATCCTCTACCGTCAGGCGCATGCGGCCTTCGTCACCAATCCGGGGCTGAACGGCCTTATTCTCGGGGTTCTGGCCGTCGGGATCATCCTGGTTTTCAACCATGTCTGGGCCTTGCGCCCGGAAGTGCGGTGGTTCAACAATTTTCGCGCGGCAGGCGAGAATGCCGAGCGGGTCGGTCGTGATCCCAGGCTGCTCGCACCGATGCGGGCGCTGATCGGCGGGCGCCGGTCGATGGCAATCTCGACCACGGCGCTGCGCTCGATCCTCGATTCGATCGGCACGCGGCTCGACGAATCACGCGATACCACGCGCTACCTGATCGGCCTTCTCGTCTTTCTCGGCCTGCTTGGCACCTTCTGGGGCCTGCTCGGAACCATCGGCTCGATCAACGACGTCATCCAGTCCCTCGACCCGGCCTCGGGTGACAGCAATGACGTGTTGCAGGCGCTGAAGAGCGGCCTTACCGCTCCGCTGGCCGGCATGGGGACGGCGTTTTCGTCCTCGCTGCTCGGCCTGTCCGGTTCGTTGATCCTCGGCTTCCTCGACCTGCAGGCGGGACGCGCGCAGAACCGCTTCTATGTTGAGCTGGAAAACTGGCTGTCCTCCGTGACCGACCTCGATTCGGAACGCCCGGTGGCGGTCGATGCCGACAGCACAGTTGCTGCAGAGGACATCCGCTCGCTGGTCGCCGAGATCCAGAAGCTTGCCAACCGGGAAGCCAATGGCGGCGGTGGCGACCGTTCGGTCGCGGCGATCGCAGGCCTTGCCGAAGGCATCCAGGGGCTGGTGAAGAACATGCGCAACGAGCAGCAGATGCTGCGCGACTGGATCGAGGCACAGCAGGAAGACGCGCGCGCCATGCGCAAGACGCTCGACAGGCTGAACGACAAGATCGGCGGGGCGAAGTAAATGGCGCTCGGGCGCAACCGGCGCAGGGAGCGCACCGTCGACTACTGGCCGGGTTTCGTCGATGCCCTGTCGACCCTTCTGCTCGCCATCATGTTCCTGCTGACGGTCTTCGTGCTGGCGCAGTTCATTCTCAGCCGCGAAATCTCCGGCAAGGACGAGGTGCTCAATCGCCTGAACAGCCAGATTGCGGAGCTGACGCAGCTGCTGGCGCTGGAGAAAAGCGGCAAGCAGGATCTTGAGGACATGCTGGCCTCGCTGCAGAGTTCGCTCGCGGGCTCGGAAAGCGAACGCACACGCCTGCAACAATTGCTGGACAGCGGCGCCGGCTCGGCCGATGCGGCCAATGCCAAGGTCGGCCGCCTGAATGACGAGCTGGTCGCGGAGAAGCAGGTCAGCGCCCGCGCAATGAGCCAGATTGAACTCCTGAACCAGCAGATCGCAGCGCTGCGCGCCCAGATCGCGGCCGTGGAAGAGGCGCTGCAGGCGTCGGAGGCGAAGGATCAGTCGTCGCAGGTGCGGATCGCCGATCTCGGCCGGCGGCTCAATGTGGCGCTTGCCCAGCGGGTCCAGGAGCTGAACCGTTACCGGTCGGACTTCTTCGGCCGTTTGCGCGAGATCCTTTCGGACCGTGAGAATATCCGCATCGTCGGCGACCGTTTCGTCTTCCAGTCGGAAGTTCTCTTTCCCGTGGGCGGTGCTGAACTGGATCCTGCGGGCCAAGCGGAAATGGAGAAGCTGGCCGCTGCCCTTCTTGAACTGGCGCAGGAAATCCCTGCCGAGATCAGTTGGGTCCTGCGCGTCGATGGCCATACGGATGCTTCGCCGCTCACAGGCACCGGACGCTACCGCGACAACTGGGAGCTTTCGTCTGCTCGTGCTACTTCCGTGGTCAAGTATCTGATCTCGAAGGGCGTACCCGCCAACCGGCTGGTTGCCGCCGGCTTTGGCGAATACCAGCCGATTGCCGAAGGTGATACGCCCGAGGTGCTCTCACAGAACCGGCGCATAGAGCTCAAACTCACCGAGCGCTGACCGAACCCTCCTTGCGCGTTGGTTTGCCAAGCCTACAACTTGCGCAGCCAATTACGTGCGCGTAAAGGTAAGGCGTGGCGCTGCGGGAGGGTGGCATGCAACACTTCGATATCATCGTGATCGGCGGCGGTCTGGCCGGCCTTGTGGCCGCGACAGAAGCTTTAGACCGAGGCTTGAAGGTCTGCGTGATCGATCAGGAAGGGGCGCAGAATCTCGGCGGACAGGCCTTCTGGTCGCTCGGAGGGCTGTTCCTGATCGATAGCCCCGAACAGCGCCGCATGGGCATCCGCGATAGCTTCGACCTCGCCCGACAGGACTGGTTCGGCTCGGCCGGTTTCGACCGGACGGTGGATTTCTGGCCGCGCCAATGGGCGGAGGCCTATCTGCAGTTCGCGGCGGGCGAGAAGCGCTCATGGCTCAAGGCGCAGGGCATGAGCTGGTTCCCGGTTGTCGGCTGGGCCGAGCGCGGCGGAACTCTCGCCGATGGTCACGGCAATTCCGTGCCGCGTTTCCACGTCACCTGGGGCACAGGCCCTGGCGTGCTGGCGCCCTTCGCGCAGCGCGCGCAGGCAGCGGCTGAGGCCGGCAAGCTCACTTTCCTCTTCCGCCATCAGGTCGACCGGCTCACGGCCTCAAACGGGACGGTGACCGGTTGTTCCGGTTCTATCCTGGCGGGCGACGCCACGGTGCGGGGCGGGCGCAGTTCGCGCAATGTGATCGGGGATTTCGAGGTGAGCGCCGGCGCCATAATCGTCGCCTCCGGCGGGATCGGTGGCAACCACGACCTGGTGCGCAAGAGCTGGCCGGTCGAGCGGCTCGGAACCCCGCCGAAATTCATGGTGGTGGGCGTGCCGCATCATGTCGACGGACGCATGCTGTCGATCACCCAGGCGGTCGGCGGAGAGGTGATCAATGGCGATCGGATGTGGCACTATACCGAAGGCCTGAAGAACTGGGACCCGATCTGGCCGAACCACGGTATCCGCATCCTGCCTGGCCCATCCTCCTTCTGGTGCGATGCCGAAGGCAACCGTTTTGCTCCGCCCGCCATGCCGGGCTTTGACACGCTGGCGACGCTGAAGGCGATCCGGGCGCGGGGGCACGACTATTCCTGGTTCATCCTCAACAAGGCGATCATCAAGAAGGAATTCGCGCTATCCGGCTCCGAGCAGAATCCTGACATCACGGGCAAGGACATTCCGCTGTTGCTGAAGCGTCTCGGCAAAAACCCGCCCGGTCCGGTGCAGGCCTTCATGGACAAGGGCGAGGATTTCGTCGTGCGCGACACGCTGGAGGATCTGGTCGTTGGCATGAACGAATTGTCGGGCGAACACCGGCTCAGCATTCATCACCTGCGCGCCCAGATCGAAGCACGTGACCGGGAAATCGGCAATCGCTTCTCCAAGGATGCCCAGGTGACGGCAATCCGGGGCGCGCGCGCCTATCTCGGCGACAGGCTGATGCGTACGGCAAAGCCCCACCGACTGCTCGATCCGGCTGCAGGTCCCCTGATCGGGGTTCGCCTGCATATCCTTACCCGCAAGACGCTGGGGGGCTTGCATACCGATCTCGAAGCGCGTGTGCTTAACAGTGAAAACAAGCCTGTGCCGGGGCTTTATGCGGCCGGCGAAGTCTCCGGCTTCGGCGGCGGCGGCATGCATGGCTACAATGCGCTCGAGGGCACCTTCCTCGGCGGGTGCCTGTTTTCGGGCCGGGTGGCAGGCCGCAATGCGGGGCGGTGACGCCCCGCGATGATGATTACTGCGCTGCCGCCGTAAAGTCCCGGCCGCCCGTCTCGAATTGCAGGCGGGCGAGCTTGGCGTAGAGGCCACCCTGCTGGATCAGGCTCTGATGGGTGCCTTCCTCGACAATTCTGCCATCATCCAGGACAAGGATGCGATCGGCCTTCAGCACCGTTGCGAGGCGGTGGGCGATCACGATCGTGGTGCGGTCGCGCATCAGGCCGTCGAGGGCCTTCTGGACCAGGGTCTCGCTTTCGGCGTCGAGCGCCGAGGTTGCCTCGTCAAGCAGCAGCAGCGGGGCGTTGCGCAGCAAAGCGCGGGCAATTGCGATGCGCTGGCGCTGGCCGCCCGACAGCGTGATGCCGCGTTCGCCGACCAGCGTGTCGAAGCCATTTTCCTGGCGGCCGATGAATTCGCTTGCCTGGGCGGCATCTGCTGCGGCCTCGACCATGGCTCTTGTGGCGCCGGGCGTGCCGAAGGCGATGTTGTCGTGAATGGAGGAGGCGAAGATCGTGGTGTCCTGCGGAACGATCGCGATGCGATCACGCACCGCTTGCGGGTCGGCTTCACGGATGTCGACGCCATCGAGGCGGATCGTGCCGGATGCCGGATCGTAGAAGCGCAGGATGAGCGAGAAGATCGTGCTCTTGCCCGCACCCGAGGGGCCGACGATTGCTACCGTCTCGCCGGGGGCGACGGAGAAGGAGAGGCCGTTCACGGCCGATTTGGTCCTGGCCGAGGGATAGGAGAACTGCACGGCTTCGAAGTCGACGCGGCCGCGAGCCGGGGTCGGCAGGGCGACGGGATTTGCCGGGGCGGCGATCTCGGGATGTTCGGCCAGAAGCTCATGCAGGCGTTCGGCGGCACCGGCTGCCTGGGACAACTCGCCCCAGACTTCCGACAAGGTGCCGAGGGAGCCTGCTGCAATCAGCGAATAGAGCAGGAACTGGCCGAGCGTGCCGGCGGTCATCGTGCCGGCCAGTACGCTCTGGGCGCCGTACCACAAGACGCCGACGACGCTGCCGAAGATGAGCGAGATGGCGACGCCGGTGAGAAGCGCACGCGACTGGATGGCCGAGCGGGCGGCCTCATAGGCGCTTTCGACGGCGGAAACGTAACGACCGCGCGCGGCATTCTCGGCATTGAAGGCCTGCAGCGTGCGGGCGGCACCGATGACTTCGCCGGCATAGGCGGACGCATCGGCCAGCGTATCCTGGGCGGCGCGCGAGCGCTTGCGTACCGAGCGGCCAAAGGCGACGAGCGGGAAGACGATGACGGGAATCGCCGACAGCACCATGATCGACAGTTTCGGGCTGGTGGCGATCATCATCACCATGGCGCCGAGACAGAGGATGGAATTTCTCAGCGCCAGCGATGCCGTTGCGCCGACAGCGGATTTGAGCTGCGTGGTGTCGGCAGTCAGGCGCGAGACGATCTCGCCGGACTGGTTGATGTCGAAGAAGGCGGGTGACAGGCGGGTGACATGGGTGAAGACGTCACTGCGCAGATCGGCGACGACACGCTCGCCGATGGTGATGACATAATAATAGCGCATGGCGCTGGCGACCGCGAGCACGAGCGCCATGACGATCATCATGGCGAAGTATTTGTTGATGAATTCGCTGTCGGCTGCATTAAAGCCGTGGTCAAGCATGCGGCGGATCGCAATCGGCAGCGCAAGCGTCGTCACGGCGGCGAGACAGAGGAAGGTGAGCGCTCCGGCAACGAGACCCTTGTAGCGGGCGAGATAGGGCAGGAGGTCTGCAAGCGGTTTCAGGGAGCGGCGCTTCTTCTCGGTGTTTTCGGCTTCCAAGGTCACTCTGTCATGCTCCCACTTACACTTCACAAGGGCTGTCAGGCTTTGCTGCCATGGCACTTGTTATCCCTGCGCCCTTCATGTATAGGCACGGCATCGAATTGGGAAGCCGTAGCCCATCGGACTGCGGCTTTGTCTATTGAATAGGTCCCGCTGACGCAATTGCGGCAAATGGACCCCACGGCACAGCAGGAACAAAGCGATGAAGGCTTCCATCCATCCCGACTACCACGTCATCAAGGTCGTCATGACCGATGGCACCGAATATGAGACTCGTTCGACCTGGGGTTCTGAAGGCGCGGTGATGAACCTCGAAATCGACCCGAAGTCGCACCCGGCCTGGACCGGCGGCAACCAGCAGATGCTGGACCGCGGTGGCCGCGTTTCGAAGTTCAACAAGCGTTTCGGTGGCCTCGGCCTCTAATCGTCTTGCACGATCTGCATACGGAAAGCCCGGCCTTAGCGCCGGGCTTTTGCGTTTCAGGGCTTTTGTGTGCCGTTCGGAATGGCGGTGGCGACGAGGCGGTCGGCAATCTCCTCAAGTGCCAGATCGTGCGTTTTGGCTAAGTCGCGGCCGAAGCGTTCCAGCTTGGCAATGTTGCCTGGCGTTGCATCGTCGAGCGCGTCGCTCGGATCCCCGACATTGCCCAGCCGGGCGTCGATCCGGAAGTAGTTGAGCTGGTGCCTGTTCTGTACCGTCACATGCGTCGCGCCTCTGCCAAAGGCATCGATATCCGGGTTCAGCAACCTGTCCAACTGGTAGGACGCGGTGCTGGATTGGCCCTGCATCAGAACGGAGATGATCGGCGAGTCGTTGCCCTGCTTGATCCAGCCAAGGCTTCCCCAATTCCTCGCCTTTGCAAAGGGATACGGGTGGTTTGTCGAGCCGGTCCCTAGTGAGAGGATGACCATGTTGCCCGCCCAGCCTTGCTTGACACCCTCGACATAGGCAGCCATCGCAGGATCGTTGGCGAAGACACCGCCATCGATGAGAGGAATCGTCGGAGTCTCTCCTTCTGTCTTCTGGGCAATATCCTCCACCTGGGCGGGTTCGAAGTATGTCGGCGCCGCCGAGGAGCCGCGCACAGCCTGCCAGAAGAGAAAACGCTCGTGCTTGCGATCGACATTCGACAGGAACATGGCCCGTCGTTTTTCGATATCATAAGCCGTGATGATAACTGGCCTCAATGCGTCCTTGATCTCGGTGGTGGTGCCGAGCATGCCCTTCAGGATCTCCTCCAGAGGGGCTGCATCGTATCTCTCGTTGAGATAGCCATCGTTCCCAAGTCTACCGAACATGCCTAGATCGAAGATTAGCTGCCCCTTGCTCTTGTAGAGATCCAATAATGTCTCGGCGTCTGCCGCGGGCTGCGTTGGCTGGCCCGGTTTCGGACAGGTCAGCCCTGCCGCAATGATGGCACCCGTCGAGGTGCCGGCGACAATGTCGAAATAGCGATGCAGAGGAAGCTTCTTCCTTCGTTGTTTGAGCTTCTCCGTCAATACCGTCAGAATGGTCGCAGGAATAACCCCTCTTATCCCTCCACCGTCGATTGAAAGAATGAACTTTGTCATGAAACCGACCCCCGAGAGTTCCAAGGGTGCAGTGTTACACAATCCTAAGGGTTGTAAACATGAATTCTGCAATCTATTTTGATCTGGAGGGCAGAAAAAAGCCGGCGCTGCAGTTGCAGGCCGGCTGAAAGGTGGTGCTGTCGCGGGCTGGATCAGCCGGCGTTGAATGCGGTGCGCAGGAGGTTCAACTGCGCCTGGACGCTGTTTTCGTTGTCCGGCTGGAACTCCTCTTCAGAGGCGGGGCGATAGATCTCGCGGTCGAGCAGGGCGATACGGTTCTGCAGGCGGAGCGAACGCTCCACGAGATCGCGGAAGGCTTCCGGCAGGTCGTTCCAGCCGGGGGCGGTGCGGTCGACGTTGAAGCCGTCCAGGCGCACCTTGCTCTTCTCAGAAAGAACCTGATCGCGGCTCATCTCGCCATTGTTGACGGCGCGTTGCAGCAGCAGCCAGGAGGCCATCTGCATCAGGCGGGTGGTCAGGCGCATGGATTCGGCTGCGTAGAGAACAGAGGCCTGGCGCGGCAGAACCTTGGCGGCTGCGCGACCGGGGCCATCCAGGAATGCTGCGGTTTCTTCGACCAGACCCATACCTTCGGCATAGGTCGCCTTGAACTGGCTGGATGCTGCTGCACGACCGGCGAAGCTGACCGTATTCATACCGAGTTCAGACATGGATGTTTCCCTGTAAAACGCATCACTAAGGCATGTAACGAGAGCGATACGATCTTGTTCCTGCCGCATTTGGTGAGGCCACGATGCTACCATTACCCCAAATGCGCAAGGCGAAACTTAAGGAAGGGTTAATTCCCACAATTTTGCGCTAACGCGGACATCTTAGACAAAAAAAGAGCCGCAAATGCGGCTCTTAAGGTAAAACAGGGAGAAAATCAGACCATCGCCATGAGGTGAAACTGCCTGAAACCAGAAGCTCTGGATGAACATAGTTTCCCTCAAAAGGCTTAACGCCAAGTAAACGGAAACTGGAAAAATGGTTCTTTCCGGCGCTGGCGGTCGGCTCTTGCAAGAATTGACCGGCTATACTTTGGGGCCAAACAGGCTGTCAGCGGCCTTGCGACTCGCTTCCTTGCGGTCGATCTCCGCCTTGATTCGCCCGATTTCCGTTTCCAGCAGAGTGATTCGATATCGCAATTCGTCGGCCGATATCGCCGTGAGATCGCAGCCGAGCTGGTGGTCGAGCTTCGGCTTGCGCGGCTCTTCGTCTGTGATCATGCTGCCGCTCCCGTCTGTTGTGCTGGCATGTCGTCCTGATCGGGGAGGGGGGCAGCACGCGGGTCGAGGCTGAGGCTTTCCGGCGTACTGAGCGGCGAGGCGCTGATCGGCAGGTTCGGCATGTTCTCGCGATCCTCGGCTGGAATGGCGGCGCGCAAGCGGCTGCGGTAGATGGCGTAAGCCGAGATCAAGAGGTGGGCGATGGCCGTCACGGTGAACAGCGAATAGGGTCCTGCCATCGTCATCACCGGGCCACCCAGCGTCGGGCCGATGATCGTGCCGATGCCGAAGAGCAGCAGCAATCCGCCGGAAACCTTGACGAATTCATCCGGCTTGGCGAAGTCGTTGGCATGGGCAACGGCGATCGGGTAGAGCGCGTTTGCGGCGGCACCATAGATCCCGACGAAAATGAAGATCCAAAGCGGATCGCTCGGCTGCAGCATGACCATGGCGACGGCGGCGAAGGCTGCGAGTGCGGAGAGGGCGGCCAGCACATAACGGCGGTCGATGCGGTCGGACAGCTTGCCGGCCGGGAACTGCATCACGGCACCGAGGAAGATGGTCACCGACAGCAGGATGGCGATCGTGCTGGCATCGAGCCCGACTCGGGTGCCGAAGACGGCGCCGAGCGTGCCATAGGCTCCATTGGCAATGCCGATCAGCAGAATGCCGACGCAGGAGACGGGCGAGTTCCGATAGAGCAGCGGCAGGTCAAGCTTCAGCGACTTCAGCGGCTGCGGAGATGCGGCCGTCGACATGGTCGTCGGCATGACCGCCACGCCATAGACGATGCCGCAGATCATGAAGAGGATGGTCGTCGTCGGGTCGAAGACGCCGACCAGCATCTGGCCGCCGACGACGCCGATCAGGGTAATCGAGATGTAGAAGGAGAAGATCGCGCCGCGGCTCTCGTTGGTGGCGCGCTCGTTCAGCCAGCTTTCGATGATCATCGAGGTGCCGGCGGTGCAAAAGCCGGTGATGGCGCGCAGCACGATCCACCACTCTGCGTCGATGACGATGCCGCTCAGAAGCGTGATGACGGACATCAACGACACGAAGGTCGAGAAGGCGCGGACATGGCCTACCCGCACGACAAGCTTGGGGGCGATGAAGCAGCCGAGCACGAAGCCTGTGGCCCAGGAGGTGCCGAGCAGGCCGAGCACTTCGTTGGAATAGCCTTCGGCCGCGCCGCGAACGGGCAGCAGCAGGCCGTAGAGCCCGTTGCCGAGAAACAGGAAGAGCGTGCCCAGAAGCAGGGCCATCACGGGCAGGAGATTGCGTCTCATGGTCTTCTTCATCGATCGGGGTTTGAGCGAGCCTGCAGTCATTGGCACGGGACTGCTATATTAGCCCCATCTCCCTACCGTTGTCTGAACACCTCGCCTCGGGCTTGCAGGATTCCTCTGTGGCGGGCAAAAGTGACAGCGTTGTGGCTGGTGGGTACCGGGCTGACATTTAATGCCGGACGGCGAGACCGTCCGGCCGCTTCGGTCAATGCCGACAAGGAATGATGATGAACAAGGCCATTTCCGCCTTTCTGCTGCTCGCCATGGTGATCCAGATCATCAAACCCTTGGGTCTGCCAGGGCTGAGGCGCAGGTCGGACTTTTGGAAGCTGGCGGTGGTGGCCTTTGTCACATGGTCCGTGACGCTTTTGCTGCGGCCATGACGCTTGCTGCGCCCGGCCGCAGCAGCCATTGGCGGCCGCTAACGCGACGCCTCGGTCTGCCATTCCGGCAGCGGAAACAGCCGGTCGTAGCTCCAGTTGAAGACGAAGGCGTAGACTAGGTAGAAGAGTGAGAGCGACAGGTCCATGACGAAGGCCTGCCACATCGAAATGTCCAGATACCATGCGATGAAAGGCAGGAGGACCGTCAGCAGGCCTGCCTCGAAGAGCACAGCATGGATGATGCGCGTCGGGATGGTCTTCAGCGTCGTGCCGGTACGGCGTTGCAACAGGTGATCGAAACCGAGATTGTAGAGATAGTTCCAGCCGGTCGCGAGCGTGGCGGCACCAATGCCGACGACGCCGATATCGGCCATCGGCATGTGAAAGGCCAAGGCTCCGATGGGCGTGATGATGGCAAGGCCAATAAGCTCGAAGCTCAGGGCGTGGCGGATGCGGTCTGCGACGGTGCGCATGTCTCTCCCTCCAGGGAAAAAGGCGGGTCGTCCCGCGATCATGCCCATCAAGGGGAGGTCGTCCTCGCCGAGGATATAGGTCCGTCCTTCCGTCGAGGCAAGGAGAAGATCGCTCGGATCGGCGAGGCTGTATCCGTCAGAGGGTGATTGTGCCCCGCATCACCTCGACGGAGGCGCCGGTGATGGTGACGTGATCGAAGCTGCCGTCGACGCAAGTGATGTCGAGGTCGATGATACTGCGGCGGCCCATTTCCACGCCTTGTTCGATCCGAAGTTTGCGGCGATCGGTGGCGGGCGGCGAGAGCGTCGTGAGATACGCGCCGAGTGCTGCAGACGCGCTGCCGGTGGCCGGATCTTCCAGTACGTTGTCGAGCGGTGCGAACATGCGTGCCCGCAGATGGTCTGGTCCGACAGGCGTGTATAGGAACATGGCGCAGTCGCAGTCTTCGGCCGGATGTGCAGCGCGTAGCGCCAGAAAGGCATCGCGGTTGGGTGCCGCGGCTGCCAGCGCTTTAAGATCGATCACCTCGATCAGGATGAATTTGAGGCCGACCGAGGCGAAGACCGGGGCGTGGCGTGCCGTCTCGATCTGTTCGGCGCGAAGGCCAAGGCAGACGGCGATTGCTTCAGGCGTGACTGTCGCGCCGATGGTAAGCGGGCCGGGGGCGCGAATGGTCGTACCGGCCACTGATCCGTCAGCGCCTCTTTGCACGGAGATTTCAACGAGGCCTGCCTTCTCCTCGAAGCGTAGCCTGTCGCTGACGTCCCTGCCGAAGAGGCTGCCGAGCGTCGCGACCAGATGGGCGGTGCCGACATTCGGGTGGCCGGCAAAGGGGACTTCGGTCACGGGGGTAAAAATCCTGATCTCGGCGGTGTTGGCCGGATCACGCGGCGGCAGGATGAAGGACGTCTCGGAATAGCCGAACTCGGCGGCGATCGCCTGCATCTCGACATCCGTGAGATCGCGGCCATCGGTGATGACGGCGAGCGGATTGCCGGCAAAGCGGGTGTCGGTGAAGACGTCAACGGTGACGAAGGGCAGGCTGCGCATGGGGTAGCTCCGGGTCTCGAACCGGATCTTGATAACGCAAGAAGCCCGGCAGGTGCCGGGCTTTCGTGTCCTGATGACAAGTTTGGAGCCGCCGCCTTAGGCGTCAAACCATGGCAGGTTCAAGCGACCTTGGTCGACTTGGCATTCTCGGTGCTCGGGGCGGCGTCGACCTTTACGACACTTGCCGTGTAGATCTGGTCGATTGTTGCGGCAATGCTTGCGTCGAACTCGGCATCGCTCATCGTGACCTGCAGCTTTTCGGTCAGCGCGCGGGAGAAGCTGGCGATCATGCCGTGGTTGTGGCTGAGTTTCTCGCATGCGTCTGCGGTGCTGTAGCCGCCGGACAGCGCGACGAGGCGGACGACTGACTTGTGGGCGACGAGCGGGGCATAAAAATCGGCAATCGTCGGGATCGTCAGCTTCAGCATGACCTTTTCGCCTGATGGCAGCTTGTCGAGCTGTGCCGCGATCTCATCGCGCAGGATGGCTTCGACCTCGACCTTGGTCGGGCTCTTGATGGAGACTTCCGGCTCGACGATTGGGACGAGGCCCTGGCCTATGATCTGGCGGGCTACATCGAACTGCTGCTTAACTACGGCAGCGATGCCGGCCTTGTCGGCATGGGCGATCACCGAACGCATCTTGGTGCCGAAGATGCCCTTGTCGCGGCCACGGATCAGAAGCGCAGCCAGGTCCGGCATGGGCTTCATCAGCTGCACGCCGTTTTCCTCATCAAGGAGACCCTTGTCGATCTTGAGGAAGGGCACCACGCCGCGCTTTTCCCAGAGATAGGAGGGAACCGGCTGACCATCGACATCGCCATCCATGGTGTGTTCGAACAGGATGGCGCCGATGACCTTGTCGCCGGTGAAGGCCGGTGCCTTCATGATGCGCACCCGCATGGCATGCATCAGGCTGAACATTTCCGCGTCGTTCTGATAGTCGGTTTCGGCAATGCCGTAGAGGCTCAATGCCTTGGGGGTCGACCCGCCGCTCTGATCCAGCGCTGCGATAAAACCAGGCGCCGAGGTCATCGAGTTCAACATCTTCGCGTCCACCATATTTCACTCCTATCCCGAAATTGGCGCGTCACGCGCCCGCATCTCACTCCGGCGATAACAGAACTTCCACGACGGGAAAATGGCAGTCTAAGTCATTGAAACGATTGAAATGATTTCAATCGTTTGAAAGTTGAATTTTTTTAAATGCTATTTCAATTTTCCACATGCCGGGCTGTGACGCTGGTTTTCGTCATAACCACTTTCAACGGCCGGATGGAGCGGAAGTTCCTTTCGGCTCATCCGACGATGTCCGCGCGTCGAGGTCAACGTAAAGGAGCGCGCGACCGGACGGCCGCGCGCTCCTCGGATTGTCTTCTTAATAGTCGAGCTCAGCCCTTGGTGAGAACCGCGACGCCCGGCAGTTCCTTGCCTTCCATCCATTCGAGGAAGGCGCCGCCTGCGGTCGAGACATAGGAGAAGTCGTCGGCCACGCCGGCGTGATTGAGCGCCGAGACCGTATCACCGCCGCCGGCGACGGAGACCAGCTTGCCGGCGCGAGTCTGGGCTGCTGCGTGCTGGGCAGCAGACACGGTCGCCGTGTCGAATGGCGTGATCTCGAAAGCGCCGAGCGGACCGTTCCAGACGAGCGTCGCTGCCTTTTCGATCCAGCCGTTGACGAGCTCTACCGACTTCGGGCCGACATCGAGCATCATGGCGTCTGCCGGAATGGCGCTCACGTCAACCGTCTCATTGGCGGCATTGGCCTTGAACTCTCGGGCGACGACACCGTCGACCGGCAACACGATCGAGCAGCCGGCGGTCTTTGCGGTTTCGAGGATCGAACGGGCGGTGTCTGCGAGATCATGCTCGCAGAGCGACTTGCCGACATCGATACCCTGAGCGGCGAGGAAGGTATTGGCCATGCCGCCACCGATGACGAGCGCATCGACCTTGGTCACGAGGTTGGAGAGCAGGTCGATCTTGGTGGAGACCTTGGCGCCGCCGACGATGGCGACGACCGGATGGGCCGGCTTGCCGAGACCCTTTTCCAGGGCTTCCAGTTCGGCCTGCATGGTGCGGCCGGCGTAGGCGGGCAGAAGATGGGCAAGGCCTTCCGTCGAGGCATGCGCACGATGGGCGGCAGAGAAAGCGTCGTTGACGTAGATGTCGCCGTTCTTGGCAAGTTCAGCGGTGAAGGTGGCGTCGTTCTTCTCTTCACCCTTGTGGAAGCGGGTGTTTTCCAGGAGCAGGATGTCGCCGTTTTCCATCTTGGCGATGGCGTCGGCAGCCGGAGCGCCAATGCAATCGGATGCGAAGGCGACGCGCTGGTCGAGCACTTCCTCGACGGCGGGTGCGATCAGTGACAGCGACTGGTCGGCGACCGGTTCACCCTTCGGGCGGCCGAAATGGGCGAGCAGGATGACCTTGGCTCCCTTTTCAGACAGTTCGGAGATCGTCGGGGCCACGCGTTCGATGCGAGTCGTGTCGGAAACCTTGCCGTCGGTGACGGGCACGTTGAGGTCGACGCGAACAAGCACGCGCTTGCCTGCGATGTCGGTGAGGTCGTCGAGTGTCTTGAAAGCCGGCATGGATCTACCCGTCTTGAATGCTGTTGAATGGGGCTGACGGGCCGGACCTTACACCGCTCGTGTGACGGTGCAAGGCGAGTGCGTTCATTTTTCGCCCGTCGGCGCGGCGTCAGTGGCCTTGCGCTTGTGGCGCAGATAATCACGCGTCGCGTGAGCGAGTTCGCGGATGTTGAGGAAGATGGGCCATGTCGTCACTGGTGCCACCGGCTCCATCGATACGCCGACGGAGGCGATGTGGCCATGCTCGTCGATGTCGCGGACGATGAGGACGATGGTGCCGAGGCGCACGCGGTCCGCATAGTCTGCGCGTCCGCCGACGCGCTGGGTGATCAGTTCGGCAACCGTCTTGCCGCGTTCGCTATCCGAGACCGAGAGCGGGCCATAGGCCTCGTCGAGGTTCTTCACCTGGGTTGCGGGTGAGATCGCAAATGTGCCGAAGAATTCGGTGTCGTCATCGGCAACCGCAGCCTCCGTGGCGAAGAGCCTGTCGAGCAGTTTGGAATAGCTCGGTGCGATGAAGAGATAGACGTGGTCGTTCTCGCGCAGGCGTCCGGCATACTGATAGCGCATCGACTTGCCGTCGCGGATGACGAGCGACGGCATGGCCCAGCGCGGGATGCGCTCGCCGCGCAGGACGGGGCTTCCCTTGACGACACGGTAGGCGAGCAGTTCGTGATTGGCTGTGCCCGGCAGGTCGAGTTCCACCTTGTCGATGGCGCCGATCCGCGGCGGGATGATCAGGCCGAGGCGCTTGGCGAGTGGCTTGATTGTCCAGCCCTGGATGACAAGCGAGATCATCACGACGATGAAGGCCGTGTTGAAGAAGATATGACCGTCTTCAAGATTGCCGACGATCGGCAGGATGCCGAGCAGGATGGATACGGCGCCGCGCAGGCCGACCCAGGCGATGAAGCCGGTCTCTCGCTGGGTGAAGTCGAAAGGCAAGAGGCACAGCCAGACGGCAAGCGGGCGGGCGATGAAGATCAGGAAGAGCGCCAGCGCACCCGCCGGCAACAGGATGCCGAGGAACTGCGAAGGTGTCGCCAGAAGTCCCAGCACGAGGAACATGATGATCTGGGCAAGCCAGGTCATGCCGTCCTGAAAGCGGCTGATAGTGATGCTCGACGGAAGCTTGCGCGAGCCGGCATAGATGCCGGCGACATAGACGGCGAGAAAGCCGCTGCCACCGACCATGCCGGTGAACGAGAAGATCATCAGCGCCAGCGCCAGCATGAAGATCGGTGCGAGTCCGCGCTCTACCTGCATGCGCTTCAGGATGAAGACGATCACCACTCCGCCGAGCAGACCGAAGGCGATGCCGATGCCCATCTGCTCGAGGAAGAGGATGAGGATGTCGAGGCCAAATCCCTTCGTGTCACCACCGGTGGCGATCAGTTCGACCAGGGCGACGGTGAGGAAGATCGCCATGGGATCGTTGGTGCCGGATTCGACCTCGAGCGAGGAGCGGACCCGGTCACGGATGTTGATGCCGCCAATGCGGAGAAGGAAGAAGACGGCGGCTGCGTCCGTGGAGCCGACGATGGCGCCCAGCAGCATGGACTGCAGGAAACCGAGCCCGAGCAGGAAATGTGCCGCGACCCCAAAGATGGCGGTGGTCAGCAGAACGCCAAGGGTCGCCATGGTGAGCGCGGGCGCTGCCGAGAGCCGGAAGGATTGCAGTGACGTGCCATAGCCCGAATCGAACAGGATGACGGCAAGCGCCAAGGAGCCGACGACATAGGCAAATGGGAAGTTGGAAAATTCGATGCCGAGTCCGTCGACGCCGGCGACCAGGCCGATCCCGAGGAAGAGCAGCAACAGGGGGGCACCGAAGCGGAAAGCGATCAGACTGGAAAAGGCAGCCAGCAGAACAAGCGCGGTCGCAACCAATGTGACGGCGTAAAATTCAGTCAACCTTGTCCCCTTCCCGACAGCGGTTGTGACAACTGTCGCCCAATGCTGCCCCGCGCCGCTTCCGGTTGTCAAACCGTCGAACGGGCGTCTGTCCCGTCGCGATGACGGGTGGCTGATGTGTGATTATGCAGGCGTGCCGAACGGCATGCTTTTCATGGAACAAGATCATGATCAGAGTGGGGCGAAATTTAAAGATTTTAATTCCGCCCCACAATTTTTCAGTTAACGGGGTTCGGCCAACAGTCCTTTAACCAGCGCATAGCTCGCGCCAAGAAGCACGATGGCGAAGGGCAGGCCGGTGGAGACCGCCATCGCCTGAAGCGCAACCAAGCCGCCGCCGAGCAGAAGCGCCACGGCCACGAGGCCCTCGAAGCTTGCCCAGAAGACGCGCTGCGGCATCGGCGCGTTGACCTTGCCACCGGCGGAGATCGTGTCGATGACGAGCGAACCCGAATCGGAGGAGGTGACGAAGAAGACGATGACCAGCACAATGCCGACGAACGAGGTGATGGCGGTCAACGGCAGATGCGCCAGCATCTCGAAAAGCTGCAGCTCCAGCCCCGCGTCCTTGACACTGGTCAGTCCGTCATTGACCACCTGGCTGATGGCGGTGCCGCCCAGCGCCGTCATCCACAGAACCGAGACGAGCGAGGGGATGAGCAGGACGGCGGTCAACAGCTCGCGCACGCTGCGGCCGCGGCTGACGCGGGCGATGAACATGCCGACGAAGGGCGACCAGCTGATCCACCAGGCCCAGTAAAAGGCCGTCCAGCCCTGGACAAAATTGGTGTCGTCGCGGCCGAAGGGATTGGCAAGCGCCGGCAGATAAGTGCCGTAGGCGGCGAGGTTCAGGAAGAAACCCTTGAAGATCTGCCAGGTGGGGCCGACGGCGATGATGAAGAGCAGCAGGAGCGCTGCCAGGCCGAGATTGATCTCCGACAGGAGCTTGACGCCCTTGTCCATGCCGGCGACCACAGAGGTAATGGCAATGCCGGTGATGACGAGCACCAGGACGATCATCATGTTCTCAGTCGCTTGAATACCGAAGAGGAATTCGAGCCCGGCACTGGCCTGCTGGGCGCCGATGCCGAGCGAGGTGGAGAGGCCGAAGATGGTCGCGAAGACGGCGAGGATGTCGATGATATGGCCCGGCCAGCCCCAGACGCGTTCACCGAAAATCGGATAGAAGATCGAGCGCAGCGTCAGCGGCAGGCCCTTGTTGTAGGAAAAGAGGGCGAGGGACAGCGCGACAACGGCGTAGATCGCCCACGGATGCAGGCCCCAGTGGAAGATGGTGGCGGCCATCGCGAGGCGGCGTGCGCCTTCCGGATCGCCGACAGCACCACCAAGCGGCGCCCAGTCGGTGCGTGCGCCGTCTTCAATGACCGGGCCTCCGAGGGCTGCGGTGAAATGGCCAAGCGGTTCGGAAACGCCGTAGAACATCAGGCCGATACCCATGCCAGCAGCAAATAGCATGGAGAACCAGGACAGGTTGGAATAATCGGGCGTGGCGTCCGGGCCGCCGAGACGAATGCGGCCAAGCGGGGAGACAATCAATCCGAGGCAGACGAGCACCAGAACATTGCCGGTCAGCAGGAAAAACCAGTCGAGATTGGCGGTGAGAAGATCACGAAGGCCGGTGAAGGCGGGTTCGAGAGTCGTCTGAAAGGCCAGCGTCAGGAATGTGAAGGCGACAATTGCGAGCGCAGACACGGTGAAAACGATGTTGTGAATATCGAGTTCGAACACCAGCCGCTTCCTGTAGCTGATATTGTCCTGGCCGATCTCGTAAGGGGTGTCGATGATCTGCGTTTCCCCTTCCGGTGCGGGGATCGCATCCTCCTGAGAAACGGAAACTGGCGGGGTCGTATAAGCCAACGTCTTGGATTCCTTTCGAATTCTCCGGGCAAAAATTGGCTGCCGGAAAGCGGCGCAGGGGCCGCTGGAGGTGGCCGGCATCCGCTGGACGCCGTTTTTGTGCCACAATTCAAAAGGGGCAACCGTCATGGGACAGGATTGTTCCACCGTGATGCCAATTTAATTTCTTATGTCGTTGGAGTGTTCCGGTGCAAAAAGAAAAGGCGGGCTCTTGCGAGCCCGCCCCTATGCAAGGTCGATCCGTGCGGATCAGAAGGTCTTCGACAGTGCCACTGCCGTGTCCGACATGCGGTTGGAGAAGCCCCACTCGTTGTCGTACCAGGTCAGGATGCGGACGAAATTGCCTTCGAGGACCTTGGTCTGGTCCAGCGCAAAGATCGAGGAATGGCTGTCGTGGTTGAAGTCGCGGGAGACCAGCGGCTCGTCGGTGTAGCCGAGGATGCCCTTCAGCGCGCCGTTCGAGGCGGCGATGATGGCCTCGTTGACTTCCTGGACCGAGGTCGTCTTCTTGGCGACGAACTTGAAGTCGACGACCGAGACGTTCGGGGTCGGGACGCGGATCGAGGTGCCGTCGAGCTTGCCCTTCAGTTCCGGCAGAACCAGACCAACAGCCTTGGCAGCACCGGTCGAGGTCGGGATCATCGAGAGCGCTGCCGCGCGGGCGCGGTAGAGATCCTTGTGCATGGTGTCGAGCGTCGGCTGGTCACCCGTGTAGGAGTGGATCGTGGTCATGAAACCATGATCGATGCCGATCGTATCATTCAGGACCTTGACGACCGGAACCAGGCAGTTGGTCGTGCAGGAAGCGTTGGAGATGACCAGGTGGTCCTTGGTCAGCTTGTCGTGGTTGACGCCGAAGACGACGGTGAGGTCAGCACCGTCGGCCGGGGCCGAGACGATGACGCGCTTGGCGCCGGCCGTCAGATGGGCCGAGGCCTTTTCCTTCGAAGTGAAGATGCCGGTGCATTCCATCGCGATGTCGACGCCGAGTTCCTTGTGGGGAAGGGTCGCGGGATCCTTGATCGCGGTGACCTTGATCGGCTTGCCGCCGCCAACGATGATCGTGTCGCCTTCGACCTTCACGGTCGCGGGGAACTTGCCGTGGATCGAATCGTAGCGCAGCAGGTGGGCGTTGGTCTCGACCGGGCCGAGGTCGTTGATCGCGACGACTTCGATGTCGGTGCGGCCGGATTCGATGATGGCGCGCAGAACGTTACGGCCGATACGGCCAAAGCCGTTGATGGCAACTTTTACAGTCATTGGTGGACTCCCGATTAGATATTGAGCTCTTGGGCAATGTCAGGGCGCCCTTGGGGGACGCCCTGGCGGGAAGATGTCAGGCAAGCTTGGCTTCGGCAGCCGCGACGACTGCTTCGGCCGTGATGCCAAAATGCTTGTAAAGGTCCTTGGCCGGGCCGGAGGCGCCGAAGGACTTCATGCCGATGAAGGTGCCGGTCGAGCCGATGATCGCGTCCCAGCCCTGGCGGATACCGGCTTCGACGCCGATGTTGACCGCTGCATGGCCAATGATGGCTTCCTGGTAATCGGCATCCTGCTCGAAGAAGAGCTCGAAGCAGGGGACCGAGACGACGCGGGTCGGGATGCCCTTTGCGGCCAGCTGCTGCTGCGCCTTGATGGCGATCTCGACTTCCGAACCGGAGGCGAAGATCGAAACCTTGGCGTCGCTGGCCGAGATCAGCTCATAGGCACCCTGAGCGCAGAGGTTCTTGTCTTCGTATTCGGTGCGTGCCGGGATCAGGTTCTGGCGGGTGAGCGCCAGGCCGGACGGGCGATGCTTTTCCTTGAGCGCGATCTGCCAGCATTCCGCCGTTTCGGTTTCGTCGGCCGGACGGAACAGAAGCAGGTTCGGGATGGCGCGGAGAGCGGCAAAATGCTCGACCGGCTGGTGGGTCGGGCCGTCTTCGCCAACGCCGATCGAATCATGCGTCCAGACATGCACGACGCGGATGCCCATGAGGGCGGCGAGGCGCACCGACGGGCGGCAATAGTCAGAGAAGATCAGGAAGCCGCCGGAATAGGGGATCAGGCCGCCATGCAGCGCAATTCCGTTCATGGCAGCGGCCGTCGCATGCTCGCGAATGCCCCAGTGCATGTAGCGGCCGGAGAAGTCGGTCGGGGTGATCGCCTTCATCTGGCTGGTCTTGGTATTGTTCGACGGCGTCAGGTCGGCCGAACCGCCGAAGGTCTCGGGCAGGAGGCCGTTGATGACTTCGAGTGCGTCTTCCGAGGCCTTGCGGGTGGCAACTGTCGGGTTGTTGGCGGCGACCTTCTGCTTGAAGGCATCGATCGTGGTGTCGAAGCTGCCCGGCAGTTCACCGGCGAAACGGCGGTTGAACTCGGCGCGCTTCTCGGCATCGGCGCGGTTCAGGCGGTCTTCCCATTCCTTGCGGGCCTTTGTGGCGCGCAGGCCGACGAGACGCCAGGCGTCCAGTACGTCGGCCGGAACGGAGAAGGCTTCTGCTTCCCAGTTCAATGCCTTGCGGGCCGCGGCGATTTCTTCGGCGCCAAGCGGCGAACCGTGCACCTTGTGCGTGCCCTGCTTGTTCGGTGCGCCGAAGCCGATGATGGTGCGGGCAGCGATGAAGGTTGGCTTGTCGGACTTGTGGGCAGCCTCGATGGCGGCCGCAATTTCGTCCGGGTTGTGACCGTCGACTTCGATGGTGTTCCAGTTGGCCGACTTCAGGCGAGCGATCTGGTCGGTCGAATCCGAGAGGGAGACGGCGCCGTCGATGGTGATCTTGTTGTCGTCCCAGAAGACGATCAGCTTGTTGAGCTTCAGGTGGCCGGCAAGCGCAATGGCTTCCTGGCTGATGCCTTCCATGAGGCAGCCGTCACCGACCAGCGCATAGGTGTAATGGCTCTGCAGATCGGTGCCGAATTCCTGAGACAGCTTGCGCTCAGCAATCGCCATGCCGACGGCATTGGCAATGCCCTGACCGAGCGGGCCGGTGGTGGTCTCGATGCCGGTGGCATGGCCGTATTCCGGGTGACCGGCTGTCTTGGAGCCGAGTTGACGGAAGGACTTGATGTCCTCGATCGTCATGTCCTCGTAGCCGGTTAGATACAGCAGCGAATAGAGAAGCATCGAGCCATGGCCGGCCGACAGGACGAAACGGTCGCGATCTGGCCAGAGCGGGTTCTTCGGATCGAACTTCAGATAACGGCCGAACAGGACCGTGGCGACGTCAGCCGCGCCCAGGGGAAGACCCGGATGGCCGGAATTGGCCTTCTCGACGGCATCCATGGCGAGGAAACGGATCGCGTTCGCCATCCGGTTATGTTTTTCTGGAGAGATCATGGCTAGTCCGCTGGTTCGCAGTGTCAATCACGGCCCTTCATAGGACCAAATGAGAAGCGAGCGATCCATATCAGGTGCGTCGCGCAAGTCAACAAAATGGCCGGCGCTGAGCCTTTTATCGTGCAAGATCACATCGATTTGCCGCTTTCCTGTGCGATCTTGGCTGCTGGCTTCCGCAAGGGCAGATCCCGCCTGATAGTCCACAGAATTGGACTGTGAGGGGAGGGCGCGCTTTATTGACGCGCGCCAAGCGGGGGGCTTACTGTCGCCGCTCAAATCACCCGGATTGCTTGGACGATTCGTCACGATCGAGCGCGCAGCAACGAGGCAGGGGTCAGGAATGCCGGTGGAAAATTCGGTCGAAGCCGCGCTCGCGGCGCTTCGTCAGGCTGTGGGTGGCCTCGAAAATGCCGTCGACATGCGCTTTGAGGCGGAACGGGAAAGCAGTGAGATCGACGCAGAGGTGCGCCGTGTTCATGCCGATCGTGCGCGTCTGGCTCAGGAACTCGACGAGTCTCAGTTCCGGGCCAATCGCCTGGAAGAGGTCAATCGTGAGGTTTCCCGGCGTCTCGTGACGGCGATGGAAACGATCCGGGCCGTTCTCGATCGATAGAGGCAGACGGGCGCAAATGCTCGCCTGCTTGTGATTTGGTGTCGGGCGTCGTCCCGCCCGTGTAACGAAGAGTTGGATGGCCGATGGCCCAGGTGACAGTCACGATTGACGGCAAGGCCTATCGCATGGCGTGCGAGGAGGGGCAGGAGCCCCATCTGACGACGCTGGCAGGCCAGTTCGATCGTTATGTGGGCCATCTGAAGAGCCAGTTCGGCGAGATCGGCGATCTCAGGATCACCGTGATGGCCGGTATCATGGTGATGGACGAGATGGCGGAGCTTAACCGTCGCCTGGCCGCTGCCGAGGCTGAACTCGCCGATCTCCGCCATGGGCGCGACAGCGTTCTCGATGGCGCCAGCAAGCGGGACGAGGCCGTGGCGCAGACGCTGGCTGAAGTTGCCGAGCGGCTGAATGGCATCACCCGCAAGCTGACACAGCGTCCGGCCCCGGTAAGCCAGGACAGTTGACCTGGGGATCGCTCTTCGCGCACTTGTTTGTCATTCTACCACTGGCGGATCGGTCACGAAGCGCCTATATCTGAGTTGCGGTCTGCGCCTCACGACAGGAACCACAATCCCTGGGGCCATACTCGATCCAAAGGGAGCTGTCCCTGGCCGGGCCCGTGGGCTCGGACATATGGCGCCCACCTACGTTTGTAGGCACCCAGGATCGTAAAAATCCACCGGTTGCCGTGGATCGCACCTCTTGCTCACTGGCTTTCCGAAGTTTCGACGCTCCGACGGCACTTTCACACTGCCGTTAAACTTGACGGGTCGAGCTATATTCAAGCAGTCGCGGCTGTTTCGGCACACGAACGGCTACGACTATCATCGTTTTCAAGTTCATTCTAATATCTGACTTCTTTATGGCAAAGTGGGTAGCGCCGCCGCACCAGGCCAGCTAGCGTTTCTGAGGAAGCCTCTAAGGAGTTACAGTCGTGCGATCAATGACTTGATCCAGGACATGCATGTTTCAATCGCCCATCTCTCCTGATGTTCATTTAATTCAAGGTGTGGAGCGTTGCCCGGGCCGTGACCCATTTTATTTCTTACTTCGCGGAAGAAGCCTTTCAAAAAGTCGCTCTCCCACGTGTCGATGAAGCGACCGTTGTTCTCGCTGACTAAATTGTCGATGTAGTGGGCGGCACCTCTCTCATGTCCCTTGGTCCAACCACGGTGATCGGAAATGATTTTGATAGTGCTTTCCAAGGCTTTTGCCGCAGGAAAGGAGGCTTCTTGCCGACGATTGTCGCGACGATCGATCGCCTCAAGCATGTCGGTCTCCACGACCTTCCACTTTGCATCCGCGACTAACGCCCAGAAAGGCGCTTCGATATTCACTGCAATGATTGGGTCTTCTTCAATTTGAAGGAAGCCATTTCGGTACACCAACGGAAATCGGGCTTGCCGGAGTCGCTCATTGAGTTCTGCTATATTGCTCTGTAGCGCCAAATTCCTTTCTTGGTTTAATGCTCGTATCGTCGTCTCATCAAATCCGGGCAACTGTAGTGCTCTCGCGAGCTTAGGCAGGCCCTCTTCCATTGTTAACTGATTGAGGCGACGTGGTAGGTCCAGGTTGTCGGACTCTACAGCAGCTTCGTGGTCACGAAAGGCAAGTTCAACCAAGCTCAGCCGCCGCTTGACGAAGGAGTCAGCATCACCGTTAGCCTCGGCAAATGGGCGTTGAAGGAAGTTGCTTATGACTTGAGCAATCGTGTACCTGTAGCTGTTGAGGTATAGAGGCGATAGCGGGTCGATCCCAATCTCATGCGCAAGCCTATCATGAATACTCTGGAGAGTGGTTTCTGCAGATTTATTTACCTCTCCGTTAATCCAGTAGGGAAATATCTGCTTGGTTACGAGGTTAGTGGCCTGTGCCATAAACCGACGCTCGCGCTCTCCGAAGGCATGCCACAGCAGTCGATCTTCATAGCGATTGATGAAAACATCAGTTAACACGTCCGCAGCCCTCGTATGCATACGTGCCGACGATAAGCGAATATACTATTGGTACCTTGATATCCCTTCGGTTTTCCACAACTTTCAGGCGTCTTCACTTCGCAGGCGGCGCGCTCACCGCTCGCTCGACTCGACGTAAAAAGCCGCCGCGATCGCTCGCGACGGCTTTCTCGTTGGATGGGATCCGTGGGATCAGAACTCTTCCCAGTTGTCCTGCGAAGCGGCCGTTGCGGTTGCGCGGCCGCCGAATGCCTTCGACAGCTTGCCGACCATGGAGCGGGCAGGTGACGGAGCCGGGCGGGACTGGCTTTCCGCCGCACGTGGGGCCGGTGCCCGCGGGGCAGAGCTTGCCGGCTGGTACGCCTGGGCAGGGGCTGCACGCGCCGCCTCGTTCGTCCGGAACTGGCCGATCAAACCGGCCAGAACACGGGCGCTGTCGGCCAGGCGATGGGTCACGGCGGTTGCCTCTTCCACCATGGCGGCGTTCTTCTGGGTGAACTGGTCCATGTGATTGACCGAGCCGTTGATCTCGTTCAGCGCGGTCGACTGCTCGCGGGCGGCAGAGGCGATGGCCGAGATATGCTCGTTGATCGAGGCAACCTGGCCAGAGATTTCACCCAGGGCATTGCCGGTCTGCTGGACCAGCGACACACCGCCGGCGACGGCCTCGCCAGACTTGTGGATCAGCGCCTTGATGTCTTTCGCGGCATTGGCGGAGCGCTGGGCAAGCTCGCGCACTTCTTGGGCGACGACGGCAAAACCCTTGCCGGCTTCGCCAGCGCGGGCGGCTTCGACGCCGGCATTCAGGGCGAGCAGGTTCGTCTGGAAGGCAATCTCGTCGATCACGTTGATGATCTTGGAGATCTCGCTTGATGCCTGTTCGATACGGCTCATGGCCTCAATGGCGTTCGAGACGACCTTGCTGGAACTTTCCGTGCTCTGGCGGGCGACGGCTGCAATCTGGGCTGCCTGGTCGGCCTTGGAGGACGAGCCACGCACCGTCGCCGTGATTTCTTCCAGAGCTGCCGATGTTTCTTCGAGCGAGGCGGCTTGCTGCTCGGTGCGCTTGGACAGGTCGTCGGTCGCCTGGCGCATTTCGGCGGAGCTCGCTTCGATGCCGGAGGTTTCCACACGGATGTCGCCGAGCGTGCTGCTCAGCTTCTCGACCGAGGCGTTGAAGTCGATGCGCAGCTTGTCGAGATTGCCGGTGAAGGACTGGCCGATGCGGACCGTCAGGTCGCCGTCGCTCAGCTTGTGCAGAGACTGAGCGAGCACATCGACAGCCTGTTCGACGGCCTTGGCGTCCTCGGCCTTGGCGGCTTCGCGCTCCAGCCGTTCCCGCTCGCCCTGGGCCACGGCGTCTGCGGCGCGGCGTTCGATTTCGATCTTCTGGATCGCGCTTTCGCGGAAGACGTTGATCGAGCGGGCAAGGGCGCCGATCTCGTTGCTCAGGTCCTGGTGGGGAACCTGGGTTTCGAGGTGGCCGCTCGCGAGCTGGTCGGCGACGCCGGTCAGCCGCGGTAGCGCGCCGACGATCTGGCGGACGAAGAGAGCGATGAGGGCGGCGGCAATGATCAGCACGATCAGAGCCGTGGTGCCGATCGCATAGGCCATCTCGGTCGCGATGCCGTTGATGTCTGCTGAGCGGACGCCGGCATAGAGGATGCCGATGACCTCACCTGATGGAGCAAAGATCGGCTGATAGATGGTGTAGTAGGGAACCTCGAGGATGACCGCCTCGCCGCGATAGACCTGACCCTTGGTGGCAAAGGGATAGACCGCACCCGCCTGACCGAGGGCCGTGCCGACTGCGCGCTTGCCGTCCGGCTTGATGATGTTGGTCGTCCGGCGCCAGAAGTCCTTGCTTTCTGCGTCCCAGGCAAAGATCGTCGCGGTCTGACCGGTCATCCGGCCGATGCTGTCGATCATCGTATGCTCGGTGAATTCCTTCGGGATCTCCTGCATCACGATCCGCTCGACATTGCCGTCGGACGCCCAGGTGATCTTGGTGCCGGGCAAGTCACGCTCGATGATGGTGGCTGCGGTCCGCAAGCTCGCATCCTGACCGCTGATTGCCTGTTCCTGGATACGCGTGGCGATGCTGCCGGAAATGACCCAGGAGACGGCGCCAAGCGACGCGACCAGGATCAAGACTGTCGTCGCGGTGATGGTCTTTGTGATGCCGAAGCGCGAAAAGATCTTCATGCAGAGGTGCCCCTAAAACGTTTGCTTGAGATTTAGTATAAAGACATTCAGTTAAGCCTTGGTTTTTCAGGGAATTCGGGAAACGCATTGACGAATGGCAAAATCGATGAAAATGCCCTCGCAGCCTCCCCAAATTTGGGGTGTTTGTGGTTCTGGAGGCAAAAATGACGGATAAAAGTGCTTTGAAGGCCCTGCTGCGCAAGGAGCGGCTGGCGCTGCGCGATCAGATCGATCCGGCCACCCGGCTGGAGTTTGGCCTCGCCATGGCGGACGTCGCCGGCGAAGTCATCGATATTGATCCCGGGATGGTGGTTTCGGGCTTCTTTCCGATCCGCTCGGAGGCCGATATCCGGCCACTGATGGCGCGTCTCAAGGCCCGCGGGGCACGCCTCTGTCTGCCTGTCGTCATGGACGAGCAAACGATCGTCTTTCGCGAACTCGTTGTCGGTGCCGAACTGGTGGATACAGGGTTCGGTACACGCGGTCCGGGGCCGGAAGCGGAGGTGCTCGATCCCGATCTCCTGCTCGTTCCGCTCTCCGCATTCGACGCCAAAGGCAACCGGATCGGCTACGGAGCCGGTCATTATGACCGCGCAATTGCCCGTTTGCGGGAAAAAGGGCGCAATCCGCGGCTGATCGGCATTGCATTCGACTGTCAGGAGGTGGCAGAAGTGCCCGATGAAGCACATGACGTCCGGCTCGAGGCTGTTCTGACGGAAAGTGGCCTCAGAACATTCACGGAGTAATCGGACGATATGCGACTTCTGTTTCTCGGCGACATGGTGGGCAAGACCGGACGCACGGCCGTCTGGGAGCGGCTGCCGGGCCTGATCTCTGATCTCAAGCTCGATTTCGTCATCGTCAACGGCGAGAATGCTGCCGGCGGTTTCGGCATTACAGAAGACATCTATCTCGAGACGATCAATGCCGGCGCCGACGTGGTTACCACCGGCAATCATGTCTGGGACCAGAAGGAGGCCGTGTCCTTCTGCACGCGGCACGACCAGTTCCTGCGGCCCGCCAACTATCCGGCCGGTACACCCGGCAAGGGCTCCGGTCTCTTCTATGCCCGCAACGGGGCGCGCGTGCTCGTTGCCAACATCATGGGGCGGGTGTTCATGCATCCTGAGCTCGACGATCCCTTCAAGTCGGCCGAGAGCATTCTTGCGGCCGCTCCGCTGAAGGAACAGGCCGATGTCATCGTCTTCGACTTCCATGCGGAAGCGACCAGCGAGAAGCAGTGCTTCGGCCATTTCGTCGACGGTCGCGCCAGCTTCGTCGTCGGCACCCATACCCATGTGCCGACCGCCGACCATCAGATCCTGAATGGCGGCACCGCCTATATGTCGGATGCCGGCATGTGCGGCGACTACGACTCGTCACTCGGCATGGAGAAGGAAGAGCCGCTCAACCGCTTCATCTCGAAAATGCCCAAGGGCCGCTTCGAGGCCGCCAGCGGTCCGGCGACCATCTGCGGCGTCGGCGTGGAAATTTCCGATGCGACCGGGCTTGCCGAGAAGATCGCGCCGCTCCGGATCGGCCCGCGGCTGGCCGAGACGATCCCGTCGTTCTGGAACTGAGCGCTCGCCGATAACAGCATTGTGACGCCGTCTGCCGTCCGGGCTGCTTTACGCCCGGAGGGCTGTGCCGCATTCTTGCGTCCAGGACGCGCGAGCGATGCGGGAGCGGCATGATGCTGAGACTGGTGTTTTCGAGCCTGGCCGTGATCTGTTTTGGGCAAGCCGCCCTGGCGCAGGATGCGCCACGGCCGATGGTCAGCCAGTGTCAACTCATCGCTGAAAGCCTGCCGCAGGTCCAGTTCGCCAGCTATAAGCCCACGGACACGTTCGGCGCTTCCGTCATTCCGGCGCAATTGCAGGAAGACGTCGTGATTACCTTTGTCGGCCACTCAACCTTCCAGATCGACACGCCGGGCGGCATCTCGATCGCCACCGACTTCAATGGCTGGCTCCGCACTTCGCGCACGCCTGACGTCGTGACGATGAACAAGGCCCATTCCAGCCACTACACACTGAACCCCGATCCGGCGATTGCGACTGTGTTGCAAGGCTGGAACGAAGCGCAGCCCGGCGAGAAGATCGAGCACAAGGTCGTGGTCGGTGATGCCTATGTGCGTAACGTTTCGACGGATATCCGCAGTTGGGGAGGGGAGTTCGAGCCGAACGGCAACTCGATCTTCATCTTCGAGGTAGCCGGTCTGTGCATCGGGCATCTGGGCCATCTGCATCACGAATTGACCGATGCGCATTATGGAGAGATCGGTCGGCTGGATATCGTGATGGTGCCCGTGGACGGGGGGCTCACCATGGGCGCCGAAAGCATGAGCCGGACGATCGAACGGCTGCGGTCGGCGGTCGTGCTGCCGATGCATCGCCGCGGGCCGATCGTCGACAGTTTCCTTGCCATGTTCGACGATAGCTTTGATATTGAGCGGTCGGCAAACAGCGGCTTCACGGTGTCCATGCGGACGTTGCCAAAGAAGCCGCTGATCCTGGTGCTTGCAGGAAACTGAATCCGATCAGGCGAAACGGACCTGACGGTGAACGCCGACGTTCGGCATCTTTTCCGGATCGAGGTTCGCCTTGGCGATTTCCCAGCCGAACTTGACCGTACTGCCGGTCGAGGCCCAGATCTCGCCGTCATCAAGCGACAGCGACAGGAGGATGAGGCTCGGGTCGGACTTGCCACCTTCATACCAGGCGGCGACGACCGAGTTCCAGTACTCGTCAACTTTCGCCGTGTCCTTGACGGCGGTCAGAGCGCCTGCAAGGCTGGCGTGGTAATCGTGGTTCTTGCCGACGACGTTGAACTGGCCACGGCTGCCGGGGCGCAGGGCCTTGACGAGATCGGTATCATTCTTGGTGAAGAACCAGATGGTGTTGGTGCGGTGATCGGCAAAGGGTGCCATCGGGCGCATATGCATGTCGGAACCGGCGAGACCAAGCATGCCGGCATGGATGTCCTCCATCTCTTCCCAGAGCTGGTCTACCGGATTTTCGCGGGCTTCGCTAAAGCTTGCCATCAATCATATCTCCTTGTCGATTAGCGAGGAGAGCAACGAGTGGCGTCTCCACTTGTTCCGCCCGGTTGAGGCCGTCCATGTCGGTCGTCGCCCTTGAACCGGACCCCATTCGCCCGTATAAGGCGCCCATTCCAAACAATCAGACCTGATCAGGGGTGCCATGGCTGGCCATTCACAGTTCAAAAACATCATGCACCGCAAGGGGAAACAGGACGGCATCCGTTCGAAGATGTTCTCCAAGCTGGCGCGCGAAATCACCGTTGCTGCAAAGACCGGTCTGCCCGATCCGACCATGAATGCGGCGCTTCGCCTGGCGGTACAGAACGCCAAGGCGCAGTCGATGCCGAAGGATAACATCGATCGCGCGATCAAGAAGGCCTCGGGCGCCGATGCCGAGACCTATGACGCGATCCGCTACGAAGGCTACGGCCCGGGCGGTGTTGCCGTTATCGTCGAGACGCTGACCGACAACCGAAACCGTACGGCCTCCGTCGTCCGCTCGACCTTCTCGAAGGCTGGCGGCGCGCTGGGCGAAACCGGCTCGGTGTCCTTCTCCTTCGACCATGTCGGCGAAATCACCTACAAGGCCTCCGTTGGCGATGCCGACAAGGTCATGGAAGCGGCGATCGAAGCCGGTGCCGAAGATGTCGCCTCGGATGAAGACGGCCACACGATCTACTGCGCTTTTGAGGACATGAACGACGTGTCCAAGGCGTTGGAAGCGGTGCTTGGCGAAGCCGAGTCCGTCAAGGCGATCTGGAAGCCGCAGAACACGATCGAAGTCGACGAGGAAAAGGCGCAGTCGCTGATGAAGCTGATCGGCACGCTGGAAGACGATGACGACGTGCAGAACGTCTATTCGAACTTCGAAGTGTCTGATGAAGTCATGGCCAAGCTGTCGGCCTGATTTTCATTGCCTACTCCAGAAACAAGAAGCCCGGCTGCGTGAGCGGCCGGGCTTCTTGCATTTCGCCTTGGATGCGGCGGTGGATTCTTAAGTATCAGGCAGCCGCGCTGCGGACGCTGGCGATGACGTCGACGAGGCCGTTGACGATGCGCTCGACCTGCTCCTTGTCGTCGCCTTCGGCCATCACCCGGATCAGCGGTTCGGTACCGGAGGGGCGGATGACCAGGCGACCGGACTTGGCGAGGTCGGCTTCGGCGTCGGCGATGGCCTGCTTGACGGTTGCGTCTTCCAGCGGCTTGCCGCCGGAGAAGCGGACATTGCGCAAAAGCTGCGGCACGGGCTCGAAGCGATGGCACAGTTCGCTCACCGTGCGGCCGGTGCGCTTGACGGCGGAGAGGATCTGCAGGGCAGCCACGAGGCCGTCGCCTGTCGTGCCGTAGTCGGAGAGCACGATGTGGCCGGACTGCTCACCGCCGACGTTGAAATCGTGGCTCCGCATGTGTTCGACGACATAGCGGTCACCGACCTTGGTGCGGGCCAGAGACAGGCCCTTGTCGCCGAGGAAGCGCTCCAGGCCGAGATTGGACATGACGGTGGCGACGATGCCATTGCCACGCAGCGTTCCATCCTGGGCCCAGGTCTCGGCGACAACGGCCATCAGCTGGTCGCCGTCGATGACCGTGCCGTTCTCGTCGACGATGATGACGCGGTCTGCGTCGCCATCCAGCGCGATGCCGATGTCGGCGCGGGTCTCATGGACCTTCTTCTGCAGCGCATCCGGATGGGTGGAGCCGCATTCGAGATTGATGTTGGTGCCGTTCGGCTCATTGCCGATCGTGACGACTTCGGCGCCGAGTTCCCAGAGTACGGCAGGGGCCACCTTGTAGGCGGCGCCATTGGCGCAGTCGATTGCGACGCGCAGGCCATGCAGGGTTACATCGCGGGGCAGGGTGCGCTTGGCGAATTCGATGTATCGGTCATGCACGCCGTCGATACGCTTGGCGCGACCGATGTCGTGGGCGGAGGCGAGCTGGCCGTAGATGTCCTTTTCCAGCAGCTCCTCAATCTGCGATTCCAGATCATCGGACAGCTTGTAGCCGTCGGGGCCGAAGAGCTTGATGCCGTTGTCGGCGAAGGGATTGTGCGAGGCCGAGATCATCACGCCGAGGTCGCAGCGCAGCGAGCGGGTGAGCATGGCAACTGCCGGCGTCGGGATCGGGCCCAGAACGAAGGCGTCGAGGCCTGCGGCGGTGAAACCAGCGACCATGGCGTTCTCCAGCATGTAACCCGAGAGACGGGTGTCCTTGCCGATCACGACACGATGACGATGGCCACCGCGACGGAACAGGGTGCCGGCGGCGATGCCGACGCGCATGGCGAGATCAGGGGTCATCGGGAAGCGGTTCGACAGACCGCGAATACCATCGGTGCCAAAATAACGACGTGTCATCTGTGTTCCTTCAAGTCCATGTCGGGGCCGCTGCGGGCTCGGCCCGGAGTTGGGGCGTGCCGGCGCTGCTACGTTGGCTGCTCATGCCACAGATTGTAGCAAAGAACACATAAATTACGGCAAAAGCTGATTACATCCCGTTACCGCTCGCCCTAGCTGGTCCCTGCGCTCACGAAAAAGGCCACCCGCGGGGGTGGCCTTCGCTCGGATTCAAAATGCTGAATTCTCAGTGCGGCTGTGGCTCCAGGCCACCTTCGGTCTCTCCGCCCTTGGTCACGTCCTTGCGGCCGGTCGAGGGGACGGCGGAGCCGCGGGTGTTCGGACCTTCGTCGCCGCTGTCGCGGGACGGCTTTTCGCCGCGGATCAGAGCCTTGATCTCTTCACCCGACAGCGTCTCGTATTCGAGCAGACCTTCGGCGATGGCAACGAAGGCGTCATGGTGATCCGTCAGGATGCGGCGGGCCTCGGTATAGGCCTCGTCGATCAGGCGACGGACTTCCGTGTCGATCTTCTGGGCGGTCGATTCCGAGACGTTCTTGGACTGCGAAACCGAGTGTCCGAGGAAGACTTCCTGCTGGTTTTCGCCATAGGCGACCTGGCCGAGGACATCCGAAAAGCCCCACTGGGTAACCATGGCGCGGGCAAGCTTGGTTGCCTGCTCGATGTCGGATGAAGCGCCAGAGGTGATGTTCTCCTTGCCGAAGGTCAGCTCTTCGGCAACGCGTCCGCCCATCATGATGACGAGGCGCGAGACCATCCACTTGTAGCTCATCGAGTAGCGGTCGCCCTCGGGGAGCTGCATGACCATGCCGAGCGCACGGCCGCGCGGAATGATGGTCGCCTTGTGCAGCGGATCGGCCACCGGAACCTGCAATGCCGTAATGGCATGGCCGGCTTCGTGGTAGGCGGTCAGCTTCTTTTCTGCTTCGGTCATGGCGGAGGAGCGGCGTTCCGCACCCATCATGATCTTGTCCTTGGCGTCTTCGAATTCGGCCATGGTGACGACGCGCTTGTTACGGCGTGCGGCCATGAGCGCTGCTTCATTGACCAGATTGGCCAGATCGGCACCGGAGAAGCCAGGCGTGCCACGAGCGAGGACCTTGAGGTCGACATTCGGTGCCAGCGGCACATTGCGGGCGTGGACCTTCAGGATTCGCTCGCGGCCGACGATATCGGGGTTCGGCACGACGACCTGACGGTCGAAACGGCCCGGACGCAGGAGTGCGGGGTCGAGAACGTCGGGACGGTTGGTGGCAGCGATCAGGATGATACCTTCGTTCGCCTCGAAGCCGTCCATCTCGACGAGCAGCTGGTTGAGCGTCTGTTCGCGTTCGTCGTTACCGCCGCCAAGGCCGGCGCCACGGTGGCGACCGACGGCGTCGATCTCGTCGATGAAGATGATGCATGGCGCGTTCTTCTTCGCCTGCTCGAACATGTCACGGACGCGGCTTGCGCCGACACCGACGAACATTTCGACAAAGTCCGAACCGGAGATGGTGAAGAAGGGAACATTGGCTTCGCCGGCAACCGAGCGGGCGAGCAGCGTCTTACCCGTGCCCGGAGGGCCGACGAGCAGAACGCCGCGCGGGATCTTGCCGCCGAGACGCTGGAACTTCTGCGGGTCGCGCAGGAATTCGACGATTTCTTCCAGGTCCTGCTTGGCTTCATCGACGCCGGCGACATCGTCAAAGGTGATGCGGCCATGCGCTTCGGTGAGCAGCTTGGCCTTGGACTTGCCGAAGCCCATGGCGCCGCGCGATCCGCCCTGCATCTGGCGCATGAAGAAGAGCCAGACGCCGAGGATCAAGAGCATCGGCAACAGCGTGCCGATATAACCCAGGATACCGGAGGAGCCGTCGGTTTCCGGACGGGCGACGATCATGACGTTCTTCGCTTCGAGCTTCGTCAGCAGGTTGTCATCGACAACAGGTGCGTAGGTCTGGAAGGCCGTACCGTTTTCGGAATAGGTGCCGAGGACGCGGTTGCCGGTGACGGTCACGTCACGCACGCGGCCCGAATCGACCTCACGCAGGAATTGCGAATACGGAATCTCGCGCGAGCTCGATTGCGACGGTGACGTCTGGAACATGCTGAACAAAGCAATCAGCAGAAGAGCGATGATCGCCCAGAGCGCGAAATTACGAAAATTTGGGTTCATGGAATTCCCCGAACAGGTGTTGCGGGACGGAACCCCGCTGTCTTATCGACTAACATAGGATCGCACTGCGCCATTGCCAAGGCAAACTGCTCTGCGCACATCGTTTTCCGTCAATAAGTCTTAAACGGGACAGGCAATTGCCTGTTCCCGGCCGAGAAGGCGGGCGATTTCGTCGGCGAGCGCCAGATCGAAGTCCGGCAGAAAGGGATCGAAGAGGGAGAGACGGCGGGTGATAGCGATATCGGTCACATGCGCGCCCTCCGTTGTTGCCAAAGGCCGGATTTCCGGGCTGTTTTCGCGCATCGCCGTGCGAATGCGGTGCGGCAGATCGGGCGCAATTTCAGTAGCCGGGCCGGGAACCACTAGAGCGTCGGTGCCGCTGTTGTTGCTGATCTCGTAACGCCCATCCCAGATCCGGGTCTCACCGGCGGGGAGGGGGAGCGGCAAAAGACCGCGCCTCTCGCGGGTCAGGAACATTTCCTGTCTTCGCCTAACAATGACGCAGCCCGACAGCGTCAGGGCGAAATCGCTGCCATCATCCAATTGGGCGGCCAGTCGGTCGAGGGAAGTAGTTGCCGGCCGGTGCGCACGTCCGCCGAGGATCGAGGAGAGTGCCGAAAGGGCGTGCATGGCTTCTGTGCCCGGCTTCGAGGCCATTCCCTCAAGACGGATGCGGATTACCTGTTCACCGAACCGTTCGGCATGATTGGCAATCCACATGGCGGCTTGCGCCGAGAGGCTGCGCCTCTGTTCGCCGGCATGGGCGATGGCCGCGAGGTCCGGTTCGAGCCGGCGCTGGCGGATACGCACCCGCTCGGAGCGGCGGTCCTCATTGCTCGGATCGTCTATCCAGCCGTGACCGGCGCTTTCGAGGAATCCGCGGATCGCGGCCCGGGTGGTCTGCAGGAAGGGGCGCAGGATCCAGAGCCTTCGTGCGTAAAGCGTGGCAGGCGCCATGCCGGACAGGCCGAGCGCACCCTCCAGGGATCGTTCGGCGCGCATGGCGATGGTTTCGACCTGGTCGTCCAGCGTGTGGCCGGTGACCAGCGCATCGGCTCCAGACGCGCCGGCTGCTTCGGTGAGCAGGCGGTAGCGGGCACTGCGGGCGGCGGCGGAGAGGCCTGACTGCGGCTTTTCGCCGGTCCAGCGGAGGATCTGATGAGGGATCGCCAGATTTTGGCAGAGCGCCTGGACGGAGAGGGCTTCATCGGCGGATACGGGGCGCAGGCCGTGGTCGATGGTGACGGCGCAGAGGGAATGGGGAAGGCCGCCGGCATCGAGCGCCTGTTTCAGCGCGAGCAGCAGGCCGGTCGAATCACTGCCGCCGGAGATGGCGACCAGCAGGCGGGAGGAGCGTTTCAGAGACGAAAGAAAGACGTGTGCAGCCTTTTCGGGCGTGCGAGGTGCAGGCAGGACGTATGTCCCGGCCTCTGGTGTCGTCAGCAACGCAGGCGCTTCTGCTCGCTCGCGACCTTCGAGACGACGGCGCGGGAGGCTTTCGGGTAGCGCTTGGAGACTTCGCGCAGCGTGGCGCAGGCGGTCTCGGTGTTGTCAAGGGCAGCCAGCGACATGCCGAGCTTCAGCAGCATTTCCGGCGCCTTGGGAGAGGTGTTGTAGGTCTGGTGGGCGTTGAGGAAGGTCTTGGCCGCCTCGTTATAATTGCCCTGCGAATAGAGCGCTTCGCCGAGCCAGAAGTTTGCATCGGCAATCTTGGCGCTGCTCGGATAGGCTTCGATGAAATCGCGGAATTCGCTTTCCGCCAGGCTGTAGTCGCCCGAGAGAACGTGGCCATAGGCGACCTGGTAGACGTCGGCTTCGGAATTCAGCGATGCGGTCTGCTGAGGTGCTGCCGGCGGCGTGACCGAGGGGGCGATAGTGGGGGCTTCCACGCCGGGAAGGGTCGAGGCGCTCGCTGTCGTGTCCTCGTTGATGGTCGCATCGACCGGTACGCCACTGGTGTCGAGGGCAATCGAGCCGAGCGTCTGTTCACCAGGTGCAGTACCGGAAACGTCGGCGCTGGCGCCGACGTCCGGAATATCGGTGATGATCTCGGCGACGGAATCCGATCCGCCGCCGCCATCGACCGGCTTCGTCAGCGAGCCGGACTTCTTCTCGAGATCCTGGAAGCGGAACTCGTTGTCTTCCTGCTGCTTGCGGATCGTTTCCTGCATCTGCAGAAGCTGGAAGCTCATTTCCTCGATGCGGCCGTTCAGAGCGCGAAGCTCTTCTTCGAGTTGCTGAACACGCAATGTCGGATCAGTGGCCTGGGCCAGATGGACCTCAGCCTTCGGCTGCTCCGGCGCCTTCTTGTGGCCGAGCGAGACGTTCGGAAACAGCTGGAACGCTTCTGCGCTGCCATGCAGTCCCGTGAGCGAGGCCGTCACTAACAGAGCGGCCATCACAAGTTTCTTCATGTCCCTTTTCCTGTTTTCGCGATGAAGTGCACCGAACCGGCGCCGACAGGAGATTTTTCCAATTGCCTGCAAAAAGCAACCAAGTTCGGCCAAACTAAGGAGAAATGTAAAAGGCGGCCCGGGGGCCGCCTTCTGTGTTCAGGCGATCCTTGCAGGATCACATGCCGGCGCCACCGAGAACGGTGACGGCGCGGCGGTTCTGCGACCAGCAGGAGATGTCGTCGCAAACCGCGACCGGACGTTCCTTGCCGTAGGAGATGGTCTTCAGGCGCTGAGCCGGGATGCCGCGCTGGGCGAGGTAATCGCGGGTGGCTGCTGCACGGCGAGCGCCAAGTGCCAGGTTGTATTCGCGGGTGCCGCGTTCGTCGGCATGGCCTTCGACGGTAATGGCGTAGTTCGGGTAACGCGCCAGCCACTGGGCCTGACGGTCAAGCGTCTGGGCGGCATCGGCGCGGATCGAGGTCGAGTCGGTGTCGAAGAAGATGCGGTCGCCGACATTGACCGTGAAGTCCTGGGCCGAACCCGGGGTGGCGGCGCCGGCACCGTTTGCGCCGAGGCCGAGATCGCCAGCGCTGTTCGGCAGGTTCTTCTTGGCGCAGCCGGCCAGCGCCAGCGCGAGCGTCAGGGCGATGAGCGCGGGGTTGCTTGCGAGGGTCTGCAGACGGCTCTTGGCCGGAGTGTGAGTGCGGCTCATGCCGGTCTCCTTGAATTTCCTGTTAGGGTTGCTGGACCATAACCAATCGCGGTTAACCGGCTTCCAACAATCATGGTTAACAAATCGTCTATTCGAGTGGGAATAGGCTCGATTTGCTGGTGTTTAAGGCAAAAAAGAGGCGCTTTCGCGCCTCTTTGCAGTCCATGCTATTCCATCAACGGCGACCAGGCCGGGTCGGATGCAAAGGAGGGGGTCTTGACCTGCTGCTCGTTGTAACCCGACAAATCGATCGAGAAGAGCTGCGGACCGCCGGCACCGGCATTCTGGCGGAAGAACATCAGCACACGACCGTTCGGTGCCCAGGTCGGGCCTTCGTTGTGGAAGCCGGTGGTCAGGATGCGTTCACCCGAACCGTCCGTCTTCATCACGCCGATGGAGAACTTTCCGCCCGACTGCTTGGTGAAGGCGATCAGGTCACCGCGCGGAGACCAGACCGGCGTGGAGTAGGAGCCATCGCCGAAGGAGATGCGGCGCTGGCCGGAGCCGTCGGCACCCATGACGTAGAGCTGCTGGCGGCCGCCACGGTCACTTTCGAACACGATCTGGCTACCATCAGGCGAATAGGACGGTGACGTGTCGATCGCGGCTGTTGAGGTCAGACGGGTGGTCGTGCGCGAGCGCAGGTCCATCGTATAGATATTGGCATTGCCGTCCTGCTGCAGGCTCATGATGACGCGCTGGCCATCGGGCGAGAAGCGGGGAGCAAAGGTCATGCCGGGGAAGTTGCCGACCACTTCACGCGCACCGGTTTCCAGCTGCAGCAGGTAGACGCGCGGCTGATCGCCCTCGAAGGACATGTAGGTGATTTCCTGGCGGCTCGGCGAGAAGCGCGGGGTCAGGACGATGTCCTTGCTGTTGGTCAGCATGCGGACGTTCTCGCCGTCCTGGTCCATGATCGCCAGCTGACGCTTGCGGTCGGTCTTCGGCCCGCTCTCGGAGACGAAGACGACGCGGGTGTCGAAATAGCCCTTTTCACCGGTGATGCGCTCATAGATCGCGTCGGCGATGATATGGGCAACGCGGCGCCAGTTCTTCGGGTCGGTGAAGAACTGCTGGCCGGTCATCTGCTGGCCACCAAAGGTGTCCCACAGGCGGAATTCGGCGCGGAGCCGACCGTCAGCCTCGCGGGTGATGCGACCGACGACAAGCGCATCGGCCTTGATGACCTTCCAGTCCTCGAAGCGCGGCGGCTGGTCGGGATTGGAGATCTTCTCGATGAAGGCCTGGCGGTTGATCGGGGCGAAGAGGCCAGACCGCTTGAGATCGGCCTCGACCACGGCCGAGATCTGCGCACCGATGCCGTCGGTCGAGACGAAGTCGGTGATCGCGATGGGCAGCGGCTGGACGTTGCCGCGGTTGATATTGATTTCGACGGCTGCATTCGCGGGGGAAACGAAGGCGCCGGCCAGGCCGGCACAGACCAGCAGAAGTCGGAGGAATGCGTTTTTCATGCTCTCGAAGCCTTTCAGCTCTTACATCAGTTCGCTGGGGTCGAAATTGACGACAACTTCAGACCAAGCGTCGTATTTGTCCCGCGGCAGATTGGTGAACGGGGCGGATTTGCGAACGGCACGTACGGCGCCGCTCATGAGGACTTGTTGGGCACTGGGCGAGCCACCGGTTGCGGTTGCTTCCGGTTCGCCGACGAGTTCGCCGTTTTCATTCAGGCGGAAGGTGACGCGGATGCGGACATCTGCCGCGTCAGCCATGCCGGGCGTGATCAGCCAGTTGTTCTGGATGGCGCCGCGCAGGGCGTCCATCTCGCTCTGGCTGAGCTTGGAGCCGCCGGTATTGGTCTTGCCGCCGAGCGCTGCCTGATCGGTCGAGCGCTTGGCGCCGCCGCCGGCTGCGTCCGTCTTGTTGAGCAGGGCTGCCACTTCGTCGGCGTTGAAGTCGCTGTCCATCTGCTGCTTGGACTTGGCGGTCTCTCTCGCCTTGGTGTCCTGCTTGGCATCCTTCTTCGGGGTCGACTTCGGCTCCGGCTTTTTCTCGGCAGGCTTGGCGACTTCCGGCTGAGGACGGGCAGCCGGGATCGGCGCCTGTTCGGGAAGCGGAATTTCTTCGGCAGCCGCCTGTTCGGCAGGCGCCGGTTCTGGCGGCTTGGTTTCCTCGGGCGGCGTCGGCTCGGCGGGCTTGGGCTCCGGCGGCGGGGCCGTCTCTTCCTTGATGATTTCCTTGATGTCGTTGACTTCGGGGTCGGGCTCCGGCACCGGGGTCTCGACCTTTTCCGGTGCTGCCGCCACTTCCTGCTCGACCGGCCGCTGCGACGGGGTCGGCGGCGATTTCAGGTCGACCTCGTTGTCGCCGAAGTTTTCGGCGGGCTCAGCGATCGGCGGCTTTTTGGTCGGGACGGGCGCGGACTTTTCGGCCATCGGGGCCTTCTTGTCGCCCTGCTGGATCTGGGTGAACTCCTCGATCGGCACGATGTCGACCGGCAGCGATTCCATGTTGGCCACTTCCAGCTTTTCAGGCGAGCCGAGGCTCACCAGCGTCGCTACGAGCGCCAGTCCATGCAGAAACGAGGATGTGAAGAGGCTGCCCTTCATGTCGTCCGATCAGTTCTGCTGTTCCTGTAGGGTCACGAGACCGATATTGGTGAAACCTGCGGACGAGATCCGCGCCATGACTTGCATGACAATGCCATAGGTGGCGGCGGTATCGGCGCGCACATAGATGCGTTCGCTGTAGCCGGTGGTGGCGATCGCCTGCAGTTTCGGAACGACCTCGTCGATCGGGATCGCGGTTTCCTGCAGATAGATCTCTCCGGCCGGATTGACCGAGACGGTGATCGGCTGGGTTTCGCTGTTCATCGCCTTGGCCTGCGTCTGCGGCAGGTCGATGGGGACGCCGACCGTCATCATCGGGGCTGCAACCATGAAGATGATCAGCAGAACCAGCATGACGTCGACCATCGGCGTGACGTTGATTTCGCTGACAAGCGCGCGTTTGCTGCTGCGACGTCCGCGACGGCCACCACCACCTCCACCTGAACCAACTGACATACCCATGCTTTACGTCTCCTGCCGTCGAGGCCTTATTGCGCCGCCTGGCGGGGCTGCAGCTTCTCGTCGATCTGGCGCGACAGGATGGCCGAGAATTCGTCGGCGAAACCTTCCATGCGCGCGGTGAGCTTGCCGGCTTCGCCGGAGAACTTGTTGTAGGCGATGACGGCGGGGATAGCGGCAACCAGGCCGATGGCGGTTGCGAGCAGCGCTTCGGCAATACCGGGGGCGACGACGGCAAGGCTGGTGTTCTTCGAGCCGGCGATGGCCTGGAACGAGGTCATGATACCGATGACGGTGCCGAAGAGGCCGATGAACGGGGCGGCGGAGCCGATGGTGGCGAGCGAGGAGAGGCGGCCTTCGAGCGTTTCCGATTCGCGGGCCATTGTTACGTCCATGGCGCGGTCGATACGCATCTGCAGGCCGATCGGCGAGCGGGCGCCGCGCTCGAAGCTCTTCTTCCATTCGCGCATGGCGGCGACGAACATGGCGGCAAGGCCGGTGTTGTTGCGCTCGGCCAGCGTGCGATAGAGTTCTTCCAGAGACTGGCCTGACCAGAAAACCTGTTCGAACTGGTCGAACTGGCGGCGCGCGCGGGCATAGCTCAGATATTTGTCGATGACGATCGCCCAGGTCCAGACCGAGGCGGCCAGGAGGCCGAGCATGACCAGCTTGACGATCAGGCCTGCCTGCATGAACAGTCCCCACAAGCTTACGTCGTGGGTCGCTGCTGCCATTCCAACTTGTTCCATCGCCTAAAAATCCCCGAAATCCAAACGCCCGGCGAAAGGACCGGGCGGCGACATGAGCTGTGCTGCTGGGAGAATGCGGTCGCTGCCGCCGACATCCCTATCCCGCCTAAGCTCCCAGAATGCCTTCTGGGCTGAAAATTTGGTCAAAGGAAGGCGTGCGCTGCACAAACTCCCAGCCCGGAGTAAGACGCTATTATGGTTAAGAAGGCGTTACTTTTAGGGTCATTCACGGGCTTGTCAGGTCGTTCGAGACTGGATGGCAGCCATCCCCGTGGGGCAGCCACAAGCCACGGTCGGCTCCTGAAAAGCAGTCTCTGAGTCACGCCTCGGCGGATTGAAGATCCAATTGGTCACGGCATTCGAGCCAGATACTTCTGATCTTCACCACGACACGCGGATGGATGCCGCATCCCATGCTGCGGCATCAGAATACGAGTGCTGAGGCTTGGTCTGCGTCCACCGTAAACGAGGCTGCCACCACTCCTTCAAATCGATCTCGGGCAGGCAGGTGGAGGCACCGCTTGACAACGGCTCAATCAAGTGCGAGTTTACCGATAGGTACAATTAGTACCAATCGGTACAATTTCTGACAAAGTAAGGAACTGAAGATGTCACGTCCCCCACTCGCTCCCTTTAACCGCGAAACGGCCATCGAAAAAGTTCGGCTGGCCGAAGATGGCTGGAACACCCGCGACGCCGCAAAGGTCGCTCTCGCCTATACGCACGACACCCGGTGGCGGAACCGCGTTGAATTTGCGAGCAATCGCGAAGAAGCTCAGGCGTTTCTGACGCGTAAGTGGAACAAGGAGCATGAATACCGGCTCATCAAGGAGCTTTGGGCTTTCACCGGCAATCGCATCGCGGTACGTTATGCCTATGAATACCGCGACGATGGCGGCCGTTGGTATCGGGCGTATGGCAATGAGAACTGGGAATTCGCAGAGGACGGTCTGATGGCGCACAGGCATGCTAGCATCAATGAAATGCCGATTGCGGAGAGCGATCGCTTGTTTCACTGGCCCCTTGGCCGTCGGCCGGACGATCACCCCAGCCTCAGCGACCTTGGCCTCTGATTGTGGCCCGTCTGGTCGCTGAAAGAGCCGACACGATTGCCCCATTGGCCGAAGTTTTTCGCGAACATGGCTATGAAGGCGCAAGCCTTGCCCTCATCGGCAAGGCTACCGGCCTCGGCAAGGGCAGCCTCTACCATTTCTTCCCGGGCGGGAAGGAGGAGATGGTGCGGGCTGTTCTCGACGAAATAGGTCAATGGTTTGAGGATGCAATTTACTCCCGGCTGCGTGACGCCACAGATGTGAACAGCGCCATTGGCGCAATGTTGGACTCGACCGATCAGTATTTCAGGTCCGGCAGGCGCGTCTGCCTCGTTGGGGCCCTGGCTGTCTCCAACACACGCGACCTGTTCGGACAAGCTATCCGGGCGTATTTCGTCGCCTGGGTAGACGCATTGCAGTCAGCACTTGTTCGGCAAGGCCGCGGCAGCGATCAAGCACGCATCCTCGCGGAAGACGCTGTTCTGACTATTCAAGGAGCGATTGTGCTTTCTCGATCGATGGACGACCCGGCCGTTTTTCGACGTGCTATCGACCAACTCCGGAGCCGATTGATCATGGAGCATGACACCTTGAGCAGCCCAGGCAATTGAGGGTTCACCGCAAGATGGAGGCTGGCTCGTCCGAGATCAACAGAGATGCCGGCACAGCCCCGAGGCAACTCGATTTCGGTCATTGTCGCCATTTCATAGCGGTTCACGACCAGCGGCAGTTGCAGGATCAAAGCGTCCATGGGGAACGGAATTTGGTGAAGAGAACCTAAGTCTCGCCGAGAAACTGGGCCGCGAGGGCTTCGGGGAGGCGGCGGGGGCGGCCGTTGCGGTTGACCACGGCGATGACGACCTTGGCCGCGATTAGAAGCCGGTCATCGCGGACAATCTCCTGCTGCAATACCATCTTGGCGCCGCCGGCCTTTTCGGTGCGGGTGCGCACGGTCACGATGTCGTCCATGCGGGCTGGGGCCTTGAAGTCGATCTCCATGCGATGGACCATGAAGGCGAGGCCTTCATCGGAGGTCTCATAGAGAGCCGACTGCTCGACGCCGAGACAGCGAAGATAGTCGGTGCGGGCGCGTTCCATGAAATGCAGGTAGCGGGCGTGGTAGACGGCGCCGGAGAAATCGGTGTCCTCATAGTAGACGCGCTGAGTAAGCGAATGCACGCCGTCGGTGATCTCGCCGCAGAGGGAAATGGATACGGGTGGCATGGCAGTTCTCCGAAGGGGCGTCTGCAGGCCTATGACCTTCAGGCGGTCGGCAGAGGTAGAGTTCAGCGCTCGCTAGCGCATGACAGGCTCAGATGTCCAGATCCATGACTTCCGCTTCGGTCAATCCCAGCCTTTGCATGACGTCTGCGCGGCTTGCGGCATCATCCGCCACGATGAATTCGTCGATCTGCGGTGGCTTGATGCTGGTACCCGCCAGCATGGCATGGGCCTGGCCGCGATGATGGGTCTGGTGCTGGAAGAGATGGGAGAGCACGTCGTCGGTGCGTTCCACCTGAATGCGTCCCGTGCGATGGATGTGCACGGGGCGGGCGGAATCTTCGTCGCGCAGCGCCTGGCAAACGGCCAGAAGTCGATGGTCTGAAGCGAGCTGAGCTGAGCGCAAGTCTGCCGCGTTCTGGAAGGGGATCTGGTTCTCCCAGGCCTTCGGCCCGAGTGCGCCACCCTCCAGCGCGTCGATGTAGAACCAGTCGATGATCAGGATGTGATTGAGAGTTGCGACGAGCGAGGGAAAGAAGCTGGTGCGCGGCGCCTCGAATTCGCCGGGTTGCAGGCTCGAAACGGCCTCGTGCAGCCGGTCGTTGGCCAGCATGTTGGCGTAAGCGAGCTTGCGAATGAACCTGATGATATCGGTCACGGCGTGTCCAGGTCTCCGTCGTGCCAGACGATGTGTTTTGGCGAGGCTGGCAGGTTTTCGATCTCGTCGGCGATGAAATAGGGCGGGATGTCGAGCGCCTTCAGGGCCTCGCGGGTGGCCGGCACCCATTTGAATTCGAGGCTGTTTTTGCCGTCCTCGTTGCGGTGGACGATGTCGGTCTGATGGAAGGGGAAGTGGTCCGCGATCTCCATCCGGTAGTAGAAGCCGAGTTCGTGCCAGGCCTTGCCTTCGTAGTCGAAGAAGTTTTCGACGATCCAGAGGAGCGGGCCAATGACAGCGTCTACGCCCAGTTCCTCCTGCATTTCGCGCACCAGCGTTTCCGTCGAGGTCTCGCCGATCTCGGCCCGGCCGCCCGGGAAAGTCCAGAAGGTCTCGTGGGTGGCGCGGTGGACGAGGACGTGTCCATCGCGGAAGGAGAGGCCAGCGATGCGATGGTTGAACCGCCGTCTGCCGTCCTTGATGGTGATCAGGGTGCGTTTGGACACGTCAAAACAGCCCCTCAAAGCAAAACGATTTTTCTTCTTCCGAAAGCTGAATTAGCTTGACGCCTGCCATGTTTATAAGCGCGAGCTTAAATCTCGTTTCCGTCCCCTTTGCGACTTCCAGTAAAAAACTGCGCTCTATGTATTCATCGATATCTTTGCTTTCAAAATTGCCCGATAAGTTCAAACTGAAAGTCATTTCACCGTATATGTCCATGGCTTCTGGATATCGGCCATGCAGATGATTATTAAAGTTCATGTACAGGTCTGACTGAAGTTGCTCAAAGGCCTCCTCTCCGGCGTTCATTTTCTGTTTCAGTCCTAGGCTTTTCGCCAATCGAACATCGTCGGCGATTTTTTGGGAGTTCCTCTTATGAATTTCTTTTTGCGCAACAGGACGATAAGGGGGTCTACCTTCAACATTTCTCCTGTTGTCGCTAAAGTACGAATCAAGGAAATCTGTCGTTTTTTTGTCGATTGATCCCCCACGAAATCCTGAAAGCACGTACGAAAGTTTGGACTGCGCCTCAAGAATTGTTCGCATCAACATAAATGCTTGGCTTTGAAAGCCATTTTCGACCAATAAGGCTGCGGCGCGTATACTTGCTACCGAGTTGGCAACATTCAAGATCACAAAGTGCACTGGACCAGGTGCGCCAAACCTAAAGCCCCTCAGTTGATCTTCGTCGATAATGGCGAACGGCTTTTGTACACGTTTCTCTAACAGCAGCAGAAAATGCTCAATCCTGCTTACCGTGTCTTCAAAAGCCGCGCTCGTATTCATCCTCAGTCGTCCTCGAGCGTCAGCCGGAATTGTGCGGCTTCCAAATCCTTCGGAGGCTGCAGGCCCAAGTGTTTCCACGCGTTTGCGGTCAAAACACGGCCGCGCGGGGTGCGCTGGATGAAACCCTGTTGGATCATGTAGGGCTCGATGATGTCTTCGATGGCATCGCGCGGTTCAGACAGGCCGGCGGCGATCGTTTCGATGCCGACGGGCCCGCCGCCGAAATTGACGGCGATCATCGAGAGGTAGCGCATGTCGAGCTGGTCGAGGCCCATATTGTCGACGTTGAGCCGCGTCAGCGCCTCGTCGGCGATCTCGCGGGTGACGGCTTCGACGCGGGCGACTTCGGCGAAGTCGCGGACGCGACGGAGCAGGCGACCGGCGATGCGTGGGGTGCCACGGGCGCGGCGGGCGACTTCGCGGGCGCCGTCGTCCGTCATTGGCAGGTTCAGCAGGCGGGCGCCGCGGCGAACGATCGATTCCAGTTCTTCGACGGTGTAGAAATTGAGGCGCACCGGAATGCCGAAACGGTCGCGCAGTGGTGTCGTCAGCAGGCCGAGACGGGTGGTGGCGGCAACGAGGGTGAATTTCGACAGGTCGATCTTCACTGAGCGGGCGGCCGGGCCCTCGCCGATGATCAGATCGAGCTGGAAATCTTCCATGGCCGGATAGAGGATTTCCTCAACGGCGGGGCTCAGGCGATGGATTTCGTCAATGAAGAGCACGTCGCGCTCTTCGAGATTGGTGAGGAGCGCGGCGAGGTCGCCCGCCTTGGCGATGACGGGGCCTGAGGTCGAGCGGAAGTTGACGCCGAGTTCCTTGGCCATGATCTGGGCGAGTGTGGTCTTGCCCAGCCCAGGCGGGCCGACGAAGAGCACGTGGTCAAGCGCCTCGCCGCGGTTCTTCGCCGCCTCGATGAAGATCTTCAGGTTGGCACGCGCCTCTGCCTGGCCGGTGAAGTCGTCGAGCGTCTGCGGGCGCAGGGCCGCATCGAGGTCTTCGCCGCGCTTTTCCGGGGTCAGGATCGGGTTGTCATTGGTCATGCGAGAAGTTCCATGCCGGGTATCGCCTCGGCTGAGGTTTTGTCGAAAGTTACGGTCGTCTGGCAGCCGGCGCGCGTTGCCGACCAGGCAATCAGGTAGTCGGCGATATCCGTGCGTGGCGTCTCCTGAGAGAGGAGTGCGTCGAGTTCCTCGGTGAATTCCACGACAAGGCGATCCGCTGCCAACAAATTCTGAACAAGGTCGCTCACTGTCGCCAAGGGGAGCTTCAAGTTTCGACGTAATACCCAAACAGTCTCTGCGATCACAGTTGCGCTGACGAAAGCCGGGTCTTCCGCGCTTCGTTTCGAGAAGAAATCGCGCGCAATAGCGTTTTGCTTTGGATCGTCCTCGACAAGAAATCGGACGAGGACATTGGTATCGACGCCTATCACTTCAATCGCTCTGCAGTTTCGCGCAGGATGCGCTGATCGTCTTCGACCACGGCGTCGGCCACGGCATCCTCCATGTCTTCCAAGCTTAGCGTCACGCCCGGTGGCAGTTTGAAGATGCCGGCAAGATCCATCAGGTTCTTGTTTTTCGGGATCGCCACCACCTGACCATTACGGGCAGCGACATAGAACCTTGTGCCTGGTTCCAACTTTAGCGCATCTCGAACTTCACTCGGGATCGTAATCTGACCTTTGGAGGTCATAGTGGTAAAGGCACCCATGTCTTACCTCTTCAAGGAATTCTTACGAGAAGCATATCAGTATTTCGTCGATGGACCAATTCCTACCGCGACAGCTCCTTCAGCCCCAACCGGATCAGCTTGGCGCTATCCGCCCCTTCGCCGCCGTTCTTCAGCGCCGCCGCGATGGCGTTCGCCGCCTGGTCGCGGGAGTAACCCAGATTGGTGAGCGCCGAGACGGCGTCGGAGACCGGGGCAGAGGCGACTCCTTCGCCGAGTTCCTGCTTGAGGCCGATATTGGCCGATGCCTCGCCGGCAAAGGCGGGTGCCTTGTTTTTCAGTTCGGTGACGAGGCGCAGCGCCACCTTGGGGCCGACGCCAGGGGCGCGGGAGATCGCGGCCTTGTCCTGGAGCGCAATCGCATTGGCCAGCTCCGACGGGGTGAGGGTAGAGAGGACGGCAAGCGCCACCTTGGCGCCGACACCCTGGACGCTCTGCAGCAGGTTGAACCATTCCCGCTCCAGCGCGCTCATGAAGCCGAAGAGTTTCAGCTGGTCTTCCCGCACATAGGTCTCAATGAAGAGCACGACCGCCTCGCCGGCCGAGCCGATGCGGCCGAGGGTGCGCGAGGAGCAATGGGCTACGTAGCAGACGCCGTGGACGTCGACGAGGACGTAGTCGTCGCCGATCTCGTCGATGGTGCCTTTGAGTTTGCCGATCATGGATAAGTCCGTCGCGTTACAGGGGATGGGTTTCGGGGGCGATGAGGTCGATATCCGGGAAATAACTGCGGTAGCGCGTTGCGTCCCGGGTCAGCAGACGATGCGACCGGACGGTTGCGTGCGCGCCGATGAAAAAATCCGGGAGTGTCCGCTCTCGCTGTCCGCCGTTCTTTCGATAAAGCAGATGGGCTTTGCCCGCGCGGAAGGCCACTTCATAGGACAATGGCTCTTTCTTCAAGTCGAGCCAATCGAGCGCCTGGCTGAGCTGTTGCTCGCTCAAGGGCGAGGCGGCCAATTCTGACCAGATGACCGGGTTGATCACCAGCGGTCCCTCCTGGAAGCAGCGCCGCATTGCGTTAAGCGACCACGCCCGCGTCGCGCTATTCGGCCCGAGCACATCGATCAGTGCATTGGTGTCAATGATGGTCGAGGTCATCACGAGGCCCTCGAAGCCAATCGACATATTCGTCTGAGGTCATGCCATTGGTATCGAAGGTCCCCTCGACACTTCTTGCCCAGGCGTCGAAATCCTTGAATGCATCGCCAGCATCGCCGTTCTTGACCAGCATGATGCCCGTCTCTGCAACGACAAAGTCCACATCCGATCCCGGTTTGATGTCGAGCCGATCGCGGATGTCCTTGGGGATGGTGACCTGACCTTTTTCGGTGACGCGCATGGTAATACCTCTTGGGTATTACTTAAGGCCTGATGCGGAACAAGTCAAGAACAAATCAGGCGGAGGCGAGGACCTTGCGCATGCGGTCGCCACCGCGATTGTGGGCGTGGCAGATGGCGATGGCGAGCGCGTCGGCGGCGTCATTGCCCTTGAATTCGGCCTTGGGCATCAGGATCTTCAGCATCATGTGGATCTGCGCCTTCTCGCCATGGCCGACGCCGATGACAGCCTTCTTCACAGCGTTGGGCGCATATTCGGCAACGGGCAGGCCGGCACGAGCCGGCACCAGCATGGCGATGCCTCGGGCCTGGCCGAGCTTCAGTGTGGCGACGGCATCCTTGTTGACGAAGGTCTGTTCGACGGCGGCTTCGTCCGGTGTGTAGGCATGCACGACCTCCGAGAGGCCGTCATGCAGCTGGCAAAGGCGCGAAGCCAGGTCCATGTCGCCATCCGAGGTCACGGTGCCGGAGGCGACGAAGCGCAGGGAGTTGCCGAGCGTCTCGATGACGCCCCAGCCGCAGCGACGGAGGCCCGGGTCTATGCCGATGATGCGAATCGTGGAAGTCATGGGAAATCCTAAAACAGAATGCCTGATCAGTGCCAGCGAAATGTGAACAAAGCGAAAACATCGAAAGTGATTATAATTTATTATCGTCACCTCTTGGGTCTGGGTAGCGGGCCGCCTACATGAGTGAGACGCGCACTGCACAGGATTTGATGCCATGATCGATTTCTCCATTCTCGACCTCTCGCCGATCGCCGAGGGCCATACGGTCCGCGAGGCGCTGGACGCATCGCGCCAGATGGCACAGGTAGCTGAGGCGAATGGCTACAAGCGCTTCTGGCTGGCAGAGCATCACGGCATGCCGGGCATTGCGAGTGCGGCGACCGCCATCGTGATTGCCCATGTCGGGGCAGGGACCTCGACGATCCGCATCGGTTCGGGCGGCGTGATGCTGCCCAATCATTCGCCGCTTGTTATCGCCGAGCAGTTCGGGACTTTGGAGGCATTGTTTCCGGGGCGCGTCGATTTGGGCTTGGGGCGAGCCCCGGGTACGGATATGCGCACGGCGCGGGCACTCAGGCGCAACATGGACGCCGGCGTGGAAAGTTTCCCGCATGACATCATCGAATTGCAGCGGCTGCTGGGCGAGCCGAACGAAGAGCAGGGACTGCTTGCCGTGCCGGGCATGCGCAGCAATGTGCCGATCTGGTTGCTCGGCTCCAGCCTTTACAGTGCGCATCTCGCCGCAGCGCTGGGCCTTCCTTATGCCTTCGCCTCGCATTTCGCCCCGGATCAGCTGGGCGAAGCCGTCGAAATCTACCGGCAGCGCTTCGAGCCATCGGAGGCCTTACAGGCTCCGCATGTGATGGTGGGCGTGATGGCTTCGGTCGCCGACAGCGATGCGGAGGCCGCGCGCCTGTTCACGTCTGCCCAGCAGCAATTCGTCAACCTCAGGCGCAATGTCCGCCGGCCTTTTCCGCGTCCGGTCGACAGCATGGACGATTTCTGGTCAGAGATCGAACGCATCGGCGTGGAGCACACATTGCGGTATGCCATCGTTGGTTCGCCGGATACGGCTGCGCGCAAGCTCGATGCGCTCCTGGCGGAAGTCGCGCCCGACGAGGTCATCGTCTCGACGCCGATCCACGACCTCAGCGCGCGTCTGCGATCCGTGGAGCTGTTCGCCGGTCTTCGCCATCGCAGCGATGTCGGGGTCGCCGCAGAATAGGGACTGGATGAGCGGTGATCGCCTCCCGATGGGTTGCGGTCATTGCAGGCTTTCTGCATGCCGGATATGCGCTCTTTCACTTCAGTTTCCAGCGAAAAGCCGGACGGGAAGACTGCTGGCCGAAGTATCGCCTTGGGGCGATATTTGGCTGCTATAGTTAACGGCCGTAGTTAATCCGAACTTAACTTTTCCACTCCATTATCCGTCCCAGTTCACATTGTCGGGCAATTGACGGCCTGATGAGACAACGCTGGGATTTTGGAGTCTCCTGTCATGACCAAAATGATTCTTACAGCTGCTGCCGTTGCCGTCTTGGCAAGCTCGGCCGCCTATGCGGCCGATGTCTACCAGCCGGAGCCTCAGCCGGCCTATGTCGATGCACCGGAGGTCACCGTTGCCGAGGCTTCAGGCTGGTATCTCCGTGGCGATCTGGGCTACAATTTCAACAAGCTCCGCGGCGCCGAGTTCTTCCAGGGCTCGAATGATACCCTGGCAGATTTCACCACCGCTTCGATCAAGGACAATTTCACTGTCGGTGCCGGTGTCGGTTACCAGGTCAACAGCTACCTGCGTACGGATCTGACCTTCGACTACATGTTCAAGTCGGATTTCAAGGGCTCGACGACTGGTGAATGCGGCGCAGGCCCTGAACCGTGCACTTCTTCCGACTACTCCGCCATGAAAGCCTATACGCTCATGGCCAACGCCTATGTCGATCTTGGCTCGTACGCATACTTTACGCCTTACGTCGGCGCCGGTATCGGCGGCTCCTACGTCAAGTGGGACAAGCTTCGCAACACGTCTTGCCAGGACGACGGCGGCGGTTGCGATCCGACGGTCGAACATGGCGGCAAGGGCAGCTGGCGCTTCGCCTATCAGCTGATGGCCGGCGCTTCGATCGACGTCACCTGCAACGTCAAGGCCGATATCGGTTACCGCTTCCGCCACACGCTGGGCGGTGACATGTTCGGTTACGCGTCGAACGGCGGCCCCGGCTACGACAAGGGCTTCTACAGCCACGGCGTTCATGCCGGTGCACGTTACGTCTTCGGTGGTTGCGAGCAGCCGGCTCCCTACGAGCCGCCGCCGGAGCAGGTCGTCTACAAGTAATTTTGCATCGGGGAGGGCGCGGTCACGCGGCCTTTCGTGCAATCGACGCTCAAGGGGGCCCTGACGGGTCCCCTTTCGCGTTTATGGTCAGAGGATGCCCGTACGCCGCAACACCAGCCACGATAGCAGCACTGACATCAAGATGAAGGCAAACGCATAAGCCGTGCCATGCAGACCTTCGGCGAAGGGCAGGGCAGTGGTGTTCATGCCGAAGAAGCCGGTGACCAGCGAGGGCGGTAGCAACAGGGCGGTCATCAATGACAGGATGTAGAGATGTCGGTTGGTTTCCGACGTCTGCTTGGAATCCAGCTCCTCATGCAGCAGCCTCGCGCGGTCCGACAGCGCCTGGACGTCCTGATCGACGGTTTCAAGGCGGCCTGACAGGCGAACCAGGCTTTCCTCCATGCCATCGGGCATATCGTCGTCATCTGCGGCGGCCGCACGGCGCATGACCAGCATCATGGCGCGCAGATGGCGGTGCAGACGGACGATCAGGCGCCGAACGGGGGTGAGGCGACGGCGTTCGTCACGCCACTCGCTGCCATAAACCAGATCCTCGATCTGGTTCAGTTCGTCGGTCAGTTCCAGCACCACCGCGATCAGTCCGCGCTGGAATTCCGCCACCAGAACCTCGAAGAGCTGCAGCGGTGACGCATAGCGGGCCGCATTCTTTTCAACCGCCGCGCGGACCTTGTCGACCGAACGGATGGGCTGCAGCCGGGTGGTGATGATGAAGCGGTCGGAGAGCGCAAAATGCAGCCAGCCAATGTCGCGGGTCGTCGCGTCGAACTCGCGCTGAAAATCGATCAGCGTGCCATAGAGCATGCCCTCGTCGACTGTGAGTGCGGCATGGGTATCGTGGGTCGTGAGCGCAGACAGGACCGGTGCCGTCAGCCCCGGAAACTGATCGAGAAAGGCTGGCAGTCTGCCGTCGGCGAGGTTGAGATGCAGCCAGACGAAACCGGTTCCGGGCAGGGCGTCCTGCGCCGTGCAATCGGCCGGCAGTTGCTCGCTGCCGCCACCCGGTGTGATGCGATAAGCCCAGACGAGGCCGGGAATGCGGCTGGTCAGCGGAAACATCGGCGCTTTGGCTCTCTCGGGCAGATGGTTTGCAGGCAGATGATGGGCCGCTCTCATCGTAGAAGCAGCAAACCGGACATGCGCCTGGTCCATGAAGGATTGATGACAGTCGATCGCAGTTGCATCCGCGATCCGGATTCGAGGCGTCGGTCTGGCGTTTCTGGCGTGGATGGAACAAAAATTTTGCTCTGTGCGACGCGGACCCGCTTGACGACGGTTTCGGACGAGAGTAGTTCCGACGGCGGGACACCTCTCCCCAACGAGAGGCTAATTACCTGGAAGGGTATCTATATGGCTGATATCGTCGCCCCCGCCGCGCGTCCGGCAAACACTCATTTTTCGTCTGGCCCCTGCTCGAAGCGTCCCGGTTGGTCGCTCGATGCGCTCTCCGATGCCCCGCTCGGTCGTTCGCACCGCGCCAAGGTTGGCAAGGACAAGCTGAAGCTGGCCATCGACCTTACCCGCGAAATTCTGAACGTTCCCGCTGACTACCGCATCGGCATCGTTCCGGCCTCCGACACCGGCGCCGTTGAAATGGCCATGTGGTCGCTGCTCGGCGAACGCGGCGTCGACATGCTCTCCTGGGAAAGCTTTGGCGCCGGCTGGGTCACCGATGTGGTGAAGCAGCTGAAGCTGGCCGACGTCCGCAAGTTCAACGCCGATTACGGCCTCCTGCCTGATCTCGCCGCCGTCGATTTCGACCGTGACGTCGTCTTTACCTGGAACGGCACCACCTCCGGCGTGCGCGTTGCGAATGCCGATTTCATCCCGGCTGACCGCAAGGGTCTCACCATCTGCGACGCCACCTCTGCCGCCTTTGCGCAGGACCTGGATTTCTCCAAGCTCGATGTCACCACCTTCTCCTGGCAGAAGGTTCTGGGCGGCGAGGGCGGTCACGGCGTGATCATCCTGTCCCCGCGTGCCGTAGAGCGTCTGACGAGCTATGTGCCTGCCTGGCCGCTGCCGAAGATCTTCCGCATGACCTCGGGCGGCAAGCTGATCGAAGGCATCTTCGTCGGCGAGACCATTAACACGCCGTCGATGCTCTGCGTCGAGGACTATATCGATGCCTTGAAGTGGGCGAAGTCGATCGGTGGCCTTGATGCCCTGATCGCCCGCGCGGACGCCAATGCCAAGGTGATCTTCGACTTCATCGCCAAGAATGACTGGATCGCCAATCTCGCCGTCGATCCGGCCACGCGCTCGAACACGTCGGTTTGCGTCAAGATCGTCGACCCTGAAGTCACCGCACTCGATGCCGATGCCCAGGCTGCCTTTGCCAAGGGCATTGCCAGCACGCTCGAAAAGCAGGGTGTCGCCTTCGACATCGGCGCCTATCGTGATGCGCCGGCCGGCCTGCGTATCTGGGCCGGTGCGACGATCGAGACGGCTGATATGGCGGCGCTGATGCCGTGGCTCTCCTTTGCTTATCAGAGCCAGAAGGCGACGCTCGCCAAGGCTGCTGCCTGATCCTTGATGCATTCGGCTCCGCCACAGCGGCGGAGCCCAGACATTCCCTCATCCCATTCAAACGAACTCTCTGAAGGAGGCCTCGTCATGGCACCTCGCGTTCTCGTATCCGACGAATTGTCGGAAACCGCCGTCCAGATCTTCCGCGATCGCGGCGTCGAAGTTGATTTCCAGCCGCAGCTCGGCAAGGACAAGGACAAGCTTGCCGAGATCATCGGCAATTACGATGGTCTGGCCATCCGCTCCGCCACCAAGGCGACGGAAAAGCTGATTGCTGCTGCGACCAATCTCAAGGTCATCGGCCGCGCCGGTATCGGTGTCGACAATGTCGATATCCCGGCTGCCTCCAAGCGCGGTATCATTGTGATGAACACGCCGTTCGGCAACTCGATCACGACGGCTGAACACGCCATCGCCCTGATGTTTGCCGTTGCCCGCCAACTGCCGCAGGCCGACGCCTCGACCCAGGCCGGCAAGTGGGAAAAGTCGAAGTTCATGGGTGTCGAAATCACCGGCAAGACGCTCGGCGTCATCGGTGCCGGCAATATCGGCGGCATCGTCTGCAAGAAGGCGATTGGACTTGGCATGCATGTCATCGCCTATGACCCCTTCCTCTCGGCTGAGCGCGCCCAGGAAATGGGTGTCGAGAAGGTCGAGCTGGACGAACTGCTGGCCAAGGCCGATTTCATCACTCTGCATGTTCCGATGACCGACAAGACGCGCGGCATCCTCGGCAAGGAAAACCTTGCCAAGACAAAGCCCGGCGTGCGCATCATCAACTGCGCCCGCGGTGGTCTCGTTGACGAAGCGGCTCTCGCCGAAGCCATCAAGTCCGGTCATGTCGCAGGTGCCGGCTTCGACGTCTTCGAAGTTGAGCCGGCCAAGGAAAGCCCGCTCTTCGGTCTGCCCAACGTCGTCTGCACGCCGCATCTCGGCGCCTCGACCACGGAAGCCCAGGAGAACGTCGCTCTGCAGGTTGCCGAGCAGATGTCGGACTATCTGGTCAAGGGTGCTGTCTCAAACGCCATCAACATGCCGTCGATCACGGCTGAAGAGGCTCCGATCCTGAAGCCGTTCATTCGTCTGGCGGACGTGCTCGGCTCGTTCGCCGGCCAGATGACCGAAGACCCGATCAAGGAAATCGAGATCCTCTATGACGGCGTGACCTCCGGCATGAACACCAAGGCGCTGACTTCGGCTCTGCTGGCCGGTCTGATCCGCCCGCAGGTGGCCGACGTCAATATGGTTTCGGCCCCGATCATGATCAAGGAAAAGGGCGTTATCGTTGCCGAAGTGAAGCGCGACAAGACCGGTGTCTATGATGGCTACATCAAGCTCACCGTCACCACCGACAAGCAGACGCGGTCGATCGCCGGCACCGTCTTCTCCGATGGCAAGCCGCGTTTCATCCAGATCAAGGGCATCAACATGGACGCCGATGTCGGTCAGAACATGATCTACATTTCGAACACCGACGTTCCCGGCATGATCGGCTTCATGGGCACCACGCTCGGCAATGCCAATGTCAACATCGCGAACTTCCAGCTCGGTCGCGACAAGGAAGGTGGCGATGCCATCGCTCTGCTTTATGTTGACGGCCCAGTCGATCAGGCTGTTCTCGATCAGCTGACCGCCAACCCGGCCGTCAAGCAGGCCAAGCCGCTGGTCTTCAACGTCGACTGATTGTCCGGCCTCCGGCCACTCCACAAAAATTTAGAGCGGCGCGGGATCAAACCCGCGCCGCATTCGTTTTGGGCGGAGATATCAAGATAACTCTATGCGTTGAACTGCCGCATGGCGGCTTGTCGCATTGATTGCGCGGTGCGAAGCTATACTTGACTTTCATCACCTCTGCAGCCGTTGGCCGATGAGGTTGAGAATGAAGGACGCAGTCATCATGTTCGAAAACTTCGACGCTCAGATCCTCGCGCGCATCCAGTTCGCGTTCACGGTCTCCTTCCACATCATCTTTCCCGCCTTCTCCATCGGCCTTGCGAGCTATCTCGCCGTGCTCGAAGGCCTCTATCTGTGGAAGAAGGACAAGGTCTATCTTGAGCTCTTCGACTTCTGGAAAACCATTTTCGCCGTTGCCTTCGGCATGGGGGTCGTGTCGGGCATCGTGATGTCCTATCAGTTCGGCACCAACTGGTCGGTCTTCTCCGACAAGGCCGGACCGGTCATCGGGCCGCTGATGGGCTATGAAGTGCTCACCGCCTTCTTCCTTGAAGCGGGCTTCCTCGGCGTCATGCTGTTCGGCCGACACAAGGTCGGCCCGGGCTTGCACTTTTTCTCGACTCTGATGGTCGCCATCGGCACGCTGATCTCGGCCACCTGGATTCTGTCGGTCAATTCCTGGATGCAGACGCCTGATGGCTTCGCCATCAATGATGTCGGCCAGTTCGTGCCGGTTGACTGGTGGAAGATCGTCTTCAATCCATCCTTCCCCTATCGCCTGACCCATATGGTCATCGCCGCCTATCTCACCACCGCCTTCGTCGTCGGTGCCGTTGGCGCCTGGCACCTGCTGCGCGGCACAGCGCCACGCCGCGCCGGCGTGATGTTCTCGATGGCGATGTGGATGGCCGCCATTGTCGCGCCGATCCAGATCGCTGCCGGTGATGCCCATGGTCTCAACACGCTCGAACATCAGCCGGTCAAGGTCATGGCCATGGAAGGGCATTTCGACAGCCATCCCGATGGTGCGCCACTGATCCTGTTCGGCATTCCCAATACTGAGGAAAAGCGGATCGACTACGCGATCGAGATCCCCAAGCTGTCGAGCCTGATCCTGAAGCATGACCTCAACGCGCCGCTCGATGGCCTCGACACGATCCCCGACGACAAGGAGCCGCCGGTCGCCATCGTCTTCTGGTCGTTCCGTGTGATGGTGGCCATCGGCTTTGCCATGCTCGGTGTCGGTCTGTTCTCGCTCTGGTGTCGGTGGAAGGGCACGCTTCTTGAGAACCACTGGATGCACCGCGTGGCGCTCATGATGGGTCCCTCGGGTTTCGTCGCCGTGCTTGCCGGCTGGATCACCACCGAAGTCGGCCGCCAGCCCTACACGGTTTATGGCCATCTGCTGACGGCAGATTCGATCTCGCCGATTGCAGCGCCCGCCGTCGCCGCTTCGCTGATCGCCTTCATCGTCGTCTACTTCATCGTCTTTGGTGCCGGCACCTTCTACATTCTGCGCCTGATGGCACGCCTGCCGCGCGATCCGATGCCGGATCTCGACGACGGCCCGATCCGTTCGGCTGGAACAACGCCGGCTTCTCAGACCGGTCACCATGGAGGCAAACATGCCCATTGACCTTCCCTTCATCTGGGCCGGCATCATCGCCTTTGCGGTGCTTGCCTATGTCATCCTCGATGGCTTCGATCTCGGCATCGGGATCCTGTTTCCCTTCTTCCCGGAGAAGCATGAGAAGGATCTGATGATGAATTCGGTGGCGCCGGTCTGGGACGGCAATGAGACCTGGCTGGTGCTGGGCGGCGGCGGGCTGCTCGCGGTTTTCCCGCTCGCCTATGCCACCATTCTTCCCGCCCTCTATGCGCCGCTGATCATCATGCTGCTGGGCCTGATTTTCCGCGGCGTCGCCTTCGAATACCGCTGGCGCACGAAGCGGGCGGAGCATTTGTGGAATTACGCGTTTGCCGGTGGTTCCATGGTCGCCACCTTCTTTCAGGGCGTGGCGCTCGGTGCGCTCGTTCAGGGCATTCCCGTCACGGATCGCGCCTATTCGGGTGGTTGGTGGGACTGGCTGACGCCGTTCTCAATTGCGACGGGTCTTGCCCTTTTGATCGGCTATGGACTGCTCGGGGCCACCTGGCTGGTGTTGAAGACGGATGGTGAGATTGCGGCGCGGGCCAAATGGTTTGCCTTCCGGCTGGCCTTTGCCACTGTCGCCGCCATGGGTGTGTTCAGCCTTTGGACACCCTGGCTGGAGCCCGCCTATCTCGATCGCTGGTTCGGCTACCCGACGATGGTCTTCTCGGTGATCGTGCCTGTGCTGGTTCTCGGCTGCCTGTGGCTGATCGTGTCGGGCCTGAAATCCGGCCGCGACGTGCAGCCTTTCCTGGCGGCGCTCGGCCTCTTCGTGCTGGGTTATGCCGGCATCGGGATTTCCTTCTATCCCTATATCGTGCCGACATCGCTGACGATCTGGGAAGCGGCAGCCCCCGATTCCAGCCTGTCCTTCCTGCTGGTCGGGGCCGTCGTGCTGGTGCCGATGATCCTGTGCTACACCGCCTATGCCTATTGGGTTTTCCGCGGCAAGCTCAATCCGGATGAGGGGTATCACTGATGGACAAACGTGTCGTCGCATCCCGGCTGTTGTGGTTCGTCGGGCTTTGGGCAGCGGGCGTGGTGGCGATCACCATTGTCGGCCTGATCATCAAGTTCTGGCTGAGAGCCTGATCCGATCACTTGAAATTCAATGGATAATTGGCCGCCCGACCTTCAAATGAGGCCGGGTGGTCTCCATATGAGCGCCAGGGCCTTTATCGGCCATAACTGAATCGAGGAGGAGGGGATATCCCCATGCGGACTTACGGAAAGATATTTGCGTCTCTGGCGCTGGGCATGATGGTCACGCTGATGGCCGTCGATTTCGCCGAGGCGCGGCGCGCGTCGGGCGGCTTCGGCAGCCGTGGCACGCGGACGTTCAGCCAGCCGGCAATCACGCGGACGGCGCCAACGCCGGCAGCACCGGTTGACCGGACCATGACGCCGCGCACCAATGCAAACCAGCCTGGCGCCAACCAGACGGCAACGCAGGGCCTCAACCGTCCCGGCGGTTTGTTCGGCGGTCTCGCCGGTGGCCTTATGGGCGGCCTGTTGCTCGGCGGTCTGTTCGGCATGCTGATGGGCACCGGCTTTGGTGGAGGCTTCGGCTTCCTCGGCCTGCTGTTGCAGGGCCTCGTCATCTTCTTCCTGGTGCGCTTCGCCATGCGCATGTTCGCCAATCGCCAGCCTTCGGCGGCGGGTGCCGGCAACACGTCCGGCATCGGCGGCTTCCCCGGCATGGGTGGCCTCAGCAGGGACAATCAGAGCGATGCTGGCCGCTCCAGCTTCCAGATCCCGAAGATCGGCGGCGGCGGTGCGGCAGCGGCCTCTGCGGCCCGTGCCGGCCAGCCGGACGAACTCGGCATCACCCAGGGTGATCTCGAGCGTTTCGAGCAGTTGCTGAAGGACATGCAGGCGGCCTTTGCGGCCGAGGATTATGGCACGCTGCGCCGGATCACGACGCCGGAAGCCATGTCGTATCTCGCCGAGGAACTGAGCGAAAACGCCACCAAGGGCGTGAAGAACGTCGTTCGTGACGTTCACCTCGTGCAGGGTGACGTTGCTGAAAGCTGGGCCGAAGAAAAGGCCGAGTATGCGACGGTCGCGATGCGCTACGAGGCTGTCGACTATCTGGTCGATCGGCAGACCAATGCCGTGGTTGAGGGCGATCCGGACACGGCGTCGGAATCGGTCGAACTGTGGACCTTCGTCCGCCGTCCCGGTACGCTGTGGCAGATTTCGGCGATCCAGAGCGCGAACTGATCTGAGCGGCTTCGGTATTTCAAACCTCCCCGTCGGGTCCCGGCGGGGAGGTTTTTTTGTTTGTGATCGGGGCTTAACGTTTGCCGTCGAGCGAGGTCGCCCCCCTCTGTCCTGCCGGACATCTCCCCCACACGGGGGGAGAGCGGGGTGTGGATGCGCCTCGGCTCAATCGAGCGGCATTCTGATCTGATACCCAGCTATTCCGTCAGGTGGCCACGAAGGCGATGGCCACTCTCCCCCCATGTGGGGGAGATGTCACGAAGTGACAGAGGGGGTACCCCCGCGCACCCCGCTCAGAATGTCCGTCGACCCACCTTCACCCCGGGCACTGCTGCAACTGCCGTGCATAGGTATAGGTGATCTCGGTAAACCGCTTCGCACCCTTCAGCGCCTCGGGACGCTTGTTATAGGCGCCGCGGAGATAGCCGGTATGGCCGGAGTGATAGGCGAGATAGAGCTTGTAGGGGTCGTTCAGGGGGATGTTGACCTTGGTGGCGCTTTCGCGGTGATACCAGCCGATGAAGCGAATGGCGTCGGCGAAATCGGTGCGGCGGGCGCCCCAGCGGCCGGTCTCGCGCTGGTAACGGTCCCAGGTTCCGTCGAGTGCCTGCGAATAGCCATAGGCCGAGGAGGCGCGCTTGCCGGGTATGAAGCCGAGGATCATCTTGCGCGGCGGCTTGGCGTTGTGGCGGAAACTCGATTCCGTATAGATCGTCGCCATCAGGATCGGCACCGGAACGCCGTATTCGCGCTCAGCATCCTGGGCGGCACGGCGCCAGTTGTTAAACAGCCCGTCGCGCTGCTCGAAGATCGCGCAGGCATTGCGCGTCTGGGATGGCGGCTTGGCGCAGGCCGACAGCATCAGCATGACGCCGAGGGTGGAAATGAGAGCGGTACGCATGACAAAACCTCGCTACAGGCCCGCCATTCTATTCACTAAAATTTAACGAAAGGTTTTCCGATTGCCCCCTCGATCTGGCATCCCCAGATCTGGCCCTTGATCAGGCAGCGGCGACGGCTGTGAAGGCCCGCGCGGTTGCATCTTCTCTCGGCAAAAGTGCCCGAATGCGCGTTGACGTCCGTGGCATTTGCGACCAGTCTGCGGCTCGTGCGCCGGGACGGCGAGGAGGGGTGACCGGGTCACCTTCGTCCCAGGGCGCAGCGAAGAGACCAGGGAGCGAGGACGCGGCCATCATGCAGCACGTCGGCATCGGCATCATTGGATGCGGCAATATTTCAAGCGCTTATCTGAAAACCCTGCCGCAGTTTCCCATATTGAAGGTTTGCGGTATCGCCGATCTCAATGCGGATCTGGCAGCAGCGCGGGCGGCAGAATTCAACGTTCCTGCTCGTTCGATCGAGGATCTCTACGCCGATCCCGAGATCCGCATCATTCTCAACCTGACGGTGCCGAAGGCGCATGTGGCGGTGGGGCTGAAGGCGCTGGAAGCGGGCAAACACGTCTATTCGGAAAAGCCGCTCGGCGTCACTTTCGCCGAGGGCAAACACCTCTCCAGCGTGGCGCGGGCTCTGGGCCTTCGCATCGGCTCGGCGCCGGACACCTTTCTCGGCGGTGCGCACCAGACCGCCCGCGCGCTCGTCGATGACGGCGCGATCGGTCAGCCGATCGGCGGCACGGCTTACTTCATGTGTCCCGGCCACGAGCGCTGGCATCCCAATCCGGATTTCTACTATGAGGCGGGCGGCGGGCCGATGCTCGACATGGGGCCGTATTACATCACCGACCTCGTCAACCTGCTTGGTCCCGTCGAGAAGGTGGCGGGGTTTGCCACCAAGGTGCGCGACACCCGAAAGATCGGCAGTGAGCCGCGCCGGGGCGAGGTGATCCCGGTGCATGTGCCGACCCATGTCACCGGCCTGATGTCCTTCGTCAATGGCGCTGTGGTGCAGATATCCATGAGCTTCGACGTCGCCGGCCATCGCCATACGCCGCTTGAAATCTACGGCACGGAGGCGACGCTGATCGTGCCCGATCCCAACTACTTTGGCGGCGACCTATTCCTGCTGCCGCTGACAGGCGAAGCACAGGGCAAGGCGGTGAGCCTGCCTTATGCGGAAGGTAACTGGCGTTCGCTGGGGCTCGCCGACATGGCGCATGCGATCATTGAGGATCGGCCGCACCGGGCGAATGGCGATCTGGCGTTGCATGTGCTCGAAGTCATGGAGGCCTTCCAGACGGCCTCCGACCAGGGGCAGACCATCGCAATCACCACCCGTGTCGAACGGCCGGCGCCACTTTCCGACTCCCTCGTCGATGGCCTGCTCGGCCGCTGACCTCTCGCTATTTTAAAAAAGGATTTCATCATGCGTCAGGCTCTGATCTGCTGGGGCGGCTGGGACGGGCATCAGCCCGAACAATGCGCGGCCCTCATCTCCGACACGCTGCAAGCGGAGGGCTTTTCCGTCCGGGTCGAGCTAGGCACGGAGGCCTTTGCCGATCCTGCCATTCGTGACTACAGCCTCATCGTGCCGATGCTGACGATGACCAAGATCGAGAAGCCTGAAATCGAGAACCTGGAACTCGCCATCCGAGGCGGCGTCGGCCTCGGCGGCTTCCACGGCCAGGCCGGCGACAGTTTTCGCGACTGCGTGCAGTATCAATACATGATCGGCGGCCAGTGGGTCGCCCATCCCGGCAATATCTATGATTACACGGTCAACATCGTGAAGCCCGAAGACCCGCTCGTCTCCGGTATCGGCGATTTCCCCTATCGCTCCGAGCAGTATTACATGCATGTCGACCCCAATAACGAGGTGCTGGCGACGACGACCTTTACCGGCGAACATGATGGGTGGATCGACGGGCATGTGATGCCGGTGGTGTGGAAGCGCCGCCACGGGCTGGGACGGGTGTTCTACTCCTCGCTTGGCCATCAGGCGGCGGAGTTCGAGGTGCCGCAGATGCGGGAGATTGTGCGGAGAGGGTTGGTTTGGGCGGCTCGGTGAGGGGGTGTGACTACGCCCTATTCGCTTTTGCTTTCAGCTCTCTCAACAGATAGCCTAGATAGCTCAGACCCAGGAAATCCATTTTGAGGAAGTACTTTTCCGAGATTCCCGAGGAGCTTTTTGCCGTTTCGTGAATATATTCTTCAATCTTTTGAGCCTTGCGCATGTTATCCGCATTCATTCTGAAGGTGCATTTTGTTGTTGTTGGTGGCATTACAATTGGTTCTAAGCGTTTATTGATTTCCCTTATCAATCGTTCAGTGGGAAGCGAGAACATTTCGGAGGATGTCTCTGGAATAATGAACATTATCTCATTGTCGAGTGTCTCTATTAGATAATCTTCATTTTCGTCGTCCACAGCGCCGCCGACAATATGACCGCTGTATTTAATCGTAAGTCCACCGAGACCCTCTAGTAGAATTCTGAAATTCTGCAGACGCTGTTCCATCTCCTCGTCCTTGGCGAATTCTTCGCGTTGCTTTTGCTCTCGTTCAAGGATCTCCGTCTGCTTCTTTAGTAGCGCGGTTGATGCGCGTGTTTCATCGACCTGCTGCTTGCTGACCTCAAGCTGTTGACGGAATACATCCTGAGTGGTCGCCAGTTCTTCCCGTTGCGCCGCAAGCTCTTTAGATTGGATGAAGACAGCGCCCGCCAACCACAAGAATGCTACCGGAGCAAATGACCCTGCCAAAGCATCACCCAGTTCGTTGGCTGTACGGCAGGAAAGGAAGCTCATCCAAAACTGTTGAAACCAGTTCGATCGCATAGGCTCCGTGAGCGCACACGGCTGAGTCTTTGCTAACAGGAAGATGAAGCCACCAAAGTAGGCGGCGGTTATCGCCAGCAATGTTGTCAGGGTACCAGCGCGTCTCGTCCTGATACTCAAATACGTACCTCAATTGCAGATTGTGCAGTTCTGCAAACTTAATTTCCAAACTCTATGACAAGCAAGAGCACGAAAACGCATTACTTATACGGAGGACAGATTTTGAGGAATTTTGGTAGCGGGGGGCGGACTTGAACCGCCGACCTTGGGGTTATGAATCCCACGCTCTAACCACCTGAGCTACCCCGCCACACATCGAACATCTGGGCCTTGAAGCCGTCGCCGTCCGAAGCGATGGGCGGCTTATAAGGCGAGGGTCCGATCAAAGTCAAGCGCGTTGAAAGCAAAAAGGATTGTGCTTTCCACTGCAGCAGACATCGCTTTGCTTATGCCGCGACCGGGCTTGCCAGAAGCGCCTTCAGCGAGGCTTCCGCCGTGCCGGAGCGTTCCGAGCGTTCGATGAAACCGCCGCCATAGACGCGGGCGTCGGCGCCGGTTGCCGAATAGAGCACGCAGGCCTGGCCAGGGGCGACGCCGGCTTCGCCGATTTCGAGATCGACATAAACGCCGCGGTCGTCGGCATGCAGCACGGCCGGCGTCGGCGGCCGGGTGGAGCGGACCTTGGCGAAGCAGGCGAGGCCGTCTGCCGCATCTTCCGCCAGCGTGCGGTCACCCAGCCAGTTGATGTCGCGCAGATAGACGCGGTGGGTTTCCAGCGCTTCCTTCGGGCCGACGATGACGCGGCGCGAGCGGGCGTCGAGATAGATGACGTAGAGGGGTTCGCCGGTTGCGACGCCCAATCCCTTCCGCTGGCCGATGGTGTAATGCAGGATGCCTTCGTGGCTTCCCAGCACGCGGCCGTCGAGATGCACGATGTCACCGGCCAATGCCGCATTCGGCTTCAGCTTGTTGATGACGTCGGCATATTTGCCCTGCGGCACGAAACAGATGTCCTGGCTGTCTGCCTTCTGGGCGACGACGAGGCCCATGTCTTCGGCGAGCTTCCGCGTTTCCGCCTTCGACATGGCGCCGAGCGGGAAGCGCAGATAGTCGATCTGCTCCTGCGTGGTGGCAAAGAGGAAATAGCTCTGGTCGCGTTCCGAGTCTATTGGGCGGAAGAGGGCGCGGTGGCTGGGATCATTGGCAAGCGGCACGGACTTCGAGCGGATGTAATGGCCGGTCGCCAGGGCATCGGCGCCGAGTTCTCGTGCCGTTGCCAGCAGATCGGCGAACTTGACCGTCTGGTTGCAGGCAACGCAGGGGATCGGCGTTTCGCCGGCGACATAGCTTTCCATGAACGGGTTGATGACCGTATCGCGGAAGCGCTGTTCGTAGTCGAGCACGTAATGGGGAATGCCGAGCGTTTCGCAGACGCGACGGGCATCGTCGATGTCCTGGCCGGCGCAGCAGGAGCCGGCCCGGTGGACGGCGGCGCCATGGTCGTAAAGCTGCAGCGTGATGCCGAGGACGTCATAACCCTCGCGCTTCAGGATGCCGGCAACGACGGACGAATCCACGCCGCCCGACATGGCGACGACGACGCGCGTATCTTCCGGTCTCTTGTCAAAATCCAGCGTGTTCACGGGCTTCGTCTCTGTGCTTCATGCGACCGTTGATGATCCCACTTGCGGGATTTTGGCCGAACTACCGGGCCTTTTCGCCCGCGGCCGCTGCCGGTCTGATTGTTGACGGATATAGAAAGGATTGCTTGTTCATGCAAGAGCGGCGATTCGCGCGCCACTCGCCCTTTACCCCGCCACCAGAGGTTTTCATCCATGCCGATCCAGATGACCGTGACGCCCGAGAGCTTTCCAATCGCCGGGACCTTTACCATCTCGCGCGGGTCGAAGACCGAGGCAAAGGTGGTGACGGTGCGGCTGACGGATGGCGTGCATGTCGGGCAGGGCGAATGCGTACCCTATGTCCGTTACGGCGAGACGGTGGAGAGCGTGGTCGAGATGCTCTCGGCGCTGGTGCCAGAGGTGGCTGATGGTCTCGACCGGGTTGGCTTGCAGACCCGGCTGAAGCCAGGGGCGGCGCGCAATGCGCTCGACTGCGCGTTCTGGGATCTGGAGGCGAAGCGGGCGGGCAAGCCTGTGTGGCAGCTGGCGGGGCTTGCCGAACCCACGCCGTTGTCGGTCACCTATACGCTGTCACTCGGCACGCCTGAGAGCATGAAGGCGGCAGCGGAGAAAGAGGCCGCGCGGCCGCTGCTGAAGGTCAAGCTCGGCGGCGAGGGGGATGTCGAGCGCATTCGCGCCGTAAGGGCTGGGGCGCCGAAGTCAGCGATCATCGTCGATGCCAATGAGGGCTGGAGTCTGGAGCAATACAAGGCGTTGGCACCTGTGTTTCTCGATCTCGGGGTCAAGCTGGTCGAGCAGCCGTTTCCCGCGGGCGCTGATGATGCGCTTATCGGTCTCGACCGGGTGCTGCCCGTCTGTGCCGATGAGAGCTGCCATGATCGCCATTCGCTGGCGGAACTCGTGGGCAAATATGATGCGGTCAATATCAAGCTCGACAAGACGGGCGGGTTGACCGAGGCGCTGGCCATGCGCGACGCGGCTGATGAGGCCGGTTTTGAGATCATGATCGGCTGCATGGTCGGCTCGTCGCTCGCCATGGCACCGGCCTTTCTGGTGGGGCAGGGGGCGGCGTTTGTCGATCTCGACGGGCCGTTGCTTCTGGCGCGGGATCGGGCGCCGGGGATAATCTATGACGGGGCGATCATGGCGGTGCCGCCGCGCGGGCTTTGGGGGTGAGGTCAGCGCTTGTCGCTGAAGAAAGTCCCCTCCCAAACCCTCCCCACAAGGGGGAGGGTTAAACCCGGCCGCGGCCGCTTCGGATTGTCGGGTGCTATCCGCGAGTCCTCTCCCCCCTTGTGGGGGAGATGGCCGGCAGGCCAGAGAGGGTCTTGTTCCGGACACTATAACGCTTACTGAATCTCAAGCCTTCGCCATCCAGATCATATGCTTCTTGCCCCGCCCGGTCTTCCCCGCACGTGTCGGAATCTCTTCAACGACATAGCCAGAACCCTTGAGGCGCTGGGTGAAACGGGGATCGGGGCCGGATGACCAGACGGCGAGCACGCCGTTTCTGGTGAGGGCCGCCTTGGATTTGCGAATCCCGTCATTGGCATAGAGGCCATCGTTCTCTTCGCGCGTCAGGCCATCGGGGCCATTGTCGACATCAAGCAAGATGGCGTCAAAAATTCCCTTGGATTTGGCGATCAAGGCGCCGACATCCCCGACATGAACCGTCACGCGTGGGTCGTCGAGGCTGCCTGCATAGATCTCCGCCATCGGCCCACGCGCCCAGTCGACGACGGCGGGCACGAGTTCGGCGACCGTCACTTTGGCATCATCAGGCAGGACGGCAAGAGCAGCGCGCAGCGTAAAGCCCATGCCGAGGCCGCCGATCAGGATGTGCGGGCGCTTGTGGGTGGCGATGCGCTCGATAGCGAGCGTGGCAAGCGCTTCTTCCGATCCGCTCAGCCGGCTGTTCATCAGCTCGTTGGTACCGAGCATGATGGAGAATTCCGTGCCACGTTGTTTCAGGCGCAGGTCTCCGCCGCCGGGAATCTGGGCCGTGTCGAGCTGGATCCAGGGCAGCATGGCAAAAACGTCCTCTCGTGCAATCTGCCGTCCCCGTATCACGGGGCCTGTGTCGGGTTCAACGGTCAGGCCGTACCGGCGGGCATGAAATGAGGCTTGCGGGGCTCGGGTATCCGGGGCTAGCTCTTGGTGACAAGCCCGAGACTGCGCCGACCATGCCGCCGGTGTTTCACAAGGCGCCGAAATCCAGGAGAGACATGCCATGCCCGCCCCCGTCAATTCGTTCAAGGCCGCCCTCCAGACCGAGGGGGATCTGCTCACTGGGCTCTGGGTGGCGCTTGCCAATCCGCATTCGGCGGAGATCTGCGCGGGGGCGGGCTTCGACTGGATCCTGATCGATGCCGAACATGGGCCGAACGACATTCCGCTGATCGCGACCCAACTCGCGGCCGTTACCCGCCATCCGGCCCATCCGGTGGTGCGGCTGCCGGTTGGAGAGCCCTGGCTGATCAAGCAGGCGCTCGATATCGGCGCGCAGACGCTGATGATCCCGATGGTCGAGACGGGCGAGCAGGCAGAGCTTTTGGCGAAGGCGCTGCGCTATCCGCCTTTCGGCATTCGCGGCATGGGGGCAAGCCTCGGACGTGCCTCGAATTTCGGACGCATCACCGATTATGCCGAGACGGCGAATGATCAGGTCTGCCTGATCGCCCAGGTCGAGAGCCGTCTCGGGGTCGAGAATGCCGAGGCTATTCTTGCAACGGAAGGCGTGGACGCCGTGCTGATCGGCCCAGCCGACCTCTCCGCCGACATGGGCTATCGCGGCAAGGCGACGGTGCCGGAGGTGATGGAGACGGTCGAAACGCTGATTGGCAAGATCAAGGCGTCGGGCAAACCGGCGGGCATCATGACCGGCGATCCGGAAATGATTGCGCTTGCCCGCCGCGCCGGTGTGCGTTTCATGGCGAATGGCACTGATACCGGGCTCTTGGGCCGTGCGGCTGCAGCCATGGCAGCGCAGATGCGTAATCCGGATGCGAAGGGTGGCGCGTCGTCGGGCTCTGCCGGCTACTGATAGTCTGCCCGGTTGATGCCGTGGCGCTGTAGCTTGTCGTAGAAGGTCTTGCGCGGGATGCCGAGCGCCTTGATCGTCTCGCGCACATCGCCCTTCGTCTGGCGCAGGGCCTCGCGGATCAGCGCCGCCTCGTGCTCCTCCATGCGGTCCGGCAGGCTGAGGCCGGGCTGTGAGGGTGGTGCCTGCAGCGCTGGCGGTGGGGTGATGCCGAGCACGACCCGTTCGGCAAAATGCGAGAGTTCACGCACATTGCCCGGCCAGTCGTGGCTCTCCAGATGCCGGTGCACGTCCGCCGTCATGCCGGGGATCTCGCGACGGAAACGCTCGGCAGCGCGGGCGGTGAAATGGGCGAAGAGCAGGGGGATATCGGCGCGGCGCTCCCGGAGTGGCGGGATCGAGATCGTCACGACGTTCAGGCGATAATAGAGGTCTTCGCGGAATTCGCCGCGTTCGGCGGGATTGCCGAGATCGAGTTTGGCGGCTGCGACGACACGCAGATCCACAGGGCGGACTTCGTTGGTGCCGAGCGGGCTCACCTCGCGCATTTCCAGAACCCGCAGCATTTTTACCTGGGTCGCCAGCGGCATGCTCTCGATCTCATCGAGAAACAGCGTGCCGCCGCTGGCATGTTCGATGCGGCCGATGCGCTTCTTCTGGGCGCCGGTAAAAGCGCCCGGTTCGTGGCCGAAGAGTTCGCTCTCGATCACGCTTTCCGGCAGCGCACCGCAGTTGAGGGCGACGAAATTGCCCTTGGTGCGGCGGCTCCAGCGATGCAGGAGTGTTGCGACCACTTCCTTGCCGCTGCCGGTTTCGCCGGCGATCAGCACGTCGACATCGGTATCGGCAATCTGGCGCAGGGTCTGGCGCAGATGCTCCATGGCCGGGGTCTGGCCAATTAGGGGCAGGTCGTCCGGCGTCGTGGTTGCCGCTTCGCGCAGGCGGCGGTTTTCCAGCACCAGCCGGCGCTTTTCCACCGCCCGCGCCACACTCTGGACGAGGCGGTCGGCGGGGAAGGGTTTGGCGATGAAATCATAGGCGCCGTCGTGAAGGGCCTTCACCGCCATGTCGATGTCGCCATGACCGGTGATCAGCAGAACCGGCAGATCCGGGTCGAGGGCGCGGATGCGGGCAAAGAGTTCCAGCCCGTCCATGCCAGCCATGCGGATGTCGGTGACGACAACCGCTTCGCTCTCCTGTGAAAGGCCGGCAAGCGCCTGGGCTGCCGCGCCGAAATCGCGCACCGCATAACCGGCAAGTTCAAGCGTCTGGCGCGTGGCGCGGCGCAGGTCCGTGTCGTCGTCGACGAGGATGATCTCGATGCTGTCGGTCACGGTTGCGCTCGTTTCAGGGTCACGGTGAAGGTGGTGCCGGCGGTGGAGCTTTCGGCCGTAATCGTGCCGCCATACTCCGTGACGATGTCGCGGGCAATGACGAGGCCGAGGCCGAGGCCGCCGTCCTTCGACGTGTTGAAGGGGATGAAGAGGCTGTCGCGGATCGTCTGCGGGATGCCTGGGCCGTTGTCGGTGACGACAAGTTCGACCCTGTCTGCATCGACTTTTGCCACCTTTACCGCGATCCGTGCGCCGTCGCGGCCCTCCAGCGCTTCCAGCGCGTTCTGCAGCAGGTTGATCAGCACCTGTTCCAGGCGCACTCGCTGGCCGGTGACGGTCAGGTCCTCCGGGATCGGGCCGATGACCAGCATGTCCATGCTGCCCGAGAAGCGGCTGCGCAGCAGGAAGAGCGCGCCGTCGACGGCTGCCTTCAGGTTCACGGGTTCAGCCGCCTGCCGGCCCTTGCGGGCGAGCCCGCGCAACTGGTCGGTGATGTTGCCGATGCGGTCGGTGAGGTCGGCGATCAGCCCGAGGTTCTGGGCGGCGGTTGCCGAGTCGCCCCGGCCGAGGAAGGTGGAGGCATTGTCGGCATAGGCGCGGATGGTTGCGACCGGCTGGTTGATTTCGTGGGCGACACCGGCGGCCACCTGTCCGAGGATGGCGAGACGGTTTGCCTGGACCAGATCCTGCTGGACGCTCTGCAGGCGGGCATCGGTGGCGTGATGTTCTGAAATCTCGGCCTGCAAACGGTCTCGGGCTTCCGTGAGTTCGACGGTGCGGCGGCTGACCTGGTTCTCGAGTTCGGCCCTGGCTGCCTGTTCCGCAGCGCGGCGGCGGGTGGCGCGGCCGCTGAGATAGAGCAGCCAGGCTGCGACAGCGATCAGGGGAGCCCCGATCGAGAGGGCCGTCAGCCGGCCCGCCCAGATGCCGGCATCCAGCGCGGTCACGGCCGGGGCCAGCACATGCAGCGTCCAGGGAGTGCCCGGTACAGCCGCAGTGGTGGCGAAATGCGGCTCGTTCGGCATGCCGCCACCCGCATCTGTCGCCACCATACGGTGGCCATCGAGGTCGTAGAGCGACCAGATCGGCAGTGGGGTTAGCGGGGCCTCGCCAAACTGCAGGCTTTCGCGGATCTGGCTCAGTTCCTTCGGGGGAATGTCGGAGATGGTGAGAAAACGCCAGGTGGCCTGACTGGTAATCAGCACTATGCCGTGGTTGTCGGTGACGAAGGTCAGTTTTCCGGAGCGACGCCAGCTTTCCTCCAACTGGTCAAATTCCACTTTGACCACCACGACGCCAAGGGCTGTACCGTTCTCGCCATCGACGCGGCGCGAGAGATAGAGGCCAGGTTTGCGGCTGACGCTGCCGAGCGCATATTGCTCGGCGCTGCCCTTTTGGAGCGCACTGCTGAAATAGTCGCGGAACGCATAGTTGCTGCCGACGAAACTGTCCGGTCGGTTCCAGTTGCTGGCAGCAATCGCCGTGCCGTCAAGGCGGATGACATAGATGGCGGAGGCCCGCGTCTCCCCTGCCACGGCCTCCAGCTTGGCATTCAGCCGGGCAAGATCCGCCGGCTGCTGATTAGCAAGGGTTCGTGCGAGATCGGTGTCGCCCGCCAGCACCAGCGGCAGGCTTCTCGAGCGCTCCAGAACGGCCAGAAGCAAGGCGCGTTTCAGCTCGGCGTCGGATTCCGTTTCCTCGACCACACCAGATATCGCCGAGCGCTTGAACGTTTCCTCACTGGCAAACAATCCGGCCAACAACAGGCCCGCGGACACGACAACAAAGGCGATCCAGCGGCGGGACAGCAGGGGATGCAGGGACTTCAAGCGCATGGCGGCTCGCTGGTTGGGACACTCTCATTTGTGCGACAATTCGCACAGATTTCCAATGGTGTGTGCGGAATTTCGCGTGTCTGGTCTGGATCTCACATAACACGATATGTCGGGAACCTTTAAAAAACAGTGCGTTATCGGGGTTTTCCGAAAGTGGCACGCTGCTTGCTGACCGAAATCTCAGGCGGCGATTGGCTGCCCATCACGTGCAGCAACCGCCCGGGAGGCCGGAAGTCATTCCGACAGGGCGACCATGGAGGAAATCATGCAGATCGATACCGCAGGGCACGCGCCCCAGGGGCGGCAGCCCTTCTATAAGCATCTCTATGTTCAGGTTCTGACGGCGATAGCCGCTGGCATCCTCGGCCATTTCTATCCTGAAATCGGTGCGCAGTTGAAGCCGCTGGGCGATGCCTTCATCAAGCTCGTCAAGATGATCATTGCGCCGGTCATCTTCCTGACGGTCGCCACCGGCATTGCCGGCATGACCGACATGAAGAAGGTCGGCCGCGTCGCAGGCAAGGCGATGATCTACTTCCTGACCTTCTCGACGCTTGCCCTCATCATCGGCCTGATCGTTGCCAATGTCGTGCAGCCGGGCGCCGGCATGCATATCGATCCGGCGACGCTCGATGCCAAGGCTGTCGCGACCTATACCGAAAAGGCGCATGACTCCACCATCGTCGGCTTCCTGATGAACATCATCCCGACGACCATCGTCGGGGCCTTTGCCGATGGCGACATCCTGCAGGTGCTGTTCTTCTCGGTGCTGTTCGGCATCTCGCTGGCGCTGGTCGGCGATCGCGGCAAGCCGGTCACCGACTTCCTGCAGGCGGTCATCGCTCCGGTCTTCAAGCTGGTCGCGATCCTGATGAAGGCAGCCCCCATCGGCGCCTTCGGCGCCATGGCGTTTACCATCGGCAAGTATGGCATCGGCTCGGTCACCAACCTCGCCTTCCTGATCGGGACCTTCTACCTGACGTCCTTCCTTTTCATCGTCGTGGTTCTGGGCGCGGTCGCCCGCTACAACGGCTTCTCGATCCTGTCGCTGATCCGTTACATCAAGGAAGAGCTGCTTTTGGTGCTCGGCACGTCGTCTTCGGAAGCCGCCCTTCCGGGTCTGATGAACAAGATGGAAAAGGCCGGCTGCAAGCGCTCCGTCGTCGGCCTGGTCATCCCGACCGGCTATTCCTTCAACCTCGACGGCACGAACATCTACATGACGCTGGCCGCACTCTTCATCGCCCAGGCGACGGATATCCATCTGCCGCTCGGTGACCAGATCCTGCTGCTCGCCGTTGCCATGCTGAGTTCGAAGGGGGCTGCCGGGATCACAGGCGCCGGCTTCATCACGCTCGCCGCCACGCTGTCGGTGGTGCCTTCGGTTCCGATCGCCGGCATGGCGCTGATCCTCGGCATCGACCGCTTCATGTCGGAATGCCGGGCCATCACCAACTTCATCGGCAATGCGGTGGCGACTGTCGTCGTTGCCCGCTGGGAAGGTGAGCTTGACGAGACGCTGTTCCATGCAGCGCTCGGCGGCAAGGTGCTCGAAGAGGCCGAACTGCCGCAGCCGGCGCTGCAGGCTGCGGAGTAATCTTCCGCGTCGACCCAAGACGGCGTTGGAACAGAAGCGCGGCCCGGCAATCTGTCGGGCCGCGTTTTTTGGTTCAGCTCATTCCGCCGCAATGATGTGAAATTCCTGGCGCTCGCCCGGATGTTGGGCCTTGCTCATCAGGTAGATCAGACAGCTTGTGCGCAAAAGCGAGGCGAAGTTCGAGACGGAGCCGTTGATCTCCAGGGCTTCGTCGTAGAGCGTCGAGAGAAAGCGGGAGGTCGAGAAATTCTGGCTGGCGGCGATCTCGTCGATCAGCACCCAGAAGGCAGCTTCCAGCTGGATGCTCGTGGAATGACCGCCGATCCGCACCGAGCGGTTGACCGCCCGGTAGCGTCCCGGGTCCTGTCCTGCAAAAACTTCACACATGGCATTGTCCTCCCTAGTGTCCGTTTTTTTTGGTCGTTCTTCTGTTTTGACGCACATTATGTGGCGACCTGCGGCGTCGGTCAATTTCCGTGTTTTCTAAACTGCCTCGCCGGAACGGGAAGAATGCTCGACCGTCAAAAAAATTTGGCTGCGGTAATGGGCTGCTACCCCGCTTTGCCCGACTCGCGCGACACTCTCATCATGATTTTTGTCCGTTGCGAGGAGTAGGCCTTGGCGAAAATGATTCATTCGATGATCCGTGTGCTGGAAGAGACCCGTTCGGTGTCCTTCTACACCAAGGCCTTTGGGCTGGAGATTGCGGATCGTCTGGATTTCGAGACGTTCACGCTGATTTATCTCAGCAATTCGGAAAGCGAATTCGAGCTGGAGCTGACGGTCAACAAGGGGCGCGAGGAAGTCTATGACCTCGGCAACGGCTATGGGCATCTTGCCGTCAGCGTCGCCGACCTTGATGCCGAGCATGCACGGCTGACCGGTCTGGAGTTGAACCCGAACAAGATCGTCGAGTTCAACCGCGACGGCGTGCTGATCGCTCGCTTCTTCTTCATCACCGATCCCGACGGCTACAAGATCGAGGTCCTGCAGCGGAGCGGACGGTTCAAATGATTGTGAGGCCGGGCGGATGGAGGATCCGCCCGGCCTTCTTGTTGCAAAGCCGGCGGGCGCGGGTTCCGCGCCGGCCATCGGCGGCGGCGATCGGGTCGCTACCAACCACCATGGGAGGAGATTTGACGTGGTAACAATTCTCGACAAAACAGGGCAGATGTCCCGCCGGCAGCTGCTGAAAAGCGGCGCGGCCGGTGCTATGCTAATGGTCACCGGCACGGCTGTGATCTGTCCTGAGCAAGCCTGGGGCCTGGAAGCGACTGCCCTGAAGCCGGAGACGCTGGCAACCCTTATCAAGATGGCACGTGATATCTATCCGCACGACCAGCTCGCCGACCGTTTCTATGCAGCGGCCGTGAAGGGCCAGGACACGGTGGCGGGCAAGGATGAAAAGCACAAGGCGCTGATCGAAGAGGGCATTGCCGATCTCGACAAACGCGCCGGTGCCGGCGGCTATCGCGGCCTCGGCTGGGAAGATGACCGCGTTGCCATTCTGCGCGACATCGAGACGACCCCCTTCTTCCAGGCGGTGCGCGGCGACCTCGTGGTCAGCCTCTATAACCAGAAGGAGATCTGGCCGATCTTCGGCTACGAGGGCGAGTCCTATTCCAAGGGCGGCTATATCGAGCGCGGGTTCAACGACCTCACCTGGCTCTGAGCGACCCCAAAGACACGCATTCTTCGTCGCCGGAAGGAGGCCCATCGCGGATGGGAACGGCGGCGCTTACCCAATTGACCGATTTCCCGGGAGGAAAACATGGCAGCGCCCTATGATCTCAACGACGACAGCGTGGTCGTCATCATCGGTTCCGGTGCGGGCGGTGGCACGCTCGCCAACGAACTTGCCCAGAAGGGCATCGACGTGGTTGTGCTCGAAGCGGGCGCCCGCATCGAGCACGAAGATTTCATCAATGACGAATGGGACAGTTTTGCCCAGCTCGCCTGGCTCGACCACCGCACGACCGGTGGCGGCTGGCGGGTGTCGAAGGATTTTCCCAATCTGCCCGCCTGGATCGTCAAGGCGGTCGGCGGCACCACGACCCATTGGGCGGGTGCATCGCTGCGCTTCCAGGAGCACGAGTTTAAGACGCTGACCAACTACGGCAAGGTGGAGGGCGCCAATCTTCTCGACTGGCCGATCACGCTTGCCGACCTTGAGCCTTATTATGCCAAGGCCGAAGACAAGATGGGTGTGACGCGCACCAACGGCATCGAAGGCCTGCCCGGCAACAACAACTTCAAGATCCTGAAGGCGGGCGCCGACAAGCTGGGTTACAAGGAATGTCACACCGGCAACATGGCAATCAACTCGGCCGATCGCGATGACCGGATGAGCTGTCAGCAGACCGGCTTCTGCTTCCAGGGCTGCAAGTGGGGCGCCAAGTGGTCGACGCTCTACACGGAAATTCCGAAGGGCGAGGCGACAGGCAAGCTGGAGGTTCGGCCCAATTCACACGTCGTTAAAATCGAGCATGACGCGTCCGGCAAGGTGACGGCCGTCGTCTATGCCGACAAGGACGGCAAGCTGCAGAGTCAGAAGGCACGCATCATCTGCGTGGCCGGCAATTCGATCGAAAGCCCGCGGCTGCTTCTGAACTCCGCATCGTCGAAGTTCCCGGATGGCCTTGCCAATTCGTCCGGTCAGGTCGGCAAGAACTACATGCGCCACACGACGGGCTCGGTTTATGCGGTGTTCGAGAAGCCGGTGCACTTCTACCGCGGCACGACCATGGCCGGGATCATCCGCGATGAGGCACGGCACGATCCCTCACGCGGCTTCGTAGGCGGCTATGAACTCGAGACACTGGCGCTCGGTGTGCCCTTCATGGCGGCCTTCCTCGATCCGGGCGGCTGGGGGCGTTCATTTGCATCGGCCATGGACCAGTATGCCAATATGGCGGGTCTCTGGATCGTCGGCGAAGACATGCCGCAGGAGCAGAATGCGGTGAAGCTGCACGGCGAGCTCAAGGACAAGTACGGGATGCCGATCCCGGATGTGTGGTTTACCGACCACCCGAACGACGAGGCCATGCGCAACCATGCCTACAAACAGGGTGTGGCGCTCTATGAGGCCGTCGGTGCTAACAGGGCTTTCCCGACCCCGCCCTATCCGTCGACCCACAATCTCGGCACCAACCGGATGAGCGAGAAGGCGCAGGATGGCGTGGTCAACAAACATGGCCAGACGCACGACATCCAGAACCTCTTCGTCTCCGACGGCAGCCAGTTCACCACCGGGGCGGCAGAAAATCCGACGCTGACGATCGTATCGCTGGCCATCCGCCAGGCCGACTACATCGCGGAACAGATGAGCCAGGGCATCATCTGATTGCGACCCGAACCTCCCTGCGGGCGGCCGTGGCCTCTTGAGGCTGCGCCGCCCGGCTTTTTTTGCGCGCGAGGTTAATGCAGGCGGGCGGAAACTAAGGCGCGGGCCTTGTCACGGGTGCGACGGACGACCGTGCGGATGCGTCGCGGCAAGGGCGGGCGATCTTCGGCGACGGTCATGGCATTGCCGCGCCAGACGAAACCGTTGCCGAACCAGGCGGCAACGTAGAGAGCCGGCAGAGCGAGATCGCGCAGCAGCATGGCGGGCAGGGCGCGCCAGCCGTTCGGCCAGTGATGGACGCGGGCGAGCAGGGCTTCGGCACCGTACCAGAGGGCGAGATAGATCAGCACGACCAGTGGCGGGACGAGGCCGGCCGCAGACAGCGCGATCATGGTTGCCGCGGGCAGGGCGGCCCCGGTGAGGATTTCAGGCGCGAAGTAAAGCGGGAAGGATGTGCGGCGCAGCCGCGCCCAGCGCAATTGGCGTTTCCAAACGGCGGAGAGTTGGCGTTTGCCGAGCGGCTGTTCGAAGGGTTCGGCGACCAGACGGACATTCAGACCCGCACTGCGGACCAGCAGGGTGGCTGCAGCATCTTCCGCCACTTCCTCGCCGAGACGCTCGAAACCGCCGAGATCGTTCATCAGGCGGCGGTTGAACAGCATCGCCTTGCCCTGGGCAAAGCCAAAGCCGACGCTGTCGGCGAGAAGCTGCCAGCGGGCCTGGAAGCTGTTCAGCCAGACGCTCTCAACCATGGCGCCAAGGTCGCTCGGCTCGGTGCCGACGGGCGGTGAGCAGACGAGGCCGGTCTCTTCATCCCAGCGGGACAACATTCGGGCAAAGTGGTCCGGCGGCATCAGGACATTGCTGTCGGCAAGTACAATCCAGTCGTGGCGGGCCGAGCGCCAGCCCTTCACAAGGTTGTTCATCTTCGGATTGACGCTGATCCGGTCCTCGCCGACCAGCAGGCGGGCCTGGATCTGCGGATGGGCGGCGATCAGTCGGCGGGCGATTGCGGCGGCCGGGTCTGTGGCGTCCGCCACGCAAAAGATGATCTCGTAGTTGGGCCAGTCGAGCATGAAGGAGGAGGCGAGGCAGCGCTCAAGATTGTTTTCCTCACCGCAAATCGGTCGCAGCAGGGTGACCGGAGGCCGGGCTGCAAACTGGTCGCCACTGGTCCGCTTTCGCTGCCTCCAGGCGATCGCCAGGGTAATGCTCCCGAGCTGGACGACAAGGGCGATCGCGGCAAACCAGATCAGTAGAGTCATGGCGCATCCTCGGGAATGGTGGCCACCGATAACACCGGATTGTGACAGTTCGGCGAAAGCGTCTCTGGCGGCGCGGCGCGGGTGTCGCACCGCGAAAGGAGAGCCGTCCTTCGATTGACAGGCGGGCCTCCCAGCACTTTATGCTCATCTCAGCGGATATCATACAGGAGAATCGGCCATGGCGGCGGAGGTGAAGCTCGAAGACAGCTGGAAGGCGGCTCTGGGCGCGGAATTTGCCAAGCCCTACATGCTCGACCTGAAGGCCTTCCTGCAGGCCGAAAAGGCAGCCGGGAAGCATATTTTCCCCAAGGGCTCCGATTACTTCCGGGCTCTGGATCTGACGCCGCTTGACCAGGTCAATGTGGTCATCCTCGGCCAAGATCCCTATCACGGACCCGGCCAGGCGCATGGACTTTGTTTCAGCGTGCAGCCCGGGGTGCGTATCCCGCCTTCGCTCGTCAATATCTACAAGGAGCTGCAGAGCGATCTCGGCATTACGCCCGCCCGACACGGCTTCCTTGAGCATTGGGCGCAGCAAGGTGTGCTGCTGCTCAACAGCGTGTTGACGGTCGAGGAGGCGCGCGCTGCATCACATCAGGGGCGCGGCTGGGAGCAGTTTACCGACCAGGTGATCCGCCGGGTCAATGACGACTGCGACCATGTCGTGTTTCTGCTCTGGGGTTCCTATGCGCAGAAAAAGGCGGCCTTCGTCGATACGAACCGGCATCTTGTGCTGAAGGCGCCGCATCCATCGCCGCTGTCTGCCCATAACGGTTTCTTCGGCTGCGGCCATTTTTCCAAGGCGAATGCCTATCTCGAAGCGCAGGGCCTGCTTCCCATAGACTGGCAATTGCCGGAGCAACCATTTTCAACTATGGATTAATTAGCATCTGTGCGATGTGTGCTTTGTTAAAACACAAGCCTTCGAGTATACTCTTCCTTTTGCAGCCTGGCGTTAGTGGATTTACAAATAACGATCGTCAAGGTCGGATTGATAGTCTCTTCTCATTTCAGGTTATTCTACATGACATCCTTCTCGCCGGGTTTGCCCGTGTGGCGCCGCCCTGGTGGTGTGCCCGTGACCGGGCTCATCGACGGCCAGGTGGACCTGCTCGTGATTGGGGCCGGCTATCAGGGGTTGTCGACTGCCTATCATGCGGCTCAACAGGGGCTCACGGTTCAGGTGATCGAGTCGCGTGGGCTCGGCGAAGGCGCGTCCGGCCTGAATGGCGGGCAAGTCATTCCCGGTCTGAAGCATGACCCGGAGACCTTGCGTGACCTGCTCGGCGAGGCCGCAGGCCGCCGCCTGACGGAGTTCTCCGCCGGCACGGCCAATGCCGTCTTCGACCTGATCAGCAGCCAGGGGCTTGATGTCGAACACCAGCGGAATGGCTGGATCCTGGCGGCGCATACCCAGACGGCGATGCAGGCAGCCGTTCAGCGAAACCGGCAATGGCGCCAGCGCGGCGCCGATGTCGGGCTGCTTAACGCAGCAGAGGTGGCGCTGCTGACCGGGGCGCGGGGCTATTGCGGCGGCTGGCTCGACAGGCGGGCCGGCGTGGTCAATCCGCTGGCGCTTGTCGTCGAACTGGGAGGACTCGCGACCAGATCAGGTGCCGGCCTGTTGCTGAACGAGGCGGTCACGGGATTGCAGTCGCGCGGGGCCTTGTGGGTGGCTTCCACCGATCGCGGACGAAGGCTTCTGGCGAAGAAGGTGTTGGTGGCGACCAATGCCTATTCGGAAGGGCTGATCCCCGGGCTCGCACAGAGCCTTGTCTGGCTGCACTCCTTCCAGATCGCGACGGCACCCCTGCCCAGCGAACTGCTGGATCAGGTGCTGCCGGGCGGACAGGCTGTATCGGACAGCCGGCGCATTCTTGTCTACTATCGCCGCAGCCCTGACGGGCGCCTCGTCATGGGCGGACGCGGTCCGATGTGCGCGCCACGTTCGCCGGAAGACTGGGCGCATCTGGCGCGCGCCATGCTGCGGCTCTTTCCCATGCTTGAGGGCGCGGCGATCACCCATCGCTGGTTCGGACGTGTCGCGATGACGCCGGACTACCTGCCGCATGTGCATGAGCCGGCGCCCGGTCTTTTCATGGTCGCCGGCTGTCAGGGGCGGGGGATCGGGCTGATGACGGCGCTCGGCCCCAGCCTTGCGGCTTATGCGGCCTCGGGAGATGCGCGTGAGTTGCCGTTGCCGATCTCGCCGCTTCGACCTATCTCATTTCACCGTTTCCGGCGGATCGGCGTGGCGGCGCATGTCGCCATGTACCGCCTGCTCGACCGGCTGGAACGCTGAACCGATGCTGAGGTTGGGGATTGCGGCCGATGCAACGTTCCCTCGCTTGCAGTCCTCATCCGACTGGCCAATAGTAACCTGTCAATTCTTGTCCGCCCTGGAGGCTCGATGTCCAACCATCTGAAATTCTTTATCGACGGCGCCTGGGTCGATCCGATGGTGCCGGCGCTGCTCGATGTCATCGATCCCTCGACCGAAGAGCCCTTCACGCAGATCTCAATCGGCAGCAAGGGCGATGTCGATCGGGCAGTCGCTGCCGCCAAGGCTGCCTTTCCAACCTTCTCCGTGACCGAGGCTGCGGAACGGTTGTCGCTGCTGAAGCGCATCCTCGAGATCTATAACGAGCGCTTCGAGGATATAGCCCAGGCTGTCAGCCGGGAGATGGGTGCGCCGATCGGTTTCGCGCGTGATGCCCAGGCCTGGGCGGGGCGTGCGCATCTGGAGGCGACCATCGCGGCTTTCGAAGAATTCGAGTTTTCCGAATTGCGCGGTTCGACCATGATCGTGCGCGAACCGATCGGCGTTTGCGCGCTGATCACGCCGTGGAACTGGCCGCTCAACCAGATCGTCTGCAAGGTGGCACCGGCGATTGCCGCTGGCTGCACCGTGGTCTTGAAACCGTCGGAGGTCGCGCCGATCTCCGGAATCATCTTTGCGGAAGTGATGCATGCTGCCGGCACACCGAAGGGTGTGTTCAACCTCGTCAACGGACGCGGCCCCGATGTCGGCCAGGTGATGGCGGGACATCCGGATGTCGACATGGTGTCGTTTACCGGCTCGACCCGGGCCGGCATCATCGTCGCCAAGACGGCCGCCGATACGGTCAAGCGCGTGGCGCAGGAACTCGGCGGCAAGTCGGCCAATATCATCCTACCGGATGCCGATCTCGAAACCGCCGTGCGCAAGGGCGTCGAGGGTTGCTTTGGCAATTCCGGCCAGTCCTGCGACGCGCCGACCCGCATGCTGGTGCCAGCCGAATGGCATGACGAGGCGCTTCTGATTGCCCGTGATGCCGCCGAAACTCATATCGCCGGCGATCCGCAGGCTGAGGGCACGGTTCTGGGGCCTGTCGTCAGCGACATCCAGTTCAACAAGATCCAGCGCCTGATCGAAACCGGCATCGAGGAGGGCGCGCTGCTCGTCACCGGCGGGCCGGGCCGACCGGAAAACCTCAATCGCGGCTATTACATCCGCCCGACCATCTTCGGCCATGTCACACCGGACATGACGATCGCGCGCGAAGAAATCTTCGGCCCCGTACTGTCGATCCTGCCCTACGAGACCGAGGAACAGGCGATCGAGATTGCCAATGACACCGTCTATGGTCTTGCCGCCTATATCCAGTCGGGCGATCTCGCCCATGCGCGGCGGGTGGCATCCCGCATGCGGGCGGGTTCCGTCTATCTCAACTATCCCGACTGGGACACGATGGCGCCGTTTGGCGGTTACAAGCAATCCGGCAACGGCCGTGAATACGCAGATTGGGCCATTCACGATTTTCTCGAGATCAAGGGCATCGTCGGCTATGGCAGCTAAGGGGTGCGCCTCGGAATGACGATGCCATGAGCCTCGACGGTCCCCGTCAATACCGCCTCGGTCTCGTCTACGGGGCCATCTCGGCGATGGCCTGGTCGTCGTCCGGCCTGTTCATCCGGCATATCAGCACGGATCTCATGACCATGCTGTTCTGGCGCGGTCTGTTTTCCGGCACATGCGTCTTCCTGTTCTTCGTCTATCTGGAGCGACGCCGTGTGCCGGGTATTCTCCGGCACATGGGCTGGCCGAGTGTCTGGACCATGATTTTCTCGGCGGCCAGCATGGTGACCGGGATCGGCTCGATGTATTACACGGCGATTGCCGATGCCATGGTGATTTATGCGACCGTACCCTTCGTGACAGCCGCAGTGGCTTTTGTCTTTATCGGTGAGCGGCCCAGTCGCTCGACGCTGATTGCAAGCGGCGTGGCCATGGTTGGCGTGCTGGTGATGCTGACCGACAGCCACGGAGAGAGCGGGGGGCTGTTCGGCAAATTTCTCGCGGGGGTCATGACACTTTGTGTGGCTGCCATGGCGACGCTGATGCGCAAGCATCGTGACGTGCCGATGCTGCCGGCCATGGCGGGGTCTGCCTGGCTGTGTTCGCTCATCACCTTCTGGTTTGCCGCGCCGCTGACGGTGGCCGCAGTCGATCTTCGGCTGATCATCCTCTTTGCCATCGTGCAGAATGCCATGGGCCTAATCTTCTACACGGCGTCGACACGACGCCTGCCTGCCGCCGATGCCAGCCTGCTGACCGCGCTCGAAGTGCCGCTCACGCCGCTCTGGGTCTGGCTTGCGCTGAACGAAGTGCCGTCGGCCGGGACGCTGGTCGGCGGGCCGATCGTGCTTGCCGCCCTGTTCGGCCATATCCTCTACGAAGTGCAACGCAACCGCACGGCGCCCATCGCCCCGCTGCCGTGAGAGAGGTCGAAACCGATGAAACGCAGCTTCAACCCTCCTTCGGTCCGCAAGCCTTTCGGCCAATATAATCATGGCCTGCTGGTGCCGCCGGGTGCCAGTCTGCTGGTGACCTCGGGCCAACTCGGCATCCTGCCGGATGACAGCATTCCGCCTGATGTCACAGGTCAGGCTGAGGTTTGCTTCGAGGCGATCAAGGCGATCCTGGATGAGGCCGGCATGAGCTTCGCCGATGTTATCCGTATTTCCGGCTTCGTGACGAAGCGGGAAGATTTCGCGGCCTATATGGCGGTGCGTGACCGTTATACGCTCGACCCCAAGCCGGTTTCGACGCTGATCATTGTCGGCGGTTTCACGCGAGCAGATTTTCTCGTCGAAGTCGAAGTAACGGCCGCGAAGATTTTCTGAAATCCGGCGTCGTCTCCAATCTAGATGCTGCGCTCTTCAGGGCGTTCTCCGATCATTTCATGCGATGCCGGGCCATAACAGGCGGTGGTGTGCCATGGAACAATTCCCCCTTCCGAATGTTCTTGTCGTCAATGGCAGTCAAACGGAAAGGATGAAGCCATGAAGACGAAAATTCTTGCTCTCGGAGCCGTCGTGCTTGGCTCGATCGTATCGCCGGCACTTGCCCAAGAGGGCACTGTCACCGGTGCTGCAGGTGGTGCCGTGACCGGCGCGATCGTCGGTGGCCCTGTGGGTGCTGCCGTTGGCGGCGTCGTTGGCGCCATTGCCGGAACGGCTGTTGCCCCGCCGCCGCCGCGCGTTGTCACCTATGTGCAGCAGCAGCCAATGACGGCGCAGCCGGTGATCATCGAACAGCAGGTCGCTGTCGGCCAGCCGCTGCCGCAGCAGGTCGTGCTTACTCCCATTCCGGACCAGCCGACCTATGCCTATGCGGTGGTCAACAACCAGCGCGTGATCGTCGACCCTGAGACTTACGTGGTCGTGGGCGTGGTGCAGTAATCCACCGCTCCGATTTTTTCGACCAACCTGGCCGGTGGCGCATGCACCGCATGCGCGCCGCCGAACACCCAAGGAGCTACACCATGGACCAACGTCCTGATCCCCGCCTCGACACGCGCCCGAATGCCGCGCCCAACGTGACCCAGAATGCTGGCATGAGCGGCGCGAGCTGGGGCATCGTCATCCTGCTGATCGTTGTGATCGGTGCCGCCGCATTCTTTGTCTTCGGCAACGGTGGAACCACCGATACGACCACAGCGCCGGCCACGTCGACGAGCGAGCCTGCAACGCCGCCTGCAACCACCACCCCGCCGACTGCCACGGCACCGGCTGAGCCGGCAACGCCGCCAACAGCGACCGCTCCGGCCGAACCGGCTACCCCTCCGGCCGCTGAGCCGACGACCCCGGCTCCGTCGACCACGCCTGCCACACCGCCGGCTACCACGCCGTAATCAAAGCGGTTGATTGAAACAACGAAGGCCAGTCCGTCACCGGGCTGGCCTTTTTCATGCGCCGTCGTCGGCAAGGTGCCGTCAGAAATTCTCCATCTCGCGGCGCACCTTGGCCATGAAGGCGGCGCGGGTTTCTTCCGTACAGTTGTTCATGTCGTAATGGGCGAGATATCTGACCGGTGCGCCGATCTTGATCTGGGCGCGGATGACGCGCTTGACGATCTTCTTCGGCGGATTGCCGGCGAGGAAGGCGCGCATCGGGGTGGCGCCATAGGTCATGACGGCCGCGAGTTTCTTGATGTGGCGCAGTGTCGGCGTGAGTTTTCCATCCACGAGGTCAAAGGAGACGCCGGGCAGCCAGACGCGGTCAAAATAGCCCTTCAGCATGGCCGGGAAGCCGAAATTCCAGACGGGCGTGACGATCACAAGGGCTTCCGCCTTTTTCAGGCGCTCGACATAGGGCTGCACGAGAGAGAGATTGTCGGGGATGTCGTGATAGACGCGGCGGTCATGGGCAGAGAGCACCGGGTCGAACCCCTCTTCGTAGAGATTGCAGCCATCGACCTCGTGGCCGGCCTTTTCCAGGCTTTCGCAGGTGAGCTTGTAAAGCGCCCGGCCAAAACTTTCTTCGAGGGGATGGGAGTGGAGGACGAGTACGCGCATGTCAAAAGCTCCAAGTCGTTGCCCGCCGCTCACGCGGTCGGGGTCCAGTTGAAAACTTCCGCGCCGTTTGTCCCAGCATCCTGATCCGTCGCCGCCTGATGCCGAGGGATTGGGGATGCCATGTCGTGGAGAGCATGGGCCGGATGCGTCCGGCCGGGAGTACCTTCGGAATGAGTTCGTTCCGGCGGTCAGTCGCTCCGGCTCCGGAACGGGGAGCCGCAACGCATCGTGTGTGCCTACGAGGCTTCGGAAAAGACTTCCAGCCCCGGAAACAGATAATTCTTCCCCGCAGCAAAATCGAAATCCGGGTTCTCCCAGGCGATCATCTTTCCGGGGTTGAGCAGGCCCTTCGGATCGGTTTCCCGCTTGAAGTCAAGCTGCACCTGGTCGGTCTGCTTCATGCCGCCTTCTTCGAGTGTATAGCGGTGCGGGTTGAAGATCGGGCAGCCGTGTTCCTCGTGGATGCGGATGATCTCTTCCAGCCGCTCCTTGGTCGTGTAGCGTACCAGCGGCAGGCCGGCGCATTGGATGTGGCCGTCGAACTTGATGAATTCGAGATGGCCGATGACCTCGTCCGGGAAGAGCTCGGTCATCGTTTTTACCTTGGCGACATGGTCGGGGCCGGGATACTGGACCTGGAGATAGGTGATCGTGGGATCGACCTTGAGTGCGCGCAGCGTCGTGTGGTTCCAGGTGAGCTCGAAGGCATGCGGGATGCCCTTCATGCTTTCGACCGTGTCGGAGCGGAAGCGCACGTCGCCCTTCATCTTCTCGGCGAAGGCGAGGAAGGGTTCCATCGAATGAGGGGCGACCATCAGAACCACCACCGACTGGCCTTCCTTCAGCCACGGCTTGTGACGGGTGAAGTAGTCGTAAGGGATGGGTGCCGCGATCGGGGCGACTTCCTTGAGGAGGATGCCGTTCTTGTGGGCCAGCGCATCGGCGAATTTCACCGCGTCCATGAACTCGTCATACCCGACGATGACGTCGACCCATTCGTAAGCCGGGGCGAGCGGCATCTCGACTTCGGTGATGATGCCATTGGTGCCATAGGCGTGGGAGACCTTTTGCAGGTCCCAGGCGGAGAGTTCGAGCACGCGCGGCTCGGCTTCCATGGTGACGACGCGCAGGCGCAAGATGTTGCCGAGATCGCGTAAGCCCCCCCAGGTGATCGAGCCGACGCCGCCGGAGCCGCCAGCAATAAAGCCTGCGACGCTGGCTGTCTGCTTGGTCGAGGGATGAAAGCGCAGTTCCTGGCCGGAATGGGTCTTGGTCTGGCGGTCGAGCTCGGAGATGATGATGCCGGGCTCACAGATGACGCGACCGGGCAGGATCTCCTTCACCTTGTTCATGTTGATGAGGTTCAAGACGATGCCGCCCGAGAGCGGCATGGCCTGGCCGTAATTGCCGGTGCCGCCGCCGCGCGGGGTGACGGGCACGCCATGGGCATAGGCGACCTTCAGAACCCGGATCACCTCTTCTTCCGTGGTTGGGGAGACGATCAGGTCGCCAACCACGTTGTCCAGCTCGGCCTTCAGAATCGGCGAATACCAGTAGAAATCGCGGCTCTTCTGTTTGACGAGCGCCGGATTGTCCTCGACGGCGATGCCTTCCAGCTCTTTGATGATTTTGGCGTAATCAACCATGTCTAAGCTCCAAGAAGTGGGTCAAGATCGCGGTAATCCGGCAGGCTGCGGTCGATGCCCATGCCATTCCGCATCACGATGCGGTCGGCCTGCGGACGGGAGAGGAATTCGCTCCAGCGGCGGGCGCTGAAGAGCACGAGATCGGCCTTGCCACCAACGGCGATGCGGCCATGGTCGGAGCGCTTCAGGATATCGGCGGGCGTCCGGGTAACGACCCTCGCCGCCGTATCCAGCGGATGGTCGAGATGGATGATGCGCACCGCTTCGCGGAAGACTTCGACGGGGTCGAGATCGCCATAAGCATAGAAGGGGTCGCGGGTGTTGTCAGAGGAGACGGCGGTCGCGACCCCGGCCGCAGTGAGTTCGTGGAAAAGGGTGACGCCGCGCTGGCGGGGTGTGCGGCCGGGATGACGATCCTGCAAATACATGTTGCACATCGGCAGCGAGACGACCGAGAGACCGGCTTCGGCCACGAGGTCGATGGTGCGTTTTGCCAGGTCATCGTCCTGACGGGCGAGTGAGCAGCAATGGCCGACGGTGACCGAGCCCTCGAAGCCATTGCGGATCTTGGCTTCCGCGATCGTCTTCAGCGTCAGGGTTTCCTTGTCCTGCGTCTCGTCGACATGCAGGTCGATGTCGAGGCCCTTTTCGGTCGCGGTGCGGAAGAGGATATCGAGCTTTTCGTCGAGTTCAGGCATCAGATAGGTGACGCCGCCGAGGATGCCCTTGTTGCTAACGATGACCTCGACCAGATCCTTGAAGAAGGCTCCGTCAGTAATCTGGTCGAAGGGGAAGAGGGCGGCGGCCTGAAGATCGACCTTGCCGGCCCAGGCGTCGCGGACTTCGGAGAAAACTTCGAAGGAAATGCGGTGCTGGGGCGCAAGGCTGTCGAGATGGGTGCGGATGAGGCTGGTGCCATGGGCATAGGCCGTTTTCAGCGAGAATTCCATGCGGGCCTTGACGTCTTCAGCCGTCCAGCGCGCGACGCGATCGGTCTGAACCGCTTCCAGTGCGCCGATGAAATCGCCCGTCGGGTTCGGCCTGCGGTCCCAGATATGGCCCTTGTCGAGATGGGTGTGCATGTCGGTGAAAGTCGGCCAGACCATGCCATTACGCAGATCCGTCGAGGGCAGGCCTGATGGGGCCTCGCCGGGTTTCAGGATCGCCTCGACCTTGCCGTCGGCCACCACGATGTCGGCGCTGATCAGGCCCTCGCAGGCGGGTGCCTCGACGCCATCGACGCAGATCTCAGGCAGCGTCGCATTGGCAAGAACGAAGCGCTTGGCGGCGGGAAGGGCGGTGACCGGGCTCGACATCAGTTTTCTCGTTTCAGGCTGCTCTCATGCCAGCGATGCAGCGCCAGCCAGGAAATGAAGGAGGTAATGGCAAAAATCACAACGCCCAGGCAGGAGAGCAGGAACAGGGCGGCAAACAGGCGGGGAATATTGAGACGGAACTGGGCCTCCAGCAGGCGGAAGGCAAGGCCCGATCCGGCGCCTGCCGAGCCAGCCGCGAATTCGGCGACGACGGCGGCAATCAGAGCAAGGCCTCCGCCGATCCTGAGGCCGGTCATGAAATAGGGGAGCGAGGCCGGGAGTTTCAGGTAAATCAGCGTCTGCCAGCGCGAGGCACCGTAGAGGTCGAAGAGGTTCAGGAGGTTGTGGTCGACGCTCTTCAGCCCCTGGACCATGTTGGAGAGGATCGGGAAGAAGGCGACGAGGAAGGCGCAGATCAGGAGCGCCACTTGTGTCGAAGGCGAATAGATCAGGATCAGCGGGGCGATTGCGACGATTGGCGTCACCTGCAGGATGACGGTGATCGGATAGAAGGCGATCTCGATCCATTTCGACTGGACGAGGGCAACGGCGATGCCGACGCCACCGGCAAGCGCCAGCCCCAGCGACATCAGGGTGATCTTGGTGGTGACCCAGAGGGCAGGCGACAGCGTGCCCCAGTCCTTGAACAGGGCTCCTGCAATTGCGATCGGCCCGGGCAGGATGTATTGGGGAACGCCCGAGACCCAGACGCCGACCTGCCAGATGACGAGCAGGGTGCAAACGACGAGGATGGGCACCAGGATTTTCAGCAGGATCTCTCCATACAGGGAGCCGAAACTCGGACCGGACTTGGAGACGGGCGTGGGATTGCTCATCAGTGAAGCTCCATACCGTCTGCCAGCGGAAATCCGATGGCCTCGATCAGCGAACGCGAGACCTTGTCGCAGGTTGCCCGATATTCCTCGGAGGTGCGGTATTGCAGGCCACGCTCTGCGCTGGTCACCAGAGGAAAATCATCGTGGACACGGCCGGGGCGTGCCTTCATGACGATGATGCGGTTCGACAGATAGGCGCTTTCGAAGACCGAATGGGTGACGAAGATGACTGTGATGCCGGTTTCGCGCCAGAGCCGCAGCACATCGTCATTGAGCTTCTGGCGGGTGATCTCATCGAGGGCGGCGAAGGGCTCGTCCATCAGGAGGAGCTTCGGCTTGGTGACGAGGGCGCGGGCGATGGAGACGCGCATCTTCATGCCGCCGGAGAGTTCGCGCGGATAGGCGTCGGCAAAATCCTTGAGGCCAACGCGGTCGAGGGCGGCCAGGATGTCGTCATAGGCGGCGTGTTTCGAAATGCCCCGGAGCTTCAAGGGCAGGTAGACATTGCCGAAGACAGTCGCCCAGGGCATCAGCGTCGGTTCCTGGAAGACGAAGGAGATGTCGCCGTCGGGCAGGCCCTTGGAATTGATGCGGGAACTTGGCCAGTCAATTGTGCCTGATGTCGTGTCGCCCAAGCCTGCGATGATCCGAAGCGCTGTCGACTTGCCGCAACCGGAGGGGCCGAGCAGCGAGACGAATTCACCGCCGTTGACGGTGAGCGACATGCCGGTCAGCGCTACCGTGCCGCTGGAAAAGACCTTGGAGACGTCCTTCATCACCACAAGCGCCCGGCGCTGTTCGGGAGGGGGCGGGGTGATGGGGTCTTCCGTGGCTGGCAAACTGGTCATTCTGTCTCGCGTTACATCCGCGTTGCATTCTGGTGTTGCGGCGGGGTTGATGTTGCAAGGTGGGATACCCCCCTCTGTCACTACGTGACATCTCCCCCACAAGGGGGGAGAGCGGGGCGCCGCGTTTGCCGCGCTGTTCGGCACTTCAAAAGCGGGCGACAGGCCCGCCGCTCAGCCGGTCTCCCCCCTTGTGGGGGAGATGCCCGGCAGGGCAGAGGGGGGTAACGCCTCCGCCCTGTGTCGCATCACTTCTTCAACGTCATGCCTACGCCCTTGCAGACGAACTGGGTGGTGTAAGCCTTCTTGTAGTCGAGGTCGGCCGGCTGGACGCCGATCTGGACCATGGCGTCGAAGAAGGCCTTGTATTTCTCGTCGGTCATGCAGCCGATGCCCTTGTCCATCGCCTCGCCCGATTCGACGATGCCGTATTCCTTCATCTTGGCGATCGAGTATTCGATCTGACCATCCGTCATTTCCGGATTGTCGATCTTGATGAGGTCGTTGGCGGCCTTGTTGTCGCCGTAGAGATAGTTGTACCAGCCCTCGGCCGAGGCATCGACGAAGCGCTGCACGAGATCGGCCTTGGTCTCGACCATGGTCGCCGTGGTGGTGATCATGGTGGAATAAGGGTTGTAGCCGTTGTCGGCGAGCAGGAAGACCTTCGGTGCCCACCCCGCCTGCTTCTCGATCTCGTAGGGTTCCGAGGTCAGGTAGCCCTGCTGGGCGGACTTCGGGTCGGCGATGAAGGGGGCCGGGTTGAAGGTGTAGGGCTTGTACTTCTCGTCAGTGAAGCCCTCAAAATTCTTCTTCATCCACTCGTAATAGGTGACATAGCCGTCCTTGCCCATGAAGATGCTATCGAGTTTGGCGAGGTCGGCGAATTTCTCAATGCCCTGGTCGGGATGGGCGAGCAGAACCTGCGGGTCCTTCTGGAAGATTGCGGCGACGTCGATCAGCGGGATGCCTTCCTTGACGGCGTCCATTTCGCCGAGCGGGCTACCCATGTAGAAATCGACCTTGCCAGCGATGAGCAGCGCGCGGTTGGCGGCCTGCGGACCACCCTGCACGACCGTGACCTTCAGGCCGTATTTCTCATAGGTGCCGTCGGCCACGGCCTGGTAGAAGCCGCCATGTTCGGCCTGGGCGAGCCAGTTGGTGCCGTAGGTGACCTCGTCGAGGGCAAGAGCCGCGGAGGTGGAGGCAAGCGAAGCTGTAAGGCCCATCAGGGCAAAGAGGCTGGTCTTTGTGAGCATGTCGCGCATGGATCGTTCCCCTGTTCGTTTCAGGGCCCGTTTTCGGGCTCCCTTTTCGGTCATTTGATCGGCTGGCATGCGTCTTGAAAAGCATCAAAATTCGTCCGCATCGATGCTTTTTTTGCACTGCTCTCGGGAATGCTGCATAGTGATGCGGCATGGCTAAATTTTGCGCAGCGGAGGTCTCGTGCTTCACTCCCGAAAGCTCGTCTATATCAATGAAATCGTTCGATGCGGCTCGATCCGCAAGGCGGCGGCGCGGCTGAACGTCGCTTCGTCTGCGGTCAATCGGCAGATCCTGGCGCTCGAGGAAGAACTGGGGGCGCCAATCTTCGAGCGGCTGCCGAAAGGCCTGCGCCTAACGGCAGCGGGCGAGCTCTGCGTCGAGCATATCCGCGACGTGCTGAAGAATTACGAGCGGCTAGAGGGGCGGTTGCGCGGTCTGAAGACGCCGCAGATCGGCAAGGTCTCGCTGGTCACGACCGTCGGGCTCGCCTCCGGGCCGCTGCCGGCGATCCTGTCGGGCTTCATCGCCAAACATTCGCGGGTGCAGATCAGGTTGCGCAGCGATGGCGGGGTGACGACGATCAATCCAGTGCTGACGGGCGAGGTGGATGTCGGCCTTGGTTTCAACATTCCGGCGACGCCCGGCATCCGCACGCTGGCGAATTTTGACGTGCCCGTCGGCGTCGTGCTGCCGCCGGGGCATCGGCTGGCGCTGGAAGAGGGGCCTGTTGATCTCGTCGAGGTGGTGCAGGAGCCGTTGATCCTGGCGCAATCGGGCACCAGCCTGCGGAACATCATCGATCTGGCGCTTGCCCCCCTGCCGCTCCCGGTCGATCCGGTGGTCGAGACGAATTCGTCGGAACTGATGAAACAGTTGGTCAAAGCTGGGACGGGGCTGACGCTGCTCAATCCGCTCGATGCGCTCGCCGAATGTCGGCGGGGGGAGTTGGTGTTTCGGCCGCTCACGGAGGCGCATGTGCGGCATCAGCCGATGAAGCTCTTTGCCCGCGCCCGCGCCCCGCTCGATTCGGCGACCAGCCTGTTCATCGAATATCTCATGCAGGAACTGCTCGTGCTGGTCCAGGATCTGAAGGACCGGGGGCATATTCCTGAAAGTATTCGCGGAAATGCCTGAAGCGACGGGGTTTCAGCCAGGGGTGTAGAGGTTCGACAGGGGGTAAGCGGCGACGTCGCGCAGGAGCTCGATGAAGCCGGCCACCTGATGTTTGCAGATCGCCTCGCCCTTCTCCGCCGTGCCCTTGGAGGCATCGCCGACCACACCATGCGGGTTGAGGTCATGGGCGATCCAGGCGAGCGAATGGGGCGGCAAGGGGGTGAGGAACTTCGAGTTGGCTCTGATTTCCTCTGCCTTGGAGACGAAATTCTGGGCCTTGTCCATGCGCACCAGCTCGGGGCGGAAATGCAGCATCAGCGAGGTCTCGACCTCGCCGCCATGAATGCCGTAGCGGCTCTCGTGCTCGGAGATCATGCCGTCCGGATTGCCGAAGCGGCCCCATTGCGTCGAGACCACGACCATCTGGTGGCGGATGCGGAGTTCGCGGGCGACGATGCTCATGACGTCGACATTGCCGCCATGGGAGTTGACGATAACGAGTTTGCGAATGCCGGCTTCTGCAACCTTGGTACCGATCGCGGTCCAGGCGGGGATCAGGATATCAGGGCCGAAAGACAGGCTGCCTGGGCCATAGACATGTTCGTTGGCCTTGCCGATTTCCTGGGTCGGCAGAACGAGGAAGTCGAGGTCATCAGGCCGCTGAACCTTCAGTTCCGCCAGCATGCCGTTGGCGATGGCGACATCGGTTGCGATCGGCAAATGGGGACCGTGCTGCTCGGTCGAGGCAATCGGCAGGATGGCGACCGTGGTGTCGGCAGACAGACTGGCGAAATCCGTCGTCACCAGTTCATTCCAGAAAAAGGGTTTCGCCATGACCGTGCCTCGCTGTCTCGTTTTATCGATCGATAAGGCAAAGTTGCAGGCTTCGAAAAGCATCATAATCAGTGCGGGCCGCTGCCTTTTTTGGAGCGCGCTTTCGACGCTGCCAAATCGGAAAGACGTTGCGGCTGGCTGTCGCCTCGGCGCATGATGGATCGCAAGGGGCGCGCATCGCAGACAAAGGAAGACGGGCATGGAGACCGAACAGCTGGTGCAGGGTGCACGGCCGCGGCTCGCAATCGAGCCGGGGAGTTATTCGGCAATCTATGCCGTCGGCGATGTTCATGGCTGCCTTGATCCACTGCTCGCGCTCGAGGATAAGATCCGCGAGGATGCGAGCCTGCGTGAGGGACGCAAACTCATCGTGATGCTCGGCGACTATATCGACCGGGGGCCGAAATCGGCCGCCGTGCTTTATCACCTCAACGCTGCGCCACCTGTTGGCTTTGATCGGATCTGCCTGCGCGGCAATCACGACGATGCCTTTCTCGACTACCTTGAGGGTGATCCGGCAGGTGATTGGTTTCTCGATCATGGCGCAGAAAACACGCTTCGGTCCTATGGTGTCGATCCCGAGGCGCATGGTCCGTTCATCGCCTCAAATTTCGCGCTGCGGCAGGCGGTTCGGGCGGTCGTGCCTGTCGGGCATGTCGAATTCCTCCAGCAGGCACCGGTGTTGCTGACTGCTGGCGCCGAGGTCTTCGTCCATGCCGGCATCAGACCCGGGCGACCGCTTGCCGAGCAGGTGGATGATGACCTGTTGTGGATCCGGCGGTCGTTCCTCGATCTCGGGCCGGGTCTGCCCGTCAGGGTCTTTCACGGCCACACGCCGATGCGTGATGCCTTTGTCGGGCCAAACCGCGTCAGCCTCGATACGCATTGCTATAAGTCGGGTCGCCTTACGGCGGCGCGGCTCTGCGATGGCGTGGTCGGGTTACTCTCGGTGGGTTAGGTGGCAGACTTTTCCGGTTCACGCGGCTTGCCCCATTCGGCAATGGCGATGCCGCCGAGCACCAGAGCGAGGGCGACGACGTGGAAGAGTTCGAGCGTCTCGCCCAGCAGCGTGATCGACAGCAGCGTGCCGAAGACGGGCACGAGGTTGATGAAAAGTCCGGCCCGGTTGGCGCCGATCCCTTCCACACCCTTGATGTAGAGAATCTGCGAGATCAGCGAGGGGAAGAAGCCGCAATAGAGAATGATCAGCCAGCCGCGTGTGTCGGGCAGGATCATCTGACCTTCGCCCGCTTCCCACCAGAGGAGCGGCAGGCTGGTGAGGGCCGCCGCCAGCGCTGGAACTGCCATCAGGCTCTTCCAATGCACCGCCGGCTTCCAGCGCAGCGAGACGGTGTAAACCGCATAGGCGATGCCGGCGCAGAGCATCAGCAGGTCGCCGTAATTCAGGGTCAGGGTGACCAGCGTTTGCAGATCGCCGTGGGAGGCGGTGACGGCGGCACCTGCAAAGCTGATGACGAAGCCGAGGATCTGGACGCCGGATACCGCGATGCGGAACAGCAGGAAGTTGATGACGAAGATCAGGACCGGGATCGCGCCCTGTTCGATCGCGCCATTGACGGCGCTCGTATATTTGAGTGCGGTATAGAGAAAGCCGTTGAAGGCGGCGTAACCGACGGCGCCGTAGAAGATCAAGAGTTTCCAGTTCGCCTTAAGGAGATCCCAGTCCTTGCGGATCTGCGGGATGGAGATCGAGGCGATCACCAGGGTTGCCACCGCCCAGCGGCCGAAGCTCAAGGCCATCGGGCTGACATGGCCGAGCGCCAGCTTGCCGGCGATGGTATTGCCGCCCCAAAGCAGCGTTGTGATGACGAGATAGATATAAGCGCGGATCGGCAAAGCGTTTCTTCCCTGCATGTCTGCGCTCATTCCGGGAGACGTCAGGGCGCATCCCTCGCGGCGCGAATTGCCTCGGAAATAGGCGAGGGGTGAACCTTTGTCACGCAAAAAGCCAAATCGCCCTGCAAAACGGGTCGATTTCCCAAAAACAACACAGTATAGATGCGCGGGTTTGGGTAGGGCGCAGATGCTGCGCGATATACAGGATTATGTGATGACGAATGTCGTGGTGATTGGTTCGCAATGGGGTGACGAGGGCAAGGGCAAGATTGTCGACTGGCTCTCCGAACGTGCGGACATCGTGGTTCGCTTCCAGGGCGGACACAATGCCGGCCATACGCTCGTCATCGACGGCGTTTCCTACAAATTGTCGCTGCTTCCGTCGGGTGTCGTGCGCCCCGGCAAGAAGGCCGTCATCGGCAATGGCGTGGTCGTCGACCCGCATGCGCTGATCGCCGAAATCGGCCGGCTCAAGGACCAGGGCGTTTCGGTCACGCCGGACAATCTGCGGATCGCCGAGAATGCCACGCTGATTCTCTCGCTGCACCGCGAACTGGATGGCATGCGCGAAGACGCTGCCTCCAACAGCGGCACCAAGATCGGCACGACCCGCCGCGGCATTGGCCCTGCCTATGAAGACAAGGTCGGTCGTCGCGCAATCCGTGTGATGGATCTTGCCGATCTCGACGCGCTCGAAGGCAAGGTCGAGCGGATTCTTACCCATCACAATGCCCTGCGTCGCGGCTTCGGCGTGGCCGAGATCGAGCACAAGACGATCATGGAAGAGCTGACCTCGATCGCCGATCGCGTTCTGCCCTTCATGGATTCGGTCTGGGTGCTGCTCGACAAGGAGCGCCGCAAGGGCTCGCGTATCCTGTTCGAAGGCGCTCAAGGCTCGCTGCTCGACATCGATCACGGCACCTACCCCTTCGTCACCTCGTCGAACACGGTTGCCGGCCAGGCCGCTGCCGGTTCGGGCATGGGCCCGGGTTCGCTCGGCTATATCCTTGGGATCACCAAGGCCTATACGACCCGCGTCGGCGAAGGCCCGTTCCCGACCGAGCTGCATGATGAAATCGGTCAGTTTCTTGGGGAAAAGGGCCATGAATTCGGCACCGTCACCGGCCGCAAGCGCCGTTGCGGCTGGTTCGATGCAGCGCTGGTGCGCCAGTCGGTCGCCACCAATGGAATCACCGGCATTGCGCTCACCAAACTCGACGTTCTCGACGGTCTGGAAGAGCTGAAAATCTGCGTCGGCTACAAGCTGGACGGCCAGGAAATCGATTATCTGCCCGCCGCACAAGCCGCTCAGGCGCGTGTCGAGCCAATCTACATCACGCTCGAAGGCTGGAAGGAATCCACCGTTGGTGCCCGCAAATGGGCCGATCTGCCGGCTCAGGCGATCAAATATGTGCGTCAGGTCGAGGAGCTGATCGGTGCGCCGGTTGCGCTTCTGTCGACAAGTCCCGAACGCGACGACACCATACTTGTGACGGACCCCTTCGAGGACTAATCTGAAGGTTAACGAATTTTGCCGGGCGAATCTGATCCGGCAATAATGAGAAAGTGCTGATGGCTGACTTTATCGCAGTGATTCGACGGGCCGTGGACGGCCTGTCGAACAATACTCCGGAGATGCGTGCGCGGGTCTATGAGAAGGCCCGTTCTGCCGTTGTGCGGCAGCTCGAGAACATGTCGCCGCGCCCACCGGAGCATATGCTGCATCGGCAGTTGGAAAAGCTCGACGCCGCAATCCGGGAAGTCGAAGCCGAACACGCCGAAGCGTTACCGCCGCTCGCCGACGTTGCTTTGCCGGACTTCGAGCCGGAGGTGGAACGGCAGCCGGAACCTCAGCCGCAGCCCGTTGCTGACGTTGAGCCGGAGCCGCAGCCCGTGTGGATGCAGTCCGCGCCCGAGCCGGAGCATGATGTGCCATCGGCCGAGGTCGAACCCTCCACCTCCCGGGCCATGTCCGCAGCAGAAGACGATCTGCGCGACAGCGTAGAGCCCGAAGAGCACCGGGAGGCCGAGGCATCGGCCATCACCGGCGATGACTGGGCCGATGCGCATATGAGCGAACCGGAGCCCGCGCCGGCGCCGGAAATCGCGGTGCACGAGCCTTCGACCGTCGTCTCGGCTGAGCCTGCTGCCGCTGTCGCTCCCGAGGCCGCCCCGTCTGTCTGGTCTGAGCCGGATTACGGGATGACGGGCGACGAGACCGATTATGCAGGCATGTATGATGCCAAGGTGTTCGGCGAGACGGAAGCGCGTGAGGAAACGCCGGCTCCCATTGAGCGGACGGAGCCTGCCTTCGAGGTCGCTGACGACCGTCGCATCGAAGCAAGCCCGGTGTCGCCTTCGGAGCCGACCTTTACCGGTTGGGCCAACGCGCCTGAACCGGCGCTTGCCGAAGAGTTGCCGACGACCCCAGCCTGGGGCGAGGTTGCGGAGCGGGAGCATCCGGCCGAAACGGCAGACGCGCTTATCGAGCCCGCCGACTTTGGCGCTCCGGTTGTCGAAGCCAAGCCTGAGGTTTCCGATGCCGTGAACGACTGGCTGCAGAGCCGCGCCAGCGACCCGACCCCGTCCATTCCGGCTGCCAGCTGGGACATGCCTCTCGCCACCAATGCGGCGGCGAACAGGGTTCCGGAGCTTCCCTACGTCGATACCGCACCGGTGACGGTCTCCCATACGCAGACGGACGAATTTCCTGCCTTCCAGGAGCCTGTGCACGTCCACGTGGATCAGGAATTTCCGGTGCCGGCAGGCCTCAGCCTCGAGCAGAGCCAGGCGGATCCCTTTGTTTCGGTCGCCGCCACACCTGCCGTCGCTGCTGCGGCTGCAAGCGTCGAGCCTGATGATTTCACCCAGTGGTTCCGCGATAATGCGGATGTCCAGGCGACACCGGCATCGGCATCGGCCGGCACGGCGCTCAACGAAATGCCGGCGACGCCAGACTGGGATGCGCATCTGCAGACCTTCTCGCCCGATGCGAAGGGCGCCAGTATCGACCAGGACGATGATATCGGCCGGATGATGGGTGGCTACGATCAGCCCGCCTATCGGCTAGAGCCGAAAAAGCGCCGGAACTTTGCTCCCATCGTTCTGGGTGTGGTCGGCCTGCTGGTCATTGCAGGCGTCGGCTATGCCGGCTGGACCTGGCGCGACGACATCGGCGGCATGGTGGCGAACCTGACAGGTGCGCCGGAAACGGCGACCGAGGCCGAGACAACCCCCGCAGCGACAACGCCGCCTGCGACGGAAGAGACACCAGCCGCAACTGCGCCCGGTACACCTGCGCCTGCGGCAACGGCGGCCGCGCCGGAGGACGGGTCCGCGGCCGGCCAGAAATTCACCCAGCGGCTGCGGGCCGACGGCTCGGAGGTCGATGAAGGCGTCGGAGCTCCACCTGCCGGGACGACCGAAGAGGGGCGCTCTGTTTCGGCCCAGACCGTCGCTTCGACGATCGAGCCGACCGATGCTCCGGCGTCGCCGACACCCACGCCGACGGCCGGTCCTGCGCCTGCCAGCGGCGCGTCGACCGCCGCCCCGGTCGCTGGTGGCGAGAAGCTTTTCCTCTATGAAGAGCGTCTCGGCCAGGCAACCCCGGTTGCCGTGCCCGGTTCGATCACCTGGTCGGCCGTGCGCGAAACCGGTGCCGACGGCAAGCCGGACCCACAGATCCAGGGCCGCATCAACGTGCCCGATCGCGGCATCTCGGCACTGATCACCATCAAGCGGAACACCGACAACTCGCTGCCGGCGAGCCACATCATTGAAGTCGTCTTCTCGGTTCCTGCGGATTTCGAAGGTGGCGCGATCGACAACCTGCAGCGCATTGCGATGAAGCGCACCGAACAGGACCGCGGCGATCCGCTCGTCGCCGTCACCGCCAAGGTGACTGACGACACCTATCTGGTGGCACTGAACGACTTCGCCGATGTGGTCAAGCGCAACATGGAACTGCTGTCGACCCGAGGCTGGATCGATATCCCGGTCAACTACCGCAACGGCCGCCGGGCGCTTCTCACCTTCGACAAGGGCACCCAGGGCGCGAATGTCTTCGAGCAGGTGATGCGCGAATGGGCAGCGCTCACGCCGGCTGCACCGGCAAACTGAGCGATCCGTTCCGTCGTCGATACAAATCCGCCGAGAGCCATTTCGGCGGATTTTTCATTTTCGGACGCAGGGCTCGGAGCTGCTGCGCCGAAAATTTCATTTTAAAAGTCCTCTACGCTCCGGATGCTCCGGCCGGCGTGCCGCAAAGGAAAAAAGCTGATGGCAGCGATTGCTGATGACATGCGACCACGAGCGGCAGACCATTCGGCCGTAGATCCGGCAATCTCCTTCGTCGCCGTCGACAAGAGGTTCGGACGGGGCGGTGCCTCGGTGCAGGCGCTGGATGGTCTCAGCCTCTCCGTGCCCAAGGGCTCCGTCTACGGTTTGCTTGGGCCGAATGGCGCCGGCAAGAGCACGCTGCTCAGGATCCTGGCGGGTCTGCTGACGGCGGATCGTGGCGATGTGCTGATCTTCGGGGACAAGGCGGGGCCTGCCAATCGCCGCCGTCTCGGCATGCTGATCGAATCGCCGACCTTCTATCCTTTTCTCACCGCCCGCGAGCATCTGCAGATGCTGGCGCGCTTTACTGGCACGCTGTCACTGGTCGACCCCATTCTGCGACGGATCGGCCTTGAGAAGGCGGCGGACAAGGCCGTGTCCGGTTTCTCGCTCGGCATGAAGCAGCGGCTCGGCATCGGCTGCGCGCTGATCGGCCAGCCGGAGGCGATCGTGCTTGACGAGCCGACCAACGGGCTTGATCCCGACGGTATTCTGGAAATGCGCGCGCTGATCGATGAACTCGCCCATCGCGACGGCCTGACGGTGCTTTTGTCCAGCCATCTCCTCGACGAGGTGCAACGGGTCTGCGACCGGGTGGCGATCCTGCAGCACGGAAGGCTCGTGGCGGAAGGTGCGGTCGCCGATCTGCTCGACCGGGACGGACGCTTCTGGATATCCGTCGAGACACCAGAGGCCTTGCTCCAGCAGTTGGGCGACCGGGCCGAGGCGGGCGACGGCGGTGTCTATGTGCGGATCGAAAGAGAGCAGGTGCCCGATCTGGTCGCATCCCTGGCGACAGCCGGGATGCGCATCCATGAAGCGAAATGGGTGAAGCCGGATCTCGAAACGGTCTTCCTGTCGCAGACGCGGGAGGCCGGCCGATGAGACTGCTTCTGTCGTCTGAAATGCTGAAACTCTCCCGTCAACCGGCTGTCCTGTTCTGGGGATTCCTGGCCGTGCCGCTCGCGGCACTCGGTTTGAAGCTCGTCATCGAGGGGCTGCTCGTCGTCCGCATGGGGTGGCAGGGCGGCGGCGACATCGACCTTTTCCTCTCGGCCGCCAAGAGCCTCAGCCTGTCCGGCAATTCGCTCGGGCAGCTTTTGTTCGCCATCGGCATCGCCTCGGTCTTTTTTCTCGACTACCGCTTTGCCACCTGGCGGCTTCTGGTACCAACGCAGGCGCGTGGCAAGCTGTTTGCGGCCAAGGTCCTGATCTGCCTCATCTGGCTGGCATTGGGGCTCGTTCTTGCTGCCCTGGGAAATGCGGTGATCAACCTCCTCCTGTCCGTCTTGAAAGGGCAGGGGCCGGCGGGTCTGGTGTTTTCGGGGTCTTCCTTCGTCACTTTCGTTGCCGCCTTCTGCGGCGCGCTCCTCGAACTCACTGTGCTCACAGCCCTCGTTGCCACGCTGGTGGTCATCTTCCGGTCGATGATCGCGGCCGTCATGCCGGCACTTCTGCTCGGCATTGGTTCGACCGTCCTGCAGCTCTATCTCGGAGCGGATGCGGATCGGCTGCCGCTTCCCAGCTATGCCGCGCAGTGGATGCGGGACTGGATCCTGGCCGGTGGATCACCCATGGCGGGCGTGGCCGGGCTTGGGGTCCTCGCCGGCTGGGCCTTCATCCTGTTTGCGCTCGGTCTTTTCATCTTCTCGCGTCAGCAGATGGCGACCGAATAGAATAGAGCTGGCCGGCGGAGCGGATACAAAAAAGCCGCCCGGATGACCTCCGGACGGCTATGGTATCTGACAATGTGAAGAGGGTTCAGGCCTCGACCACCCTCAGCGCCTTGGCCCGTTCCAGCGCGTCCTTCTGGACGGCTTCCTGGACCTTTTCGAATGCGCGCACTTCGATCTGGCGCACACGTTCGCGGCTGATATCGAACTCGGTGGACAGCTCCTCCAACGTCACCGGATCTTCGGCCAGACGACGGGCCTCGAAGATGCGGCGCTCGCGGTCGTTCAAGACGCTCATGGCCCGCTGCAGCATGCGACGGCGGGTTTCCAATTCGTCCTGCTCGATGAGAACCGCTTCCTGGCTTTCATGGTCGTCGACCAGCCAATCCTGCCACTGGCCGCTTTCGCCTTCGGCAGCGCGCAGCGGTGCGTTCAGTGAAGCGTCGCCAGACAGGCGGCGGTTCATCGAAATGACCTCCTCCTGCGAGACGTTGAGCTTTGTCGCAATTTCGGCCACCTGGTCGGGCTTCAGGTCGCCTTCCTCGATTGCCTGGATCTTACCCTTGAGGCGACGCAGGTTGAAGAAGAGGCGCTTCTGGTTGGCGGTCGTGCCCATCTTGACCAGCGACCACGAGCGCAGGATGTATTCCTGGATCGAGGCCTTGATCCACCACATGGCATAGGTCGCCAGGCGGAAGCCGCGTTCGGGATCGAACTTCTTGACGGCCTGCATCAGGCCGACATTGCCTTCCGAAACGACTTCGCCGATCGGCAGGCCGTAGCCGCGATAACCCATGGCGATCTTCGCCACCAGACGCAGATGGCTGGTCACCATCCGGTGTGCGGCGTCGCGATCACCGTGTTCGGCATAACGCTTGGCAAGCATGTATTCTTCCTGGGGTTCCAGCATTGGAAACTTGCGGATCTCGTCCAGGTAACGATTGAGGCCGGCTTCCCCGGCTGTGATGGATGGCAGACTGCTGCGGGCCATATAGCACCCCTCTTTCTTCACGGACTCCCTGAAACCGGCGAGTCCCATCTCCGTGGATCTCTCTATCCCACAGAAATCCGTATGACAGATAAGTATGGCAAAACAGCGATACAAGGTTTGTGTTCCCTCACGAGAGCGTGACGGAGTGTTCGAAATACTGGATAATCGAAAGCGTCGAATGGCGTCGCCTGATGACTTCATGCTGGCAGTTGGGGTCTGCTATAAACCTCGCATTGTTTATGCTTTTTCAGAGGTGCCCATGTCCATGTCGTCCTATTCGCGGGGGCTGATTGCCGTTACCGCCGCGACGGTGGCGCTCTCGACGGCGGGGCTGATGACGCGGCTCGTTTCGATCGACGGGCCGACGCTGCTTTTTCTGCGCGGCGTGATCGCCGGGATTTTTTTGCTGCTCTGCCTGGTGGTGACGGCGCGGGGGCGGGTGTTGGCGGATTTCATCCGGCTGGGGTGGTCGGGGCTTCTGATCTGCGCGACGTCTGCTGCCTGTGCGGTGCTGTTCATCGGCGCGCTCTACACGACCTCGGTTGCCCATGTGGCGATCATCTTTGCAACTTGCCCGTTTCTGGCGGCCGGCCTCGGCTTCCTGCTGCTCGGCGAACGGCCCGGACGGGTCGCGCTCGTTGCCAGCGGTGTGGCCATGGCAGGTGTGGCGCTGATGATCGGAAGTGGCGAAGAAGGGCAGCTTCTCGGCGACCTCCTGGCCTTTGCCATGACCGCCATGGTGGCGCTGTGGACCGTTCTTGTACGTCGGTATCCCGACAAGCCGGCGCTGCCCTGCACGGTGGTCGCCTGCTTCATGAGCGCGGCAGTGGCGCTGCCGTTCGCCGCCCCCTTTGCGGCCTCAAGCCATGACCTGCTCGTCGTGCTGGGTTTCGGGGTGCTGGCTTTCTCTCTGGGCTTCCTGCTGCTCACGGTCGGCGCACGCGATGTGCCGCCGGTGGAATCGGCTTTGATCGGGGCTCTGGATGCGCCGCTCGCGCCGTTCTGGGTGTGGCTTTTCATCGGCGACGCACCGGCAACGACGACGTTGATCGGCGGTGTGGTGGTGCTCATCGCGGTCTGCGGTCATGTGCTCATGGCCCGGCGTGTGCCGCCTCCGGTGCTGGCCGCCGTCATGCCTGTCGACCGCTGAGGCCCCGAGGGTCGTCGTTACATCCCCTTCAGGGCGTCGATGACCTTCTGCAGGTCGGCGGGGATCGGCGCTTCGAAGCGCATGGTCTTGCCGGTGGTCGGATGCTCGAAGGCGAGCAGGTAGGCGTGCAGCGCCTGGCGGTGGAACTTGTTGACGGCGCGCTTGGCGTCTTCCGGCAAGAGGTTGGCCTTGGTCTTGAAGGCCGCGCCATATTCCTGGTCGCCGACCAGCGGATTGCCGATATGGGCCATGTGCACGCGGATCTGGTGGGTGCGGCCGGTTTCCAGCCGGCATTCGACCAGCGAAGCGAGACAGGTGGCATCCGGCTTTTCGCCGTAGCGCTCCAGCACCGTGTAGTGGGTGATCGCCTCGCGGGCGTCGTCGGTGTCCTCACGTTTCACTGTACGCTTGGTGCGGTCGGCGCCCGAGCGGCCGAGGGCTGCATCGATCGTGCCGGCAAGCGTGCGGGGGCGGCCCCAGACCACGGCGCGGTAGGCGCGTTCCAGCGGACCCGTGCGGCCATGGTCCGCAAACTGGTCGGCGAGGTGGCGATGGGCGATGTCGTTCTTGGCGACGACCATGACGCCTGAGGTGTCCTTGTCGAGGCGGTGGACGATGCCGGGGCGCTTGACGCCGCCAATGCCGGAGAGGGTGTCGCCGCAATGATAGATCAGCGCATTGACCAGCGTGCCATGCCAGTTGCCAGCGCCCGGATGCACGACGAGGCCCGGCGGCTTGGCGATGACGATCAGATCCTTGTCCTCGTAAAGGACTTCCAGCGGAATGTTCTCGCCCTTCGGCTGAGGATCTTCAGGCGCCGGCAGGTCGATGATGACGCTGTCGCCCGTCTTGATCTTGCGGTTGGGGGAATCCAGCAACACGCCGTTGACCTGTACGGCCCCTTGCTCGATCAGCGCCTTGACGCGGTTGCGCGAAAACTCGGCTCCGAGTGCCGCCGTCAGCCAGGCGTCGATGCGACCTGCGGCATCGGCGTCGGCAATCAGCTCTTTTCTTGCAGCAGTGCTTTCGGTAAAGGGGGCGGTCATCGTGTCATTCCGTCTTTCTTCGACCGACGGTGCGGCCCGGTTTTCCTGCCATGTGGCACAGACCGGCGCCTTCGACAATCGATAGCCGGATGATTTTGCGCCCGGAGCCCCCTTTGGGACCCCGCGGAGACGACCGTGAAGCTTTTTAAGGACAGACCGCGACCATGACCCATCTCGACGACGAACAGGACGAAAAGCCGCTGGATCCCGCGATGGAAAACGTGCGCCGCAAGATGATCAAGCTGCAGATGGTCTCGGGCGGCATCATGGCGGTGATGTTTCTCGCGGTGCTGGTGGCTATCGGTTACAAGCTGACGCGCGATGACGGGCGCGCTGCGCCTGCTGCGAGTGTCGCCCAGCCATTTGCCGTGCCGTCCGGCCAGCCGCTGTCGCTGACGGCCGATCTGCCGGCCGGCTTCCGGGTTCTCTCGACCTCGCTCTCGGGCAGCCAGATGCTGATCCTCGGCGAGACTGGTGGCGTCAAGAAAACGCTGGTCTTCGACCTCGCGCTCGGCCGCATCATTGCCGACGTGACTCTGTCGGAAAAGTAAGTTCCATGGCCGGCGGGACCCCGATCGAGATCACCGATCCCGCCGATCCGCGGATTGCCGAGTTTTCGGCGATCCGGGAACGGGATCTCACCGGTCGGCAGGGGCAGTTCATTGCCGAGGGCACGGTGGTGCTTTCGATGCTTGCCAAGGCGCATGCGGGCGGCGGGGATGTCATTGCGGAAAAGTTGCTGATCCTAAAGAACCGGCTCGCCGGGCTCTCGGATCTGCTCGCGCAGTTCCCGGATGATATCCCGGTCTATGTCGCCGAAGCGCCGGTACTTGATGCCATTGCCGGCTTTCACCTGCATCGTGGCGTGCTTGCGCTCGGGCGTCGGCGGGCACCGCCCGCCATGGCGGAGCGGATCGCGGCACTGCCGGACGACGCGCTGGTGCTGGTCGGGTGCGGTATCTCCAATCACGACAATATCGGCTCATTGTTCCGCAATGCGAGCGGCTTCACCGCTGATGCGGTGCTGCTCGACGAGACCTGTTGCGATCCACTCTATCGCAAGGCCTTGCGCGTCTCGGTCGGCTCGGTGCTGACCATGCCCTATGGGCGGCAGGGCTCTGCGGAGGATCTGCTCGGTGCCCTGGCCTTGGCGGGTTTCGAGATTTGGGCGCTGTCGCCGGCGGGAGAGGTCGAGATCGGGGCGATTGCGCCGGGTAAGCGCGTGGCGCTGGTCATGGGCACGGAAGGCGAGGGGCTGCCGGAGGCGATCCTCAGCCGTTTCCGCTCGGCCCGCATCGCCCAGGCGCCGGGGCTTGATAGTCTCAATGTCGGGACAGCAAGCGGGATTGCGCTCTATTCGATCGCGCGGGCCATGGGGCGGTTAGCCTAGTCGAGGTTATTCCGCCGGAGACGGCTGGCTTGTCGGCCTGCCGACCGAGGGATCAAGCGCCATCACACGGTCGACCAGGCTGCGTGGCGTGCCCGCGCCACGGCTCGGCTGGGCCATGAGGTCGCCGATGGCGGTCGCGCCGTCGCCCGACGTCTCGCGCATGGACGTCAGAAGGATCATCTTGGCGGCGATGTCGCCCAATTCCTCGCGCAACTGGTCGTCCTCGGCAGACGACGTGGCCTTGAGAAGTCGCTCCGTCAGGGCTGTCTGGCGATGGCGGATATCGTTTTCCAAGAGATCGGGGCTGATCCGTCGGGCAGGTGTCGGCTCGTCGATCATGGTGTCCTCCGTCGTCTCTGGCAGAGGCAGGCCTGCCTGCTTGAGGCTGCGCTGAGCATTTCTGAGCTGGGCATTGGCCGCTTTCAGCTTGGCCTTCAAGTCGGCCAGTTCGCGCTGCCGACGTTCGAGTGCCGAGCCGGCATCCGCGCGCTCGGCTGCATCGCGGGCGAGGTGGTCCTCCAGTCTCAGCACCTTGTGCTCTTCCTGGGTCAGCCGGATCTCGGCATCCTTGGCGCGCTTGACCAGCAGATTGTTCTCACGACGCAGGTCTTCGCGTTCGTCGCGCATGAACTGGATGCGGGTCTTTAGCGTGTCGATCTCGGTGTCGCGGCTCATCGCCTCGATCCGCATATGGTCGATGTCGTTGATCAGTCGTCCGATCCGATTGGCGCGATCCTCCAGTTCGATATCCTTGGCGGCTGTGGCGATTTCAACGCGTTTCAGGGTCTCACGGACCGCCGTCAGATCGATGTCGGTGCGGCGCAGTCCGGAGCGCAGGTCGGCCGCCTCCGTGCTCATCTCGTCGATCTGCGTTTTCAGGTCCTGGTTTTCTGCCACCAGCCGTCCCGCATCGGCGGAAAGGGTCTCGTTCTGCAGCTTGAGGCCGATCGCCTTTTCGCGTTCGCGGGTCAATTCATGCTGGGTCTTCGCGTTTTCGGCGGCATAGAGCGCGCGCACCATGTCCTTCTGGGCGCGGATCTCCTGGGGGCTCAGCGGCATCGTCGCCTTAAGGCGGTTCTCAGTATAGTGGACGACGCGGCGATGGATCGCGGGCGCCAGCAGCATCGCCAGGAGGGCCGCCGCCATAAATCCCATTCCGAACAGCAGGGTGTATTCAATCACGGTCGGGCCACAGCGTTTGCATGAGCGTTAAGGCATATTTAATCATGGTGCTCTCGTCACGGCAAGGTTGCGTGCCCGGCGCGCACCAGAATCTCTCACTATGCCTAACGACAGATCAGATCCAACTTGCGTCAGCCTGAGTTCCCGGTGGACCTGTTGTCAGAAGGGGTTCCAGGTGGGCGCGCGTGTCAGCTTGAGGTAGCCGACATTGACGCCGAGGCGTGCACCAACGCCGGTGCGGATCGGGACGAGGATGACATCGCGGCTCTTCAGCACGGTCATGCCGACGCCGGCGACGATATAGGCCGAGCCGCTGACGCCGCCGTAGCGGGCATAGAGCGTATCGACATCCGGCAGGTCGTAGACAAGCATCATGGCCCGGGTGCCGTTGCCGCCGTAATCAATGCCGAGCGAGGGGCCTTGCCAGAAGACTTCGTGCTGGCCGACATTCTTGGTGTAGAGCGTACCTTCGCCATAGGTAAGGCCTGCGATCAGCGCGCCGGAGCCTTCCTGTCCAAGGATGTAGCCGTTCGGCAGACCGTGTTGTTCGAATGCCTGTTCAATGACCTTGGCGAGTGCGCCGCTGGTCTCGCCGAAGAAGCCGTGTCCGGCGTCGACCACTTCCTGGATCGTGTATTCACCAGCGGCTTCGGCCGTCCTTGGGGATGTTGCAAGTCCCGAGACGACGAACGCGGCCAGGAGGAAGAGGCGCGCGGCGGGGAAGGAGCGGATTGTCAGGTGACGCATGGAGCCTCCTTGATGTGAAGCAGACGGATTCGGCTTCTCTATTGGGGGTAATTAAACCTAGCGAGCATCATCTTAATAATCGGTTTACCAAATATGGTGTCATTATGGCCGACAAGGAATCCGGCGACGCGGCGGGCCCATGTTCTTGCTCGACCGCTGCGATACCGATGACACTCTTCTGGAGACGACCATGGCGAAAAACCCCAATCTCACGCTCGCGGGTCCCGATCTCGCGGCCCTGTTGTGCAGCCGCGTCTGCCATGACGTGATTTCGCCAGTCGGGGCGATCAACAACGGCCTGGAACTGCTCGATGAGGGCGGGGCGGATGCCGATGCGATGGATCTGATTCGCACCAGCGCGCTCAATGCGTCTGTGCGTCTGAAGTTTGCCCGTCTCGCCTTCGGCGCCTCCGGCTCTGTCGGCGCTTCGATCGATACCGGCGAGGCCGAAAAGGCAGCAAAGGACTTCGCACTCGCCGAAAAGAAGACGGAAGTCACCTGGAACGGCCCGCGTGCGATCATAGCCAAGAACCGCGTCAAACTCCTGCTGAACCTCTTCCTCGTCGCCTATGGCGCGATCCCGCGCGGCGGTTCGCTCGACATCACGCTGGAAAATCCGGAAACCGACGCCAAGTTCAAGATTGTCGCCAAGGGTCGCATGCTGCGCGTGCCGCCGAAGTACCAGGAAATCCTCTCGGGTCACCTGGAAGAGGCGGTCGATGCCCATACCATCCAGCCCTATTACACGATCCTGCTTGCCGACGAGGCCGGCATGGAACTCAAATGCCTGCCGAGCGAAGGCGAGATTGCCTTTACGGCCGAGGTCGTCTGATCGCCGTCTCATTTCGGGACGGGCCTCTTCCCGAAGCGGTAACGGTTCTTTAGGCGCTGTGGCATAGGATGCTGCCAGCAGGAAGATTTGCCCGTCAATGGGAGAGGGAACGGCCATGAAGCGCCTCATGATTGCAGACGGCTCGGACGTGGTTCGCAAAGTGGGCCGCAAGATCCTTGCGGAACTCGGCTTCCAGGTTTCTGATGTGTCGAGCGGCCGCGAGGCGCTTGTGCTCTGTGAACGCGAATTGCCCGACTTCCTGATCGTCGATGCGGCCATGGACGATGCGCTCGATCTCATCACGAATGTGCGCTCACTGCCGAACGGCAAGGACGTCCGCATCTACTACTGCGTCATCGAGGCAGAGTTGAAGGTGATGATGGCAGGCAAGCGCGCCGGTGCCAGCGACTTCCTTCTCAAGCCCTTCGATCGCCAGATCCTGACGGCGACCTTTGGCGACCAGGCGATGGCAGCCTGAGGGCGGTTTCATCGGTACATAACATCATTCAAACAACAGGCGGTACCTTCGGGCAGCCGCCCTTTTTATGCCTGATGTTCGGTTGGGCAGGGCGGATCTCGCGCTACCGTCTGCAACGCTAAAGGCCCGCATCGGTGATGCGGGCCTTTAGAAGCAACGAATGCGGGAGAACGGATCAGGCCGTTTCCATATATTCCGCGCTGTCGGGTTCGCGCAGCACGTAGCCACGGCCCCAGACGGTTTCGATGTAGTTTGCGCCGCCGGCAGCATTTGCGAGCTTCTTGCGAAGCTTGCAGATAAAGACGTCGATGATCTTGAGTTCCGGCTCGTCCATGCCGCCATAAAGGTGGTTCAGGAACATTTCCTTGGTCAGCGTCGTACCCTTGCGGAGCGAAAGCAGCTCCAGCATCTGGTATTCCTTGCCCGTCAGGTGGACGCGCTGGCCGCCGACTTCGACGGTCTTGGCGTCCAGGTTCACGATCAGCTCACCAGTGATGATGATGGACTGGGCATGGCCCTTCGAACGACGGACGATCGCGTGAATGCGGGCAACGAGCTCATCCTTGTGGAAGGGCTTCGTCATGTAGTCGTCGGCACCGAAACCGAGGCCGCGGACCTTGTCCTCGATGCCGGCCATGCCGGAGAGGATAAGGATCGGAGTCTTTACCTTCGACAGGCGGAGCGTGCGAAGCACCTCGTAGCCGGACATGTCGGGCAGGTTCAGGTCGAGCAGAATGATGTCGTAGTCGTAGAGCTTACCGAGATCGACACCTTCTTCGCCGAGATCGGTTGTGTAGACGTTGAAGCTTTCCGATTTGAGCATCAGTTCGATGCTCTGAGCGGTCGCGCTGTCGTCTTCGATGAGTAGAACCCGCATATTTATCCCCTTTACCGCCGCCGAAAGGTCAAGTTGTCCCCCTACGCGATACGGATCCAGTCGTTGCCTGATTTGCAGGCTGCCACCAAATGGTTAACAAATTCTGATTCCCTCTGGCAAGGTGTATCGGATTTATTAAGCAAAGATTTCAGCCCCATGATTTTGCATGTGTTTCGGTCATCGCCACACTTGAATCTGCGCCTCAGGTTTTCCCCGTAACCGATTCATTTGACTCATCATTGTCATGTGCCGTTTTCCGGCACTGGCATTTACTGACCCTTAAGTGATCCGCCTTATCATTAACGATGCCCGTAAACGAAAGGTTACCAAGGGTAGCTTTTTGTTAACGCCGCGGACTTTTTTTGGACGGTTGGCGGTCGGCGTGTTGAGTAGCAAGTGTGGCGGGGGGTCTCGCATCACGGGAGTATTGCGTATGAAGTCGCGTGAGAGCCTGGTTCGCCTGAAAGGTTTTCAGGTCACCGAAAAGCGTCGGCAATTGCAGCAGTTGCAGTCGATGATGGCGGAGTTCGAACGGATGGCGAAGGAGCTTGAAGCTCAGATCGGCATCGAAGAGAAAAAATCCGGCATCACGGATCCCAATCATTTCGCCTATCCCACCTTCGCCAAGGCTGCTCGCCAGCGCGCGGACAATCTCCAGGTCTCGATTCGGGAACTGAAGGTCCAGCAGGAATCGGCAGAATTGGCATTGGAAGAGGCAGAAGCGGAATACCAGAAGGCCTCCGCGCTCGAAGAGCGCGACGGCCAGATGCGTGTTCGGGCCTGAACTCAAAGTTCCAGCCCATTGAGACCATGAAAAAGGCGGTCGCAGCTTTGTCTGCGACCGCCTTCTTGTTTTTCAGGGCCTGAGATCAGACCGGCTCAGCTCTTGCGCACGTCGTTCCACTCGGGGTGACGATCCATCTGTGCCTTCATGAAAGGGCAGAGCGGAATGATCTTCCAGCCACCGCTGCGGGCTGCTTCGACCGCATGTTCGGCCAGTGCCTGGCCGGCACCTTTGCCGCGCAATGCATCGGGCACCTGGGTGTGGTCGATGATGATGAGTGTCGGCGAGGCGCGGGAAAAGGTCATTTCCGCCGGTTCCGCAACGCCGTCGGCATGGCCGATATATCGCCCGCCCGAGCCTTTGTCTTCGCTGGTGATCTGCATGTCCGGTCCTCCTGTTGCCGCTATCTCTGCCTTCTGCTTAACATCGGGCTCCATCCACCGGCAACGTTCCGACGCGTGACACAGCGTTCAGCAGGGAGAGCCGTTTTTGTCCAACTGGTCGAAAGCCCTGCTGCTCGTCTCGGCTCCGGCGTTCCTGGCGCTCGGGACGACGCTACCGCTGATGCGCTTCGAGAGCTTCTATTTCCTGAACAGCGACGCCTCGCTCGTCGACATCGTGGTCGCCCTCTGGATGGGAGGTGACGTCTTGCTGGCATCCCTGGTGGCGCTGGTCTCAATCGTCTTTCCATTCGCCAAGCTGCTGCTGGTCACTGCGGAGAACCTCTCGCCGAAGGTTGATTTCGGTGCAGGCTGGATCGGACGGGTGGTGCCGAACCTGTCTCGATGGTCGATGATGGATGTATTGCTTGTGGCAATCGTGATCTTCGCCACGAAGACAAGCGGTCTGGCGCAGGCGTTTACGCAGCCCGGCCTATGGTTTTATGCGGGATCAAGCCTGGCGGTGGCGGTGCTACATGGATGGCCGAGAGGGGGAGGGCCCAACGTATAAAACCGGCAGGCGGGGCCATGCCGGTCTTGTGATGGGTCTTTTCTGAAAATCTTTGGCGCGCCGGACGGGCCGGCACAAAACAGATTAATGGCGATACTGCTGGATGCGCGTTGTGCGCAGGCCCGGAAGACCATGATCGTTGATCGAGGACTGCCAGGAGAGGAATTCCTCGACCGTCAGAGTGTAGCGTTCACAGGCTTCTTCAAGGCTCAACAGGCCACCACGCACAGCCGCGACAACCTCTGCCTTACGGCGGATTACCCAGCGGCGGGTATTGGCCGGCGGAAGATCGGCAATCGTCAGGGGGCTGCCATCGGGGCCGATGACATATTTAACTCGTGGGCGGATCATTTCGGTCATTGGACTCTCTATACAAACTCAAGACCACACATCCGCATACTAGGAGCGATGCTTTAAAATTTGCCTAAGCATGTTGTAAGCATTTGATAATAATTTCTCATTGTGGCGCAGGCAGGGATTCGCGGAGTTTTGACCTTGCGCTGCGTAAACTTGCGGCATTTGCATGGGTGTTATGCAGAGCGGCGGGCTAGTCGCATCGCGCCGATCGTGCGATGAGACATACCTGATGCCTAGGGTCACGCCGTTTCGGCGGTCGGCATTCTGATTTTCCCCTTTCTGACGGTTGTTCACCCGCAAGATCGGCGACAGGCCCGGTTGATACCTGTTCCGTATCGGAACGATTCTTTGTTCAGACACAGACAAATCCCGCCCGGACATTCATCCGGTCGAAAGGAGTTATATGTTTAGGCCGACTGAAGTGGCGCGTCGCCACGATCTGGGTGATCCTGCTGACCTGATGCGTAGCGATGCAGACGGCTCTGGCGCTTTCGCGCGGGATCTCATATCCCTCGGCCGCGCATACGGCTTCACACACTGTCTTCTCACGCGTTTCCCGAAGGCCGACAGTCCAGAGTTTGCGGCCAATCTGCTGGTCGTGACCTGGCCGGATGAGTTGAGGCTGGCCTACGAGCAGGCAGAGGTGTTTGCCGGTAGCGCGCTGGTGCAGCGGTTGAAGCAGACGGTGATGCCGATTTTCTCGGTGGAAAACCTGTTTCTCAGCAATGCGGCTTCGGAAGCACGCAATCCGGTTGCGGCTCTGTTCGAGCAATATGCTCCCTCCGGTCACCTTGCATTCGGCCTGCATGATCGACACCAGTCGCAATATATTCTGGTCTATTCCGGCCGCCCGACCAGGCCCAACCGCGACGAACTCGCCTTGATGCAGTTCAGCGCGATGGAACTGCTCGACAGCGGCGTCGAAACGCTGGTGCCGCGTTCAGGGCCGAAGGAGAAACTGTCGGCGCGCGAAATCGAATGCCTGCGCTGGTCAGCCGCCGGAAAGAGCAGCGACGAGATCGCCATCATTCTCGACATTTCCAGCCACACGGTCGTGAGCTACCTGAAGAGCGCCATGCGCAAGCTGGAAGCGGTGAACCGCATGCAGGCGGTTGCTCGCGCCTGTCGTTACCGCCTGCTCTGAACGGCAATTGACATCGTCTTCAAGTCCAAAAGGCGTCTCGTTGGAGGCGCCTTTTCCACGTCTGCCTGTCCGCTTTTACAGCAGGATCGCGCAAAGCTCCGTGCGTGCGTAGCCGAACTGGTACTGTGCCGCGTCGGCGTGACGTAGCGCCAGCGTATCGCCCGCGTCTAGCCAGACCATCGCCGTCGTACCTGATGTGCCCGCCGGACCGCTGTGGCTTGCCAGATCAGCCGCGCCATTGCGGCTGACATGCAGGCCATGGGCGGCATCGTCGGAGGTTACCGTGAGCGCGAGCAGATAGAAACCGGAGGCAGGGATGACGAGCGGGCGCCCATATCCGGAGGCCAGCGGCTCGCCGAGCACCATATCGCCACCGGACAGATGCAGCGTGTCAAAACCGGTGAAGGCGCCGGCGGCAGGTGTGAAGGTGGCGGGCGACAAGGCGGCGCGGGCGAGCGGTCGCTGTTCGTGGCGGACATAACCTTCCGGCGAAATGCCGATGGCCTGGCGCCAGCCGGTCGCGTCACCGTACATCTTGAACGAGAAGCTGTCTTCCCCGGCAAGCCCCATCTCGGTTCGGGCTTGCCAGTTGGACTGGAAGAGCAGGCTCGCGGTATCTCCGGTCGAGGCCTTGTTGATCGACATGCGGTGGCTGTCGCCGGCATGGTTGAACAGGCTGCCGGGGGACTGGACCAGCAGGCGGTTGTAACTGTCCGCCGTGCCCGCCACGCCGAGCCTGTCGAAATTCCCGTCGTCGGGCAGGGCAGGGATCATCCAATCGCTGCCATCGAAGATCCTGACAACAGCCGTATCGCGAAAGACCGCCTGCCAGCCGGTCTGTGGGACAATGAAGGTCCATGCGCCGTCTTGGCGCACCGCGAGTGTTCCGTCATGGCCGGCAAAGGCGCCGGTTCCGGTGCCGCCAATCCACAGGGTCTCTCCTTCGACCGGGCTGTCCGGGGGAGCGACGTTTTCGCCGTCGATCACCAGCTGGATAACGGCGTCAAGCCGCAACAGGGCCTCATTATGGGTGACGTGTTTCTGCGCCTGGGCAGGCAGGATGAAGGGCAGGTCGAGACGGGCGGTCGTATCAGGCATCGGCTTCTCCTCGGTCGGCCTCGGCTGCGGGATGCAGCACCGTCAGGCGGAGGAGAAGTATGCGGCCTTGCCGAAGGTGGGGGATGAAACTCAGGGAGCCCCCCTGAATTCATTCAGAAATCCGGTAAGTTCATCCCCGCTTTTTCGGGTCGGCCCAGGCGATGAAGTTGGGATTGGCAAAGGGCGCGTCGTCCTGTTCGCGTTTGCCATAGGCGAGCGGCTCGCCATTGACGGTCTCGGTCAGGCCACCCGCCGCGCGCAGCACGGCATCACCGGCGGCTGTGTCCCATTCCATCGTGCGGCCGAAGCGCGGATAAATATCGGCATCGCCTTCGGCCAGAAGGCAGAACTTCAGGGACGAACCCACAGCGCGGCGCTCTGTTATGCTGGCCTCTTCGATGAAGGCCATGGTCGCCTCGCTGTTGTGCGAGCGGCTGATCAGCGCGCAAGGGGCCGACGGACGCTTGCGTGTGTGGATCGCGCGGCGTTCCGTGACCTGGAAATCAGGGCCCACGACCAACCGCTCCGCTTTGCCGTCCGCGCCGAGATAGGCGACTCCCAGAGCCGGCGCATAGACCACGCCTGCCACCGGGACGCCGTTTTCGATGAGTGCGATGTTGACGGTGAAATCATCATGGCCGCCGATGAATTCGCGTGTGCCATCGAGCGGATCGACCAGAATGAAACGACCGCCGGAGGTATCCGGCAGGCGACCGGCTGCAGCCTCCTCTTCAGCAATGACCGGAATGCCGGGCAAATCGCGGGCAAGTGCAGCAAGGATGATCCGCTCGGCCGCCTCGTCCGCTTCCGTTACCGGCGTCCGGTCGCCCTTGAGGCGGATGTCGGGACCCGCACGGTAGACCTGGAGGATGATGGGGCCTGCCGCGAGCGCCGCCCGTTCGAACAGTGGCAGGATCTCCGTGGTCGGTGGCATCCGCGTCTCCCTGGTCGTATGATTATGCCCCAGCATCTAGGGCGGGCAAGCTTCGTTGGAAAGATGCCTCGTGCATCGCCCGGCTGCTTTCTCAGTGGATCGCGGCTGACGTGTCACCGAGTGTCGGGAAGGCCTGCCCTGGGAGCGTCTCTGGATAGACCATCTTGGCAATCTCGGCTGCGGCATGGACAGACGGATGGTTGTCGTCGAACAGCATGACTTTTCCGCCCTTGATGAAACGACAGATCGTCGGGTCACAAAAGACGGTTTCGGGATTGACGACGCGGACCCCTGGAATGGTGCTCAATGTCTTCATCAAGGGAGTCACCTGCAGACGCTGTTCGTCCCATTCTTGCCGCGCGATGGTGGCGAGACCTTCCACGCCGCGCCATTTCATTCGTGCAGCGACCAGCGGAACGGCTTCATAATAGTCTGGCGTAGGGCCAAGGACGACGACGTTCTTTCCCACTGCCGTAAGTTCAAGAACCGTGGCGACAAGGACGGCCGCATAGAGGTCGCCCACCCGTCTTTGGTGGTACAGGTGGCGGGAAACCAGGACGACGGTCGTCACTGCGGGGCTGCGCTGGAGAAAGTTCAGAACACGGGCGTTGTCCGCCGCACAGTAAGGTCGACTGCCCCAGACATAATTCAAAGCCGGAGGGCAACTGCTCAAGGTGATCTGTATGAGCGCGCGGTGCTCCCGTCGATAGATGTCTGCCAGTGCACCGGCCAGCTCCACCCCATGACTGTCTCCCCACAAAACTGTATCCGGCGCCGCCGACGACTGACCCAGGACGCAGCCGGGTTCAGGTGGCAGGGTGCCGAGCCGGGTTCTGTGGCAGAGTTCGCGCTGCGGGCTTTTGAGCTCTTGGCCATCAAGGGCGATATCGGCTGGTAGCCGGCTCGGAAGCCCGTCTGCGGCGATCACGACAATCGAGGCGAGCAGGAGCGTCATTGCCGCTGGAATGCCGCGGGCAAACAAACTGCGCCGAGGTATTCTCGCCGGGTCGCGGAACGGGGTTTCGATCAGAACATAGGTCAGGGCGGAAAGCACAAGGCACAGGGCGACCAGCAGCACCGCGGTCCAGCCCTCCGGATAGATCCCGAGCAGTTCGTGGCGGGCGAAGACCAGCACGGGCCAGTGCCAGAGATAGAAGGAATATGAGAGTTTTCCGATCCAGACCAGCGGGCTCGTCGACAGCAGGCGCTGGCACACCGTTCTATGCTCCCGCGGCCAGATCAACAGAGCCGCCCCCAGACAGGGAAGAAGAGCCAGCGGGCCGGGGAACGGATCAAATTCGCTGATCGCCAGGCTGGACAGGACGATCAATCCCACGCCGAGAAGCGCGGCGCCTTCGGACAGCAGTCTCGATCTCAACGGTGGCAAGAAAACCAGGGCTGCCCCAATTGCCAGCTCCCAGGCGCGAAACATGGGTAGATAAAACGCCGCAGAGGGATACGTGACGACGGCAACGGCAGAGGCTGCAAAGCTGATCGCCACCACCGCGAATATAGCCGTTGCCACGAGTCGTTCCCGTCGCTGCGCGGCAGCGAACCTGGCAACCGTGACGAACAGGAAGGGCCACACGAGATAAAACTGTTCTTCCACGCCCAGAGACCAGGTGTGAAGCAACGGCTGCATCGCAGCGTCGCGCTCGAAATATCCGGCCGTGTCCCAGAAAAAGAGATTGGCGGCCCCCAGCAGTGCGAATGCGGACTGCCGCCCCAGTGCCTCGTAGTCCGGCGGCAGGAGTGTAAACCATGCTGCAACCAGCGTGGCGGCTATGACGGCGAGAAGAGGCGGCGCTATTCGTCGAAAACGCCGTTCGTAAAATTGCCACGGCGACAGAGTGCCACTCTGCATCTCCCTGTTCAGGATGCCGGTGATCAAAAAGCCGCTGATGACGAAGAAGATGTCGACCCCGACGAACCCGCCCGGTATCGGAGCCAGGTGGTAGTGGTAGAGAACGACGAGGCTGACTGCTATCGCGCGAAGTCCGTCGATGTCGGGACGATAGTGGTGGGCTTGCCGCAATCTTAGACCTCAAGCTGGCGCATCGTTGCCCCCTCTAACATCCCGCTCCCTTGGTGAACAGTGGTTTTCGCCCCTGGCGCGATCTGGAATTCTCGCGCTGCTCCCGCTGCTGCGGCATTCATGCTGCAGTGCAGGCAAAGCTGTGTTCCATGTCTCAAACAGCACAGTTTTTGTCCTGATCGCGCTTGCTCTTTATGACGCCTATGCGAATGTGCAGCGACATTTCCAGAGGATGTTCGATGCGTTATTCCGCCCTTTCGATCTTCCGCCAGGCGCTTTCCGGCAACCGGAACTGGGCGCCGATGTGGCGTGAGCCGCAGCCGAAGCCGCATTACGATGTGATCATCGTGGGCGGTGGCGGGCATGGTCTTTCCACTGCCTATTACCTCGCCAAGGAATTCGGCATCACCAATGTTGCGGTCATCGAGAAGGGATATCTCGGCGGGGGCAATGTCGGGCGCAACACCACGATCATCCGTTCCAACTACATGCTTGAGGGCAACGAGCCCTTCTACGAACTGTCGATGAAGCTGTGGGAAGGGTTGGAGCAGGACTTCAATTACAATGCCATGGTTTCGCAGCGCGGTATCGTCAATCTCTTCCATACCGACGGCCAGCGCGACGCCTATGCGCGGCGCGGCAATGCGATGATGATGCATGGGGTGGCTGCCGAACTGCTTGACCGCGAGCAGGTGCGCTCGATGATGCCTTATCTCAATTTCGACCATGCGCGCTTCCCGATCCTCGGTGGTCTCTTGCAAAAGCGCGGCGGCACGGCCCGTCATGACGCGGTTGCCTGGGGTTACGGGCGAGGTGCTGACGAGCGCGGCGTCGATCTCATCCAGCATTGCGAAGTCACCGGCATCCGCCGCGATGAGCTCGGCCAGGTGACCGGCGTCGAGACGACGAAGGGCTTCATCGGCTGCAACAAGCTGGCGCTCGCGACCGCCGGTCACACCTCCGTCACAGGCAAGATGGCGGGGCTGGATCTGCCGATCGAGACGCATGTGCTGCAGGCTTTCGTGTCGGAAGGCATCAAGCCTGTCATCGACAATGTCATCACCTATGGCGCCGGGCACTTCTATATCTCGCAGTCCGACAAGGGCGGCTTGGTCTTCGGCGCCGATATCGACTATTATTCGTCCTATGCCCAGCGCGGCAATCTCGCGACCGTCGAGCATACGATCGAGGAGGGCGTCTCGCTGATCCCCGGTCTCTCGCGGGTCCGCGTTCTGCGGTCCTGGGGCGGTGTCATGGACATGTCGATGGACGGCTCGCCGATCATCGACCGGACGCCGATCGACAACCTCTACCTGAATTGCGGCTGGTGTTACGGCGGCTTCAAGGCGACGCCGGCGTCGGGCTTCTGCTTTGCCCATCTGATTGCGAAGAACGAGGCACATCCCGTGGCCCGCCTCTTGCGCCTTGACCGTTTCGAACGCGGCTTTGCCGTCGACGAAACCGGCAAGGGTCCACAACCGAACCTGCATTGAGACATCGTCATGGCAAGCCTGATCACATGCCCGCATTGCGGCGTCCGTCCCAAGGAAGAGTTCAGCATTCGCGGCGACGCGAGCCCGGTCCGTCCCGCGCCCGGAGCGCCCGACGACGCCTGGAACGCCTACGTTTTCCTTCGCGATAACCCGAAGGGCCGGATCGTCGAGCACTGGCACCACACGGCCGGCTGCCGCCGCTGGCTGGTGGTCGAGCGCGACAATGCATCGAGCCATGAGGTCTACAGCGTGACGGATGCGAGCGAATACGCGAAGGAGAAGGCCCGATGAGCGGCTACAGGCTTTCCTCCGGCGGGCTCGTCAACCGCGCCCGCACGCTGTCCTTCACCTTCGATGGCAAGACCTATACGGGTTATGAGGGCGACACGCTGGCCTCGGCGCTCATCGCCAATGACCAGCTGCTGGTCGGGCGGTCGTTCAAATATCACCGTCCCCGCGGTATCGTCACGGCAGGTTCGGCGGAGCCGAATGCGCTTGTCACGATCGGCAGTGAAGGGCGCACCGAGCCCAACACCCGCGCCACCGTCGCCGAGCTCTATCAGGGGCTGGAAGCCAATAGCCAGAACCGCTGGCCGTCGCTGAAATACGACATCGGCTCGGTCAACAGCCTGTTGTCGCCGTTCTTGTCGGCCGGCTTCTACTACAAGACCTTCATGTGGCCGAAAGCCTTCTGGGAAAAGCTCTATGAGCCGATCATCCGGAAAGCCGCCGGCCTCGGCAAGACGCCGTTCATCGGCGATCCCGACCGCTACGAAAAGGCCTGGGCGCATTGTGACCTGCTGGTCATCGGCTCTGGCCCTGCCGGCCTGATGGCGGCGCGGGCTGCGGCGCGTGCGGGGCTTCGGGTCATCCTGGCGGATGAAGGGTTCCGGCTGGGCGGATCGCTGCTATCCGAGCGCGTCACCGTCGGCGGTGCGCCGGCGGCTGACTATGCGGCTTCCGTTGTCGAGGAGCTGAAGAGCCTATCCAACGTCACGCTGATGCCGCGCACCACCGTGTTCGGCTGGTATGACGACAATGTCTTCGGTGCCGTGGAAAAGGTGCAGAAGCATGTGGCGCAGCCATCGGGTGAGTTGCCGGTCGAGCGTGTCTGGCGCATCGTCGCAAAGCGGGCGATCCTGGCTTCCGGTGCGGAAGAACGACCGCTGGTGTTCGGCGGTAACGACAGACCGGGTGTGATGACGTCGGGTGCCGTCAGCACCTATCTCAACCGCTATGGTGTCGCTGCCGGTCGCAACGTCGCCATCTTCACCAATGGCGGGGCGGGTTACCGCACGGCGGCCGATCTGGTTGCTGCTGGCGTCGAGGTTGCCGCGATCATCGACGGGCGGACACAGTCTTCTGATGTTGCGCCCTCCGGCGTGCGCATTATCAGGGGCGGAGCCGTTATCGACACCAAGGGATATCACCGCATCAAGGGGCTGATCGCCGAGCGCATGGGCCATCAGGAAGAAATTGCCTGTGATGCGCTTGTGATGAGCGGCGGCTACAGTCCGATCGTGCATCTCGCCTGCCAGCGCGGCGCCAAGCCTTACTGGTCGGAAGAGCATCAGGCGTTTCTCGCCCCCGATGTGGGGCAGGGGCTGCGGATCGCCGGCTCTGCTGCCGGGATTGTGTCGCTTGCCGCCGTGCTCCGCAACGGCGCCGAAAAGGCGCATGAGGCGATTGGCGATCTCGGCCGGCTCGTCGGCACCGTCGACGTGCCCGAGGTCGAGGGCGAATATGACGCTTCATTCGCGCCGCTCTGGTATGTGCCGGGCGCCAAGTCCAAGGCCTTTGTCGATTTCCAGAACGACGTGCATGTGAAGGACCTGAGCCTTGCCCAGCGCGAGGCCATGGGCCATGTCGAGCATACCAAGCGCTACACCACCGGCGGCATGGCGACCGACCAGGGCAAGCTCGGCAATATAGCCACCATCGGCATCATGGCCGGCATACGTGGCGTCTCGCCTGCCGAAATCGGCACGACGACATTCCGGCCCTTCTACACGCCCGTTACCTTCGGCGCGATGGCGGGCACTTCGCGCGGCGAACACTCGCGGCCTGTGCGCACCTCGCCGCTGCATGGCTGGGCGAAGAAAAATGGTGCCGTCTTCGTCGAGTCCGGCCTCTGGTATCGCTCCTCCTGGTTCCCGCGCGATGGCGAGAAGACCTGGCGCGAGGCTGTGGACCGGGAAGTCTTGAACATCCGCGCCAATGCCGGCATCTGCGATGTCTCCACCCTCGGCAAGATCGAGATCTTCGGCAAGGATGCTGCGGAATTTTTGAACCGCGTCTATTCCAATGCCTTCCTGAAGCTGCCGGTCGGCAAGGCGCGTTATGGGTTGATGCTGCGCGAAGACGGGATGATCTACGACGACGGCACGACGAGCCGGTTCTCGGACGAACATTTCTTCATGACCACCACGACGGCCTATGCCGGCGAGGTGATGACGCATCTGGAATTCTGCTCCCAGGTTCTCTGGTCGGATCTCGATGTGCGCTTCGTCTCCTCCAGCGATCAGTGGGCGCAGATGTCGGTCGCGGGTCCCAAGGCGCGGCTCATCCTCGAACAGATCATCGAGGACGATATCTCAGATGAGGCCTTCCCCTTCCTTTCGGCGCGCGAAGTGCTGCTCAAGGGTGGCTTGAAGGCGCGGCTCTTCCGCATCTCCTTCTCCGGCGAACTCGCCTTCGAAGTGGCAGTCCCCGCCAATTACGGCGAAGCGGTCGCCGATGCGATCATGGCGGCCGGCAAGCCGCATGGCATATGCGCTTACGGCGTCGAGGCGCTCAACGTGCTGCGCATCGAAAAGGGCTTCATCACGCACAGCGAAATCGACGGGCGCACGACGCCCGATGATGTGGGCCTAGGCCGAATGTTCTCGACGCAGAAGCCTGACTTTATCGGCAAGCGGCTCTCCAGCCGCTTTGGCCTGACCGCCGCAGACCGTCCGCAACTCGTCGGCTTGAAGCCCGTCGAGCGCGACAAGGAGTTCAAGGCAGGCGCGCATTTGCTCAAGGAAAACGTCAAGCCGTCGACGCTGAATGATCAGGGCTGGGTCTCCTCCGTCTGCCATTCGCCGACGCTCGGCCACACGATCGGCCTCGCCTTCCTGAAATCCGGCCGCGAGCGGCTGGGCGAGAAGATCGTCGTCTGGGATGCCCTGCGTGGTTCGGAGGTGCTGGCCGAAGTGGTCAGCCCCGTCTTCTACGATCCCGACAACAAGAAACTGAACCTGTGAGGACCCTGCCATGCCGGTGACCTTTGCCGCCCGTCACGTGCTCGAGGACCACATTTCCGGTTTCGAGGCGACGCCCAATCCGCATCATCTGGCTATCCTGCGGGCAGTGTCCGTCTTCTCCGTGCTCGCCCATCCGGGCCATGAGGCTGACATCGATGAGGCGCTGACGAATCTGGAAGACGTGCATATGCGGGTCTGTGGACCGGCCGAATGGCTTGTCGTCAGCGAGACCGTAGCCTCGGACACGATCGCCCGTCAGCTTGCCGACCTCGGCAGCAGTCGTTGCTCCTTCGTCGACCAGAGTGACGGCCGCGTGGTGCTGCGCATCCAGGGGCCGAAGGTGCGGGCGATCCTTTCCAAATGCACGGCGCTTGACCTTCATTCCGAGGTTTTCGAGATCGGCCAATCCAACAATTGCCAGATCTGCCATGTCGCGGCGAACCTCGCCCGGACGGGACAGGACACATTCGAGATCATCGTCATGCGCAGCTTCGCGGGCTTCGTGTTCGACGAGGTTCGCGAGATGGGGCGGGAGTTTGCGCTGACGGCGGGGTTTGCGGCGTAAGACGACCTCAGAGCGGCTGACTTCTGGACCACAACGCTTTGCACTGCCACAATTTGGGGATCATGTTCTGCACCTTTGCGGCTTTAAGCTGTATGTTTTGGAGCCGATATGATTTCCGTCCTGGCAAGACCTGCTAATGCACCCGGGTGAATGCCGGTCCGTTCCACGCAAACGGTTGAACCTCGTCGCTCTCGCCGCTTCCCTGATCGTGCATGCGGTGGTGGTATCCATTGCTCTCCTACGGTTGCTTCCGCCGGCACGGTTGCCTGAGGTGAACGAGGCGGTCGTTGAGGTGCAAATCGTCACGCTTCCAGGCGCGACATCGGAGAAACCGGATCAAACACGTCCGTCGGCGGGTCGCCCCGCGTCGGCCGAACCGCCGATGGCGGACGATGCGATGACGGAGATTCCGCCGGAACCTGACATGTCGGTGTCTGCCGATCCTCACCCTACCCAGGGAGCACCAGAGAGGGTGAAGCCCCAGCATATGTTGTCAGAAGCTGTGCTTGCCGACCCGCGCAGCAGAGATGTCCGCAAGACGCTTTCTGCCCTCGCTGCGGCCGAACAAGTGGAGCAGCTGTGCAACCTCGAAGCGATGGCGCAAGTCGGCGAATGGAGCAGGCGCCTTCAACCCGATCGCGTCGTCGCCTATGCAACGGCCGCCACCAAACTCACCGGTACCTCGTTTTCAGCAGTGGGTGCTGCTCTGCACAGCGGGACGGACTGGTACGGATTGCAATTCACATGTGATCTGGCACAGGACAGCCAAAAGGTGATCGCCTTCGAGTTTGTGGTCGGCGACGTAATCCCCAGGGAGGATTGGTCGAACTACAGCCTGCCAGACGAAGAAGGAGCGTCTGATTGACCGGGCTATGCCCGTGTTGTCTTCTCCTGCCGGTGCTAAAAGGATGGGAGCGACGCTCTCTCACGCCGGATTTTTCTTGTTGCATCCTTCTTCTGAACAAATCGCCGCCGCCCACCGTTCCCGCCCTGCGGTGATCCGGTCGGTTCCCCCGTTCGTTCTCCCAACAAACGATAGTGGTCTTCCTGATGTTTCATCTGATGTTTTCGCTGCCATGGCTGATCGTGGCGACCCGTTTCATTGCGCCTTTGCCCTGGCCGTGGATGGTAAAGCTGCTGCTCGCCGTCTTCCTGCTGCTGGCGTCGCAATACCACCTGTTTAGCCGCTTTACCTCGGGCTCGGTCTTCGCGCCGGAGTTCCCGCGTCCGCTGGTCATCGGGTTCAACCTGTTCTTCGGGGCAATCGTGCTCTTGGCCGCGATGCAGGTGGTGCTGGATGTCATCAGCATTTTGATATTCGCCGTCACCTGGTCGTTTCCGGCGGTGCCGGCCGAGATGCGTTACACGATGGGTATCGCGGCTTTGGCACTCGCCAGTTTCGGCATCAGCCAAGCGATCCGTGTGCCGCCAGTGAAGCGCATCGAGGTCATGATTCCGGGGCTTGCGCCTGAATTTGACGGTTACCGGATGGTGCAACTGACTGACATGCATATCAGTCGGCTGTTCACGGGACGCTGGGCAAGCGCCGTCGTCGAGAAAACAAACGCCCTTGATGCCGACCTCATCGTCATCACCGGCGACCTGATCGACGGCAGTCTCGACATCCGGCGTGAGGATATTGCGCCATTGGCGGGGCTCAAGGCGCGTGACGGTGTGATGACGGTGCCGGGCAATCACGAGTATTTCTTCGATGTCGACCGCTGGCTGGCGCATTTCCCCGTGCTCAACATGCGGATCCTTGCCAATGACCATGCGGTGATCGAACGAGGGCAGGGCAAGCTTGTCATCGCTGGTGTCACCGATCTTTCTGCGCGTTCCACCGGGGCGCTCGAACCGGATCTCGGCAGGGCGCTAGACGGAGCGCCCGATGATACGCCGATCATCCTGCTCGACCATCAGCCGCGCATGGCGGCGCGGGCGGCTCAGAGGGGCGTTGCCCTGCAGCTGTCAGGCCATACCCATGGCGGCATGGTGCTGGGTCTCGACCGGATCGTCGCCCGGGCGAACAACGGCTATGTTTCCGGCTTCTATCAGGTCGAGGAGATGCAGCTGTACGTCAACAACGGCACGGGGCTCTGGCCGGGCTTTGCGCTCCGGATCGGCGTGCCCGCGGAGCTAACGGAGTTTACGTTGCGTTCGGCACCCTAAGCGCATGCGACGGAGAACCGGCCGACCTCTCCGCCCGGCCGTTTCGTTGTATGACTGATGTCACGATGCGGCGCGGTAGGACCTTCGTCCGAGGCGGGCAGCGCGTTCGGCCGGACTCCAGATTTCCTTTTCACCCTCGCGGATCTCACTGCGGCGGTTCAGCTTGAAGCGGTTGACGAGGTCTGCGAGCACGCTCGCACCTTCCGACACTGCCCGACTGATTTCCGTCGACTGCGCCACCATGGCCGCGTTGGCCTTCGTCATGCCGTCGACCTCGTTGACGGCGCCGTTGATGGCCTCAAGTGCGGCCGTCTCTTCCGCAGCCGACTTTGCGATCCGGTCTACATTCTGGTCGATGGCAGAGACGAATTTTTCGATTTCCTGAAGGACACGTCCTGTCTCTCCGACGAGCCGCACACCTTCTTGCACTTCGTTTGCAGAAGTGTTGACCAACGCCTTGATTTCCTTGGCGGCATTGGCGGAGCGCTGCGCCAGTTCACGCACCTCCTGAGCCACGACCGCAAAGCCCTTGCCTGCTTCCCCGGCGCGGGCGGCCTCGACGCCGGCATTCAAGGCGAGAAGATTGGTCTGGAAGGCGATTTCGTCGATGACGCCGATGATCTTGCCGATCTCGTTCGATGCGCCTTCGATACGCTCCATGGCGCTGACGGTATCGCGCACGACGGCGACGGAGGAAGTCGCGGCCCGGCGAGCATCGGTTGCGATCTGGCGGGTTTCGTGGGTTCGCTCGGTCGCCGTTCGCAGCTTGGTCGTTGCTTGGGAGAGCGCTGCTGCGGTTTGCTCCAGCGCGACGACCTGCTGGTGCGTTCTGTCGGAAAGCTCTTCGGCAGATGTCTTCATCATGCCGCCATTGCGGGCAAGCTCGTGCGTCTGGTCGAGGACACCTGCCAGCGTCTGCTGAAACGCACCGATAGAGGCATTGAAGTTTCGTCGCAGCGGTTCGAATTCTGCGCCGAACGGCTGATCGATCGTCAGGCGGATGTTGCTGTCGGCGAGGCGACCGAGACCTGCGCCCAGTTCCTCAATGACGCGAATGCGCTCGGTCACATCGGTCGCAAACTTCACCACTTTCAGAACCTTGCCATCGATATCCATGATCGGGTTGTAAGAGGCCTGGATGTGGATCTTCTTGCCACCCTTGCCGAAGCGGGTGAACTGGTCGGCGACGAAGCGTCCTTCGCCGAGCCCGCGCCAGAAGTCGCGGTATTCGCTCGACGCGGCGTAGTTGGCTTCGCAAAAGATCTGATGGTGACGCCCGACGATTTCAGACAGGCTGTAGCCCATTGCGCCGAGGAAGTTTTCGTTGGCGTGCAGGATCTCGCCGGTCGGCGTGAATTCGATGATCGCCTGGGCCCTGTCGAGGGCAGCCAGCTTTCCTTCGGCATCCAGCGACCTCAGCTTCATCGCGGTGATGTCGGTTGCGAACTTGACGACCTTGTAGGCGCTGTTGCCCTTGAAGACGGGGTTGTAGGTTGCCTCGATCCAGATTTCGCGGCCGCCCTTGGCAATGCGCTTGTATTGGCCCTGATCGAAATTTCCGGCGGCCAGGTTGCGCCAGAACTGCTTGTAGTCGGGAGAACTGGCTTCGGCCGGCGTGACAAACATCCGATGATGCTGGCCAACGATTTCACTCAGCTGATAGCCGATCGCCTTCAGGAAGTTTTCATTGGCATGCAGGATGCGGCCTTCGAGGTCGAATTCTATGATTGCCTGGGACTTTTCGAGAGCATTCAGGATGGATCGGGCATCGCTGCCGAAAGCGAAAAGGGACATGCGGATCTCTGTTTTGAAAAGCGGCGGAGGGGAAGAAGGCTTATATAATATTATTATAATGGCTAACTTACCGAACCCTTAAAATTCGGGGGTGTGTGTCGTCTTTGGTTGACACGATTGGCTTCTTTTTCAGTGGCGGAAAAGTGCGGCTGTGTCCGAGGTCTATTCCGGAAAAGGTGATCCAGATCGTCGCTTCCCCACGACGCCCAGAGAACACTCGCTGTTATCGATGCGACATGTTTCGTCGCAGCATGGTCTTCTGGCTTTCATGCGCGCAATCTAGCTTTGTCGCATCAATCTTTGCTGCCAAGGGGAGCGTTTTCCATGAAAAGCCATACACGTGTCGTCGTCATCGGCGGGGGTGTCGTCGGGTGTTCCGTGCTCTACCACCTGACCAAGTTCGGCTGGACCGATGTGGTGCTCCTGGAGCGTTCGGAGCTGACCTCCGGCTCGACCTGGCATGCGGCCGGCGGCATGCACACGATCAATGGCGATCCGAACGTTGCCAAGCTGCAGAAATATACGGTCGAGCTCTACAAGGAGATCGAGGAATATTCCGGCCAGGATATCGGTCTGCACATGACTTCCGGGCTGATGCTGGCGGCCACCAAGGAACGCTTCGACTGGATGAAGTCTCTCTTGGCCAAGGGCAAATATGCCGGCGGCGAGGCGACTTTGATCTCGGCTGAGGAAGCGCATGAAATGATGCCGCTGCTCGATCCCAAGCAGTTCGTCGGTGCGGTCTTCGATCCACATGAAGGCCATCTCGACCCTTACGGCACCACGCATGCCTATGCGAAGTCTGCCAAGAAGAATGGCGCGGAGATCTATCTGCACACCAAGGTCGAGGATCTGGTGCAGTTGGAAGGCGGCACATGGCGGGTGATCACCGACAAGGGCGAAATCCGCTGTGAGCACGTAGTCAATGCCGCCGGCCTCTGGGCGCGCGAAGTCGGCCGCATGGTTGGGCTGGAACTGCCCGTGCTTGCCATGGAGCATATGTACCTGATCACCGAGGACATGCCCGAGGTCATCGACTTCAACAAGACCACGGGCAAGGAACTGATGCACTGCGTTGATTTCGACGGCGAGATCTATATCCGCCAGGAGCGCAACGGCATGCTGATGGGCACCTATGAAAAGGACTGCCGTCCCTGGTCGCCGATCGAGACGCCCTGGACCTTCGGCCACGAGCTTCTGGCGGAAGACCTGGAGCGCATCACCAACGAACTCGAAATCGGCTTCCGCCATTTCCCGGCCTTCAACAATGCCGGGATCAAGAAGATCATCAACGGCCCCTTCACCTTCTCGCCTGATGGCAACCCGCTCGTCGGTCCCGTGCGCGGCATGACGAACTTCTGGTCTGCCTGCGCGGTCATGGCTGGGTTCAGCCAGGGTGGTGGCGTAGGGCTGGCGCTCGCCAACTGGATCATCGAAGGCGATCCGGGCTTCGACGTCTTTGCCATGGATGTCTGCCGCTACGGCGATTACGCGACGCTCGCCTATACCAATGCCAAGGTGCGCGAAAACTATTCCCGCCGCTTCTCGATCCGCTATCCGAACGAGGAGCTGCCGGGGGCCCGGCCGCTGCTCACCACGCCCATCTATGACAAGCTGAAGGCGGCCGGTGCTGTCTTCGGCGCGTCCTATGGGTTGGAATCGGCTCTCTGGTTTGCCCCCGAAGGGGTCGAGGACGCGTTCTCGTGGCGCCGCTCGACGGATTTCGACGCCGTCGGACGCGAGGCGAAAGCCGTTCGCGACAGCGTCGGGCTCATGGAGACCTCGGGCTTTGCCAAATACATGGTGAGCGGGGAGGGGGCGAAGGACTGGCTCGACCACATGCTGGCCGGCAAGATCCCGGAAATCGGGCGCATGGCGCTCGCGCCGATGCTCAACGAAGCGGGCAAGCTGATCGGTGACTTCACCATCGCGAACATGGACGACGAGGATTTCCTCGTCATCGGTTCGGGCATTGCCGAAGACTATCACATGCGCTGGTTCGAAGAGCATCTGCCGGATGACGGTTCTGTTGATGTCGAGCCGCTCAACCTCGGTCTGCTCGGACTTTCCATCGCAGGGCCAAGGGCGCGCGACGTTCTGGCCAAGCTCACGCATCTCGACGTTTCGGACGAGGCGATGCCCTTCATGTCGCTGCGCGAGATGGACCTCGGCATGGCGCCGGCGATCGTCGGGCGCGTCAGCTATACCGGCGATCTCGGCTATGAAATCTGGATGCGGCCGGAATATCAACGCTACCTCTTCGACGCGCTGATGGAAGCCGGTGCCGAATTCGGTATCTCGCTGTTCGGGCTTCGGGCGCTCAACGCGCTGCGCCTGGAAAAGGCCTTCGGCAGCTGGTCGCGTGAATATCGGCCGCTCTATGGGCCCTATGAAGCCGGCCTCGGCCGTTTCGTTGCGCTGAAGAAGCCGGCGGATTTCATCGGCAAGAAGGCGGCGATGGAAGAGAAGCTCTCGGGCGGCAAGCTCCGGCTGAAGACCTTCATCATCGATGCCAAGGATGCCGACGTGATCGGTGACGAACCGATCTCGTTCAACGGTGAGGTCTGCGGCTGGGTGACATCTGGCGGCTTTGCCCATGCCAGCGGTGTCTCGGTGGCGCTCGGTTACGTGCCGAAGGACATCGCCGACGAGGTCGAGGGCTGGGGTGTGGAAATTCTTGGGGACATTCTGCCGGCCCGGCTGCAGCCCCAGCCGCTTTTTGACGCAAATGGGTCGCGAATGAGAAGCTGAACGCTTTTCGACACAAATGGGCTTGCATTAGTGCGGGTCGATGTTCAGCAGGTCGCCTCGGGTGACCTGCTGATTTCATAGCCTTTTTCTGCCGCTTTTTTGTGTGCGTTGATCCTGATGGTGCCAAACTGTTGGTTAACAGTAACATTTTGTCCACCTTTTGCCTTTTTGGCTTCACATTTTCCGACAAAACGATATGGAATCCCCCCATACCCATGCCTGCATGGGACAACAAAATGAGACGCAACATTCAGACGCGTCCGGGGGATAATATATGGAGTACTTCATCCAGCAGCTCATCAACGGGCTGACTCTTGGATCCATCTATGGCCTCGTGGCTATCGGCTATACGATGGTTTACGGCATCATCGGCATGATCAACTTCGCCCATGGCGACATCTTCATGCTTGGCGGCTTTGCCGCTCTGATCGTCTTCCTCATTCTGACCAGCTTCTTCGCCGGCATTCCGGTGGCGCTCGCGCTGCTGATCATGCTGATCGTCTCGATGCTGATGACCGGTTTGTGGAACTGGACGATCGAGCGTGTGGCCTATCGGCCGCTGCGCGGTTCGTTCCGCCTGGCGCCACTGATCACCGCGATCGGCATGTCGATCGTGCTGTCCAACTTCATCCAGATCTCGCAGGGTCCGCGCAACAAGCCGATCCCGCCTTTGGTCAGCGACGTCTTGCATATCGGCAATGTCACCATCGCGCTCAAGCAGGTGATCATCGTCGTCATCACGGCCGTGCTGCTCGCCGCCTTCTGGTACATCGTCAACAAGACGCCGCTCGGGCGCGCCCAGCGCGCAACCGAGCAGGATCGCAAGATGGCCGCGCTGCTTGGCGTCGACGTCGACCGGACGATCTCCGTCACCTTCGTGATGGGGGCTGCCCTCGCATCCGTCGCCGGCACGATGTATCTGATGTATTATGGCGTGGCTTCGTTCAACGACGGCTTCATTCCCGGCGTCAAGGCCTTCACGGCTGCGGTTCTGGGCGGCATCGGCTCGCTGCCGGGCGCCGTTCTGGGCGGGTTGCTGATCGGTCTGATCGAGTCGCTGTGGTCCGCTTACTTCAGCATTGCCTACAAGGACGTCGCGACGTTCGGCATCCTGGCATTCGTGCTGATCTTCAAGCCGACCGGCATCCTCGGTCGACCGGAAGTCGAGAAGGTTTGATCCGATGACAACATCCGCACATGCAAACGGTGCCGCTTCGTCCGGCACGATGGCGCGCGCGCTGAAGGAAGGCCTGTTCGCAGGCGTTCTCTCGCTCGGCCTCTTCATCCTCTATATCGGCATCAAGACCGACCAGAACATGGCCAATGAGCTGGTCTGGTACACGCGTCCGGGTCTGCTGGCCGTCTTCGTTGGCATTGCCGCCGTGGGTCGCTTCGCCCTCGTCGCCTTCGTCTATCCCTGGCTCGCCGAGCGCAAGGAAAAGAAATCGGCAGCGATGCCGGTGCACGACATCGATGCCAGCCCGGGCTTCTTCAAGACGCATTTCCTGAAGATTGCACTGGTCGCACTCATCCTTTATCCGCCGGTTATCGTTTTCCTGTCCGGCACGCAGGGCGCGCTGAAATATGTCGACAACTTCGGCATCCAGATCCTGATCTACGTCATGCTGGCCTGGGGCCTGAACATCGTCGTCGGTCTCGCCGGTCTGCTCGACCTGGGTTATGTGGCCTTCTACGCGGTTGGCGCCTATTCCTACGCGCTGCTCGCCCAGAATTTCGGCCTGTCTTTCTGGATCCTGCTGCCGCTCGCCGGCATCCTGGCCGCCTTCTGGGGCATCATTCTTGGCTTCCCGGTTCTGCGGCTCAAGGGTGACTATCTCGCCATCGTGACGCTCGCCTTCGGTGAAATCATCCGACTGGTGCTGATCAACTGGCAGGACGTGACCAAGGGCACCTTCGGCATCTCCAGCATTCCGAAGGCAACGCTGTTCGGCATTCCGTTCGATGCGTCTGCCGGTGGCTTTGCCAAGACTTTCGGCCTGCCGATGTCGTCCGCCTACTACAAGATCTACCTGTTCTACGTGATCCTGGCGCTTTGCTGCCTGACCGCCTATGTGACGATCAAGCTGCGTCGCATGCCGATCGGCCGTGCCTGGGAAGCGCTGCGTGAGGACGAGATCGCCTGCCGTTCGCTCGGCATCAACACCGTTACGACCAAGCTCACCGCTTTTTCGATCGGTGCGATGTTCGGTGGCTTCGCCGGCTCGTTCTTCGCTGCCCGCCAGGGTTTCGTGTCGCCGGAAAGCTTCGTCTTCCTTGAATCCGCCGTCATCCTGGCCATCGTCGTTCTCGGCGGCATGGGCTCGCTGACCGGGATTGCGATTGCCGCCATCGTCATGATCGGTGGTACGGAAGCGCTGCGCGAAATGGAATTCCTCAAGCACGTCTTCGGCCCCGACTTCACGCCGGAACTGTACCGCATGCTGCTCTTCGGCCTGGCCATGGTCGTGGTCATGCTGTTCAAGCCGCGCGGTTTCGTCGGTAGCAGAGAGCCGACGGCCTTCCTCAAGGAACGCAAGGCCGTCTCGGGCAGCTTCACCAAGGAGGGTCACGGCTGATGACCTCCGGGAACACCACAATGAGCAATGACATCATCCTGAAAGTCGAGCATCTCTCGATGCGCTTCGGCGGCCTGATGGCCATCAACGACTTCTCCTTTGAAGCCAAGCGCGGCGAAATCACCGCGCTGATCGGCCCGAACGGTGCCGGCAAGACGACCGTATTCAACTGCATCACCGGCTTTTACCGGCCGACGATGGGGATGATCACCCTGACGCAGAAGTCCGGCGACGAGTTCCTGCTGGAACGCCTGCCGGATTTCGAGATCCCGAAGAAGGCCAAGGTCGCGCGTACCTTCCAGAACATCCGGCTGTTCTCGGGCCTGACCGTTCTCGAAAACCTGCTGGTTGCCCAGCACAATGCGCTGATGAAGGCGTCTGGCTACACGGTTCTCGGTCTGCTCGGCATGCCGGCCTACAAGAAGGCTGCGGGTGAGGCGATCGAGAAGGCGCGTTTCTGGCTGGACAAGGCCGATCTTACCGATCGCGCCGACGACCCGGCCGGCGACCTGCCTTACGGTGCACAGCGGCGTCTGGAAATCTGCCGCGCCATGTGCACCGGCCCGGAACTGCTCTGCCTCGACGAGCCGGCGGCCGGTCTTAACCCGAAGGAATCGCTTGCGCTCAACACGCTGTTGCGCAGCATCCGCGATGAAGGCACCTCGCTGCTCCTGATCGAGCACGACATGTCCGTCGTCATGCAGATTTCCGACCATGTCGTGGTTCTGGAATACGGCCAGAAGATCTCTGACGGTACGCCGGATCACGTGAAGAACGACCCGAAGGTCATCGCGGCCTATCTGGGTGTCGAGGATGAAGAATTGGACGAAGTGATCCACGAAGTCGAAGCGATTGCCGGAGGGAACAACTGATGTCCTCTGAACCGCTTCTGAAAGTCTCTGCTGTCGAGACCTATTACGGCAATATCCGTGCACTCTCCGGCGTTGATGTCGAAGTGCACAAGGGCGAGATCGTCTCGCTGATCGGCGCCAACGGGGCTGGCAAGTCCACCCTGATGATGACGATCTGCGGCAGCCCGCAGGCGCGTTCCGGTCAGGTCATCTTCGATGGCGAAGACATCACCAAACTGCCGACGCATCTGATCGCCCGCCGCCGCATCGCGCAGTCGCCGGAAGGTCGCCGGATTTTCCCGCGCATGACCGTGATGGAAAATCTGCAGATGGGCGCCGGTCTCGACAACATGAAGTTCTTCGCCGAGGACGTGGAGAAGGTCTTCACCATGTTCCCGCGTCTCAAGGAACGCCAGTCGCAGCGCGGCGGCACCTTGTCGGGTGGCGAACAGCAGATGCTGTCAATCGGTCGTGCGCTCATGTCGCGGCCGAAGCTCCTGCTTCTCGACGAGCCGTCGCTCGGTCTTGCTCCGCTCATCGTCAAGGGCATCTTCGAGCAGATCAAGCGGCTCAACAAGGAAGAGGGACTGACCGTCTTCCTCGTCGAGCAGAATGCGTTTGCGGCGCTCAAGCTCTCCGACCGAGCCTATGTCATGGTGAACGGCAATGTCACCATGAGCGGCACCGGCAAGGAACTGCTCGCCGATCCGTCGGTCCGGGCGGCCTATCTCGAAGGCGGCCATCATTGAGCGCGGGGAGAATTTGACATGCAAGGTTTGTTTTTCGAAAGCGATACCACCGTTCGCCTGGTGCTGAGGTTCCTCGTTCTGCTCCTCGGTTTCTGGACCGCGTGGCGTTCGGGTCGCGCGGTGGCCGAGAACTGGCAGAGCTACGGCACCGTCGTGCTCTATGCGCTGGGACTGGGTTTCGCGATGCGTTTTCTGCACTATTCGCTGTTTGGCGGGCCGTTTGTCAGCCCGTTCTTCTACCTCGTCGACGTGGTGATTCTGCTGGCCTTCGCACTGGCTGGATTCCAGGCGCGCCGGGCCACCCAGATGGTCGACAATTACTACTGGCTCTATGAGAGAACATCCTACCTCTCGTGGAAGAAGAAAGATTGACAAGCTGTTGTTTTCTGTCACAGATTGGCGGCAGAAAGCCTCGGCTTGAAATAAAGAGTGGAACAGTTTTCCGGCGCAGTGAGAGCGGGTATTGCGCACGGTTTTCAAACCTAACCCGCATAAAAAACTGGGAGTAACAGTATGAAGAAGTCTCTCCTCTCGGCGGTTGCGCTGTCGGCCATGGTTGCCTTCAGCGGCAACGCCTGGGCTGACATCCTCGTCGGCGTTGCCGGTCCGCTGACCGGTCCGAACGCTGCCTTCGGTGCACAGCTCCAGAAGGGCGCCGAACAGGCTGCCGCCGACATCAATGCCGCTGGCGGCATCAATGGCGAACAGATCAAGATCGTGCTCGGCGACGACGTGTCGGACGCCAAGCAGGGCGTTTCGGTTGCCAACAAGTTCGTTGCTGATGGCGTTAAGTTCGTCATCGGTCACTTCAACTCGGGCGTTTCGATCCCGGCTTCTGAAGTCTATGCCGAAAACGGCATCCTGCAGATCACGCCGGCTTCGACCAACCCGCAGTACACCGAGCGTGGCCTCTGGAACACCTTCCGCGTCTGCGGTCGTGACGACCAGCAGGGTGCGGTTGCCGGCAAGTACATCGCCGACAACTTCAAGGACGCCAAGGTTGCCGTCGTGCATGACAAGACGCCTTACGGCCAGGGTCTTGCCGACGAAACCAAGAAGTCGATGAACGAACTCGGCGTGACCGAAGTCGTTTACGAAGGCATCACCGCCGGTGAAAAGGACTACTCCGCCCTCATCGCCAAGATGAAGGAAGCTGGTGTATCTGTCGTCTACTTCGGCGGCCTGCACACCGAAGCTGGCCTGATCATGCGCCAGATGGCGTCGCAGGGCCTGAAGGCAACCTTGATGTCCGGCGACGGTATCACCTCGAACGAACTTGCTTCGATCGCCGGTGACGCAGTTGACGGTACTCTGATGACCTTCCCGCCGGATCCGCGCCAGAACCCGAACGCTGCTGACGCCGTCAAGAAGTTCCGCGACGCCGGCTTCGAGCCTGAAGCCTACACGCTGTACTCCTACGCTGCCCTGCAGGTCATCGCTGACGCTGCCAAGGCTGCCGCTTCGGCCGACTCGGAAGCTGTTGCGACCGCGCTGAAGGAAAAGGGTCCGTACACGACCGTTATCGGCGAACTCGGCTTCGACGCCAAGGGCGACATCACCCGCCCGGACTACGTCATGTACACCTGGAAGAAGGGCGAGGACGGCAAGTACTCGTACTTCCAGAACAAGTAATCGATCCGCATCGCGGTTTGATGGAAAGCCCGGCGAAAGCCGGGTTTTCTGCGTTTGGGGCCAGGGGGCGAATAGGGAGCAGCGAATAGTGAGTAGGACTTAGGGAGTAAGGACGTTTTGCCGAAGCGCAGAACTGTAGCGGTTTTTGCTTGGCTCGGTTCGGCTGGGGCCGCGAGTTTGTATTGACGCGCTTCACCGGCCCGCAAAATTCGCTATTCGCTATTCGCTATTCGCTGCCAGCGACTTCCGCTCACGTCTCGCGTAGCACATGTGCCGCCTTCACGGCTGCAGACGCTCGGTTTTCGACACCGAGCTTGGCGTAGATCTGTTCCAGATGCTTGTTGACCGTGCGTGAGGAGAGGCCGAGGATCTCGCCGATATCCCGATTGGCCTTGCCCTTGGCGATCCAGAGCAGAACTTCGCTTTCCCGGTGGGTGAGGCCGAAGCTTTGGCGCAGGATCTCGTCTTCGCTCTGGCGGTTGGCGGAGGTGAGGCGGAAGAGATATTCGTCCGCGCCAATGGTGCCGAGCAGGGACAGGGCGAGGGGCAGGCCAGTGGCCTCCGAGAAGGAGAAGCCTGGTTCCGATTGCGGCGACACCGCGCCGCTGCGCCTTTGTGCCAGCCAAGCTGCAGCGGACCTGGCAACTGCGTTGATGCCGTCGGCATGGCCGGTGGCCGTCTCAATCAGGCGGTTGGCCTGCGGTGTTGTCCAATGCACCTGTCCGTCGCCACGGATCGCCAAGAGATGACGGCCGGCGGCGTCGAGGGCGACGCGGGCGCTCTGGGCAGAGCGGGCATTGGAGAGGTGAACCCGGATGCGGGCGCGCAATTCGTCGATATTGATCGGCTTGGTGAGGTAATCGACGCCGCCGCTCTCCAGCGCCTTCACCACATGTTCTGTTTCGGTCAACCCCGTCATGAAGATGACGGGCACCTGGGCGACCGCCGGATCGGCCTTCAGCGCCTTGCATGCCTCGAAGCCGTCCATGCCCGGCATCACGGCATCGAGCAGGATGAGGTCGGGGCTGATGCGGGCGACGATCGAGAGCGCGGCATGGCCGGAGGTGGCGATCAGCACCGAATAGCCGGAGGCTTCGAGAGCCTCGGTCAGGAAGCCGAGCGCGTCTGGGCTGTCGTCGACCAGGAGGACGATATCGCGCCTGTTGGCCTCAGCCATGGACTGCCTCCCTGTCAGTTTCGAAGGAGGTGAGGAAGCTGCGCAGGCCGGCTAGGTCGAACGCCTGAACATGGGCGCGGGCCGTGTCGACAAAGGCTGCGTGGCTCCCCAGTCCCGCCAGTTCGGCGAGCTTGGCCTCGATGCCGCGGATATAGCCGATGTCGCAGAGGCTTAACAACTCCTTGAGATGGGCTCCGCCCGGCGATACAGGCTTTTGCGGGTGGAGTGCCGGTTGCAGCAGGCGCGGATCATCGGCATAGATCCAGTCGAGGCCGAGGAAGCGGGCAAGCTTGTCGCGAAGGCGCGAAATGTCGACCGGTTTGGTGATCGCGTCGTCATGGCCTTCGCCGCCAGGGGCGGGGGCATCGCCGACATTGGCCGAGAGCATCAGGATCGGCGCCTTCTGGCCGGCGTCGCGCAGTTTTTCCACCAGCTGCCAGCCATTCATGCCCGGCATGGCGATGTCGATGAGGAAGAGATCGGGTCTCACCCCTTGAATGAGCGTCAGGCATTCCGCGCCGCCGGATGCGGTCAGCACAACGAAGTCGAGTGGGGCGAGAACCTCGCGCATGAGCTCGCGATGGTCTTCATTGTCGTCGACGACAACGATGGTGCGGCGTGGGCCTGTGTAGGAGACGATCTTGCGTTCCGGGGCAGGCGCCGTGTTAGGCCGGTCGATGGCCGATAGCATCAGGCGGATCTTGAAGGTCGAGCCCTTGTCGCGTTCGCTCACCACAGAGATTTCGCCGCCCAGCGTCTGGGTCAGCAGCTTGGTGATGGTGAGGCCTAGGCCAAGGCCAGGTTGCGGGCGAATGTTGTCGGCCTCGCCACGCTGGAAGGGCTCGTAGATCCGGGTGAGGTCCTTTTCCGCGATGCCGCGACCGGTGTCGCTGACCGTGAAGGTGGCGACCTGGCTGCGGTAGTCGACGGCGAAGCGAATGGTGCCCTCGTCGGTGAACTTGATGGCGTTGGACAGGAGATTGACGAGGATCTGGCGGATGCGGCGCTCGTCGGTGCGCACATAGAGCGGCAGGTTGCGCGAGCGCTGGTGCTCGAAGAGGATGCCCTTGGCGGCGGCCTGGGGGGCGAACATGTCGATCAACTGGTCGAGGAAATCCTGGATGTTGACCTCGTTGGAAAAGACCTGCAACCGGCCGGCCTCGATCTTGGAGATATCCAGCAGCCCGTCGATCAGGCCGGAGAGATGGTCGGCCGAGCGGCGGATGACCTTGATCGCCGACTGGCGCGGCACGGGGATGGTCTCGTCGCGTTCGAGGATCTGGGCGTAGCCGAGCACGGCATTGAGCGGCGTGCGCAGCTCGTGGCTGAGGCCGACGACATAGCGGCTCTTGGCGCGGTTGGCGGCCTCGGCCGTTTCCTTGGCGGTCTGCAGCGCCGCATCCGTCTTGCGGTGCGCGGCGATTTCCTTGAGCAGCAGGGTGTTCTGGCGCGAGGATTCCTCTTCGGCGACCAGCCGGCTGTCATGAGCCAGCACATAAAACCACGAGACGATGCCGGCGATGATGGCGAAGATGAAGAAGACGACCAGGACCGTGCGGTTGACCACGTCGGTCATGGCGGGGGTCGCGACATTCACCTGATGGGCGATCAGCGCCAGGATGGCGCCGATGACCGAGATCGAGACCATGGCGGTGAGTGCATAGCGGCCGAGGCGGGTGGAGAACTTTTCTAGTAGCACCGCCGGCAGGAAGGCGCGAGCGACGACGCCCGCCTGGGCGTTGATCTTCGCATGCGGCTTGCACATGTCGTGGCAGCGGCTGTCGAGTGTGCAGCAAAGCGAACAGATGGGCGCCGCGTAGGCCGGGCACCAGGCCATGTCCTCCGGCTCGAAGGGATGCTCGCAGATTGAACAGGTGATGCCGGTCAGGTTTTTCCAGCTGTGGCGCGGCTTGCGGGCGAGATAGAATTTGCCTTTCGTGCCCCAGGCAATCAGCGGCGAGATGAGGAAGGCAACCAGGGTGACATAGGTCGAGAGCGACGCCATCAGGTCGCCGAAGGCACCGAAATGGGCGGCGAGTGCCAGGCTTGCCGAGAGCAGCATGGTGCCGCAGCCGACCGGGTTGATGTCATAGAGATGGGCGCGCTTGAACTCGATCCCGGGTGGCGAGAGGCCGAGGTTCTTGTTGACGAAGAGATCGGCGGAGATGGCGCAGAGCCAGCTCATCGCGATGATCGAGAAGATGCCGAGCGTTTCCTCAAGCAGGCCGTAGATGCCGAGTTCCATCAGAAGCAGGGCGATCGCCACGTTGAAGACCAGCCAGACGACGCGGCCCGGATGGCTATGGGTGAGGCGCGAGAAGAAATTCGACCAGGCGAGCGAGCCTGCATAGGCGTTCATCACGTTGATCTTGAGCTGGGAGATCACCACGAAGCCGGCCATCAGCAGCATGGCGGCCGTCTCGTTCGGCAGCATATAGCCGAAGGCCGCGACATACATATGGGCCGGATCGGCCGCCTCGCTGATCGGGACGCCGGTCGAAAGGGTCAGCACGGCGAGGAAGGAGCCGGCGAGCAGTTTCGGAACGCCGAGCACGACCCAGCCGGATCCGGCGAGAAAGATCGCGATGCGGTGATGCAGCTTGCGTGCCCCTTCCGGCGGCAGGAAGCGCAGGAAGTCCACCTGTTCGCCGATCTGCGGCATCAGCGCGAGAATCACGGCGGAGGCGGCGCCGAATTCGAGCATATCGAAGGGGGCGGCCTGGCCGAGGCCTGCATTGGAATGGTCGATGCCGGCAAAGGCCCGCCAGAGATCGATCTTTTCCCAATCGAGAAAGGCGATGAAGATGAAGGGCAGGATGTTGAGTACGATCCAGAAGGGTTGGGTCAGCAGCTGGAATTTCGAGATGAGCCGGATGCCATAGGTGACCAGCGGTAGGACGACCACGGCCGAGATAATGTAGCCGAGCCAGAGCGGAATCCCGAAGGCGAGTTCTAGCGCCTTGGTCATGATCGAGGCCTCAATGGCAAAGAGCATGAAGGTGAAGCTGGCATAGATCAGCGAGGTGATGGTCGAGCCGATATATCCAAAGCCCGCTCCGCGGGTCAAAAGGTCGATATCGACGCCATGGCGGATGGCATATTTGCTGATGGGCACGCCGACCAGCAGCATCAGGATCGCAGCCACGACGATGGCGAAAAAGGCGTTGGTGGTGCCGTAGGCAATGGTGATCGTACCGCCGATCGCCTCCAGCGCCAGAAAAGAAATCGCGCCGATTGCCGTCTGCGAGATGCGGCTCGATGAGAATTTTCGCGCGCTCTTGGCGGTGAAGCGCAGCGCGTAGTCTTCCAGCGTCTGGTTGGCCACCCAGCGATTGTATTCGCGGCGGACGGGGATGATGCGTTGGCGTGCCGGCATGCCTAAATTCTAGCGCCTTTTTGGAGGTGGTCGAGCTTTAGGCATTTTCACGGGATTGGGCGGAATAGCAAGGGCATAGGCCGCCAGCAGGCGGCGCAAGCTCAGGGTTTTACCAGACCTCCGTGATAGTCGAGGCGATAGGCGAGGCGGCCTTCGACATAGATGCGCTCGACGCCCTGAAAGCTGGCGGCGTCGCCAACGGATTCGTCGATGTATTCGCCAAACTGGTGCTGATATGTGAAGCCACCAAGAAAACGGCCTTCATTGTACAGCGCGATCAGTGCCTTCTGGATGACCGCGCCGCCGCGTTCCCCGTCGAAGCGCTCAGGATCAAGAATACGGCCGTAATAATTGAGCGCCCAGACCGGTTCTTCGTCCCGCCACACGACTTCCTGGCCAATGAAATCGGTGCCGCCGAAATAGCTGTCGAGATAGCGGAAGGGGCCGCGCCGATATGCAATGTCATGGGCCGCCGGACGGGAAGCCTCGCGAGCATCCGCATTGTTGGCCCCAGGCTTGGAACAAAATGAGAACGTAGCGCGTGGCGATAGCTCTGGCAACCCTACTTCCAGAGGGGTTCATGTGAACGTGATTGCGTCTTTGGTCTTAAAATCGTCAACCGTTGTGCTGCAGCCGGTCCGACAGGGCCTTCAGCAATGCGGCGGAATCATAGGGTTTTCGGACCACCGGCACGTCGGCGAAGCCCTCCGGGACGATGGACCGGTCGTCGTATCCGGTTGCGAAGACGAAGGGGATGCCGAGGCGTGCCAGTTCTTCTGCGACGGGCACGGAGGTGTCGCGACCGAGATTGATGTCGAGGATCGCGATGGCTGGCTTGAACGTCTTCAGCCGGTTCAGGGCTTCCGCGCTGGAGCTTGCGGTCACCACATTCTCGATCCCGGCATCGGCCAGCATCATTTCGGCATCCATGGCAATCAGCACCTGATCTTCGACGAGAAGCACGGGCAAGCCGGCCTGCAGGGGCTCACTCTGTTCGGCCGGCATCGTGGTCTTCACGGGCTGCTTTTCGGTGATTTCAGCTGTCTCCCAGGTGAGGAAGCGACCCGGAATGCAAAATTCCGCCGCCAAGCCTTCCGGGTTATAGTCGAGATGGCTCGATCCGCCAAGGTCGTAGGGAATGCTGCGCTCGATCAATGCCGTGCCAAAGCCCTTGCGGCCGATCGGGCCGATGGTGGGGCCGCCACGCTCCCGCCACCGGATGACGCAGTCGTCGTCTTCCCCGGTGCGCTGCCACTCGACGGTGAGAGCGCCACCGGGACGCGACAGGGCGCCGTATTTCGCAGCATTGGTGCACAGTTCGTGGATGACGAGCGCTGCAACAGCATGCGCACGCGCATCAAGGGTAACTGGTCCGCCCGAGACCGACAGCAAATTCAGACCGGCGCGGTAGGGCAGGAGTTCGGCCTGCAGCAGATCCGCCAGGGTGCCGCCGCCGCCGCCCCGCGTCAGCTGGTCGTGGGCGTGCGACAGCGCATGGATGCGGCCGCGCAACGAGCCGATATAGTGCTCAATGGGCACTTCGTTCTGTCCGGGGGCGGCCACCAGCGACTTGATCACCGCCAGGATGTTCTTTACCCGGTGATTGAGTTCCTCGTTCAGCATGCGCTGTCGGACATCAGACTTGCTGCGTTCTTCCTGCATCAGCTCATTGTGGTGCAGAACAATTTCCACCGTGGCCGAGCGGATGGCTTCGGCAGTTTCCATGTCCGCATCTCGCCAGGGTTCGGCCTGATTGCGCACCGTTTCCTTCCAGATCGCAAAGCTCTTGCGCGGTGTCAGTCGATCGCCGAGAGGTCCCACTTCATAGGTCTTCTCCGGGTTGCCGGCCCAGTTCAGCGTCTGCAGGCGTTCCTTGCGGAAGAAGAAGAGGTAGTCGCGGGGTATCTGGGACAGTGGAACAGAGAGTACGCCGGAGACGGCTTCGGGATAATCCGCATCGGGAAAATCCGTGGACAGGAACTTGGTCGCCCAGATTCGTCCATCCGAGGCCGCGCTTACGAAGTTTGCAAGTGCCACTTCTTCGCCCGCAGGCGGAACCGCGCCAATGGCGGTCCAGCGTCCCCGCATCCACAAGCCCACGCCATCGCAGGCGAGCAGCTTCTGGAATTCGGGCAGGGCGCCCGAAAGGATCTGGTCAACGTCCGTCTGGTGCGAGGCCGACTGGAGGAAGCGGTCGAGCGCCCTGCGGGCCTCGTTCACCGTATCGAGCTTGCGCTTCTGGCGCAGCGCCAGCAGGTGAAGGGAGAAGAACTCGCCGAACATCTCGGCGGCGATGCGCTCTGACATGGTGAGCGTTTTCGGCGCGTAATGATGACAGGCAATCAGTCCCCACAGCTTGTTGTCGAGAATGATCGAGATCGACATGGAGGCCGCAACACCCATGTTGCGCAGATATTCGCAATGGATCGGCGAGACGCTGCGCAGGTGAGCGAAGGAGAGGTCCAGCGGCAGGCGGGCTTCGTCTTCCTCAGGCAGCAGGGCAACACGCGTGCCACGCGCGTCAGAAATGACGCGGATCGGGTTCTGCATATAGAGGATGCGGGCCTGCTGGGGGATGTCGGTCGCGGGGAAATACTGACCGAGAAAACTCTCAAGATCCGCGCGCTTGGCTTCGCTTGCCACCTTGCCTGAGCCGTCTTCCTCGAAGCGGTAGATTATCACGCGATCATAACCCAGCACCGAGCGCACGAGCTTGGCGGACGAGGCAATCAACAGGTCGATGTCGGTGATGTCCTTGACGCGGCCGATCATCTCGCGGGCGAGCTGCAGTGGCTGGGTCCGGCGCAGAGACGGCTCGAATTCGAGGATGGCGCCGTCCTGCTGGCGGTGGACGGCAATGTCGAAATGATCGCCATTGGGCAGGCGCAGGTGCGCGATCACGGCAGGGCGGCTGGCATCCGGGGCCTGAGCGATCGCATTGCGTAGGTCGTGCGTTGCTTCCTCCCCGAGGAGGTCTGCAATCAGCCTGTTCTTCAGCGCACCGTCAGCGCGCAGCATCTGAGGTGCATTGGCTGAATATCGGCGCACGGCGGTGATGCCCGGATCGCAGGCGAGCAGACATCCATGCGGCTGGATGCTTCCGGGGATGTGGATGGGTTCACGGTCGCAATTCGACAGGTCGACGGTAGGCGCGGTCAGCATTCAGGCCACTTTCGAAGGCGTTTCGGGCATAGTCGAAAGCGGTGTCGGCCCAGGCTGCAGCGGCCGTTTCGTCGTATCCACACACGTTCTCCATACGTCCCGAGAACGCACGCCAGTTCGAAAAGTTCCGTGCCTGGGCAAAAAGATGTTGGGCGCCATATGTCTCGGTAAACCCGATCGCTTCGGCGCGTTTGGCCAGCAGTCTTGCACCGAGGGCGGAGCCCTCGAGCACATAGAGAAGGCCCATCAGGCCGTTCCCTTCGGGCAGGACGAAGGGCGGCAGGTCGGTGGGCACGGCGATGCCGAGATCGTCGAGATCACCCAACAGCTCATCGGCGTATAGGCCGGGACGCCAGTCTTCGAAGCCTGCGGGCAGGGGCTGGATTTCGAGCCAGGCTTCGACCGGCAGGCGAAAGCGGGCCATGCCTTCGAGATAGCGGGCATAGGAGGCCGGCGTGTCGAAACTGCCGATCATCGTGTCGAGCGCGTGGTGCGCGTCGGCCGTGCGGGTTTTCAAGCCGAGCCGCCTGGGGGAAAGGTCCATGATTTGTCCTTCGCTGTTTGAGCCCATTCTAACGGGTGGCTTTGACGAAAGACAAGTTGGGCAGGTTCGGCCGGCGGATCGATTACAGCCGTCCGAGAAGATCGGCCTTCTTGGACGAATATTCCTCGTCGGTCAGGATGCCCTTTGCATGCAGCTGCGCAAGCCGTTCGATCTTGGCGAAGATATCGTCTTCGGCCTCGGTCGATGCGGCGGGCTGTGCCACCGGTGCGCTCGGGGCGGGTGCGGGCATGGGCGAGGGGGAAGGCGTTGCCGGCCAGTGCATGGGATCGACACGCGCGGGAGCGCTGCCCGCATGCCGCGAGACGACGGGCGCCTCCGCTGCCGGCGGTGTCTGTGGCTGTGGCTGGACAAGCGGCAGGTCCGCTACACGCACCAGGCCGTATTGCGAGGTGAAGGTCAAAGACTGGTCGCCGCTCTGCTGCTGCGAGAAGCCTGATATATGGTGGTCGCCGGTGTCATACACCGTCTGGTGCCCGGCAAGGTCGATGACCAGCCGGCGGCTTTCGGGGAAGAAGGCGTAGCGCAGATTGTTCTGCGACCCGACCGAGGCGGGATGGCCAAGGTCTGCCGGCCAGCCGCCCGATGACATTGAGGTGCCGCCCGAGACGAAGAGGCTGACGCTGCCGCCGCCCTGCTGCTGCGATTGTCCCTGGTAGGAGACCGGCATTGGGCCTAGCATGTCCTGACTGCGGATCAGGCCGGACAGCTCCTGGCACAGCCAGTCGACCTTGGCCTTCAACCCGTTGTTGAACATGTCGCCGACCATGGTCATGCCGCCTTGCGACCACTGGCCCATGCCGCCCAGTTCGGGATGGTTGAACTGCGCCTGGCTTCCGCCGCCGGCTGCCACCGCCATCAGCATATGGGTCGCGGCATCGAGGCTGATGCCGTGCCGGCTCGCCAGTTCTGTCAGAATTCGACGGCCATCTTCGCTCAACGGTCGCATGCGCCACCTCTCCCGCAGTGCAAAAGGACCGGCCCGGGGCCGTGCCCCGCCGTCTTTGCCCGGGACCCGTAACACAGGATGGCCCGGCGGGACAGGGTCACGCGGAAAAGCATGAAAATCAGTGCGTCCGGTGCCCTTCCACTCCAACTTCCGTGTTTTCCCCCCTGACCTACGTCAAACGACGTATACGGTTTTGCACTGCGGCATCCGATAGTCCCCTCCAGCAACGGTTAAATTTCATTAACCGACCGGTTGCGACCAAGAAGAGGGGATCACAACAATGACTCTGAAGACGAAACTCACCGGCGCCCTGCTCGGCGCCATGCTGTCGACGACAGCCTTCCACGGCGCCTTCGCTCAGGAAGACACGATCAAGATCGGCGTTCTCCACTCGCTGTCGGGCACGATGGCAATTTCGGAAACGACGCTGAAAGACGCCATGCTGATGCTCATCGAAGAGCAGAACAAGAAGGGTGGCGTTCTCGGCAAGCAGCTCGAAGCCGTCGTCGTAGACCCGGCCTCCGACTGGCCGCTGTTTGCTGAAAAGGCCCGCGAACTGATTTCCAAGGACAAGGTCGCCGCCGTCTTCGGTTGCTGGACCTCGTCGTCGCGCAAGTCCGTCCTGCCGGTGTTCGAAGAGCTGAACTCCATCCTCTTCTACCCGGTCCAGTACGAGGGCGAAGAATCCTCACGCAACATCTTCTACACGGGTGCCGCACCGAACCAGCAGGCCATCCCGGCCGTCGATTACCTGGCTGAAAACGAAGGCGTCGAGCGCTGGGTTCTGGCCGGTACCGACTATGTCTATCCGCAGACGACCAACAAGATCCTCAAAGCCTATCTGATGTCCAAGGGCGTTGCCGAAGAAGACATCATGATCAACTACACGCCGTTCGGTCATTCCGATTGGCAGACCATCGTCTCCGACATCAAGAAGTTCGGTTCGGCCGGCAAGAAGACCGCCGTCGTCTCGACCATCAATGGTGACGCGAACGTTCCGTTCTACAAGGAACTCGGCAACCAGGGCATCAAGGCCGAAGACATTCCGGTCGTCGCCTTCTCCGTCGGTGAAGAAGAACTCGCCGGCCTCGACACCACGCCGCTGGTCGGCCACCTCGCCGCCTGGAACTACTTCCAGTCCGTCGATGCGCCCGTCAATGCCGAGTTCATCAAGACCTGGCATGCATTCACCAAGAACGACAAGCGCGTGACCAACGACCCGATGGAAGCGGCCTATATCGGCTTCCAGGCCTGGGTTGCTGCCGTCGAAGCTGCCGGCACCACCGACACCGACGCCGTTCTCGACTCGATCATCGGCGTTGCTGTTCCGAACCTCTCGGGCGGCTATTCCACGGTCATGCCGAACCACCACATCACCAAGCCGGTGCTGATCGGTGAAATCCAGGCCGACGGCCAGTTCGAAATCGTCCAGCAGACCCCGTCTGTGGTCGGTGACGAATGGTCGGATTACCTGCCTGACTCCAAGGACCTGATCTCCGATTGGCGCAAGCCGATGGAATGCGGCAACTTCAACGTTGCCACCGGCAAGTGCGGCGGCAAGGGTAGCTGATCGGCTTATCTTTGGGTCTTAGCCCCTCACCCTAACCCTCTCCCCGCAAGCGGGGAGAGGGGACGTGCCACGCGAAGCGCTGGCAACGATCGGTGAGGGCGCGGCAATCGTCCTTCTCCCCGTTCACGGGGAGAAGGTGCCGGCAGGCGGATGAGGGGCTTCTTCGGCTCCGCCGCCCCGCCAACCGGGGGACAACAGAATGCTTATCCGTTTCATCACACTGCTTTTCATCTTCCTTTCCTTCGCCGCGCCCTCCTTTGCGCAGAGCGACCCGCGGGATCTCCTGAACGCACTGGGCAAGGCCAACTTCAAGCAGGCCGAAGAGCTGCTCGGGCAGATCGCTGCAACCGCAGACGCCCGCGTCGTGCCGGCGCTCGAAGCCTTTGCCGAGGGTGATCTCTATGTCCGCAAGTCGGACAATCAGGTTTTCATCACCAAGCCTGCTGGCAGCAATCTCGCCGCGATCGATCCGCTCTCGGGCGAGACCGTTGGCGAGGAGCCGAAGGGCGCCTTCACCAAGATCAAGGTCAACAACACGCTGCGCCGCGCGATCCGCTCGGCTCTCGGTGGTCTGACGCTTTTGAGCCCCGATCGCAGCGTGCGGCTTGCTGCCGCCCAGGCCGTTTTGCAGTCGCCTAGCGCTGAAAACCTCGACCTGGTCGAGACGGCACTCGCCACCGAGGCCGACTCGGAAGTCAAGGCGCGCATGGAAGAGGCCCGCGCCGTCTCCGTGCTTGCCTCCGACCGTTCAGCCGAGGACAAGCGTGCGGCCATCGCCACCGTCGCTTCGCTCGGCGGACGCGAGGCGATCGGCATTCTGATGTCGGTGTCATCGACGATCGACGAGAGCCTGAAGCCTGATATCGACAAGGCGATTGCCCATATCGAGAGTGGCCTCCTGTTCTGGGATATGGGCCAGAACGTCTGGTACGGTATTTCGCTCGGCTCCGTCCTGCTCTTGGCGGCGATCGGCCTTGCCATCACCTTTGGCGTCATGGGCATCATCAACATGGCGCATGGCGAGATGGTGATGATCGGCGCCTATTCCACCTTCATGGTGCAGCAGGTGATCCGCACCAGCTATCCCGAGCTGTTCGACTGGTCGCTGGCGATTGCGCTTCCCGTCGCCTTCCTGGTGACGGCTGCTGTCGGCCTCATCATCGAACGCGGCGTCATCCGTTTCCTTTATGGCCGGCCGCTCGAAACGCTGCTCGCCACCTGGGGCATCTCGCTGATCCTGCAGCAGACGATCCGCACGATCTTCGGCCCGACCAACCAGGAAGTCGGCAATCCCTCCTGGATGTCCGGCTCGTTTGCGTTGGGTGGTCTCACCATCACCTGGAACCGCATGTGGATCGTGCTGTTTTCGCTCACCATCTTCTTTGCGCTGCTGACGCTGATGAAGCGCTCCGCTTTCGGTCTGCAGATGCGCGCCGTCACGCAGAACCGGCGAATGGCTTCGTCCATGGGTATCCGCACGCCCTGGGTTGACGCCTTCACCTTCGCGCTTGGCTCGGGCATTGCCGGAATTGCCGGCGTGGCGCTCAGCCAGATCGACAATGTCAGCCCGAACCTTGGCCAGTCCTACATCATCGACAGCTTCATGGTCGTGGTCTTCGGCGGCGTCGGCAATCTCTGGGGAACCTTTGTCGGGGCCTTGTCGCTCGGCATCCTCAACAAGTTCCTCGAACCCTCGGTCGGGGCGGTCCTGGGCAAGATCCTCGTGCTCGTCCTCATCATTCTCTTCATCCAGAAACGACCGCGCGGGCTCTTCGCGCTCAAGGGAAGGGCGGTGGAAGCATGATCAGCGGCTTCATCCTGCGCGCACTCGACGGCAAGATCGTCATCGCCATCGGCGTTCTCCTAGGCTTTGCCCTGCTGGTGCCAGCACTCAACCTGCTGACACCGCCCGACAGCGCACTGCATGTTCCAACCTATGTGGTGTCGCTGCTCGGCAAATATCTCTGCTATGCGCTGCTCGCGCTCGCACTCGACCTGGTCTGGGGCTATTGCGGCATTCTCTCGCTCGGCCATGGCGCCTTCTTTGCGCTCGGCGGTTATGCCATGGGCATGTATCTGATGCGGCAGATCGGTTCGCGCGGCGTCTATGGCGACCCGATTTTGCCTGATTTCATGGTCTTCCTGAACTGGAAGGAACTGCCCTGGTTCTGGCATGGCATGGACATGTTCCCGGTTGCCATGGCCATGGTGCTGCTGGTGCCCGGGCTGCTCGCCTTCGTCTTCGGCTGGTTCGCCTTCCGCTCCCGCGTCAATGGCGTCTATCTTTCGATCATCACCCAGGCGATGACCTATGCGCTGCTGCTCGCCTTCTTCCGCAACGACATGGGTTTCGGCGGCAATAATGGTCTCACCGACTACAAGGAAATCCTCGGCTTCAACGTCCAGGCCGATGGCACCCGCGCCGTTCTCTTTGCATTGTCGGCGGTCTTCCTGGCGCTCTGCCTGCTGATTGCATCGGCGATCACCCGCTCGAAATTCGGCAAGGTGCTGGTCGGGGTGCGTGATGCCGAAAGCCGCGTGCGCTTCCTTGGCTACCGGGTCGAGAACATCAAGCTCTTCACCTTCGTCGTCTCGGCGATGATGGCGGGCATTGCCGGTGCACTCTTCGTGCCGCAGGTCGGCATTATCAATCCCGGCGAGTTCGCCCCCGCCAACTCTATCGAAGTCGTGGTGTGGACCGCCGTCGGCGGGCGCGGCACCCTGATCGGGCCGATCATCGGCGCCATCCTGGTCAATGTCGGCAAGAGTTACTTTACCGGCGCTTTCCCCGATCTCTGGCTCTTTGCGCTCGGCGGCCTTTTCATCTTCGTCACGCTGTTCATGCCTAAGGGCATTGTCGGCACCGTCCAGGCGTATCTTGCGAAGCGCAAGGACTATGCCCGCGAGGCAGACAAAAATGCGGCCAATTCCGACGTGAAACCCGAACCGGCCACCGTGGCTGCGGAGTAACGTGATGAGCGACAAGACGACCACCAGCCTGCTCTATCTCAACGGCGTGTCCGTCTCCTTCGACGGGTTCAAGGCGCTCAACTCGCTGTCCTTCATCGTCGAGCCCGGGGAACTGCGCGCCATCATCGGCCCGAACGGTGCCGGCAAGACGACGATGATGGACATCATCACCGGCAAGACGCGGCCCGACACTGGCGACGTGTTCTTCGATGGCGGCAAGGTCGACCTGACCAAGAAGGATGAGGCCGAGATCGCCCAGCTTGGCATCGGCCGCAAGTTCCAGAAGCCGACGGTGTTCGAAAGCCATACCGTCTGGGACAATCTGGAACTGGCGCTGAACCGCAAACGGGGCGTCTTTGCTACCCTGTTCTACAGCCTGTCGGCGGCGGACAAGGCGCGTATCGAGGAGATCCTGGAGACGATCCGGCTTACCTCGCGGGCCCAGGACCTGGCTGCCAATCTCTCCCATGGCCAGAAGCAGTGGCTGGAGATCGGCATGCTGCTGGCGCAGGAACCGAAACTCTTGCTGGTCGACGAACCGGTTGCCGGCATGACCGATGCCGAGACAGCGGAGACGGCGATCCTCCTGAAGGAGATCGCCAAGACGCGCTCCGTCGTCGTCGTCGAACACGACATGGGCTTCATCCGCGATCTCGGCGTCAAGGTGACGTGTCTGGCGGAAGGCTCTGTTCTGGCCGAGGGTTCGATCGATTTCGTCTCGAATGACCAGAAGGTCATCGAGAACTATCTGGGGCGGTGAGGATGGACGTTTTGCCGAGCGCACCCCCCTCTGCCCTGCCGGGCATCTCCCCCACAAGGGGGGAGAGCGTCGCGCCGCTGATCGCCCGCATCGCCGCAAGCATTCAAGATTTCACGGGGCCGTCCGTCTGGCTCCACTCTCCCCCCGTGTGGGGGAGATGTCACGCAGTGACAGAGGGGGGTAACCCCTCGCACCAACCGAGCGAGGAGCTCGCATCATGCTGACAGTCGAAAACGTCAATCTCCATTACGGCGCAGCCCAAGCCCTGCGCGGCGTCTCCATCAATGCCGAGATGGGCAAGATCACCTGTGTGCTCGGCCGCAACGGGGTCGGCAAGTCGTCGCTTCTGAGGGCCATTACCGGCCAGCATGCGGTCTCGGCCGGCACGATTACCTTCAATGGCACCAAACTCAACGGCATGGCACCGTTCAACCGGGCGCGGACGGGGGTCGGCTATGTGCCGCAGGGCCGCGAGATCTTTCCGCTGCTGACGGTCAAGGAGAACCTGGAAACCGGTTATGCGCCGCTGGAGCGCAAGGACCGGTTCATTCCGGATGATATCTTCGCGCTCTTCCCGGTGCTTGATAGCATGCTCTCCCGGCGCGGCGGCGACTTGTCCGGCGGGCAGCAGCAGCAGCTGGCGATCGGCCGGGCGATGGTGACGCGACCGAAGATACTGGTGCTGGATGAGCCGACCGAAGGCATTCAGCCGTCGATTATCAAGGATATCGGCCGGGCGATCCGCTATCTGCGTGATACGACCGGCATGGCGATCCTGCTCGTCGAGCAATATCTCGATTTCTGCCGCGAGCTTGCCGATCACGTTTACATCATGGATCGCGGCGAAATCGTGCATCAGGGCGCGGCGGAGACGCTGGATACGCCGGAGGCGCGCCGCCATCTGACCGTATGATTTTGCAAGACAGGGTTGATGATTTATTAGCGAAGTCGGGTTGATGCTGGGGACACGCGTGGTATTGAACGCGCATCTGCAAACAGAAGGCACATCCATGACATCCAGCACGGTATCTCACCGCGCTCGGGCGAGCGTATTTGCTCGTGCGGTCGCGGGGCTCTTTCTCTTCGGCTTTTCGGCAGTTGCTGCCGAGGCGGCCAGCTGCGGCACTGCGATCCAGCCCGGCCAGCACAACCTGACATTCCAGTCCGGTGGCGTGGAGCGCGAGGCGGTCTATGTCATTCCCTCGACCTACTCGGGCAAGAAAAAGGTCCCACTGGTCCTCGACTTCCACGGTTCGAACAGCAATCCCACGGTGCAGCTGAAGCGCAGCCATTGGGAGGAAGTGGCGGAGCGCGAAGGTTTTGTCGTGATGGCGCTGGCCGGCAGCCTGAAGGGCGAGTTGCCCGGCACCCATGCCTGGAACGTGCCGGGTGTGACGGTCGGCGAGGGGGCAGATGAATCTGTCGCCATCCGCGATGCGGTGAAGCTTGCCAAGGACACACTCTGCATCGACGCCACCAAGGTCTACGCGTCCGGCTATTCCGGTGGCGGTCGCATGCTGTCGCAATATATCTGCAACGGTTTTGGCGATTTTGCCGCTGCCGGTTTCGTCATGGGGCTTCGCGCCGGAACGCCGGTCGAGGAAAACGGTGTGTGGCTGCCCAGGCGCGAAAGCTGCCAGCCGAGCCGGCCCGTATCAATCATTGCCTTTTCCGGCATGAAGGATCACGTCAATCCGTTTGATGGTGGCGGCAAGGCCTATTGGCGCTATGGCGGCGAAGTGGCGCTCAACCGTTGGGCGGAGCTCAACGGCTGCAATACGCGGCCGCAGACCGAGACCGGTTCTTCCGCCGATGTCTCCCGCTATATCGGCTGCCGGGCGGGCACCAGCGTCATGTCCTATGTGATCGCCAATGCCGATCATGCCTGGCCGGCGCGCTCCGTGCTCTTCCAGCTGGCATCGGCCGGCGACGAGACCATCCGCGAGGTTGATGCGACCGACAGAATGTGGGACTTCTTCCGCACATCCGGCGGTGATTTGATGGCCGGAAATACCGTCGGGGCCTCTTGCGCCGATGGCCAGACAACCGCCTCGATAGAGAATGGCGGGCAGGGGAAAACGTGCAAACAATCCAGCACACACGACAACAGCGTGCCCGTGGTATCGGGCGACTTGTAACCAAGTCGCTGGGCGGGCGCACGCGCATTGCCGAGCTTTATCAGGAGGGGGCGGCGAAGATCCGTCTGCCTGAGAGCTTTACCGATGAGCTGGAGGCGGTGACGATCAATACCGCCGGCGGTATCACCGGCGGCGACGAATTCGACTGGCATTTCCGTACCGGACCCGGCTGTTTTGTCACCGCGACGACACAGGCCTGCGAGAAGATCTACAAGGCCTCGGCCGGAACCGGCCAGATCACCAGCCGAATCGAGGTCGGGCCGGGCGCCAAGTTTCACTGGCTGCCGCAGGAAAGCATCCTGTTCGACAATGCCTCGCTGACCCGAAGGCTGGAGGTCGATCTCGCCGAGGATGCCGAATTCCTCGCCGTCGAGGCTATCCTGCTCGGCCGCAAGGCCATGGGCGAGGCGATGAATGCGGGCCTCGTGCGCGACCGCTGGCGGATCCGCCGCGATGGCAAGCTGCTGCATGCCGAAGATCTGAAGCTTGAGGGGGATGTTGCGGGGCTGACGGCCCATCCGGGTGTGTTATCCGGCCGCGTCGCGTTTGCCACGCTCATCCATGTCAGCCCGCGCGCGGAAGGGCTGGTCAGCCCAATTCGTGGGCTGATTGGTGAAGAAATGGGCGGTGTAAGTTATTGGCAAGGCAAGCTTGTTGCCCGCGTTTCGGCGCCTGATGGTTTTGCCTTGCGAAAAATCCTCATCCCGATCATTTCGGCCTTGCGCGGGGGCGCGTCTGTGCCAAAAGTCTGGACTCTCTGACGACACCTGATTGGAGCACGCATGAACCTGACGCCGCGGGAAAAGGACAAACTGCTGATCGCCATGGCCGCCATGGTCGCCCGGCGCCGGCTGGAGCGGGGCGTCAAGCTCAACTATCCGGAAGCGATCGCGCTCATTTCCGATTTCGTCGTCGAAGGCGCGCGCGATGGCCGCAGCGTCGCCGACCTGATGGAGGCGGGCGCCCATGTCATCACCCGTGACCAGGTGATGGAAGGCATCGCCGAGATGATCCACGACGTACAGGTCGAGGCGACGTTCCCGGATGGGACGAAGCTTGTCACCGTGCACGAACCCATCCGCTGAGGACTGAGATCATGGCGCTGGAACTTCGACCGAACTGCGAATGCTGCGACAAGGACCTGCCGCCGGAGAGCCTGGCGATGATCTGCAGCTTTGAATGCACCTATTGCGCCGATTGCGCTGAAACCACGCTTGCCGGCATCTGCCCGAATTGTGGTGGTGAACTGGTGCGCCGGCCGATCCGCCCGGCCGCCAAGCTTGCCAACAATCCGGCCTCTACCAAACGCGTCCTCAAAGCCGAAGGCTGTGCGCCTTCGCGCGCCGCTTGAACCCGCTGAAGGAGCGATTCATGATCCCGGGTGAAATCATTGCAGCAGCAGGCGAAATCGAGCTGAATGCCGGCCATCCGACCGTGACGATCGAGGTGTCGAACAGCGGTGACCGGCCGGTGCAGGTCGGCAGCCATTATCATTTCTACGAGACCAATGCCGGGCTGATCTTCGAGCGCGAACAGGCGCGCGGCATGCGGCTCGATATTCCGGCGGGAACCGCCGTCCGCTTCGAGCCCGGCCAAACCCGGCAGGTGACGCTGATCCCGCTGTCGGGCAAGCGCGAGGTTTATGGTTTCCGCCAGCAGGTCATGGGCGGCCTCTGACGTGGCGACCCTGGGGGAATGGTCATGGTGCGTGCGATGAACTGGGGCGTGATCCTGATGCTGTGTGGCTGCGTATTGTTGCAAGACGCGCCGGCCTCGGGTGAGGACGTGCGGGACGTCGACTGCAACAATGCCCAGACCCAGGCCGACATGAACCAGTGTGCGGCCGAGGACTATCGAAAAGCCGATGCCGCGATGAATGCCCAATGGGCCGAGACACGCGCCGCCATGATCGCATGGGACAAGGCGTCGCCCTCCTCGGACGACAATGGCGCAGCCAAGCGGCTTCTGGCTTCGCAGCGTGCCTGGCTCGCTTATCGCGATACGGCTTGCGATGTCGAAGGTTACTCGGTTGAAGGTGGTTCGATGCAGCCGTTGATCATCTCTTCCTGCCTGGCGGAATTGACGAAACGCCGCACGGAGGAGCTGAGATCATTGGTCGGGCTCTATTGAGGGTGTGACGCAATGGCTCAGGCGCGACAGATCATGATCGTCGGCAATGGACCGGTGGACTGCGGGGTTGCCGCGCTCATTGACGCAGCGGATCTCGTCATTCGCTTCAATGGTTGCCGCAATTTTGGAGCGGCGGGGCGTAAGACCGATATCATCGCCGTTTGCAATACTGGCCGTCCCGGTGCTGCCATGCTGGCCGACCCTGCCTGGCGCAACAGCGAGGCGGTCAATGCGACGGCCGAAATCTGGTCGGTGCGCGACCCGGACAAGTTTGCCGCCATGCGGCCAGAGCTTGCGGTGACGCATCCGGAGCTCGATGATTTCTGCGACGACTATACGGACGGTTTCGCCGCCTTTGCCAGCGCCAACGGCAAGCAGCATCGGATCATAACGCGCGCCGTGCATGAAGATCTTGACCGTGCGCTCGAAGCCCATGCTCCGACCCCTTACGTCGTGCCGTCGAGTGGCATGGTGGTGGTGCATGCGATCCTCTCGGATCCTGCCCATGCGGACGACACGATCATCCTGGTTGGCTTTGGCCACACGGGTTGGGACGGTCATCCCTTCGACGCCGAACGCCGGCTGACAGACCAATACATTGCCAATGGCCGCGTCATGCGGCTGGCACCCTTATTCACACACGCCCTCTCCCAAGGAGCCTGAGACCCATGTCCTTCAAGATGTCCCGCGCCGCCTATGCCTCGATGTTCGGTCCGACCACTGGCGACAAGGTACGTCTTGCAGACACGGAATTGTTCGTCGAGGTGGAGAAGGATTTCACCACCTATGGCGAAGAGGTGAAGTTCGGCGGCGGCAAGGTCATCCGTGACGGGATGGGCCAGAGCCAGGTGACGCGGGCTGACGGCGCCGTCGATACCGTGATCACCAATGCGCTGATCGTCGACCACTGGGGCATCGTGAAGGCTGATATCGGCCTCAAGGACGGCCGCATCGTTGCGATCGGCAAGGCCGGCAATCCGGATACCCAGCCGGGCGTCAACATCATCGTCGGTCCCGGCACGGAGGCGATTGCCGGCGAGGGCAAGATCGTGACGGCCGGCGGCATGGATGCGCATATCCACTTCATCTGCCCACAGCAGATCGAGGAAGCGCTGATGTCAGGCCTCACCTGCATGCTGGGCGGCGGCACGGGGCCTGCCCATGGCACTCTTGCCACCACCTGCACGCCCGGTCCCTGGCACCTGGCGCGGATGATCGAGGCGGCGGATGCCTTCCCGATGAACCTCGCCTTTGCCGGCAAGGGTAATGCCTCGCTGCCGGGCGCGCTTGAGGAAATGGTGCTGGCAGGCGCCACCTCGCTCAAGCTGCACGAGGACTGGGGCACGACGCCGGCTGCCATCGACTGCTGCCTGTCGGTTGCCGACCAGTATGATGTGCAGGTGATGATCCACACCGATACGCTGAATGAATCTGGCTTCGTCGAGGATACGATCGGCGCGATCAAGGGCCGCACCATCCATGCCTTCCACACGGAAGGGGCGGGCGGCGGACACGCGCCTGACATCATCAAGATCTGCGGTCAGCTGAACGTCATTCCGTCATCGACCAATCCGACGCGGCCCTACACGGTCAACACGATCGCCGAGCATCTGGACATGTTGATGGTTTGCCATCACCTGTCGTCCTCGATCCCTGAGGATATCGCCTTTGCCGAAAGCCGAATCCGCAAGGAGACGATCGCGGCTGAAGACATCCTCCACGACATTGGTGCCTTCTCGATCATCTCTTCGGACAGCCAGGCCATGGGCCGCGTCGGTGAAGTCGCGATCCGCACCTGGCAGACGGCCGACAAGATGAAGCGGCAGCGCGGGCGGCTTGCCCAGGAGACCGGCGAAAACGACAATTTCCGCGTCAAACGCTACATTGCCAAATACACAATCAACCCGGCCATCGCCCATGGCCTGTCCCACGAGATCGGCTCTGTCGAGATCGGCAAGCGTGCAGACCTCGTCATCTGGAACCCCGCCTTCTTCGGCGTGAAACCCGACATGGTGCTGCTCGGCGGCATGATTGCGGCAGCCCCGATGGGCGATCCGAATGCCTCGATCCCGACGCCGCAGCCGGTGCATTACCGGCCGATGTTCGGCTCCTTCGGCAAGGCCCGCACGAACACGTCGGTCACCTTCGTGTCCCAGGCCGCGCTCGACGGCGGGCTCGCCAACCGGCTCGGCACCGCCAAGCAGATGGTTGCGGTCAAGAACACGCGCGGCGGCATCTCGAAGAAGTCGATGATCCACAATGATCTGACGCCGCATATCGAAGTCGATCCGGAGACCTATGAAGTGCGCGCCGACGGCGAATTGCTCACTTGCGAACCGGCGACCAAGCTGCCGATGGCGCAGCGGTATTTCCTGTTCTGATCGGGCACAGGCGGCCCGATTGCCGAGTTTCAGCTTTGGTGTAAACTTTCGGCGTGGACCGATGGGTGGGCACCATGGCTGAAGACGTGAACAATCTTGTGCTGGAGCATTTGCGGGCGATCCGCACGGATATTCGCGACCTGCGTGACGCATTGATGGACCACGGGCATCGGCTGACCCGGATTGAGATTGGCCTTGCCGGACATCGGCGCGACCAGAGTGCGGATGCGGCCGGTGTCGCCGAGATGGGGTTGAGGATCGATCGCTTGACGGAGAAGGTCCAGCGTATCGAACACCGTCTCGATTTTACCGATTGAGTGATCCAGTCAATTTTCGTTTTTCTTTTGGTTGAAGCTGGATTTGCTAAACCATACCCTAGGGCATCGCTGACTTGGCTTGCGTGAAAGACCGTCTGTTACAGCTGCTGTCGACAGCCGCGAAGCATGAGGTTCGCTGATGCGAGGGTTCTTGCGCGCTATCTCTGCGGGGTTCCTGCTTGTCCTTTTCGCGCTTGGCCTTGGGACCTTCGTCCCACGACCGTTTGTTGCAACGTCGCTTGCCGCATCGACAGACACCCGCGAAATTCTGCTGCTCTCCAATCCGATCCATACGGATATCGCGCTTCCGCTCGATGACGAGGTGCGGGCGGCTTTTGCCGATCTGATGCCGTCCGGCCTGCCGATCGGCATGCCCGGTGCCGACTATCTGGTGTTCGGTTGGGGCGGGCGGTCCTTCTATATCGAGACACCAACCTGGGGCGATCTCAAACCGCTGCCGGTGCTGCGGGCGCTGACGCTCGACCGGTCGGTGATGCATGCCCAAGTCTCCGGACCGATCGACCTGAAACATCCGGCGGTCCGGGTGTTGGCTGTCTCAGCCGAGGGGCGGCGGCAGATGATCGCGGCAATCCGTCAGAGTTTCGAGCGGGCGGACGGCGTGCCGATCGTGATCGAAGGTGCTGCCTATGGCCTGGATGATGTCTTCTTCGAGGCGCGCGGCCGGTTCAACGCGCTTGCCGGCTGCAATACCTGGACAGCGGCGATGCTGCGCGAGGCGGGGCTTACCACCGGCTGGTGGACGCCGCTGCCGCAACTGCTCGACTGGTCGCTCGGGCGAATCAGTTCGCCGACCCCGCTGCATTCTTGAGAGACATTGGCGGGCGGTCACACTCCACTATCGCCTTGAGAGTAGATTCCATCGCATTGCTCCCTAAAAAATCAGGTATTCGGCTTGCGAAAACGCATATCTGCGTGGGGTGTCCGTCGCATTTTCCTCATTCATTGGTTGTGCATTCAACCTTTTTAGGATGTTGTCGCTTCATTTGACGGATCGATCAAATTCGACCGGTTCCATTAGAGATTGGGGAAGAATTGCTCCCTAATCCATGGGTATCTTCATGAAGGAGCGGCTGGTGAATATCATCAGGAAATGGCTGTGGCGCCAGATCGATCTCGGCAGTTTCGATAACCAAAGGGCGATCTTGATCTTCGCTCTTTCGGTTAGCTGCCGTGCGGTGATCCTCTCCAGCGTGGCGAGTTTGGCCGCCCTGCCTCTGCTCTATGGATTCGGATTCCTGACCATGCCGATCGACCAGGTGGTCAAAATTACGGTCGCCTTCTCCTGGCTCTTTGGCGGTGCCATTTCAGGCGCACTCGCCTATGTCGCAGGCCTCGTCATTCGTGATCTGACGCAATCCCGCGCCGAGTTCGAACGGCTCAGCCAAACTGATACGCTGTCCGGTCTTGCCAATCGCCGGGCGTTCAACGACGCCTTCTCCAAAGTGGAAGGCGAGGCTTCGCTTGCCATCATCGACATCGACCGGTTCAAGCTGATCAATGATCGCTTTGGCCATCATGTCGGGGATATGGTGATCCAGGACATCTCGGCGATCCTTCGGAATGTCTTCGGCGAACGCAATCTCGTGGCGCGCCTCGGCGGCGAGGAATTCGGCGTCATCCTGAAGGGCAGCGGGCTTGCCCAGCGGCTGGCGCTGGTCGAGCGCGCCCGCAACCTTGTCGCTGCCGGGCGCTTTCTCTGTGATGGCGTCGAGCTGTCGGTGACGATGTCTGCAGGCGTTGCTGAATTTTTGCCGGAGCGGCGGGCAGAATGGGTCTATGCGCGGGCAGACAAGGCACTCTATCTTGCCAAGGCCGATGGTCGCGACCGGGTGCTGCACGAGCAGTCGCTCGATTTTGTCGAAGAGACGATGGCAGACTATCGCCCTGATTCCTCCGTGGTTTTCGACGCGTTGAGCGCCAAGGGGTAAAGTTCAATCTTGCTCGCTGCCTTCCGTTTGTGCATGGTTCAAAAACAGACATTCGGAGACTGCATGCAGCGCGCGACAAGCTTCAAACCTGCCGGAACCGTGGCCGATGCCCCCGAGGGGATCGTCGTCCTGGCGCATGACGCCCGCCATCTGCGCCGCAAGCTTCTGCACCTCGACGATGGCGAAATGGTCATGCTCGATCTCAAGGAGCCGGTGCTGTTTGCTCATGGCGATCGCCTCGTCCTAGACGACGGCACGACCATCGAGATCCAAGCGGCCGATGAGCGGCTGTTCCAGATCACCGCGCGTGACAGCCTGCATCTGATCGAACTCGCCTGGCATCTCGGCAACCGGCATCTGGCGGCACAGATTGAGGTCGACCGTATCCTCATTCTGCGCGACCATGTGATCAGAGACATGCTGGCCGGGCTCGGAGCCGAGGTGAGTGAGGTCGTTGAGCCCTTTCAGCCGGTGAGGGGCGCGTATCACGCGCATGGCGGTCATGGACACGGCGCCGGCGGTCATGGCTGAGACCGCCTCTCTCAATCGTCGCGACGGCCAGCGCGCCCTCTTGCGGTTGATGGCCTGGCTGTCGCCGGCGTTTCCTGTCGGTGGCTTTGCCTATTCGGGCGGGCTGGAAAGTGCCGTCGTCGAAGGGCATGTGCGCAATGCCGACGATCTGCACTCGTGGCTGGCTCTGCTGCTCGGGCAGGGCGGTCTGCGCAATGATGCGATCCTCTTTCTCGAAGCGCATCGGCGCCAGGCAGAGGGAGGCGATCTTGCTGAACTGGTGGAACTCGCAGCAGCTCTGGCTGGCTCTGCGGAGCGGCATGCCGAAATCACTCGGCAGGGGGAAGCCTTCGTTACCGCGGCGGCCGGTTGGCCACATCCGGTGCTGGAGCTGCTGTCAGGCCCGGTCGCCTATAGCGTTGCAGTCGGTACGATTGCCGCAGCCCATGGTGTGATAGCGGGCGATGCGCTGGCGGCCTTCCTGCATGGGCAGGTCTCGCAGCTTGTGTCAGTCGCCATCCGGCTCGGCGTGATCGGGCAGAGCCATGGTGTGCGCCTGATCGCTGGGTTCGAGGAGCAGATCGTGCAGGCCTTGCCGGCGTTGGAGATCCTCGGTCTCGATGATCTGGGCTCGGCGTCGATCGCGGCGGAGACCCTCAGCATGCGGCACGAAACCCAGTATTCCAGGCTCTTCCAATCCTAGCAAAACACCGGATCGCAGGCATGAACATGATCAAGTCAAAGAATGGTCCCCTCCGCGTCGGTATCGGCGGACCTGTCGGTTCGGGCAAGACGGCGCTGACGGAGAAGCTGTGCAAGGCGATGCGCGACCACTATTCGGTGGCCGTCGTTACCAACGACATCTATACGCGCGAGGATGCCGATGCGCTGATCCGCATGCAGGCGTTGAGTTCTGACCGGGTGGTGGGGGTTGAGACGGGCGGCTGTCCGCATACGGCGATCCGAGAGGACGCCTCGATCAATCTGAAGGCAATCGCTGATCTCAATGCCCGTATTCCCGATCTCGACGTCGTCTTCATCGAATCGGGTGGCGACAACCTGGCTGCGACATTCTCGCCGGACCTTGCCGACATCACGCTCTATGTGATTTCCGTGTGCCAGGGCGAGGAAATCCCGCGCAAGGGCGGGCCGGGCATTACGCGGTCGGATATGCTCGTGATCAACAAGATGGATCTGGCACCCTATGTCGATGTCGACCTCGACGTGATGGAGCGGGATGCGGGGCGGATGCGGGCCGGCGGTCCCTTCGTGTTCACCGATCTCAAGCGCGGGGCCGGCGTCGAGCGAATCGTCGCCTTTCTGCAGGAGAGCGGCGGCCTCTGAGCTGCGCCGTCCGCGGTCACTCCGGCATCAGATCTGCCTGAGAGCCGAGACGTCGTTGATCTGGATCGTGCGGCCACGCACGGTTACGCCGGCTCGGCGGAGCGTCGAGAAGGCGCGAGACAGCGCCTCTGGCGCAAGGCCCAGTTTGCCCGCGAGCAGGCTTTTCTGGAAGGGCAGGCGGATGGAAGCGGGGCCGCCTTCGGTGTTGCAGGCCGTCAGGAGGTAATGCGCCACCCGCTGCGGGGCCGTCTGCAGGCGGTCATTGGCGATGCAGTCCATGGTGGCCAGCAGATGCGCGGAGAGGCAGCGCATAATTGTCTTCGCCACATCCTTTTCCTGCTCCGCAAGCGCACGGACCTTCTGCAGGTCGAAACGGGCGAGAGTGACGGTTTCGGCCGCCTGGGCGTTGTAGAGATAGTTGTCCCCCATGGTCAGGAGGCATTCCGCAAAGGTGTCGCCAGGGCCGCAGATGCGGATATCGGCCTCCCGGCCATCCTTGTTCAACCGGTATAGCCTGACATAGCCTGCGAGTACGCAGTAGAAGTATTCGGCATGATCGCCCTCGCGAAACAGGACGTCGCGCGCCTCGTAGTTGGCGACTGTCGCGATCTCCAGCATGGCTGCCATGGCAGATGGGCCGAGCTGCGACAGGAAAGATGTCCGCAGAAGCGTGTTCTTGTCTCGCGTGTTCAGTCTCAAGATCTTGTTCACGGTTTTCCCGGCTCCCCGTTCATTGCCATGGTGAGGGACCACGGTCCGCCAGCGCGTCGCGTGACTGCGCCTCCGGTGCCCGATCCTGCCGGACCGCGCCGCCACCCCCCGGTGGTGCTGCATATCCGCAGGATATCGGGCGCATCGCCCCTTTCCAGCCACCGCAGCATAGAGGCGGTTGCACAAGCTGCGTTTGATTTCGATCAACCGGAACTCGGTTGCATGAGAATATCAGCAGAGACGGTATTGCGGACATGAAGAAGGGGCACTCCGTTTCCGCAGCACCCCTGAAATGTTTGCCGGCAATGACCTGCTGGCGGAACCTGAGCTCCGCTCCCAACGTAGCCACTACTCGGCGGCGAGGGGGGGCAGGTTGATGACATTGCCGTTGCCATCGCCCTTGCGGATATCGGTCTTGCTGCGCTCGACAGCGGCAAGACGCTTTTCGACCGTCTGCAGAGCCTCAAAGTTGCGGCGCGTGAGATGCGAGAGGTCTTCGGGGGACAGGACCTCTTCCTCGACTTCCTTCTTGCCGACAAAGCGACCGAAGAGCCAGGAAAGCAGGCGCGACACGTCGTCGAGGATCAGGAAGAAGGCGGGCACGACCACGAGGCTGAGCACCGTCGAGACGATGATGCCGCCAATCACCGCGATTGCCATCGGCGCACGGAACGAACCGCCTTCGCCGACGCCCATGGCAGATGGCAGCATGCCGGCCGACATGGCGATCGAGGTCATGATGATCGGACGGGCGCGTTTGCGGCCGGCTTCGACCATGGCTTCCAGCCGGTGCATACCCTGGCGCCGCATCTCGATGGCAAAATCGACCAGCAGGATGGCGTTCTTCGTCACGATGCCCATCAGCATCAGGATACCGATCAGAACCGGCATGGAGAGCGCGTTGTTGGTGACGATAAGCCCGACCGCGACGCCGCCGATGGCAAGCGGCAACGAGAACAGGATGGTGAAAGGCTGGATCACGTCCTTGAACAGGAGGATCAGCACCGTCAGCACCAGCAGCAGGCCGAGGATCATGGCGTTCAGGAAGCCCGCCTGCATTTCGGCCTGCACCTTGGCGTCGCCGCTTTCGGCAAGGCGGACGCTGGCCGGGATATCGGCGTTCTCGACCGTCTCGCGGAACGCGGCCGTCGCCGTGTCGAGCGCCACGCCCTGTGGCAGGCCGGCACCAATGGTGACGACGCGGTTGCGATCATTGCGCTTGATCGAGGAGACGCCTTCCGAATAGTCGATGTCAGCGACGCTCGACAGCGGCACCGTCGCACCCGAGGCCGTCCGCACCTTCAGGGCCCTGATGGCCGCAAGGTCGGTGCGGAAATCGAGCGAGGCCTGGACGCGGATCGGGATCTGGCGATCATCGAGCGAAATCTTCGGCAGGAGCGCATCGACATCGCCGATCGTGGCGACGCGGATCGTTTGGGAGATCTGCTGGGCGGTGATGCCGAGACGGGCCGCTTCATCGGACCGTGGGCGGATTTGCAGTTCCGGGCGGGGCAGGGCGCCTTCCGAGCTGACATTCGATAGCGCCGGGACCGCCCGCAGTTTGGCTTCGAGAATGCCGACCGCCTCGTTCAGTTCCTCCTCGTTCTTGGAGAGGAAGTTGAAGGAGATGTCGCGTTCGCCACGGTCGTTGAGCTTCAGCACGCGGATGTCGGCGATGGAGGCGAGCTTATCGAAGACCTCCTCCTCGATGTCCCATTGCGGACGCACGCGACCGTGTTCCGGCAGCTTGGGCAGGTACTGTCCAACCAGCGGCAGGCCGCCAAGGCCTTTGTTGACGAGGGTCTTGAGCAGCGAGTGCTCGATGCGTTCGAGGTTCATGGTGACGCTGGCGCGGCGCAGTTCCAGGTCTCCCTTGGGCGAGGCGCCGCCAAGGATGAAGATGCTGGCGACGTCGGACACGTCCTTGATCGCCGCATAGATCTGATCCGTCTTGCGCTCCGTCTCGTCAAGGGTCGCGTTGGGCGACAGTTCGACGGAGAGCGAGATGCGTCCGGCGTCTTCCGGCGGCAGGAAGCTGCCGGGCACCTGGGCCAGAAGCATCAGAGAGCCGATCAGGAAGGCGATAGCGGCCGCAAGCGTCCCGAGGCGGGAGTACCAGCGGCGCGTCGTGAAACGCACCAATCGGGTATAGGCCTTGAGGAAGGCGCTGTCGTTGTCGTGATGATCGTCCATCGCGTCTTCGGCGCGCATCAGGTAGGCCGCCATCATTGGCGTGATGAGACGGGCGACCAGAAGCGAGAAGAAGACGGAGAAGGCGACCGTCAGGCCGAACTGGATGAAGTACTGGCCCGGAATGCCCGGCATGAAGGAGACCGGCACGAAGACCGCGATGATGGTGAAGGTCGTCGCGATGACGGCCAGCCCGATTTCATCCGCCGCTTCGATGGCGGCGCGGTACGGCGTCTTGCCCATCTTGATGTGGCGGGCGATGTTTTCCACCTCGACGATGGCGTCATCAACCAGGATGCCTGTCGCCAGCGTCAGCGCCAGGAAGCTGACGAGGTTGAGTGAAAAGCCCATCAGGTCCATGACCCAGAAGGTCGGGATGGCCGAGAGCGGCAGGGCAATGGCCGAGATCAGCGTGGCGCGCCAGTTGCGCAGGAAGAGCAGCACGACGATGACGGCGAGGATCGCGCCTTCGATCAGCGTATGCATCGCCGCTTCGAAGTTGCCATAGGTGAAGTAGACGGAATCGTCGATCATCTCGATCTGGACGTCCGGGTTTTCGGCGCGCACCTGGGCGAGGCTTTCGGCTACGGTCTCTGCGACCGTCACTTCACTGGCGCCCTTGGCACGGAAGACGGCGAACGAGACGACGGGCTTGCCATCGTGGCGGGCGAAGGACTTCGGTTCCTCGTAGGTATCCGTGACGGTGCCGAGATCCGAGAGCTTGACGAAACGCCCGCCGGAAAGCGCGATCGTGGTGTTGGAGAGGCTAGCCACGTCCCTGTTGTCGCCGAGCGTGCGGATCGACTGCTCGGCGCCCGCAACCTGCCCACGGCCCGAACCGAGGTCGACATTGGTGCCCTGCAGCTGGCTGGAGATATCGGCTGCGGTGACGCCGAGGGCATCCAGACGGTTGGGATCGAGTTCGACACGGACCTCACGGTCCGAACCGCCGTAGCGGTCGACACGACCGATGCCCGGCTGGCCCTGAAGCGCACGCTTGACGGTGTCATCGACGAACCAGGAGAGTTCGGCGAGGTTCATGTTCGGCGAGGATACCGCGAAGCTCTGGATCGCCTGGCCTTCGACGTCGATCTTGGTGACGATCGGCTCGTCGACGGAGGCCGGCAGGTCGCCGCGGATCTGGTCAATCGCGTCCTTGACGTCCTGGACGGCCTGTTCGGTCGCCACTTCCATGCGGAACATGATGACGGTCTGGGACTGGCCGTCGGTGACGGTCGAGTTGATTTCGTCAACGCCGGTGATCGAAGCCACCGCGTCCTCGACCTCCTTGGTCACCTGGCTTTCAAGCTCGGCCGGGGAGGCGCCGCTCTGGGTGACGGTAACGGCGACGAGCGGGACGTCGATGTTCGGGAAGCGGGTAATCGGCAGCGCGTAAAACGACTGAATGCCGACAACCATCAACAGGAAGAACGCCAGTATCGGCGCGATCGGATTGCGGATGGACCATGCAGAGAAGTTCATGGCGTCGTCGTTCCTCAGTTGGATACGCTGCTGGTATCTTCCACCGGATTGATCCGGTCGCCGTCACGAACGAACACGCCCGCCTTGGCAACGACCAGGTCACCCTCCTTCAGGCCCTCGGTCACTTCGATATAGGGACCGTCCTGAATGCCGGTCTTGACCTGCTGCATCTTGACCACGCCATCCGTCACAAGCCGAACCGTGGTTACGTTCTTCTCGCTGGTGATGGCCGACAAAGGCAGGGCGATGTCGTCGGCCTGACCGATGGTGATGTCGGCATTCCCATACATGCCGGCGCGTGCCGCCGCATCGTCGTCGATCGCGATATGGACCGAACCCATACGGGTCACTGCATCGACGACGGGCGAGATCAGGCGGACGGAGCCGGTGATCGGGGTTTTTGTGCCTGCAACCGTAATCATGGCCGGCTGGTCGACCTTCAGTCTCAGTATATCAGCTTCCGTCACATCCGCCACCAGTTCGATCTGGCCGTCGCGGATCACGGTGAAGAGTGGGGAAGCGCTGCCCGAGGCGATTGCGCCGATGCGGGCGGTGCGGGCCGCTACTGTGCCTGATACCGGCGACTTGATCTCGGTACGGGCCAGTCGCAGGTCGATATCGGCGATCTGGGTCTCGATGACCTTGATGTCTGCTTCCGCCACGGCGATCGCCTGTTTCGCGGTCTCGACCCTGGTCTGGGCGCTGGCGAGCGAGGTTTCTGCCTGTTCGCGCTGCGATGTCGAGCCCGAGCCGCTTGTAGCGAGCCTTGCTGCCCGGTCGAACTGGCGCTGGGCTTCCTTGAGATTGGCTTCCGCCTCGACCACCTGGGCACGTGACTGGGCCAGGGAGGCTTCGGCCTTTGCGAGGTTTGCGACCTGCTGGCTTCTCTCGAGCTTCAGCGTATCGTCGCTGAGGCGGGCGACCACCTGGCCTTCAGTCACCGTATCGCCGGCATCGACTTCGAAGGACTTGATCTGCAGACCCTCGACCTGGGGCTGGACATAGACATCTTCCACAGCCCTGACGGTGCCGGTGGCGACGATCCGGTCAACGAGGCTGCGGCTCTTGGCTTGCGTGACGACAATCGAGGGCAGGGCCGGGGCTGGCGCCGTTTCGGCAGGCGTTTCCTGCGCAAAGGCGACCGACGCGATAAGCGACAGCGTGGTGGCCAACAGGATGGCCTTGGGGCTCGTGTTCAAAAGCATGGGTCCCTTCCCAAGAACGAAGATCGCAAGTCAGAGCGTATTACGCATCGACGCTGCCTCCGGCTCACCTTACATGACGCAATAAAATCCCGCCAAAGGGGCCGTGTCGATGGGTGCCAGCACCTGATCTGGTGCAAGAGGTGGGCGATAGACCAGAGGCTTGCAAGAGGCGCCAACCGTGATTCCCGGTTCGGCCCAAAGAATGTTCAAGATAGAACTGTAGTGTTGCCGAAATGCAATCGGACGATCTGAAGTTGATCAGTCTTGCCTACAAAACAAGGTGCACGGAGATTGCTCCCCGTGCCCCTTGTTTTGCATGTGGTCCGCCAAGACTATTTCAGGGCCGCGTCGGTGATCTCGGTGGTGAAGGCGCCTGTCGGCTCCTTGGAGATGACCGGATCCGAACCGCCGCCGAGCAGGGTCTTCACCGTGCGGTCGTAGTCGGCCTTGTCGAGCGCGCCGGCAGAACCGGCGGTCAGCTTGGCGACTTCGCTCATCATGCGCTTCTGATGGGCTTCGGTCTGCGCGCCGGAGGCGTCGTTTTCGAGCACGATGCCGGCTGCTTCATCCGCATTGGCTTCGGCATATTTCCAGCCCTTCATCGAAGCGCGGACGAACTTGACCATCTTTTCCTTGAAGGCTGGGTCGGCGAGCTTGTCTTCAAGAACGTAGAGGCCGTCTTCGAGGGTGGCGACACCTTCGTCTTCATACTTGAAGGTGACCAGTTCCTCTGGCTTGATGCCAGCATCGATGACCTGCCAGTATTCGTTGTAGGTCATCGTCGAGATGCAGGCGGCCTGCTTCTGCAGGAGCGGATCGACGTTGAAGCCCTGCTTCAGAACCGTCACGCCGCCTTCCGAACCGTCGGTCTTGATGCCGAGCGTGCTCATCCAGGACAGGAACGGATATTCGTTGCCGAAGAACCAGACGCCGAGCGTCTTGCCCTTGAAATCTTCCGGCTTGGTGATGCCGGTCTCCTTGAGGCAGGTCAGCATCATGCCCGAGGACTTGAAGGGCTGGGCGATGTTGACGAGCGGCACACCCTTTTCGCGGGTGGCAAGAGCCGACGGCATCCAGTCGACGATGACGTCAGCGCCTCCACCGGCCAGAACCTGCGGGGGCGCGATGTCAGGGCCGCCCGGCTTGATTTCGACGTCGAGGCCTTCTTCTTCGTAGAAGCCCTTGTCCTTGGCAACGTAATAGCCGGCGAACTGGGCCTGGGTTACCCACTTCAGCTGGAGGGTCACCTTGTCGGCGGCGGCGGCCTGCATGGCGGTCAAGGAGACCGCGGCGGACAGCAGCAGGGATGCGAGTTTGACAGTCATTTCAGTTCCCTCTTTTGTTTTTGGTTCAGTTCACGACCGTCCACCACGGACGGACGGATGCCAGAAGGTGACCCGGCGTTCTGCCAGTGCCACCAATCCGTAGAAGATCGAGCCGGCGAGTGCGGCAACCGCAATCTCGGCCCAGACCATGTCGACATTCGAGCGTCCGACCTCTGTCGAGATCCGGAAGCCCATGCCGACAATCGGGGTGCCGAAGAATTCTGCCACGATCGCACCGATGAGCGCGAGGGTGGAATTGATCTTCAGCGCATTGAAAATGAAAGGCCAGGCGGCGGGAAGCCTGAGCCGCACCAGCGTCTGCCACCAGGAGGCGGCATAGGTGTGCATCAGGTCGCGTTCCATGTGGCTTGCGACGGCCAGGCCCTGTACGGTGTTCACCAGCATCGGGAAGAAGGTCATGATGACGACGACCGCGACCTTGGACTGCCAGTCGAAGCCGAACCACATGACCATGATCGGGGCGATGCCGACGACCGGAAGGGCCGAGACGAAGTTGCCGATCGGCAGCAGGCCCTTCTGCAGGAAGGGCGAGCGGTCGATCAGGATCGCGACGAGGAAGCCGAGGCCGCAGCCAGCGACATAACCCGTGATGACAGACTTCAGGAAAGTCTGCTGGAAATCCGCCCAGAGGATATGGGTGGAGGTGAGAATGCGGGCCCAGATCATCGAGGGGGCGGGGAGCAGGATCGAGGGGATCTCGAAGCCGTGCACCATACATTCCCAGATGACGAGCAGGGTGATGCCGAAGATCAGCGGCACGGCTAGGCCGATTGCGCGGCGGGTGGAAGGATCTTTCGGGCGCTGTGCAACCAGCCACTGGTTCAGGCCCCAGGCGCCGAGCCAGAAGAGGAGGGCGAAGACGAGGTAACCGTTCATGGCTTGACCCCCATGCGTGCGAGCACCCTGGTATGGGCCATGCCGACGATCGAGACGAGCAGGGCCGCAAGCCCCGCCGCCATGAAGAGAGCGGCCCAGATCTGGATGGTCTGGCCGTAATAGGAGCCCGACAGCAGACGGGCGCCGAGGCCAGCGACCGCGCCTGTCGGCAGTTCACCGACGATGGCGCCGACCAGCGAGATCGCGATGGCCACCTTCAGCGAGGTGAAGAGATAGGGCATCGAAGCCGGCCAGCGCAGCTTCCAGAAGGTCTGGGTCTTGCTGGCATTATAGGTGTGCATCAGGTCGAGCAGCAGCATGTCTGGGCTACGAAGCCCCTTCACCATGCCGACGACGATCGGGAAGAAGGAAAGATAGGTCGAAATCAGCGCCTTGGGCATGAGACCTGAGACGCCGATCGAATTCAGAACGACGATGATCATCGGCGCGATGGCAAGGATCGGGATCGTCTGCGAGGCGATCACCCAAGGCATCAGCGACTTGTCCATGGCCCGGTTGTGGACGATGGCGATGGCGAGCACGATGCCAAGCACCGTGCCCATGGCGAAGCCCATGAGCGTTGCCGAAAGGGTGATCCAGGCATGGTAGACAAGGCTGCGCTTGGAGGTGACGGCCTTGTTGATCGTGGTGTCCCAGAGCTCGACGATGATCTGGTGCGGCGCCGGCAGGATCGGCCGCTCCTGGACGAAGCTGCGTTCGACCACCTGGGAGAAGGTGATCGCCTCGTTGGCGCGGGCCGCCTGGTCGCGGATGAAGGGCGCGTTGAGATAGACGACGAAGACATGCCAGATGACCAGGATGGCGATGAGGATGGTGAAGACCGGCAGGATGCGGTCACCGACAGTGGAGGGCTGGGCCATGGTCAGACACCTCCCTTGGCCGGAAAGAGCATCAGGGCGATCGACACGACGCCCAGCGCCACGCCGACCGACTGCTGCGTGGTCAGCCGCTCGCCGAAGAGGAAGAAGGCGATGATGTTGATGAGGAGAAGCTGGGCAACGGAGGAGGCCGAGATGGCGAGGCCGAGGCCGCCCTCGCGCATCAGCTTTACCATCATCAGGTTGCCGATGCAGTAGAGGGCGAGCGAGGCTGCGAGCACCCAGAGCTTGCCGTTATCGACATAGGCGCGGGAGACGGTGGCAGCACCAAGGAAGGTTGCCATGGCAGCACCCAGCCAGAGGAGGAAGGTGGGATTCATGGGGTGGCCCCTCGCGTCGAGAGTGCAATACCCCCCTCTGTCACTCCGTGACATCTCCCCCACAAGGGGGGAGAGTGGAGGCTTGCGCTTTGCAGTGGGAGCGCGACGGTGGCCATCTGCCGCTCTCCCCCCTTGTGGGGGAGATGCCCGGCAGGGCAGAGGGGGGTAACCAAGGTCTCCAAGTGCACACTATTCCTCATAGCTATGCCCCGCCTTCAAACCTTCCCGCACCCGATGCGCAATCTCCAGAAACTCCGGCGTCTCGCGGATGTCGAGCGGGCGCTCCTTCGGCAGCGTCGACTCGATGATGTCGGTGACCCGGCCCGGACGCGGGCTCATGACGACGATCTTGGTGGACAGGTAGACAGCCTCGGGGATCGAGTGGGTGACGAAGCAGATCGTCTTGTTGGTGCGGTCCCAAAGCTTCAGCAGTTCGGAATTCAGGTGGTCGCGGACGATTTCGTCGAGCGCGCCGAAGGGTTCGTCCATTAAGAGCAGGTCGGCATCGAAGGCGAGCGCGCGGGCGATCGAGGCGCGCTGCTGCATGCCGCCTGACAGCTGCCAGGGATATTTCTTGGCAAAGCCCGAGAGGTTGACCAGTTCCAGCGTCTGCTCGATGCGCTTCTTTTTCTCATCGGCGCTGTAGCCCATGATTTCGAGCGGCAGCGCGATGTTGTTTTCGATCGTGCGCCAGGGATAGAGGGCGGCGGCCTGGAAGACATAGCCGTAGGAGCGCGCCTTGCGGGCATTTTCTGGCGTCATGCCGTTCACCGTGATCTCGCCGCTCGTGTGTTTTTCGAGATCGGCGATGACGCGCAGGAAGGTGGTCTTGCCGCAGCCGGACGGGCCGATGAAGGAAACGAAATCGCCTTTCTTCACCTCGAGATCGACATTGGACAGGGCGTGGACGGGGCCGTCATCGGTCTCGAAGGTGAGGCTCAGGTTTTTCGCCGAGACGACGGAATAGGGTTCATTCATGCGGGCAGCCAATCGGGTTTGTTGCAAAGGCAGTTTGCCTCTTGCATGCTGTCAGATGGAGGCCGGTTGCGACCGGCAGAGAGGGAAGGGCGGCGGCATTGCCGCAGACGAGAGGATCAGACCATGGACGCATCAGCAAAGCCCACCTGCCGGATCGTCAAGCCCGGCCACACCTACGAGGGCAAGCAGGGGCTGAGTTATTTCGAGGGCATCGCCGCCGAGACCGTGGGCGCTAAGGGCATCTGCATGCATGTGCTGACCATGCCGCCCGGCGCGCGCGCCAAGGCGCATCTGCATGAGAGCCACGAGACGGCGATCTACATGCTCTCCGGCCAGGCGCATACCTGGTATGGCGAGCGGTTGGAGAACCATGTGATCGTGCACGCGGGCGAGCTGTTCTACATTCCGGCCGGCGTGCCGCATCTGCCGGCGAACCTGTCGAACGCACCCTGCACGGCGATCATCGCGCGGACGGATCCGAACGAGCAGGAGAGCGTGGTGTTGCTGCCGGAGCTGGATGGGTTGGTTGAGGTGTGAGCGTCCTGTTCTCCCCAGCGGGAAGAAGGTGGCGCGCAGCGCCGGATAGGGGGCCGTGGAGCGCGCTGGTTTGCTGGTGTCGCTGATCTCGGCGCGCGTTGTACCCCCCTCTGTCCTGCCGGACATCTCCCCCGCCAGGGGGGGGAGTGGCATGCGGCCGAACTTGCCGACTCTGGCAGGCGCTGCGGAAGTTTGATGGCACAAGGCGCGAAGGCCCACTCTCCCCCCTTGTGGGGGAGATGTCACGAAGTGACAGAGGGGGGTAACGCCGCGCGTCGAATCCATCGAACCGCTCAAACCCCCGTCGCAGGAATGCCCGAGCGTTCCACCTTGCGCGGGGCGACGAGATCCTTCCAGGTCGACAGCGCCTTGTTGACCGCCGTGAACGGTTCGCGGTGCACGAACTTGCCATGCCCCTCGCGAGTTTTGACCGTGCCTTCCTCGATCGCGACGTAACCGCGGGTCAGGGTAAAGCGCGGCAGGCCGGTCACTTCCTTGCCCTCGAAGACATTGTAGTCGATCGCGGATTGCTGGGTCTTGGCGGAGATGGTCTTCGAGCGCTTCGGGTCGAAAACGACGATATCGGCATCGGCACCGACGAGAATGGCGCCCTTTTTCGGATAGATGTTGAGGATCTTGGCGATATTGGTCGAGGTGACCGCGACGAATTCGTTCATCGTCAGGCGGCCGGTCGAAACGCCATGGGTCCACAGCATCGGCAAACGGTCTTCAAGCCCACCGGTGCCGTTCGGGATCTTGGCAAAGTTGCCGAGGCCGAAGCGCTTCTGCTCGGTGGTGAAGGCGCAGTGGTCTGTCGCGACAACCGAGAGCGAGCCGGACTGCAGGCCGGCCCAGAGTGAATCCTGATGTTGCTTGTTGCGGAAGGGAGGCGACATGACGCGACGGGCGGCATGGTCCCAGTCAGGATGCGCGTATTCGCTTTCGTCGAGCGTCAGGTGCTGGATCAGCGGCTCACCATAGACGCGCATGCCCTTCTGGCGGGCGCGGCGGATGGCTTCATGCGCCTGTTCGCAGGAGGTGTGTACCACATAAAGCGGCACACCCGCCATGTCCGCCAGCATGATCGCGCGGTTGGTGGCTTCGCCCTCGACTTCGGCGGGCCGCGAATAGGCATGCGCCTCCGGACCGTTATTGCCTTCGGCGAGCAGCTTGGCGGTCATGGCAGCGACGACGTCGCCGTTTTCGGCATGGACCAGCGGCAGGGCGCCGAGTTCGGCGCAGCGCGAAAACGAGGCGAACATCTCGTCGTCGTTGACCATCAGCGCGCCCTTATACGCCATGAAATGCTTGAAGGTGTTGATGCCCTTGTCCTGAACGACCGTCTTCATCTCGTCGAAGATGCGCTCGTTCCAGCCGGTTATGGCCATGTGGAAGGAATAATCCGCCGTGGCGCGCGAGGTCTTGTTGTCCCACATCTGCAGTGCTTCGAGCAGCGACTGGTCGGGGGCGGGCAGGCAGAAATCGACGACCATGGTCGTGCCGCCGGAGAGGCCTGCGCGGGTGCCGCTTTCGAAATCATCGGCGGAGTAGGTGCCCATGAAGGGCATTTCGAGATGCACATGGGGGTCGATGCCACCCGGCATGACGTAACAGCCGGCCGCGTCGAGCATGGTATCGCCGGAGAGGTTGGGGCCGATCTCGACGATCACGCCACCCTCGATCTTGACGTCGGCCTTGTAAGTCAGATCGGCGGTGACGATGGTGCCGCCCTTGATGACTGTGGTGGTCATGTGGTCTCTCCCTCGCATTATGTTCTCAAGACTGCGGTCTGAATTGCTGTAAGCCGGTGATGTTGATGATCGCCGTCTCCAGCAGCGTCATTTCATCCTCGCTCAGGTGGCCGATGACTTGTCGGATTGCGGCCTTCTTCAAATGGGTCATTTTGTCAGCCATGATTTGGGATCGCTCCTTTAGACCGTTGTCTTTCGACGGCTCGAGCGTCGGGCGAAAATCCGCAGCATCCGAGAGAAATGTCGACAATGGACAAAGCAGCAGGGTGACGTGGTGTTCGATGTAATTGTCGGCCTGAACGATGACCGCAGGCCTCGGTTTGCCCAGATCACCTTGGAAGGCGGCCGTCACCATGTCACCGCGTGCAAACCTCACGGCTGATCCCAGTCGTCAGCTGAGTCTTCGCCATTCAGCTCCTCAATGCCTGCCCGGCGATCGGCCTCCACTGCGGCTTTGGTCTGTCTCGCTGCTTCCTTCCGAGAAGCGTCGCTGGACATGTCCGGCACCCAGATTTCTATCGGGCGGTAGCCCCGCCGCAGCAGGTCGTCGCGCTCTTCCTGTGACAATTCCCTTGGTCGTCCCATGGTTCGCTCCCGTTCAGGACTGCTCGCAAGTCTCGATCCTACGCCACAATCTCCGCCGTCTCCAGCACGGCCCTCAGCAGCACGTCGCAACCGGCGCTCGCCCATTCCTTCGAGATCTCCTCCGCCTCGTTGTGGCTCAAGCCGCCGACGCAGGGGCACATGATCATGGTCGATGGCGCGACCGTCGCCGCCCAGCAGGCGTCGTGGCCGGCGCCGGAGATGATGTTCATGTGGGAATAACCGAGGTCTTCGGCCGCCTTGCGAACGGAGGCGACGAGTTTCGGATCGAAGGTGACGGGGTCGAAATGGCCGACGGCCTCGACCGCGCAGCCGACGCCGAGCGCCGCGCAGATCTCGGCAGCCTTCGCCTCGATCGTTGCGCGCATGCGGTCGAGCTTTGCCTGCTCGGGCGTGCGGATATCGACGGTGAAGACGACGGTTCCGGGCAGAACGTTGCGGGAATTGGGCGAGAATTTTACCTGGCCGACGCCCCCGACGGCGCCGGGTTGCTCGCTCATCGCGACCTCCTGGACCATTTCCATGATCCGGGCCATGGCAAGGCCTGCATTGACGCGCAGGTTCATCGGCGTGGAGCCCGTATGGGCTTCGCGGCCGGTCAGGGTGAATTCCAGCCACCAGAGACCCTGGCAGTGGGTAACGACGCCGATCTGTTTTTCCTCGGCTTCAAGGATCGGGCCCTGTTCGATGTGATATTCGAAATAGGCGTGCATTTTTCGGGCACCGACCGCCTCATTGCCGACCCAGCCGATGCGCTTCAGCTCCTCGCCAAAGGTCTTGCCGTCCATGTCCTTGCGGCCATAGGCATAATCCTGCGTCAGTACGCCGGCGAAGACGCCGGAGGCGAGCATGGCAGGGGCGAAGCGGGCGCCTTCCTCATTGGTCCAGTTGGTGACGACGATGGGGTGCTTAGTCTTGATGTTGAGGTCGTTCATCGATCGCACGACCTCAAGGCCGGCCAAGACGCCAAGCACGCCGTCATACTTGCCGCCGGTGGGCTGGGTGTCGAGATGGCTGCCGACATAGACGGGCAGGGCGTCCGGATCGGTGCCGGCGCGGGTCATGAACATGTTGCCCATGGTATCGACACCCATGGTCAGCCCGGCATCCTCGCACCAGCGCTGGAACAGGCGACGACCCTCGGCATCTTCATCCGTCAGGGTCTGGCGATTGTTGCCGCCGGCGACGCCGGGGCCGATCTTCGCCATCTCCATGAGCATGTCCCACAGCCGATCGCCGTTCACGCGAAGGTTCGTGCCGGGTTGCGCCGTCATTGCAGATCCTCACCTGTTTTTTCGAGGAGTCGGATCTTCCGCCCAACTCCCTTGTTCCCGGGGTCAGCAACAGCGGTTTATGTTTGTCTTTTCCGCTGTCGTATGGGCAGTTGCCTTTATTTGACATCTGTCCAATAATTTGACCGACTGGTAAAACATTACAGCTTCCATCGATGCACTCAAGACGAAATCGGCAAAATTCTGCGACAAAATATCGAGCAGATGCTCAGTTTTTGGGCTTCAATATTGCCGAATGAGTTCAGTATCTTAGACGGGGAACAACTCCAAGATGGCAATACCGAGGGCGGCGCAGACCCAGAGGCGAACGCGGATCCAGGAGGAGAAGGAGGAACTCATCCTGGAGGCGGCGCTCGAGGTGTTCTCGCAGCGGGGATTCCACGGCTCGACGATCGACCAGATTGCCGAGGTCGCGGGCATGTCGAAGCCGAACCTGCTCTATTATTTCCGCACCAAAGAGGCGATGCACCGGGCACTGATCGACCGGGTGCTGGAAAACTGGCTGGAACCGCTCGTCGCCTTCGATGCGGAGGGAGATCCGGAGGAGGAGATCCGCTCCTATATCCGGCGCAAGCTGGAAATGGCGCGGGAATTTCCGCGCGAAAGCCGGCTCTTCGCCAACGAGATCCTGCAGGGCGCGCCGCATATCATGGCAGTGCTGGAGGGGCCGCTCAAGGAACTCGTCGATGAAAAGGCCGAGGTTATCAAGGCCTGGATCGCGTCGGGCAAGGTGCGCGACTGCGATCCGCATCACATGATCTTCTCCATCTGGTCGACGACCCAGCACTACGCGGACTTCGACGTCCAGGTGAAGGCCGTATTGGGTCCGGGGCGTGACGATGCGGAGCGCTTCGAAGAGGCGGCACGCTTCCTTGAAGGTCTTTTCGTCAGCGGCCTAATCGTCAAGCCGGCTATCAGTTCAGGCGTCAGTCCCTGAGCAGGCCCATGACCAGCAGTCCGGCGGCCGTCACCAGTGCGCCGACAAAGACGGCGGGGCTCGCCCAGCCATGGCCGAGCAGACCTTCCAAGAGAATGATGAAGGTCGGCGTCAGATAGCCGTAGCCCAGCACCTTGGGGGCGGGCAGGCGCATGGATGCGTATTGCAGCAGCATGAAGGTGATGGCGGTCGTGACGATCGAGAGATAGGCGATCGTTGCCCAGACGGTCATCGGCAGGCTTACAAAATCCGTGGTGGCGAGCGGCACGGCGCCTGTGGGCAGCAGCCAAGGAAGGGTGAAGACTACGACCCAGAAGCCGAAGGCGACCGGATTTTCACCCAGGCCGAACCGGCGGATCAATGGCACATAGGCGCCATGGCAGATGACGCCGACAAAATAGATCAGCTCTCCGCGGCCGACATCGAAGGACAGGATGGCGCCGATATCGGCGCGAAAGATCACCCAGATAGCTCCGAGTGCGGCGATCACCAAAGCGATCAGCACGTCCGGCCGGGTCTTCTGGCCGATGAAAACCAGGGCAAAGCCAGCGCTGATCAGCGGCATCAGTGTAAAGACCGCGCCCGTCTGTACCGGGCTTGTGAATTCGAGGGCTGCGAACATCGTCAGCATGTAGACGGCGATCAGGCCACCGAGGAGCGCATAGCGCCAGACGCGGCGTGGCCTGGTGAAGGGTACCCGCAGGATGCCGAAGGTCAGGATACCCATGACGACCATGGTCATCAGGTAACGCCAGAGCGTCAGCGGGCCGGCGTCGAGATGCTGCGCGGCCATTCCGCCAAACGAGAATGAGCCCGCGATCAAGGCGGCAAACAGCAACATGGCCGCATGAGCGAGAAGCTTTTCGCGGCCTTTGGCGTGCTGGGTGTGGCGATTGGCGGGGGTAGCGGGCAGGTCGAGATTATCGGTCATGCTACATCTCCCGGCCGCAGCGCCCTGTCATCCCTTGTCGGCATGACTTGACCGGGCCGGTATTCTCATTCATCTGCGAACCGAGGCGCAGCCGCATTGCTTCGCCCTTGGCAGATCCGTCCCCGAGTTAATTGAAAGCGGCCCTGATGACAACGACGATCGGCTTCCAGGATACAGACCGAAGCACCAGTGCCGTGCTGGAAGAGGTGATCGCCTCGATGGATGGCGAGCACGTCACGCTCAGGCAGATCCTGCAGACCATGGGTGAAAGCGGGCTGCTTCTGCTGTGCGGGCTGCTGTCGCTGCCATTTCTCGTGCCCGTTTCCATTCCCGGTGTCTCCACCGTTTTCGGCGCGGGCATCGTGCTGATCGGCGTTGCCATCACCTTCAATCGTTTCCCCTGGCTTCCGGCCAAGGTTGCAGACCGCAAGCTCGACACCGGCAAGCTGGTGCCGGTGCTCGAGCGTGGCCTCACCATTCTGCGCAAGGTCGACCGTTATGTGAGGCCGCGTCTGCTCGGACTGACGACCGGGGCCATCGTCAATCGGATCAACGGTCTGGTCCTGACGGCAGCGGGTGTGCTCCTGATGATGCCGCTTTCCTTCATCCCGTTTTCGAACACGCTGCCGGGCGTGGCGATCCTGCTGCTGTCCACCGGCATCTCGCAACGGGACGGGGCAGTGGTTGCCGCCGGCCATCTGATGGTGGTGCTGACGCTGGTCTATTTCGGGGCGCTTGCCTATGCGGCCATGGCCGCCGGCCAGAGCCTCAATCTGCTGGGCGGCTGAGCGCCCTTTTTTAGCGGTCGCCCGGAGATCAGGCGATGCGGAGCATCGGAAGTTCGAGGCTCTGTCTGTGGCGCTGGGCGAACTCGACGAAGGCGTCGGCATTCATCGGCCGGGCGAGGGCATAACCCTGCAGCGTCTGACAGCCGAGATCGCGGAGGATTGCGGCATGTTCCATGGTCTCGACACCTTCGGCCACGATGCCGATGCCAAAGGAGCGGCCGATATCGACGATCGAGCTGATCAGGCGGCGCTGGGTGGCATTGGTGACGATCGGCGCGACGAGCTGACGGTCGATCTTCAGCCGGCTCGGCGAAAGCTTGATCAGCGACAGGATCGAGGCATAGCCGGTGCCGAAATCGTCGATCTCGATGGCAATCCCGCTCGCCCTGATCCGCTCCAGGCTTTCGGCGACGGCATCGGCCTTGTCATCGAAGGAAATGGATTCGAGCAGTTCGAAGGATAGGCTGCCCGGTTTCAATGACAGGGTTTCCAGCCGGTCGATCAGCTTGTCTTCGAACAGGCGCTGGGCGGAGATGTTGACCGAGACGTGGTCGATGCCGAGGCCGAGCGCCTGCCACCGCGACTGCTGCGCCAGTGCCTGTTCCAGGATGCTGGCGTCGATCTGGGCAACGACATTGAGGCTTTCGGCGATCTCCAGGAACTTGTCGGGCGTCAGGATTCCCTTCTTCGGGTGCTTCCAGCGGGCCAGCGCCTCCGCTCCATTGATTTCCAGCGTATTGGCGTCGAATTGCGGCTGGTAATAAGCGATGAAGTCCTCGTCGCCGAGCGAACGCAGGATGGCGTCGGCCGTCTGCTTCACGTTGATGGTGCGGGCGCGCAGGCTGTCGTTGAAGTGCTCGACGCGGTTGCGGCCGCGGCGTTTGGCTTCATAAAGCGCGATGTCGGCATTGACGAGCAACTGTTCGGCCTGGATTGGGGTCGCCGGCTGAGCGGCAATGCCGACGGAAGCGCCGACGCGGCATTCGTGGCCGTTATAGACGATGGGCCGGTTGATCGCCGCAATCAGGCGCTCCCCGAGCGCCGAGGATTCTGCCGGTCCGAGAGATCTCGCGCAGACGACGACGAATTCGTCACCGCCGATGCGGGCGACAAAATCCTGCGGTCCGACGCTCTGCTTTAATTCATCTGCGACATGGCGCAGGATCGCATCGCCAGCGCCATGACCGAGGGTATCGTTGATTTCCTTGAAGCGGTCGAGATCGAGATGCAGCACGGTCAGGTGCTGCCGCCCGGCTTCGTTGTGGGGAAGGGTGACCAGTGTCTGATCGAGGAAGCGGCGATTGGGCAGGCCGGTCAGCGCGTCGTGGAGGGAGTTGTATTCCATCCGCCGGCGGGCTGTGTCGAGCGCTGCGTTCTGTTGTTCGGTCTGCCGCTGCGCCTCGCGAAGCTCTTCCTGCAGCCGGATGTCTGCCGTCACATCCCAGTTTACGCCGAGAACGCTGATTGCGCCGCGCGGATTTCGAAAGGGCGTGCCCACGGCGCGGATGTGACGGATTTCGCCGTCCCGGCGAAGAATCCGGAATTGCGTCTCGTAATTATTGCCCTGTTCGATCGCCAGAGCCAGGGCAGCGTCGGCAGGACCGAGGTCGTCCGGGTGAACACGGGCTTTCCAGACGTCGTAGCAGGTCCGCACATCTCGATCGATGTCGTAGAGCTGGAACATGCGGTCGTCCCACTTGATGTCGCCGGAGGCCAGGTCGAGTTCCCAGATCCCGATGCTGGAGGTCTCCAGGGCCAGGCCCAGACGGTGGGACACCGCGGTCAACTGTTCCTCACGCTCACGCAGGGCTCCGTAGTTCTTTTGCCTTTCCAGCATCAGCAGGGTGACCCAGATGATCGTCGCGCAGATCATGGTCGCGATGGAGAGCACCATCAGCCGGACGAAGTTCGACCGGGGCGTTCCGTTGTTCCAGCCATCAAACGGGATCGCGGCAATGGTCCACTGGTCGTTGCCGAGGTCGATCAGCATCCGAACGGGGTCACTGTCCAGGATGTGATGATCGCCGAAAATGATCGCGGATCCGAGATGATCCTTGTTTTTCTTGGCCACGACCAGCCGCAACGGAAGATCGTTGGCGAGCAATCCGCTGTCGTCATAGAGGCGTGGCAAGTCGATGACGCCGACGAGGCCTCCCCAGAAGCGGGGTTCGCCGATATCGTTTATCATCCGGACGGGGAGGGTCACCAGCAGGCCCTGCGATCCGTTGTTCAACAGGGCCGGGCCCTGGATGACCGTCTGGCCATCCCTGACGGCGCGCAGCAACTTGGCCTCTTCGGGCTTGGAGAGGAGATGCATGCCGATGAAGCCACGATTGCGTTCGTACGGGTAGACGAAGGCGTTGACGAGATCGGGGGCCGCTACGATGTTGCGGATTTGCGAGGGGTTCTCCAGCAGGTTTTCGGCAAGCGTGCTGAAGCGATATTGCGAGACATAGGGATCGGTGCTGATGACCGCGACCACGCCCTGGAGCAGCCGGATATTGGCGTTGATATTGCCTTCGAGCTTGGTGCGGATGAGGCCGAGTTGTTCCTGGACGGCACTACGGCTGTATTCGCGATCAATCTGGCGTTGCTGATTGTCCGCATAGATGGCGAGGATCGCCACCGCGAGCAGCACAAGGACACTGGGAATGATGATCTGAAGGCGGTTGCGCCATCCGTTCCGCACCACTCCTATGTCTGCCGTTGCCGCCATGTTCCCAATGCCCAATGAGGATAGCCCCTAAGAATTAAGGGTTGTGCAGATCTTCTCAGGCATTGTCGGCATCAAGGGCTAAAGATTCCCTGAATCAAGCAGGAAAACAGCGTATTTCACCGGCGGATTGCCCGATCCGGAAGTGGAGCGGGCAATCCGATTTCGATTATTCAGCGGCCTGGACGGACATCGGGTTGTTGGGATGCGTCGTCCAGTTGGCATAGTTCGGATCGACCGGGCGGCCGGTGCGCTGATCAAGCATGCCTGCTTCGAGGCCCACCATGGTGATGCAGTTCTCCACCGGACAGACATTGACGCAGAGGTTGCAGCCGACGCATTCGTCTTCCATCACCTCGAACTTCCTGACGCCGTCGACCATGCTGGTGATTGCCTGGTGCGAGGTGTCCTCGCAGGCAATGTGGCAGCGGCCGCATTTGATGCAGGCATCCTGGTCGATATGCGCCTTGGCGATGTAGTTGAGGTTGAGATATTGCCAGTCGGTGACGTTGGGCACCGCGCGACCACAGATGTCGTCGAGGCTTGCATGGCCCTTGGCATCCATCCAGTCGTTGAGGCCCGAGATCATCTCCTGCACGATCTTGAAGCCATAGGTCATGGCCGCCGTGCAGACCTGGACATTTCCGGCGCCGAGCACGAGGAATTCGGCTGCATCGCGCCAGGTGGTGACACCGCCGATGCCCGAGATGGGCAGGCCGTAGGTCTCCGGATCGCGGGCAATCTCTGCGACCATGTTGAGGGCGATCGGCTTGACCGCCGGGCCGCAGTAACCGCCATGGGTGCCCTTGCCGCCGACGGTGGGCGAGGGGGCAAAGCTGTCGAGATCAACCGAGACGATCGAGTTGATAGTGTTGATCAGCGACACCGCATCGGTGCCGCCGGCCTTGGCCGCGCGCGCCGGCTTGCGGATGTCGGCGATATTTGGCGTCAGCTTGGTGATGACGGGCATGCGGCTGTATTGCTTGCACCAGCGCACGACCATTTCGATGTATTCCGGCACCTGGCCGACGGCGGCACCCATGCCGCGCTCGGACATGCCGTGCGGACAGCCGAAGTTGAGCTCGATGCCGTCGGCACCGGTTTCTTCGACCAGCGGCAGGATCGCCTTCCACTCTTCCTCGACGCAAGGGACCATGATCGAAGCGACGAGCGCCCGGTCCGGCCAGTTCATCTTGACCTGCTTCATCTCCTGCAGATTGATCTGTAGGGGACGGTCGGTGATCAGTTCGATGTTGTTGAGGCCGAGAAGCCTGCGGTCAGCGCCCCAGATCGCGCCATAGCGCGGGCCGTTGACGTTGACGACCGGCGGCCCTTCCGAGCCGAGTGTCTTCCAGACGACGCCGCCCCAGCCCGCCTTGAAGGCGCGCTCTACATTGTAAGCCTTGTCGGTCGGCGGGGCAGAGGCCAGCCAGAAGGGGTTGGGCGACTTGATGCCGACGAAGTTGTTCCTGAGATCAGCCATTGTTCAAATCCTCTCGAGAGCGGTGCGTCATGCGACTGCGGATGCGCCCGCCGTCATGACGGCGAGAGAGCGGTTGATGCTTTCGGCCGCATCGCGGCCCATGGCGACGGCCGAGACCGTCAGGTCCTGGCCTCCGAAGGCGCAGTCGCCGCCAGCCCAGACGCCCGGGATCGAGGTGCGGCCTTCGGCGTCCACGGCGATCTTGCCGCCTTCGAGCTTCAGACCGTCAAGGCCCTGGCTGTCGAGCTTCTGGCCGATCGCGACAAGGATCTGATCAGCCTTGATCTCGGTCACGTGGCCCGTGCCCTTCATCAGGCCGTTTTCGAGGTGGGTGTATTCGAAACTGATCGACGAACAGTGCCCGCCATGATGCGCGACTTCCTTTGGCTGCAGCCAGTGGCGGATGTGGACGCCCTTGGAGGTCGCGAGATCTTGCTCGAACTCGGAGGCGTTCATGTGCTCCTTGCCGCGGCGGTAGCAGATCGTGACGTTTTCGGCGCCGAGCAGCTTTGCCTGCACGGCCGCATCGATCGCGGTCATGCCGCCGCCGATGACGACGACATCGCGACCGACGGGGACATCGGCCTTGCTGTCGGCCTGGCGCAGATTGGCGATGAATTCGACTGCGTCGAGTACGCCATTGGTACCGGCGCCCGGGATGTTCAGCCCGTTGACGTTGCTGAGGCCGGCGCCGATGAAGACGGCGTCGTGCTTGGCCTTGATGTCGGCGAGCTTGAAGTCGATGCCCATCTCCTGGCCGTCCAGCACGTCGATATTGCCGAGCGACAGGATGTAATCGACTTCTTTCTGGGCGAAGTCGTTGGGGGTCTTGTAGGCGGCGATGCCATATTCGTTGAGACCACCGGCCTTTTCGCGAGCTTCGTAGATGGTGACCTGGTGACCGTGCAGGGCCAGCCGATGAGCGGCGGCGAGGCCGGCCGGGCCGGCGCCGACGATGCCGACCGTTTTGCCGGTTGAGGCGGCCGGACGGTAGAACTGTCGGCCTTCGTCGATGGCAATGTCGGTGGCGTAACGTTGCAGGCGACCAATCTCGACCGGGCGCTCTTCGGCCGTGTTGCGTACACAGGCCTCCTCGCAGAGCGTTTCGGTGGGACAGACCCGGGCGCACATTCCGCCGAGGATGTTCTGGTCGAAGATGGTCTTAGCGGCGCCGAGCGGATTGCCAGTCGAGATCTGCCGGATGAACATCGGGATATCGATGGCGGTGGGACAGGCCGTCATGCAGGGCGCGTCGTGACAGAAGTAACATCTGTCGGAGGCGACAAGGGCCTCATGGCCGCCGAGGCGGGGATGAAGGTCGGAGAAATTCTTCGCATAATCGGCAGCGTCAAGCCGCCCGGCCTTAAGGCCCGGTTCCAGTCTTCGCATCGCAGTTCCCTCTTTTATATTCGAAGCGATGCAGGGAAGCGTAACGCAGGTTCAAAATTTTATCAAACGGTAAAAATTTACATCAGACGCCTCGAAAAGCCCGCAACTGCGGGGAATTTGACTGACGTCAAGCTGCAATGCGCACCGGTCAGCGGGTCGCTCCTGCGCCGGTCGAAAAGAGGCTGGAAACATGATGAATTCAGTCAAGATAATACTTTACTCCTTTTGTCATGTTTTGTATGGCTAACGGCATTGGCGGAAACGGCGAGTCCGCAAGCGGGCGGTCCAGGGAGACAGGACGACATGGCGAAGAAGAAGAAGCGGGTGGATGCAAAGGCATCGAGTGCGACCGGAAAACCGGCACAAGCGCTGCGGCAGCAGCCGGACGTGAAGAGCTTCCTCTATGTCGGTGGACGGGACTGCCAGGTCGCCCATCTCCGGCAGATCGCCAGCAATTTCGGGGCGGAACTCATTCACCATGATGGCGGTTTACGGGAAGCGGTCTCCCGGATCGACACGGTCTTGCCCTCTGTCGACTGTGTTTTCTGCCCCATCGACTGTATCAGCCATGATGCATGTCTAAGGGTCAAGAGCGGGTGCAAGAAGTTCGGAAAGACCTTTATTCCCCTGCGCAACGGTTCGAAATCAAGCCTTGAGCGGGCACTGCAGACATTGAGTGACAGGAGCGTGGCGGAATGAGTGAAGATCGGGTCTGCGATTCCGGAAACAGCGTTGTTGAAAGCGTTGTCGAGCAGGGCCGAGAGGATCTCGACGCATTGGTCGGGTATTCTGGACACACTTTCCCAAAAAACGAAGTGACGATCTGTGAAATCATCACTTTCCCCATCTTGAATCCGCCCCGGGCTGCCACCATCTACCCCAGATCGACCGGGGCATCCGCCCTCATTTTGGAATTCCCCGCGCCCCGGTGGCAGCGAAACGCATCCTTGAGGGGGTAGTTACGCGTCCGCCTTGCGGGGTAAAGGAACCCCGCATGAGCGCGCACGACATTTCGGCCGAACCAATCATCAAGGTGGTGCCGATCCTTCCGTCTCTCGACTTCGCGCAGACCCGAGACTTTTACGTGGGCAATCTCGGCTTTCAGGAATTGAACCTGGGCTGTGACGATTACCTCGTCATCAGCCGCGGCGGGTTGGAGCTGCAATTCTGGCTCAGCGACGATCCGATGCAGTGCCAGAACAGCTCCGTCTTCTTCCGCACCGAGGCACTGACCGACATTTACCGCGATCTGTGCGATCGCGGGATCGATGCCGTCATGCCGGCCGATGGTCGTGGCGAGCAGCCTCGGTTCCATGTGCGCGATCCGCACGGCAATCTCCTGATGTTCGGCGGTGCGCCCAGCGCCCGTCACTAGAGGCTGCCTTCGTGCCGCCCGCCTGCGCAGGGTCAGGGCTTGCGCGGCAGCACGGCACCGAGTGCAAGTGTCAGCCAGGCTCCGATCAGGGCAAGTCCTCCGGTCGGGGCGGCCATGGGGAAGAGGCCGCTGCCCAGGAAATGCCGAGCGACGAGATCGCCGGCAAAGAGCAGCGTCCCGATCGTCATGCCGATGGCGACGAGGGCCGTCAGTCTGATCCGTTCGCCGGCAAGGGCAAGCGCCAGAAGTGCCGGTGCATGGGCCAGGCAAATGGTCGAGGCCGGCCGCAGAAGCGCCTCGCCACCGGCATGGCTCGCCGCTGCCGCCAGCCCGACACCGACCGCGCCGATCAGGCCAGCGGCTGCTGCTGCCCAGCGATTGTCCCGCATGGCTGTCATCGGTCTCACTCCTTGTTCTGCATGTGGAAGGCGAGCTTCTCGACCGGCGGCCAGATGATCTCGCGCAGTTTCGGGTTTGCGATCGTCTCGTCCATCGCCTGGCGGAAGCAGAGCAGCCATTCGTCGCGCTCGAGGGGACCGATCTCCGCCACGAAATGGCGCCTGCGCAGCATGGGATGGCCGCGCTTTTGCATGTAGATCGGCGGCCCGCCGAGATAACCCGTCAGGTATTCGTAGAACTTTTCCGCGCTGCCCGCGAGATCCGGTGGGTGCACCGCGCGGCAATGGGCGGCCTCCGGCAGAGTGTCCATCAGTTCATAGAAGCGGTCGGTCAGCGCGCGCACCGTCGCATCGCCGCCGATGGCCTCGTAGAGGGTGATCGTTTCTTCGCTCATATTTCAGTACCCGATGCAATTGCGATCTTTTCGCCCGTTCGGCTGGCCATGGCAATGGCGGGTTTCGGTCTGTGTCAATGCAACGCATCATAGCTTGCCGATCGTCAGGTTCCGCTTTGCGGCGCCAGCCGGGCGAGCGATGTTTCCCGCTTCGCGTGCGACGCAACAAAAGCGGGACAATGGGGCTTTACCATGCCATAAGGGCGCCGAATTCCAGCAGGCGCCCTTGTCCATGATCCGTATCGAAAACATCTCCAAGCAGCTCAGCCACCGTATCCTGTTCATCGAGGCTTCGGCGGCGCTCAATCGTGGCGAAAAGATCGGGCTTGTCGGACCAAACGGCGCGGGCAAGACCTCTCTCTTCCGGATGATTATTGGCCACGAGCAGCCGGACGAGGGACAGGTCTCCGTCGATAAGGGCGTCACCATCGGCTATTTCAGCCAGGATGTCGGCGAGATGTCCGGCCACTCGGCCGTCGCCGAGGTCATGAACGGGGCCGGGCCGGTCAGCGAAGTGGCCGCGGAGCTGCGCGAACTCGAAATGGCCATGGTCGATCCTGACCGGATGGACGAGATGGATGCCATCATCGAGCGCTATGGCGAGGTGCAGGCGCGCTACGAGGAGCTCGACGGTTATGCGCTGGACGGCCGTGCCCGCGAAGTGCTGGCGGGTCTGTCCTTCACTGAGGCGATGATGGACGGCGATGTCGGCGCGCTCTCGGGCGGCTGGAAGATGCGCGTGGCGCTCGCCCGCATCCTGCTGATGCGTCCTGACGTGATGCTGCTCGACGAACCGTCGAACCATCTCGATCTCGAAAGCCTGATCTGGCTCGAGCAGTTCCTCAAAGGTTATGACGGCGCACTTTTGATGACGTCGCATGACCGTGAGTTCATGAACCGCATCGTCAACAAGATCATCGAAATCGATGCCGGCCAGCTCAACAGCTATTCCGGCGACTATGAATTCTATGAGGGCCAGCGGGCACAGAACGAGAAGCAGCAGCAGGCGCAGTTCGAGCGCCAGCAGGCGATGCTGGCCAAGGAAATCAAGTTCATCGAGCGCTTCAAGGCCCGCGCGTCTCACGCCTCCCAGGTGCAGAGCCGGGTGAAGAAGCTGGAAAAGATCGACCGTGTCGAGCCGCCGAAGCGCCGCCAGGTCGTCGCCTTCGAATTCCAGCCAGCGCCGCGCTCGGGCGAAGACGTGGTTGCGGTCAAGAACATCTCCAAGCGTTATGGCGACAAGGTGATCTATGACGGCTTCGACTTCATGGTTCGCCGCAAGGAACGCTGGTGCATCATGGGCATCAACGGCGCCGGCAAGTCGACATTGCTCAAGCTCGTCGCCGGCGATTCGAAGCCGGACGAAGGCACTGTTACGATCGGCGCCAGCGTCAAGATGGGCTATTTTGCCCAGCATGCGATGGATGTGCTCGACGGCGAGATGACGATCTTCGAAATGCTGGAAACGACCTTCCCCCGCGCCGGCCAGGCGCCGCTGCGCGCCCTTGCCGGCTGCTTCGGCTTTTCCGGTGATGATATCGACAAGCGCGTGCGGGTGCTTTCCGGCGGCGAAAAGGCGCGCCTCGTCATGGCCATCATGCTGTTCGACCCGCCGAACCTGCTCGTGCTCGACGAGCCGACCAACCACCTCGACCTCGACACCAAGGAAATGCTGATCAAGGCGCTGTCGCAATACGAGGGCACCATGCTCTTCGTCAGCCACGACCGCCATTTCCTCGCGGCGCTATCGAACCGGGTGCTCGAAATCACGTCCGAAGGCGTGTTCCAGTATGGCGGCGGTTATACTGAGTATGTCGAGCGCACGGGGCAGGAAGCGCCGGGCCTCAGGGGGTGATTCATGTTCAAGTACCCTCTAGCCTAATGGATACCGCTGAGCCTCCGCGTCATTCTTCTTCGAGGATAGCTCGGGCGAAGGACGCGGCACAAACGCTTGCATAGGTCTGCCAATCATCGTTCTTCTCGTTGTCTCCATAGTCGCAGATGCCGCGAACATTGAGATACGAGAGCTTGAAGGTGGCCGCAGCTATAGCGACGCCCGCCCCTTCCATTTCGAAAGCGATGATCCCATGCTTTTTGTTGAGATCATCTCTGAATGCGGCGTCCTTTAGTAGTGTGTTCGCAGAACCGATGGTCCCCACGTGCACGTAAGGGTGATCGTCTGAGCGCTCGTACACGAGACCCTTCTGGTAATTGCGTTTTGCGCTGTTTGGGTCTTTTTCGCCAGTGGGCCTTGGGGCGTTGCGAATAGCCTCGCAGCCGGCCTTAATATATTTGTCCCATGGTTTTTCTATCTTCCATGAGTCCTTTCGATCCTGATGCGATCGGAGGCGGTCAACGGCTTGGATCAACTTCCGGTCGGCCGGCATTATGTTATCGCCACGTAGTTCGATTTTGCCGTCGCTCCGTTTAACGTGGTCATACTGTATTAGCCGGTCGCCGACTACGATGTCGCCGAGGCGAATGTCTTTTTCCTTGTCGACCATGTCAGGTTGCCCTGCTGCAATTCCGATCAATATAACCTTTTCCACATATGGGCACATTGCGGCGACCTGCGCAGTGGCAGCTGCCGCCTGAGCGATGCCGGCTCCCGAAGTGCCAGCAAGCGCTACGTACATGTCTTCGCCGGCCTCATCACTTAGGGTGACGTAGCGAATCTTTTGTTTGCTCAGCGCGACTGGGATGGTTTCGTATTCGCCAAAGACAGCTTTCGTTGATGCATATTCGTGTGGAATGGCGTTTATGACTGCAGAGGTGATCTTTTTGAAGATCGCCTTTTTCTTCTCGGCCAAGGCCATAATTGCATTTGTGCGGGCATCGGTATCAGTCAAACCAATGTTTTCAGTGGCGCTTTCAATCATGATTTAGTTATGCCCGTACCATTGCCAAGGCTGCTTCAGCCGCCGGATACTGACCGAACATCACGAATGCTTCTGCGGCCTCTACAGCATAGAGGTCTCGACTCATGCCCTTTCCGATTTGGTCATAAAGTTTAGCTTGGGCTACTAGTACCTTTCCGACATACATCTCAAGTGCCATATCAAGAAGATAGTGATGGAGTTTTTCACAGAAGCATATTGCTTCCCGCTCGCCCTGCACTTTGGCTATGTAGAGGCTGAGGTCGAGAAACAGATGTATTTCGTCTTCCGACGGAAGGTTGTGGCCGAGGATGGTCGATATATCCTCGTCCGCGTTGTACCGTTCGAAAAGGGCGGCGAAGTGCGCGTTGATGTTCACGCCCAACCGTTCAGGTTTCTCATACATCGAAAGCTCGCATTGTTCAGGCCCCCAGTGGACGCCGAACCTTAAGACCGAGCAACTGGAACGAGGCGGTCTAGGATGGATGGCGTTCGTTCCGTGCGAGGATAGCGCCGGAGTGGTTAACAAAGCGATCAACACAACTTTGACGCCATGGAGTAATCTGCATGGCGCCATGACGAGTAGGTGCCCAACGCAGGTCACCGATTGAAAAGGAGTGAGCAACGCTGCGCTCTGCTGGTTGAATACAGCGTTGTTTTGCAACAGGGATCGTGCTGATTGCGCCAGCGACTATCGTCGAATCTAGGACCACGGCATGTCGTCTTGGAGGAGTTTAAGAATTGGTCGCCTCCGGGCTCATTTTGGAGGTCATTGTTAGTCAGCACACGATTTCAAGAGGAGCGTCACGCAACGAAACACCGATGGACGCTGTGCCAAACCTACATATCGCGTGGCTTTAGGCTGCCCCGGAACAAAGGATCTCTCCAACCTAGAGTCCAATGAAAAATGGCGCACCCGACAGGATTCGAACCTGTGACCTTTGGAATCGGAATCCAACACTCTATCCAGCTGAGCTACGGGTGCTTCCGACGGCAGAGTTTGACTCGACCGTTCCGAGAGCGGTCATAGCGTAGTCGGCGACGGCCTTCAATCGCAAAAAGCGGGGGGTATGAGCTTTCTGGTGAGAGAAGCCGTGCGATTCTCCGGAATGGCCGTTCAGTGCTCATTTTTGGAAATTTGGCCGCCAATTTCCCCTCTGAATTTGGGGAAAAGGCCGATTTATGATCAAAATCAGGCAATTCCGGTTTGGTCTCGCCCAGTCCAGTCTTGTGATGTGACTTTTTGCCGTTAAGATCAAAACAATTGGAGGTAGCCGCCGACGAACGGTGGCACCCGGGGGCAACGAACAATGGCGAAACAATGCCGGAACTGGTGAAAGACGAATTTGTGCCGAACCCGTTGAAGCTCGACTTCTCCATCATGGAGGATGCAGTCGGTTATAGGCTGAGGCGGGCGCAACTGGCGGTGTTCCAGCACTTCAACGAAGCCTTTTCCTCCAAGGGTCTGCGGCCGACGGACTTTGCGGTTCTGTTGCTGCTCACTCACAACGAGGGGGCAAAGCAGAGCGAAGTGGCCGAGGCGCTGGGTATTCAGCGGGCCAATTTCGTCGCGATCGTCGATGGGCTGGAGAACAAGGGCTTCATCGAGCGGCGCAAGTCCGAAACGGACCGCCGGGTGCAGTCGCTGTACATGACGCCGGCCGGTGCCGACTATCTGCAGGAACTGATGCCGATCTGGAATGATCACGAGCAATGGGTGCTTGAGCAGCTGGGCGGGGTGGCCGAACGCGACAGCGTCAACCGTTTGTTGAGGCGCTTCTACGACTGAGCGAAACCTTAGTCCGTACGGCGTTCAGAGGCGGCAGCGCAGCAGCGCCTCGTCGACCAGGAGATTGGCGATCTTCATGCGCGTCGTCGCCTGGTCGCGGAAATCGGGATGAATGCGGTCGGGATGGTTGAGCCTTGCAAAGGCGCGGCGCCTTTCCTGCAGCGTTTCCCGATCGTCTGTCGGCGTTATGGCGAGATCGGTCGCGATCTCCTCGATCGAGAGGCGCTCCAGCCAGACCGGCTTTGCCGGTTCCGGCGGCAGGGGATCCGGTTGCTCGTTGTCCTCCCCCATCAGGAAAAGATAGGCCTCTCGCCTTCGGTCTTCGTCTTCCGGTGCAGTCGACACCCGCTCCGGCACATAACTCGCGCCAAGACCGTCAATGCGGAAGTGCCGCTCCGGCATCTCCTCGCCTTGCTGCGCGTCTTCCTCGGCAAGCCGGTCGACGACGGACTGAAACAGGGATTTGCCAAACAGCATCCGCGGCCTTCACAAGCGCCCGTCCGATATTGGACGGGATGTTGCAACACAGCCTGAACTTCAAGCATGCCGGGATGGTGCGGGGCTTGCCCCAGCGGTCAGCCGGCAGTGTCGCCGGCCAAGCGGTGGCTGAACTCTCTCAATGATTCCGCTCTGGCCTTGTTCAGCTTTGGGACTGGCTCTGGCTTTGGGCCTTGTCTTCCACCACGACCTTCACGGTGAGATCTTCGGCGGCGAAGCCCGTTCGAAGGCCGGAGACCGGGGCAGCGTCTGTGTAGGACAGTCCGGTCGCGACCCGGACATAGCGGGTGTCGGGGCAGTGATTGTTGGCGGCGTCGAAGCCGACCCAGCCGAGACCGGGCAGGTGCACTTCCGCCCAGGCATGGGTCGCCGTCTGCTCGATCCGGTCGTCCATCATCAGGTAGCCCGAGACATAGCGGCCCGGCAGGTTCATCAGCCGGGCGACCGCGACGAAGACATGGGCGTGATCCTGGCAGACGCCGCGCCCGGCTTCCAGCGCCTGTTCGCCCGTCGTTTCGGTGCCGGTGGTGCCGGTCTCATAATTGACGGCTTCGTGCAGCTTGCCCATCAGGTCGTGCATTTTCGCCAGTTCGTTTTCGCCCGACAGGCTGCGCATCAGTTCGCGCGTGAGCTTGCCCGGCTTGGTCAGCGGCGTGTCGCGCAAATAAAGCCAGAGCGGCACATATCCCAGATGCTGCCCGAAGACGCCGGCCCGGTCTTCCGTCTCGACCTCGCCGCTTGCCACGATGCGGATGCTGTGGCTCGGCCCTTCCGTGGAGACAAGATGGATGTGGTTGCCGAACTGGTCGTTGAAGCCGGCCTGGACCTCGGCGCCGTCGACATCGATCGTCCAGTTGCCGACGGTCTGCCCCGGTCCGGTGATCGGGGTCAGTCGCAACCTTTGCAGCGAATATTGCACCGGGTCGTCATAGCGATACTCGGTGGTGTGGGTGATGCGCAAACGCATGGGCTCATTCCTGCTCAGCTGTAGAACCGGTAACCCTCGGTGATCTCGTTGCCCAGCTTGTTGTTGCTGGCGATGAAACCGTCGAGGAATTCGTGCAGTCCCTGGTCCATGATGGTGCCGATCGTCGTCGACTTCAGCGTCTTGACGACACTGTCCGCCGTTTCATGCGCTGGCAGCCTGTGGTCGTAGTCCCTGGCGAGGTAGCCGAGGTTGGAGGTGATCTTTTCGTAGCAATAGGCAAGAGAGCGGGGCATCTGACCGTTGAGGATCAGGAAGTCCGCAATGTTGGCGGCCTTGTACTCGCCGTCATAGACCCAGCGATAGGAGCGATGGGCCGAGACCGAGCGCAGGATCGATTCCCACTGCATGTTGTCGAGTGAAGAGCCGACATGGGTGATCGCCGGCAGGAGCACGTAATACTTCACGTCAAGGATGCGGCTGGTGTTGTCGGCACGCTCGATGAAGGTGCCGATGCGGGCGAAGTTGTAGATCTCGTTTCTCAGCATCGAGCCGTGAAAAGCGCCGCGGATCAGGCCGGCGCGGCGCTTCACCGTGTCGATGACCTCCGGCAGGTCGGCCGATTTCAGCTTGCGGGCGAGCATCTGCTTGAGCTCGATCCAGCATTCGTTGGTGGCTTCCCAGGTCTCGCGGGTGAGCGCAGTTCGCACCATGCGCGCATTGTTGCGCCCGGCATCGATGCAGGAGATGACGCTTGACGGATTGGCCGGGTCGCGCAGCATGAAGTCGATGGCGTCAGAGGCCGTCACCTTTCCGTGCCGTTCGGCAAAGAGCGGGCGCACGTCGGCGCTCTTCAACACCGCGTCCCAGTCCTCGTCCGAGGCGCCTGAGCGGGTCAGCGACATGCGAAGGCCCGCGTCGACGAGACGGGCGATGTTTTCGGCCCTTTCGATGTAGCGGAACATCCAAAAGAGACCGTTGGCAGTTCTTCCGAGCATGACCATGTCAGTCCTCCAATACCCAGGTGTCCTTGGTGCCGCCGCCCTGGCTGGAATTGACCACGAGCGAACCCTGCTTCAGGGCCACGCGGGTCAGGCCGCCGGGGATGATCTGCACCTTGTCGGAGACGAGGACATAAGGACGAAGGTCGACGTGGCGGGGGGCGATCCCCTTGTTGACGAGGATCGGAACCGTCGAGAGCGACAGCGTCGGCTGGGCGATGTAGTTCGAGGGCCGTGCCTTCAGCTTTTCGGCGAACTCGGCTCGCTCTTTCTTCGACGCGGTGGGGCCGACCAGCATGCCGTAGCCGCCGGAGCCGTGGACTTCCTTGACCACCAGTTCTTCCAGATGCTCCAGCACGTATTTCAGGCTGTCGGCTTCCGAACAGCGCCAGGTCGGCACGTTCTCCAAAAGCGCCTTGCGGCCGGTGTAGAATTCGACGATCTCCGGCATGTAACTGTAGATCGCCTTGTCGTCGGAAATGCCGGTGCCGGGCGCGTTGGCGATGGTGATGTTGCCGGCGCGATAGACATCCATGATGCCGGGAATGCCAAGTGCGGAATCCGGGCGGAAGGTCAAGGGATCTAGGAAGTCGTCGTCAACGCGGCGGTAGAGCACGTCGATAGCCTCATAGCCGCGCGTCGTGCGCATCTTCACCTTGCCGTCGATGACGCGCAGGTCCGAGCCTTCGACCAGTTCCACGCCCATCATGTCGGCGAGGAAGGAGTGCTCGTAATAGGCGGAATTGTAGATGCCGGGGGTCAAGACCGCGACGCGCGGCTTGCCCTTGCAGCCGGGAGGGGCAAGTGAGGCGAGCGACTGGCGCAGCAGATAGGGGTAATCCTCGACGCGCTGCACCTTGTTGAGCTGGAACAGCTCCGGGAACATCTGCATCATGGTTTCCCGGTTCTCCAGCATGTAGGAGACACCGGAGGGCGTGCGGGCATTGTCTTCGAGCACGTAGAACTGGTCTTCGCCGGTGCGAACGATATCGGTGCCGACGATGTGGGTATAGACGCCGCCGGGTGGGCGGAAGCCGATCATCTCGGGCAGGAAGGCGACGTTCTTCTCGATCAGCTCTCGCGGGATGCGGCCCGCCTTGATGATTTCCTGCTTGTGGTAGATGTCGTCGAGAAAGGCGTTGAGGGCGAGCACGCGCTGCTCGATGCCGAGGGCGAGCTTGCGCCATTCGCGGCCGGAAATGATGCGCGGGATGATGTCGAAGGGGATGAGCTTTTCGGAGGAGTCTTCGTGGCCATAGACAGCAAAGGTGATGCCGGTCTTGCGGAAGATGTTCTCCGCGTCCCTGGACTTCGCCAGGAGCCTGGCCGGGTCCTGGCTGGAGTACCAGTCATGGTAGTTCTGGTAAGGTGCACGCGGCGCGTTGTCCGCGGTAATCATTTCATCAAATGCCAATGGCGCCGTCCCCTTTTTTTGTCATTTGAATACAACGCTTTTGCCAATGCAAGCGGCCTTGGGGACCTCAGGCAATTATTATGCAGGGCGAAATTGCGCCCTCATTTTCAGCAAAAGCGCAATTTTTGCGCGATTTAGCGCTGGCGCATGCCGCCGAAGCGATGGCTTTGCCGTCAAACCTGACAAAGTGCTGGCTTCCATCGTCCGAGCCCCGGCATCGATTGATTAAAATTTAATCATCCCTTTCCTGCCAATTTTTTCGATAGCGGGTCGCTCAGCGAATTTGATCGTGGTTTGCAGCAGAACTGTTTTGACCTCGCCACGGTGGCGGACTAACGAGCACGCAGCGCAAGCGGCTCCGTTTGCCACTCCTTTTCTCATGGTGCCCCAGATGACCCTTGCCCGTCTTGCCCCGGTTCTCTTCGTCCTGCTCTGGTCGACAGGCTGGGTCGCGGCCAAATATGGCGGGTTGTACGCGGATCCGCTGACCTTTCTCGTGGTGCGTTACGGGGTGGCCCTGGTGCTGTTCTATGCCGTCTGTCGGGTAAGCGGCGTTGCCTTTCCGAAACATCGCAGCGGCTGGCTGCATGCCATCGTGTCGGGCATCTTCCTGCACGGGCTCTATCTCGGCATGGTGTGGTGGGCGATCGGACAGGGGGTGCCGGCGGCGCTGTCGGGCATCATCGCCGGCCTGCAGCCGCTGATGACCGGCGTGGCCGCCGCTTTCCTCATCGGTGAAGAGTTGAACGCCACCCAGCGTATCGGCCTGCTCGTCGGCTTTGCCGGCATTGCCATCGCCGTGCTGCCCAATGTCGTCGTCATCAATGCGGACACGATCCCCGTCTATGCGGTGGCAATCAACGTGCTTGCCATGGCCTGCGTGACCGCAGGCACGATCTATCAGAAGCGTTTTGTGAAAGAGGGCGATCTGCGCGCCGTGGCGACCTTGCAATATGTCGGAGCGCTGCTGGTCACGGTGCCGGCCGCCTATCTCTTGGAAGACATGCATATCGACTGGAGCCTCGGCTTTTTCGCGACGCTTGCCTGGTCGGTGCTCGGCATTTCGATGGGCGCGATCGCGCTGCTGCTCTATCTGATCCGCAAGGGCGATGTGTCGAAGGCGGCGTCGTTGATCTATCTGATCCCGCCGCTGGCGGCAGTCGAGGCGGCAATTGCCTTTGGCGAACACCTGACGGTACCGATGATCATCGGCACCTGTGTTGTGGTGCTCGGCGTCTATCTGACCAATCGCAAGCCCGTGGTGCCGCCGGTCTGAGGACAGCACCACGACTCTTCTGAGCTTGCGCTGACGATTGGCCCAAACAAAAATGGCGCGACCGAAGCCGCGCCATAGTTTCAATGCCTTATGCGAGAAGCCTCAGGCTTCGCGACGGCGTCCGCCGGCCGTACCGGAGCGGGCCGGACGGGCCTGGCCATTGCCGCCACGGCTCTGGCCATTGCCATTGGCCGAGCGATTGCCGCCATTGCCGGCACCAGCACCGCCACCGCCATTGCCACCCTTGCGGTGACCGGTCTTGGCCGGACGACCATCAGCCTTGGCGCCGCCTTCGGATTTGCCGCGACCCTGGCCCGGGGCCTGGTGATTGCGGTTGTTGCCGCCACCGCCTGCGCGACGCTGCGGACGAGCCGGGCGTGCGAGGTTTGCCGGCGGTTCGCCAGAGGCGACCGGGATGTCGATGCTCATCAGCTTTTCGATGTCGCGCAGCAGGCGGCCTTCATCGGGTCCGCAGAAGGCGATCGCGATGCCGTCACGGCCTGCACGGGCGGTACGGCCGATGCGGTGGACGTAAGCGTCCGGAACTTCCGGCAGATCGTAGTTGAAGACGTGGGAGACTGCCGGGATGTCGATGCCGCGTGCGGCAACGTCGGTGGCGATCAGCGTCTTGATCTCGCCGTCACGGAAACCCTTCAGGGCGCGCTCGCGCTGGCCCTGGCTCTTGTTGCCGTGGATCGAGGCGACCGAGTAGCCGGTGGCGTCGAGGTGCTTCATCAGCTTTTCCGCGCCGTGTTTAGTGCGCAGGAAGACGATGGAGCGGCCGTCCGGGTTGTCGTTGAGGATCTTCTTGAGCATTTCCGTCTTGGCGTTCTGGCCGGCGACGAAATGCACGTGCTGCTCGACCTTGTCGGCGGCCTTGCCCGGAGGGGAAACGGCAACCTTGATCGGGTCGGTCAGGAAGCTCGAAGCGAGATCTGCAATCGACGACGGCATGGTGGCCGAGAAGAGCAGGGTCTGGCGCTTCGGCGGGACCATCTTCGAGATCTTGCGCAGGTCATGGATGAAGCCGAGGTCCAGCATCTGGTCGGCTTCGTCGAGCACGAGGTAACGCACGGCGCGCAGCGAGATCGCGTTGCGGGCGATCAGGTCGAGCAGGCGGCCAGGGGTGGCGACGAGGATGTCGGTGCCCTTTTCGAGCTGCAGTTGCTGCTTGCCGATGGAAGCGCCACCGACGACCTGGTTGATCTTCAGCGGCAGGCGGCGCAGGTAGCTGCGCAGGTTGTCGCCGATCTGGTTCACCAGTTCGCGGGTCGGGGCAAGAATGAGGGCACGGGTGGTGCGGTTGTCAGGGCGCTTCTCATCCTTGAGAAGCATTTCGATCATCGGCAGGCCGAAAGCGGCCGTCTTGCCGGTGCCGGTCTGGGCAAGACCGATCAGGTCGCGACCGCCGAGAACGACGGGGATGCCCTTTTCCTGGATGGGAGTGGGGGTCGCGAAACCAAGTGCAGTCAGGGTCGCGACGATATTCTCGGAGAGGCCAAGCTCAGCGAAAGTTGTCAAAGTCATACCTTTCGGGGCGCCAAATGCACAAACCCCGGAACGCGTTCTTCGCGAGCCGGTTGGCATTGGCGTCAAGAACCCCGCGTGATTTGGGAACTTGTAAGTTGGAAAAAAGCTTTCCAAGCGCATCGGCGGAATGTCCGCCCTGATGTCATGCGCTTTATCCTTCGTCGCGTCTCAAATGTCGCTGGGCACGCTCACGCGGCGGCCGGAAGGTAAAAGCTGACCCGCAAATGGGCCCATTCGCGACAGAAGTCAAGATTTCTTTTGCGATGCAGCGTGAACCGCCCCGCCTACCGGTCACGCGCCAAGCGTCAGATGCACCGAAATATGGCTGCCGACCGCGATTTTCTCCCGGCGTCGCAGGTCCGCTTTCAGCGGCAGCAGGACGCTGTCGCGGCGCTTGTCCGGAAAGAGTGAGGTACGGACCGTTGTTGTGCCGATCTGCACCTGAACCGCAATTGCGCCCAGCGCATTGGCGCGGCCGAAGAAGCGCGCTTCGGATACGGCATCGGCGGGCAGGAAAACACCGTGCCAGCCGCCGGGCGCGTCGAAGCGGATGACCTCGGCCTCGAAGCGGATCGGATGTCCGGCTTCGGTCATATCGGCTGATCCGAACCGAGGTCGAGGTGAAAATCACCTGTCGCGACAGAGGTGCCGTTGAGCAGGATTTCGAGCCGGTGCAGGCCTGGATGATAGACGCGGGTGGTGATCGGGCGCAGCGCGTGGCGCTTCCGCATGGTCACAGTCTCGCCTGCGCCGAGCACCAGGCTCTTGCCCTTGAAGACCTTTGGCGTGAGCGAACCGTCCTTCTTCTGGTGGTGGATGGCGTAGTCGAGGAGCACCGTGCGCGACTCAGCGCCGCCATTCGCCAGCCGGATCTCGAAGACGAGTTCACCGGGGAAGGCGATGCGGTCGGTCGACAGGTCGAGCGTCGCTGTCACGTCGTTCAACGGTTCATAGCCGAAGTTTGCGAGCGCCTTCGCGTGGCCCTTCTTTACCAGCGTGCGCGAGGCGTGTTTCAACAGCCAGAGCCTGTTCTTCGAGGCGCCGTCTGTGTGGCTCTCGACGAAATCGGCAACCAGGTCCGGGTGATCCTTGGCGATGTCGTTCAAGCTGTTGGCAACCGAGCGACGGACGTAATCTTCCTCGTCGTCAACAAGTGCTTCGAGAATCGGTAGGATCGGGGCCGGGTCGCTGACCAGCTTCGGCAAACGCATGGCCCAGGGCAGGCGTGGGCGGGTGCCTTCGCTGGCGAGGCGCCGGACATGATGGTTGGGGTCGCTTACCCAGGTGGCGATGATGGCGATGGCCTTGTCCTGATCGTCGGCGATAAAGGGCCGGATGCCGAATTCTGCGGTGAAATGCGGGGTCAACTCCTTCAGGAGCTGCAGTGCGGTGTCGAGATGGCTCCGACCATGAGCGGCAATGTACTGGTTGAAGGACAGCAGTGCCCAGCCGGACAGACCCGGCCGTTCCTGCGTCGGCAGGCAGTCGTGAAGGATCGCGGCGGCGGCCTCGAAATCATCAGGCAGGTGACGAAGCAGCGCATCGGCGATGCACTGACCCCGCTGCATCAGTTCCAGCGTATCGAGCGCGGGCAAGATGTCTGCGAGGAAGGCGGCATGGTCGAAGGCGGCCCATGCGCCCGTCACGGCGTCTGCCGTGGCGCGGGCGGTGTGGGGGCCGATCAGGTGTTTCAGCGGCTCGGCCATCGATGCTCAGATCGTCCCTTGCGTGTTAAAATGCTGCATCAGGGTAACACCTGATATTGCAGCCATGTAAGGTGCAAAGGCCGGATCGGCCTGGACTTTCATTGCTGCCGCGTCGGCGCTCTCCTTGTCCGCCCATTCGACGAGATCGGCGATCAGGTCGCGTTGATCCATGGAGTTAAGCGCCCGCCAGCTTACGAAGCCGGGATAGGCTTTCACCGCTGCCATGGCGGCGCGTCGTGCTTCTTCTGCAGCCGGCCTGTCGGCGATGGTGCAGACGGCGATTTCGAGTACGGTGGTGTTGGTCATTCGAGGCTCCCATGGTTGAAGACGGCTTGACCTAACACAGCGCAACTGACAACCTTATGGCCAGTGTCTTCAAGGAGGCTTTTGCATGCGTCCAGCCGACCGCCTGTTCCGGATCATTCAGCTGATGCGCTCCACCGGCCGCGCCATGACGGCCGCTGAGATCGCCGACAAGATGGAGGTGGCACCTCGCACCATCTATCGCGACATGGACCATCTGATTGCGTCGGGTGCGCCGATCGAGGGCGAGCGCGGGGTGGGGTATCTGCTGCGCGAGGCGTTTGACGCGCCGCCGCTCACCTTCACCTTCGAACAGCTGGAGGCGCTCGCCTTCGGGCTTCGCGCCGTCGAGATGCTGGGTGATCCACGGCTCGGGCAGGCGGCGCGTGAGGCGAAGGACAAGATGCTGGGCATGCTGCCGAAAGAGCATGCCGAACGGCTGGTGTCAGCGCCGATCCATGCCTTTCGGTCTTCCACGCAGCCGGAGGTGCCTGACAGTCTGGGCGATATGCGCCAGGCGCTGTCCGCGAAACGCAAGGTGTGGCTCGCCTATCATTCACTTCCCGGCGAACGCAGCCAACGCGTCGTCTGGCCGCTGGGTCTTTCAGCCTTCGGAGCAATCTGGGTGATGACGGCCTGGTGTGAGATGCGACAGGCATTCCGTGATTTCAGGCTCGACCGCGTCGAGGGCTGGAAGGTGATGGGTGACCGGTTCGAGCCTCAGCCGCACCAGACCTATCAGACCTATCTGAAGCAGCTTAGTTGAGGTTTGCTGCGCAGCAGAAAACATTTAATTCGAGTGTCCTAAATTAAATGGAAAATTTACCTGTCCGAGCAGATAGCTGGGTTATGAAAGACATTTCTGAAAGAAGAGCATGAAAAACCTGAGAGTATCCCGAAAGCTGGCCTTGGCATTCACCTCGGTCCTGGTCGTCGTCATCGCTTTCTGCTCGGTCGCATTTGTCTCGATGCAGCGCATTCACGAGGCGACGGTTGCCAATCAGCAGACACAGTCGGTCCTTAAAGTGTCGGGGCAGATTCTTGCGACGCTGGTTGAACACCAGAACGCCATGCGAGGTTTTGTCGCGAGCCTCAATGAGGAATTCATCGAGCGTATGGCCAAGTATGGCGACGCCGTTCCACCCTTGGTGGCCGAGCTTGAACAGAAGCTCGAGAAGTCGGATGCTGACACCTATCTCCCGCCCGTCCGGCAGGCGATGCAGACATTTTATGAGCAGCTCGATGCGACAGTCGCCAGTGCCCGCGATCCCGCGAAGGTCGAAGAAACACGGGGCAATATCGCGACGACAGCGCGCCTGAGTGATATCCGCAAGGCGCTTACCGCGCTCGATGAGGCGAACCAGAGATTGGCCGACGAGCGGACTGCGTCCCTAAACGCTGCGTTCCAGACTGGTACCATGACCCTTATCGCAGGGGGTGTCACGGCTGCCCTTATTGCTGTTGCAATGGGCATCCTGCTGACACGCAGCCTTGCTGCGCCCCTGCGCGGCATGACTGTGGCCATGCGGCAGCTGGCGGAGGGAGACACGTCTATCGATATTCCGGCGATGGAGCGTCGCGATGAACTTGGCTCGATGGCTGGCGCAGTCGAAGTGTTTCGGGCCAACGCAATTGCCGCCCGGAAGCTGGAGGCCGATTCGAAGCAACAGCAATCACTGGCGGAGGCCGAAAGGGTCGCGCGGGCCAAACTAGACCAAGAGCGCGCCGAGGCGATGATGCAGGCGACCGCAGCGCTTGCCGGCGGCTTGGCCGAACTTGCAAAGGGCAATCTCACAGTTCGCCTCGGCCAGCCGTTTGCAGAGGAATTCGAGACGCTGCGTAAAGACTTTAACGAGGCCGTCGGCCAGCTTGCGGAAACGCTCTCGGCCGTCGCGCATGCGACGACGTCGATCGACAACGGTAGCCGGGAAATCAGCGGCAGCACCGATGATCTTTCGCGCCGCACCGAACAGCAGGCTGCCTCGCTTGAGGAGACAGCCGCTGCCCTAGACGAAATTACTGTCAATGTCCGCCATGCTTCGAACCGTGTCGATGAGGCTCGGGCCGCAGCATCGGATGCAGCACACAGCGCCGAGACGTCCGGTTCCGTTGTCGCGGGCGCAGTCGAGGCCATGGGACGCATCGAGCAGTCTTCACAATCGATATCCAACATCATTGGTGTGATTGACGAAATCGCGTTTCAAACCAATTTGCTCGCGCTCAATGCCGGCGTCGAAGCCGCGCGTGCCGGTGATGCGGGCAAGGGCTTTGCGGTTGTTGCCCAAGAGGTCCGCGAACTTGCGCAGCGGTCTGCTCAGGCAGCAAGGGAGATCAAAGATCTCATCCGGGCTTCGACCGAGGAGGTTGCGAACGGGGTCAAGCTGGTCAGCGATACCGGTGCCGCCCTGAAGACGATCGAGAGCTTCATCACGACGGTGAATGTCCAGATGAATGCCATAGCCACGGCCGCGAAAGAGCAGGCGACAGGCCTCGCCGAAGTGAACACCGCCGTCAACCAAATGGATCAGTTCACTCAGCAGAATGCGGCGATGGTCGAAGAGACGAATGCTGCCAGTGCTGGTCTTGCGACCGAAAGCACGCGCCTTCGCCAATTGGTGCAGCGTTTCGAGATCAGCGCAGGGAAAGACTCGGTTCAAGCTAACAGAGGCTATGCATCTGCCATGCGGCGGTCAGCATAAGGCTCGGCCCTTCCCGGCCGCCTTTTCCACACAGTGAAACTATGACGCCTCGACCCTTAGGGATCGAGGCGTTCTGCTTTTGAGGTCGTATCTGCTTCGGCTGGCTGCTCCGATCTCTCAGAAATCCGTCGCAACCCCGCCTTCTTCCTTGCGTTTCGCCACGAAGGCGTCGAGCTCTTCCTCGACGGCCGGGTCAATCGGCGGGCGCTCGTAAGAGGCCAGCTTCTCCTTGAAGACGCGGTTGGCGTGGTCGTAGGTGGTCGGGCGGCCTGCATCAGTCCAGGTCTCGAAATTGCGCCAATCCGACAGGATTGGCGAATAGAAGGCGGTCTCATAGCGGGCGAGCGTGTGGGCGGTGCCGAAGAAGTGCCCGCCGGGGCCAACGTCGCGCACAGCATCGAGCGCCAGCGCATCCTGGCTGACGTCGAGAGGCGTCAGGAATTCGGCCACCATCTGCAGCATGTCGACATCGAGGATGAATTTCTCGAAAGAGGCGGTGAGGCCGCCTTCGGTCCAGCCTGCCGAATGCATGATGAAGTTGCCGCCGCCTTGCGTCAGCGCCCAGAGCGAAAAGGCGGACTCGTAGGCCGACTGCGCATCAATGGTGTTGGCGGCATTGGTATTCGACGTGCGGTAGGGCAGTTTGTAGCGGCGGGCGAGCTGGCCGCCTGCGATGACCGCCTTCATGTATTCTGGCGTGCCGAAGGCGGGGGCACCGGTCTTCATGTCGACATTCGATGTGAAGCCGCCATAGATGACGGGCGCGCCGCGCTTGACCATCTGGGTAAAGGCGATGCCACAGAGTGCTTCGGCATTCTGCTGGACGAGGGCGCCGGCGATCGTCACCGGGGCCATGGCGCCGGCGAGCGTGAACGGCGTCATGACAACGACCTGTCCGCGCGACGACATCTCGATGATGCCCTGCAGCATGGGGCCGTCGAGGCGCAGTGGCGACGACGAATTGATGATGGTGAAGAGCGAGGGTTCGCTTTCCATCTGCTCCATCGAGACGCCGCGGCCGATGCGGGCGATCTCGATGCCGTCGAGATTGCGCTGTTTGCCGAGCGAATAGCAGTGAAACACCTTGTCGGTCAGCTTCACCATGTCCGACAGGCAGTCGAGATGGCGCACCGAGGCGTGGATATCGACAGGCTCGACCGGATAGCCGCCTGTCGTGTGGATGACGTCATAGCACTGGGCAAGCTTGACCAGTTTACGAAAGTCTTCCTGGTTGCCGGCGCGGCGGCCGCCCTCACGGTCGGCGACGAAGGGGGCAGATGCGATCTGGGCGAAGACGAGATTGTTGCCGCCGATCTTCACATGCCGCTCGGGGTTGCGGGCATGCATGGTGAATTCCGATGGCGCCGAGGCGATCATGTCCATGATCAGGTCGCGGTCGAAGCGCACGCGGTCGGAGCCTTCGACGACATGGGCGCCATGGGCCTTCATGATGGCGCGGGCGTCCGGCAGCATCACATCGATGCCGATCTCTTCCAGAATCGTCAGCGACGCGTCGTGGATATCGTCCAGAGCCTGAGGGTCGAGAAGATCCGTCTTGGTCAGTCGGTTCACCAGGTTGCGATACTTCGCGGCGCCCGAAACGCGGCCGCGATCACCGCCGCGCCCGCCCGTTCGCCTGCGACGTTCGCCGCCGCCGGAGAGGGTTTCAGTCTCGGGTAAGGAAGCGCTGGTAATGTCGCTCATGGTCAATCCATTGTTTCAATCTCGACACGAAGTTTCGCAGGTTTGGCGGCGCAAACGCATTGCCATTTGCGACCGAAAACCGGCTCATCTGGAACATCGACCGCGCGGTCACCGGAAGGGCCCCAATAAATCGTCTATTCGATATCACTTTTAAAGCTTCATCAGGTTCGGGGTTACCCGCTGTTTACCATTCCGCGTCATTCATTTCAGGGGTAAAACTTTGGTTCGGGGAAGCGCCTTGCTCAATTTGGTCTGCGAGAAAATCGCCGCGCTGGAGCTGCCTTCCTATGTCAAGGACAGCCAGCTCCGTTACATTGCGGTGAATGCTGCCTTTGCCCGCCTGCATGGTCTGCCTGAGGCGAGCTTTGTCGGGCGCAAAGACCAGGACATTCTGGGAGGCGGGGCCGATGGTTTTCGGGACGATCGCGAGCGACGCGTTCTCGTGTTCGGCGAGGAGGAGTGCCTGCCGTTCAGTGTAGGTGCCGCAATTCCCCATCGATTGCTCAGGATCGAGCGCTTCTTCGACGACGAGGAGCGCCTGTACCTCTTTGGTCTCATCGAAGCGGAAACGTCTCCACCGGTGCCGCTCCACCCCGCCAATCACGCACCGGTGCGTGCGGATCGGGCACCGGCGCCGCAACTCGACATGTTCAAGGCAGTGCTGGAGCAGTATCCCCTGGCCAGCTATGTGCGCGACAGCCAGCATCGGCTGATCTTCGCCAATCCCGCCTATGTGGAGATGGCAGGCCGTCCGCTTGAGGCGCTTCTGGGCAGAAACGAGATCGAGAACTTCCCGGAGATGGGGGAGAGTTATCATCAGGGCAACAGCCGGGTGCTGGCAACCGGAGTGACCGAGGAGGTGCATGACACGTTTGTCGACGCCGAAGGCCGCGAAATTCCCATCCTGTCGCGCACCGGTGTCGTCGATGGGCCGGATGGCGCCCGCTACATCGTCGGATCGATCACCGACCTCTCCCAGTTGCGCCGGGGGGAAGAGCGGTTCATCGCCGCCACCCGCGAAGCCGAAGAGCTAAAGAACAAGTTCGAGTCTCTGATGACCTCGCTGCCGGTCGGTATTCTCGTGCTCGATCCGGATATGCGGATCGAATATCTGAATGCGGCGATGGTCGATATGCTCGAGTTCGGGGCGAATACGCCGCTCGTCGGCACGGATTACGCGGACATGCTGCGGATCGCCATCGGGCGTGATCAATCCTCCGTGCCTAAGGGGGACATCGAGGAGCGAATCGCGTTCCGAATCGCGCAGTTGCGGGATCTGGACAATGGTCCGCTGATCGACGTGAAGACGCCGTCCGGACGGGCGCTCGTCGGAGGCAGCCGCAAGATCGCCGGCGGGCGCGTTCTGATCAATTTCACCGATGTCAGCGACCTAGCCCAGCGGGAAGAGGAGACGTTGCTCTATCGCACGGCGCTGGAGCAAATGCCGGTTCCCGTCTTCATTCGCGACACCGACCGCCGGCTTATCTATGTCAACGCGGCGTATGAGCGCCTGCACGAGCGCAAGCGCGAAGACATCTACGGGATGACGGTGGATGAGATGTTCCCCTCGAATGCGCGGCGGATCGCCGACAATATGCGTGTTCTGGAGCAGGGAGAGACCGTCGAGAACGCCGATGATGTGGTGCATCTGAAGGATCGGGATATCCCGACCATATCCCGGCTCAATCGCATCACGACGTCAATGAACAAGCAGTACATCGTCGGTTCGGTGACCGATGTGTCGGTTATCCGCGAGGGGCAGGCTGCGCTGATGGCCGCCCAGGAGCGAGCCGAAGACATGTATCAGCACATTCTGGCGATGTTGCATATCATGCCAGTGGGTGTGGTGATCCTCGGACCGGACTATATGGTCGAATTCGCCAACCGCAAATGCCGGGACATCTGGAACTGGCCCGAGCATGTGCCACTCGAAGGCCAGAGCTTCCGCTTTTATTGCGATATCAACCATCGCGATGGCCGCGCCTGGCCGGGGGTGGATTTCGAGGAAGGCTATCGCCGCCGCATCGCCCAGTTCGACGCGCTGGAGGGGTCCCATACGACCGAACTGGCCTATGAGGACGGCAAGCACGTCATGGCGACGGTCACCCGGCTGCGCGACCGCAAGATCCTGCTGACCTATTCCGATCTCACGGAAATGCGACAGCGCGAGCGCGAGGTCGATGCAGCCCAGCAGCAGGTGGCGCGACTGGGTCAGTTCATGCGCGATACGCTGCTTCTGACTTCGCAAGGCATCGCCGTCATCGAGCGTGGCCGGATCGCGGAAATCAATCCCGCTTTCGTGTGCATCCTCGGCCTTCCCGATGACCTCGGCAAGACCGGCAGCGAGAGCCAGGCGATTTTCGACTACTGTGCCCGTCGTGGTGATTTCGGCGACGAGGCGGAGAGCGTCTGGAGCACGCTCAACAGCAATCTGGGCAGCGCGACCGGTGCTTCCATGACTTTCCTTGCGGATGGCCGGACCTGGGTGAAGCTCGACGCGACCTTCGGGGAAAACGAGAGCTACGTCGTGATCCTGACCGACGTTACCGAGGTCAAAGCCCGCGAGGCGGAACTCGAGGTGCTGCTGGCCCGCAGCGAGGCAGCCGACAAGGCGAAGTCCGACTTCCTGGCCAATATGAGCCACGAGATCCGCACGCCGATGAACGGCGTGCTCGGCATGGCGGAGCTTTTGTCGAAATCGGAACTCGACAGCCGGCAGAAGACCTTTGTCGACATCGTCGTCAAATCCGGCAACGCCCTGCTGACGATCATCAACGACATCCTCGACTTCTCCAAGATCGATGCCGGTCAGATGAAGCTGCGCAAGTCGCCTTTCGACCCGATCGAAGCCGTCGAGGATGTGGCAACCCTGTTGTCGGCGGCAGCCGCCGAAAAGGACATCGAACTCGTCGTCTCGGGCGAGCAGACGGTGCGCCACACCTTCATGGGCGATCCCGGGCGCTTCCGCCAAATCGTCACCAATCTGCTTGGCAACGCCATCAAATTCACCGAGCGTGGCCATGTCCATGTCGAGGTATCGAGCGAAGCGATGGAGGAGGGGGCTGCGCTTCTGCGCTTGCGCATCGAGGACACGGGTATCGGCATACCGGCCGAGATGCAGGCGAAGATCTTCGAGAAATTCTCCCAGGCCGACACATCGTCGACCCGTCGGCATGAAGGCACTGGCCTCGGCCTGGCGATCACTGGCGGTCTGGTCAAGCTGTTCGGTGGCAAGATGCGCGTCGAGTCGGAGGTCGGGCGTGGCTCTGCCTTCATCGTCGAGCTTCCGTTGCCCGTCGTGGCCGAGCGCAGCCGCAACAAGGAACTTCCACCCAATGTGAAGGACGCGCGGGTGCTGGTCATCGACGACAATGTCGTCAATCGAAGGATCATGAGCGAGCAACTGGCGATGTGGGGCTTCGACGGGCTGGCCGTCGCCGACGGGCCGGCAGGCATTGCCATCCTCGACGAGGCGCATCATGCGGGGCTTTCGATCGATCTTGTTGTCATCGACTACCAGATGCCGGAGATGAACGGGCTCGATGTTGCGCGCGCCATTCGCAATGATCCGCGTTTCGATGAAACGGCGCTGATCTTCCTGACCTCCATGGACATGGTCGGCGATGACAGGCTTTATGAGAGCCTGCGCATCCAGGCGCATCTGATGAAGCCTGCCCGGGCCAACGTGCTGCGCGGGGCGATCATCGATGTGATCCGGAGTGCGCGTGTGCATGGCGTCGTGGCAGCGCGGTCCCGGGGTGCGGCTGAGCCTGGGCCGGCGCCCATGGCTGCGGTGACACCGCCGAGGGTGGAGACGGCGGCGGTTCAGCCTGCGAGTCACATGCTGAAGGTGCTGATCGCTGAGGACAATGCGGTGAACCAGATCGTCTTCCGCCAGATCCTGTCCGGCAGCGATATCGCCTACCGCATCGTTGAGAACGGCGCCGAGGCTCTTGCCGCCTGGCGCAGCGAGCGGCCTGACCTGATCCTGATGGATGTCTCCATGCCTCTGATGAACGGTCATCGCGCGACCGAGGCGATCCGGCAGGAGGAACAGGCGGTGGGTCGCGGCGAGCATGTCCCGATCATCGGGGTAACGGCTCATGCCATGGCCAGCGACCATGAAGCCTGCCTTGCCTGCGGCATGGACGACTATCTGTCCAAGCCGATCTCGCCGGAGCTCCTGATGCGCAAGATCGAGGAGTGGTCGCATGGCCTCCTGCCGGCCGCCAATCGTGCCGAGAGCTACTAGACCATGGCTTTCACGCCGCAGAGCATCTCGCGCTTGCCGGCAAAACCCGGCCGGCGTTCCAGCTGATAACCGGCCGCGATCAGATTGCGCCTGACGAAGCCTGCCGCCGCATAGGTGGCGAAACTGCCGCCCGGGCGTGTGTGGTCAAAGACCGATTGTATCAACTCTGCCGACCACATGGCACTGTTGCGTGAGGGCGCAAAGCCGTCGAGAAACCAGGCGTCAAAGCTGAGATCGCTCGCCGCGAGGCTCGCATATGCATCGCCGCAGACGACTGTGAGATGGGTTTGATTGTCGAGTTCGATCTCGACGCGGCCTTCGGGACTATCCGGCCACAGTGCGACCAATGCCTTGCGCTCGACATCGATCTCCGGCCAGCGCGAGAGCGCGCGGTCGATGTCATCAGCCCGCATCGGGTGCAGCTCGAAGGAGACGAAGTTGAGCAGGGTGCCCGGCCGGCGGTGCTGCTTCCATTGCCGCCAGGTTTCGCAGGCGTTCAGCCCGGTGCCGAATCCGAGCTCGCCGATGCGGAATTCGGCTGCGTCCTGCCAGCGTCCCGGCAGGCCGTTGCCGGAGAGGAAGACGTGGCCGCATTCGAGCCGACCATCCGTCTGGCAATAAAAATGATCGCCAAAGGCGGTCGAATAGGGCATATCGCCGTCGTGCCAGGTGAGGGGAGCGGCGGCGGTGTCCTGTGTCTCGTTTGCCGGAGTTTCATTCGCCGGCATCTCGTTTGATTGGGTCATGGCATGTCCGATAAATCGCTGATGGTCGCGGGTCAATCATCTGCGGATGTGTTGATCGCCGGTGGCGGCATCATGGGGCTGTGGGCGGCGCTCGAAGCCGATCGTGCCGGCCTCTCGACCCTTCTCGTCGATGCCGGGCCACTCGCCGGCGGTGCGAGCGGTGGCCTGCTCGGCGCCCTGATGCCGCATATGCCTGACAGATGGAACGCAAAAAAGCAGCTGCAGTTCGATGCGCTTTTGTCGCTCGAACACGAGATCACGGTGCTGGAAGCCGAGACCGGTCTTTCGGCCGGGTATCGTCACGCGGGCCGCCTGATCCCTCTGCCGAAGCCGCATCTGCGCAAGATTGCCGAGCGTCATTCAGCCGAGGCTGAGACGAACTGGAACCAGCAGGGTGTGCGTTTCAGCTGGGACGTGATCGAGCAGTCTCCGTATGGGGATGGTTGGCCGGCGTCCGATGTGACCGCAGCCGGGCTCGTGTCGGACACTTTCGCCGCCCGCGTTTCACCGCGCGGGTTGACGGCCATGCTGATTGCGCGGCTCCGGCAGTCGCCGCGCGTCGCGATCTGCGAGGGCGTCGCGGTGACGTCCATCGATGCGGAAGGATCCGCGGTCGGTCTTTCCGACGGTCGTCGCCTGTCCTTCGGCCACCTGATCATTGCCGCGGGCCATGCTTCCTTTCCGCTTCTGTCGCGGCTCGGGCCGGAGCTTGCCCGGCCGCTCGGCCAGGCCGTCAAGGGGCAGGCGGCGCTGCTCTCTGCCCCGTCGGTCGCACCCGACCTGCCTCTGCTCTACCTCGACGGGCTCTATATCGTACCGCACGAGGGCGGGCGGGTGGCGATCGGCAGCACCAGCGAAGACTTGTTCGATGATGCTTTCTCGACGGACGGACAGTTGGACGATCTGCTAGCGCGGGCGGTGGAGCTGGCACCTGTCCTTGCCGGTGCTGACGTCATCGAGCGCTGGGCGGGATTGAGGCCGAAGGCGATCGATCGCGATCCGATGGTCGGGCCGCATCCGCAGGCCGAGCGGGTGATCGCGCTGACCGGTGGTTTCAAGGTCAGCTTCGGGCTGGCGCATGTGCTCGCCCGGGCGGCAATCGGGTCGATCCTCGGCCGCAGTCACGGTCTGCCGGATAGTTTTTCCACCGCCCATCATCTTGCGGTCGCGGCGCAGACCAGCTGAACGGGAAGTCTACTGCTGACGCTCGCCTGCGCACGCGGTCGTGAGAGACTGTGTGCGAGCCATCCGGTTTCACGCCTCCCGTTTCGTCATACTGTCATGCAAATCACCTAACCACTGGGTTGCAACGGCACTTGCTAAAGTGCCCGAACCGAGCCAGCACGAGGTGCTCGACATGCGTTATGCCATCTGCTTCACGCCGCCGCCTGGCGACCCGCTGACGCTTGCCGCGGCCGGTTGGCTGGGGCGCAATGTCTATTCCGGCCATGCTGCGGATCATCCCGGCCTGAAGGGCCTCGGCGTGCATGAAATTGCCTTCCACACGGCGCTGCCGCGGCGATTCGGCTTTCACGCCACCTTCAAGGCGCCGTTCCGCCTGAGTGACGGCGCGAGCGAGGCGATGCTGCTGCGGGAACTCATGCATTTTGCCGGCAGCATGGAGCCGGTGGCGCTGTCGGGCCTGAGCGTCGGGCGAATCGGCGAAGTCTACGGCCTCATTCTCGACCGCCCCTGTGCCTCCGTCGATCACCTGGCCGCCTCCGTCGTCCAGGCTTTCGACGGCTATCGGGCACCCTTGTCCGAAGCCGAAATCGAGCGCCGCAATCCCGATCGGCTGTCTGCGCCGCAATTTTCCAATCTCAGTCGCTGGGGCCATCCTTACGTGATGGACGAGTTCCGCTTCCACATGACGCTGACAGGGCCGCTTCTGGCGCGGGATTTTCCGCGGATAGAGCAGGCGCTGAAGGCACATTTCGACCCGGTCCTGGCCGAGCCGATCGTCGTGTCGAACCTCGCGCTGTTCGTCGAAACGGAGCAGGGCGCACCGTTCACGGTGCATTCGCTGCATCCGCTTGGGCGGGTTTCCAGCCGCAAGATCGCCTGACCCCTTTGCATCGCAGCAAAATCTCCGCCTTGCATCTCGACAGCCGCCGTCGTCGCCAATAGCCTCGCGTCAAAACACGAGAGGTGAACCCATGACGACTGCACCCTATCCCCGCGACCTGATCGGCTATGGCCGCGACATTCCCGATCCGAAATGGCCCGGCGATGCGCGGATCGCGGTGCAGTTCGTGGTGAATTATGAGGAGGGTGGCGAAAGCTGCATTCTCGATGGTGATCAGGCCTCGGAATGCCTGTTGTCGGAAATCGTCGGTGCCCAGCCCTGGGCGGGCCAGCGCAACCTCAACATGGAATCGATCTACGAATACGGCTCGCGCGCCGGCTTCTGGCGGCTGTGGCGCATGTTTACCGCGCGCAAGGTGCCGGTGACGGTCTACGGCGTGACGCTCGCCATGGCGCGCAACCCGGAAGCCGTTGCTGCGATGAAGGAAGCGGACTGGGAGATCGCGAGCCACGGCTATCGCTGGCTGGAATACAAGGATTTTCCCGAAGAGGTCGAGCGTCAGCACATTCAGGAGGCGGTGCGGCTTCACAAGGAACTGACCGGCTCACATCCGCTCGGCATGTACCAGGGCAAGCCCTCTGACAACACGCTGCGCCTCGTCATGGAGGAGGGCGGCTTCCTGTATTCCTCCGACAATTATTCCGATGACCTGCCGTTCTGGGTGCCGGATCTGGAGGGAAAACCCTTCCTGATCATCCCCTATACGCTCGAGACCAACGACATGCGCTTCGCCACGCCGCAGGGCTTCAACACGGGCGACCAGTTCTTCACCTATCTCAAGGACGCCTTCGATGTGCTCTATGAGGAAGGGAAGAATGGCAGCCCGAAGATGATGTCTGTCGGCCTCCATTGCCGCCTTGTCGGTCGTCCGGGACGGGCGGCGGCGCTGGCGCGGTTCGTCGATTATGTGACGGGCCATGAGAAGGTCTGGGTGCCCAAACGGATCGAGATTGCCGAGCACTGGCACAAGTATCACAAGCCTGAATGGTGAGGCCTTCTTGAAGGGCCATAGCGCGTATGGTATATAGCGTGCATGTTATGGCACGTGGAAACCCACAGTGAAGCAAATGTGGAGATTCTGGCCCCGCCGCCGGGACTTCAGGCCCGTATCGTCCGACTGCTGGAAGCGGTTGAGCGCCTGGGTCTGGAGCAATTGCGCGAACCCCACGTCAAGCATCTCCAAGGAAAGCTCTGGGAGTTGAGGGCGAAGTCCGCTGAGGGGATTGCTCGCGGTATTTATGTGACCATGACAGGCAGAAGAGTGGTTGTCTTGCACGTCTTTCAGAAGAAGACGCAGAAGACGCCGCAGCGCGCGCTCGAACTTGCGAAAGCGAGATTGCAGGAGTTAAGCAAATGACCAAGCTGGCCGATCTGAAAAAGACGCTTATGCAGAACGAAGAATTTCGAGCTGAGTATGAAAAGGCCGACGCCGAGTTCCAGATTGTTGAGGCACTAATTCGTGCTCGCATGGAAGGCAACATCTCTCAGGCCGAATTGGCTCGGCGCATGGGTACGACACAGTCGGCCATCGCCAGACTTGAGGGCGGCGGTGTCTCACCTTCTCTTGCAACCCTACGTCGTTATGCTGCGGCTGCTGGACGAAAGCTCGAAATCAATCTTGTCCCAGGTGAGTAATCGCCATCTGAAGTCCATTTGCCTCCGCCAGCAGCCAATCCTGCAAGATCGCAGCTGGCTCTGGCAGATCATGGCCTGACAAGAGCCAGTAGGCCTTGTCCTCGTCTGCGGCTTCGTCGAACAGCACTTTCAGCGTTCCGGCCGCCAGATGGTCGGCGATCAGGGCAGTCGGGCAAAGGCCGATGCCGAGACCTGAGAGCACCGAACTGACCAGCAGATTGAAATCGGCATAGAGAGGTCCTGAGGGTGCCGGACCTTCAATGCCACGTGCGGCCAGCCAGGATTCCCAGGCGGCCTCGGTCGCGTCGTGCAACAGGTCATGGTCGAGGAGGTCGGCTGGACTGGTTAACTGCCCGTGACGCTCCAGGTAAGATGGCGCACAGGTCGGGCGGGTTGCGGCTGGCAGAATGCGTTCTGCCCGACCCAGCGGCCGCGTGCCGTGACAGATCAGCAGATCAGCACCGGCTTCATCCGGAGTGAGTGCGCCCAGCGGATAGACGATCGAGACCTGGATTTCGGGGTGTTCGGCACGGAAGCGGGGCAGGCGGGGGCCGAGCCAGTGGTTGACCACCGAGGGCATGCAGGCGAGGCTGGCGCGGGCCATGGACTTGCGGATCGTCAGGCGCTCGACCGCGCGGGCGATGTGTCCAAGACCTTCCGAGCAGGCCGCACCCAGTTCGCGTCCATCTGCTGTCAATCGCACGCCGCGCGGACGGCGTTCGAAGAGCGCAAGTCCGATCCAATCTTCCAGCGCCTTTACATGCTGGCTGACAGCCGCTGCCGTCATGCCGAGCTCGGTCGCAGCCTGCAGGAAGCTTTCGCGGCGGGCGGCGGCCTCGAAAGCGCGGAGTGTCGGAAGCGGTGGGAGTTTCATCCTATCATGGCTAAGCCAGACTTGCTCATGGCGCAAGAAGAGAGGCTGTTGTCATGAGCGAGCGTGTGGGGCACCTTTGCGGCTCTCATCCTGATGCCGACCCCGGAGTTCTCTATGTTATCCTTCAACGCCAATATCCCCGTGCCCGCGGATGCCGATGCACGACGTGCTGTCAAACCTGTCGTCTGCTACCCGGTGGAATCACTTGTTGCCCCCGACATGGCGATCCTGGAGCGCGCACGGGCGACGATGGAAAAGGTTGACGAGGTGATCGTGCCGCCGCGCGAGGGCAATACGTTCGAGGTGCCGAAGGGGCATTTCTTCCGGATTGTCAGCGTCGAGGGGCCGCAGGTGGGCGACCTGAACCTGTGGAACGCCAACGATCTCTCCGAGCGCTTCTTTTCCGGCAAGACGCGGGCGCTGCATGCGACCCATGTGACCACCGGCAATCGTTTGTGGAGCAATCTTCCGTCGCTGCGTCCCATGGCGACGATCAGCCACGACACGCTCGGCTGGTACGGTTTCGACGAATTCGGCGGCGGCGTGCATGACGTGATCGGCACGCGTTGCGATCCCTACACCAACCGGCTGCTGTCCGGCGGCGACTACCACCATTGCTGCCATTCCAATCTCTGCCGGGCGCTCTCGCATCATAAGGGCTTCGACATCAAGGCGGCCGAGCCGCATGTGCATGATGTGTTGAATGTCTTCATGTGCACCGGTTTTACCCGCGACACGCAGCAATATTTCATGAAGGCAAGCCCGGTTCGCCCTGGTGATTTCCTGGAGATGTTCGCCGAAATCGACCTGCTCGGTGGTCTCTCGGCCTGCCCGGGCGGCGATTGCAGCACCAGCCATTCGAGCGACGTGGCGAAATGCTATCCGCTACTGGTCGAAATCTATCGACCGGACAAGACGCTGCTGGCGGACTGGCCGTTTCCGGAGCGCAACGGCTACCAGTTGCAGGACTGAGTGTCTCTCGACAAGCCTCGGGGGCTCGGCTATCCCTTCTGTCATTGCGTCGCCCATAGGGCGACCGCCTTCTTTCGCCATGCCTTCCGGGCCTGGCTCCAGCACGACGGACAGAGATAAAATGGACAGAGCGGACTTCGTTCAGCGTTTCGGCGGGGTGTTCGAGCATTCGCCCTTCATCGCGGAGCGCGCCTTCGATGCCGGTATGATCGAGGAGCCGCTGACGGCGCTCGACGTCCATGATGCGATGGCCATGATTTTCCGGACGTCGAGCGTCGAGGAGCGGCTCGGCGTGCTCCGGGCGCATCCGGATCTTGCGGGCAAGCTGGCGATCTCGGGCGAACTGACGGAAGACAGCAAACGCGAGCAGGAGGGTGCCGGCCTCGATCGCTTGAGTGCCGAAGAACATGCCCGCTTCACCGAGCTCAACACCACCTATGTGGAGAAGTTCGGCTTTCCCTTCATCATCGCGGTCAAGGGACTGACCAAGGACGACATTCTCTCTGCCTTCGAGACGCGGATCGCCAATGGCCGCGATCAGGAATTCGACACCGCCTGTCATCAGGTGGAAAAAATCGCCCGGCTTCGCCTCGAAAGCCTGCTTCCGGAGACACACTGACATGCTTGAGACCTCGACCGTCACACTGCCGGATTTCGCCGCCGGTGCCGTCAACCTTGCTTCGGCGCGCCTGGGTGCCGTCGGCGTCTTCTCGACCGACGAGTTCTTTGCGCCGGTTTCGCGCATGCTGAACGACGATCCGGCGAGTTTCGACCCTGATCTCTACGACGACAACGGCAAATACATGGATGGCTGGGAAAGCCGCCGCAAGCGCGTACTGGGCCATGACTATGCGATCATCCGGCTCGCTATGCCGGGCCGCATCTTCGGCTTCGACGTCGATACACGCTTCTTCACCGGCAATTATCCGCCGCATGGCTCGATCGAGGCGGCCTATGTTGAAACCGGCGATCCGACGGATGCGACGGTTTGGACCGAATTGGTTGCAAAGTCGCCGCTCGGGCCATCCGCCCAGCACTTTTTCGAGAATGCCGACACGTCGAAGGTCTGGACGCATCTGCGCCTGCACATCTATCCCGATGGCGGGATCGCGCGTCTGCGTGTCTATGGTGCGGCCCATTTCGACTGGTCGAAGGTCGGCGCTTCGGAAGAGATCGACCTCGCCTATATCTTCCACGGTGCAAAATCGCTTGCCTGGTCGGATGCCCATTACGGCCATCCGGACAAGATCCTGTCGCCCGGGCGCGGCACCAATATGGGTGATGGCTGGGAGACCAAGCGCCGTCGAGGTCCGGGCCATGACTGGGCGATCATCCGGCTCGGGCATGCCGGCGTGATCAACCGGGTGCTGATCGACACGCATTTCTACAAGGGCAATTATCCCGATACCTGCGAGCTGCTCGGCGCCTATCTGCCGGAGGCTGGCGACACCTTCAGCGAGGCCGAGATCGCGGCATCCGAACAGTGGCAGCCGATCCTGACGCGTCAGAAAATGCAGATGGATGCGGAGCATTTTTACGAGGGTGACCAGATCCAGAAGATCGGGCCGGTCACGCATGTGAGGATCGGTGTGCATCCGGATGGAGGCGTCATGCGCTTGCGCCTTTTGGGCACCAAGGCCTGAGAGTAGGGTGGAAACGAAAAGAGCGGGCAAAAGGCCCGCTCGTCGCATGCTTGAAGCCGTCCGCAATGCGGGCGGTTTTTTTGTTGCCGTCTAGGCGTTTACTGCTTCGGCGCCCGTTCGGCCTCGCGGATCGCTTCCTCATGATACCAGCTTGCCGAACCGCTCTCATAGATCACGGGTTTCGGCGACTGGCGCTCACGCATTGCGTTCAGCCGGGCCAGGTCACGCACCGGGAATTCGTAGATCTTCGCCGATTCCCGAACCATGTTCGTTGTCATGCTATTACCTCTCGTTTCACCGAGTGTTGTCTCGATGCTCCATCTCTATCACAGTAAAAAATCAAATGCACACGAAAAGTGCAAAATGCATAAAATATGGGCACATATGATGCAAATAATGTGATGAATTTAAAATCATCACAGCGCATTTCTGGTCTTTTAAGTCTCGGAAACTCCCGATGGCCTCTCAGAGTTCCGGCATTATGTCGCAGCGAATTTAAGAAAGTCCTTTTATTGACCCGTTTTCAGTCCGGGCCTGGAGAAAATCCGCGTCGCCCGCGAGGCTGGTGGCAAACTGGCACGCTTCCTGCATTTCTCTGCATGACTCCCGGGCAAGCCGGAGAATCACCCCTCTGTTGCGCCGATGAGTGGCGCGAGACTGAAGAGAGAGCACCATGACCAAGTTTAAGCTCGAGTATATCTGGCTCGATGGCTACAAGCCGGTAGCGAACCTGCGTGGCAAGACGCAGATCAAGGAATTCGACGACTTCCCGACCCTGGAAGAGCTGCCGCTCTGGGGCTTTGACGGCTCCTCGACGATGCAGGCCGAAGGCCACTCGTCGGATTGCGTGCTGAAGCCGGTCGCCATCTATCCTGACCCGGCTCGCACCAACGGCGCTCTCGTCATGTGCGAAGTCATGATGCCGGATGGCGTCACCCCGCATCCGTCGAACAGCCGCGCCACCATCCTCGACGACGAAGGCGCCTGGTTCGGCTTCGAGCAGGAATATTTCTTCTACGAAGACGGCCGGCCGCTCGGCTTCCCGGAACAGGGTTATCCGGCTCCGCAGGGTCCTTACTACACCGGCGTCGGCTACAAGAATGTCGGCTCGATTGCCCGTGAAATCGTCGAAGAGCACCTCGACCTCTGCCTCGAAGCCGGCATCAACCACGAAGGCATCAATGCCGAAGTGGCCAAGGGCCAGTGGGAATTCCAGGTGTTCGGCAAGGGCTCCAAGAGCGCTGCCGACCAGATCTGGATCGCCCGCTACCTGCTGCTGCGCCTCTGCGAAAAATACGGCATCGACGTCGAATTCCATTGCAAGCCGCTCGGCGATACCGACTGGAACGGCTCGGGCATGCATTGCAACTTCTCGACCACCTTCATGCGCGAAGTGGGCGGCAAGGAATATTTCGAAGCCCTCATGGCAGCTTTTGCCAAGAACTGGGAAGAGCATATCGCCGTCTACGGTCCGGACAACCATCTGCGCCTGACCGGCAAGCACGAGACCGCTCCGTGGAACAAGTTCTCCTACGGCGTGGCCGACCGCGGCGCCTCGATCCGCGTTCCGCATTCCTTCGTCAACAACGGCTACAAGGGTTACCTGGAAGACCGCCGCCCGAACTCGCAGGGCTGCCCCTACCAGATCGCTTCCGTCGTTCTGAAGACGATCGCCGAAGTGCCGACGGCCGACTACGCCAAGAACGCCGCCTGAGTTCAGGCTGAGACGTCAGACACGCAGCGCCGGTGGAAACGCCGGCGCTGTGTTCGTTTTTGGGTGATCGAATGCTGGAGGGTCGTCTGACAGAGTGCCTAGTCGTCGTGTGCCCAGGCGACCTCGGCGAGAAACGCCGAGAGCAAAGCGGCGAAGCCTATCGGAGCCTGCAGGAACGGGGCATGGGCCGCGCCTGGAATACGAAAGCATGTGTCTCGCCACAATCGGGAGTAAGGCACGCCGTCGATATATTTGAGGTTGACGACGTGGTCGTCGCGACCGTTGACGACAGCGGTTTTCACCGTGGTATGACTGACCACGTCGCGCTGGTTACTCTTCTCCTCCAGGCGGTGAGCGGATGCCAAGATGCCACGGAATTCGCAGTCGGTCCGCATCGCGGCGCAATTCATGAACGGCTCGGCCGACGCTCCGAATACGTTGCGGACAAAGATAGCTGCATCTGTGACGGACATTCTGCCGCGGCTGGCCAGCCCATTCATGAGATTGCCACGGAAACCTTCTGAAATTGTCGACCCCACAGGTGGCGCACCTGTGATGAATAGCCCTGAAGCGCCATAGGATTGCGCCAGCATTTCCATGGCGATATGTCCGCCAAGAGACCATCCGACCAGCACAGGAGCGCTGGCCCCGATATGCTGGAGAAGCTCAATGGTTGCTTCCGCCAGTCCGGGCAGCGGATAGGTCCGGATCTTGTTGAATGCATCACTCGATTCCCCGTGTCCCGGCAGGTCGAAGCTGATCAGGCGGTATTTCTTGAACGCCCCATCGCTGAACTGTCGATGAAAGACGCGGCGCGACGATGAGTTGCCGTGAATGAACACGACATCGGGCCCATCGCCTGCGGTGAACTCGACAGCCACAACGCCGTGGGATGTGCGAATATCCATCCTGTGGGTTTGCATTGAACGCCTTCTGAAAGCGGAACGAAGGAAGGTTTTTGCAGACGCTTCGTTGCAGCTACACAAGGCAGCTATCGAACTGCGAACGGGGATCTGGCAGGGAGTGGTTCCGGGGATTCCCATGCGTGTCAGTTCGCGGTTGCCCGGCGAAGAGCGTTTTCGTGCCTTTGGCCTTTGCTACTGTCCTTGCCGGTGGATCTTGAAGGCGAGAAATTGTGTCTTCTGCTTGGCCGAAAAATTGTTGTCGGCCGCAAGCAGGAGGATATCGGTTCCATCACGGGCCTTGCCGATCGCCATCGCCTCGATGTTATCAGGGCTGAGACCAACGCCATTGAGGTCGAGAACCTCCGTCTTCGCAATCGGAACGACACTCCCCTCGAACGTGGATAGCGAGGCAATGTCGGATATGTCGGTGGCAAAGGCGAGATCCGCCATGAAGATCTTGATGGTGTTGCCCACCCCTTCGGCAAAACTCCTCTCAATCGTCAGCAGCCAGCCATTTCCCAGCGACAGCATCTCCGACAATCCGGTCATTGCCTTCCCTCCCTCGGCAGCGGCCTGAGGTATTGGTGAGATCATGTAAAGATATTGTCCCCTTGGCTTGCCGGAGACCGCATCGAACTGAACCATCCGCACAGGGCTGCTTTGGGTGAGGCTTGGTATGGGACCGTCCTGATGGAGAGCTGCCTCAAGCCCTACGAGGACATCACCCGAGGACAAAATTGCCAGAGATTCGAAGGCCAGATTGTCCCGGATCCCCGATGAACCGTCAGCCGTGGGGGCAAAACCTTCCGGCAGAACGAATTTGCGCAGCAGGACGCCATCAGGCGAACTGAGGTGAACCGAAGGCGGCAGCTGCTCCTTACCCCCGCCTTCGCTGGTCCAGTAGCGACCTGCCAGGCCAATCCGCAGCGCCTCCGGATCCACCGACTGTTCGGGAAACGGCGCATTCTCGGCGTCTCGCAGCGGGATGTGGCGAAGAACGGATACGTCTTGCAGACTATGGGCGCCGACATTGACATCCAGTTCGTAGATCCGCGCGGGCCCCCGCTCCGCACGATCGTCACTGAGCGCAATGAACTTCCCGGTTGCGGCGTCGAAATCGAGGCCGGATATACCACCAAACTCGATACCGGCTTCACGAAAGCCCGTCTCGATGATGGTTTCCCCGAGATAGGTGAAGGCTATACCGGCAGAACAATCGCCGAACGGGCACGGCTTTTCGAACGTCGCCCCGATCTCCGTCGCCTGGATACCCGCTGACCCGCACGCGAGATACATCGCCGTTGCGCTCATGACCGACTTCAGTCGCGCAAATCTCCTCAGCCGGAGGAGAAGGGAGCCGGGCGCCCGAGAAACAGAGACCAGCATTGCATCGGCATGGACCACAGTCATGAGGAGAAACCTTCAAATTAGGACATCTCCTTCTCCGATATTCAACCGACGTGTTTGCTCGATTTCAAAGCGGACGCAGATTGTTACAAATCGAACTGGCCGGTTTCTCGGCGATTTGGTGCCAGGCTGAAGCGCAAGAGTGATCAGCCCCCCAGTGGACCAAATTCCAAGGCATGCGGCGGTTTTGACGCATCATCAGTCCCCTCGATCGCAGCCAGGCGGATCAAGTTGGAAACCGCTTCGGCGATCGTGATCAACGCGTCGCGTTCTTCGCGTTTCAGCGAACGGGGCACGGTATCGATGACGCATACAGATCCCAGAGCGAAACCCCAGGGGTCCCGAACCGGCGCGCCGGCGTAGAAGCGAAAACCATAGGGTTCTTTCAAGGTCGGGTTCGCCTGGAGTTTACTGTCTTCACGCATGTCCTCAATGACAGTGATCTCGTTGGCAATGAGCGTCTCATTGCAAAAAGCCCAATCCCGTGATGTGCCTTCACCATCGAAACCGACGCGAGATTTGAACCACTGCTGATCCTTCGTGATCAGGGTGAACATGGCAATCGGAGCACGGGTGACAAAGGCCGCAAGGCGCACGAGGCGATCAAAGCGACTGTCCGCGTCGGAACCGACGAGTGCGGTGCGACGTACGGCTTCCAGCCGAGCTTTCTCATTCAAGGGTCTCGCGAAACCGGGGATATCACCGCTATCCTCGAGCAGCCGTGCTTTCAAACTATCGATGACAGCCGCACTCGCAGCCGACGCGGTGGGAAGCATCCGCATCTGAATGCGCATGTCACTCCGGGCAGCTGGCGAACCCGCGCCCTTCTCCGTCATCGTGAAGACCAGCGTCTGCCTGTACCGGGGATCACTGCTGATCGTGGTCACGAATTTCTTACGCTCGACCTCCTCGGCATTCTCGACGATCAACAAGGTCGGTGGCGCCGGTTCAAGCAGTGTTCGCACGAGGTCCAGCTCTTCCGCCACCTCGATCAGCAAGCCGGAGCCAGGAAGGCCGGCCTCGACCCATTCCGAACCCCGCCCCTTGCCAGCGAGAATGACGGCGTTTGCACGAAGATCCACAGGCGCCTGTGCCGGGTCTTCGATGAGATCGAGAACGGCCTGCCGGGGGATTCGTCGATGCCCGCCCGGTGTCTTCCAGGACGGAAGCTGACCGCTTTCCACCCATAGCTGAGCCGTTCGGATGGACACGCCGAGCAATTCTGCAGCATTCGCCGTTGTCAGGATATCTTTCATCATTCGCCCCAATACATTGGGAACAAATGTAGTAAAAATTAGAAAATTTGCAAGAAGCGAAACTATTTTCGCCGAAGGTTGACCCGGCACGGCGTTCAAAAACAGGGTTGGCCGCATGCAAGCCCTGTCTCCTTGCCGGGCAACGGGCGGGGAAAACCGTTGCCCGGCTGGAGGTCGCTGAAGAAGCCTGCTCCGGAGGGGGACAGGAGGCCATCAATCAGCATCGGTAGAATTGCAGGCATTCCTTGCGATCGATATCGGCCTTCCGTCTCGCTCGGGCATCCGATGGTATTAGTCGCCTAGCCCCTGTGTCAGCTGCAAAGAAAAAACAACGAGAAAGCACTCAAATTCCGTAGGATGAGACTTCCGCAACTGACGCGGCGCCAGCCTTATCAACCTTTGGAAGGCCTCGGCGACATCACCGAATAGATGTTCTCGAATGGCGGTGGGCCAATGATTGTCGAGCCCCCGCTTTTGGCCGACTCCGCAATAGCTGCCAGATCGCCATCATTCATCGAGCCGATGAGTCTGAACGCTTCCTCCATGTCTCCCGGGGAGAAAATGATCAGCATTCTGACATCGCTATCGGAGAGATTGCACCATGCATGGGGGGTGCCCCTCTTCACCGTCGCGGAGTCCCCTGCCGTCAGCGCCAAGCTCTGGTCTCCATTGGTCAGATGAACGCTGCCGTCGAGAACGATGAAATGCTCCTCTTCGTTGGCATGCGTGTGCACAGGCACACCATTCCGTGAAGCGCCAACGACCTCGATCATCGTGTAGAGCCCTCCGGTCTCCTTGACCGAGGTCCGGATCGTAAACTTCTCGCCAGGGGTGACCTCCCACCATTCGCCGCTGGCGTCAGGGCCGGTGGGCAGAGTATGTGGCATCGTATCCATTCGAACTTCCTTTGGATTTATTGCACGACGGGCGTCATGCCGACTAAACCGTCCAAGGTCAGCATTGCATTTTGACGTCAAAGTTCGGCATCAGAGTTACCATTGAAACTTGCGCCCGAGGCGCAGGAGTCAGCCGGAGAATCTGACGCTCCTGACCGGTGTGAATACACCTAGCGCTTGTCATCTGCCCCGTCGGCCGACCATCCCCGAGGGATTTTCCGGGCGCCGGGAGGTGCAAAACGGATCGTCGGAAATCCCGACGACCTGGTTCAGCGTGGCTTGGTGACGGCCTCTCGCCGCCTGTTCGATCTCTCCTCGGGAGATGCCGATATCCTTCAACAGGTAGCCCGGCATGCTGCGGAGCCATTCGACCCCTTTCCGTCGTTGTCGCCAGCGGATGAAACGGTCGAGGACACCTCCTCTACGCGTATTACCGCTTGGCCGGCATGTCGGCCGATTAAGAAAATGCCGCAGACTCTCGATCATCTTGTGCTCCATCGCGGAAATGCACCCGCATCCGTTGAATGATGGGTGCCGTCGAACTGGCACGAGGATGCATGCCGTCTGGTGCGAGAATGTTTCAGGACAGGGGAAGCCGCTTACGAATGGAACGAAGCCATTCCAGGCGTTTGGCCGACAAGATTTGGCAAAGAGGCGTGCGTCCGATCCCAATCTCGGGGATCTGAGCAGGATCCGATGACCCCTTACCTTGGTATGCTGCGGTAAGCCGTGAGCGTGACGGTGGCACCCGCCTGTCTGATAGGATCGCGTGTGTTCCCCTGTAAATTGTCCCTATCACCGGTGCACAGCGTGCCGGAGATACCAGAGAGCTTCCAGCCTTCCGGATAGACGATCCAATGGCTGCTGCAGCGCAACTGGGAACGAAGCGCACGCGTTTTTCCGGAGAGGACAACGCATTCCGAACATCACACCAATTCAAACGTGAAGGAGATCACACGTGACAAAGCTTACTGCTACCACCGTCGCCCTCGCCGCCGCCCTTTTTTCAACTGGCGCAGCTGCTCAGTCCGAGAAACCCACCATCCTCCTGGTCCATGGCGCATTTGCCGACTCGTCAAGCTGGAACGGGGTCATCAACATCCTGCAGAAAGACGGTTATCCGGTCGTTGCCACGGCAAACCCGCTCCGAAGCGTCTCGAACGATGCCGCCTATGTCGCGTCCGTGGTTTCAAGCATCGACGGTCCGGTCGTCCTCGTCGGGCATTCGTATGGTGGGCAGGTCATCTCGAAGGCTGCCGTCGGCCATGACAATGTCAAATCGCTGGTTTTTGTCGCCGCCTTCGCCCCAGAAAAGGGCGAAACGATCCTCGAACTCTCCGGCAAGTTTCCGGGCGGCACATTGGGTGAGGCATTGGCCGCACCTGTAGCGCTCGCAGATGGGAATGTGGATCTGTACATTGACCAGCAGAAGTTCCATGGACAGTTTGCGCAGGACGTTCCGGTCGTACTTGCCGCGTCCATGGCTGCCGGACAACGCCCCATTACCGAAGCCGCGTTGACCGAGAAAGCCGACGAGCCCGCCTGGAAGACACTTCCGTCGTATTTCATCTACGGAGATGGCGACAAGAACATCCCGGCAGCAGCTCTCGGCTTCATGGCAGAACGCGCCGGATCCAAGCGCACCGTGGTGATTGCCGGTGCGTCTCACGCCATCACCGTCTCCCAGCCGGAAGCTGTGGCTGAGTTGATCAAGGACGCAGCAAAGTAACATCGGATTGCCAGCACGAGGCTCCGTAACCAATTGAAGGCGGACTGGAAGCGCCAGTCCGCCTTCAACAAAAATTCGCTGCCAAAAGTACCTTCGCTTTATCTGGCCAAAGGCAAGACGAATGAAAACCGCGCGCCACCAAGCGAACTGTCGTTGTCAGCGATTAACCGCCCCTCATGAGCCTCGATAATCGAGCGCGAAATCGGCAACCCCATACCCATCCCGTTGTCCTTCGTCGTGACGAAACTCTGGAAAATACGGTCTACGGACTCCGCGGGTATTCCGGGACCAGAGTCCTCGACCGAGCATCGAACCAGTGCCCCCTCCTCCGTCGTCTTGACCCTGACCTCGCGACGCATGGAGGCTGAAGTTGAAATCGCTTGCACGGCGTTGACGGCCAGGTTGACGATCACCTGCTGCAGCTGAATCCGATCGACATTCACCAGGGTCGCCCCGGCAGGCGGGATATGGGTGACCTTGATGTTGTGCAACCTGAATTCATGATTGAGGAACTGAATGGCTTCGGCGACGAGTTCGTCAAGCGAAACAACCTCTTCGTCCTGCTTCCTGTGGGAGGCCATGTTGCGGACACGCGCGATAACGCCGGCCGCACGCTGGGCGTCTGCAACGATGCGGGTCACGATGTCACGCACTTCGGAAAGTTCGGGATTGGGGCGGTTCAGCCAGCGCAATCCGGCTTCTCCATAGGTCGTGATGGCCGCCAGCGGCTGATTGACCTCATGGGCAATCGACGCGGTCAATTCGCCGAGCATCGAGATGCGCGCTGCATGCGCATACTCCGCCTCGATGTGACGCAGCCTGCGCTCCGCGTTCTTCTTCTCCGTCGTGTCGACAAAGGCGTTGATGGTGACACCCAGCTTCGCCAGAGCGGGCGGGAAGGTCACGGTCAGAGTTCCCTCCCGGGTCCGCCCGTCGAAAGTTGTCAGGGTCACCTCTTCTTCATAGGCGGAGAAATCGAAATATCGATTCTGCAGGAGGCGTGCATAGACCTCCGGGTGGTTCCGCCACAAGGGCGTGATCGGTCCCCGCATGTCGCCGGGATTAGGCGCACCCAGAACCTTCAGCGCGGCATCATTGGCCTGCTCGATCACAGTGCTTTCCATCGCGGTCCAGAGAAACTCGGGGTTCTCCAGAATATGCGCCTTCAGGTCCTCGACACCCTGGCTCTTCAATTCCTGGAAGCGATCAAGAAGACCACTGGAGTTCACCTGAAGGACGGGTACGGGCAGATGCTGGAAAAGGTCGCGAAAGCGTTGCTCGCTTTGCTCGAGTTCAGTGAAGGCATGCACCCGTTCGCTGATGTCAGTGACCGCAGCAAGCCCGCGGCGCCGGTCATCCGTCGAAAACCACAACGTGAACTGGGCATCGAAATCGACCCCATCCAATCGCCTCAACCGCGTTTCAATCGTCACGCTTGCGTCATCTGTCAGAACCGTCAGGACTGCCGCAGCGCCGTCCACCCATCGGTCTGGAGACCAGAAGCGGTCAAGCGTTCCAAGCAGTTCGGACTTTTCCGCGCCGCCGAACAGCGCCAAGGTCTGGTCGTTCACATCGACGATGCGTGATGCCTTCAGGATCGTCGCAACACAATCCGGATGGTTTTTGAGATAATCGGCAAAATCACCGTCAGCACCGGGACGCGATACCTCCAGCAGATCATTGATCGTCGTCAAATCCAGTTCCCAGAACGACACCGTCATGGCCTGGAATAGATCCTGATAGCGCCTTTCGCTGCGCTTTAGGGCCTGTTCCGACCGCTTCCGGTCGGATATGTCCATGAACGCGACGAGGCTCTTGTTGGGAAGGCTGCTGTGGCGTGAGGCGGCATACAGCACATCGACAACGCTACCATCGAGCCGTCGCAGCTGAGCCTCTTTCTGGAAAAAGTCTTCGCCTCTGTAGCGCGCCTCCAGCGATTTTCGCAGCGTCTCCCTCCCGGTATCGTAAAAATAGGGGGTGATGGGACCACGCATGTCGTCGGCGGATCTGGCCGCGAAAAGCTCGACGTTCGTCTGGTTGACCTGCTCGACCAGCATGACCTTCATCGCCATGTCCATAAACTCGGGATGTTCGTCGATATGGGTCGAAAGATCATCAACCCCCTGCCGGCGAAGCTGCGTGAACACGTCGACCAGGCCGCTGGCATCGACCTGAGTGAGCGCGATTGGCATGTATTCGAACAGGTTCCGGTAGCGCAGCTCACTCGCTTCGAGCGTCTCATACGCCTCCCGCGCTGCCGAAACGTCCCTGATGGCAAGCAGCAGATGAGCAGCGTCTGTCGCCGTGGCTACAGGTAGTGCTGTTATCTCGGCGTCGAATGTAGCTCCATCCCGGTCCAGCAATTTGCAGGAAGTATGCGTCGAGACCCTGTCGAGCAGCCCTGAAACGACAATATCGATGAAGACATCAGCGCTTTCCTGTGGCCACAAGGAGTTCAACCCGCCCACGGGAAGGTCAAACTGCGAATTCGAAGATCTCCCTGTGGCCGAGCGATCCCAATCTTCGATCTTGGTGGACAACATCAGCTGGTGAACCAGGTCGGGCTCCCGGCGCAGATGATCCCGAAGATCCAGGAACTCGCTGCGGAGCCGTGTCAGAGCTTGAAATGCCTCTGTGGCATTCACCCTCAGGATCGCCATTCCCGCCGCATCCAGTATAGCGGCCAAGTCGGCGGATGGATCTTCGACCATGGCAACGGGCCGGGACGTTTCGACAATAGCTACAGACTCGCCCTCGGCATTACGCAGAATTTTCGACGTGACGAATACGGTCGTTGGACCGGACCGACCCCTCACGCCACGTTCGAGCGCGCCCTTCCAATCCGACCCGGATCCGGCTCGGCCTGCAGAATTTGCATCGCGTGACTGCGGCTCAAAAAGATCGTCCATTGACATGCCAATGGCTTGGTCACGGCGGATTCCGTAGACCTCTTCAGCAGCACGATTCCAGTCAGTGACACGCCCATGCAGGTCGCAAACGATCACGCAGTCATCCAGGAGATCGAAGACCTTGCTGTAGTCCGGCATCGCAGTCATCTGGCAACTCTTTTGCTTGCAACGAATAGCCCGTCTGCCGGACAGAAAGTCATGCGGCCGAGACGCTGCAATTTATGCAACCGTGCATCGAGGACGGCCCAAGATATAACAGAGTGTCGCCACCTGCATAAGCGCCGCTCGCCTGCTTGCGACGTTGACGGTCGCCCAAAGGCAGAATGCATTTCCGCAATTTGGTGGACACAATGCGAGACCGGCTAAAGCCCGAGCACTAACATCGAAACGCTTCCAATAGTAAGATTTTTTTGGCATGACCTTGTACGCCAACCAGATTTTTGCACGGCTTGAGAACGAGGCAGCAGTTGAAGAAGCTCGCACCAATAATCTACATTATCGATGATGATGAATCCATGCGGCTGTCCCTCGACCACTTGTTCAGATCGGTCGGTTTCGTGACCCGATCGCATGTCTCGACGCAGGATTTCCTGGCGACCACGCGCCCAGACACTGACGCGTGCCTGGTGCTGGACATTCGCCTCCAAGGGACAAGCGGGCTGGATTTCCAGGAGCAATTGAACGAGGCGGGCGTGCACATCCCGATCATCCTCATGACAGGCCATGGAGACATTCCCATGTCCGTTCGCGGGATGAAGGCCGGTGCGATCGACTTCTTGACCAAACCGTTTCGCGATCAGGACATGCTCGATGCGGTAGCCTCAGCGCTCAAGGTCGATCGGAAGCGTCGCGCCAGTCACGAACTGCTGGCGGATATCGAAACAAAGTTTCAATCCCTGACAACGCGCGAGCAGCAAGTCATGTTGATGGTCACGAAAGGCCTCTTGAACAAGCAGGTTGCCGGCGACCTGGGCATCAGCGAAGTCACGGTCAAAATTCATCGCGGATCGGTGATGAAGAAAATGGGCGCACGCACGCTGCCTGACCTGGTCCGTATGGCGGACGCATTGAAACAGCGCAGCACAAAGGACGCGAGTAACACTACCGTATGATTTTCGAGATCACTGAAGTGTGCGATTGAGGGTCGGATGTTCTCAATGCCGAAAAGGCCAGCCTGATGCCCCCGCCCCGGAATGTGCATATCGCAGTGATTGACGATGATGACTCCTTCCGTGCTGCGACGGAATTGCTGGTCAGGTCGCTGGGATACGATGTTGCCGGCTACGAGTCGGCTCAATCCTTCCTGGATCGGTGTCCTGACCGAAATACCGATTGCATCATCTCAGACATAAACATGCCTGGAATGACGGGAATTGAACTGAAGCAGCGGCTCAACCAGGAGGGGGTTGAAGTCCCGGTGATCTTCGTTTCGGCACAAACAGACACCACCCTGCCCCGCCGCGTGATCGAGTGTGGCGGTCTGGCACTTCTGCAGAAACCATTTCACGGCCAGACGCTGATAGATGCCATCCATCGGGCCGTCAAAGCACGGCCGCTGGATTAAGGAATTCCTTGTCTTCGTGCGCCGCCACGCGACAGAAAGTGCGAAGTCGTACCAGGCCTTGGAGACAGACCCGCCGCCGGCGTCACAGACACGATACGTTAGATCGACAGGCCCTCATCACGTGCAGCCCGATAGCGTATGGCTTGCGGCCTCAGGCACACATAGGCGCCCAGCAGGAACATGCCGAGAGCGACCACGAAAAGATAGTGCATCGGCAAGAGTGGCACGGTGGGAAGAAGTGCGCCTATCGTCACCGGTGTAAGACCTCCGAAAATCGCAAAGGTTACATTGTAGGCAAGCGATATACCTGTGAAGCGCACATTGCTCGGGAATGCGCGAACCATGAAACACGGGATCACCCCGACCATGCCGTTGAAGAAGGAAGCCACACCGTAGAGCAGATAGACATTTCCGTTCGCGGGGCTGACATAGGAATAGAACAGGAAGGTAGCTGCCGCGAACGGGAGGCTCGCAATCATGAAGTATCTGCCGAGCCCGACCCGATCGGCGAGGTAGCCGGCAAAAAGACCGCCGACGCAAACAAAGGGAGACCCGAAGGCCGATATGGCCAAGGCCGCCTGTGGCGCGAAGTGATACTGCTTCTGCAAGATCAACGGGGTCATGAGCGTCGTGACAATCACAACCGCCGACAGGATCCAGGTCGCAACCACCGAAATCGACAGCGCCTCCCAGTGGCTGCGCAACACGACCGCAATCGGCAGCGATTTCGCCAGCGCACGCTCTTCTCGCGCCCGCAGAAAAACAGGCGTTTCGCTCAGCCAGCGCCGCAATATTGCCCCCAACACCCCGAGAACCCCGGCCACCACAAAGGGCACGCGCCAGCCATAGTCGAGCAAGGCTTCGGGAGAAAAGTAGGCATGCGTTGCCATTGTGACCAGGGAGGCCATCAACACCCCGGCGATGAGAGATGAACTCATGAAGGCGCAGGCAAGCGCGAGATGACGGGGGGCGACATGTTCGGCAACGAAGGTCCAAGCCCCCGGGGCCTCGCCCCCGATCGCGACCCCTTGGCAGATGCGCAACAGGACAAGAATGACCGGCGCGATCCAACCGATCGTCGCATAACTGGGTGTGAACGCGATGCCGGTCGTCGCAAAGGCCATGAGAAGGATCGAGAACAGGAACACCCGCTTGCGGCCGGAGCGATCCCCGAAATGCGCCATCACGAGGCCGCCGAGAGGGCGAAAGACATAGCCTGCTGCAAAGATGCCGAGTGCTTGCACGTCAGCCAACCATTCCGGAGTATCGGGCGGAAAGAAGGTCTTGCTGATAACGGGCGCAAGAAAGAGAAAAATGACGAAATCGAAAAACTCAAGTGCGCCGCCTATGCCGGAAAGCGCCAGGAGACGGGCTAGCCGCACTTGACCGTTCTCCATACTTGCCTCTGTTGCCAGTGTCTCAAGATAAGCCTCGTTGCAGAATATGAAAGGCGACGACAGGCTGGCGTCGCTTCGTCGGGTCCTCGCGCGGAGACACCAGAAACTCCAATTTCACCAGTGTGCGCAATGACTGCTTGTCATGCGGCGGCTGTCAGCCGCATCCAGCAATCCCCCACCTGACGAACCCACTGCCAATTCCATGTCCGTCGTAGCATGAAATGGAAAACTTGAAACCTCAGCGATACATCACCTGTTAATGCTCCCCAAACCACCAAAATCGGCGTGGTTGTCTTTACGGGGAGCCAGAATTGACATTTCACCTTCCAGAAAAAACGCCGTCATCCACGGAAGATGTGATCGAAGTGGAAGCGCTTGAAGCTTGGTGGAGGGCCTGTCCGCCAGATGTAAGGCGGCAGCAAGGCTTTGAGTATCTCACAATCAATCGTGGATGTGCCGTCTCGCTTCCGGGTATGCCCGGTGCGGTTTTCAATCGCGTCTTTGGTCTGTCTGAAGTCGACGAGTTGGAAGAGGCTTGTCAATGGATGAACGGCCGAGCTGGACCCAAATTTCTGCAGCTCGACCTGGAAACCGCAACCGACGCGGTCAAGCGCTGGATTGCGGCCAAGGGGCTGGTTGAGCGAGGCTCCCCATGGGCAAAACTTGTCAGCGTCGCGCCGTCCGCCAGCGCCCCACAGCCGAGCGCCGCGACCTGCCGGAGTGTCGATCAGAACACGGCTCAGCTATTCGGCTCCCTCATCTGCCACGGGTTCGGCCTGCCTGAAACACTGATCCCTATCTGGGCATCGATCGTCGGACAGAACGACTGGTCATGCTTTTTGGCCTTCGAAGGAGACCGACCAATCGGAACCGGCGCCATGTATTCGAGAGGGCGTTGCAGCTGGTTGGGCGCCGGAACGGTACTCCCGCAATTCAGAGGCCGCGGTGTCCACAAGGCTCTGATCGAAGCTCGTATCCGGGAAAGCCGAACCAGAGGGATCTCGACATTTGTCGCCGAAGCCACATTTTCCGCCTCTACTCCGGTCAACATCTCATGCGAGAACCTGAAGACATTGGGGTTTGAACGCGCCTACACGCGCATGACCTTCACATTTCGATAGATGTCCGCATCATCTGCGCAGGAGATAATCCCATGACAGCCATGAGACGACAGACATGAGGTCAATTCGTCAAAGGATTGATTGATCGGTAGCGATGGCCGGGATGCGAACCACAGCAGCGCTGCTGGGCCCTGGCCGGGTCGCCTCAATCCCGCTGGCTATGGAACTGACCCAGATGATGAAGGCAAACCTGAAGATATTGGTGGAAAAGGGTCGGCTCGCACTGCGTTGCGTCCGGTGAGATCGACACGGGGGAAAAACGCAAAAAGCTCCTCGACCGTTATGGTGAGGAGCTTAAAAGCAAATATTTGGAATGGTCGAATTTGCAAGTTTTGTTGGTTGCGGGGGCTCGCTTCAACGAATGGCATAAAAGGGCTGTTCTGCAGCCCTCCGGCTTCCGCATTGGCAAAGCCGAGAATGCCGAACAGCTCGCCGCGTAGCTCTGCATGAACCTCGCCGCGCTTGGTGCCGGGGGTGAGTACGATCTCGCCGATCAGCGAGCGCAGGGCCTCCGCCGCCTGCCTGCCGCCGTCTGGATCGTTAAGCGCTTCCGTCAGACGCTCCACCCGCAGCCGGTAGAGATTGGCGATGTTTGGATGAATGTCGGGAATGTCGCCCGGGGTCTGTGACAGGCGGGCGGTGATATCCGCCTTCTGCCGTTCAAGATCGTCCATGCGTGCCTTCATCGACGGCTGGTACATGCCGTCCTCAATGGCGGAGATAATCCCGGCGATTGCCTTCTCGACCTTCGCGAGGTTTTTCCGGTCGATTGCCGCCTGGGCGCGCCGGTCATGGTTTAGCCGGTTCATCTCGTCGGCATAGGCTTTCACCGCTTCAGCCACCGCTTGCGACGAGACCAGCTTGTCCTTGATGCCGGACAGAACCCGCGCCTCGATCTTCTCGCGGGTGATGGACCGGCCATTGTCGCAGGTACCGCGTCGGTGGTGGTTGAGGCAGGCATAGCGGCCCGGCGTGATGATGCCGAACTTGCCGCCGCAGCATCCGCAGGTGAGAAGGCCGGTCAGCAGAGAAACAGGCCTGACAGTCAGATGCAGCCGCTTCATCCGCCCTTCGAGCGTATTGGCCGGGTTCGGGCCGAAGATCGCCGATATCTGCTTCTGTCGGTTTCGGACTGCCTGCCAGAGATCGTCTTCGATCATTCTCAGATGCGGCACTTCCGTCCTGATCCATTGGCTTTCCGGGTTGGGGCGAGAAACGCGTTTGCCGGTGGATGGGTCCTTGATGAAGCGCTGGCGGTTCCAGACGAGAACGCCGGTATAAAGCTCATTGTTGAGAATGCCTGTGCCACGCGTGATATGGCCGCGAATGCTGGTGTCACCCCATGCGCGTCCAAGCGGACCGGGAATGCCTTCACTGTTCAGATCGGTCGCAATCGCCTTCGGGCTTTTGCCGCTGGCGAACTCCCGGAAGATGCGGCGGATGATATCGGCTTCCTCGGCAATGATCTCTCGGTCACCCCGGACCGGCTCGCCATTGCCGTCGAACTGTTTGAGGACACGGTAGCCGTAGCAAAGCCCGCCACCTGCCTTGCCCTTCTCCACCCTGCCCCGCAAGCCACGATGCGTCTTCATCGCGAGGTCTTTGAGGAACAGCGCGTTCATCGTGCCCTTGAGGCCGACATGAAGCTCGGAGATTTCGCCCTCGGCCAAAGTGACAATGGTGACGCCTGCAAACTTCAGGTGCTTGTAAAGGGTGGCGACATCGGCCTGATCGCGGCTGATGCGATCCAGTGCCTCGGCAATGACCACTGTGAACAGGCCGCGCTGTGCGTCTCTGACCACCTGCTGGATGCCGTGGCGAAGGATGGTGCTGGAACCGGATATCGCCGCATCCTGATAGCTGCCTGCCACCTGCCACCCTTCGCGCCTTGCATGTTCGTCGCAAAGGCGGAACTGGTCGACAATCGAGGCTTCCCGCTGGTTGTCGGAGGAGTATCGGGCATAAAGGGCAACACGGGTCATCGGCATGTTTCCTTCTCTCATATCGCTAGCGCAGACACGATGCAGCGCGGTCCCTGGTGGGCATTGCGGGTGCTGCTTTCAGCGCCCGCACCCCGCCTTTCCTGCTTCGCGGCCAACCGCCGGGTCGAAGACGCTCGGTCAAGGCTGGCGCGGCACGCGCCACCGCAAAGCGGCTCGGGCCTTGAGGGAGTGGCTTCGACCTGGCCCACTCCCCGCAGACAAGCAAAGGAGGTTTCCGCTCGACCGGAATCGTATGCGCAAGCAGCGCCCTGGCGCAAGCCGTTTCAGGCTGTGCATCTACAGTGAAAGCGAGACTATTCCGCCTCGGGTTCGTCCCTGCCCGCGCGGTTGTCGCCGTTGTCGTTGGCGGCCACCCGTGCCGCATGGTCTGCCCGCGCCATCTGTCGTCCGATCAGGCGGGCAATGTCGATGACGACGCGTTCAAGGTGTTCACCAGCGGCGCGGCGCGATTCTTCGACACTGCCGTCCGCCCCGCTCACTGGGTGTGCATTATCGTTTGCCGCCCCCTGCCCTTTCTCGTCTCCGTCCATGTTCGACCTGCCTTTCCCGGATGGAAAGACCATGTAAGAACCAGAGACCGGACAAGGAAAAGCGTGAATTCACGGCCACTCGTGGGCTGTCGTAGAGCGTCGAAGGAACGGCGAAAATCTTCGCCGCCACGTCTTCGCTTGAGCCACAAGACGTCGTTGCGAGCGGCGCTTAGGAATGTCCGGTAGGGGGCCGCATGCGGACTGTCCGATGTTGGGGTGCCGAACGGCGAGAGCGGACATTGAAGGATCAGGTGCCATTGTCTGAGTTCGGCCCTAAGCGGACATGGAGGCGAACGTAGTAGAGCACTGCTTTGCGCCTTCATTGTCGCCGTTCGTCGCGGCTGATTGATCGCTGAAAGCAGACGCACTCCGTCTCTGCAGACTTCGCATGATCCGCGAGCGGCCCCAGCGCCGCTCGCGGATCATGCATAAGCCCGGCCTCAGAACTGGACGCGGAGCTTGGCGTTGAAGCCGTTTGCGTGGGCGCTCTTGCCGAACTGGCCGGTATAGCCAAAGCCGAGGGTGGCGTTGTGGTCGAGCTGCAGGTCGAAGCCGGCCTCGATCAGGGCGACATCGCTGTCGATGGGCGTGCTCGACACGGTAAACGCGTCGCCGGAGACGAAGCGGGCCGTCGTGGTCGGGTCGACATCACCGAAGGCATGCATCCAGCCGAGCGTGCCGCGCGCGACCGTGGCCATGCCGCCGATCTGCAGGCTGTGCGCGGCGCGCAGGCCGAGCGTGGTATAGGCCGTGTCCATGGTCGAGCCATCGACGGAAAGCGCTGCGGTGCCGCCGGTCTCGGTGAAGGCGTCACTCTTCAGATGCGTATAGGCAAGGCCGGCAAAGGGTTCGAGCGCGGTGTCGGAAAGATCGATCCGGTAGCCGACTTCGCCGAAGGCGTTGAAGCTTGCGGCGTCATAGCGACCGTCGAGCGTCTGGCCGAGTACGCTGACCGAGCGCGTGGTGTCGACATCGGACCAGGTATAGCTGAGGCCCGAGCGGATCGCGAGGCGTCCGATCTCGGTGCCGGCATAGGCGCCGAGATGATAGTTGTCGCTGTTGCCGGAGCTGTTGTCGGTGTCGAAGGAACTGCCGCTGTAGCCGGCAAAGAGACCGACCCGCCAGGTCTCGGTGACCATGCCGTCGGCGCCGATCAGCAGGCCGCCGGTGGTGCTGTCGGTGCCGGACGCGCCGTCAAGGCCGTCGCTTGAGCCGCGTGTGCCAAAACCCGAACCCCAGACGGCGAAACGCTCGGGATCGGCTTGGCGGCCGGTCTTCTTCGCGTCATAGGCGGTGAATGGGCCGTCGGTGTCGGCGGGTTTCTCCTCGGCATAACCGAGTGCCGGCACGGAGGTCGTCGCAACGCCGTTGAAGACGGAACGGATACGACCGTTGATCGTGCTGTTGACCGCAAGAGACCCTTGCATCAGGGCGGTCTGCTGACCGGCATAGGCATCGCCGGAGAGCTGCTCGAAGGCCTTGCGCGCATCGTTTGCGTCAAGCACCAGGATGTCGTTGTAGAGCGACAGCGAATCCCCCGACTGGTCGAGGGTCTCGAGCGCACCGGCGACAGCCGTCTGATTGCCGGTCGCGGCAACGCTTGTGAAGAGGCCGGAGCCGCCGCCACCGCCAGCGTCATTGACCACCACCGTCAGTTCCACCTCATCGCCAACCGTTTCGGTGGATACATCGAGGAAGGCGGAGTTCGAGAGCGTATCGGTGAAGTTGCCGGAGAGGCTGCCGGCCGACAGGATCGTATAGGTCTGCGAGGTCTGGTAGCTGGTCTGGCTGTCGAGCGAGGTCACCGAGACGGTGCCGCCGCTGATCGTCACGCTGTTGTTCACGACGAGGAGATCCGCCGTGTCGGCATCGATATCCACGGCGTAGGTGGAGCCCGCAAAGAACGTCAGACTGCCATCGACCGTCAGCGTGCCGATGGCACCGCTCAGGCCGGGTGCGATCGTGCCGCCGGATGCGACATTGGTGCTGGCGGCCGTGCCGGTTCCGCCGAGTGTGCCACCGGCGGCGACAGCGATGGACCCGTCGAGCACGTCCGTGACCAGCAGGGTGCCACCATAAATGTCGGTGATGCCATCAAAGCCGGAATTGTCGCCCGACAGCGTCGTGGTGCCGGAATGGATTTCGATCGTGCCAAGTCCGTAAATCGGTGCAGAGAATTCGTAGTCCGTGTTGGTGTGGTTAAAGACAAGTGTGCCGTCGCCATCGCCGCCAATCTCCACCGCGGCTGCCTCGAGCGTGCCTGCGGCAACCGCCGTCTCGCCGGCGGCAGCACCGATATTGAGCGTTCCGATGGTGCCGGGATCATAGCTGATCCAGACGGTACCATCCGCTATCGCCTTGCCATTGTCGGCGATGGTCAAAGCGCCGCTTGCGCCCCAGAGACCGATATAGATGTCCCTGTTGTTGGTCCAGGTTGAGCCTTCGCCGGTCACCGTCACTGTGCCCTGTGCGTTGTCATCGTAGCCAATATAGCCGAACGCGTTGCTGACCTTGGCTCCGCGTTCGATGGTCAGCGTTCCCGCTCCCTCGTAGCCGACAAGGAGGTCGTCGGTGTTCGTCCAGGTTGAGCCTTCTCCGGTGACAGTCACCGTGCCTTCGGCGCTTGCCTCATTGCCGATGAAGCCGCTGAGACTCGTGACCGATCCGCCATTCTCGATGGTCAGTGCGCCGGTGCCGTTATAGCCCACCCAGACTTGAGTGCTGTTTGTCCATGTCGCCTCTGACCCGGTGACGATGACCTGACCTTGTGAGTTGGTTGATTCGCCGATGACGGCGCTGTCATTGATCAGTTCGCCATCGCCCTCGATGATCAGCGTGGCATTTGAGGCCCCGGAAGAACCGACAACTACGCTGTCTTGGCTGCGATCAACAGATGTGTTGATCGTCTCCGTATCATTGCCATCGATGATCAGAGGATCGGCAAAAGCCTCCCTCGGGTCAAAGCTCGCAATCGCGGTGGACGACATCAGGACAGCCAGAAAAACGGTTTTCTTCATCGAAAAGGAGGCGCTGCGCATATGAATTTTTTTCCCCAGGGCAAAATCGGCTCGCAGGGCCGGGGCTCAAGCCCGCGTCATGCAGGGCGCCCCGGACCATGCGGCACAAGAACAAGCCGCCGATTGCCCAGGTCCGCCATTGGGCCATCCAGCGGTTTTCGAGCGATACAGCGAGGAATGTCCGGGCTTCAACGGGTGCAGATGCGCTTTGCACCCGGTGGGAAAAGTTCGTTTGAAATTTGCACTGGGTGGGAAGGTTGCGCTGTCATGGTCTCGGCGCAAGGCCTGCCGATGGCACTGATTCGGAAGGGGAGCTGAATAAGGCGAGGGGGGACTGGAGCGGAATGAGCGTCTGAGGCAAACGCCGCAGTCTGCGTCGAGGGCAGGCCCTGGCTAACCTGAGCCCAAGTCGCCGAGGCGCAGGCGAAAGAGTCCCGCGTTCTACAGGCCGGCATACGATGGCCGGCGATCGATTTCGACCGCCGGCCGTTCTTTGGGCTTCGCCTCAGAACTGGACGCGGAGCTTGGCGTTGAAGCCGTTTGCGTGGGCGCTCTTGCCGAACTGGCCGGTATAGCCGAAGCCGAGGGTGGCGTTGTGGTCGAGCTGCAGGTCGAAGCCGGCCTCGATCAGGGCGACGTTGCTGTCGATAGGCGTGTTCGACACGGTAAACGCGTCACCGGAGACGAAGCGGGCCGTCGTGGTCGGGTCGACATCACCGAAGGCATGCATCCAGCCGAGCGTGCCGCGCGCGACCGTGGCCATGCCGCCGATCTGAAGTGTGTGTGCGGCGCGCAGGCCAAGCGTGGTATAGGCCGTATCCATCGTCGAACCATCGACGGAAAGCGCTGCCGTGCCGCCGGTCTCGGTGAAGGCGTCACTCTTCATATGCGTATAGGCAAGGCCGGCAAAGGGTTCGAGCGCGGTGTCGGAAAGATCGATCCGGTATCCGACTTCGCCGAAGGCGTTGAAGCTTGCGGCGTCATAACGGCCGTCGAGCGTCTGGCCGAGTACGCTGACCGAGCGGGTCGTATCGACATCGGACCAAGTATAGCTGAGGCCCGAGCGGATCGCGAGGCGTCCGATCTCGGTGCCGGCATAGGCGCCGAGATGGTAGTTGTCGCTGTTGCCGGAGCTGTTGTCGGTGTCGAAGGAACTGCCGCTGTAGCCGGCAAAGAGACCGACCCGCCAGGTCTCGGTGACCATGCCGTCGGCGCCGATCAGCAGGCCGCCGGTGGTGCTGTCGGTGCCGGACGCGCCGTCAAGGCCGTCGCTCGAGCCGCGTGTGCCAAAACCCGAACCCCAGACGGCGAAACGCTCGGGATCGGCTTGGCGGCCGGTCTTCTTCGCGTCATAGGCGGTGAACGGGCCGTCGGTGGCGGCCGGCTTTTCCTCGGCATAACCGAGTGCCGGCACGGAGGTCGTCGCAACGCCGTTGAAGACGGAACGGATACGACCGTTGATCGTGCTGTTGACGGCAAGCGACCCTTGCATCAGGGCGGTCTGCTGGCCGGCATAGGCATCGCCGGAGAGCTGCTCGAAGGCCTCGCGCGCATCGTTTGCGTCAAGCACCAGGATGTCGTTGTAGAGCGACAGCGAATCCCCCGACTGGTCGAGGGTATCGAGCGCACCGGCGACGGCTGTCTGATTGCCGGTCGAAGCCACACTTTCAAAACTGGTCCCGTTCGTCGCCACCGTGAGCACCACTTCATTGTCGACGGTCGCGGTGGAAACATCGAGGAAAGAGGAGGTGGTGACGGTATCGTCGAAGCTGCCGTCCAGTGTGCCGGCCGACAGGATCGTATAGGTCTGGGAGGACTGATAGCTGGTCTGGCTGTCGAGCGAGGTCACCGAGACGGTACCGCCGTTGATCGTCGCGGTGCCGCTCACGGAGAGGAGATCGGCCGCGTCGGCATCGATATCCACGGCATAGGTGGAGCCCGCATCGAGCGTCAGACTGCCGAAGACGTTCAAGGTGCCGATGGCGCCGCTCAGGCCGGGTGCGATTGTGCCGCCGTCTTCGACGGTGGTCGAGCCGACCCTGCCGGTGCCGCCGAGCGTGCCGCCGTCGGAGACATTGGCAAGGCCGCCGAGTACGTCCGTGACCAGCAGGATGCCACCATAAATGTCGGTGGTGCCGTCAAAGCCGGAATTGTCGCCCGACAGCGTCGTGGTGCCGGAATAGGTTTCGATCGTGCCTGCGCCGGAGATCGCGGCGGTGAAGTCATAATCCGTGTCGGTGTGGTTGAAAACGATCATGCCGGTGCCACTGCCGAACGAAACCGAATCCGCATTCAGCGTGCCGGCGGCAACAGCAGTCTCTCCCGCTGCAGCGCCGATATTGAGCGTGCCGGTTGATCCGCTGTCGTTGGCGAGGCTAAGCCCGCCGGTACCCTGCGCGAGGAGGCTCACCACGCCACCATCGGCGATGGTCAGCGTTGCGACCCCGCTGTAGCCGACATAGAGATCATTGGTGGTCGTCCAGGTGGATCCTTCACCGGTCACCGTCACTGCTGCTTCGGCGACTGCGCCAAAGCCCATATAGCTGCTTGCATTGCTGACCGATCCGCCGTCTGCGATGGTCAGCGTGCCCGCGCCATTCAGGCCGACATAGAGGTAGCCGCTGTTCGCCCAGGTGGATCCGTCACCCGTCACCGTGACGGTCCCTTCGGAGCCCTCCTCCCCTCCAATATAGCCGCTGTCATTGCTGACAGAGCCACCTTCCTCAATGGTCAGCGTGGCCGCGCCGTTCAGGCCGACATAGAGGTAGCCGCTGTTCGTCCAGGTGGATCCGTCACCCGTCACCGTGACGGTCCCTTCGGAGCCCGCCTCCGCTCCAATATAGCCGTTCTGGCTGCTGACTAGGCCACCTTCCTCGATGGTCAGCGTTCCGGATCCTTCCTCGCCGATATAGAGGTCGTCGCTGTTGACCCAGGTGGAACCTTCGCCTGTGACCGTCACCGCTCCTTCGGAGCCTGTGTCACTGCCGATATAGCCGGTTGCATTGCTGACCGATCCGCCGTCTGCGATGGTCAGCGTTCCCGCGCCCGCCAGGCCGACAGCGAGGTCCACGTCGTTGGCCCAGGTGGACCCGTCCCCGGTGACCGTCACCGTGCCGACGGAGCCATTGCTTTCGCCGACATAACCATAGTCACTGCTGACCGATCCGCCGTCTGCGATGATCAACGTTCCGACGCCACGGTAGCCAATAGCGATGGCGTCGTCGTCGATCCAGGTGGAGCCGTCCCCGGTCACCGTCACGGTTCCCTCGGAGCCAGCCTGCTGCCCTATATAGCTATGATCGCTGCTGAGCGATCCGCCGTTCGCGATGGTCAGCGTTCCGACGCCAGCGCCGCCAACATACAGATCTTCGTTGACCCAGCTGGAGTCTTCCCCGGTCACCGTCACGGTGCCTTCGGAGCCGACCTGCTGCCCTATATAGCTGTAGGAGCTGACAAGCCCGCCGTCCTCGACGGTCACCGTTCCGGTGCCATTGACGCCAACGCCGAGGAAGCCGCCATTGGTCCAGCTGGAGCCTGCCCCTGCCATTGTCACCGAGCCCACGGAACCTTCCTCGCGACCGATATAGGCGTCTTCGTTCCTGACAAAGCCAATGGCCTCAATGATCAGCGTCCCGACACCATCCTGGCCAACAGTGAGGATGCCGGTGTCAAGGGGCTCTTCGTCGGTCACCGTCACGGTGTCATTGTCATCGATCACTAGCTCCTGGGCGTAAGCGGTGATCGGGACCCACCCCCCCAGAGCGGTCGACGACATCAGGACAGCCAGAAAAACGGTTTTCTTCATCGAAAAGGAGGCGCTGCGCATATGAATTTT